>Ga0183095_10038_pt6 | contig 197646 bp, 179 predicted proteins | sample BioMet4_FD_130346 | JGI IMG/M metagenome (GOLD analysis project Ga0183095, IMG submission 130346) | Microbial communities from bioreactor (seeded with sewage sludge) at LBNL, California, USA - Biofuel metagenome 4 (v2) (version 3) | ecosystem: Engineered > Bioreactor > Anaerobic > Unclassified ...
GACGGCATAGTCGACGTTGCCTTTGAGGACCTGGCACAGCTCATCGACCCACTCGTGGCCCTCCGGTCCGTATGCGCCGATCAACGCGTGCATGGACAGCACGTTCATGCCGTTGTAGTGCGAGAGGGAGGACTCCTTTGCGATTCGGTCGCGCAGGTAGGGGTCGTAGACGATGCGATATGAGCCGACGAGACCCGCCAGGTTGAAGGTCTTCGATGGGGCGTACAGCGCCACCGTGCGCATCCGGGCGTCCTCGGAGACCGACTGCGTGGGGATGTGCTTTCCGCTCAGGATGATGTCAGACCAGATCTCGTCCGACACGACGTACACATCGTGCTTCCGGAAGATGTCCATGGCACGCTCAAGCTCCCAGCGCTCCCATACGCGGCCGCTTGGGTTGTGGGGGGAGCTCAGGACCGCCGCATGGATCTTCCGCTCCTCGATCTTGCGCTCCATGTCCTCGAAGTCCATGCGCCAGACGCCGTCCTCGTCCCTGACGAGGGGACTGTGGACGATGTTGTAGCCGTTGTTCTCGATGCATCCCGTGAACCCGATGTAGGTGGGGGAGTGGAGCAGGACGTTGTCACCCTTCGAACAGAACACATTGAGCGCCGACACCACGCCGCCCAGCACGCCGTTCTCGTACCCTATGCACTCCTGGGTCAGGCCGGTGACGCCGTTTCGGGTCTCGTGCCACCCGATGATCGCGTCGAAGTACTCCTGACGTGGCCGGAAGTACCCATAGGCCGGGTGCTTCGCGCGCTCGACGATCGCCTGGGGGATGGTCGGCACGGTGGGGAAGTTCATGTCGGCAACCCACATGGGGATGGTATCGAAGCCCTCCCTGGTCTCCACCGGGAAGGGACCATGCTCGCCCCTCGGGGGCTCGACCGCAATGGAATCCATGCCCCTGCGATCAATGATGCTGGTGAAGTCATACCTCATGGTACCTCGCACCCTTTCCCAGACAACAGTCATCCTATCGTAGCGACTCACGACATTGTCTACCAATATGTTTCGAGTCGATGTTCACGGATGCGATGCGGTCCAGGACATCGATGCCCTGTAGGGTGCGGAGGAGTTCTGCCCATATCCGCGTGACCCTTGACAGCATGAATCACCGCAGTATTCTTGACATGTCAAACATTGACATGTCAAGAATATGCGTCGGATGGGTAGCGCTATGGAACAACACGGACCAAAAACACCGAGTGTGGACGACGAGATGGCTGGTCGCTCTCTGAGCGATTTTCATATGAGGCTCTACCGGGCCTTTCATGCTCAGAAGAATTGCCTGCGGCCGTTCGCGGCAAGTCTCGGGCTCGGTTCGGGGCAGCCCAAGCTGCTTTCCTATATCGCGGTCCACGGATCGTGCACGCAGCGCGAACTGGCGGAATACTTCGAGATAGACCCCTCTGCCGTCTGCCGCATGCTCGACTCGCTCGAAAAGGACGGCTTCATCGCCTGCCTTCCCGCCTCTGACCGTCGTACGAAGGTGATCGAGCTCACTGACCGTGGACGCGAGGCCATCGTTGCGTGGGACGAGCGCTGCGCCGCGGCGGAGTCTGCCATGCTCGACGGGTTTGCGCCCGAGGAGCGTGACCTGTTCGGCGACTACCTCGAGCGGGCGCGTACGAACCTGAAGACTTGGGCGTCCAAGGAACGGAGCGAGGCCGATGAGTGACCTCGGGTTCTTTATCCGCTGCTTTGGCTCTTATCGCCGCGACCTTGTGTTCGCGGCCCTACTCGTAGTCTTTGAGTCCACGCTCGAGCTGTTCATCCCCTTCCTGATGGCGTCCATCATCGACACGGGCATCACCACGGGGGACACGTCGTTCATCCTGGGCAGGGGGGCCGAGATGGCTGCCTGTGCCCTGCTGGCGCTCGCCTTCGGTCTTGGATACGCGCGCTTCGCGGCTCGTGCGGCCATGGGGCTCGGGGCCAACCTGCGCGAGGCCGAGTACGCCCAGGTCCAGCGTTACGCCTTCTCGAACCTCGACCACTTCGAGGTCTCATCGCTCGTCACGCGCATGACCACGGACGTTACCGTCATCCAGAATGCCATGACGGCGGGTATCAGGCCCATGGTTCGCGGTCCGGTGATGCTTGTGATGGGTCTCGTCCTCGCCTCGCTCATGAACGCACGGCTCGCGATCGTCTTCTTCGTCATGCTGCCGATCCTCGCCATCGCGCTCTCCTTCATCGTGCGCCACGTCGGCCCGCTCTACCGGCTGCTGCAGTCTGCCATGGACCAGGTCAACGACGTGGTGCAGGAGAACCTCACGGCCATCCGCGCCGTCAAGGCCTATGTGCGCGGCGAGTACGAGGAGGAGCGGTTTGGCGTCGTGAACGAGAGGCTCGCCTCCACGGCCACCACGACCTTCCGCTACGCCGTTCTCAACATGCCGGCCTTCCAGTTTGCCATGTACACGTCATGCGTGCTCATCCTGTGGCTCGGTGGGCAGATGATCCTGGCAGGGACGCTTCAGGTGGGCGCTCTCACGGGCTTCATGAGCTACGTCCTCCAGATCATGAACTCGCTCATGATGATCTCGAACGTGTTCCTGCTGCTGGCCCGCGCGCTGACGAGCGTGCACCGAGTGAGCGAGGTGCTCGACGAGGAGCCGGCGATCGAGTCCGCATCCGACGCCATCGACGTCGTTCCGTCTGGCTCCGTGGAGTTTCGCGACGTCTCCTTCAGGTACCGCGCCTCGGCTCGGGAGGACGTTCTCGAGCACATCTCCCTCTCCTTTGCCGCTGGCATCACGGTGGGCGTCCTCGGAGGCACGGGTGCGGGGAAGACATCGCTCGTACAACTCATCCCCCGCCTCTACGACGTCTCTGCGGGCTCCGTGTTCGTGGGTGGCCATGACGTACGAGAGTACGACCTCGTGGCCCTGCGCGACGCGGTGGGCATCGTCCTTCAGAACAACGTGCTGTTCACAGGCACCGTCCGAGAGAATCTCCTCTGGGGCAACGAGCAGGCCTCCGATGAGGACATTCTCGAGGCCTGCCATCTTGCCTGCGTCGACGAGTTCCTGGGTCGCATCGGGGGACTCGACGGAGACCTAGGTCAGGGAGGGGTGAACGTCTCGGGTGGACAGAAGCAGCGCCTCTGCATCGCCCGCACGCTGCTCAAACATCCGCGAGTCCTCATCTTCGACGACTCCACGAGCGCGGTCGACATGGCCACGGATGCCAAGATCCGCACGGAACTCGCTGGCGTCTCGGACGTGACGAAGATCATCATCGCCCAGCGCGTCAACTCAGTCATGGACGCCGACCAGATCGTGATTCTCGACGACGGACGCGTGCATGCCACGGGGACCCATGCCGAGCTGCTTGCGCATGACCCCATCTACCAAGAGCTCTACGAGTCCCAAGTTGGACCGGCCACGACCGCTGATGAGGGCGTGGTCGCGCCAGATTCCGTTGGCGTCGCCGTGGGAGGTGGCCGCAATGCCTAGGGGAGGGGCTCCCAAGCGTCCGAAGGACCTGCGCCGTACGCTCCGGACGTTCTTTGCGTATCTGGGCCATGCCAAGTTCTCTCTGCTCGTGGTCGCCGTGCTCGTCACGGCGAGCGGTGCGGCCAACCTGGTGGGGACCTATATGATCAAGCCGATCGTGAACGCGCTCGCGGTGGGAGACGTCGGAGCCTTCATGCGTGGCGTCGAGCTCACGGCCGTCATCTACGCCGTTGGCATCATCTCGTGCGCGGGGTATACGCAGACGATGGTGAAGGCTGCACAGCGGGTGGTCTTTGACATCCGTCGCGACCTCCTTGCCCATATCGAGACGCTTCCGCTCAGGTTCTTCGACCAGACGAACCGCGGGGATGTCATGAGCTACTTTACCAATGACGTGGACACGATCTCCGAGGCGCTCAACAACAGCTTTGCCAACCTCGTCCAGGCGCTCATGCAGGCGGTCGGCACGCTCGTCCTGCTCTTCGTGCTCGACTGGCGCCTCACGCTCGTCACCATTGCCTTCGACATTCTCATCATGTTCTACGTGCGCTTCTCCTCGACGCGGAGCAAACGCTACTTCTCGCTCCAGCAGGAGACCCTCGGCACGCTGGACGGCTACGTCGAGGAGATGGTAGCCGGCCAGAAGGTCGTCAAGGTGTTCAATCGCGAGCCTCGGAACCTCGCCGACTTCAGGGAGCTCAACGAGAGTCTCCGTGTGGCCGGTACCACCGCCCAGACGTATGCGTCCACGATGGTGCCCGTTACGGTGTGCCTCACCTACGCCAACTACGCCATCGTCGCCGTCGTCGGCGCGATTCTGGCCATCGGCGGACAGACGGACGTGGGGAGCCTCGCGAGCTATCTCGTGTTCGTGCGTCAGGCAGCGATGCCGTTCAACCAGATCACCCAGCTGGGGACCTTCCTCCTGACGGCGCTGGCCGGCGCCGAGCGCGTCTTCGATGCCATGGACCTCGCTCCCGAGGTCGATGACGGCGCGACCGAGCTGGTGCGCACGGGCTTAGGCGGCTGGGTCTGGCAGACGAGCGACGAGAAGCGCGTTTCTCTCGCCGGAGACGTCCGCTTTCACGACGTGAGCTTTGGCTACGAGCCGGGTACGACGGTCCTCGCGGGACTCAACCTCTTCGCGAAGCCAGGCCAGAAGATCGCGTTCGTCGGGTCGACCGGCGCAGGCAAGACCACCATCACGAACCTCATCAACCGCTTCTATGACGTGGACGCCGGATCCATCACCTACGACGGCATCGACGTGCGCGACATCGCCAAAGCGTCGCTGCGCGGCTCCCTCGGAATCGTGCTCCAGGACACGCACCTGTTCACGGGCACCATCTCCGACAACATTCGCTTCGGCAAGCTCGATGCCACCGATGCGCAGGTAGTCGAGGCCGCAAAGATCGCCAACGCGGACTCGTTCATCCGCCGCCTGCCTGATGGCTACGACACGCGCGTCACCTCGGATGGTGCGAACCTCAGCCAGGGTCAGCGCCAGCTCCTTGCCATAGCGCGCGCCTCCGTGGCCGATCCGCCGGTGCTCATCCTCGACGAGGCGACGTCGAGCATCGACACGCGCACCGAGCGTCTCGTCGAGAGGGGCATGGATCGGCTCATGGAGGGCCGCACCGTCTTTGTGATCGCGCACAGGCTCTCGACCGTGCGCAACGCCGACGCGATCATGGTCCTCGACCACGGTAGGATCATCGAGCGCGGCACTCATGACGAGCTTCTTGCGCAGAGGGGGGAGTACTACCAGCTCTACCACGGCATGCGGGAGCTGTCCTAGCTGCGCTTCGGTGTGAGGGAGGGACCAGCATCGTTCACCGACTCGATGGGTTGGCAGGGCCTCCTTTTTATCTCGCACATACTGACGGGCAGATATGGGTGCTATTCTGTTTCCAGTTCTTGTATGAAAACTGAAAAGTGCAGCGTAGTGATGGCTTCTATCTCCATAGGTGGGGGGGTGTCGTGCTCGCGCGTGAAGGTGGGATAAAAGTCGCACGTATCGTTCAAGGCAGCTAGATTGCGTGGGTCATTCGACTTGAGCAACATGTACAGAGGGGAATCGTAATGAAGAAGAATGCGGTCACAAACTTCGTTCATCGCACCTTGCCCTGCGTGCTTGTCGCAACCATGGCCATCACATGTGCACTCATGCTTCCGGGATGCACGGATGACAAGGCGGCCGTTCGGCAGGCAGCAGACTCGGCGCTCAGCGAGGTCAAGAATGCGGATGATGCCACCATCGAGAGTGCGCTTTCGGATAGTGGCATGGCGAGCGAGCTTGAGGGCTATAACGTGAGCGCCACCGACTTCTACCATGCCTTTGTCAAGCATTTCTCCTACACGATTGACGATGTCACGGTCGACGGTACCACGGCGACCGTCTCCGTCACGTCGACCAATGCCGACTTCTCATCGGTCGTCACGTCGTGGGAGAGCGATGTCATAGCCTACTGCGCCACTACCGAGGGCATTCAGCTCTATCAGGATGAGGGGGAGAACGGCCTCATGCAGAAGTGCTTCCAGATGCTCATGGATGACCTCAATGCTGACGATGCCCCCACCACTACCGCTAAGACGACCCTTCACTTTACGAAGGGCTCGGATGGCACGTGGCAGCCTTCCGACCAGTCTGAGGTGGAGAATATCGTCCTTGGAGGTTCCGATTTCTCGTCGGTGGAGAGCGTCAGCTAAGGGCTGTCCGACTTCCCTCCTTCCATTCGCGTGTCATCGGGGACCTGACAAGACGTTGTCAGGTCCCCGATTCTTCGAAGGCGAGGGGTGTCAGGACACGAGAAGCGCTCGTCGATTTATCGCAGGGGCGAAACCATGCGAGTTAACAGGCTCACGTAGTCCTCGGGATGGTTGAGGCTGAATTCGCCATGACCATACTGCTGCAGAACCTGCAGCGTGCTATCGGGAATTGCGTCATGCAGGATTTCGGCAGAGCGCAGCATCGTCTTCTGCTCCTTGCCACCCACAAGGATGGTTGCCTTGGCTGTTGTGCCGGCCAGCTTCGGCTTCATCACGTAAGAGGAGTTCGACTTCAGGAATCGAATCATGTCCTCCTTTTGTATCTTGCAGGTGTCGCGGTAGTAATCATCGAACAGCTTCGCCTGGATTCCGAGCGACTTGAACTGCAACTCGGCAAACCATTTCTTTTTGATCAGCCCATAGCTTGCCCCAAACGTCGGGGCGATCAGGGCCGATGTCAGTGTCATGGGTACGACCAAGGCGCTTTCGATGATGGCATAGGTGCAGATGGTGCTCCTCTGCGAGAGCGCCTCCACAAGGATCTGTCCGCCAAGGGACAATCCACCCATGGCTAGGATGCTGCCATGAAAACGCTCGTCAATGTAGCCTATGAGCTCGCGGGCGTTGTCCTCGATCGTCGTGAAGGGCGCATCGCTTTCTGCATGTCCGTCCAGCACCGGTAATACGACGTGATAGCTTTCCTTGAGCAGGTTTGCTTCGTCCCGATAGTTCCACCACGAGAGGCCACCGCCGTGCAGGAGCATGATGACGTCCGAGTTTTCTTCGCCGTACTCCATCACTCGCATGCTGGCCCTCCCGGGTCTCGGGTGAATCACATGGACGGTTCCCTGTGCAGGTTCTGTCTCGCCTGCACCATCGTCTGATGATACCGTACGGGGAGACCCGGCTTGTTATCATTGCCAGGCATGTACTTCGCGACGGACTCAGCCCGTCTGCCCCTCGCTCTTCCTGAGCGTTCGAAGCATGTGGCGGGGAACGGCATGTAGTGCGTTCGAGCCGACGGACGCGGTCGCGACGGCGCGCGCTTCGTCGGTCGCGCATGACGTCACGTAGGCGTGGGCAAAGCGCGAGAGCATGGCCACGTCGTTGCCACCGTCGCCGTAGACCGCGACCTCGTCGGGGGAGATTCCCAGGTAGTCGGCGAGCCACGCCACGGCCGTCCCCTTGTCCACGCCCCTGTTCGTGATCTCGAAGAGGGACGGCCTGAAGGGCGCGTTGGTGACGGTATCGGCGTGGGCGGCGAGGAAGGACTCCAGACTGCGGCGGGTTTCGGCGTCCGGTGTGCGGACGTTTGCCTTGCAGACCTGGCGGGAGAGCACGTCGTCCGCCGAGGCATCAAAGACGTACTCGTTGGCGGATCCTGCACCTCGGCTGCGCCTCATACCCCTCATGGCGAGCGCCGCAAAGGGGTTGGGTGGTGTGTTCGAGGCTTGGAAGGTGGCCATGGATGCGGTCACGTAGGTGTGGTCCGTCGCGATGAAGGCAAACGGGAGCGCGGGAAAGGCGGAGAGAAGCTCCTCGAGAAAGGCGCGGTCGAGCAGGTCGTGGTGGATGAGGGTGCCATCCGCGTCATAGACGAGCGAGCCGTTGGCGCAGACGACGCTCACTGGCAGGTCATCAAACCCGAAGCTGGCGCTCGAACGCATGCAGCGGCCGGTGGCAATCGCAAAGTGGCGGCCTTGGTCGCACACCTCACGCACGGACGAGAGAATCGTGTGGTCGACGCCGTGCGTGAGGTTGAGGAGCGTGCCATCCAGGTCGCTTGCAAAGAGACGTATCACAGGTATAGAGCTTTCGACGGGAGTGTGTGGTCATCGAGACAAGGATAGCGCCGGCCAGGCTGTCGTGGCGCGGGCAAGGTCGTTTGATGGCTTACCTTCTCGTTTCTCCGCGAAATGCGGCAATTGTCCCACAGAGTATGCCCCCGATAGGCCATGCCAGCCAAAAGAAGCTCTGCGCATGGAAGGCCGGAACAAAAAGCAGCAGAAGACCGACCGCGGTGGCAATCATCATGATGCCGCCATAGAGACCTTCGCTCTTTTTGGTGGCGCGCACCTGCTCTTGCTTGTCGGGGCTGAGCTCGGCAATCCTTTCGTCGGAGAGGTCCTTCAAAGACTCGCGATTATAGGCATCGAGGTCGCTCCTGTTTCCCATGAGCGAACCATAGACGATGAGAAATACGCCGAAGGCGGTGAACATGAGGAAAACGGCACTAGAGAGGGACTCGTTTGCCTGCAGGATGACGGTGCTCACGATTCCCATGAAAATGAGGGTTATCCCGGATACCAAACACGTGGTGAACAGCTTTCGGTTTTTCCTGCACTGCTCGGCGGTGTAGAAATTCTCGATAAAGGGATGGTCGTGCCTGAAGGCGCTGTTCTCGACGCCTGCCGGGATGATAAGGGCGAGTCCTGCGGCTATGCCGATGAACAACGAGACCACGGAGAGGGCGCTGGGATCCGCCCCCGCCGACATGGAGTCCTTTCCAAAGAAGGCCGCCCCGGCTACACCAAAGAGTATGAGGGCAATGCCAAGGGATATCTTCAGGGAGAACTCTCGCATCATCTCGTCGTAGCCGCAGATGTCCGTTATAGGGGCGTCTGTGGGTAGGCTTTGTGCGGAATCGCTTGGGAGATGGGTGAGGTCTCCCTTTACCAGGTCATCGAGAGAGCATTTAAAGAGGTCGCAGATTTTGAGCAGCTTATCCATCTCGGGATAGGCCTTCTCGGCTTCCCATTTTGAGACGGCTTGGCGTGATACGCCAAGGAGCATGGCGAGTTGCTCTTGGGTCATGTTGCGTGTGGAGCGCAGGTGTTGAAGGTTATCTCTGAAACTCATGGTGCTGCCTTTCGGTTGGCTTCTTCGGTCGTTCCGGACGGTGCTGTCGACGGTCTCAGGATGCCTCATGCACAAGATGTCCCTCAACCAACTTGAGGCTTCTTTTTTAGAAGCTTAGCAATCTTGCGGTTGCGAAGCGCAGGTAACGTGGGTTGCATTGGTGCTCTTTCCTTTGATGCCGCAGTCGGTTCCCTCTTCCTGACTCAAGGATGGTGCACGTTGCCGGTAGGGGAATTCTGGCGCAATCGCAGAATGTGGTCCGCAGAAACTCTCTTGACCACCAGATCGCGTTCGGTCATCCTGTGTACCGATAGGCTAGCAATTGCTACCTTACACGAGAAAAGGGAGAGTAATGGCCGACGACCTCATGGGATACCTCGAGCGGGGAGTTGCCGACGTGGTGCGCGAAATCGTTGCGGCAACGGCAGACGATTCGCGTGAGACGAGGTTCGCACTTGCCTTTGCCGCCGCGAGCAAGCGCGCCACGGCGAGACGGACTCGTGCGGAGCGGCGTGGTGTCCATGTGCCGCCCTTCCTCATCTGCAGCATCGCCAGTCGCTGCAACCTTCATTGCTCGGGCTGCTACGCATGGACCAACTGCATCTGCGACGCGCACGAGGACCCCGAGCAGCTATGTGCGTGGGACTGGGAGCGCATCTTCGTGCAGGCGTCCGAGCTGGGGGTGAGCTTCGCCCTCCTCGCTGGTGGGGAACCCTGCCTTCGTCCTGACGTGCTTGAGGTGGCAGGTGGGCGCAAGGACATGCTCTTTCCCGTCTTCACGAACGGGACGCTCCTTGACGGGGAGGTGCTTCGCCTGTTTGACCAGCATCGCAATCTCGTTCCCGTGATCAGCGTCGAGGGGGGCGAGGAGGAGACCGACGCCCGTCGTGGTGCGGGTACCTACGCGGCGGTGGCGCAGGAAATGCAGCGCCTGCTCTCGCGCAGGCTGCTCTTTGGCGTCTCCGTTACCGTTACGAGGGACAACCTCGACCTCGTCATCGGACGGGACTTTCTCGATGACCTGCGACGCCGAGGCGCGCGTGCCGTGGTCTTTGTCGAGTACGTGCCCTTTGACGGGTCAAGAGATCTGGCGATAGATGAGGCGGGACGAGAAAGGCTCGCCCAAGGCGTCCTCTCCCTGCGCAGGGACTTTCGTGACATGGTGCTGATCTCGTTTCCCAGGGACGAGGCCCTGAGCGGGGGCTGTCTTGCGGCCGGTCGAGGCTTCTTTCACATAAACGCCCGCGGCGGCGTCGAGCCCTGCCCGTTCTCCCCCTACTCCGACACGAGCCTTGCCGAGTGCTCGCTCGAGGAGGCCCTCGACTCCCCCCTTTTCAGGCGTCTCCGCGAGCGGGGGCTTCTCGAGGGGGATCACGAGGGAGGCTGCGTGCTCTTTGCCAACGAGGGTGAGGTCCGTGCGGCGCTGGCACATGAGGCGGGCGAATGAGCACTCGCGAGCGCATCGTGGACGAGGCGCTGACGCTCTTCTCGACCAAGGGCTATGCCGGAACCACCGTCAGGGACATAGCGGATGCCGTGGGCATCAGGGACGCATCGCTCTACAAGCACTTTCCCAGCAAACGTGCCATATTTGACACCTGCGTCGATGACATGTCCGATCGCATGGGGCAGCTTGGCGCACGACTCGGTATTCTCGCCGGGGACAAGGACCCTCTCTCCCGAGCGCCAGTCGATCTCGAGACGCTTCGGGCGATAACCAAGGAGGCCTTCCTGTTCTATCTGGAAGATTCCTTCGCCTCTCGATATCGTCGCATGCTCGAGCTGGCGCGCTACGACGTGCCGGAGCTTGCGAACCTCTATCGCAACCTCTTCATGGACCAAGCCGTCTCATACCTAAGCGCCCTCATCGCAAAGAGCCCAACCGCGGTCTCGCGCGGGGAAGACGCGCGGGCGGTGGCACTCGAGTACTACGCGGTTCTCTTCTTCCTGCTCTGCCGATACGACCAGGACGAGGCAGGGAGAGATGATGCGCTTGCGCTGCTCGATGCCCACGTGCGTACCTTTGCGAGGATCTATGGGTTGGTAGGCGCTGACTGAGGGTCTTGCACAGGGCCCTATGCGGAGAAGCGAACGATCTCGTCCCTCACGCCACCAAGAACCCCTTCGGCGACGGCAAGATCGCTCTCGTCTGCGTAGAGGCAGCTCGTCAGGGCGCACGAACCCCTGAAGGTCGAGGCGCTCAGCTGGAAGGAAGGGGGTCTCTTCGTGGCGGTGGCGATGAACGCCCCTCTCGTCTCGGTCGAGCCGAACATCAGGCGACCTTCATCGAGAATGCCGAGGTTGGTATAGGAGACCACCGGAACCCCTGCTGATGCGAAGAAGGCCCGCCTCAACGTCGCTCGCGGTAGGACATGCGCGATCGCATGGAACAGCAATGGCCCTTGGAGGCAACCGAGACTCTCCTTCTGTCCCCGCATCTGCCCGGCGACGTCGGCAAGCACCTCGCCGAAGTCCTCGCCATCTCGTATCGCGAGATGGCAGAAGTAGTTGGAAGTCAGGTTGCAGATGCCAAACGACTGTCCGGGATGGCCAAAGCGCCGTAGGTCGACAGGGCAGGGGAGGGTGACGTCCGTGCATCCGGTCCTCTTGCAAAGGGCACGGGCATAGGCCGCCAGGAGCAGGTCGTTGACCGTCGCCCCCATCGGCCTTGCCATATCGGCCGCCGTGCTAAGCGACGAGGCGGCAATCGTGACGCGTATCAGGTGGGCTTCCGCAGGTCCGTTTCCGGACAGGAGCTGCGGCGTTGAGCCCGCACCCACGCCTGCCCCCTTTGAGAGCACGGCGCGCAGCCGATTCTTGGCTCCGAGGTTCTGGGTCACTTGACCGAGGTCTCTCCTCAGGGGGTATCCTCGCACGAGGTCGAGGCCGTCAGAGCCTCCCTCCATGGCCGTGTAGATTCTTGCGAGGAGATAGAGGTACTGCTTGAGACCTGCTCCGTCGCAGAACATGTGGTCGACGACGACGCAGAGGGAGTCAGCCTCGTTCCCGCGTACCACGCCGATGTGCATGCGAGGGCCGGCATGGTGGTCAAGGGGCCTGAGCAGCTCGGAGCATGCGAGAGACAGGTCATTGCCGGCATCGACGACGCATACGACGTCGGTGGCATCGCACCCCGCTTCGATCCAGCGTCCGGTCCTCTCGTCAAAGACGCACGAGACGAGGGGAGCGGCGGCGATGGAGACCCCGACCGCATCCCTCAGGAGAGAGACGTCGACGTGCGAACCGAGGTCTATCTCGCAGCGGATGAGAGGGTCATGCTCCTCCCGGTAGAAGGACTGCATGAGCTCGAAGGGCTGTGCCACATGTGGGTATTCTCTTCTCATTCGTCTCACACCCCCTCCGATGGCCCTCGGTAATCTTCGCACAAAGGGCCGTGCAAAAATGCGCTCAATTCCCCATGCGCATCCTCAGGACGACGCCCTCGAAGGGCCTGAGCGCAGGTGCCGTACCATCCCATGCATGAGCGTCATCGTAGCTGTCGAGCAGGACCTCCCACGTGTTCTCGGCGATGAGCCGAGCGACCTCGGGTCCTGTCTCCTCCTCTTTGCCTGAGAAGTTCGAGAGCACAAGAATCGAGTCTCTTTCGGCCATGACCTGCCGTGCGTCCCCAGGCACTCCGACAGGGAGGTTCCCTGAGCGCAGGTAGGCGATCACCGGCACGGAGGCGTCATCGAGAAAGCGGATGCCTCCCGTGGAGATGACGGGCGAACTCTTGCGCAGGACGATGAGCTGCTTGTAGAACGAGAGCACCGAGGAAGGGTCATCGACTTCGGAGGCGACGTTGATGAGTGACTCGTCGCAGGCGGAGGTGCTCTTGGAGGGCTCGATCCACGGGGTGCCCGTCGTGAACCCCACGGTGCGCCCCGCGTCCCACTGCATGGGAGTGCGTCCGTTGTCACGTGACCGCTCTGCGATCACGGCGAGCGCCTCGTCGTCGGAGAGACCACGCCGCATGAGGATGTGGTGGTAGTTGAGGCTCTCGACGTCTCGCCACTCATCGAGCGAATCGAAGTGGGCGTTGGTCATGCCCAGTTCCTCCCCCTGGTAGACATAGGGGGTGCCACGCATGAGGTCGCAGCAGGCGGCGAGCATCTTGGCGCTCTCGCGATGAAGCGGGCCGTCGTCGCCCAGGCGCGACACGACACGCGGCTGATCGTGGTTGCACCAGAACAACGCGTTCCAGCCGCCGCCCGCCTGCATGCCCTCCTGCCAGGTCTTGAGCAGATGCTGGAGCTGGACGATGTCGGGGCGTGCGAGAGTCCATTTGTCACCGTTCCCATAGTCGATCTTGAGGTGGTGGAAGCTGAACGTCATCGAGAGCTCGTGACGTGAGGGGCGTGAGTATCCGATGCATTGGTCGAGTGCCGTGGAGGACATCTCCCCGACGGTCACGTAATCGCGAATGCCGGTGCGCCTTACCAGCTCGCCAAGGTACTCGTGGACGTGGGGACCGTCGGTATAGAAGCGTCTGCCGTCCCCCTCGTGGTCGTCCTCGAACGTTGCGGGCTTGGAGATGAGGTTCACCACGTCGAAGCGGAAGCCGCTCACGCCCCTGCCCTTCCAGAACTCGATGACCTGTGCCAGGGCATCGCGCACCTCGGGGTTGTCCCAGTTGAGGTCTGCCTGCGTGACGTCAAAGAGGTGCAGGTACCACTTGCCCAGCGATGGCACGTACTCCCAGGCGGGGCCCCCGAACTTCGACGTCCAGTTGGTGGGAGCCATATCCGGGTCCCCATCCCGGAAGACGTAGTAGTCCTGGTAGCGCTTGTCGCCAGAGAGGGCGCGCTGGAACCACTCGTGCGACGTTGACGTGTGGTTGAAGACCATGTCGAGCATGATCCCCAGGTTCTTCTGGTGCGCCTCGCGCATGAGCTCGTCAAAGTCCGCCATGGTGCCAAACGCTGGGTCAATCTCGCGATAGTCTGCCACATCGTAGCCGTTGTCGTTTTGTGGGGAGACGAAGAACGGCGTGATCCAGATGTAGTCGACGCCTAGGGATGCGATGTACCCAAGCTTGCTCGTGAGTCCTCTGAGGTCTCCGCGGCCGTCTGCGTTCGAGTCGCAGAACGACTTCAGGTACACCTGATAGACCGTCTTGTCGTCAAAGCCCATAGTGCTTCCTCTTCCTCTGGTCCCGTGCTGACGCTGACGGCGAGCCGTTGGTGTCAGCACGGGCAAGGGTGCTGTTCTCGTATGGTAGGGACTACTTGCCAGCGCCGAAGATCTGGCTGGCTGCTGCGCTCATGTCGATGCCGCCGGCGACCTCGGCGTCCGTGCCGATGCCCTTCTTCTTGCCCACGACGAGAACGAGCACGAACGGAACGACGACCGCGATGAGCATGCAGATGGCGAAGATGCCCATGTACGGTGGCTGGATGGAGAGGATGCCCGGGAGGCCGCCCACCCCGATGGCGTTTGCCGTGACGTTACCGCCCACGCAGACCAGGGCGGCACATGCGGAGCCCGTCATGGCGCAGAAGAACGGGAACATGTACTTGAGGTTCACGCCGAACATGGCAGGCTCGGTGACGCCGAGGTAGCAGGAGATGATGGAGGGGATGTTGACCTGCTGCGCACGCTCGTTCCTCTTCTGGAGAAGCGCCATGCCGAGGACGGCGGAGCCCTGTGCGATGTTGGACAGCGCGATCATGGGCCAGAGCATGGTTCCACCATAGTCGGCAATGAGTTGCAGGTCTATGGCGTTGGTCATGTGGTGAAGTCCGGTGATGACCAGGGGCGCGTAGAAGAATCCGAAGATCGCACCGAAGACGAGCTTCAAGGGGCCGGTGATGCCGGCATAGACGATCGAGGAGATGCCGGAGCCGAGCCACCAGCCGATGGGGCCGAGCACGAAGTGGGCGGCGATGACAGCGAGCACGAGGCTGCAGAACGGGACGACGATCATCGATACCACCGCCGGCGTGATCTTGCGGAAGAACCGCTCAAGGTACCCGAGCGTGAGCGCGGCGAGGATGGCGGGAATGACCTGGGCCTGGTAGCCAATCATGCGGACCTGGAAGTACTCGAAGTTCCACGTGTACTTGGTCCAGTCGAAGGCCGCGTTCGCGTCGGCGGCGCCGACCGAGTAGGCGTTGAGAAGCTGGCTCGAGACGAGCGTGAGGCCCAGCACGATGCCGAGCATGGGCGTACCACCCATCTTCTTCGTGACCGACCAGCAGATGCCCACGGGAATGCCCATATGGAACACGGCTTCGCCGATGAGCCAGAGGAAGCTGTCCACGCCCGTCCAGAATTGGCTGATGTTACAGAGCGTCTGGGTGCCGTCCCCGAAGAAGTAGATGGAATCGATGCAGTTCCTGAAGCCGAGGATGAGGCCACCTACGATGATTGCGGGGATGAGCGGTGCGAAGACCTCGGCGATGGCACCCATGGCCTTCTGGAGCAGGTTCTGGTTCTTGAGCCCTTCCTTCTTGACGTCCTCCTTCGAGCTCTCCTCGATTCCACCGAGCGCGATGAAATCCTTGAAGAACACCGATACGTCGTTTCCGATGATGACCTGGAACTGTCCGGCCTGTGTGAAGCTACCCTTCACGCTCGGAAGATCCTCGATGGCCTTGACGTCCGCCTTCTCTGGGTCGTGCAGCGCGAAGCGCATGCGCGTCATGCAGTGGGATACCGCGGAGATGTTCTCCCTGCCTCCCACCAATCCTAGGAGCTTCTCGGCATCTTGCGTGTACTTTCCCATCGTGGGTTCCTCTCTCCTTCGCCTCTTCAACATACTCCCTCTCGGGTGATGACAGCATGCGCTCATCTCATTTGAATAAGTTAGGTCATTCACATAAGTTACGGCAAACGGTATGATAGTGACGGCGGGCGAACTACTCATTCATATAAGTGAAGGAGATCGTGGTGAGAGCTATCTTCGACCAGATCTACAAGGACATTCATCATGCGATCGAGAGGGGAGACTACCCCTACCAGTCCTTTCTCCCCTCGGAGGCAATACTCGTGAAGAGATACGAGTGCTCCCACAACACGCTACGGAGGGCTTTGGGCATGCTCGCCGAAGAGGGGTTCGTGCAGCCCATCCATGGCAAGGGCGTGCTCGTCCTCTATCGCCCACGAAAGCGGGCGCTGTTCGAGATCGGTGGGATAGAGACCTTCACGGAGACGGCCCGCAGGAACAGGCTCCACACCACGACGAAGGTCATGCGCTACGAATCGCTCGTCTGCGATGCCGAGTTCTCCTTGGAGAGCGGATTTGCCGAGGGAGTGGACCTGCTCTACGTGGAGCGTGTGCGCTTTCTCGACGGCAAGCCCGTCATTCTCGACAAGAACCACTTCCTCGCGAGCGCCGTTTCCGGGCTGACGAGAGAGATCGCCTCGCATTCCATCTACGAGTATCTCGAGCGAGACCTGTGCATGAGCATCATCACGAGCAAGCGCACCATCACCGTCGAGCGCGCCGATGCCGATGACGAGCGCCTTCTCGACATTGCGGACGTCGACTACCTTGCCGTCGTCACGAGCCAGACTTTCAATGGGGAGGGGACGATGTTCGAATACACGCAGTCGCGCCATCATCCCGACTACTTCTGCTTCAACGATACGGCCATGCGCAGGAGGTAGAAGATCCTGCGGTGTGTCCTCATGTCAGGGGATTGTGCACTGCCTGGAGAATCCCTCGCATGAATGTCTCGGACCCATGCGCCCTGCTATGCTCGTGTTCGTTTTGGCGACTCTGCGAGAAAGGCAGCCATGGGGCGTCCCACCACCATCGAATGCGTCTTGTTTGACTTTGACGGAGTGACCGCTGACACCGAGGCCCTCAGCGTTCGACTTCTCATACGGCAGTTCCAGGCGATAGGCGTCAACCCCTCGGTCGAGGAGCTCGAGGCGCTTGCGGGGACGGCGGGGGACGACTCGCTCCAGCAGATTCTCGACGCCCATCACTCCACGCGCACCATCGCGGAGCTCTTTGCGGACGGCGCGACGAACGGTGCCGTCTATCGCAGGATGGACATCAAGCCATCGCCGGGCGTCATCGACCTCATCCGGACGCTTCGCGCGCGCGGGATTCTCGTCGGGCTCGTCTCCCAGACCCTGACCTGCCATATCATCTATGCGCTCAATCGCTTTGGGATGACGTCGCTCTACGACGCGATCGTCTGCGGTGACATGGTCGAGCGCTTCAAGCCGGATCCGCAGCCCTACCAGCGTGCGATGGGATTTCTGGACGCCGACCCCGCTCGTACGGTCGTCTTCGAGGACTCGCCCACGGGCATAGCCTCGGCACGTGCCGCCGGGACGTATGTGATCGGCTACCGTGGGGGCAGCCTCAGCCAGGATACGAGCGAGGCCGACGAGAGCATCGACACGTTCGAGGGCTTCTCGCTCTAACGCGCAGCTGGTGGAACGCTATCCCACGGTATCCATCGTGTACTTGAGGTCGCTGCCAAACTGGTAGACGTTCTTGGTGTAGAGCGTGCGACCGAACCAATCGATCTTCTTGTCGTACTGGTCGGGATGGGCGAGGATGAGGTCGGCGGCGTCGATGAGGTACTGGAGCGTTACGGGGTGCAGGTCGATGGTGCCGTGGCCTGGGAATACGCCGCTGATCTGGTCACCGTGCCTGTCGAGTGCCGCCTGCAGCCTGTCGCGCATCGAGTGGATGGTGCAGTACTCGGGATAGCGCTCGCCCTCGTCCAGAAGGGCGCTCGTGGAGTCGCCGATGAAGAAGCAACCGGTCTGACGGTCGAAGAAGCCTGACTGCCCGGCGGTGTGGCCGGAGAGGTGGACGAGCTCGATCTCGTACCTCTCGCCGGAGTCGGTGGCGCCAAGGTCGAACACGTATCCGCCCGCCACTCCGATGACCTCGTACTTCTGGAAGGGAACGAGATCCGCTGGGTCGAAGTCCGACGCGGAGGGTCTGCCCTCGCCGTCGAGCAGAAGACCTGCCATGTAGTCAGGTGTCTCCTCGTCGCGCAAGCCCTCTGCGTCGAACTCGTTGATGTAGACGGTGTCGAAGGAGACATTGCCGCCGATATGGTCAACGTGCTTGTGCGTGTTGGCACAGACTATCTCTCGCCCGGGTGCCAGGTGCTCGCAGGTGGCGCGAAGGTCTCCCAGGCCAAAGGCTGTGTCGATGAGAAGGGCCTTCGTGGGTCCGATGACAAGATAGCTCCACACGTCTCCGCACCCAGCCATGATGGACGGGTTGAAGATGGCGTAGGTGTTCGGGCGAAACCTGTAACACTCCACGAAGGGATTGACCTCGGGATAGTACTCCTTGAGGTCGCTGTGCTCGCGGAGCACCTTCATGAACGACCAGCGCGAGACCTTCTCCTTCTCCGGCCTGAGGTTGTGTACGGGGATGTCGCTTCTGATGGGACGAGGATCGAGGTTCATGGCGTTTCTCCCAAGACGGTTGGTTACCCTCATCCTAGGGTTGGTCACGACAGGGACAGCCGATGCCCGGCCGCTTCGACAGCCAAGGGCACAATTCGACACTCAGGACAAGGTATTGGCGAGGATGCGATACCGCTTGCGGCGTAGTCATCGTTCTCTTGTCGTGTCTCGCATGGTAGTGTTGTGCCCTGGCCAGTTGGCACATGGGGGATGGGAACGGGAACATGTCTGCATCTGAGACGAGAGACGAGATCCTGAGGCATCTCGACAAGATCACGCGGGAAATGAGCCCAAGTTCCGTCAACCCGTTCACAACGGCGAGAATAGCGTCGGACTGCACGGTGAGTCGCAACCTAGCCAGCCAGTACCTCAACGACCTCGTGCGCGACGGCCTGGCCGTCAAGGTCAACGCACGACCGGTGCTTTTCTTTCATCGTAGGGGTCTCGAGCGCTATCTGCAGACCACGCTCGACCACTCCGAGTATGCCTCCATGCGAGACCTGCTCTCTACGGTCGGCGCCGTCGAGCGCCAGGACTACGACAAGGCGATCGGCTGCGACCTCTCGCTCGGTGCCTGCGTCGAGCAGCTGAAGAGCGCGATGTGCTATCCGCCCAACGGCCTGCCCGTCCTCGTCGTCGGCGAGCATGGCACGGGCAAGTCGTTCATCTCACGCCTGACCCACGAGTACGGGGTCAACTCCGGGGTGCTGCCCCAGGATTCCCGCTTCGTCAGCGTTGACTGCTCCCGCTACGACGACAACGGCTCGGCCCTCGAGCGAGACGTCTTCGGGAACGCCACCGTCACGGGGGCGGTGCGCGAGGCCAACGGCGGCGTCGTGTACCTCCACCGGGTTGACCACCTGTCGCCGACGGTCTCCGAGCTTCTCCTGTCGAGGGTCACGGAGGAGGAGCAGGTGCGGGCCAGGGACGCCAAGGCGCCCCGTCCCGTGCGCTTCATCATCGCGACCGCCCGTCCTGCCGAGGGCAGGGAGGTGGCGGCCCTCTCCCGCGTCCTTCCCATCACGATCTCGCTTCCGCGCTACTCCGAGCGTACCGAGGAGGAGCGTTCCGTCCTCGTCATGCAGTATCTGCGCACGGAGGGTCGGAGGGTCGCCTCCGATGCCTCCATCAGCCGTGGTGCGCTTCGAGCCCTGGTGGGAGCCGACTTCGCCGAGAACCTCGACGGCCTCAGGGCCTGCATAACCAACTGTTGTGCCGGTGCCTACCTGAATCGGGATGACGAGCGCCTGACCATCCGCTCCTATAACCTGCCACCCCACATCCTGGGTACGACGCCACCACAGGCGGACGACGACCAGTTGGTCTCTGGCGACCTGCGCGTCACCTCGGATACGTCTACGCACACGATTGCCTTCTTCCAGCAGATGGTCGACTCCTACCTGTCGTATCGCAGCGGGGAAATCTCGTTCGACGAGTTCTTCATGGCGGCGTCGGAGGCCATACACGCCAACCAGGACCTTATAAACTTCGATGGTCAGAACGTGAGTCCTCGGCAGAATGCGCACGAGCGCGTCCTGAGTCCCGTGATCGAAGAGGTGAACGGCGAGTATGGCATAGAGCTCTCCAGGAAGGTGGCGCGCTCTCTGGCGCAGTCCCTCTCCATACAGCTTTGGGGAGGTCTGTACATCTCCCTTTGGCGCCGGAAGAACCACGAGGTCCTCAGGCAGATGGTCGCGACGCTCAGCAAGAGCTCTCAGACGACGACCGTCGTGGTGGAGCAGATCGCGGCAAAGGTCAGGGCTGCTTTGGGCGTGGAGCTTGACGAGCTCACCCTCCTGCCGCTCTACCTCGAGGTCAAGGAGGCCATCAACTCGACGATGGACGGTCGCGACGTTCTTGGCGTCATCCTCTGCCATGGCTATTCGACGGCGACGAGCATCGCCGACGCGGCGAACAGGATCCTTCGCCAGCGCGTGTTCGAGGCCATCGACATGACCTACGAGCAGGAGATCGCCGACATCGTGGGTCCGCTTTCCAGGTTGCTCGAACGCTTTACCTATTGCAGCACCGTCGTCGTCCTCGTGGACATGGGGTCGCTCGCGCAGATCAGCGACGCGATCCCCGGTGTGATCAACGGTGACCTCTACGTCGTCAACAACGTCTCGACGGGACTTGCGCTCGAGGTCGGGGAGGCGCTCGTTGCGCACGAGAGCGTCGATGACGCGCTCCATGCGGGTATCGGCGCGTGCTCTCCCACATATAGGGTCGTGCGTGGAACAAAGGGACACGAGGCGATCGCGTTTTGCTCCGAGGCAGGGACCCTTGCGGCCGACAAGATCAGGCAACTCGTGCAGGACAGCCTTCCGGAGCAGCTCTCCGTACGTCTGATCACCTGTGACTATGCCGATCTCGAGCATCACGGGGACCAGGCGACGGTGTTCGGGAGCTACCGTGTCCGGGCCCTCGTGGGTACCATGAACCCGGGCATCACGACCGTTCCCTTCGTCGCGCTCGGGGACATCCTGTACTCGGGTACCTCGGACGCCCTCGATCGCGCGCTCGCTCGAGTCCTTGGGCCCGAGGAGATGGCGGAGTTTCACGCGAGGCTGCTGAGAAACCTCACGCTGAGAAACGTCGCCGAGTCGATCACCATCCTCAACCCGGAGATGCTCTACGTGGAGGCGGACCGCGCCATGCACGAGCTCTCGCGCCTCTCGGGCGAGACCATCGACTCCCGGCGACAGATTGGGCTCTACGTCCATCTCTGCGGGCTCATCGAGCGCCTCGTCACCAAGAACTTCGTCGACGACTACCCTGGCGTCGACGAGTTCGAGCGAGAGAACGAGGACTTCATCCGCTGGTTCCGCCTGTCGTTCGGCGACATGTGCAGGAGATACAAGGTCGAGATACCCGTGTCGGAGGTCGCATACGTCCACCACATGCTGAACGTCGACATGGCCGACCGCGGCGAGACGATTCGGACGGGCGGCAAGACCCTCGAGGACGAGTAGCGTCCGCGGACGTCTCGTCCAGTCCTGCGACTGCGAGTGTCGAAGAGAAGTGTCGACAACTTCACAGAACCTTCGTTACCTCTGCCGAGCGTTGTCGAAAGACCGCGCATGTTGGCGAGAGGTTCCAGCGCGGCAGTGCCTTCTCGACCGCGTTGCTATCTTAGCCTCCAGATGCATGTGGGGTTGCACGTGGGATACGGATGCAATCCCAGACGTTCCGTTGTTTTCTTTAGTCCACGGCAGTTCGGAAAGGAGAGAGTGCATGAGTATTGTTGCGGGAAGGATTGACTATCGTCTGCTGCACGGTATCGTCCAGGGTTTCTGGTGTCCCACGTACGCCGCCCAGAGAACCATGATCATCGACGACGCCACGGCAACCGACGACGTGCGCAAGACGGCCATGAAGATGTCAAAGCCTTCTGGTCAGGCGCTGTCAATCATCACCCACGAGGTGGCATTCGACAACTTCAAGGCGGGGAAGTACGACGGTCATACGGTATTCGTCATCGCGCGGGACCCCCAGACGTTTCTCGGTCTCATCGAGCAGGGGCAGAACATCCCCATCCTCACGCTTGGCCTGACCGAGCTGCCGCCCGAGGGCACGCCCGGGGTCAAGGCCGGTAGAAGGGCCTTCATCCACGAGGAGGAGATTCCCGTCTATCAGAGAATCGCTGCAGCAGGCACCAAGGTCGAGGTCCGTTACATGACCACCGACAAATCCGTTCCAATCTCCGAGTACATCTCGATCTAGCGAAAGGTGGTTGTCATGACGATTAATGCGCTTCAGTTCATCCTGATCGTTCTCCTGTCGGGCTTTAGGGCTGCAGACATGTACTCCACGCAGCTCTTCCCGTTCCAGCATGCGCTCATGTGCTGGGTGGCCGGAATCATCCTGGGAGACCCCAACACCGGACTCGTGGTCGGCGGCACCATCCAGCTCATGTCCATGGGCGCGGCTGGTCTCGGCGGCTCCTCTGCCCCCGACTATGGCATGGCGGGCCTGGTCGCGACCGTCCTCGCCTGCCTCGCCGGTACGAACGACATCTCCGTCGGTCTCGCCGTCGGTGTTGCCGTGGCAATGCTCTACGTCCAGCTGGACGTCCTCTTCAAGATCTATAACTCCTGGGTCTTCAAGGTCGTTCGCGGCCATGCCGTAAGGCGTGAGTACGACAAGATGCTTCGCTCCGTCTTCCTGTCCCACGTCTACCTGTTCCTTCAGGGTGCGCTTCCCATGGCCCTCGTGCTGGCCTTCGGTCAGTCCGCCATCGACGCCGTCCTGGCGTTCATGCCCGCGTGGTTCACGGGCGGTCTCACCATCGCCGCGGGCATCCTCCCTGTCACGGGCTTTGCCATGCTCCTCACCTTCATGCCCGTCAAGAAGTTCTACGCCTTCCTGATCGTGGGCTACGTACTCTCCGCCTACCTCGGTCTCACCGTTCTGCCCATCGCGCTTCTCGGCGGAGCGATAGCAATCGAGTACTTCAGGCTCAAGTCCAGCACCACCGTACCTACGGCCGCTATCTCCGAGAACGGGGGTGAGCTCGAAGATGAGTAACTTCTTCAAGCCCGCAGATTTCAAGGACTTCGACGAGGCCTCTGCGCCACAGCAGCTTCCTGATGGCACCTATGAGCCGGTACTGACCAAGGAAGACCTCAACGTCTGCAGCCGTCGTATGTGGCTCATGGACACGGTCTCCTACTCCTACGCAACCCAGAACGCCCCCTGCGCCGCGTTCTCCGCCTACTACGCGCTCCGCAAGATCTACGGCAACGACGAGGACGCCTTCAACACGGCGATGCTGAACCAGCTCGACTGCGTCTTCAACGCCACGCCGCCCGTCTCCGGACTCCTCCTTGGTGCAGGCCTTGCCGTCGAGGACAAGGGACACCTCGGTGGCATGGAAGCCGAGAACGATCTCAAGGTCGGTCTCATGGGCCCGCTCTCCGGCATCGGCGACGTCTTCATCTGGATCCTCCCGATGACGATCCTCGGCTCCATCGCCGGCTATATGGCCATGCAGGGAAGCCCCGTCGGCATCCTCCTCTGGTGTGCGCTCTGGATGGCGATCCTCGGCTGGCGTCTGCAGAACTACAACCAGGGTTACAGCGCTGGTGCCCAGGTCATCACGAGCATGGCCGACAAGCTCAACATCCTTACCGATGCCGCGTCCATTCTCGGTCTGACGGTGGTGGGGTCGCTCATCTACTCGGCCATCAAGATCTCGACCCCTCTCACGTTCCAGTACGGCGACATCTCGCTCGCGCTTCAGACGGGCGTGCTCGACGCGATCTTCCCGAACCTCCTTGCGGTTCTTGCCGCGGTTGTCGTCTATCGGCTCATCAAGAAGGGCGTCAAGCTCAACTGGATCATCCTTGGCATCATCGTGATCAGCTGCGTCTGCTCGGCCTTCGGTATTCTCGGCTAGCACCTCTTTGTGCTTCTGGTGCGGGCGGCTGACGTGTTCGTCTGCCGCCCGCACCTGGGAGCCCCTCCGCGAAGGCAACCACGGGAGAGGGTTGTCTTCGATGGGGTACACCATGTGTCCTACACTTGCCGTCAGTCGCCTTGTCTGGGTCCCCTGCGTTTTGGGAGGGAATGGACCCTGGAAGTGGAGAGAGAACCATGAGACATGTCGTCATTGCCTCGCACAACTATTTTGCTAGGGGACTTGCGGATACGCTTGACTTCCTAGGTAACAAGACGGCGCTCAATGTCGTCTGTGCGTACGTGGACGAGACGCCTCTGGTGCCACAGGTCAACGAGCTCTTCTCGGATTTCTCTCCTGATGACGAGGTGCTCATCCTTACGGACATTCTTCAAGGCAGTGTCAACCAGGCGTTCGCGCCCTACATCAACGATCACGTCTTTCTCGTGGCGGGGGTCAACGTGGCGCTGTCCCTCGAGCTGTGCCTCTCGGCGGAGAGACTTACCGTCGATGGCATCGAGGAGGCAATCGAGATGGGTAGGCAGTCCATGCGCCTCGTCAATACCTTGCAGATAGAAGATGGCGAGGACGACGAATAGCGATCCGCTTGAGAGTGCCGGTCGCAGAAGGGGGAGAGGATTCATGCTCATCAGCCAGGTCATCAGAGGCGTGAAGGACTACTGCAGCGGTTGCGACCCATGGACGGATGCGCCGATCGATGACGCCACCACACGCGACCAGGTTACCTACGGAAGCACCGACCAGGAGTGCACGGGCATCGTGACGTGCATCTGGCCGACGGCCGACGTCATTCGCAGGGCCATGGAGCTGGGTGCCAACCTCGTCATCGCGCACGAGGCACTCTTCTGGAACCACGGGGACCACCAAGACGTCGTCGCTGACAACAGGACCTATCGTGCGAAGAAGGCCCTTCTCGACGAGTGGGGTGGCACGGTCTGGCGCTGCCATGACTACATCCACTCCAAGGTGCCCATCGATGAGGGCGGCTCCATGGTGGACGGGATCTTCTACGGACTGGGCTGGAAGCTCGGCTGGCTTGACTGCCGCGTGGGGGATGTCTCGCTCGGTCTCGACTTCGAGATTCCCGAGATGAGCGGCATGGGACTTGCGGCCTATCTCGTGAAGAGGCTCGGCCTCAACGGTACACGCATCATCGGCGATGCGGATGCGCGCGTGCGTCGCGTGCATGTGCCCATGCACGTGCTGGGCGACGCCAAGGCGGACACCCATGAAATCGAGTACGCAGACAGGAACGATGTCGACGCACTCGTGACCATGGAGTTCATCGACTTCACCACCAGTGAGTACATTCGTGACGCCGGCATGCTCGGCCAGAACAAGTGCGCAATCACCATCGGGCACTTCAACCTCGAGGAACCTGGGATGGAGTACATGGTGAGGTGGGTTCCCACGGCGATCGGCACTGACGAGATTCCTATCACCTTCGTTCCCATGACCGATACGTATCAGTACGTGACCAGGTAGGGCAGCAGTCCTCGGGAGCGCGCGAGACATGAGGGGTCCCGTCGTCACCTTCTTCGATGCCGGCGGGACCCTTACCTGTAGGAGCCCCGAGACGAGTTCCACGAACGTCCCCATCCTCGAGATTGCCGACATGGCGGTGGCGATGGGGCGGCCTCATCGCACGTTCTCGCCTATCGTCGCGCGATGGGGTGCCATGAGACACGTTGCAGCGGTCGAGGCAAGGTGGTTCCACGAGTGACCTGCAGAAAAGCGGGCCGAATGGACGGCCGCTCTAACGGATGCCGCTGCAAGGTGCCTCCCAAGACCATAAAATGCAGATAATACTGTCTCGAAACGTTGGGCCGTGCTGTGCGGTCGTCCATTCGGCCCGCTTTTCTGCAGGTCATCTGTGGAGTACGCGGCGTACGCATGCTTCCATGGCGATGACATGACGCACACATCCCCTCCACCATGGGCTTGACCAAACATGACCTCTCTCACCTGCGAATGTTTCAGATAACAATCGATGCCGTTCCGCGCGGAAAACGAACCCGTTTCGCGCGGCGAACCCATCGGTTTCCCGCATTTCACAACTCTCGAACCGTCCGTTACGTCTCCGGCGTTTGCTGCGTTTGCCCTGATACTTGATCCCATCCAATACCGGCAAGGCAGGGATGGGCGTGACGAGTGACAGAACGCGCTGGTTCCTGCTCGAGTGGCAGAGGACGACCGTACGGTCGGACGTACGCCAGATGGGAAGGTCGAGACCATGAAGGAACTCGTGCTCATCATCCGCCCGGAGATGCTTGAGGAGCTCAAGCAGATTCTGGACAAGGTACACAGCGGCGGCATGACGGTCATGAGCGTCATGGGCTGCGGCACCCAGAAGGGCTTCGCCAGCGACAAGGGCGTCAACGAGATCCGCGGATTCAAGATGAACATAAACCTGCTTCCCAAGATCCAGGCAAGCGTCGTGGTCAAGGACGAGGACGTCGAGGCGATCATTGCGGACGTCCGTGAGCACATGGCCGACGGCAGGGTGGGGGATGGCAAGATCTTCATCCGCGACATAGACGATGCGGTTCGCATCCGTACGGGAGAGCGTGGCACCGAGGCCCTGTAGGCGGGGTCTTCTGTTGTCGGGAGAACCGAATCGCCTGGAGTAGGGATGGTGCCCATGAGTGCTGAGCCAATTGTCCAAATACGGAACATCAACAAGTTCTACGGAGACAACCATGTGGTGAGGGACCTCGACCTCGACGTGCTCGAGGGCGAGTTCCTCACGATACTGGGCTCCTCGGGCTCCGGTAAGACCACGACGCTGCGTATGGTCGGCGGCTTCGAGCAGCCCACGTCCGGGGAAATCCTGCTGGGCGGCGAGAACGTGGCCGATCGCGAACCCTACGAGCGCGACGTCAACACCGTGTTCCAGAGCTATGCGCTCTTTCCGCACATGACGATCTTCGACAACGTCGCCTATGGGCTCAAGATGCGCAAGGTCCCCAAGGACGAGATCGTCAGGCGCGTGACGGACATCCTTGCCCTCGTCCAGCTCACCGCCTTCGAGAGTCGCAGGCCCTCCCAGCTCTCCGGTGGACAGATGCAGCGCGTCGCCATCGCCCGAGCGCTGGTCAACCACCCCAAGGTGCTGCTCCTCGACGAACCGCTCGGGGCTCTGGACCTGAAGCTCAGAAAGCAGATGCAGCTCGAGCTCAAGCGCCTCCAGCGCAAGCTCAACATCACCTTCCTCTACGTCACGCATGACCAGGAGGAGGCCCTCACCATGAGCGACCGCATCGGCATCATGCACGACGGTGTGCTCGAGCAGGTCGGGGTTCCCAAGGACATCTACGAGGAGCCGGCCAACCGGTTCGTGGCCACGTTCATCGGCGAGACGAACCTCTTCGACGGGGTCATCAGTGCGGTGGGCGGCGACATCGCCCGTCTCACCATCGAGTCGGGAACCGTGCTCGGCAGGTGCTCCGGTCTCAAGGTCGGTGAGATGGCTGCCGTGTCGGTGCGCCCGGAGCGCATGCGCTTCTCGACGATGCCGGTGGACGGCTTTTCCATCGAAGGCATCGCGCGCGAGCAGGTCTACGTGGGATCGGTGCTCAAGAGCATGGTCGAGCTTCCCAACGGACAGGAGGTCCGTCTCGAGCGCTTGGCGAGCGACCCCCTGCCTGCCGATGGCCCGGTCTACCTGTACTGGGACCCTCTGGACGCGCGTGTCGTCCAATCGCCCGACCAGGCCGTCTACGGCGCGGTGCAAACCGCCACGTTCCTGTAGGGGGAGGGCCGAGATGAAGCTCAGCAGTCATGAGTTCCGTTCCAACACGCTGCCTGCGGCCATCACCGTCATCCCCGCCGTGGCTTGGCTCGCTCTCTTCGTGGCGATTCCTCTGGTCTACATCGTCGTCATGAGCTTCTGCAGCATCGACGAGTACTACAACGTCACGTTCCAGTTCACGCTCGGCAACTACGCGAACCTCCTCAACCCAAGCTACGTGCAGATCTATGTCCAGTCGCTCGTGATAGCGGCGCTCTCGACGATCATCTGCCTTGCGCTGGGATACCCCTTCGCATACCTGATCTCACGCACCTTCAAGGAGCACAAGGTCATCCTGTATATGCTCGTCATCATTCCGTTTTGGACCAACTCGCTCATCCGCATCTACGGCTGGAGGACCTTCCTCGGGGCGAGCGGCTTTCTCAATGCCGCGCTCATGTCGCTTCACGTCGTGAACGAGCCCGTCGACTTCCTGTTCAACCAGGGGGCCACCATCCTCGGCATGACCTACGACCTCTTCCCGTTCATGGTGCTGCCCCTCTACACGGCCATCGAGAAGCTTGACGAGGCCCAGATTGAGGCGTCGTCCGACCTCGGCGCCCATGGCCTTGCCACACTGTTCAAGGTCGTCGTGCCACAGACGGTGAGCGGCATCTTCTCGGGCTGCATCATGGTCTTCATCCCGAGCCTCGGTGCCTTCTACATCTCCGACATCCTGGGTGGTGGCAACTCCGACGTCATCGGCAACCTCATCCAGCGACAGTTCCAGAGTGGGAACAACTGGCCGCTCGGGGCGGCGCTCTCGATAATCCTCATCGCGATAACCCTGCTGCTCGTGAAGGTCTACCAATGCTCCGGCGGCGACATGGAAAGTCTGGGGGTGTGACCATGGCTCTGAAACGACAACTGCGCGAGAAGCTCAGGCATCGTGGCGGTATCGTCTACTGCGCGATCATCTACGGCATCCTCTTCCTCCCGATCGCGGTCATCGTTGCCAATTCGTTCAATGCGACCGACACCAAGCCATACATGTCGTGGAAGGGCTTCACGTTCGACTGGTATGCAAAGCTCCTCTCCGACAGGTCCCTGCTCAGCTCGTTTGGGAATACCATGGTGCTGGCCATCACCACGACCATCATCGCGACCGTCATGGGCACGATCGTCGCCGTGGGGATGTATCGCTACAAGTTTCGTGGCAAGGGTGTCATCGATGGGCTGCTCTACATTCCCGTCGTCATCCCCGAGATCGTCATGGGCATCTCCCTTCTGGTGCTCTTCACGAGCATCCATCTTCCCCAGGGCATGCTCTCGCTCGTCATCGCCCACGTCACGTTCTGCCTACCATTCGTGATCTTCAACGTGCGGGCGCGCCTGGACGGCTACGACCAGTCGCTCGAGGAGGCGTCGATGGATCTCGGGGCAAACAAGCTCAAGACCTTCTTCGGCGTGACGCTTCCCATGCTCGCGCCGGGCATCGCGGGAGGCGCGCTGCTGTCGTTCACCCTCTCCATCGACGATGTCGTCGTGAGCTTCTTCGTCAACGGCCAGACCATGACGTTTCCGCTCAAGGTCATGCAGAGCATCAAGAGCGGCGTCGCTCCCGACGTGAACGCGCTCTCCACGCTGATCCTCATCGCCACCATCCTGCTCGTCGTCCTGACGCAGAGCAAGATGGTGCCAAATCTCGTCTCCAAGCTGCGCAACCGTAGGGCCCGCACCCTGCGTTCCCAGGATTGTGCAGGTACGTCGTCCGTCAATATGAAGGAGGAGTCATGAGAGACACCATGATGTCGAGAAGGAGCTTCCTGCACACGAGTGCCGCCGCGCTGAGCCTCATGGGCGTCACGGCCACCGGTCTCACGGGCTGCGGAGGCAGCAGCTCCAGTGACAACGGGGAGCTGAACATCTTCATTTGGACCGAATACGTGCCCGACTCGGTCATCAGCGACTTCGAGAGCGAGTTTGGAATCACGGTCAACGCCTCGACCTTCTCGACCAACGAGGACATGCTTGCCAAGTTCACCTCGGGCGAGGACGATGCCTACGACCTGCTTCAGCCATCCGACTACATGGTGAAGCTCATGATCGACCAGGGCCTTCTCCAGAAGATGGACACGACCACGCTTGAGAACATCGGCAACATCGGCAGCCAGTACCTCGACCAGGACTATGACAAGGGCAACAAGTACTCCGTACCCTACATGGGGTCGGTTACCGCCATCGCCGTCAACACGGACAAGATCACGGACACCATCACGAGCTATGCCGACCTCTTCGATGCCAAGTATGCGGGTGACATCGTCATGCTCGATGACTACCGCGAGGTCTTGGGCATCGCAGCCGAGAGCATCGGCGTCTCGAACAACGAGACCGACGAGAGCAAGCTCGAGCTCGTTCGAGCACAGGTCATGAAGCTCAAGGACAACATAAAGGTCTACGACTCGGACAGCCCGAAGTCGGCCCTCATCAACGGTGACTGCGTCCTCGGTGCCATCTGGAGCGCCGAGATCGCCTTGGCACAGCGTGAGAACCCCGCCATCCAGATCGTGTTCCCCAAGGAGGGAGCCGAGATCTCGACCGACAACTGGGTCATTCCCACAAACGCCAAGAACGTCGACAACGCGATGAAGTTCCTCGACTACATGATGCGTCCGGAGGTGGCCAAGGCGATTTCCGATGACTACCCCTACGTTCAGCCCAACACGGCTGCCATCGCGCTCATGGATGACGACTTCAAGGACAACGTGGCCGAGAACGTCCCCGCTGAGGTCTTCGAATCGGGCCACAGGACCGAGAGCCTGCCATCCGACACGCTCAAGATCTACAACGACATCTGGACCGACCTCAAGAGCTAGGTTCGGCGTGCATGTGCAAGACGATGAACCGCACTTCGTATCGAGAGAGGCGAGAGCATGGGTAGCACGAAGGACAAGAGGGTCGAGTTCCTGTTTCTGAGCGAGCCGGACATCATCGAGGCGGGCTGTACGAATATGCCGTTGTGCATCGACGTCATGGAGGACACGTTTCGTCTGCTGTCGCTCGGCGACTATCGCATGAGCGGCAAGAACGAGAACTCGCACGGCTCGATGATCGATTTTCCCGAGACGTCCCCCTTTCCCAACATGCCCCTCTCCAGTGCCGATCGGCGCTATATGGCCATGCCTGCCTACCTGGGCGGAAGCTACAACATGGCAGGTGTGAAGTGGTATGGGTCCAACATCGCCAACCGCGAGTGTGGCCTACCGCGCTCGATTCTCACGCTCATGCTCAACGAACCCGTGACGGGGGCACCTGTGGCCCTCATGTCCGCGAACCTCATCTCGTCGTACCGCACCGCGGCCGTTCCCGCCGTCGGCGCACGTCACCTGGCGAGAAAGGACGCGCACGTCGTGGGTATCGTGGGCCCCGGCGTCATGAACAAGACGACGCTCAGGAGCTTCATCATGGAGTGTCCCGCCATCGACACGGTTCGGGTGAAGGGTCGGGGTGCCCGCTCGCTCAAGTCGTACGTTGAGTACGTCAAGGCAAACTTCCCGCAGGTCACGACCATCGAGGTCGTGGATACCATCGAGGAGGCGGTACGCGACGCCGATCTCGTCTCCGTGGCGACCAATGAGAACGGCGGCATCGAGACCTATCCATATATTGAGCATGAATGGATCAAGCCCGGCGCCTTCGTCTGCATGCCGTCCGATGCGAATGGGGACGAGGAGCCCTTCATCGACGGCACCTGGAAGATGGTCTGCGACAACTATCTCATGTACGAGGACTGGCGCGACCAGATCGGTCGTTTTGACGTGTGCGGCACGCTCGGCAACAAGTGGGTCGACATGATCGACGACGGCAAGCTCGACAGGTCTCAGGTGGTGAATCTCGGCGACATCGTGCGTGGGGTCGCGCCTGGTCGCGAATCCGACGATGACATCTTCTGGTTCAGCATCGGCGGCATCCCCGTCGAGGACATCTCCTGGGGTACCTCGGTCTATCGCAAGGCGGTCGATCTGGGCATCGGTACCACGCTCAAGCTCTGGGACGATCCGGCGCTCGCCTGACGCGTCTCGGAACCGGCAAAGGAATTGATGACAAACAAAGCAGGTGATCTTTTGAGCAGGATTGCACGGCATCCGATTCTCGGCTCCCCGGAGAGGGGGAAGCTCGTCACCTTCTCCTACGACGGGAGGGAGCTCGAGGGCTACGAGGGCGAGCCCATCGCCATGGCCCTTCATGCGGCGGGCGTGGCCATTCACCGCTACACCGCCAAGCGACATGACCCGCGCGGCATCTTCTGTGCCATCGGTCGCTGCACCGACTGCGTGATGGTGGTCGACGGCAAGCCCAACGTACGTACCTGCATGACGCCGCTCATGGCTGGCATGGACGTGCGGACGCAGGACGGGGTCGAGCCCCTCGACCCGTCCGATCCGCGCATGGAACGTCTTGCCTCCATGGTGGAGCGTACAGCCACAGAGGGAGGCGAGTAGGAGATGGAGCGTCACGACCTTATCGTCGTAGGTGCCGGTCCTTCGGGCCTCTCGGCGGCCATCGAGGCGGCCGAGGCGGGCATGGACGTCATCGTGTTCGATGAGAACGCCCGACCGGGCGGTCAGCTCTTCAAGCAGATTCACAAGTTCTTCGGTTCCAAGGAGCACCGCGCAAAGGTGCGCGGGTTTCGCATAGGAGACGAGCTTCTCCATGAGGCCGCCGGTGCGGGGGTCCGCGTCGCGCTCGACTCGTCCGTCCTCGGCCTGTACCAGGACAGGGAGGTTGTCGTCAGGCACGATGACGAGGTCTTCCACGTCAAGGGCGACGCGGTCCTCGTCGCCACGGGCGCGTCCGAGAACACCCTCGGCTTTCCGGGCTGGACGCTTCCCGGCGTCATCGGCGCCGGCGCCGCCCAGACGATGATGAACCTGCATGGGGTGAGACCGGGTGACCGCATCCTCATGCTGGGCTCGGGCAACGTCGGGCTCGTCGTGGGGTTTCAGCTGCTCCAGGCCGGCTGCGACGTAGTTGCGATCGTCGATGCGGCGCCACGCGTCGGCGGCTACGGTGTCCATGCGGCAAAGCTCGCCCGCTGCGGCGTGCCGTTCTACCTGTCCCATACGATCGTCTCCGCCGAGGGGCATGACCGTGTCACGGGAGTCACGATAGGGGAGGTGGACAAGGCGTGGAGGATCGTCCCCGGCACGGAGAGGCACTTTGACGTGGATACCATCTGCGTCGCCGTGGGCCTCTCGCCCATGAGCCAGCTGCTCGACATGGCCGGCTGCGACATGGTCGACGACCCCGGTCGTGGCGGACTCGTGCCCGTCTGCGACGAGAGGGGCGCGACGAGTGTGCCGGGCATCTTTGCCTCGGGCGACGTCTCGGGCATAGAGGAGGCGTCCTCCGCGATGATCGAGGGACGCATCTCGGGCGCAGCCATCGCCGACTACCTCGGATACCTCGACCATGATGACGAGAGGTCAAGGGTCGACGCGCTCGAGACCTCGCTCGACTCCCTTCGCCAGGGCATGTTCGCCCCCAAGAACCGCGGCAGGGTGGTCGAGAAAACGGACGAGGGCTGTCCCATCTCCCGCAACCTGCTCGAACATGGCTTTCTTTCCGACGACGAGGTTTGGTCCTATCCGGGGGCGACCCATGCGAAGGGCGTCCATGCGGTCATCGAGTGCAGCCAGAACATCCCCTGCAACCCCTGCCAGGATGCCTGCGCGAGGGGATGCATCTCCATCGGGGACAACATCACGTCGTTGCCCGTCATCCTCCCCGAGAAGAGTTGCATCGCATGCGGCATGTGCGTTGCCTCCTGCCCCGGCCAGGCCATCTTCCTCGTGAACGAGGAGGCCGCCGAGGACTACGCGACGGTGACCCTGCCCTATGAGTTCCTCCCCCTTCCTGTGGCGGGAACGCGAGGCAAGGGGCTCTCGCGCTCGGGCGAGGAGATCTGTGACGCCGTGGTGGAGTCCGTCCGCAGTGCCGGCGCCTTCGACCACACCAACCTGTTGACGATGCGCGTTCCCCGGGACTGCGCCATGCGTGCGAGGTTCTTCAGGACCGGACGCGAGGGATCCGGCGAGGACAAGGAGGTGCTCTCATGAGCGATGATCTGATTCGCACGGCTGGCGGCATGGGGCAACAGACCCCCTCGCCCTCGGACCGTTCCAAGAAGCCAGGCGAGTTTATCCCCGCCCCCGATGACGACGTGCTCGTCTGTCGTTGCGAGGAGGTCACCAAGGGCGACATCCGCCGGGCGGTCCACGATGGCATGTACACGATGACCGAGGTGCGACGCTACCTGCGCGTGGGGATGGGCCTTTGTCAGGGGCAGTCCTGCACGAAACTCGTGAAACGCATCATGGCCTCCGAACTGGGGGTCCCTCAGGCAGTGCTTGATGCCGAGACCTCGCGAGCACCGATGCGACCCGTCGAGATGCGCGTCTTGGGCAACGAGGAAGACACGAGGAGGGGTGATGCGCGATGACGGAGCGTACGAGCGAGGGGATCGATACCTTGGCCGGCATGGCTGACTTCGTCATCGTGGGTGCCGGTGTCATCGGATGCGCCACCGCGTACAACCTGGCGTTGCGCGGGCATTCCGTCATCGTCCTCGAGAAAGACGAGAGCATCGGCAACGGTGGCTCGAGCCGCAACGGTGGCGGCGTGCGCCAATCCGGTCGAGACGCGCGCGAGCTGCCGCTCGCGATGTATGCCGTCGAGAACATCTGGCCCGGTCTCTCCGACGAGCTGGGGGCCGACGTGGAGTACGTCAAGCGTGGCAACCTCCGTCTGGGAAAGACCGAGCATCACCTGGAGATACTCCAGGGCCTGGCCCGGACGGGCGTCGAACACGGCCTCGACATGCGCATGCTCGATGCGAACGAGGTGAGGGAGATGAACCCCTTCCTCTCCGATGAGGTCATCGGGGCGTCGTGGTGCCCGACGGACGGTCATGCCAACCCCCTGCGCACGACCCTCGCCTTCTATCGTCGCGCACGCGAGCTTGGCGTCCGCTTCATATCGGGCGTCCAGGTCACCGGGGTCCGCAAGCTCCATGGCCGTGCGTGCCAGGTGGCCACGACCACGGGTCTCTACGAGGGAGACGGCGTCATCCTCGCGGCGGGGCTCGGGACGCGCACGCTCGCCGCAAGCGTCGGTATCGACGTTCCCATGCATGGCCTGCTCATCGAAGCGCTCGTGACCGAGATGGAGCCGACGATGTTCCCGCAGATGCTCGGGACGGCAGACGCCGACTTCTACGGGCATCAGACGGCGCACGGGTCGTTCGTGTTCGGAGGGGACTCCGGTCTCGAGGAGGCCAACGGCTACGCTGGTGGCGTTCCCACGTCGAGCGTCACGGCTCCGGCGATCTGCCGAAGCATCATGAAGTACGTTCCTCGTCTGGCGGACGCCAAGATCGTGCGCACCTGGTCCGGATGGGAGGACGAGAGCGCCGATGGCGTGCCCGTCATCAGCAGCATCGACGAGGTGCCTGGCCTCACGATCGCGTGCGCCTTCACGGGTCATGGCTTTGGCATCTCGCCTATCGTGGGCAGACTCGTCGCGGAGCTTGCGTGTGGTGAGGAGACCACTCTCGACGTGAGTGCCTTCAGGTATGACCGCTTCCACGCCTGGGCCTAGGGGGTAGCCGATGGACGCTTTCAGCTTCAGCATGCCAACGAGGATCGAGTTCGGCCGGGGAGGGGAGTGCGCGTCCGGCCGTCTTGTCAGGGAATCCGGCGGGCACAGGGTTCTCGTCCTCTTCGGGGGACGGTCAGCTCGGCACTCCGGTCTCATTGACAGGGTCGAGACGTCCCTCGAGGATGCGGGCATCGGGTTTCTCGAGCTTGGGGGCGTGAGGCCCAACCCCGGAAGCGACCTCGTCTACGAGGGGATTTCTCTCTGTCGTGAGGAGGGCCTGGACTTCGTTCTCGCCGTCGGCGGCGGAAGCGTCATCGACACGGCCAAGGCCGTTGCGGCCGGCGTCCCCTATCCGGGTGACTTCTGGGACTTCTTTGGTGGTTCGCGGACCCCGAGGGAGGCGCTGGGCGTCGGAGTCGTACTGACCATCGCCGCATCGGGCAGCGAGGCCTCGCCGGACTCGGTGATCACGCAGGACGAGACGATGCTCAAACGAGAGACGAGCTCCGAGGTGCTCCTGCCGCGCTTCTCGGTCATGAACCCGGAGCTCACGGAGACCCTTCCCGCCTATCAGACTGCATGCGGCATCACGGACATGCTCTCGCACGTCCTGGAGCGCTACCTGACGAACACGCAGGAGGTCGAGACGAGCGATCGCCTGCTCGAGGGACTCATGCTCGCCATTATCGAGGAGGCCCCGAAGGTCATGGCCGACCCGCATGACTACGAGGCCCGGGCAAACCTGATGTGGGCCGCCTGTCTCGCGCACAACAACGTGGCAGGGGTCGGCAGGAGCCAGGACTGGGCGAGCCATGACATCGAGTACGCGCTCTCCTCGCGGTTCGGGTGCGCCCATGGTGCGGGGCTGGCCATCGTGATGCCTGCCGTCATGAGCTACACCTGCGGACACGATCCCGTACGTCTCGCCAGGCTGGCCGTGCGTGTCTGGGGATGCGAGGACGCCTCCGACGGGACCGGGGCGACGGCGCGCGAGGGCATCGCGAGGTTCCGTGCGTTCCTCGCCGCGCTGGGCATGCCCACGACGCTGGCCGAGATCGGAGCGGGTCCCGACGACATCGGAGCCATGGCGCACGAGACCTGCTGCTCTGGTGGTCGTACGGGCGAGGTGGGCGGCTTCGTCTCTCTGGACGAGGAGGACGTCCGTCGCATCCTCGAGCTTTCGCTCCGGTGATGACCGGGAATCGGGAGGTGCCGAGGATGGTCTCAAGCTACCTGGTGCTCGCGTTGGCCATCGCGCTCGAGGTGCTTGCGGATGTCGTGCTCGAGTACTCGCGTGGCTTTACGGTGGTCGTGCCGTCCGTCCTCACCCTGGTGCTCTTTGTCTCGAGCATCGTGCTGTTCTCGCGCGTCCTTCTGACCATCAACCTCTCCGTCGCCTATGCCACATGGTCGGTCGCGGGCATCCTTGCGACGACGGCCGCGTCCCTCTTCATCTTTCATGACAAGGTCACGGTGGCCGGGGCGTTTGGAATCGTCTTTCTCGTTGTCGGCGTGATACTGGTGAACCTCAATGCCTCGGCAGGACCGAGCCTCTGATCCTGGGGAAGCCGGAGAAGGCCTGCAGACCCTCCGTTCGAAATCCTCCCGGTGCTCGCATCTCGGTCGCAGTGCCCTTCGACGCCGGCGAGAGGGTGAGGTAGCATGGTGGCTACCGGCATCATCGCCTGACCACATGGGGAAGAGGAAGGTTATGGGCTCAGGTATCGAGGAGCGTGTGAAGCGGTTGGTTCGCGGTCTGGGGGCCGACGCGTGTGGCATCGGTGCGATCGAGCGATTTGCGGACGCACCTGACGGGTTCTCGCCGACCGACCTGTTCCCTGCATGTAGGTCTGTGATCTCCTTCGGCATCGCGCTGCCAAAGGGACTTCTGTCAGTGGAGCCCCGTCTGCTCTACAGTCACTTCAACGGGTCGGTAGCCTGCGCAGCCATAGACGCCCTCGCACTCACGGGTGCAAGGGCGCTTGAGGATGGGTTTGCATGCGTTGCCGTCCCAGTTCCCTGTGATGATCCCAGCGAGTACTGGGATGCCGAGAGCCTCACCGCAAGGGGTCTCATATCGTTGAAGCATACGGCGGTTGCCTGTGGCCTCGGTCAGCTGGGGAAGAACACCTTGCTTCTCAACCCGTTCTTTGGGAATCGTTTGATCTTGGGGGCCATCCTTACCGATCTGGAGCTCAGGTCCGACGAGCCCTGCGAGAGCATCTGCATACCTTCCTGCCATCGTTGCACCGAGGCGTGTCCGGCCTCCGCTATCGTCGACGGACACGTGGAGCAGAGACTCTGCAGGCCGGTCGCCTATGGCAAGACGGCTCGCGGGTTCGGCACCGTCGACTGCAACCGGTGCAGAAGCGTCTGTCCCATGCGGTTTGGGGCGAGAGGGTCGGACAAGGACTGAGGGTCGGCCAGGAGCATGTTCGCGTCGGTTGTGAGGGAGCAGCATGCAGATTGAACTCATCGAGAGGGAATCGTTCGTCGTGTGCGGGTGTACGACCGTGACGACGCTGGAGGACAATGACGCTGACCTGTCGGCGCTCTATGGTGACTTCTTCCGCGGCGGTTGGGATACGTCCCTTGCTGCCGTTCGTCCAGCAAACGAGCATGGCTACTACGGTGTCGAATGGTATACGGACGGAAGTCACAAGAGCTATGGGTACCTGCTCGGTGTACATGCCGTCCGAGGACGTTCCGTTCCCTTCGGGGCCACGGTGATGGACATCCCCGAGGCAACGTGGGCCGTCGCGCGCTTCCCGAAGGGCTCGGACATCATCAAGGCGTGGACGGACTTCTATGCCGATGGCATCCCGGCGGCTGGCCTCGGGGTCGACGAAGGATGCAACCGCTTCTTCGAACGATACCCTGACAGGGTCGACGGCGACTTCGAGCTGTGGGTTCCCGTGATACCCTCGTCGTCCTCAAGTGATTGCTGATGACGTTCGCGCGTTTTTGGTGTCAATCCTTAGGGCGCAAGGGTTACCGCTCTACCACATAGTCAACGAAGCCCTGCCTGATCCTCTCGCCTTCGAAGTAGCGCCAGAGGGTGCGATCCTCCTTGTATATGACGTGCAGCCCTCCAAACAACCCCTCCGCCTCGTTGGGTTCGAAGTAGGAGTGGATGGTGGGGACACCATCTTCTACCTGGACGAACTCGCCTCCTCCAACTTCTTTCCCCGTACCAGCGCGGAAGTCGTTGTTGGTAAGGAAGTTCACGAAGACGAGGCCTCCGGGCTGTGTTACGCGCAGAAGCTCGTTCACCGCGGCCGCGACATCGGATTTGTGCATATGGAAGATGGAGTTGTAGGAATAGGAGAACGGAAACGCTCCATCCCCGAAGCGTAGATGCCGCATGTCGCCCAGTTCGATACGAAGATCAAGATCCCTTGTCTTCTCATATGCTTCAGCTCGGGCGATCTGTGCCTTGCTTGCGTCGACGCCGATCGTCTCATAGCCGTCTTCGGCGAAGAGTGCGAGCGGGGGCTGGTCCCCTCCGGCCCCGCAGTCGAGCACCCGACGGGCAAACTTTGTCGATTCGCACCGACGGTCGCACATGCCGCGGAATCGATAGAGAGGAACCTGCTTGAACGTTTCGACCATCATCTGCCCTTTGCTTGGTTGCATGCAATCTATCGAGGAATCATACCTCCTCCCAGGCTCGCTTCTTCTACGCTCACCAGGGGCGGCTTGTTGACACCGTATTCTGTTGGTTGGCAGAGATGTGGCACGTGTCCTCCCTGGAGGAAGCGCCGGAGAGGTGCCAAGGCGCTGTCTCTAGAAGTTCGAGAGGTCGTGGGCCATCTCCTCGGCAGTCTCCTGTGCCCTTCGCGCGAAGTCCGGGGCATCGCTCTGCTGGACGTTGTAGGCTCCGACCAGTTTCGTGCCGTGGAAGAAGCCGTCGTGCTCCCCGTCGAAGGCCCTGCGAAAGAACTCCTGCGCCAGGTCCGCGTTTCCCTCCGTCACGCCGGCGCAGGTCGTGAGCAGCGCCATGCGCTTTCCGTCCATCAAAGGGGTGTTGGAGAGGCAGAAGCTCCGGTCGATGAGCGGTTTTATCTGTGCCGAGAGGAAGAAGCAGTAGATGGGGGAGGCCATGACGACGGCGTCGGCAGCGACCATCTTCTCGAAGACCTTCCGTGCGTCATCCTTCTGGACGCAGCCCGGCTCGCCTTGGTTTGCCATGCATGCGAAGCAGCCGAGGCATCCGCGTATCGCGTAGTCGGTGACGTCCAGCTCCTCCACCTCGTTCCCGCAGGTTTTCGCTTCCTCCTCAAAGGCCCTGAGCGCGGTAGCGGTCTTGCCGTTTTTCTTGGGTCCGCCAAGGATTGTCAGTACTTTCATGTGAATCGCTCCCTTTGGTCGTTGCATGTCATGGCTTTGTACCGTTGGCTGTCTATTCGTGCCCCGCATGACGAGGCGTAGCCGAATCGCTCTTCAGGTCATCGATCAGGTCATCGCACCATCGAAGCACGAGATCGTAGTACTCGACGCCATAGAGCAGGGTGGCATATCGATAGGGAAACTGGTGTACGTCGTATCTTCGCTCCATCTCGCCCTTCTGTTCTGTCAACCCTTGCGCGACGCGTGTGACCTGGAGCATCAGGTCCTTCAGGTTGTCGACGGCCGTCTGCCTGGGAAGGAACTCATAGAAGAAGACTCGTACCAGGTGGTCCTGTCGCGACCTCTCGAAGGTGATGGGCTCTCCGACCCACTGCATGAATGCGGTTCTGCCCGAGTCGGTGATTCGGTAGACCTTCTTGAACTTGCCGCCGTCCACATCCTCACGGAAGGTGACGAGACCCTTTTGCGTGAGCCTCTTCAGGGCCGGGTAGATGCTTCCGAAGCTTGCGTCGAAGAAGTAGGACGTGGTCTGCGTCATACAACGCTTCAGGTCATATCCACTTCTTTCCTTGGTCATCAGAAACCCCAGGATGATGTACTCGAGCATGCCTCCTTCTTTCTATATATCGTATAGCTATATATCGTATCGATATAGTTATCGTGTTCTGGTCGGCCGTCGTCAAGGGGCTCCTTCGTTTCTTCATGGAATCGAGGGATACGGAAGCCCTCGCTCTGTGTTCGGCCCTTCGGCGTGGGCCATGCCGTAGCACAGCGACCACGCAACAAGGCGTTGCTACCCCATGGTCATGGTCGCTGATATGATGAGCGTGATAAGGCCGCTGTCATTTGACGGGAGACATGATGAGCAAGTATGACCCTCTGTGGGAGCATGTTGCGAGTCGTGGGGAACGGTCCTGCACCCTGACCTTCGATGATGTGGCGGATATCATCGGGTTCAGGATCGACCACTCATTCTTGAACTACAAGAAAGAGCTCCTGCACTACGGCTATCAAGTAGGCAAGATATCGCTCAAAAACGAGACGGTCACATTTGAGAGGAAGGCCTGACATGGAGACAAAGGACGCGCTCGCAGAGGTGCGCAGGACGGCCGGCCTGACGCAGGATGCGATGGCGAAGAAGCTCTTCGTCACCCGTCAGGCGGTGTCGCGCTGGGAGACCGGTGAGACCGTCCCCAATGTCGATACGCTAAAACTCATCTCGAAGACATTCGGTGTCTCGACGGACGTGCTGCTTGGGCAATCGGGACTTGTCTGCCAAAGTTGCGCGATGCCACTCAGGGACCTTGCAGATTTTGGCACCAACGCCGACGGTGGGCTGAACACCGAGTACTGCACCTACTGCTATCAGGATGGTGGCTTCACGAACGATCGGACGTTGGACGAGATGATCGAGGCAAACCTGCACTCCCTCGACGAGTTCAACGCGGCGAACGGGACGGCCTACACCGAGGATGAGGCCAGGAGCATCCTAAAGGCGCACCTCGCAACGTTGAGACGTTGGACGGCATGACCTGCGCTGGTTCTGACGTGCCCTCATCACGAGGCGGATGCTTCTGGCATCTCGCGCCAGCCTCTGCATACATCAACCCATCCCATGGGGTTGGAAAGGTCCTCGAGTTCGGCGACCGTCAGCTCGATGGCGCTGTTGCTGCTTCCGCAGGCAGGAAACACGGTGGGGAACCTCCTCAGGGACTCATCGAGATAGACGGTCGCACCATCCTTCACGGCGAAGGGGCAGACTCCGCCCACGGCGTGTCCGACCAGATCGATGGCTTGCTCGGGTGTGAGCATGCGCGCCTTGGTGCCGAAGCGCTCCTTGAATGCATGGTTGTCGATACGTGCATCGCCGGCGCACACCACGAGCAACGCGTGGTCATTCAGGAGAAGTGACAGGGTCTTTGCGATGCGCTCGGGGGCGCACCCCAATGCTGCGGCAGCCAAGGCCACGGTCGCGCTGGACTCATCGAACTCCTTGATGCGATGGCCATCGATGCCTCGTGTGACCAGATAGTTCCGAACGCGTTCCAGCGACATGCGTGCACTTCTTTCCCAGGGTCATGCACACGGCATCGACCCGAATTCGTTATCCGAAAACCCACAAACTATAGCACGGGGTTCTCAACAACGTTTCTCCGCTCAAGCGACAGGAGACCTACAGTTCCATCGTGGTGGCGAAGGCTATGGTGGCATCGCCGGCGATCTGCACCGTCCTCGGCACGCCCCCGCGCATGTCGACGAGGACCTCCATGGTGCCTGCGCGCCCGATGGCCTCGCCTTGGGCGATGCGGAAGGAAAACGTTCCGTCGCACGGGATACCGGGGATGATGCCGTAGTGCGCGAGGTAGGCGCCGAGGGGTCCGTTCGCGTTGCCCGTCACGGGATCCTCGACGATTCCGATGGCTGGGGCGAACATGCGCCCATGGACCATGGGGTCCTCTCCCGGGTCGAGCGTGAATGGGTAGTAGCCGTTGCAGCCGATGTCTTCGGAGATGTCTGCGAGTGCCATGAGGTTCGGCTTGAGGGAGTCGAGCTTCGCGCGGCTGCGGATGCCCACCATTACCTTGGAGTGGCCGGTGGAGGAGACGGCCATGGGGCAGTCGTCTCTGAGGTCGGCCGTGTCCAGCCCGATGGCCTTGGCGATTCGCGAACGGATCTCGGCAGGCAGCCCGTCACCCACCTCGGGTCTCCCCTGCGTCATGGTGACACGATACCTGCCTCCCACGAGGTCGACGTCGACTGGCAGGATGCCCGCTCCGGTGCGCTGGACGATGCGGGAGTGCATCGGTGCGTGTCGCTCCGTCGCAAGAACGTAGTGGGCGGCCACGGTGGCATGGCCGCAGATCGGCACCTCGCATGTCGGTGTGAAGAACCGCACGTGGACGTCATAGTCGCGTTGCTCGCGCGGCCCCTCGGACTCCGAGAGGACGAAGGCGGTCTCCGAGTCGTTCATCTCCCGTGCGATCGCCTGCATCTGGGCGTCTTCCAACCCGTCGGCATTCGGGACGACACCAGCGGGGTTGCCACGGAAGCGCTCGGTGGTGAACGAGTCAACTTGATACACACGATAGGCCTTGGTCACGTGACGTCATCTCCGAAAGATCATGAGAGCGGTTCGTGGCAAGAGCATAGCCCATGAGGGCCTGCGACTGCGGACGTGACGATTCATGTCGTGCAGCATGGGTAAGAGGGAACAGGTGGGCATAAGATCATCGAGCTGTGGTCTGATCGTGGCAGCGAGACCGCCGTGCATCTCGGAGGCTCATGACGAAAGGGGTCATCACATGGACGAGGTTCTTGAGTTTCTCCGTTCCCTTCCCGCGTTCTATCTTGCAACGGAGGATGGCGACCAGCCGCGCGTCCGACCGTTTGGCGCTGCCTGCGAGTTCGAGGGGCGCATCTATCTGCAGACGGGCAAGGTGAAGGACGTCTATAGGCAGATCGTTGCCAACCCGAAGGTCGAGATATGCGGCTTTGGGGATGGGACATGGCTTCGTGTCGCTGCGACACTCGTGGAGGATCCGCGCGTCGAGGCGCAGCAGGCGCTTCTCGACGCATTTCCCGATCTCAAGCGCATGTATGCGGCAGGCGACGGTAACACCGTGGTCTTCTACCTCACGAATGCGACTGCCACCTTCTCGTCATTTGAGGCAGGGCCCAAGGTCGTGCGGTTCTAGAAGCCGTACGGTGGGCTGCTGCCTTCTCGGCCGTGCGGGACATGCATGTGTGAGCGTTGCCCCATGTTCGTGGCCCGCTGGTGCCGTGGTCACGCAGATTCAGTATCCGAGAACCTCTCGAGAGGGCCCTCGTCTCGTCAGTCCTAGGTCCAGCGCCCGATAGAGGTAGCGGACCGGCAGGGAGGCAAAGGGGTGCCAGAGACCGCAGACGGCGCGTTCGACGTCTGGATTCGTTACCGGCGTACCGTCATAGAGCCACCGGAAGGCCTGTTGGAAAGCGACATCCTCGACGGGGAGGATGTCGGGCCTATCCAGGAAGAACAGCAGGAACATGTTCGACGTCCACCTGCCGATCCCCCTGTGCCGCTCGAGCGCCTCGCGGACGCCATCATCCGATAGCGAGGACAGGGTGGCCAAGTCCTCCTCGGTAGATGCCGTCGCGAGGTCGAGGAGGTAGCTGGCCTTCCGTGAGCTGATGCCGATGGCTCGAATCTCGTCGACGGTGCATTCGGCTACCGATGCGAAACTCAGGGTTCCATTGCAGAGCTCAAGCAGACGGGACTCGATTGTTGCTGCGGCCTTGAGCGAGAGCATCTGTCCGACGATGGATCGTGCCAAGAACGAGAAGGCCGTCTCGTCGTTGTGACGGACGATGGGTCCGACGAAATCGATCAGGTGCGCGAGGCGCCAGTCTCTGCAGGAGAGGTATTCGAGCTCACTGGAAAGTGGTGACACGGGGTATCAGGGCTCCAGGTAAGAGGCGACGGGACGTCTGATCATTGTAGATGATGCAAATCTTGCTGAGAGGTGGGACGCCCGGCTAGCACCAGCTCTGCAGTTCGATGATGTTTCCCTCCGGGTCTCTTGCATACACGAAGGTGGCTTCCACGTCGTTGGGGTACGATGCCGTGACCACGTCTCCCAGGCGGCTGCCCCCTGCGGCGATGATCTGTCCCAAGGTCTCCCGGACGTCATCGACCTCGAAGGCCATGTGGGCAAGGCCCGGTCGGTTGATCTCGTCGGGAACGTCCTCCATCAGCTCGTCATAGGAGAATATCTCCAGGGTCGGGTGGTCATCTCCGTACCCGGGCAGGAGAAGGTGCTCGCCCGTTATGTGCGCGTCATGCAGGCCGGTCATTCCATCGAGCCATGGCCCTCGAAGGTCACGCGTCTCCCCGATGCTTCGGCAATGCAGCGCCTTCTTGTAGAAGGCTATCAACCGGTCCGCATCCTTCGCGATGATGTCGGTGTGAACATATCTGAACATCGAGGGGTCTCCCTTCGTAGGTGTGGAATCAGCAGGCATGGACAAGGGTACGGTACCCTCAGAGGTCGATTCGCGAGAAGCTTCTCATGGACGCCCTCAAGGAGCAGGCGGTCCCGAGTGCGAACGACAGGATTCCCACAGCCAAGACCACACCCTGCAGCGGTTCCGCGGTCGTCGCACCAAGCGCACCCAGACCGGGCAGGTGTGGTAGGACCTCGCCCACGGCGGCGACGACGAAGGACACCACGCAGAACACGATGAACGGCCTGCCATACTTGTAGGCGGTCTTGAAGAAACCGGAGAGGAACACCGTGTTGAAGAGGGCGTACACGATGAGGACGTACCCGAGAAAGGCAAGGTTCGCGCCCATCAGGGGGTTGCTCGCATAGGGCTCCACATTGGCAAGCGCCGTCATGCGAACGATCGCGAGGATGATGGTGATGAGGAACGTCATCGCCTCGATGCACACGGTGAAGGCGAACTTGGCCCGAACCACGTCGTCGCGGCTCACCGGGAGAAGCGCCGTGTACAGGATGTCGTTGTACTCCCTCGCGAACTGGAACGTGTAGAGGATTCCCAGGCACGTGAAGAACCCGCTCATGACGATCGGGTATCCCGGGAACATCGTCATGACGGCGAAAGCGATGAAGAAGTAGGTGATGGGTGCGGCGGTGAGTGTCATCTCTTTCCTGAGCAGTGTCTTCATTCTTCTGCCTCCAAATGGGACATGATCGTCTCCAAGTCTGGGATGTCGGGTGATAGCTCAGTAAACGCGGAGACATCCTCTTTGAGGATCAGGGCAGTGTGGCCCTCTCGGTTCCGGCGAATGCCGAGAACCCTTTCCTTCTGCGTGTCAGAAAGATCGTCCGCATGGGTCACAAGCCGGTACTTCTCCCGGAAGGTCGACAGTCCCTCGGACGTGAGAACCCGGCCTTCGTGCAGATAGGTGATGCCGTCAGCGCACTTCTCCAGGTCGGAGATGATGTGCGTGGAGAAGAGGATTGTCGCGCCGCGGTCGACGAGGTCCATGAAGAGCTCGAGGAGCTCCTCCCTGGACACTGGGTCCAGTCCGCTGGTCGGCTCGTCGAGGATCAGCAGCTCAGCATGGTGCGACAGAGCCAGGGCGAGGTTGAACTTGACCTTCATTCCCTCCGAGAGCTCCAACAGGCACTTGTTCTCGTCGAGCGAGAACTCGTCGAGACAGTGCCGATACTGCCCGTCATCCCAGTTCTGATAGAAAAGTCTGGTCACATGGGCGATCTCGCCAATCTTTCTGCGCTGGTAGTAGCTGGTGCCGCCAACGACGTAACCAATTCGTTGCTTGATCTCGGCTTCGTGATCTGCGAAGTCCATTCCCCAGAACAAAATCCGGCCTGAGGCGGGTCGGACGAGACCCAGAAGCGACTTCAGGGTCGTCGTCTTTCCGGCGCCGTTGCGCCCGATGAGGCCCATGATCGAGCCCTCCTCAAGAGAGAACGAGACATTTCGCAGGTGGAAGGTGGGATAGTCCTTGCACAGGTCGGTTACCTCCAGTGCCATGCTCATTGCCGCTCACCTCCGTTTCCGAACAACAGGTCCGCCACCTGTGCCATCTTGGACTTTGGGGGCATGGCTATGCCTTGCTCTTCGTCGCCCAGGAGAAGCAGGGTGTCTCCCGGCGAGATGTGGAAGACGTCCCTCGCCTGCTTGGGGATCACGATCTGTCCCTTCTCGCCGACCGTCACCGTCCACGCGTACTTACCCTCCGGGAAACCCATCCGTGTTCCTCTCTTGGTAATAAAAGTGGGTTAAGTCATACAAATCATACTCATGTGCGGGTCCGTACGTCAAGGGGGACGTTCCCGCATCCTCGTCCCACGTCTACTGGAAGCTGGCCGACCATGCTACGATGACCGACGGTGCCATCTCCAGGCACATCTCCGAGTGGTCTAGGAAGGGTTCCCATGTGTGCAAAGCCCGTGATTGGCATCGTCGCAAAGCCGTTGTCCGAGCTCGAGTGCCCGGATGACATCTGGACGGAGGACTACGTCAAGGACGAGTTCAGGGACATGGCGACGACTGGTGGCTGCGTCGCGATAGGGGTACTCCCTCCGTTCCATGGTGCCAGGTACAACGGCGACGAGTCTGCCGCCGTGCTTCGCAACAATCTCAGCGCGGAGGAGCTGGCCGACTACGAGCAGGTTCTGGGCATGTGCGATGGGCTCGTCCTTCAGGGGGGACTGAGCGGAGACTATTACGAGTACCACGCCGTGAGGTACGCCCTCTCGGTCAACATGCCAATCATCGGCATATGCGCGGGCTTCAACACGCTGTGCCGGGCGGTAGGTTGCGATATCACGTCTGCAACTGCCCTCGGTCTGCCGCCCGAGCTCCATAACGTGTATTCCACGTCCTATCGGCACGAGATCCGCGTGAGGCGCGGCTCCGAGCTCTTCGGGATGTTCGGGGTGGACTCGCTCGCCGTGAACAGCCTTCATACGCAGTTCCTGGATGTCCGCCGGGCGCAGGAGAACCCCGAGGTGCTCGTCAACGCCACCGTCTCGGACGTGTCAACATCAGGGGAGCCGGTCGAGACGGTGGAGGCCTTCACCGTGCCGCATGCCCGATATGCGATGGGCTTCAAGTGGCATCCGGAGCTCATGGAAAAGGAGCACCAGAAGGTTGCGTTCGGACCCTTCCTCTCCGCGTGCAGGGGATGAGGGCGAGGGTACGGGGCCATTCCCGACGGCTGACGGCCATCAGGCTGGCTCGCCCCTAGCCGTCTCATCCGCGGAGTCCTATGATGACATGGGTTTCAAGTCATGTTCAGCTTCATGGGCTGTGGGCAGCGGGGAGAATGGCAGAGAAGAGCGACAAGGATACACGCAGGGCGACGCGACGCAGCGATGCACGGAGAGGTGCAGGCGTCTCCTTGGCCCTTGCCGTGGTTGGGCTTCTCGCGGTGGTCGGAGTCGCCATCGCGGCAGTATCGTACGCAAGCAGTGCCAACGCGGGTTCCGGCGAAGCTGCCAGTCCTGACGGGTCCATCCCGCGGGAGGTCGTCTCCGACCAGGTGGCACCATCGAACGACGTGCCAGCGTCCGACTCCACGGACGATGCCGCCCGCCAGGCGGACCTTGGGCTTGACCCTACGCGTGCGACCGACTGGCTCGACCATAGCAACGGCGAGAAGACCGTCTACCTCACCTTTGACGACGGCCCATCCGAGAACACCGAGAAGGTCCTCGACATCCTTGACAAGTATGGTGCCCATGCAACGTTCTTTGTCACGGGCATGAAGCCGAACTACTACGACATGATCGGGGAGGCGTATCGCCGCGGCAACACCATCGGCATGCACACGTTTACACACGACTACGCCACCTGCTACGCGAGCGTGGATGCGTACTTCGCCGACCTCGGGCAGATCGCCCAGGTCGTGAAGGACCAGATCGGCTACGTGCCCTATCTCGTGCGCTTTCCGGGGGGATCGTCAAACACGGTCTCGAGAAGCTACTGCCCGGGCATCATGTCAACCCTTGCGCCAGAGCTTCTGGCGCGTGGCTACCAGTACTACGACTGGAATGTGAGCTCGGGTGACGGTGGTGGGACGCTTCCCGTCGACGAGCTCGTCGCAAACGCGACGTCATACGGCAACTTCACGAACGTGATTCTTCTCTGCCACGACTCGAGCCCCAAGACCACGACCGTCGAGGCGCTCCCGCAGATCATCGAGTACTACCAGGCGCAGGGCTTCGTCTTCAAGGCCATCACGCGCGAGACCGTCGTCGTGCACCACGGTATCCAGAACTAGCGCCCGGTCCCTTCCTCGTCAGTTATCCGTGCTGTCAGGTACGGGCGAGTTATCGGTGCTGCCGTCACAGAGCCAGCCGGCGAAGAGGCAGCCACCGAGAAGCGCCTCGAAGATCCCGAAGATGACGATGGTGATGATGTTTCCCGTGCACATGATGTTCTCCCCTGTCCGGTGATCTCTTTTTGACGGTTCCATCCTCGCATCTGCCCGCGTGACGAGCCATCGAAGTGGCTTACCCTCAGCTTTCGTCTTTGTAAGGTTTGCTAGAGTTGTGCGCATGGGCGCTGTGGCGCCGCGTGTCGTCGGAGGAGGCAGGTCATGGGCAAGGACAAGCGCACGAAGAGGCGACGGGCCGAGGCGACCATCGACAGGGGTATGCTCGCCACGCATCTCGCCGAGACCTCCAGACTCTCGCTTTCCGCCGAACGGGAACGTGGTGCCGCGATGGCGCGCTCGGCGAATGTGCTCGCCGTCTGCGCCTGCGTGTTGGCGGGTGGTGTTCTCGTGGCTTCCGCCCTGCTCTCGCAGCGACTCTCGGGCTGGTGCTGCGGTGTCCTTGGTGCTGTCTGTGCCATCGACGTGGCCTTGCTGCTTACGACCGTCGTGACGTCGCTCGGCGCACAGACGGCGGAGGGACACGTGCGGCTGGGTTCGCCCAAGGACTTCGAGGCGGGTCTCGCGGCGCTTCTCCGGACTCGAGCCAAGGCGGATACCCTCGATGCGACCGAGATGCTCTGCGCGTCGCTCGACCTCGTCTTTCAGGACCTTCGCGCGACAAACGACGGAAGGCGCGCTGCGGTCAGGACCGCCTCGGCCTTCCTCTACGCTGCTCTGGGCGTGACCGTGGCGGCTGTGGTGCTGCTCTGCGTCCTGGCCTTCCTGATGGGGTAGGGGAGCGGCGTGCGCAGGCATATCTATGTGACGGACTACGACATGGCGTGGCCCAACCTCTTCCTGCGTGAGAAGTCCGCGGTGTGGGAGGTCCTCGGGTCAAACTGCGTGGCCATCCATCACATTGGCTCGACGGTGGTGCCGGGTATGGTCGCCAGGTCCGTGATCGATCTGCTCGTCGAGGTGTGCGACCTCGATCAGGTGGCTTCCGTCCGCGGTGGTCTTGACTTTCTGGGCTACGACTGGCTGGGCGCGTGCGACATTCCTGGTTGCATCTGCCTCGTGAAGCAGCGCGGCATGGATGACGTGGTGGAGGACATGTGTCACCTGCGCGTCTTCGAAGGGGGCGGCCCGCAGGTGACGCGTCATCTTGCCGTGCGCGACTACCTGTGCGCTCACGCCGACGTGGCAGGGGAGTACGGCAAGCTCAAGCGTGGACTCGCGGAGCGCTTCCCCTATGACCCCGAGGGCTATCTCGCGGGCAAGGACGCCTACGTGCGCTCGCTCGAACGTGCCGCGCTCGCATGGTCGGCGGCGTCTGGCCTGCGGTAGCGTCACCTCCGTGGACGCGCTCCCCGACAACCTCCTGTCGGGGAAGGACGTTCTTTAAGCCTCAATGACAATTTAGGTCGTCATGTGAGGCACCGTTTTGTCACTGAGGCATAAAGAATGAAGCGCGCGCCGTCCAGACGGTCCCGCCGCGAGTCTTTCTTGTTGTTTTTTGAAAGGGGACGACATGAGCCTGATCGAGCTCTTCCTCATCGCGGTGGGTCTCTCGATGGACGCCTTCGCGGTGTCCATCTGCAAGGGTCTTGGCATGAGGCGGGTCAACTGGAGGGTTGCCTTCGTCCTAGCCCTCTTCTTCGGTGGGTTCCAAGGGCTCATGCCGCTTCTCGGCTGGGCGCTTGGCAGCCAGCTCCTGTGGCTCATCGCTCCTGTCGACCACTGGATCGCCTTTGTCCTTCTCGCCTTCATCGGAGGGAAGATGCTCTGGGAGGCCGTGCGCGAGGGGGGCGACACGGATGACTGCAGGCCCGCCGACAAGATCGACCTGGGTGAGTTTCTCATCCTGGCCATTGCCACCTCCATAGACGCGCTTGCCGTGGGCATATCGTTCGCAGCTCTCGCCGTGGACATCGTCTCATCGTCGCTGCTCATCTTTGCCACGACCTTCGTCTTCACGCTCGCCGGCGTGAAGATCGGCAATGCGTTCGGGGCTCGCTACGAGAAACCTGCGAGCATCACGGGAGGGGTCATCCTCATCCTCCTTGGGCTCAAGATCCTCCTCGAGCACCTGGGCGTTCTCGTTCTCTAGCGGGCGTGGCTCTGCGGTGCTGCCGGTAGTCTCGTGCCAGATGGCATTCTTTAAGCCTCGATGACAATATCGATCGTCATTTGAGGTGCTTTTTGTCGTTCGGGCCTAAAGAATGAAGCACGCCGTCCAGATGGCAGCTGAGTGTATGCGCGGTGCTCAACTGTTGGATTCGGATGGCGCCCATGCATGCCCACTCGGATGACGCTACAATGATGACCCCATGAGTGGCGCGTCGAATGACGCCAAAACAAACGAGGAGCGCCCGGACTCATGCGAAAAAAGCGAATCTCCTGCGTCATACCCTGCTACCGCTCGGCTGGTACCATCGGTGATGTCGTCGGCCTTCTCGAGGAGACCATCTCGGCCCGTGCGAGCGAGTACGACCATGAGATCATCCTCGTGAACGATGCCAGTCCCGATGACGGTGCGACCATAGCCGAGCTGCGGCGTCTCGCAGCGGAAAACGAGCACGTCGTGGTGGTGAACCTCGCTCGCAACTTCGGGCAGTTCCCTGCGATCATGGCGGGCTTTGCCCAGGTGAGCGGTGATATCGTGGTCGTTCTCGACGATGACATGCAATGTCCGCCGCAGGAGATGTTCCATCTCGTCGACAAGCTCGTGAGCGACGACCTCGACATCGTGTATGCCTACTATCCCGATCGTGAGTTCGCGGCGTGGCGAAACTGGGGCAGCGCATTCAACACCTGGTGCGTGCGGCATTTTGCCGGGGTGCCCAAGGACCTGCAGATCAACAACTACTATGCCGTCAAGCGTTACGTGGTCGACGAGGCGCTGCGCTACGAGAACCCCTATCCCTACATCGACGGTCTCCTCGTGCAGTCCGTCGGAAGCTATGCAAACGTCGAGGTCACACATCACGCCCGTGAGAAGGGCCGTTCGGGGTATACGCTGAGAAGTCTCACCGCGCAGTGGCTCGACGGCGTGACGCTCTTTTCCATCGTGCCGCTGCGCGTCGCCTCGGCCCTCGGCTTCGTCTTCGCGCTCGTGGGCTTCGTCGCCTGCGTGGTCCTCGTCGTGCAGAAGATTCTCGACCCCACCATCACCGAGGGCTGGACCAGCCTCATGGCCGCGCTGCTGTTCCTAGGTGGCGTCATCACCCTTGCGGTGGGTATGCTCGGAGAGTATGTGGGTCGCATCTATGTCTCGGTCAACAAGAAGCCGCAATACGTGGTGCGAGATGTCATCGACCGACGCGGCGAGGGAGGGAGAACCTCATGATCAAGTTCAACGTTCCGCCGTACATGGGGACGGAGTTCGACTACATGAAGCAGGCCATCGCGACGGGTAACATCGGCGGCGATGGTGAGTTCTCCATGAGGTGCAAGCATTGGATCGAGGATCGCTTTGGCGCGCAGGCGGCCTATCTCACCACGAGCGGGACCTCCGCGCTCGAAATGGCGGCATGGCTCTGCGACATCGAGCCCGGAGATGAGGTCATCCTTCCCAGCTTCACCTTCTCGTCCACCGCGACGGCGTTTCTGCAGAGAGGCGCCCGGCTGGTCTTCGTGGACGTCCGTCCCGACACCATGAACATCGACGAGACCAAGATCGAGGCGGCCATCACCCCCCGGACCAAGGTCATCGTTCCCGTGCACTACGCCGGCATCTCCTGCGACATGGATGCCATCATGGAGATCGCCCGCGCACACGGCCTCAAGGTGGTGGAGGACGCCGCGCAGGGCGTCATGGCAACCTACAAGGGGCGTGCGCTGGGGACCATCGGCGACTTTGGCTGCTACTCGTTCCACGAGACGAAGAACTACTCCATGGGCGAGGGCGGTGCCATCGTCATCCGTGACGCCGCGCTCAACGACCGTGCGGAGATCCTGCGCGAGAAGGGCACCAATCGCTCGCGCTACTTCAGGGGCCAGGTGGACAAGTACACGTGGGTCGACTACGGGTCGAGCCTTCTGCCCTCCGATATGCTCGCCGCCTATCTCTGGGCCCAGCTCCAGGAGGCCGATAGGATAAACGATGATCGCCGTGCCACGTGGGATGCCTACTATCAGGCATTCCTTCCGCTGAGCGAGCGGGGCCTCCTGGGTGTTCCCACGGTGCCCGAGGAATGCGTCCACAACGCCCACCTGTTCTACGTCAAGCTTGCCGACCTCGCCGAGCGCACCGCCTTCATGGGCTTCCTCAAGGAGCACGGCGTGCAGTCGTCGTTTCACTACGTCCCCCTGCACTCCGCTCCCGCAGGCCTCAGGTACGGGCGCTTCTCGGGCGAGGACGTCTATACCACGCGCGAGAGCGACCGTCTCACGCGTCTGCCCATGTACTACGGCATGGTGCCGGCCGATCGGGACAAGGTCATCGAGACGGTCCTGTCGTTCTTCGAGGGCCGGTAGTGGCCGGTAGCAGACAAGGCCATGGCGGCACCCTCCTCGCGCTCCACGTGCTTCTCGGCGTATACTCGCTCTCCGACGTGGCGAGCAAGAAGGCGTCGCAGGCCGCGTTCCTGAGCCCTGGGTTCATTGGCTTCTACCTGGTCGTCCTCGTGCTCTTGGCCATCTATGCCATCGGGTGGCAGCAGGTGATACGGCGCATGCCGCTCTCGAGCGCCTATGCCAACCGTGCCGTCACGGTGGTGTGGGGCATCTTCTGGGGCTGCGTCCTCTTCGGCGAGCAGATCAGTGCGGGCAAGCTCGTGGGCGCCGCGCTCATCATCTGCGGCGTGGTCCTCTTCGCCCGCGCTGACAGGAAGGACGCCGGATCCGTGGACGGCGACGGGAAGGCGTCATCATGACGTCGGAGCTTGGACACGTCGTCGTCCTCCTCGTTGCGGTGTTCGTGAGCGCCGTGTCGCAGGTGATGCTCAAGAAGGCGGCGATGCGAACGTATCCCTCCCACGTGGCGGAGTACCTGAACCCCCTCGTCATCGTCGCGTATGTGCTCTTCGTGGGATGCACGCTTCTCACCATCCTGGCCTACCAGGGAATCCCGCTCTCACTAGGTCCGGTTCTCGAGGCCACGAGCTATCTGTACGTGACCGTCTTCGGGGTTACCATCTTCCATGAGCACGTGGGGCGCGAGAAGATCGTCGCGCTTGCGCTCATCGTTGCTGGGATTCTCGTCTTTGCGCTCTGGGGATAGGGAGGCGTCATGAGGGAAGATAACGCTATCACGGCTTCGGGTATCCTCGCACACGGCCCCCTCGCCTGGATCGATCGTCGTGCCCAGCGGGTGAGGGCCTGGGACGATGCCCACCCCGGTCGCGGGAAATCGTCGTACTGGCGTTGCTTCAACCTCGCGTTCGTGCTGCTCGCCTGCTTCTGCGTGGGGGTGTATCTGGTGAACGGTCGGGCCATCCTCTGGAGGACCGATGGCTACGAGCAGTACTATCCCTTCTTCGCCTACGAGGGGGAGTGGCTTCGAGGAATCGTCTCCTCCCTCCTGAGTGGCCAGGGGTTGCAGATTCCGGCCTGGCAGTTCGGCCTGGGCTACGGCTCCGACGTCATCATCTCCATCGATAGCATCTTCGACCCGGTCAACCTTCTGTCCGCCCTCGTGCCCGTGAGATACTCCGAGTACCTCTACCAGGTACTCATTATCTTCAGGCTGTGGCTTGCCGGGGTGGGGTTCTCGCTCTATGCGCTGAAGCGTGGGCGCAGTCGCTTTGCCACGCTTCTGGGGTCCCTCACCTACACGTTCTCGATCTCGCTTCTCGAGGGGCTCGTCTGGCCGGGCTTTCTGGTGGGAGGCGTGCTCTTCCCCTTCGTGCTCCTCGGTGTCGAGAAGGTGTTTCGGCACGAGCGGCCCTACGTGCTCGTGGTCTCGCTGGCCGTCCTGCTCGCTGCCTCGTACTACTTCGCCTATATGATCCTCATCCTTCTCGTCGCGTACTGCGTCGTTCGCGTGGTCCAGATCGAGCACGGCTTCGTCCTGCGACCCTTCCTGGGATGGACGGCCAGAATCGGTGGCGGCGTCCTTCTCGCGGCGCTTCTCTCCTGCGCCGCCCTCGTCCCGTCCGTCCTCGAGGTCCTGAGCCTCAGCCGAGCCACCACGACCGAGACCACCCAGTCGCTTCTCTACTCGTTCACGTACTATCTCGACGTCGTGCCCGGCCTCGTGGGGTCGTACTCCGTGGGAAGCGACTGCAACGTGGGGTATGGTGCGGCGGCCTTCGTCTCGTGCGTGCTTCTGTACCTTTCGGGCAAGGGTCGGCGTGCCCTCAAGGTCGCCCTTGTGGCGATGACGGCGATGCTGCTCATACCGGCCGTGGGAAGTGCCCTCAATGGGTTCAACTACGCCACCAACCGCTGGGTCTTCGCCTATGCGATGCTCGTGGCCTACGTCGTGTCAGTGATGGCCGAGGATATCGGACAGATCGACCTCAGGAGGGTCCTCTCCGTGCTGGGCGTCACGGCGGTCCTCGCGGCGTGGATATTCCTCATCCCTCGCGAGCGCACCGAGGAGAACGTGGCATCGCTCCTGGCGATCGTGCTCGTGGTCGCGCTCCTGCTGGTGGCCGGGTCGAACCTCCGCGTTCGACGTGCCGTGCTCGTGCTGGGCGTCCTCGGCTCCCTCTGCCTGAACATGTTCTACTTCATCGACGCGAACGAGGGCGGATGGGCTGCGACGAGTCTTCCCATCGGCAGTGTCTACCAGCGCTTCGTCGGAGACTCACCGCTCAACGCCGTGGCGCAGGTGGATGATGACTCGTTCTGGCGCTATGACGTCGACCCCGCCAGGTGGTCGTCGACCACCGACTCGTATCGCATCCCCCGAAACGGCTCTTTGCTCTTTGGCCTCAACGGTTACACGTTCTACAGCAGCGTCTACAACTCGTCGATCGATCGCTTCCAGACGGAGCTCGGGCTCAACGACGACGGCATCAACTTCTCGTACAGAAACCTCGAGGGCAGGGCCGTCCTCGAGGAGCTTCTCGGCACCAAGTACTACCTCGTCCCCGATGACGGAGGGGAGACCACCGCCTACGGGTACGACAACCCCGTCTCCACCACCACGGTCGACGGGCATTCCTACACCGTCTACCAGGGTGATTCCACGCTGCCTCTGGGTTTTGCCTTCTCGGGCGTGATCACGCGGTCGCAGTACGAGAGCCTCTCCATGCTCGAACGCCAGGAGGCACTGCTCCAGGGCGTGGTGCTGAGCGACGATGACGCTGCGTCGACCTCCGTTGCCACGGCCGAGCCCTCCCTCTCCACCTCGACCGTCGAGTCGAGCGTGGTGGCGACGAGCGGCTGCACGGTGGGCGACGGCCAGGTGGTCGCCACGTCGGACAACGCCACGGTCACGCTCTCCGTGGCGGGTCTGGCAAACAGCGAGACCTACCTCGTCTTCAATAACCTCGACTACGAGCCGGAGAGCGTCCTCTCGCTCATCTCGTCCGAGTCGTTCTCCTCCAAGCGCTGGTACCTCAAGGCCAAGGAGCTTGCCGTGGCGCTCTCCACCACGCCTGCCACCGCGTACTCGATCTACGGCAAGGCCGACAAGGGATCCACCAACCGTTGCATCACCAACTTCGTGAGCAGCTCACATATGTACGGAGGCAAGCGCGAATGGACCCTTAACCTGGGCTATTCACAAGATGCGCAGTCGACGGTCACCATCACGTTCTCGAACGCGGGGACCTACACCTTTGACGGGATGTCCATCGCCTGCCAGTCCATGGATGCCGTGAGCTCCGAGGTGTCCGCCCTGGGTGCGAGCACGCTGCAAGACGTCCAGGTTGGCACCAACACCGTCTCGGGCTCCATCTCCGTCGATGCCGAGAAGATGCTGTTCCTCTCGATTCCCTGGTCGCAGGGCTGGAGCGCAACGGTCGATGGCGAGCCTGTCGACCTCCTCCAGGCTGACACGGCGTTCATGGCCATCGACCTTCCCGCTGGCACGCATGACGTCGTGCTGACCTACCGCACCCCCGGGCTCGACCTCGGTCTGGCACTGACCGGTGCGGGACTACTCGTGGCCGTCGGTCTTGTCGTGGTGTGCGAGCGCAGGGTACGTCATCCCAAGGGAGACTAGGTCTCGCGGCGAGGTGTCCTTCGCCAGCCGGACGTGTCATGCGTGTGACGGTGCTGGATGTGACACCTTACTCTTTCTTTACAATTCAGGATTACTCTCCCCTTACAATTGGGGCAGCCATTCATGCCCCCATCGATGGCACGTGAATCGAAAGGCAGAGTTTATGATCACGCTCTCCCAGTTCCTGGGCATGCTCTCCGAGAACCCGTTTCTTCTCATCGTGATGGTGCTCGTCTTGGGTACGATTTTCGTGAATGGCGCGACCGATGCGGCCAACGCCATCGCCGAGGCCGTCGGCACGCGTTCCATCGGCATCGACGCCGCCATCATAATGAGCGTCTTGTGCAACTTCATAGGCCTCGTGGCCATGACGTTCATCTCCACCGCCGTCGCTGACACCATCTCGGGCATGGTCGACTTCGGTGGGGACACCCACGCGGCACTCATCGCGCTCGCTGCGGCGACGGTCGGCATCGTCGCCTGGGGCGTGGGAGCCTGGATCTTTGGTATCCCCACGAGCGAGAGTCACGCGCTCATCGCCGGGCTCACGGGGGCCGCGCTTGCAGTCCAGGGCGGCCTCGGTGGCGTCAACTGGGACGAGTGGGTCAAGGTCATCTACGGTCTCGTGCTCTCGACGGTGCTCGGTTTCGTCGCGGGCTGGGCCGTCGCCGCGCTTATCCAGGTTGCCTGTCGAAACTCTGATAGACGCCGCCTTGACGTGGGCTTCGGTCGTCTCCAGGTGATTGGTTCGGCCTTCGTGGCGCTCATGCACGGTGCCCAGGACGGTCAGAAGTTCATGTCCACGGCCATGCTCGCCATCGCCCTCTCCGTGGGGAAGTCGGTTGGTGACATGGGTGGCTTCCCGCTCTGGCTCGAGGTGCTCTGTGCGGGCGTCATGGCCATCGGCACGGGTATCGGAGGCCGTCGCATCATCAAGAAGGTGGGCATGGAGATGGTGCAGCTCGAGAAGTACCAGGGCTTTGCCGCCTCCGTCAGCGCCTCCGTCTCCCTTCTCATCGCCACGCTCACGGGGCTGCCCGTCTCGACCACCCATACCAAGACGGCGGCCATTCTGGGTGCCGGTGCCGCCAAGGGCATGCGTTCGGTCTCGTGGGGCGTCGCAAAGGAGATGGTGCTGACGTGGGTCTTCACGTTTCCCGGTTGCGGCATCATCGGCTTTTGTCTCGCCAAGCTCTTCCTCGTCCTGTTCTAAGGAGAAAACGACATGCCGCACGCCAAGAAGGAAGACGTCTTCTACACCCTGCTCAAGGAGTTTGCCACCAAAGTGGAGAGTACCACGGAGCTCTATGCCGAGATCCTTCTGGACTTTCCAGACTCGTACCCAAAGATTCCCTGCATGCACGTGTGCGAGCATGAGTGCGACGAGATGGTCAAACGCATCATGGGCGAGCTCTATCGCGCCTTCGTCACGCCGTTCGATCGTGCGGACGTGTCGAGCCTCGCCTTGGCAATGGATGACATCGTCGATGACATGGATGGCGTGGTCACGCGCCTTGACCTCTTCAACCTCGACGAGACGCGCCGGGAGGCGCGACAGGTCGCCGAGCTCTGCCTTCGCGCGGCGCGGGAGTTTCGCGTGATGATCGATCACCTTCCCAACTACAAGAACGATCCCGTGGTCATGGAGAAGGCGATTGCGATCGGAAACATCGAGAACGAGGGCGATGACGTCTACCACACCGCGCTCTCTCGTCTCTTCCACGAGGACCTCAAGGACCCCCGTTGCACTCTTGCGTGGTTGCGTCTCTTCGACCGCATGGAGATGTGCATGGACGCCTTCGACAAGGCGGCGGGCGTGGTCCGCTCGGTCGTGATGAAGAGCGCATAGCGAGCCGGCCAATGTTAAAAGCTCAGCAAGGGTCGGCGTACGGGCACGAATAGTGGCTATGGTAGAAATCCAGCTCACATAACGAGGGCGTATCTCCGTGCGTCCGCAGACGAGAGGATCAACCATGGTTGAGAAGAAGAACATCGACTGGGGTAGCCTGGGCTTTGCCTATCAGCATACCGACTTCAGCTATGTCTCCAACTACAGGGATGGTGCTTGGGACGATGGCGCGCTCACGCCCGATCACACCATCGTCATGTCCGAGTGTGCTGGCCTCATGCACTACTGCCAGGAGGTCTTCGAGGGTCTCAAGGCCTATACCACCGATGATGGTAGAATCGTCTGCTTCCGTCCCGACCAGAACGCTGCACGAATGTACGACTCGGCGCAGCGCATCTGCATGCCACCGTTCCCGAAGGACCGCTTCGTGGAGGCCGTCGAGAGGGTCGTCAAGGCCAACGAGGCATGGGTCCCGCCCTTTGGCACGGGTGCCACGCTCTATATCCGCCCGTTCATGTTTGCGACGGGTGACGTCATCGGCGTCAAGCCCGCAGACGAGTATCAGTTCCGTATCCTCGTCACACCCGTCGGTGCCTACTACAAGGGTGGCGTCAAGCCGGTCAAGCTCCAGGTCTCCAAGTACGACCGAGCTGCGCCTCACGGCACCGGCAACATCAAGGCGGGTCTGAACTACGCCATGTCGCTGTACCCCTCCGTCGAGGCCCATAGCAAGGGCTATGCCGACAACATGTTCCTTGACTCTCAGTCCCGCACCTTCGTCGAGGAGTCCGGCGGCGCCAACTTCCTGTTCGTCAAGAAGGACGGCACGCTGGTCGTGCCCCAGTCGCACACCGACTCCATCCTCCCCTCCATCACCCGTCGCTCTCTTGTCGACGTCGCCGAGAACTATCTCGGTATGACCGTCGAACAGCGTCCGGTGCGCTTCGACGAGATCGGTGACTTCGTCGAGTGCGGCATGTGCGGCACCGCTGCCGTGATCAGCCCCGTGGGCGAGGTCGATTCCGATGACCAGAAGATCGTCTACGGCATGGAGCAGGTCGGACCTGTCATGAAGCAGCTTCGCGAGACCCTCACGAGCATCCAGTCCGGAGAGCTCGAGGACAAGTTCGGCTGGGTCCACGAGATCGCGTAAACATCTGCAGTTCAGAGGACGTCCCTGCGTCTGTCGAGAAGCTCGCGCCGTCGCGCATAACGCGGAGCGGGGGTCTTCTCGGCATGTCCGGGGGCGTCCTGCGTTTCGGCATGATCCTGGAAAAGATTCCTGTCACCTCCTCCAGGTACGTTGGGCAGCGTAGCCAGATGGCACGGATAACGACATTACTCTGGGTCTACGTGTCTAGATAATGTCGTTATCCGTGCCATCTGGCTTACTGTGTCCCGAAGCCGGCTTGTGTGGTGCCTACCGCTTGGGTCCTTCAACCATCCGCTTGTCAATTGAGTGGTTTTCTCGGCTCGAGATGTCGGCCCTCTGCTACGATTCTCCTGAGGGTATAACATAGGCATACGAAGTATTACCTAAACACGACACAAACGGACTACGGGGGCGACGGTGGCAGACAGGATGACACCGATCGTCGCCAAGGTGTCCCCGCAGGAGAAGGAGCGATTCTTCGAGGCCACCGAGCAGATCGGAACAACACCCTCCAATGCGATTCGCATGTTTATCGCGGCATTCAACCGCGAGGGTACTTTTCCCTTCGAGATAAGGGCGCCCGAGGCGAGTGAGGTGGGGGACCGAGATGCTTGCTGAGCTGCGATGGGGATTTCTGAGGGCGACGATGTGGCTTTCGCGCAGGCTTCCCTGCGCTGCCACAAGGAGGCTGTGCGCCTCCTCGGTGAGCACGTCGATGCGTCGCATGTGGCTTGACCTGTAGCTTGGGTGAGGAATCCCTGTGGTCCGAATCGCCTGCTCTTTGGTTTCGATTTCCCATCTGTAACCCCCCGGGGGGGGGAGCGCCCGCGCTTTCGTGCGCCGGACTTCTCCGTCTCAAGGTAGGGTCTTCCCCTCAGTCGCATGGGCGCGGCGAGTCGCCAACCCAATGGGGGTATACTTGCTGCTCGAATGACCGTGGAAGGTAACGTGCATCGTACGTCGCTTGTGGCCGTGGTCGTGAGTTCGCGCTGAAGGCGCGAGAGGAGGCTCCACCATGGCACAGAAGATCCAGGGTACCGAGGACCTATACGGCGGATACATGCGCGCTTGGCAGCGCATGCAGGATGTGGCCCGCGAGCTCTTTGGGGCATACGGCTTCGATATGATCGAGACGCCCGCGATCGAGCAGGTGGACACCTTCGTCCATGGCATTGGCGAGTCCACCGACGTGGTACGCAAGGAGATGTTCCGTGTGGTGTCCGGAGCCCTCCTCGAAAACCTCCTCGAGGCAGGTACCGAGTCGAGTCTCAAGGCCAAGCAGCGTATGGCCATGCGGCCCGAGGGAACGGCGGGCGTGGTGCGCGCCGCAGTGGAGAACAACTTCGTGCCCCAGGGCGCTGCCCCCGTCAAGCTCTGGTATGCCGAGCCCATGTTTCGAGGCGAGCGTCCGCAGAAGGGACGCCTACGTCAGTTTCACCAGATCGGTGTGGAGTGGATCGGCGCGTCCGACCCGGCGGCTGACGCCGAGTGCATCATCGTGCTCATGGAGTTCTACCGGCGCCTGGGCTTTGATCCGTCCAAGCTCCGCCTGCGCGTCAACTCGATGGGGGACGCGACCTGCCGTCCCGTCTATCGCGAGAAGGTTCGTCAGTTCATTCTCGGCCATGCCGATGAGATGTGTGAGGACTGCCTCGAGCGCGCCGACATCAACCCCCTGCGTGCCTTCGACTGCAAGAACGACCACTGCAGCGAGGTCATGAAGGGCGCACCGCTGGCCGTTGACAACCTCTGCGACGACTGTGCCGAACACTATGCGCAGGTCAAGGCCTATCTCGACGAGGCTGGAATCGCCTATGTGGAAGATCCGACGCTCGTGCGCGGTCTCGACTACTACACGCGCACGGTCTTTGAGGTCGAGGCCTTGGACGGTGGAGTGGGTGCCATCGGCGGCGGCGGTCGCTACGACGGGCTCATGGAGCTCGAAGGGGGAAAGCCCACACCGGGTATCGGCTTCGCGGTGGGCTTCGAGCGCATCGCCCTCGCCCTCGCGGCTCAGGGAGGTTCGCTCGAGACGGCGGAGCCTTCCTGCGTCTATGTGGCGTGTACCTCCCCGAGGGAGCGCGACGTCGCGTTCAGGGCGACGCTCGCGCTGCGCCAGGCGGGCATCCGTACCGAGGCCGACTATCAGGGTCGCTCGCTCAAGAGCCAGTTCAAGCAGGCCGACAGGCTTGGCGCGGTGGCATGTGTCGTGATCGGGCCCGACGAGGTCGCGGCGGGCGTTGCGACTCTGCGTGACATGGTCACGCACGAGCAGGTCAGCGTACCTCTGGACGGTCTGGTCGCAGCGGTCACGTCCCAAAAGGGGACAGGGACCTTTTAGGACAGTTCTGTTACACGATGCGGTATGTTACGTTTCTGTTTCATCTTCTTCGTGTCGTTCTTCTGGAAATGCTTCTGGGTTTTGAACCGGCGCTCGTATGTGCGTAGGATTCTTCCCACCTTTACTGGGGGGAGGTCTTCTATGGTACGTGTGGCGCGGCGAGTTGCGGTCTCAGGGTTTTATCACGTGGTCCTTCGCGGCTGCGGAAAGCAATACATCTTTGATGATGATGCCGACAGGTGGCGCTTCTACGACCTGATGAAGCGCGAACTAGTCGAGAAAGGCATTGCCATTCTGGCCTGGTGTTTCATGTCGAATCATGTTCATCTTCTGGTGCTTGACGAATCGCGTGTACTCAGTGAGGCAATGCGGAACCTCTCATCTTCGTATGCCCTGTACTTCAATAGGAGGAGCGGGCATGTGGGCCACCTGTTCCAGGAGCGGTTCGGGAGCTTTCCCATTGAGGACGAGAACTACCTGCTGGAGGTTGTTCGCTATATTCACGACAATCCGCAGCACGCCGGCCTGTGCGATGCAAGACGGTGGTTCTGGAGCAGCTACCGCGAGTACGTGGGGCGACCCGAGGTTTCGGATACCGCCTTGGTGCTTGAGCTTGCAGGCGGAAGGGATGGGTTCGTCTCGTGCAGCGCGGCCTATGGCGAGATGACCCACTGCTTCGAGGGAAGACGAAGGGTTCCCGAGGATGATGCCAGGGCCGTGGCCAAGAGGGCGCTGGGGGGAACTGATCCCAAGGACGTCAAGACGCTCGAGCGAGGTTGTCGCATGAAGGCGCTCGTCTTGCTGCGCGCGACGGGGCTCTCCGTTCGGCAGATCGAGCGGCTGACGGGCATAGGGGCAAAGGCCATAACGAGACTAACGAGGTGACGCAGAAGGGCCCAAAGGGGGACAGGGATGTTTTGGGACAGGACGAGTTGTCCCAAAACATCCCTGTCCCCCTTTGGGCCCTTCTGCGTCACTGGTAGCGAAGAGACTCCACCGGATCGAGCTTTGCGGCACGCCGTGCGGGACCGTAGCCGAAGACCATCCCGATGAGCACGCAGATGCCCGTTGCCGTGGCGACGGCGGTGGGGGAGATGATCGGTACGATCTGTCCGATCCCGGCCATGCCCGACGCCGCGCTCGTAAGCGCCCAGGCCCCCGCATATCCCAGGAGTATCCCGAAGACGCCGCCGACGATGCAGAGCATGACGCTCTCGAGCAGGAACTGCTTGGTGATGTCGGAGCTCCTCGCACCAAGCGCCTTGCGCAGCCCGATCTCGCGGATGCGTTCGGTCACGTTCGTGAGCATCATGTTCATGATGCCAATGCCGCCGACCACGAGCGACACGCCCGCGACGGTGGTCATGAGGAGCTGGAACGCAGCCATGGTGGCGTCGAGCTGGTCCATGATCGACTTCATCGTGGTGATGGAGACCGCATACTGCTGGTTCTCCTCGCTGATGTTGAAGTACTTGATGAGGAAGCTCTTCGTCTTGTCGCCGATGGCGTTCATGTCGGCGCCCTCACGGGCGTAGCCGATGATCTGGTCGATAGACGAGCGTCCGCTCACGCGCGTGGTGAGCGTGGAATAGGGCATGTAGATCATCTGGCTGTTCATGCCGCTCGCCTCGATGACGCCTACGACCGAATAGGAGTCGTCGTTGATGCGGATGCTCTGTCCCACCACGTCGGTGGCGGAGGAGCCCCAGAGCTTGGAAACCACCTGCTGGTCGATGACCACGCTCATGGAGCCACCCGTGCATTCGTCGGCAGTGAGGAGGCGGCCGCTCACGAGCTTGGAGCCCACGGCGGTGAAGTAGTCCTCGTCGCAGCCGATGATCTGTGCCGCGTCGAGCGAGCGCGTGCCGTTGGTCGCCTTGCCGCTGTAGTACGAGACGGCCGACACGAACTCGTAGTCGGGGACGTTGAGCTCGAGCTGCTTGAGGTCGTCCATCGTGACCTGGCGCGTCTCGGGATAGCAGGAGATGTAGACGAGGCGAGACTGATTGAGGCCGAGCTGTCCCACGAGCGACATCTTGATGCCGTCGATAAGGGCCGTCATCGCGATGACGGCCGCGATGCCGATGACGATGCCGAGGATGGTGAGCAGGCTGCGCACGCGGTTGGCTCGAATGGCCGTGAACGTCTCGTAGAGGAGGTCGCGCAGCCTCATGCGATCGCCTCCCCCTGTGTCATGGCCGCCTCGCGCTCGGCGAGATGGGCCCTGAAGGCCTGCTCCTCCTCGGCGGAGAGCAGCTTGCCGTCCCGGATGTACACGGTGCGGTCCGCCCAGGCGGCAACCTCGGCTCCGTGGGTGATGACGACGATGGTCTTGCCCTGACGCTGCATGCGGCGAAAGGTCTTCATGACCATCTCGCCCGTCGCACTGTCGAGGTTGCCCGTGGGTTCGTCGGCGAGGATGAGCGACGGGTCGTTGACGAGGGCGCGCGCGATTGCCACGCGCTGCATCTGCCCACCCGAGAGCTCGTTGGAGCTGTGATCGTAGAGGTCCTCGGGAAGATCGACCGCGTGCAGCGCCTTGAAGGCGCGCAGCTCTCGCTCGCCCACCGGGACGTCCGAGTAGACGAGCGGCAGCATGACGTTGCGCAGCACGGTGGTGCGCGGCAGCAGGTTGAAGGACTGAAAGACGAAGCCCAGACGCGTGGCACGGACCACGGCGAGGTCATCGTCGGAGAGTGACGAGACCTCGAGGTCCTCGAGCTTGTACGATCCCGTGGTGGGGGAGTCGAGGCAACCAAGGATGTTCATGAGCGTGGACTTGCCCGAACCGGACGGACCCATGATGGCGAGGAACTCACCGCGCGCCACCGTGAGCGAGACGCCGCGCAGCGCGGGCGTGAAGCCGGCTGCGGTCTCGTAGATGCGGTAGACGTTCTCGACCTCGATGACGGGGGCGGTCATGGCTACTGCGCCACAGCTGTGGAAGAGGTCGTGACATCGCCATCGGCAGAGCCGCTCGAATAACCCACGAGCTGGACCAGGTCGCCCTCGGACACGGAGCCTTCGATGGCGGCGGTGGAGCTGTTCTTTGCCACGACGCTCACCTCTCGTTCCTCTGCCTCGCCCGTCTGCGCGTCGGTAACCACATACACGCTGTACGTGGAGTCACTGGTCTGCACGAGGGCGGAGGAGGGCACGGTGAGCGCGTCGGGCACGCTCTGGAGCTTGATGGACACGCTGGCCGTCATGCCGGGTTTGAGTGCGGCTGCAGGGCTGGGAATGAGCAGGTCGACGCCATAGGTCACGATGCCGGTCGATCCGCTCGCGGCGTCTGTGGTCGACATCGTGGAGACGTGCGTGACGGTGGCGTCGAGCGTGACGCCAGGTAGTGCCGAGAAGGTCACGGTCGCGGACTGGCCCACGGCGATCTTGGAGACGTCGCTCTCGTTGATCTGCACGGTGACGGTCATCTGCGAGAGGTCGGCGATCTGGATGAGGCTGCTGCCGGTGGTCCCGGTGGTGCCTGCGGTACCGGTGGAGCCGAGCGAGGCACCCGAGATGGCGTTCATGGTCACGACGCTGCCTGCGGTGGGTGCGGTCACGGTGCGCTTGGCGGCTTGGGCCACCGCGTCGTCATAGTTCTGCTGCGCGGTCTGCTGCGCGAGGACGGCGTTCTCATAGGCCGACTGCGTGTCGTAGACGGCCTGCTCGGGACCCGTGCCGTCGTAATAGGCGTCGTAGGCGTTGCTGTAGGTGGTATAGGACGCGCTTGTGGTGTTCTTGGCGGTCTTGAGTTCGATCTCGGCCTGCTTGACGGCCTTGTCGAGACTGTCGTTCTTGACGGTGAAGAGCGTGTCGCCTGCGTTGACGACGGATCCCTCCTGCACGTAGACCTGGTCGATGATGCCATCTACCTCGGGCGTTACGACCACCGACGAGACGGGCCTGACGGAGCCGGACGCGGAGACCGCGTCTTCGAAGTCCTCGCGCGTGACCGTGGCGGTGGGGATGGAGCTGCCCGTGACGCTGCCGTCGCCGGGCTTCTGGCTGAGCCACCAGGTGATGCCGACTCCTGCGACGATGCCGACGATAATGGCGGCGCGGATGATCTTCTTGCGCCGACGCTGCTTGCGATGGCGCATGAGGCTGTCGTAGGCGAGCTTGGACTCCACGTCCTCCTCGTCTGCGCCCTCCTCGACCGTGCCGGAGAGGGTGGCGAGGGGAAGTTGTTCGGTCTCGGTCTGGCTGGCCTGCGCGGACTCCGGCTTTGCATCGGGGCTTTCGTCCCTTTGGATGAAATCGGGCATCTCTCCTCCAAGGCGCACGCGATTGCGGTGTGTTTGAGGTGCATTCGGTGCGGGCGGCTATCATCTAAGGCGCGCCATGCGTCCGATTGTGCCTTGCGAGAGCATACAAGAACGGGCGGGCGCATTTGGCCGGTATTCAGCTTACGTTTGTGTAAGGTATCGTCCGCGCAGGCAGACGTCCCAGCAAGGTGGTAGACGGCATGACAGAAGACGGAATCGCACACATCGTCTCGATCGGTGAGAAGACCATCGTCGCGCGCGCCAGCAAGGACTGCACGGCGACGGCCCTCGCGCTTGCGCTCGGCATGTCGCACGTCTCGGCGGATGCGGCCCTGCGTCGTGGCCTCGTGCGTCGTGCCGACTGGTCCGCGCTTGCGGGCGCCTCTCGCGTGGCGGCAGGAGAGACGGTCGAGGTCCTGCTCGAACCTTCCGCGACGACTCGTCCCGTGACGGCTGCGCCTGCGAGCGTGGTCTGGGAGGACCCACTCGCGCTCCTGGCCGACAAGCCCGCAGGTCTTCTCGTCCATGGTGACGGTACCGGAGCCGAGACGCTCAGCGACCGCGTGCAGGCGCACCTGGCGGCCGAGGGCAGCTGTGCCGTGGCGCAGGCCGTGCAGCGTCTGGACGTGGAGACCACGGGTCTCGTGCTCTTCTCCAAGACGGAGCAGTTCCAACCCGCCTTCGATGCGCTCGTCGCGGGGAACTCCATGCGGAAGCGCTATCTCGTCGAGGTCATGGGCAGCTTCCCCTGGGGGGAGACCAGCATCGAGCAGCCCATCGGACGCGACCGCCACGATGCCCGCCGCATGCGCGTCTCGCCTGCGGGCAAGCACTCGCTCACGCGCGTGACGCGTCTTGCCATGGAGAATCGCCGCTCGCTTCTGCTCGTGGAGCTTGCGACGGGTAGGCGTCACCAGATTCGCGTGCATCTGGCAAATCTCGGATTTCCCGTGGTGGGTGATACCCTCTATGGGGGAGCCCGCTCGGAGACGGGCCTCATGCTCCACGCCTGGGAGGAGCGCTTCGTGCATCCCGTGACGGGGGAGACACTCTGCCTGCGCACGTCATGGCCTGTGAGGTTTGGTTCGTGGGAGGCGCGCTCGAGCGAGATTTGAGCCATACTGAAAGGCGTCAAGCACCGGTAAGCGCGAACGAGGGGAAGGTACATGGCCGATACCATGCGGGGTGTCTACACCAATCTCACCGAGATCCGCAGGAGGGTCTTCAGCGAGGTGGCACGGGTCATCTACAATGCGGCGAACAATCCCGACTGGACCTATGCCGACATGGATGCGGCCTTTGAGGAGCTGCCCTACAAGATCATCCCCGGTGACGTGGCGACCTATCGCGAGAGCGTCTTCCTCGAGCGGGCCATCGTGACCGAGCGCGTCCGTCTGGCCTCGGGACTCTCCCTCCAGGGCGTGGACAGGCCCAACCACATATCCGATGGTCTGGCTGCCGCGGCAGGTCCCGACCAGTATTACGAACCGCCGCTCATCAACGTGATCTCCTTCGCCTGCAACGCCTGCAAGGACAACGTCTATGAGGTCACCAACACCTGTCAGGGCTGCCTGGCGCACCCCTGCCGCGAGATCTGTCCCAAGGGAGCCATCTCCTTCGTCAACAAGAAGGCATTCATCGACCAGGACATGTGCATCCACTGCGGACTCTGCCAGAAGGCCTGTCCCTACCAGTCCATTCACCACTTCGTGCGCCCCTGCGCCGAGGCCTGCGGCATGGATGCGATCGGTTCCGACGACCACGGTCGCGCCAGGATCGATCACGACAAGTGCGTGGCCTGCGGGCAGTGCCTCATCAACTGCCCCTTCGGTGCCATCGCCGACAAGAGCCAGCTCGTTCAGGTCATCTGGTCGATCCTCTCCGGCGATGAGGTCATCGCCGCCGTGGCTCCCGCCTTCGTGGGTCAGTTCGGCGGCAAGGGCAACGTCGGCAAGCTCCGCGAGGCCTTCAAGCAGCTGGGCTTCTCGGGCGTCGAGGAGGTTGCCCTCGGTGCCGACCTCTGCAGCGTCCAGGAGGCCGAGGACTTCCTTGCGGAGGTTCCCGACAAGCTGCCGTTCATGGGTACCTCGTGCTGTCCCGCCTGGTCATCCATGGCCAAGAAGGAGTTCCCCGAGTACGCCGGGTGCATCTCGATGGCCCTCACGCCCATGACGCTTACGGCTCGGATGATTCGGAAGTACCATCCCAAGGCGAAGATCGTCTTCGTGGGGCCGTGCTCCGCGAAGAAGCTCGAGGCCATGCGCACATCCGTCCGCTCGGAGGTCGACTTCGTGCTCACCTTCGAGGAGATGGCCGGCATGATGGACGCGCGCGACATCGACTACCTTGCCCTCCACGATGACAACGAGTCCGATTTCGACGTGGCGAGCGAGGACGCCCGCAACTTCGCCGTATCGGGCGGAGTCGCCAACGCCGTCGCCAACGTCATCCGCCGCGGACATCCTGAGGTCGAGGTCAAAATCGCCTCGGCGGAGGGCCTCGAGGACTGCCGGAAGATGATGAAGGATGCCGCGAAGGGGAGGTATCCCGGATACCTGCTCGAGGGCATGGCCTGCCCGGGCGGCTGCATCGCAGGTGCCGGCACGCTGCAGAGCATCAACAAGTCCAAGGGAGCCGTGGCGCGCTACGCCAAGCGCTCCCCGCACAAGAACGCCGTGGACAACGAGTTCCGCAGCCTCATCGGCGAGCTCGAGTACTCGGACGATGGCATCGAGCCAAAGGACGACCGGACCGAATAGTCGCACCCCTGTGCACGTCGCGGGGGACGAGATGGGCACAAAGAGAGGGACCGGGATCACTTCGTCCTGGCCCCTCGTTTCTTCTGCTCTGGTTACCGCCCTAGCCGCTACTCCTTGGCGCCGTCGACCGAGGCGAAGAAGGTCGCCTGGTTGAAGGCATCCTTGATGGTCTTGCCATGGATGAATGGAAGGGAGAGGAACTCACTGACGGTGCTCACGAGCTCGGAGCAGTCGACGAAGTGGTTCTTCGAGTTGCGGCGACTGGTGTCCTGGGCGCGCCACGCCTCGTAGTTCACGTCGGTGAGATAGTAGACATCGGAACCGACCTTCATGTAGACCGAATGGTTGACGTGCAGGTATTCGGCCAGGCCCTCGTAATTGATGTCGAGTGCCTCAGCAGCTTTCTTTCCCATGGCATGTCCTTTCCGTCGAAAGACCAGACCTGCTTTGAAAGAACTATAACCCCCACGTAAGGTCGTATCGAGTTCTGTTCCAAAAGGTTCTGGCAAGCGTTGCAAAACTGGTCGTAGGCTGAATCAGCCGCAGGTAAAAGCCCATGGAGGATATGTGTTGCCGCGCTAGGCGAGGATGGCTGCCCCAAGTTCGGCGGGCGTGTCGACGATTCTCTCGGCACCCTGCGAGATAAGCCACGAGCGGTCGCGGAAGCCCCACGAGCAGATGATGCAGTCGCAGCCGAGGTTGCGCGCCGTGGCGATGTCGACCTCGGAGTCGCCCACATAGACGAGGCCCTCACGTGTGACCCCGAGATCGGCGAGTATCACGTCGCACATGTCGGGTGCGGGCTTCTTCGGGATGCCTGCCCGTTCCCCCATGGCATAGTCGAAGATGCCTCCGAAGTACTCCCTCGTGAGTGCCTGTACGGCAAAGTCGGCCTTGTTGGAGACGAGCGCGCACCTGACTCCGTATCCGCGCAACCGAGAGACCATCTCGAGCATCCCGTCGTAGGGGTGGGTCGCGTCGTTGTTGTGCGCTGCGTAATAGGTCTTGAAGGCGTCGAAGGCTCGCTGGAAGTCCTCCTCGGTCGTGCGCTCGGGCACGGACTCGCGCATGAGGTGCTCGATGCCGTTGCCCGTGGCGAGACGGACCTCGTCGACGGAGCGTGAGGGCATGCCCCGCGAGACGAGGGCATGGTTCACCGCCGCCGTGTAGTCCGTGAGGGTGTCGAGCATCGTTCCGTCAAGGTCGAATATCGCGGTTCTGTACGGCATGTCCCTGTCCTCCCGGCTGGTTCTCTCGTCGAGAGGGTACACGCGCGTGCGGACGGACCTGTCCGTCCGCGTCCATCGACACGGAAACGACAGCGCATGTGTGGCGTTGCGGCAGATAGTTTCCGGATGCTTACATGGCGGGCCGACGGCATCGGGTGCGTAGTACAATCGCAACTCACGTGCGACGACGCGCCGTCTACGCCTCGTCGCCGTCTGCTGGGAAGCCGCCCGTTCCGACACGGGGCGGCAGAGACGAGAGGAAAGATATGGATTCTCACTCCATGCACACCCACACCTGCGGCGAGCTCCGCGCCTCCGACATCGACAAGGTGGTCACCCTCACGGGCTGGGTCTGGCACCGTCGCGACCACGGCGGCCTGATCTTCGTCGACCTGCGCGACCGTGACGGCGTCACGCAGGTCTCGTTCGACCCCGAGGTCTGCGACGCCCGCACCTTCCACGTTGCCGAGACCATCCGTTCCGAGTGGCCGATCATGGTCACGGGGACCGTCCACGAGCGTCCCGAGGGGCAGGACAACGACAAGCTCGCCACGGGAGCCGTCGAGGTCTACGTCACCGGCATCGAGGTCCTCAACACCTCCAAGACCCCTGCGTTCCAGATCGAGGACCACGTCGAGACCGCGGAGGACGTGCGCCTGCGCTATCGCTACCTCGACCTTCGCCGTCCGAGGATGATGGCCAACCTCAGGCTCCGCTCCGACTTCACCTTCGCCATCCGCGAGGCGCTCCACGGTCGCGACTTCATGGAGGTCGAGACGCCCGCCCTGTTCAAGTCCACGCCCGAGGGTGCGCGTGACTTCCTCGTGCCGAGTCGCACGCAGCCCGGCCACTTCTACGCCCTTCCGCAGTCTCCGCAGCTCTTGAAGCAGCTGCTCATGGTGGGCGGCGTGGAGCGCTACTACCAGGTCGCCAAGTGCTTCCGCGACGAGGACCTGCGCGCTGATCGCCAGCCCGAGTTCACGCAGGTGGACATCGAGATGAGCTTCGTGCGCCAGGATGACGTCATGGGTGCCCTCGAGGACGTGTTCTCCGATGCCTTCGGCCGCATGGGTGTCAAGATGGAGCTGCCGCTTCGTCGCATCTCGTACTGGGACGCCATGGACACCTATGGCATCGACAAGCCCGACACCCGCTATGACATGAGGCTGCACGACGTCACCCCGATCTTTGGCAGCTCAAAGTTCAAGCTCTTCGCCACCGCCGCGGCAGACCCCAAGCTCTACGTCAAGGCCATCAACGCCAAGGGTGCCGGCAGGTGGCCTCGTGCACAGATCGACAAGCTCGCCGACGTCGCCTCGGGATTCGGCGCCAAGGGTCTTGCCTACATCGCCTTCCGCGAGGATGGCTCGGTCACGAGCCCCATCGTGAAGTTCTTCTCGGACGAGGAGATGGCAGACCTCCGTGCCGAGATGGACGTGGAGCCCGGCGACCTCGTCATGTTCGCCGTCGAGTCCCGCCTGCACGCCGACGAGATCCTCGGTGGCATGCGCTGCCACATGGCGGACGCGCTCGACGTGCCGCGCGAGGGCCACGACTTCCTCTGGGTCGTCGACTTCCCGCTGTTCCACTGGGATGCGGACCGCAAGGCCTACGCCGCCGAGCACCAGCCCTTCACCCAGCCCGACGAGGACGACATCGATCGCCTCGAGTCAGACCCGCTCTCCGTGGGCTCGCACACCTACGACTTCGTCATGGACGGCTACGAGGCCGGTGGCGGTGGCATGCGTATCCACAACGCAGAGCTGCAGATGCGCATCCTTAAGCTGTTGGGCTTCTCCGAGGAGCGTGCCTGCGCCCAGTTCGGCTTCCTCATGGAGGCCCTCGAGTTCGGTGCTCCCCCCATGGGTGGCTTCGCGCTCGGGCTCGACCGCGTGTGCATGCTGCTCGCCGGCTCCGACTCCATCCGCGAGGTCATGGCCTTCCCCAAGACGAACAGCGGCAGCGACCTCATGAGTGCCGCGCCCTCCGAGATCACCGGCGCACAGCTCAAGGAGGTCTCGCTCCGGCTCCTCTAGGGATGTGGCGTCTTGGTTGCGTTGACGTGGGGAAAGAATGCCTCCCTGGCCGCAATGGTCGAACCGCCCTCGGGCTGATGGCTTCTGTCGGGGCGCACGTGCGCCGTAGACGGGCTATCGGCCCGATTCCTTAGGAGGAACGTACATGAGGGAGTTTCTGAGCGTGGGCCTGGGTGGGTTCATCGGCAGCGTCAGCCGGTGGGGGATAGGCATCTGGCTTCGCATGTTGCTTCCGGGTGTTCCCGCGGGCACGTTCGTGGCCAACGTCATTGCGGGCCTGCTGATCGGGGTGGTCACGGGAGTCGACCTCGCAAGCCCCCTGCCAGCGGAGCTACGGCTGTTCCTCGCCGTCGGCCTCTGCGGCGGCCTCTCCACCTTCTCGACCTTCTCGAGCGAGACGATCCAGCTGGTGGAGGCGGGCAACTGGACGGGTGCCGTGATCAACGTGGTCGTGAACGTGGGCGTGTGCATCATCGCCGTCATCGTCGGGCTGCGACTGGGTGGGGTCATCGCCAACGCCTAACGCTCCCTGGGTCGAGGTGCGGACGAGACGCCCGCACCCGTCTACAGCATCAGGGATGACTCGGCACGCTTGCGGATGACGACGTACTCGCTGAGCAGGAGCACGAGGAGCATGGACATGATCACGATGCTCGAGACGACGGCGCCGACAAGCCCGGAGAAGTTGACGAGCAGCAGGGCCACGGGAACGGAGAAGACGCAGGCGATGAGGTAGAGCCTCATGACGGACTGCTGCTCACGAAGCACCGTGATGATCTGGTAGAGGAAGTCGATCGCCGCACACACGCCGCCTGTACATACCATGACGTAGACGAGCGGCCTGAACTGCTCGAAGTCGACGCCGTAGAGGAAGCTCATGATGGGGATGCCGATCCAGCCCATGATGAGCGCCGTGACGCCCGTGATGACCGCGATGACCACGAACATGGCCAGCACGATGAGGTCGAAGCGCTTGTGCTCCTCGGGTGTGGCCCAGATGTTGGCCAGCCGTACGAGCTGGGGCTTGTAGATGAAGCCCACTATCATGAGGATGGAGAGCGCGGGGAAGTACATGGCGTTGAAGTAGAGCTGGTTGTCGTAGGACAGCACGCCCTCCATGGCGAACTTGGGCATGGAGTCGAGAAGGTTGTAGAGGAACAGCGCAAGGAACAGCGGAAAGCACTGGACGAAGAGCTCCTTCACGCCGCGCAGCGACAGCGGCAGGCTCTTGTCGGTCTCGAACAGGGCGAGTGGCAGCGTGAAGAGGGCAAGCGAGATGGCGGCGCCGATGGCCATGCCGCACGAGGCCCACACGAGGTTGCGCGTGACGAAGAGCACCACGGTGAAGACGACGAAGGCGAGCGCGCAGCGAATCGCCTGCGAGAGCCCGGCCAGGTAGAGCTTGTCCTTCTGCTGGAGCCGTCCCTCGTAGACGTCGGCGAGGGCGTCGACGGCGCGGAAGAGCAGCACGCCCATGCAGATGGACTCCATCATGGCGTCGTAGCCGCGGATGGTGCAGTAGGCCAGGCCCACGCCGAGCATGGCCACGCAGGTGATGACGCGGTTGAGCTGGTAGTCGTAGAAGGACTCCATCTCGTCGAGGTCGGACACCTGGTAGGTGCGCACGCCGTAGTTGCCCAGGAAGAGCAGGAGCGTGCCCACGACGAAGGCCATCGAGAAGTAGCCTGCCTGCTCGGCGCCCACGAGCTGGGTGCAGACGATGGTGAGGAGCGGGAAGAGCCCGCCCCAGGCAGCCTGGCCGATGGTGTTGCAGACGTAGTCGCGCGTGGTTCGATGGGCCATGTACTGCTCGGACTGCTCGGAGAACGACCTCGAGTAGACGGCACCGAGAAGTCGGTTCCACCACTGGTTGACCGTGCGGGCGAGCAGGCTCGGCTCGGCGGTCCTCTCCGCGGCCCTGCCACTGCGACGGGCCCGTCCGCTCGGCTTGCCGCCCGATGCCTGGTAACGCTCGCCGTAGCGTGGCGTGGCGTGATGTACGCCTCCGACGGCGTCGGTGCCATCGCTTCTTTCGTGCCTTGCAAACGGATTCTTTGGCATGGCGGCTTCCGTGGGTAGGGTCGTTGCAATGAAGCATGATTGTACCTCGCCTCCGTGACGCGGGTCTGCCGTGGAGGACGAGAACGAGTCGTCGCGGACAAAAGCGTGTCGCGCGTATTTCGTCGATGTGAAGGGCGCTTGCATTGCTGGGTTCCGCACGTATGGTTGGCGTAGTCCACGAAAGCCGAGCAACGTACGAGGGGGACGTCTTGTCCGACATCAAGAGGATCATTGAGCACATGGACCTGCCCGAGGGAACCGACGTCGAGACGGTCGCCGCCCGCGTGACCCTCGCCGAGGTGGACCTTCCCGAGAAGATTCGCGACAACCTGGCCCTTTTCCTGCGCTTGGTTCGCAAGGTTCTCGAGGAGTACGACCCCAGCCTGCGCTCCGCCTTCGACGCCCTGCTCACGGATGCCATCGCCGCCAACGCCGACGATGGCGAGGAGACCCAGGACGAGAGCGAGGCCTTCGTGCGTCTCGTCTCCTCCATCGACGAGATGCCCGTTGACGAGGCCACGATCATCATGAGAGCGTTTGTCGCCTACTTCCACCTGGCCAACGTATGCGAGGAGAACTACCGCGTCTCCTCGCTGCGCGTACGCGAGCACGATGTGCCCGTCAAGGCCGAGGAGGACCCCATCAACGACATGACCGTGGCCTACCGCAGGCTCGTCGACGAGTGCGGTCGCGGCAAGGCCATCGCCCTTCTCGACCGGTTGGAGTTCCGCCCGGTGTTCACCGCCCATCCCACCGAGGCCCGCCGCAAGGCCGTGGAGGGCAAGATTCGCCGCATCGCCATCCTCCTCGAGAAGCGCACCGATCTCTCGGGCATCGAGCTCAGGGAGAACGAGCGGCTCATGCTGCAGGAGATCGACGCGCTCTTTCGGACGTCTCCCATCGCGCACAAGAAGCCGACCCCCGTCGAGGAGGCCGACACGATCATCGACATCTTCGACAACACGCTCTTCGACATGGTCCCCGAGGTCTACCGCCGCTTCGATGACTGGGAGCTCGGCGAGAAGGCCGGCACCGTGCCGCCCATCTGTCCCGCGTTCTTCCACCCCGGCAGCTGGATCGGCTCGGATCGCGACGGCAACCCCAACGTCACCGCGAAGGTGAGTCGCAAGGTCGCGGAGAAGTTTCGCACGCACATGCTCGAGGCGCTCGAGGAGCGCACGCGCTACGTGGGACGCAACCTCACGCTCGACGCCATGTCCACGCCGCCGTCGGAGCAGCTCGTCAACCTCTGGAACCACCAGGTGGAGATGAGCGAGTCGCTCTCCTCGCATGCGCTCGAGATCTCCGCCGACGAGATGCATCGCGCCGCCACGCTCGTGATCGCCGACCGTCTCGAGGCCACCATCCACCGAACGGCGGACGTCATGTACCACAGCGCCGACGAGTACGTCGATGACCTGCTCGTGGTGCAGCGCTCGCTCGCCAAGGCCGGGGCCGCCCGCACCGCCTACGGTCCGCTCCAGAAGGTCATCTGGCAGGCGCAGACCTTCGGCTTCCACATGGTGGAGATGGAGTTCCGCCAGCACTCCGTCGTCCACGCGCGCGCCCTCAGGGACATCCGAGAGCACGGTCGCTGGGGCGAGAGGGGAGAGCTCGACCCCATGACGCGCGAGGTGCTCGACACCTTCCGTGCCATCGGATCCATCCAGCGCAAGAACGGCATCGATGCCGCGCGCCGCTACATCATCTCCTTCACGCGGAGCGCCCAGAACGTGGCCGACGTCTACGAGCTCGCCCGTCTTGCGTTCGCCCACGAGGCGGACGTGCCGACGCTCGACGTGATCCCGCTCTTCGAGCAGGTCGTCGACCTGGAGAACGCCGTCGATACGCTCAACGGGATCATTGACCTGCCTGACGTGCAGCGTCGTCTCGCGCAGACGGGCCGTCGCCTCGAGGTCATGCTCGGTTACTCCGATTCGTCCAAGGATGCGGGACCCACCTCCGCGACGCTCGTCCTTCACAAGGCCCAGGCCGCCATCGCCCGATGGGCTGCGGACAACAACATCGACCTCGTCCTCATGCACGGTCGCGGTGGTGCCGTCGGCCGCGGTGGCGGCCCCGCCAACAGGGCCGTCCTCTCCCAGCCGAAAGGTTCGGTCAACTGCCGTTTCAAGCTCACCGAGCAGGGCGAGGTCATCTTCGCGCGCTACGGGGACCCCACGCTCGCCCGTCGGCACGTGGAGTCGGTCGCCGGCGCCACGCTCCTGCAGTCCGCTCCTTCCGTCGAATGGGTCAACACCGAGACGACCGAGCGTTACGAGGGGCTTGCCGCCGCGCTCGACGTCGCCTCGCGCGAACGCTACCTCGACCTTCTCGGCACGGAGGGCTTTGCCGAGTGGTTCTCCACGGTCACGCCCCTCACCGAGATCGGCCTCATGCCCATCGGCAGTCGTCCCGCCAAGCGTGGTCTGGGCGCGAAGTCCCTCGATGACCTGCGCACCATCCCATGGATCTTCTCGTGGTCGCAGGCACGCGTGAACCTTGCCGCCTGGTATGGGCTCGGTACCGCCTGCGAGAAGGTCGGTGACCTCGCGCTGCTTCGCCAGGCGTATGCCGAGTGGCCGCTCTTCACCACCTTCATCGATAACATCGAGATGTCGCTTTCCAAGACCGACGAGCGAATCGCCCGGCTCTATCTGGAGCTCGGCCATCGAGACGACCTTACCGAGAAGGTCATCGACGAGATGGCGCTCACACGCAGATGGGTGCTCGACATCACCGGAAACGCCTGGCCGCTCGAGCACAGGCGCGTCCTTGGTCCCGTGATCCGCATGAGGCTGCCGTTCGTTAACGTGCTCTCCGTGGAGCAGGCGCATGCCCTCCGCGAGCTGCGCGAAGGAGACGGCAAGCTCACGCCCGAGGAGCGGGAGCGCTTTGTCTACCTCATCCTATGTACGGTGTCCGGTGTCGCTGCAGGTCTTCAGAACACGGGGTGACGGTCGATTCCGGGACTGCGGGCGCGTCTCGGCTTCGGTTCATCTTGCGAATGGCATGGGTCAGGGGATAGGTGCGAGAAAACGGCAGGTTTGTGTGAGTGGCCCAGCCAGCAGTCGGTGACATTGCATAATGATGCATATAATACGAATTATTGTGCACAAATATACGATTTCATGAGTACTAGGTAAACCCTTCCGTATGTATCGCACCGAAGGCCACACAAAAGTGGCCAGAACGTGCACCTCGTTTCTCGCCATGACCCAAGATGCACCATCCTTTGCTCCGTTTGTGCCTTGGGCTTGCGTAAGCACAGGCCTTCTGCACCGTTAGCAAACCCTCTCTGGGCTGGCGGCGCTGTTCTTTTGGCTAGACTGGAGGCATGGACAAGATGCTCACATATCGTGACTATGCCCGCTATGCTCGCCTCTCGACCGACGAGATCTACGCGCAGTGCGAGGTCGACACGTTTCGTGCGACCGGCCCTGGTGGTCAGGGCGTGAACACGACCGATTCCGCCGTGCGCATGCGCCATGTGCCCACGGGCATCGTGGTCACGAGCCGCGAGCAGAGGAGCCAGCTCCAGAACCGTCTGTCGTGTCTGGCGAAGATTCGTGCCGAGTTGGGCCGTCGCGGTCGTCCGCCCAAGCTGCGCCACGCCACGAAGCCCACCAAGGCATCGGTGAGGCGTCGCCTGGAGTCAAAGCATTGCCGGTCGGACGTCAAGAAGAAGCGCAGACGTCCGGGAATGGAGGATTAGCGATGCCTGCTTCCGGTGCCGCTGCGACCGTGGGTCGCGGACATGTGCTTCTCGCCGTGTGCTGCGCACTCTACCTTGCCTGGTGGGTGCTCTTCTTCAGGCCCGGCTCGCACATAGAGGGGCCTCTCTATTGGTTTGGCGTGGCGCTCATCCTAGGCGCTGCGACCTGTGGCATCATCGGGTGCTTCTCGGCGGGTGGCGCGCTCTCGCAGCTGCCTGGCGCGCAGGCCTTCTCACCCGTGCCCTACCTTGTGGCGGGTGTGGTGGCGTACCTGGTTCTGGCGTTTGTGACCAATGGGTTCCTTGACAGGCCGATAACCACCGAGCTCGTGCTCATCGTCGCGTGGTGCGCCTTCGAGTGCGCCGTCGTGGGCGCCCTCTCGGCTGCGACCGTCTCCCAGCAGCGAGCCGTCATGCTCTACGTGCTGGTAGGTGCGCTCGTCGTGGCGAGTCTCGTCTGCTATGTCCTCTACTACCGCCTGGATTCCTGGCCGGCGTTCTACGATGGGATGGTGCCGCTCGTCTCGGTCGGGATAGCGGCCGTAATCGTCGCAACATCGGTGTAGCCAGGGGAAGACCTGGAAAAGACACCTGTCACCTTCTCCAAGAAAAAGCGCCCCATGCCGTCTGGCATGGGGCGCCGACACATGCCGTGAGCAAAGCCACTACTTGGCCTTGCCCTGGTTGGCGACGGCGTTGATCTTGGCCTCGATGGTGGCTGGGTCGCCGATGTAGTGCTTGTCGAGGATGTTCCAGTCCTTGTCGAAGGTGTAGGAGCAGGGAATGCCGGTCGGGATGTTGACCTCGAGGATCTGCTCGGGGGTGAGCTTCTCGAACTGCATCACGAGGGCGCGAAGGCTGTTGCCGTGGGCGGCGATGAGAACGCGCTTGCCGGCAACCATCTGGGGCTTGATGTTCTCCTCGAAGTAGGGCCAGGCACGGGCGATGGTGTCCTTCAGGCACTCGGTGTAGGGGAGGTCCTCGGCGGGCACGTCACGGAACATCTCAAGGACGTGCGGATCGCGCGGATCGTTGGGCTCGAGGGCAGGAGGGCATACGTCAAACGAGCGACGCCAGATCTTGACCTGGGCCTCGCCGTGCTCGGCGGCGGCATCGGCCTTGTTCAGGCCCTGGAGGGCACCGTAGTGGCGCTCGTTGAGCTGCCATGCCTTGGTGACGGGGAGCCAGTTGCGGTCGAGCTCGTCGAGCACGCAGTTGAGCGTGTGGATGGCGCGCTTGAGAAGGGACGTGTAGCAGAGGTCAAAGTCGTAGCCAGCCTCCTTGAGAGCCTTGCCGCCGGCATGGGCCTCCTTGCGGCCGGTGTCCGTGAGGTCGACGTCGGTCCAACCTGTGAAGAGGTTCTTGAGGTTCCACTCAGACTCGCCGTGACGGATGATGACGAGGGTCATGGTCTGGTCGTTGTCCATCGGAGGATTCCCTTCCCTTGAACGTTTTTTTACGCGGCATTGGCACCGCTCCTGATACAGTATGGCGCAAAAGGGTATAGTTTTCTCAGGCTAACATTTGTAATGCACAAATCGTCGTGTGGAAGGCAGGGGTGTGAGTGGGATGGGCATTGCGGACGTCGTGATCCTCACAGCCGTCGCGGTGGTCTTCGCGCTGTGCGTGCGCACTATCTACATCTCAAACCGTAACGGCTGTTCTGGCTGCGACAGCAGGAGCGTGTGCACCTCTCGGCTCACGGGTCGCTGCCGTGCTGCGGATGACATGGTGAGGCGAGCCGACAAGGCCCTTGGCAAGGTCTCCCGACACGAGTGATGGATTTTCTTGCCAGTTGCGCCGTCGGTCGACCCATAGGCCTAGAAGCTGAAACAGTCGCGAAACACGTATGTGAGAACGTAAGCGCGATTAGGAATCTGCGACCGGCACTTGGAAAGGGGACCGTATGGGTACCCAGAAGGATATCGACTTCGTCCTACGCACCGTCGAGGAGAGGGACATCCGCTTCGTCCGACTCTGGTTCACCGACGTGCTCGGCAACCTCAAGTCGTTTGCGATATCGCCGGAGGAGCTCGAGGAGGCGTTCGAGGAGGGTATCGGCTTTGACGGCTCGTCGGTTGACGGCTTCGCCTCGCTCGAGGAGTCTGACATGCTCGCCTTTCCCGTGGCGGACACCTTCCAGCTCCTTCCGTGGCGTCCGAGCGAAAGTGGCGTGGCACGCGTGTTCTGCAACATCAAGACGCCGTCGCGCGAGCCCTTCGAGGGAGACCCTCGCGGTGTCCTCGGGCGCATCTTCCAGAAGGCCGACGAGCAGGGCTACGTCTACAACGTCGGTCCCAAGATCGAGTACTTCTACTTTGACAACGACCTCCGCCCGGTTCCGCTGGACACCGCGGGATACTTCGACCTCACACCCATGGATGCCGCGCGCGACCTGCGCCGCTCCACCACGCTTCTGCTCGAGCAGATGTCCATACCGGTCCAGTATTCCTTCCATGCCTCCGGTCCCTCGCAAAACGGCATCGAGCTTCGCTTTTCCGAGGCCGTGAGCTGCGCCGACAACATCATGACTGCTCGTCTCGTCATCAAGCAGGAGGCTGCCTCGCAGGACATGTTCGCTTCGTTCATGCCCAAGCCCATCTCGGGGGCCCCGGGCTCCGCGATGTTCCTGTACCAGTCGCTTCTCGACCATGACGGCGAGAACCTCTTCTGGGCGTCGAAGGACAATCACCCCGCGCATCTTTCCGAGATCGGCCAGCACTACGTGGCGGGCCTGCTCAAGTACGCACCCGAGTTCACCTTGGTCACCAATCCCACCGTCAACTCCTACAAGCGCTTCATCCGCAGCGGTGAGGTGCCCAACTACGCCACCTGGGGTCGCAAGAACCGTTCCGCGCTCGTGCGGCTTCCCACGCACAAGCCTGGCAAGCACATCGCCACCCGCGTCGAGCTGCGCAGCGCAGACCCCACGGCAAACCCCTACCTTGCGCTTGCGGTCACGTTGGCCGCAGGCCTCAAGGGCATCGAGGAGGAGCTTCCCCTGCCGGAGGAGTCCACGTGCGACACCTTCCGGCAGAGCGAGCGCGAGCTTGCCGCCAAGGGCATCGAACGTCTGCCGCGGACCCTCGGCGAGGCCGTCGACTGGTTCGAGCGCAGCGAGCTCATGCGCGAGACGCTCGGGGATCACATCTTTGACTACCTCGTGCGCGTCAAGCGTGCCGAGTGGGACGAGTTCTGCACGACCGTGACCGACTGGGAGCGCGAGCACTACTACGGTGGCGTGTAAGCGGGTCGTGCCAGCACAGGGTCTTGTGACGGGGCGGGAGGCGCTGGGTCTCTCGCCCCGTCCCTGTAATGCATAGGGTGAGCAAAGAATGCAATAATGTACAGGATATATGCATACATGCGTAATCCTCTTCCCACAATATGCACGAACACGTAGAAATACCCAGCTCGCGAATGACAATCTTGTTAAGAAAGGCGGAGGCGGGACAATCCGGAGGCCGTCTGAGGGACACTGCTATGCACGCGGAGGGGTGGCATCAAGGCCGTAAAGATTCCCTCACGCATAGGGGAAGGAAACATCGCCATGCAGAAACTATCCAGAAGGACCTTCGTCACCGGTACGTTTGGCACTGCGCTCACGCTCGCCCTGGGGGCCTGCGGCTCCACCAGCACGGACTCCGGCTCCAGCTCTGCGACGTCGACTTCGGCGAGCTACACCCTCGTCAAGGAGGGCACGCTCATCGGTGCCTCCGACATGGCCTATCCACCCCTCGAGTCCATCCCGGACAACTCCACCACGCCCGAGGGCTTCGAGATCGACCTCATGGCCGCCATCGCGGACAAGCTCGGTCTCACCATGGAGTGGCTTGACCCCGTCAAGTTCGACACGATCATCCCGCTCATCAAGCAGGGTGGCAAGGCCGACGTGGGTGTCTCGGCGTTCACGATCACCGACGAGCGCAAGGAGGAGATCGACTTCTCCGATTCCTACCTCGACTCCAACCAAGGCCTCGTGACCAAGGCCAACTCTGGCAAGACCGACGCGAGCTCCCTTGACGTCGCGGGCATCAAGGTCGCCGTCCAGTCGGGCACCACGGGCGAGTCCTGGGTCGAGGAGAATCTCCCCAACACCACCTGCGTTCCGCTCGATGATGCCATCCAGGCCATGACGGGCGTCCAGACCGGTCTCTACGATGCCGCCGTGGCCGACCTGCCCGTCATGAGCTACCTCTGCACCAACTCCTACACCGACTGCAAGGTGGCCATCGAGATTCCCACGGGTGAGCAGTACGGCATCGTCATCTCCAAGGAGAACACCCAGCTCACCAAGGACATCAACTCCGCCCTCGCCGACCTCAAGAGCGACGGGACGCTTGATGGCCTCGAGACCAAGTGGTTTGGCACCACGCTCTAGCGCACGATTGGGACGGGCGTCGCGACGCCCGGAAGAAGGGACATCTGATCAGCATGAACAATCTCACCCGTAGGAATTTCATCACCGGTACCGCTGCCCTCGCTGCCATGGCGGGCCTCGCCGCATGCGGCTCCGCAAGCACAGGTTCGAGTGACACCTCGAGTTCCGCGAGCACCAGCACCGCAGACTACACGCTCGTGACCCCTGGCACCCTTACGTGCATCGCCGAGCTCGGCTTCGCCCCGTTCGAGTACATGGACGAGAGCACCGGCGAGGCCAAGGGCTTTGACATCGACGTGGCCAATGCCATTGCCGAGAAGATGGGCCTCACCTGCACCTTTTTGCCCAATCAGAAGTTCGACACGCTTGTGCCCACGATCAAGCAGGGCGGCAAGGCCGACATCGCTATCTCGGGTATCACGATCAACGACGAGCGCGCGAAGGAGATCGACTTCACCGACCCCTACGTCGACTCCAACCAGTCGCTCGTGGTCCTCGCCACCTCGAACGACAGCTCCAGCACGCTCAACGTGGCGGGCAAGAAGATCGCCTGCCAGGCGGGTACCACGGGCGAGGAGTGGATTCAGGAGAACATGCCCAACGTCACCTGCGTGCCTCTCGATGACGTCGCGGCCGCGATGACGGGCGTCCAGACCGGTCTCTATGATGGCTTCGTCATCGACCTTCCCGTCTCGTCCAACCTCATCGCAAAGTCGTTCACCGATCTCAAGGTTGCCGAGAAGATTCCCACGGGCGAGCAGTACGGCATCGCCGTCTCCAAGGACAACCCCGGCCTCACCGCCGCGATCAACGATGCGCTTGCCAAGATCAAGTCCGATGGCACCATGGATAGCCTGGAGACCACCTGGTTCGGCAGCACGATCTAGTACCACGCCAGTACGGGTGGTACGGCTCGCGGGGCCTCCCTCGGGAGGTCCCGCGTACGGTTTATTGGCTGCAAGGAGGCCCCAATGGAGTTCTCACGGCACACAGGCGTATCCGGCTCGTTCGTACGCGCGCTCTCGATGCTCTGCATCGCCCTCGTCCTCGGCTGTGCGTTCAGCCTGGCTTTCGCGCCGACCAGCGCGGAGGCGCTCACTACCGACAAGGCCACCGCGCGTCCCAACGAGGACGGTGGCTCTGGCGTCATAGGCGGCATGAACACACGCCTCACCTGGGAGGGTACGGTCGAAGGCGGCGAGGAGGTCTCCTCCATCACGCTCGCGCTTCCTAAGGGTGCCACCTTTGACGGTTCCACCACGCGCATCACCGTGCTCGACGGTCTCACCCGCATCGACGTGAGCGGCACCGCCCAGAGCAACGGGGACTCCATCACCGTGACCTTCGACGAGCCCATTGGTGCGGGTGCCCTCGTCCGCCTCGAGATCACGGGCATGCAGTTTCCCTCCGAGGGTGGTGACTACTCCATCTCCGGCACCTACGTCAACGCCGACGGCGAGCAGACCCTTGACGACTCGCCCGCCATCACCGTCATAGCCAACACGCCGCTCCAGTCGGTCGTCAACTGGCTTGACGGACAGGAGTGGGTGAGCGTCTGGAACTCCAACCCATTCCTCGGCATGTTCCTCAAGCCGCAGCTTCTCGTGACGTCGTTTGCCTCGCTGGTGCCTGGCTGGCTGCTGTGCCTCGGCATCGTCGTGATCGCGTATCCCTTCGCCTTGGCACTCGGCCTGCTCTTCGCCATGCTCAAGATCTCGCGTCACAGGCTGCTCCGCGCCATCGCCGTGGTCTATATCAACATACTGCGTGGCACCCCGCTCTTCCTGCAGATCTACATCATGTTCTTCGGTCTGCCCATGCTGGGCATCAACATCAACAACAACCTGCTCGGCATCATCGTCATGGCGGTCAACTCGTCCGCATACCTTGCCGAGATCTTCCGGGCGGGCATCCAGTCCATCCCCGTGGGGCAATACGAGGCCGCGTCCTCGCTCGGCATGAACCACGTGCAGACGATGTTCTCGATCATCATCCCGCAGACCGTGCGCCGCGTGATTCCCACCATCACATCCGACTTCATCACGTCGTACAAGGACACCTCGCTCCTCTCGTCCGTCGGTGTCATGGAGCTCATGATGTACGCCAAGAACCTCACCACCGTCACGGGCAACATCACCCCGTACATGGCGGCCGCCATCTTCTACCTCATCGTCACGCTGCCGCTCATCAAGGTGGTCGGCACCGTCGAGGCGAACATCGCACGCTCCGAGCGCGGCGGAGGTCCCAGGCCCAAGCGGCGCATGGCGTCAGATGCCGGGAGCATCGCAGATGGTGGGCACGACGAGCCGACCGAACCCGGATCCGCAGATGTCCTCGCAGCGCTGGGCGCCCCGTTCCGTCCCAGCCCTGAGGTCCTTGGAGGTGTCACCGATGTGCGCTAGAAGGAGTCGCGAGACCAAGGTCGAGGTGCCCGCCACCCTCGACGCCGAGAATGCGGCAAGCATCGCCCGCACTGCGGACGGGGACCTGACCTACCACGAATTCGCGGAGGGCGAGCACCCCATCGTGCGCATCGAACACCTCAACAAGTCGTTCGACCAGACGAGGGTCCTGCGCGACGTCAACCTCGACGTCTGGCCTGGCGAGGTCGTCGTCGTCCTCGGACCGTCCGGCTCGGGCAAGTCGACCATGCTCCGCTGCATCAACCTTCTGGAGACACCCACCGCGGGACACATCCTCATCGAGGACCAGGAGATCACGGGAAAGAGCAACGCCGACGCCAACAGGCTTCGGCGAGACGTGGGCATGGTGTTCCAGAGCTTCAACCTCTTCCCGCATCTCACGGCCAAGCAGAACGTGATGATCGGCCAGACGAAGGTGCTCAGGAAGTCCAAGGCAGAGGCTGAGGCGGAGGCGCAGAAACAGCTTGAGGCCGTCGGCCTCGCGGACCGGGCCGACTTCAAGCCACCCCAGCTCTCAGGCGGCCAGCAGCAGCGCGTGGCCATCGCCCGTGCCGTTGCCATGCATCCTGCCGTGCTGCTCTTTGACGAGCCCACGTCGGCACTCGACCCCGAGCTCGTACGCGGGGTCCTCGACGTCATGCGCGACCTCGCCAAGAACTCGGGCATGACCATGATCGTCGTCACCCACGAGATGGGCTTCGCCCGCGAGGTGGCTGACCGTGTGGTCTTCATGGAGGACGGCGTCGTCGTCGAGCAGGGCAAGCCCGATCACGTCTTCGACCACCCCCAGAACCCCCGCACTGCGGAGTTCCTGGGAAGCATCGGGTAGCGCAGACCGGTCACGTTCTCTGGGTGAGCGCGTCATTTGTTTTTTTTTGCGATGAGCGCATGCGTTTATACGCACGTGCTATGCTTTCTGCATTGAATCTCATAGGTAGGGGGATCTCAGGGTGCATCATAAGAACATCCTGCTCATATCTGGGACCACGCGCCTGCACGATCGCATGAGGGAGCTGTCCCATGCAATCGACGTATCGATTGCCCTCGCGAACGAGGAGACCTTCGCTCAGGCCGTCGCCTCGGGGCATGAGTTTGACCTTGTCATTCTCGATGCAAACGGCATGGAGCAGGAGACGCTCAATGCCGTCGACTCCTTCGTCGCCGAGAACGGCTTCATCCCCATGCTCATCGTGCGCGATCTCGACAAGCTTGCCACGATGCGCATGCCTATGCAGGGCAAGAACGACTTCATCCTCTCGTCGGCAAACGAGACCGAGCTCGAGGTTCGCTGCTCGCTCCTGCTCTGGCCTGGCGAGGAGAGCGCTTCCGCCGACATCGTCACGGTTGATAACATGACCATCAACCTGGCAACCTATCAGGTCTACATCGATGACAGGCCCGTGGACCTCACGCTCATGGAGTACTCGCTCCTGAGCTTTCTGGCCACGCATCCCTCCCGTGCCTATTCGCGCGAGACGCTTCTCCACCGCGTGTGGGGCTTTGAGTACTGCGGTGGCACCCGTACGGTGGACGTGCATATCAGACGCGTTCGTTCCAAGGTCGGACCGCAGGTGGCAAGCCATATCGTCACCATACGTGGCGTGGGCTACCTCTTCAGGATCTGAGCGACCGACATCGTGCGCTCGAACGGGGGACCCTTCGGGTCTCCTTTGTCGCTGCGGCCTTCCAGGCATCCTATCGGGTGCCATGATGCGGCACTTCTCGTGTGCGGCTATCAGAAATCATAAAGCATTGTCTTTCGAACGTGTCAGAATCATTGCCGCTTGATTCATCGAGCCCGACGAGGGTACATTCAAAGTCTGAATGGCGGAAGCGCCGTCATGAGTCATCGGGAGAAAGGCGCGACATGGATTACGATACCGATGAGAACCGGGGGTCTGGCCAGAGCGACCAGACGACACCACGCGGCGGCCAGCAGGAACAGACGGGCGAGAATCAGCCGACCGCATCCAGTCCCGCGCAACCCACGCAGGTGAGCAGCGCGCAGCAGACCTCGTCGACAGCCTGGTATGACGCCCAGCGGGCGCGCCAGCAGGTCGCCCAGTCCGCCCAGACGACCCAGACACAGCAGCAGACCCGGCAGCAGGACTATCCCCAGCAGATGACGCCCGCGCAGAAAGAGGGAAAGCACGGCGAGAAGAGGCACGGGTCGGGCTTTGGCGCGGGCAAGGGAGTGCTCTTCGGGATTCTCGGTGGCATCGTAGGCGCCGGGATCCTCACGGGCTGCCTCTATGCGATGGGCATCATCGGATCCACCACCAGCTCGTCCTCGAGTGGCAGCTCGGGCAGCGCCATCACGATCAATACGTCCGACGAGGACGTCTCCACGGCGACGGCGGTGGCTGCCAAGGCCACCTCGTCGGTCGTCTCGGTCTACTGCACCTACAGCGATGGCTCGGGCATCGGATCGGGCGTCATCCTCGACACCGACGGTGACATCATCACCAACTATCACGTGATCGAGAATGCGACCGCCATCAGCGTGACCATCAACGGCAACAGCTACGAGGCCACGGTCGTAGGTTCGGACAGCTCGTCCGACCTCGCCGTGATCAAGGCCGAGCTCAACGGCAGCTCGGTGACGCCCATCGAGGTGGGCGACTCGTCCGAGCTCTCCGTAGGCGACTGGGTCATGACCATCGGCAGCCCGTTCGGCCTCGAGCAGTCCGTCTCGCAGGGCATCGTCTCCGCCCTGTACCGCAACGAGCTCATGGAGTCCACGAGCGGCAACACCATCTACGCCAACCTCATCCAGGTGGACGCGGCCATCAACCCCGGCAACTCCGGCGGCGCGCTCGTCAACTCCGAGGGGCAGCTGGTGGGCATCTGCACGCTCTACTCGTCCTCCACCGAGAGCTTTGCCGGCATCGGCTTTGCCATCCCAGGCAACTACGCCGTCAAGATCGCGGACAAGATCATCTCCGGCCAGAAGGTGACGCACGCCTACATCGGTCTGTCCATGCAGACCGTCAATGCCCAGAACGCCCAGTCAAACCACCTGTCGGTGAACCAGGGTGCCTATGTGGCCGAGGTCCTCGCCGACAGCCCGGCGGAGTCGGCAGGCATCGAGGCCGGTGACATCATCATCGCCATGGATGGCGAGAGCATCACCTCTGCCGATGGCATGATTCTTGCGGTGCGCTCGCACGATACCGGCGACACCGTCACGGTGACGGTCATGCGTGGCGACGAGAAGAAGGAGTTCACCGTCACCCTCGGCTCCGACGAGGCGCTCCAGTCCACGTCGACGGACACCAGCACCGAGGGCACCGACTCAGGCACCGACTCCAACTCCGACATCCAGCAGCAGCTCGAGCAGTGGTATGAGCAGATGCAGCAGCAGAACAGCACGAACGGCTCCACCGGCAGCAGGGGTTCGTCCGGCTCCTCGACGACAAACTCCACCAACGGCTACATGGTGACATCCACCGCCGCCGGCTGGAGGGGATAGGTCATCTCTTGGTGCACCGATGTGACGGGGGTCTCCTTCGGGAGACCCCCGTTTCTCGTCTCGGTCGTTGATGTCCCCCCACACGTGTAACCTACCAAGTGAGAAACCATCGGACGGAGGTTGGTATGGCAGACATCACGTGCCCCCACTGCGGAACGGTCTTCCAGGTGGAGGAGTCGGACTATGCGGAGCTCATACGCCAGGTGCGCGACGAGGAGCTCAGACGACAGGTGGAGGAACGCACGCAGGCCATTCGGGCGCAGGCACAGGCCGAGGCAGGTGCGTCTCTCGCCAAGGCACACGAGAGAATCGCACGGCTCGAGGCGGAGGTCGACAAGAAGCGGGATGCCGCCGAGCTCGCGCGCGCCACGACCACGGCCGAACTCAACGAGAGGATGACGGAGAAGGACGTACGCATCGCACAGCTCGAACAGGACCTCTCCGCGCAGAGGGCCTCGCAGGAGGTCGACCAGAAGGTCGCGCTCCTTGCGTCCGAGGCCAAGATCCGAGAACTTGAGCAACAAGTTGCCAATCTCACGAGCTCATTCGACGCGGAGAAGCGGCTCGCGGTGACGACGGCGACGGTCGAGGCAGAAAAGCAACTCGTTGCCCTTAATGGGGAGCTCAAAAGCGCGTCCCTTGAGAGGGAGAATGCCGTCTCGCAGGTCCAGCAGAAGATGGAAGAGGCGCTCAAGTACAGGGACCAGACCATCCGAGACCGCGATGACGAGATCGAACGCCTGCGCGACCAGCGCGTTCGCCTTTCCACCAAGATGGTGGGCGAGTCGCTCGAGCAGCACTGCGAGACCGAGTTCAACAAGTGGCGTGCCACGGCCTTCCGAGACGTCGACTTCCACAAGGACACCGATAACGTCGAGGGAACCAAAGGCGACTACGTCTACATGGAGAAGGACGAGTCCGGGATGGAGATCCTCTCCATCATGTTCGAGATGAAGAACGAGGAGGATGGCTCCGTGCGTCGCAAGCGCAACGTCGACCACCTTTCCAAGCTCGACAAGGACCGCCGCAACAAGGGGTGCGAGTATGCGGTCCTCGTCTCCCTGCTCGAGCCTGAGAGTGACCTCTACAACCAGGGGATCGTCGACGTGTCGTATGAGTTCGAGAAGATGTACGTCATTCGTCCCCAGTTCTTCATCCCCATGATCACCATCCTCCGCAACGCCGCCCTCAATGCCGCGGGGGCGCGCAGGGAGCTTGCCGAGATGCGTCGGCAGGACATCGACGTCACGAACTTCGAGACGGCGCTCGATGACTTCAAGACCAGGTTCGCCAACAACTACGGCATCGCGAGCAAGAAGTTCTCGGTTGCCGTCGACGAGATCGACAAGACCATCGACCACCTGCAGAAGGTCAAGGAGAATCTCATCTCGTCCGACCGGCAGCTCCGCCTTGCAAACGAGAAGGCAGATGCGCTCACCATACGTAGGCTCACGAACAAGAACGCCACCATGAAGGCAAAGTTCGCGGAGGCCGCCGAGGCGAGGGCGCTTGCTGCTGGAGCGGTTGGAGAGGAAGATGCCGCCGAGCCCGACTCCGTGGAGTAACCGGCGCGAACATCCCTGATCGATGCTCTTTCGAGGCTCCGTCAGACTTGCCGTTACAATATACCCTGTAGGGGTATATTGTAAGTCGATAGGAAACCCCGAGGGGGTATCTACCGAGAGAGAGGAAGGCCATGATCGACGAGACCAACGATGCGAGCTGCTGCTGCGGTGCCACCAAGAACACCCCGCGCTCTCCCGAACTCAAGCGAGACGTGACCAGACGTATCAATCGTGCGGTCGGTCAGCTCAACGGCATCAGGTCGATGGTCGACGAGAACCGCTACTGCGGGGACGTGCTGACCCAGCTTGCCGCCGTGGAGAGCGCCGTGAAGGCCATCTCTCGCGAGATCCTGCAGGACCATCTCGAGACCTGTGTCGTCGAGCGCATCCAGGCGGGTGACACGGAGGTCGTCGACGAGGTCATGCAGATTCTCAAGAAGTTCTCGTGACCGTGTGCTCCCAGAAACCGAAGGGAAGTGCGTCATCGTGAGGGAGACGTTCGACATCACCGGCATGACCTGCGCCGCGTGCGAGGCGCGCGTGCAGAGGTCCGCCTCGTGCGTTGCGGGTGTCACGTCGGCAAACGTGAACCTACTCAAGAACTCGATGGTACTCGAGTATGACGGTCGCCCCGAGACGGTCGAGGCGGTCGAGACGGCCATCGGGTCCGCCGGCTACGGTGCCGTGCCGCGCGCATCCCGCAACGGCGCGAGCGATCGGGCCTCGGCCATCGTAGACCCACGAAAAGGCGCGCAGAAGGCCATCAGGGAAAAGCGAGACCAGCTCGTCTGGTCGCTCGCCCTGGGCGTTCCACTCTTCTACCTCGCCATGGGTCCGATGCTAGGCCTGCCCGAGCCTCCCGCATTCGCGGGAGTGGGCGGAATGATGGCAAGTGCGATCACGCAGCTGCTTCTCGCCACGGCGGTCCTTTTTGTGAACCGGCACTACTTCATATCGGGCCTCAAGACGCTCGTGAGGCTCTCGCCCAACATGGACTCGCTCATCGCCATCGGCTCGGCGGCCTCCTATGCGTTCAGTCTCGCGGGCATCTACCAGATGGCCTTTGCCCTTGGCGTCATGGACATGACGGCCGCGCACGCTGCGATGGGCCATCTCTACTTTGACTCCGCAGGTACCATCCTCGTCCTGATCACGCTGGGCACGTACTTCGAGGCCCGTGCGAAGGGTAAGACCACGAGTGCCATCTCGGCGCTCATGGACCTTGCACCCAAGACCGCGACCGTCCTGCGCGCGGGCGTCGAGACGCAGGTCTCCGTCGATGACGTCGTCGTGGGGGACGTCATCGTGGTCCGGGCGGGCGAGGTGGTGCCCGTCGATGGCGTGGTGGTCGAGGGCAGCGCCGCCATCGACGAGTCCGCCATCACGGGCGAGTCCATTCCCGTCGAGAAGACGTCCGGTGATGGCGTGACCGGTGCCACCGTCTCCCATCGCGGCTGGTTCACGATGCGTGCCTGCGCCGTGGGCGACGACACCACGCTCTCCGGCATCATTCGTCTCATGGACGAGGCGACCAGCTCCAAGGCACCCGTCGAGCGTCAGGCCGACCGCATCGCAGGCATATTCGTGCCCATCGTCCTTGCCCTCGCGACGCTCACCTTCGTGCTCTGGCTCGCACTCGTCGCGCCGGGCGACGTTGGCACGGCCTTGGGTCATGCGGTCTCCGTGCTCGTGATCTCGTGCCCCTGCGCCCTCGGGCTTGCCACGCCCACGGCCGTCATGGTGGGCATCGAGCGCGGTGCCGAGGCGGGTATCCTCATCAAGAGCGCGGAGGCGCTCGAAACCGCCTGCGGCGTGGACACCGTGGTCCTCGACAAGACGGGTACCATCACCGAGGGAACCCCACGCGTGTGCGATGTCGTGCCCGCGGATGGCGTGGACGAGCGCGACCTTCTCTCCGTGGCCGCCGCGCTCGAGCGCAGGAGCGAGCATCCGCTTGCGGAGGCGATCTGTGCCCATGCGGACGCAAGCATGGAAAACGCGGACGCCGACATGACGGTCGAGCACTTCGAGCAGGTGCCTGGCGGTGTCAGTGCCATCGTGAACGGCGAGAGGCTGCTTGCGGGAAACGCTCGGCTCATGGCGGACGAGGACGTGGACCTTCGCGCGCTCGAAGCCAGGGCGGACGTTCTCGCGGGGCAGGCCAAGACCCTGCTCTTCTTTGCGAGGGGCGCGCGTGTGCTCGGCATGGTGGCCGTCGCCGACGTCATCAGGGAGACTTCGCGGGAGGCCGTCGAGCGCCTGCACGACATGGGGGTGCGCACCATCATGCTCACGGGCGACCAGGTCAGGACGGCGCAGGTCATCGCCGATCAGGTCGGGGTCGACGAGGTGGTCGCAGGCGTGATGCCAGAGCAGAAGGAACGCAAGGTGCGCGAGCTCCAATCCGCCGGCGGCAGGGTCGCCATGGTGGGCGACGGCATCAACGACGCTCCCGCACTCGCGAGCGCGGACGTGGGCATTGCCATCGGGGCCGGCACTGACGTGGCGATCGAGTCGGCCGACGTCGTGCTCATGAGGTCCGATCCACTCGACGTGGCGACCGCGATCGAGCTCTCCCGCGCCACGATGCGTGACATCAGGCAGAACCTGTTCTGGGCGGTCTTCTACAACGCCGTCTGCATCCCTGTGGCGATGGGTGTGCTCTCGCCCCTTGGCGTCACGCTCAATCCCATGGTCGCTGCCGCCGCGATGGGTTTCTCGTCGGTGTTCGTCGTGGGCAACGCACTCAGGCTCTTTGCCTGGAGGCCGCGCGAGCGTCATGGCGTCTCGACGCTGATGGGGACAGGTCTCGTACGTAATGCCTCCGCGGAGGCGCAGGAGAAGGGATCCGAGAAAATGACGGAGAGGGTACTGAACGTCGAGGGAATGTCGTGCCAGCACTGCGTTGCTCACGTGACCGATGCGCTCGAGGCGGTGAGGGGCGTCAAGAACGTGCGCGTCTCGCTCGAAGATGGCACGGCAACGCTCGAGGCCGGCCCGCTCGTCTCCAATGCCCGGCTCGTGAAGGCCGTCGAGGATGCCGGTTACGGGGCGTCTGTCGCGTAGGACGCACCGACGTGCGCGCACGCGGAAAGCCTGGTGTGGTGGGCGGTCTCGTCATCTACGATGTGCCTACGCGTTTTTCACTGTGATTGGGAGGAATGATGAACATGGGCGAGGCCAGGATCGGTGCGTTGGAGGCAGGTGGCACGAAGATGGTCCTCTCGGTGGGTGCCCCAGACGGTACCATCGAGGAACGTACGGAGATTCCGACGCTGGGACCTGCGGACTGTGTCGACAGGATGGTCGCCTGGTTTGCGGAGCGCAAGGTGGACGCACTGGGCATCGGCGCATTCGGACCCACGGGCGTGAACCCCGCTTCGCCGGACTACGGCAGGATCCTCGAGACACCCAAGACGGCATGGAGGCACTTCGACCTCCTCGGCGCATTCAGACCGCTTGGCATTCCCGTGGGGTACGACACCGACGTCAATGCGGCGTGCCTGGGGGAGGTCACCTTCGGTGCCGCGAAGGGCCTTGACAACGTGGTCTACGTCACCATCGGTACCGGCATCGGTGCGGGTGTCATGGTGGGGGGCCAGCTTCTGCATGGCATGCTGCACGCTGAGGCGGGTCACATCCTTCTGCCCGTCGAGCCAGGCGACGAGGGCAACTCCGTCTGTCCGTATCATCCCGACTGCTTCGAGGGGCTTGCGGCCGGTCCCTCCATCGCGCATCGTTGGGGAGCCAAGGGCTCCGAGCTCGCCGACCGCGACGAGGTCTGGGACCTGGAGAGCACCTATATCGCCAGGGGCATGGAGATCTACATCGCGTGCTATTCGCCGCAGATGATAATCCTCGGCGGGGGCGTCATGAAGCAGACCCAGCTCTTCGCCCAGGTTCGCCAGAAGACGCTCGAGTATCTCAACGGGTATCTCGTCTCGCCGGAGCTCGCCGACATCGATGGCTACATCGTGGAGGCGGGTTGCAAGGGTGACCAGGGCGTGCTCGGCTGCATCGAGCTCGGTCGTCGGGCACTCATGGCCTAGCGAGGACTACGGATCGATGGTGCGGCGGCTGGGGTGCCCAACCGCCGCACGTTCTCGCCAGCCATCGTTAAGCTCCGATGACAAAATCACCCACCATGCTGGGACGCGTTTTGTCATCGAGGCCTAAAGAATGCGGACCGTATGAAGTCCCGCCCCGCTTTGGCCGACGGTGCATCGTTCGGCGTGTGACGAATACAGTCCATCCATGTGCCTCGATGCGCCATCTTCCACGACGCGGAGCTCGGCTCATGGGGCGTCTCCCGACCTCTGTGCGCTCCAAGGCACGGGGCACGCCGTATGCGGCAAGGAGACGAGCAAGGTAGCCGTGGTCTCTGACCTGCCGATACGAGAACCGCACGACGCTCGCACCGCTCATCGTGATGCGTGACTCGCGCTGACGCTCCGCGACGAGGACACCGAGCGTGCCGCGACCTTCCGTCATGGCAGGGTCGAGATACTTCTCCCATCCGTCGAGCTCGCCGATGATGCGACGACCGTCTGGACACGTCCACAGGAAGTCGACGCGGTATGTCGCACCATCCATGGGGTCATGCAGTTCCACCTGCAGGTCCGGAAGCTCAAAGCCTTCCTCGATGATGGCTGCGCGCGCCATGGACTCGCCGCCGTTCTCCGCACGGGGGTCAGCGAAGCGACAGACGCACCGTGCACGTCGCACACCCGAGACGCCATGAGAGTCGTTGGCAAACAAGTCGCACAGCCACGCCCGCGAACGGCCCGTCCTGCGAAGCGCGGAGTCCGCTACCGCCAAGGCGGCATCGAAGGGGAGCATCCTGAGGCAGTCGTGCACGGTCTGGTCGAATGGCGTCACGCGCATGCCGTCCACGATGATCCCGTTTCCACCTCCCACCACATGTCGCATCACGAACCTCGACCCATGGGCACCCGAGCCGTCGTGCGCGACGGCGTCAAGCCTGCCCAGTACCTCGTTGGGAACCTCGAGCCCATACGCGACTGCGGCTGACATGGCGCAGAAGACCCATTTGGTCCCCTGGTCAGACAGGGTGCGCATGACATGCCTGAGCTGTTGGTGTCGCGAGAGCCCCTCCCATCTTCCCCGCCTGGCGAAGGCTCCGGGATAGGGGCGTACGAGTTCGTCTTTGCCTGCGAGGTATCTGAGGCGACGGCCCTCCTGGGGCGTCATCGGCACGGCGCATCGCCCGCGCGCCTCGGCGGACGCGATGATGCGGTCGCAGCCTTCTCTCGTCTCGGCACCCATGCTTTCCTCCTCGGAACGGTTCCTGGTGAGGGGGTGCTTATACCCAGCGCCGGCCACGTCCGTACCGTGCTGGCCGAATGGCAACGGGCGTTCGATGGCGCGTTTCTCTCGCCAGGCGTTCTTTAGGCATCGATGACGATATTCCGGGAGGAGAAGGGCCTAAAACCGTCATCTAGGCCTAAAGAACGCCTGGCCTTCGGAAGGGTACGGAAAAGGGGCCCTCACGTGGTCGTGCGCCGTCTCCCGCACCATGTCGCCGCCATCTGGATGCGGTACCCTTCTAGACGTGAAGTCGGCCGGCGCGAAGGGATGCACATGACAGGCGAGACGAGCGACGTTCAGGGTTCCCTCTTCGGTGACGCCCTCGACGAGGGCCGGCAGACGACGGCACCGGCGCAGCGCCAGACCCCTGCCGAACGCGCGGCCGAGCTCAACCGCATCCTCGCCCATGCGGCCTTCGCCTACTATGCGCTCGACACCCCCGAGATGAGCGACGCGCAGTTCGATCGCCACCTCGGCGAGCTGCGGGACATCGAGGCAACCCACCCCGAGCTCGTGATGCCGGACAGCTACACCCAGCGCATCGGCGGCTACGTCTCTGAGCAGTTCGCCGAGGTGCGCCATGCCCAGCGCATGTACTCCATCGATGACGCCATGGACCTCGCCGAGCTGGACGAGTGGCTCGCCCGCACCGACGAAGCGCTTGGCTCGACCGACGCGAGCCCCGTGGCCTACACCTGCGAGCTCAAGATCGACGGGCTGGGCATCGCGCTCACCTACCGAGACGGACGACTCGTGCGTGCGGCCACGCGCGGGGACGGCACGGTGGGCGAGGACGTGACCCAGAACGCCCTCACCATCCACGATATCCCGACCACGCTCGGCCGCGCGGGCCTGATGCGCGTGGCCAATGGTGGCTTCGACCAGTCCATCGAGGTCCGCGGCGAGGTCTACATGCCCAAGCACAGCTTCGTTCGGCTCAACGAGGAGCGTGACGCCGCGGGAGAGCAGGTCTTCGCCAATCCGAGAAACGCCGCTGCGGGATCGCTGCGTCAGAAGGACCCCAAGGTCACCGCCCATCGCGACCTCGAGACGTTCATCTATGCGGTGGCCGACGAGGAACCGCTCACGGTTTCGACGCAGAGCACGTTCCTTGACTGGCTGGGGGAGTGCGGGTTCTCGGTCAATTCGCACGCGCGTCGCGTGACGAGCTCGCGCGAGGTGCACGATTTCTGCGCCGATGCCCTCGCGCATCGTGACGAGCTGGACTACGACATCGACGGCGTGGTGGTCAAGGTCGATTCGTTCGCAGGTCAGGCTGCGCTCGGCTTCACCGCCCGCGCCCCGCGCTGGGCCATCGCGTTCAAGTTCCCGCCCGAGGAGAAGCGCACCGTCCTGCGAGAGATTCGCGTGCAGGTAGGCCGTACCGGCGTGCTCACGCCCGTGGCGGAGTTCGATCCCGTGGTGGTGGCGGGCTCGACCATCGCCCGGGCCACGCTCCATAACATCGACGAGATCCGTCGCAAGGACGTTCGCGTGGGCGACACGATCGTGGTGCACAAGGCAGGCGACGTCATTCCCGAGGTCGTCGGGCCGGTGGATGACGACGGTCACGCCGCTCGTCCCGTGTGGCAGATGCCGTGCACCTGTCCCAGCTGCGGCAGCACCGTGGTGCGCGAGGAGGGCGAGGTGGCATATCGCTGCCTCTCCATCGATTGTCCCGCGCAGGCATCCGAGCGCCTCATCCACTGGGGCAGTCGCAACGCCATGGACATCGATGGCCTTGGCGACGAGATCGTGGGTCGCATGGTGGAGCAGGGCATCCTCACCGACGTTGCCGACTACTACGACAGGCTCAGCGCAGACCTGCTCGCGGACGTGTCCACCGGTCGGCAGAAAAAGGACGGCGAGGACATCGTGGTGGGCAGGGTGGTGGCCGAGAAGGTCATGGAGCAGGTGGAGGAATCCAAGGGACGTGGCCTCGCTCGCGTCCTCTTCGGCGTGGGCATCCGTCATGTGGGCGCCAACGTGGCCGCGCTCCTCGCGCGGCACTACGGCTCGCTCGAGGCGCTCATGGCGGCAGGCGAGGAGGACGTCGCGCTGATCGACGGCATCGGTCCCAAGATCGCTGCGAGCGTCCATGAGTTCTTTGCGGTGCGCAGGAACGTGGAGGTGCTCGAGCGCCTGCGCGAGGCCGGTGTGAGACTCGACGAGGAGGTGGCCGAGCCCGAGCGGCCGCAGACCCTCGTGGGACTCACGTTCGTGCTGACGGGAACCCTGGGAAGCTTCCGACGCGAGGAGGCGGGAGCTCAGCTCAAGGCCCTCGGGGCCAAGGTGTCGGGCTCGGTTTCCAAGAAGACGAGCTACGTGGTTGCCGGCGAGGCCGCGGGCTCGAAGCTCACGAAGGCACGGAGCCTTGGCGTGCCCGTGCTCGACGAGGAGGCCCTCGCGCGCATCCTCGCCACGGGCGAGCCACCGGTCGTTGGATAGGGGATGGCGATGAGGCATATTCGCAGGCATGTGCTGCCCTGGTCGGTGGCCTTCTTCGTGCTTGGATTCCTGCTGCTCTACGTCATCCCCTCCTTCTCGCAGCTTCCCTACCTCGTAGATGGCGGCCTCCAGCGCGTGATCCTCACGGCGGTCACCTTCGCCATGATCTGGCTGCTGGGCGGCGCGTCGGTTCTGCGACCCTCCCTCGTGGGCGTACGCTCGGCGCTGCGCGAGGCGAGCTATCCCATGGTGGTCTCGCTCGTCCTCGGCGCCATCAACCTCGCGGTCGATGCCGGGATCATCTTCGCCTACGGAGATGCCTACCTCTCGCCCACGTGGCTCCTCAACATCCTCGAGGCACTCTTTCTCTGCGTCTTCGTCGGTCTCTTCGAGGAGGGCCTCGTTCGCGTGCTGCTCTTCTGCGGCATCCTGTCGCGAGGCGGCGGCTCGCGCAACGGCATGGTCGTCGCCGCGTTCGTCTCGTCGATCGTCTTTGGTGCCATTCACGTGCTGCCGGTGCGTGGTGCCGTCGACGACCTCGTGCTTGTCCAGATGCTGCTCAAGACCGTGCAGGCAGCCCTCATAGGACTTCTCCTCGCGTCGACCTTCCTGCGTACGCACAGCTACTATGGCGTGGCACTCGTGCACTGCCTCGCGGACTTCCTCCTCTTCGTGCCTGAGGTCATCCTGGGCTCTGGTGACATGTCAGGCGGCTACGTCTCGCAGGCGGGCGGCATCGAGGCCATCGTCCTCATCGTCTCCTACGTATTCGCGGTGGTGCTCTACATGCCTGCGGTCGTCAAGTCCATGCGCCTTCTTGACGAGGCGCTCGTTCCCGATCACGGCTGCTTTGTCGAGAGCTGGGTGCCTCGGGAGACGGTCTCTACGATGCGTGGCGCCTCGCCGCGGCCTCCCGAGGGGCTCTCCGTTGCCCCCGCTCCGTTCGTCGCGAACCAGCTTGCGACCAATCCGGTGCCACATAGGCAGACGCCGACCTATCCACCGGGATGGCCCCGCTGATAGGGCGTCATGCAGGCCCCGGGTCTATTCAGGCAACCAAAAGCCTTGTAGAGCTTGACGTGGGTCCATGTTCCCAAAGTTCGCTTTAAGGTTTGAACCATAGAGTGTCATCAACCGAAAGGAGATGACGGTCATGGTTCAGCTCACGTTCAGGCGACGCGAGATCAAGTTCGTGCTCACGGACGACCAACGCGGCGACCTCACGTCCCTCATGCGGGACTACATGTCGGCGGACGAATACGGTCCGTCCACGGTCTGCAGCGTCTACTTCGATACGCCGAGCTTCCTCCTCGCGCGTCGCTCCATGGGAAGCCCGTCCTACAAGGAGAAGATTCGCGCTCGTAGCTATGGCGTCTGCGGCGATCACACTCCCGTGTTCGTGGAGCTCAAGAAGAAGTACGACGGCATCGTCTACAAGCGTCGCTGCACGCTGCCGCCCGCCGAGGCACAGGCCCTGCTCGCCGGTGCCCGTACGCCTCAGAGCCAGGTCGAGCGGGAGCTCGACTATGCCATCTGCCGCTACGAGGGGCTCGCGCCTGCGGCCTTCGTCGCCTATGACCGCGAGGCGTTCTACAGCCCCCTCGACCATGACTACCGCATGACCTTCGATCGCTGCGTGCGCGTGAGATGGGACCATCTCACGCTCGACTGGGACGACCGGGGCAGACGGATCCTTCCCGAGGGGCAGAGCATCCTCGAGGTCAAGACGAGCAAGGCCATCCCGCTCTGGCTCGTCCGCTACCTTGACGAGGAGGGGATCCGCAGGACGACGTGGTCGAAGTACGGTACCGCCTACCGAGAGTGGCTTCGCTCGTCCCCCTCGTCCCAGCCCTCATGGACGCCGGCATCCGTGCCAAGGGACGGACGGGTCCCGGCACGCGATCGCGAAATCTCATACGCATAAAGGATGGTATCTGTCATGTTGGACTCCCTGTTCTCGACCACCTCCACCACGACCGCGATCTCATTCGGGGAGCTCGTCGCATGCGTCGTCGGTGCGCTCGCCCTGGGTTTCGTGATTTCGGTGGTGTACTCCTTCCGCACCCACCACACCCGTAGCTTTGCCACGACGCTCGCCCTGCTCCCCGCGATCGTGTGCGTGGTCATAGCGATGGTGAACGGCAGCGTGGGCGCGGGCGTCGCCGTTGCCGGAGCCTTCAGCCTCGTGCGCTTCCGCAGCGTCCCCGGCTCGGGGAAGGACATCAGCTTCGTCTTCCTCGCCATGTGCGTGGGTCTCGTATGCGGCATGGGGTACGTCTTCTACGCCGCCCTCGTCACGGTGATCATCGGTGGAGCGTACCTGCTCTACCAGCGCTTCGGGTTTCGTGGTCTCACCTCCGCGAAGGACCGCGCGCTGCGCATCACCATCCCCGAAGACCTCGACTACGTGGGAGCCTTCGATGACCTCTTTGCACGGTACACCACCTACCACGAGCTCGTGTCCGTGAAGACGGTCGGCATGGGCTCCCTCTTCAGGCTCGTCTACAACGTCGGCATCGCCGACCCGGCCTCCGAGAAGGCCTTCATCGACGATCTTCGTTGCAGGAACGGCAATCTCGAGATATCCCTCGCCCACCAGGAGGCCATAGCCGATGAGCTCTAGAGACATGCACGTGCATGCGTCCATCGCACGAAGGGTCGCCGCGGCCGGCCTCTCGCTCTCCCTCGCCCTTCTCCCGCTCGCCGGCTGCGCCTTGTCGAGTTCCGATGACTCAGGCTCCTCGTCGACGTCTGTTGCCACGACCGGGTCCACCGCCTCCACGGTCGTCGCGAGCGGCGACGCCGTCCAGGTGCTCGACGACACGGACGTCTTCACGGACCGTGACCTCGACCCGAGCTACGACGAGTCCGAGGCCATCACCATCGCGCTCTCCGACTCCGGGTCCACGGTCTCGGGCGGTGGCGTCGACATCGACGGGTCGACCGTGACCATCACCACCGCGGGTACCTACGTGGTCTCGGGCACCCTCTCGGACGGCCGGATCGTCGTGAACGCGGACGACTCCTCGAAGGTCCAGATCGTCCTCGACGGTGCGAGCGTGTCCTGCTCGTCGAGCGCCGCGCTCTACGTGATCAACGCCGACAAGGTCTTCCTCACGCTTGCCGACGGCACGACCAATGCGCTTGCCACCACGGGCGACTTCGTCGAGACCGATGACAACAACGTGGACGGCGCGGTCTTCGCGAAGGATGACCTTACCATCAACGGCACGGGCGCGCTCGATGTCACCTGCTCCGCAGGTCACGGCATCGTGTGCAAGAACGACCTCAGGCTCGTCTCGGGTGCCGTCTCCGTCAATGCGAGCAGCCACGCCATCCAGGCCAAGGACTCCGTCGCTGTGTGCGGTGGTACCTGGGACCTCGCTGGCGGCACCGACGGCATCCACTGCGCCAACGACGAGGACACCGCCAAGGGCTGGATCTACGTGACGGGTGGAACCATCGGCATCACCGCAGCGAGTGACGGCTTCGACGCGAGCGGCGTCCTCCAGATCGACGGCGGGACCATCACCGTGAATGCGGGCGACGACGGGATCCATGCCGAGTACGAGCTCGCCATCAACGGCGGCACGATCGACGTGCAGCAGTCCTATGAGGGGGTCGAGGGGTCCAAGGTCTACGTCACCAGCGGTTCCACCACCATCTACTCGACCGACGACGGCATCAACGCGGCGGGTGACCCGTCCACCACCAGCTCGGGCCTTGGTGGCATGGGTGGTGGCATGGGCTCCGATGACTCCGCCTACCTGCTCGTCTCCGGCGGTATCGTCATCATCGACGCCCCCGGAGGCGACGGGGTGGACTCCAACGGTGACTTCGACATGACCGGTGGCGAGGTCTACATCTCCGGCCCCACCAACGGTGGCAACGGCTCGATCGACTACGGTGACGGTGCCACGGCCACGATCACGGGGGGTACCATCATGTGCGCCGGGGCATCGGGCATGCAGGAGACCTTCGGTACGAGTTCCTCCCAGGCCAGCGCGCTCGTCTCGCTCTCCGGCTCCGCGGGCGACACCATCACGGTGAGCGACGCCTCGGGAACCGTGCTCGGGTCCTTCACCTGCGTCGAGGACTACGACGTCGTGGTGGTGAGCTGCGCCGGTATGGTTTCCGGTGGTAGCTACACCATCACCGCAGGCTCGGACTCAACCACCATCACGATGGACTCCGTGGTCTATGACGACGGCGGCTCGGACACGGGTGGCGGCATGGGCCAGATGCAGGGCGGTCCCGGCACGCGAGGCACCGGCTCCTCCACGGGCTCGTCATCACGTGCGGGCAACGCGACGGTATAATGTTTCGCCAGCGTCACGCATTCGTCGGGCGCGCGACCCCTCATCTCGGGGCCGTACGCCCGACTCGTGACAAAACGCTTTCTTTTCGTAAAGGTTTCGATTCAAATACATGCTCATGCCAAGTCTGATACAACATGGATTCGGTCCGGTAGCGATCTCGCATCGCTTTCGTGGCCGGGATGCTCCCTAAAATAGACTCAGTAGTGTATGAAGGTGACGAGAGGGGATAGTCATGACTGCACACGATGGCGAAAGGCCACCGATCAAGGTGGGCAACCAGGGACTGTACCGCGAAGGGTTCGAGCACGATGCCTGCGGCATCGGCGCGATTGCGAATATCAAGGGAGTCAAGTCCCACCAGCTACTCGACGATGCCCTCTCGGTGCTCGTGAACCTCGAGCATCGTGGGGGGAAGGGACTCGAGGAGAACACCGGCGATGGTGCCGGCATCCTCTTCCAGGTGCCTCATCGCTTCTTCCGCAAGGAGGCCCAGAAGTGCGGCCACCTGCTTCCCGACGAGGGCGACTACGGCGTTGCCATGGTCTTCTTTCCCCAGGACGTCGAGGGAGGGACCGTGGCGAGACGCATCTTCGAGGAGGGATGCGCCGAGATGGGCATCCCGCTGCTCTTCTGGCGCGAGGTCCCGATCGACCCGCATGACCTCGGCGAGACCGCGCGCGCGGCCATGCCCACGATCCTCCAGGCGTTTCTCGGCAGGCCATCCGACATCGCCGCCGGTGACGAGTTCGAACGCAGGCTCTATGTCTGCCGTCGTGCCATCGAGAAGGCCGCCGAGAACAACGTGGCGCTCTCGGGCAAGATCTTCTACGTATGCTCGATGTCCGCGCGTACCATCGTGTACAAGGGGATGCTCGTCGCCACCCAGATGCGTCGCTTCTACCTTGACCTCAACGACGCCTCCGCGGAGAGCGCCCTTGCCCTCGTGCACTCCCGCTACTCCACCAACACCACGCCCAGCTGGGAGCGAGCGCACCCCAACCGTCTCATCGTCCACAACGGCGAGATCAACACGCTGCGCGGAAACGTCAACTGGGTTCGCGCCCGCGAGTCGCAGCTCTACTCGCCCGTGCTCGGGTCCGACCTCGGGCGCGTGATCCCCGTCATCAACCGTGAGGGATCCGACTCCGCCATCCTCGACAACGTCCTCGAGTTCCTCACCATGAACGGGAGACCGCTCGCGCGTGCCGTGACGATGCTCCTTCCCGAGCCCTGGGACAAGAACACGCAGATCTCGGAGACGCGCCGTGCGTACGATGCCTACCAGTCGATGCTCACCGAGAGCTGGGACGGCCCTGCGGCCATCGCCTTCTCCGACGGTCGCATCACCGGTGCCGCCCTCGACCGCAACGGGCTGCGTCCCGCACGCTACTACGTCACGCGCGACGACCGCCTCGTCCTTGCGAGCGAGGCAGGTGCCCTCGCCATCGAACCCGAGGACATTCTCCAGGCGGGCTCGCTCGGGCCCGGCCAGATGTTCGTCGTCGATCCCGCACAGGGGAGGATCCTCTGGGATGACGAGGTCAAGGACGTCTTCGCCAGCCAGAAGCCCTTCCGTGACTGGATCGATGCCAGTACGCTCGATGTGGACGACCTCCCTCCTGCCGATGCGAACCCCTTCGCCCATCACGATGCGGACGTCGCCCTGCCCGTTCGCCTGGCACGTCACGGCTACCACTTCGATGACGTGGAGGAGGCCGTTCGTCCCATGGCGGAGAAGGGTGCGCCGCCCCTGGCGTCCATGGGTGCGGACGTGCCGCTCGCGGTGCTCTCGAAGCGGCCGCGCTCGTTCTTCGACTACTTCAACCAGCTCTTCGCCCAGGTCACGAACCCTCCCATCGATGCCCTGCGCGAGAACTTCGTCACGTCGACGGTGCTCTACCTCGGCAATCACGGCAACATGCTCGAGGACTCGCGCTCCAACTGCCGTCTCATCCGCTTCGATGACCCCATCCTCACCGAGGACGAGTTCGACCGCATCGCCTGCCTCGACAGGCAGGGCTTCCGCTCCGCGCGCTTCTCGATGACGTATCGTCGCGACGGTGGCGAGAACGCCCTCTCGGATGCGCTCGCCGAGCTTGACGCGAGCGTCGAGAAGGCCGTGCGCGCCGGCGCGAACGTGGTCGTGATCTCGGACCGCGCACAGGACGGCGAGGTTTCCATCCCGTCGCTTCTGGCCGTGGGCTCGGTGCACAACCATCTCATCCACGCGGGCATTCGCATGCGGGCGGACCTCGTCGTGGAGTGCGGCGACGCCATCACCCCCCACGACTACGCCGCGCTCGTGGGTTACTCCGCGTCGGGCATCTACCCGTACATGGCGCATGACTGCATCCGAGACCTTGCCGGACGCGGTGCCCTCGGCGTCTCCGCCGAGGAGGGGATCGCCAACTACGACAAGGCCGTGACGGTCGGCATCGTCGCCATCATGAGCAAGATGGGCATCTCCACGATGCAGGGCTACCACTCTGCCCAGATCTTCGAGATCGTGGGCTTCGAGCAGGCCTTCGTCGACAAGAACTTCGCAGGTACCGTGAGCCGCGTGGGCGGGCTCGACGTGACCGACGTGGAGCGCGAGTGCAACGAGCGCTACGACGAGGTCGAGGCGCAGAAGGCGAGTCCCGCTCCCAGCCAGCTTCCGAGCTCGGGGATAACCAAGTGGCGCCCGCTCGGTGGCGAGGAGCACATCATCACGCCACAGGTCGTCTACCTGCTGCATCGTTCGGTGCGCGAGAACGACCCGGAGCTCTTCCGCCAGTACAGCGAGGCGCTGCACCCCAAGGGTCGCGCCATCGTCCTGCGCGACCTGCTCGAATTCGTTCCCCGTGCCAGCGGTCCCGTGTCCCTGGACGAGGTCGAGCCGCGTGAGTCGATCGTCCGACGCTTCCAGACGAGCGCCATGAGCTTCGGCGCCATCTCCGACGAGGCGCACCGCACGCTCGCCATCGCCATGAACCGCATCGGCGCCAAGTCGAACACCGGCGAGGGCGGCGAGGATCCATCGCGTGAGACCACGCTCTCCAACGGGGACTCGGCGAACTCCAAGGTCAAGCAGGTTGCCTCCGCGCGCTTCGGCGTGACGAGCCGCTACCTCGTGAGCGGCGAGGAGATCCAGATCAAGATGGCCCAGGGTGCCAAGCCCGGCGAGGGCGGTCACCTGCCCGGCAACAAGGTGTGGCCGTGGATCGCCAAGGTCCGCAGCTCGACTCCGGGCGTCGGTCTCGTCTCGCCGCCTCCCCACCATGACATCTACTCCATCGAGGACCTCGCGGAGCTCATCTTCGACCTGCGCAACGCCAACCCTCGCGCGCGCATCTCGGTGAAGCTCGTCTCCGAGGCGGGCGTGGGCACCATAGCCACGGGCGTCGCCAAGGGCGGGGCGCACAAGATCCTCATATCCGGTGCCAACGGTGGCACGGGTGCCGCCCCGCGCGACTCGATCTACCATACGGGCCTGCCCCTCGAGCTCGGCCTCGCGGAGACCCAGCAGACGCTGCTGCGCAACGGCCTGCGCTCGCGCGTGGAACTCGAGGCGGACGGCAAGCTCATGGATGCCCGGGACGTGGCCGTCGCCGCACTCCTCGGGGCCGAGGTCTACGACTTCGCGACGGCGGCGCTCCTCTCGATCGGCTGTCTCATGCAGCGTGACTGCCAGACGGACACCTGCCCCATGGGCATCGCCACGCAGAACTGCGAGCTGCGCCGTAACTTCCGTGGTCGTCCCGAGGACGTCGTCAACTTCATGTACCTCGTGGCAGACGAGCTGCGCGAGATCATGGCACGTCTCGGCTTTCGCACCGTGGAGGAGATGGTCGGACACCCCGAGTGCCTGCGACAGGTCAAGATGCCCGACAACTGGAAGGCCAACAAGATCGACCTCTCGCCCGTTCTCGCGCAGACCACCAACGAGTACGGTCGCGACGTCCCGGGTGCCGCATGCAGGCACTACCTGCCTGAGATGGGTCCTGTGGACACGCTTGGCACCACGCTCGACGCCACGCTCTTCGTGCCCTACACCGCGACGGCCAGGCGCACCCTCACCCCGACGCGCTTCCATGCCGACATCGCCAACGTCAACCGTTGCGTGGGTACCATGCTCGGCTCCAAGATCACGACGGCGCATCCCGAGGGGCTGCCGGAGGAGTCCGTCATCATCGACTGCGAGGGCTCGGGTGGCCAGAGCTTTGGCGCGTTCCTGCCCGCAGGCATCACGATCAACATCTCGGGCGACGCAAACGACTACTTCGGCAAGGGGCTCTCGGGAGGCGTCCTCACCGTCGCGCCGTCTCCTCGGGCCACGTACAAGTTCGACGAGAACGTCTCGATTGGCAACGTGGCGTTCTATGGCGCCACGGGCGGCAGGGGTTTCGTGAACGGGCTTGCGGGCCAGCGTTTTGGCGTGCGCAACTCGGGTGCGACCATCGTGTGCGAGGGGGTGGGCAACCACGGGTGCGAGTACATGACCGGTGGCACCGCACTCATCCTCGGACCCGTGGGAATCAACTTCGCCGCAGGCATGAGCGGTGGCGTGGCCTACGTCTATGACGAGGACGGCACGCTTGCGGACCGGTGCAACACCGACATGGTGTCGCTCGAGCCGCCCACGGCACGTGACCTGGGCATCATTCATTCCCTTATCGAGGAGCACGTACGGCGGACGAGAAGCCCGAAGGGCATCAAGATGCTCTATCAGTTCAATGACATCCGCGGTCGCTTCGTGAAGGTGATCGCGCACGAGTACGAGGTGGCGCTCGAGCTTGCCGAGAAGGCCGAGATGGCCGGTGCAACGCATGACGAGGCCATCGAGCTTGCGTTCGAGACCATGAGGAAGGGGATGTAGCCATGGGCAAGGTCGGAGCTTTCATCAACGAGGGCAGGGTCTCGCACCGCGAGCGGCCCTTCTCCGAGACCGTGGGTGACTATGGCGAGTTCGCCCTGCCCCTGGCAGAGAGTGACCAGCGCGTCCAGGCGAGCCGCTGCATGTACTGCGGCGTCGCGTTCTGTCAGGCAGGCGTCTGCTTCGGGGCCGCCCGCAGCTCGGGCTGCCCCCTTCACAACCTCATCCCCGAGTGGAACGACCTCGTGTGGCGCGGCCTTTGGTCCGACGCCGCCGAGAGGCTCGCGCTCACCAACCCGCTGCCCGAGTTCACGGGACGCATATGCCCGGCACCCTGCGAGGCCGCCTGCAACCTCGGCCTCAATGCCGAGCCCACGACGATCAAGGATGACGAGCGTGCCATCTCCGATCACCTCTGGGCGGCGGGCGGCCCCGCGCCGCTCGCACCCGCACCGGCGGGCTCGCCGAGCGTGGCAGTGGTGGGGTCTGGTCCCGCGGGTCTCGCGTGCTCGTGGGAGCTCGCCCGTCGTGGCTGCCATGTCACGCTCGTCGAGCGTCACGATCGTGCAGGTGGCCTGCTCATGTACGGCATCCCCAACATGAAGCTTCCGAAGGACGTCGTCACCCGCAGGCTCGACCTCATGCGCGAGAGCGGCATCGACGTCCGGTGCGGCGTGGACGCATGCGATGACGGGGTCGCGGCCGGACTCCTCGCGGACTTCGACGCCGTGGTCGTGGCGGCCGGTGCCGCGCAGGCACGGACGCTGAGCGTTCCCGGCTCCGACCTCGACGGCATCCATCTCGCCGTGGAGTACCTCACGGCCCAGACGCGCGCCCTTCTCGACGGGGATGCCACCAACTCCGCCGTCTGTGCCCGTGACCTCGACGTCATCGTGATCGGTGGCGGTGACACGGGTACCGACTGCGTGGCCACGGCACTTCGTCAGGGCGCACGAAGCGTCCGTCAGCTCGAGTTTCTCCCTGCCCCTCCCGACGTGCGCGCCGACACCAACCTCTGGCCCGAGTGGCCGAACGTCAAGAAGACCGACTACGGTCAGCTCGAGGCTGCCGCCAAGCAGGGGGCCGATCCCCGTCTCTGGGCGACCGACACCCTCGAGGTCATCGCGGGGGAGGGTGGGGGCGTCTCCGGCCTTCGCGTGGCCTCGCTCGACTGGTCGGGTGGCAGGCCCCAGAGGATCGAGGGGTCCGAGCGCATCCTTCCTGCGCAGCTCGTGCTTCTCGCCATGGGATTCACGGGGCCGGAGCGTTCCGTCCTCGACTCGCTCGGTGTCGAGGTCGCGGACGTCCGTGGTGGTGCTCGACCGGTGACCGCGGACGTCTCTGGCCATCTCGCGAGATCCTCTGGCGAGACGCCCGTCTATGTGGCCGGTGACGCGCGCAACGGATCCACGCTTGTGGTCACGGCGATCTCCGATGGGCTCGCCTGCGCCAATGAGGTGGCTGCGGCCTTGCTCAAATAGCGACGGGAGGGTTTCCTGGAGGGGAGGTTGTCATGACTCAGACGGCGACGGATCTGCCCGGACGTGGCGCTGTCGATGACTCGCACAGCCTCTTCGGAGGAGCGCCCGACGGACGGCACCCCGAATCGTCGGTGCCGTCCAGACTCGTTTGGCTCGAGGACGGTGTGGAGCGTGCCTTCGATGACGCGGAGTCTACCACGCGCACCTGGCTCGAGGTCTCATCGGAATGGGTTTCACCGACGAGGCGTGATGACGTCTCGAGGAAGCCCTCCCCACCGGACAAGCTCCTCTGGGTGTGAGGCGCAGGGACGACTTCGACGGACGGCGCCCGCCCTAGTCGTCCTCGACGCTGCGACCCTCGTAGTTGACGTGGCCAACGAGCTTGGCGATGAGCGTCTCGTCATCGCGGACGTACGCCTCGGCAAGTTCGGGGTAGAAGAGACGGGCCTGGTCGTAGAGGTCGGCAAACGAATCATGGCTCGTCTCGTCCGTGAAGGGGCGTGTCCAGGCCCTGCGGTCGAGGTTTGCGCTCACGCACTCGTCCGTCCTCCTGACGTAGTGCGCCATGGACTCGGCCATGGAGTGCGGTCTTGCCATGCGCTCGATGGTGCCTATGAGGCGGGAGTGCTGCGACCCTGCGGGGTCGACCCTGCGGTATTCCCAGTCGTAGTCGCGCAGGGAACCCGCGTACTCCTCGACGCCGATGGTGATGCCATAGACATCGAGTGCGGTCTGCGCAAAGAGGGCTCCCGCCGCGTGGTCGATGCGCTCGGTGCGCATGAGGTTGTCCGCCACGGGGTGCTCGATCACCGTGGCATGGCGCTTCTCCCAGAGAAGCCAGGAGTCGAGGTCGGACTCAATGACGGCGTGGATCTCGTGCGGACTTCCGGCAAGGTCCTCGCTGAAGTCCATAAGCGCGAACTGCTGCGCGAACACGAAGGGATGCACCATGCGATCGAGCACGTAATGGCCCAGAAGACCGAGCGCGAAGGCGCGACCGATGCGTTCCTCTCCCACAGGGAGATGGCTCACGCCTTGGCGAAAGCTCATGAACGCCCTGGTCATGCGTACCGATTGGAACTCTCGCGCAAGACGATGGCAACGGATTGCGCGGGCGGGGAGCGCGGAGAAGCATACGAAGAACGGGTCGGGCCCCTGGTTTCCGAGGAGGAACGCGAGAAGCTCCTCGTCGCCGTCGATGATACCGGCCGGGAGCGCTCTGACTACGTCCTCGCCGAAGATGTGGTGCGTGATGACCGCGGGCATTCCGTCTTCCTCGCCTCTCTTGCGTGTCGTTCGCCAAGGGCGAATGAGTAACCTATCGACAGTACCACAAGCGGGCGACGCGGGGCGTCCCCCGCTTGTTCAGGTTATTCCAAGACGGCTGCCGCATGGCCTTCGGCATGTCTCAGCCAGTGGCCGTAGCGATAGTAGAGCACGAAGGCTGCCGTGGTGAGCACATAGGTGATGGGATAGACCACGAGCACCGTGCCCAGGTCGTGCCGCATGGGTACCACCACGAAGAGCCATATCACGCGGAAGAGGCAGGTGCCGACCATGGTGATGAGCATGGGCCGCAGGCTTTCGCCGCAGCCGCGGATGGTTCCCGATATGTTGTCCATGCAGGAGAAGAGCACGTAGAATGGTGCGATGAAGTAGATGGTGTAGACCGTGATCTCGCAGATCTCATCGTCGGCCACGAAGAAGCGGGCGAGAGGGCCGGCGAAGGCCACGACCGCGCCCGAGGCAAGGCCCACGATGACGCAGGTGAGCGCAAACGAGACGCGCAGCCCCCGCCGCACGCGATCGTAGTCATGGGCACCGAAGTTCTGGGCAGAGAAGGTGGTGACCGAGACCCCGAGCGCATCGGTGATCATCCAGACCATGTTATCGATGCGACCCGAGAGACCCCAGGCGATGACGGTGCTCGCGCCGAACGAGTTGACGGCTGACTGGATGATGATGTTCGAGATGGAGTAGGCGGACGACTGGAGCCCCAGGGGTATGCCGGTCTTGATCATCACCTTGCACGTGTGGGCGTCGATGCCCAGACGTCGAAGGTCAAGGCGCCATGGGCCATCCACTCGCGTGAGGCGCCAGACGGTGATGGCGGCTCCCGAGAAGAGCGAGATGGCCGTGGAGATGCCTGCCCCGAGTGCCTCGAGGTGCAGGAATACGATGAAGATGACGTCACAGACCACGTTGATCAGGCAGGTCACGGCGACTATCAGCGAGGGGGACCGCGTGTCCCCCACGGCGCGCTGGACCGCCGAGCCCATGTTGAAGACAAGCGAGAAGACGAACGCCCCGAAGTAGACGCGCGAGAAGTCGAGCGCCTCGTCCATGAGCGCCGCGGGGGTGCCCATGAGTTCGAGCATGGGCTGCACGAAGACGAGGCCAAGGAGCGAGAGCCCGATTCCGCCCACCAGCGAGAGGGTCATGGCCGTGTGCACCGAGGTGCCGAGTCGCTCGGTCTGGCCCGCACCGAACTGCTGGCCGCAGATGATGGCGCAACCCGTGCCCACACCCACGGAGAACCCGACCACGAGGTCGACGAGGCTCTGCGTCGCCTGAATGCCGCCGAGTGCCGTGGTGGTGGCGTACTGCCCGATGACGTAGGTGTTGACGAGCGAGTAGGCCTGCTGAAAGAACGAGCTGAAAAAGACTGGCAGGCAGAGCCGCAGGAGCTGCTTCCAGATGACTCCCGTCGTGACGTCGAGCGAGCCGCCCGAGCTTCTCCGTGCCATTGTTCCCCCAAGCTGCCGCACACACATCAGTCGAGCATATCAGCGTGGCCGTCGACTGCGGTCCTCAATCTGGATGTGCACAATCCGACTATGCGTCCCTGGTGCGTTCCGTAGGGTATGACATGCGGTTTGTTTTGCATTTCGAATACCATTCGCGGAGGATTGGTCTCGCCGGTGGCCGTGGCGGGCGGTCACGGTTGCATGTACGAGGCACTTTAAATGCGCCGCATGTAGACTTGGATGCATTCAGGGTTCTTTAACATAAAACATGAGTACGTCTCCCTGTCTTTCGTGCCGTCTGTCGAAAGAAATAGAAAACAGATGAGGGAAACATGGATTATGAGACAGGATTGCGCCGCACAAGGGAACGGCGAGGTCATTACCTATGGCACCACTAGGAAAAGGGGATGGGAAGCATGAAAGAGAATCTGACGCGTAGACAGTTCGTGGGAGTGGGTGCGCTTGCCGCAGGGCTTGGGCTTGCTGGCTGCAGCAGCTCTTCTTCCGATGCGAGCAGCTCAAGTTCCTCCAGCTCGAGCAGTTCCGGGGCTCTTCGCGGGTCCACCACCGATGACTATGACGCCGATCTCGTGAAGTCGGCGCAGGGCGAGGGCTCGCTCGTCGTCTACGGCTGCTGCGAGGAGCCCTACATCTCCGCCGCCTGCGACAAGTACACGGAGATCTTCGGCATCAAGACCTCCTGGCAGCGCCTGTCCACGGGCGAGGTCCTGGCCAAGATCGAGGAGGAGAACGGTTCGCCGTCCGCCGACATCTGGTTCGCCGGCACCACCGACCCCTACAACGTCGCCTCCACCGAGCACCTGCTCGAGACCTACAAGGCCACCAACGCCTCGCACATCATGAGCGAGAAGTACACCTCCACGGACAACACGTGGGTCGGCATCTACAAGGGCATCCTCGGCTTCCTCACCAACAAGGAGGACCTCGACGACAAGAACCTCGATGCTCCCGGCGACTGGCCCGACCTCCTCGACTCCAGCTACAAGGGTCTCATCTGGAGCTCGAACTACAACACGGCCGGCACCGCCAAGCTGATCCTCAACACCTGCGTCCAGAAGTACGGTCACGACGGTGGCATCCAGTACCTCGTCGACCTCGACAAGAACATCGCGCAGTACACCAAGGCCGGCGGCGGTCCCTCCAAGTCCCTTGGCACCGGCGAGTGCACCATCGGCATCGGCATGCTGCACGACGGCATCTACCAGATCGTCGACAACGGCTATGACAACATCGGTCTCGTCCTCCCAAGCTCCGGTGCCTCCTATGAGGTCGGCGCGACGGCCGTCATCAAGGGTGCCGCCCATGAGAACGCCGCCAAGCTCTGGCTTGAGTACTGCCTGACCCCGACCTGCGTCAACCAGGCCGCAGGCACCGGCTCCTATCAGTTCCTCGTCATCGACGACGCGACCCAGCCCGAGGTCGCCACGCAGTTCGGTCTCGATCCCGACAACGTCATGGACTACGACTTCGAGGATGCCAAGGAGCATACCACCCAGTACGTCAACGACCTGATGGCCGCCCTCGAGGCCGCAGGCGAGAACACCGCCGACACCACGCGCTTCAAGACTGCCGAGTAGCCTCGGCCATGTCGGTCGCATTCTAGTTCTGGCGCGTCGGGCAGGTGGAGAAACGCCTGCCCGACGCTGCGTAACGAGGTACCGGACCCCACGTATGGGAGGGGACAGCGCATGGCCACCGTTCAAAGCGCGCAGCTCGACCGGAAGAAGCTGATGGCCGACCCGGTCATGGTCACCACCATCTGCGTTCTCGTCGTGTTTCTGGCACTCTTCATCCTCTATCCGTTGGCCATCCTGCTGGTGGACTCCTTCATCACCGAAAACGGACCCACGCTCGAGGTCTTCCAGCGCATCCTTGCCATGACCTCGTTCAAGAACGCCTTTGTCAACACCATGGAGATCAGCATCGTGACTGGTCTCGTGTCCACGCTCGTCGGCCTGCTCTTCGCCTACGTGGAGGTCTACGTCAATCTCAGGACGAAGCTACTTGCGGGCATCTTCAAGGTCGTCTCGATTCTGCCCGTCGTCTCGCCCCCGTTCGTCCTCTCGCTTTCGATGATCCTGCTCTTTGGAAAGTCGGGACTCATCACCCGGTCACTCCTCGGCATCAAGGACAACAACGTCTACGGCTACTGGGGCATCGTCATCATCCAGATCATGACGTTCTTCCCCGTGTGCTACATGATGCTCCGAGGGCTGCTCAAGAACATCGACCCATCTCTCGAGGAGGCTGCGCGCGACATGGGCGCCTCCCGCTGGAAGGTCTTTACGAGCGTCACGATCCCGCTGGTCCTTCCTGGTCTCGGTAACGCGTTTCTCGTTACGATGATCGAGTCGATGGCAGACTTCGCCAACCCCATGATGATCGGCGGCAACGTCGACACGCTCGCGACCTCCATCTACCTCCAGATCACGGGCGCGTATGACAAGCAAGGTGCCGCCGCCATGGCGGTCATCCTGCTCTGCTGCACGTTCTCCATGTTCCTGATCCAGAAGTACGTGCTCGAGGCCAGGTCCACGGCCACGCTCAGCGGCAAGGCGAGCCGCGCGCGCATGCTCATCACCGACAAGTCCGTGCGCATTCCACTCGCGACCCTCTGCGGTGCGGCGGCGATATTCGTCATCCTGATGTACGTCTCCGTTGTCTTCGGCTCGCTGTTCAAGACATGGGGTCGCGACTACACGCTGAGCCTCAGGTGGTACGATCGCGTCTTCAACCACCTTGACGGTGGCAAGGCCTTCACCGACTCGTTCGTCCTGTCGTTCATCGCGGCGCCGCTCACCTCGCTTCTTGCCATGATCATCTCCTATCTCGTGGTCAAGAAGAGGTTCGCGCTTCGCGGCTTCATCGAGTTCGTCTCGATGCTTGCCATGGCCGTCCCTGGTACCGTCCTCGGCGTCGGCTACATTCGCGGCTTTGCGAGTGGCCTGTTCCATACGGGCGTCATGCAGTGGTTCTATGGCTCGGCGATCCTTCTTGTCGTGGTCTTCGTCATTCGTTCGCTGCCCACGGGCACGAGGTCGGGCATCTCGGCGCTTCGGCAGATAGACAAGTCCATCGAGGAGTCCGCGTACGACATGGGCGCCAACAGCTTCCAGGTCTTCATGACTGTCACGCTGCCGCTCATCAAGGACTCGTTCCTGTCGGGTCTCGTGACCGCGTTCGTCCGGTCCATCACGGCGATCTCGGCCGTCATCCTGGTCGTGACCCCGCAGTTCCTGCTCATCACGGTCCAGATCAACGAGTACGCGAACCGCGGCGAATACGGTGTCGCCTGCGCGTTCTCCACGATTCTGATACTCATCACGTACGCAGCCGTCGCCCTGATGAACCTCTTCATCAAGTTCTTCGGCACCAGCAAGTCGACCACTGAGGAGGCCTAACGATGGCAAAGGAAAAGAAGGGCGTGCGTCTCGAGCATGTCTCGAAGATCTACAACGACCCCAAGACCAAGCAGGACTTCTACGCCGTCCGTGACGCCAACATCGACATCACCCCCGGTGAGTTCGTGACGCTGCTCGGCCCCTCGGGTTGCGGGAAGACCACGATCCTGCGTATGATCGCCGGCTTCGAGAGTCCTGACGAGGGAGAGATCTACCTCGCCGACGAGCCCATCAACGAGCTCACGCCCAACAAGCGCGACACGGCCATGGTATTCCAGAGCTATGCCCTTCTCCCGCACTACAACATCTTCGACAACGTGGCCTATGGTCTCAAGCTCCGCAAGCTCCCCAAGGAGGAGATACGGGAGAGGGTCACCAAGATCCTCGGTCTCGTGGGCCTCGATGGCATGGAAGACCGTATGACCAACCAGCTCTCCGGCGGGCAGCAGCAGCGTGTTGCGCTCGCACGTGCCCTGGTCATCGAGCCGGGGGTGCTGCTCTTTGACGAGCCGCTCTCGAACCTCGATGCAAAGCTTCGCGTGGACATGCGCAACGAGATCCGCCGCATCCAGCAGACGGCGGGCATCACGGCCGTCTACGTCACCCATGACCAGTCCGAGGCCATGGCGCTCTCTGACAACATCATCATCATGAAGAAGGGCGTGATTCAGCAGATAGGGGAGCCGCACGTCATCTACTATCACCCCGCCAACGAGTTCGTGGCCGACTTCATCGGCGAGTCCAACTTCCTGCGCGGCACACTCAGGGAGAAGGACGGAGACTCCGGTGTGGCGGACATCGAGGGCCATGGTGTCGAGATCGGTAACGTTGAACACCTTAGCGTAGGTGACCCTGCCGTGCTGGTACTGCGTCCCGAGTCTGCCGAAATCGCGGATGGGGGGCTGCTTCCCTGTACGGTCACACTCTCGCGCTTCATGGGAAACTACCAGAACTACCAGGTACGTGTTGGCGAGCACCTCATCAAGATCACCGACTTCAACCCAAAGAACCATAGGATCTACGAGGTCGGCGACAAGGCATTCGTGCAGTTCACGAGAGATGACGTCCACGTGCTGTAGGACATGGACGTCTTATGTGCTGACCCTGTCCGTGCAAACCGCACGTGCGTTTGGTTTGTCCGGACGATTTGCTCGTACGTCGGCTTTTCTCGGTAGGTGTGGACGCGTGAAACGGGTTTGTCCGGATAATCTGCACGTACGTTAGGATTTCGCGGACATGGATTCCGTGACCGTTGCATCCCGCTGGCCATGCCGGGGGCGAGGCGGAAGCATCGTATCGAGAAGGACCTGACGTGCCTGCTGGTATGTGCTGGAGGCGAGAGTCGCGCGAACGCGTTGTCCCCATCGCGGCCCCTCTACAACGGCCATTGCATCAATCAGCTTGCGAAGGTGCTCGTCAAGGCCCCTTCCCGAGGAGACGTTTCTATACCTCGCAGGGAAGACCTTGATCGAGCAGGCTTGGTAGTCGGATACGCGTCGGTCGTCCTCGTCGCTTGCGTCCTTGTCATCATGGTCGTGTCCGTTGTACTCTCCGGCGATTCGGTACTTCTCCCAATAGAGGTCCGGACGTAGCGAGATGTGCGAGACGAGCGTGCGCTCGTGCCTGCTGAAGTCAAGCGGTTGGTTCGAGACCGGCTTGGGCAGATTGATGCCTCCGAGGTGGGGAGGCAGGCAGCAGGCCATCTCGAGGAGGGCCTCCATGGGCGAGCCGAGATTGTCGATCGCATAGTGCAGGGCCTGTCTTGCAAAAGGGGTTCCATTGATGCGTCGTACATCATGGAGGTAGCGAGCGAGACGGTCGACGGAGGTGATGGGCTCGAGGTCATACGCCAACGGCTCATTACGAGGGCTGGAAGGGTGGCGCACATATCTCCCGCAGAGCTCGTCAATGAGTTCGACGAGGCGGATGAGCGCGGCGTTTTTGTCGAGGGCACCCTGTCTCACCTTGAGCGTGAGGTCTGCAGCGGCACGAATGACGCAGAGTTCCGGGGACTCGGTGACCATCAAAGGGAAACCGGGACGAGAAACGGCGACGAATGATCTGGCAGGAAGGCCCTTCTCGCAGATTCGGTAGCAGAGACGCCTGCTACGTGAGCGGTCTCCTTCGCGAGGTACGAGGACGAAAAGCTTGGCACCATCCCTCAGCGCATGCGACTCTCCAGGCCAGGCGAGTAAGGCGTCGTTGATGTCCGTGCATGATGGCGCGTCCTCGTGCCACGCGGGGTTCTCGTCTAAGCGCGTGATGACGAGCGAGGAGTCTCTTCGCGCTGCGCGGATGAGTCTGAGCGAAGCAGGGTATGTCAGTCTGGTTTCCATGCAGGACAGTCTGGCAGAGTGACCTTCCCGCAACCTGACATCTGGCTACAGGATGCCTGACGGGACGGCGTCGAGATACCGCAGCGATGCGATATCAAACCACACGTTCAGTGGGAATCACTTCGGGTGGCGATTGGCACGTGCCTGAAGACTACATGGGTTCAACATGCGACGGGTCGCTCCGCGGACTCTTTCTAGTCCGTGCAAATCGCACGTGCGGTTGGTTTGCTCGGATAATCTGCACGTACGACAGCTTTTCTCGGTAGGTATGGACGCGTGAAACGGGTTTGTCCGGACTATCTGCACGTACGTGCGGTTTGCACAACCACGCGGATGGCCTGCCGACAAAAAAGCGCCCCTTCGAAAAGGGACGCTTTCATTGCGTGACACGTGCAGATGCGATCTAGACGTAGAACAGCATCTCGTTGTACGAAGGCACCGGCCAGTAGTCGCGACCGCAGACCTTCTCCATGGCGTCGACCGTCGTGCGCAGGTGATCCATGGAGGCGATCACGACGTCACGGTAGTAGTCGTCCTGCTCCCGCGGGTCAGCCTTGGTCTGTGCCTCGGCATTGTTCGCCTCGAGGTCAGATACGGCCTCGGTGATGGCGTTGATGCCGTCGGTCAGGGTGCGCACGAGCTCCTTCTCGGCCATCGCATCGATGCCGATCTCGGCCTTGGTGGCAACCGTCGTGGCGATGTCACCTGAGTAGGTGAAGAGGGCGGGGAGGAACAGATGGCGGGTCATGTACACCATCGTGTTGGCCTCGATGTTGAGGAGCTTGCCGTACTGCTCGGCCTTGGCGATGTAGCGGGCATGAATCTCGGATTCGGAGAGCACGCCGTACTTCTCGAAGAGCGCGATGTTCTCAGGCTTCTCCAGGGCGGGCAGGGCATCCGGCGTGGACTTGAGGTTGGGCAGGCCACGCCTCTCGGCCTCGGCCTCCCACTCCTCTGAGTAGCCGTTGCCGTCGAAGATGACGCGCTGATGGTCGCGGAAGGTATGACGCACGAAACGCATGGCCACCGGGATGAAATCCTCTTCGGAGACGCCGTCCATGTACTGCACGAAGCGGTCGCACTGCTCGGCCACGGCGGTGTTGAGCACCACGTTGGGGTCGGAGAGGTTCTGCTGGCTGCCGCACATGCGGAACTCGAACTTGTTGCCGGTGAAGGCAAAGGGGCTCGTGCGGTTTCGGTCGGTGTTGTCGCGCAGGACGTCCGGCATCGCCGGGACGCCGAGATCCATGGTCTCGCGCTCGTGGGCCTCCGCGTGCTCCTTCTTGAGGAGAGCCTCGACCACGGGAGAGAGGGCGTCGCCGAGGAACACGGAGATGATCGCGGGAGGCGCCTCGTTGGCACCGAGACGGTGGTCGTTGCCCGCCGAGGCGACGGACATGCGAAGGAGGTCGGCGTGCGTGTCGACACCTGCGACGAGACAAGCGAGGATGACGAGGAACTGGAGGTTGTCCTGGGGATCGTCGCCCGGCTCGAGGAGGTTCTTGCCGTCGGCGCACAGCGACCAGTTGTTGTGCTTTCCAGAGCCGTTGACGTACTCGAACGGCTTCTCGTGCTGCAGGCAGACGAGACCATGGTGAGAGGCGATGAGCCTCATCTTCTCCATGGTGAGGAGGTTGTCGTCGACGGCGCGCGACCCCATCTCGAAGATGGGGGCGAGCTCATGCTGGCAGGGTGCGACCTCGTTGTGCTTGGTCTTGGCGGGGATGCCGAGCTTCCAGAGCTCGTCATCGAGCTCCTTCATGAACTCGTTGACCGTCGGACGGATGGCACCGAAGTAGTGCTCCTCGAGCTCCTGACCCTTTGCGGGCTCGCAGCCAAAGAGCGTACGACCGGTGAGGATGAGGTCGGGGCGGGTCTGGTAGTCCTCCTCCTTGATGAGGAAGTACTCCTGCTCGGGGCCGATGGTGGTGTAGACGCGGCGCGGCTTCTGGCCGAAGAGCGCGAGCATGCGCTTGGCCTGGTTCTCGAGGGCGACCTCGGAGCGGAGCAGCGGCGTCTTCTTGTCGAGCGCCTCGCCGGTATACGAGATGAAGGCGGTGGGGATGCAGAGGACCTCGTCCTTGATGAAGGCAGGACTTGTGGGATCCCATACGGTGTAACCCCTGGCCTCGAACGTGGCACGCAGACCACCCGACGGGAAGCTCGACGCGTCCGGCTCGCCCTGGACGAGCTCCTTGCCGGAGAACGCCATGAGGACGGTTCCGTCGCCGCGCGGGGTGATGAAGCTGTCGTGCTTCTCGGAGGTGATGCCGGTCAGCGGCTGGAACCAATGCGTGAAGTGCGTGGCACCATGCTCGAGCGCCCACTCCTTCATCGCGTGGGCGACCTCGTTGGCAATCTCGAGGTCGAGCGGCTCGCCATCCTTGATCACATGCATGAGCTTCTTGTAGGTGGGCTTTGGTAGCCTCTCCTGCATGTCCGCATCCGCGAAGAGAAGGCTTCCGTATTCCAGAGAGACTTTGTCCGTTGCCATGTGCGCCTCTTCTCTTGGTCGTTGTTCGTCTGTGTGGCTTCGTGCCGGCACGGGTCTGATTGTCGCACGTCTGCGCAACAGGCTCGTGCCCAACACTCGCAATACTCTAGCCGTACTTTGTTTCGTGAGGGTGAAGGGTTGGAGACCACCTGTGTCATAGGTGGGTTTCCTGGTGGTTGCGCGCCCCGACGTCGCGGCAGGGCGCGCGTCTCTCGCCACGGGTACAATCAGGGCAGACAACGAGCACGGAAGGAACTGCCATGCCACAGGACGAAGCCGGCGAGAAGACCACGAGGACCATAGCCGTCATCGACGGGAACTCCCTCATGCACCGCGCCTATCACGCCATCATGCAGCCCATGAGCGCACCGGACGGACGTGCCACCAACGCCCTCTTCGGCTTCTTCAACATGTTCGTCAAGCTCGTGGAGTCGTTCGGGCCCGATGGCGTGATCTGCGCCTTCGACAAGGGCAAGCCGCGCGTGCGCATGGAGATGCTTCCCCAGTACAAGGCGCAGCGACCGCCCATGGACCCCGCGCTTCACGAGCAGTTCCCCATGGTGAAGGACCTTCTCCGCGCGCTCGACGTGCCCGTGTGCGAATGCGAGGGCTGGGAGGGCGATGACATACTGGGCACGCTTGCGCGCCGCGGCGAGGATGAGGGCTACGACATGCTTCTCTTTACCGGTGACCGCGACATGTACCAGCTCGCCACCGACCACGTGAGGATCGTCTCCACCAAGAAGGGCGTCTCGGAGGTCGCGATCATGACGCCCGAGAGCGTGGATGACCTCTACCATGGCATCAGGCCCGACCTCGTGCCCGACTTCTACGGTCTCAAGGGTGACAGCTCCGACAACATCCCGGGCGTGCCTGGCATCGGGCCCAAGAAGGCGTCGGCCCTCATCGTGCAGTACGGTTCGCTCGACGAGGTCATCGCCCATGCCGACGAGGTCAAGGGCAAGATGGGCGAGAACCTCCGCGCCCACGTGGACGACGCCCTGCTCTCGCGCAGGGTCGCCACCATCCGTACCGACGCACCGGTCGACATCGACCTTGCCGACGCCAAGTTCCCGACCTTCGACCCCGACGAGGTCACGCAGGCCTTTTCCGCCCTCGGCTTCACGGGACTGACGGCTCGTCTCGTCCGCCTTGGCGGTACCGGCACGACCGCACCCGAGGCTTCCCCGGAAGACGTGACGCTGCCGTCACCGCTCGAGGGTGCCGGGGCGGAGAAGGCCATCGACGCCGCGGTCTCGTCCGGCGCATGGGTCGGCGCCGCGCTCGAGCGGGCCGACCAGCGCAGGGGGCAGCAGTCGCTCTTCGAGGGGGAGGAGCCCGACGTGGTGTGGCTTGCCGTCGGGGGCGAGCTCCTTCGCATGGAGGGCGACGCGGGTGTGGCGGCCCTCGTCTGCCTCTTTCGCACGGGGCGTCTCGTCTCGGGAGACGTCAAGGCGCTGCTCCGGGTGGTGTGTCCCATGGACTCGGCCGCGGAGGCGGCCCTCGATGCGGCGGAGGTGGACCCGGCCCGCATCTTCGACGTGGGCGTGGCGGGCTACCTGCTCGACTCCGACGAGGGTGACTTCTCCGTGGCGAGACTCTTCGAGAAGTACGTGGACGGCGCGCTTCCCGAGGCGACCGTCGACGTTCCCCAGGCGGCCATCGACGCCATGGCGGTGCCGACCCTGCGCGAGAGGCTCGACGCGGCGCTCGAGGCGGACGGCTCACGCGAGCTCTTCGACCGAATCGAGATGCCGCTTCTCCCCGTGCTCGCCGCCATGGAGCGCACGGGACTCGCCGTCGACCCTTCCATCCTCGCCGAGCAGTCGCGCGAGCTGGGTGTCGAGATCGGCGAGATGGTCGCTCACATCAAGGACGAGGCGGGGGAGGACTTCAACCTCGATTCCCCGCAGCAGCTCAGTCACATACTCTTTGACGTGCTCGGTCTGCCCACCTTTGGTCTCAAGAAGACGCGTACGGGCTTCTACTCGACGAACGCAAAGGTGCTCGCGGACTTGGCCGCCAGCCATCACGTGGTGGCCGACGTCCTCGAGTACCGCGAGCGCGCCAAGATCAAGTCCACCTACCTCGACGCACTGCCGGCCGACATCCTGGGTGACGGTCGCATCCACACCACGCTCAACCAGACCGTGGCGGCGACGGGCCGCCTCTCGAGCTCTGACCCCAACCTGCAGAACATCCCCACGCGCTCCGAGCTGGGGCATCGTGTGCGCACGGCCTTCACCGTCCCCGAAGGGGCGGTGTTCCTCGCCTGCGACTACTCGCAGATCGAGCTCAGGCTTCTTGCGCACCTGTCGGCGGACGAGAACCTCGTGGCGGCCTTCAACAGCGGGGCCGACTTCCATGCATCCACGGCGGCGCGTGTCTTTGGCGTGCCGGTGGAGGAGGTCACGCCCCGGCTTCGGAGCCGCGCCAAGGCGGTCAACTTCGGCATCGTGTACGGGCAGCAGGCGTTTGGCCTGGCGACCTCGCTCAAGATCTCCCGTACCGAGGCCCAGGAGATGATTGACCGCTACTTCGAGGCCTATCCTGGCGTGCGCGCCTTCCTCGACCAGTCCGTCGCGTCCGCGCGCGAGAGCGGCTATGCGGTCACCATGTACGGCCGCAAGCGGCGCATCAAGGACATCGGCAGCAGCAACTTCCAGCTTCGCTCCTTCGCGGAGCGCACGGCCATGAACCACCCCATGCAGGGCACCGCGGCGGACATCATCAAGATCGCGATGGTGCGCGTGGAGCGGAGCCTGCGCGAGGAGGGTCTGCGTGCCAAACTCGTGCTGCAGATCCACGACGAGCTCGACCTCGAGGTCCCCGACGACGAGGTGACCGCGGTGTCGCAGCTCGTCGAGCAGGCCATGGAGGGTGTCGTCGAGCTGCTCGTACCCCTTACGGCCGAGGTCTCCTTCGGCTCCAACTGGGCGGAGGCCAAGTAGTGGCGAGCTTCGACGAGCTCATGGCATCGCCGGCGGGAAAGGGGCTCGTCTCGTCGCCGTTGGATGACGAGCGCATGCACGTGGTCATCTACACCGACGGATCGTCTCGCGGAAATCCCGGTCCGGGTGGGTATGGGTCGGTGCTCATATACACCGACCCCTCGGGCAGGCGTCACACGCGCGAGCTCAGCGGAGGCTATCGGGACACCACGAACAACCGCATGGAGCTCATGGGGGTCATCGCCGCCCTCGAGGTGCTCACCCGTCCGTGCGACGTGGAGGTGCACTCCGACTCCCAGTACGTGGTCAACGCCTTTAACCAGCATTGGGTCGAAGGCTGGCAGCGTCGTGGCTGGAAGACGGCCGCGAAGCAACCCGTGAAGAACCCCGACCTCTGGAGACGCCTCCTCAGCGCCATGGGTCCGCACGACGTCACATGGGTCTGGGTGAAGGGTCACGCCGGCCACGAGCTCAACGAGCGCTGCGACGAGCTTGCCACCACGGCGGCCGATGGGTCGGACCTCGGGGAGGACTCCGGGTTCAGCAGGTAGTCCCCGGGAGGCTATGCGCCGCTCACGTCCGTCTTTCCGATCATGATGTTCAAGATCTCCACGTCGGTGGGGTGCATGCCCACGCGACCGACGTATCCCATGGAGCGGATGGTCTCCTCGGCATCGGCTCCCACGAGGCCATCGCCTGCAAGGAACGAGCCTTCCGAGAGGGCCATGTCACAGCCGAGGATGGCCGCGTCGACGGCGGCCGAGATCTTTGCGGCGCAGCTGGGCTTGGCACCATCGCAGACGATGCCGCCCACGTTGGCGATGGTGTTGACGATGGTGGCCTCGTACTGGGCGAGCGAACCCCCGCGCAGGTAGCAGATGCCGGCCCCGGCCCCGGCACCGGCGGTGACGGCGCCGCAGAAGGCCGAGAGCTCTCCCACGAAGTGCTTGACGTGCACGGCCGTGAGGTCGGAGAGGACCACGGCCCGCACGAGCTCCTCGCGTGGGCTCCAGAGCTCATGGGCGTACTCGAGCACGGGCATGGAGGCCGTTATCCCTTGGTTCCCGCTTCCGCAGACGATGACGACGGGGAGCGGGCAGCCGCTCATGCGTGCGTCGGAGCCGGCCGCTGCCGCTGCCTTCGCCTTCGCGACCACGTCGTTGGGGCGGGTGGACAGGAGCGTGCTGCCGATGTTGGCGCCCCAGTCGCCGCGTATCCCCTCGTCAGAGATCCGCTTGTTGAGGTCTATCTGCCGGCCGACGCTGGCCTCCACGTCGGTAACGTCTACGACGTGCGCGAACTCCCAGATGCTCTCAAGCGTGAGCCTGGAGCGGTCTGCGCCTGGGATTCGAGTCCGTCCCTCGTGGCCGGCCGTCGAGACGCCGGCGACGCTGACGTTCTTGCCGTCGAGCGTGAGCTCGGTCACGTTGGTGTGGCGCTCCTCGATGCAGGCGACGGCGACGTGTCCTGCCGCGGTCGCCGTGGCTCGCACGTAGAGGTTGGGAACGTCCTGCGCGAGGCTTACGGTGCAGTAGCCGGTGGCGAGCAGCGTCTTGGCACGGTCGATGTCGGCGGGGGAGAGGGACTCAAGCACCTCGAGCGAACGCGTGGCGTCTCCGCCCACGGTGCCGAGGGTGGCCGCCGCCTCGATGCCACGAAGGCCGCCCGAGTTGGGAACGGTCACGCTCTTGACGTTCTTGATGATGTTTCCGCTGCAGGCCGACGTTATGGACTCGGGCTCGACACCGAGCGCGGCGCGGGCGAGCGCTGCGGCGTAGGCGACGGCGATCGGCTCGGTACAGCCGAGCGCGCATACGAGCTCCTCCTCGAGAATGGCGATGTGGTTGCGGTATGTGGCCTCGTCCATGGGTCTCTCCGTTCGTGGGTGCATGGGATGGCCCTACTGTAGCGCTTGTCGACGGGGTCCTCCTCCGCGGGACGTGCCGACGCGACGCCGCAGCAAGGGGCCGCCGCATGGGCAGAGAGGTTGCCGCTTGCGACCGATTCCTGTCCCCTCGCGCCGCTTGATATAGTTAATCTCGTGGAAACACATATATTTTCATTGAGAAATTAAACCAGTGCATAGTGGTGCGCGAGAGCCGCGAAGGCGCCCGATGGTCGGCTGGCGTCCGGTGGGCTCGTTCGAAGACGGAGAGGCAAATGGAGAACCGTACGGGCAATGCGGCGAGGGAGAATCGCGAGCGCGTGATGAGGGCGATTCTGGAGCACGGCTCGCTCTCGCGTACCGAGATCGCCCAGGTGAGCGGTCTTTCACCAAGCACCGTCACGCGTATGGTGGCCTGTCTCATGACCGAGGGCGTTCTTGCCGAGGATACCACCCGCGTGCGCACGGAGGGGCGCAGCCGCATCCCCGTCGTGGTCAATGAGTCGTATGGCCAGATGGCAATCGCGTGCCTCTCGTCGCAAGGCGTCACGCTCTACCGATACGACATGGCGCTCGAGCCCTGCGCCGAGCCCGTCACGCTCGACTGCGACGGCACGGCCACCGACCTTCTCCGCGCCGTTTCCCAGCAGCTCACGTGCGGCAGCACGGAATTTGCGAGAACGCTTCGCGCGATGGGCGTCCTTCGGTGCGATGACGCATGGGATGCGGTCGGTGGCCTGTCCGACCTGCTCTCGCGCCGTCTGGGCGTCCCCGTGTTCGAGCGCCGTGCGGAGGATTGTGCGGAATATCAGATCACCCATGACGAGGGCGAGTCCGCGAACAAGAACCACGCGCTCGTGAGCCTGGGCACCGAGGCGCTCGTCGGCATCGCGCAGGGGGGTCGGCAGGTGGCGTTTCGTCGGGGTGCCTATGCCAACCTGAGCCAGCGTCTCGCCGGCATGGGCGAGTGCGAGGCGTCGATCGTCGACCGTCTCGTGGACGCCCTCTCCCTGATGGCCGACCTTTTCACGATCGATGCGATCTTCATGATGAGCGCCAGAGACGACCTTCTCCTCTGCGGCGTTCCCGTCCGTCTCGACGACGTGGTGCGCGCGGGCAACCGCGCACCCGACCTCCCAAGGGTGGTGGTCGTCAGCCAGACGTCGAAAGAGATGTCACGAATCATGACCGCGCAGGTAAGATCCGCGATTCTCTGCGCGGGATGAGTCCGTGCGGCGTGGTCGGCAGGTAGTGGTGCAAACGTGGAGAGGAGACTGCTGTGATCGTTCTTGTGAGGTGCGACGACCGTTTGATTCACGGCCAGTGCATGACGGTGCTGGTGAAGGGCAACCAGATCGAGCAGATTATCGTCGTCGACAACCTGACGGCGAGCAACTCGATCCTGAGATCCGTGTTCAAGGCGGCGGTACCCGCCGACATGAAGGCAGGTGTCTATACGATCGACGAGGCCGCCCCCCTCATCCGCGAGGCCATGGTCAACACCACGCGCACGCTCGTGCTGATGAAGTCCCCCGAGACCTATCGGGCCCTCCTCGACCAGGTCGACGGTCTGCCGCTCGAGCTGAACGTGGGGCCCATGTCAAAGAGGAAGGGCACGACCGAGGTGCATGCGGCGGCGCACCTTCTCCCCGTGGAGGCCCAGGCCGTGAAGGACGTCGTCGCCAAGGGCGCCCACGTGTACTTTCAGCAGGTCCCCAGCCAACCCGTCATCGAATGGGATGACGTGAAGGACAGGTTCTAGCGGGTCTACGCGTGGACCCGAGGACCATCAGGTCCCGTTTTGTTCGGTAGGTCAATCGGAGCGAGTGGAAAGGAAGGTATTGCTATGAGTTTTCTGCAGGCACTACTTCTGGCACTCTTCGGGTGGATGGGTTCGATCTACTCGCCAGTGCTCATAGGAGGTCTCGGCGGATGGTACACGATCGGTCGCCCGCTTGTGTCCGGCCTGATCATCGGCGCCATTCTCGGTGACGTCAAAACGGGCATCATCATGGGCGCTGCCATCCAGATGCTCTACATCGGGCTCGTGACCCCCGGTGGTACCATGCCCGCCGACGTCAACTTCGCGGCTTGGATCGGCATTCCGCTCGCCATGGTCGCCGGTGCCGGAAAGGAATACGCCCTCGCCCTCGCGGTGCCGCTCTCGTCGCTTGGCGTCCTCGCCGTCTACGGCCTCTGCGCCATCAACCTGTTCTTCGTACACAAGCAGGATGCGCTGGTCGAGGCGGGCAGGTTCGACGCCGCCGCCCGTATTCCCATCGTGGGCCAGATCACCAACTTCGTGCTGCGCTTCTTCCCGATCCTGCTGATCAACTACTTTGGCGCCGACCTCATCACCCAGCTCGTGGGCGCAATGCCGGTCCAGGTCACCGACATCCTCCAGATCTTCGCCAACATGCTCCCGCTCGTCGGCTTCATGCTCCTCATGCGCATGATCTGCAAGCGCGACGTCGACCTGATCCTCTTCTGTGTCGGCTTCGTGTTCGTCTCCGTCATGAACCTTGGCATGGTCGCAATCGTCATCCTCGCGCTGGGCATCGCCTATCTCGACTACCGTGGCACGAGCTCGACGCCCGTCTCATCCGAAAGGGCAGGTGAGTAACATGGCAGAAGACATCAAGGAGCAGCCGGAGTCCTCGGAGATGGGTGGTGCCAAGAAGTTGAGCAAGGCTGCCATCCGTCGCGCGTACAAGGATTGGATGTTCTATAACCTTTCCGTCCAGAACTTCGAGCGCATGCAGGGTCCCGCCATCATCAAGATGATGTCCGACGTGCGTGAGGACCTCTATCCAGGCAATACGGAAGCGCAGCAGGAGATGCTCGAGCGCCACGAGGTGTTCTTCAACACCGAGCCTTATCTGGGCTGCATCGTTCCCGGCATCGTGCTCGGCATGGAGGCCGGCAAGGCGGAGGGCAACGACGAGATCTCGTCCGAGTTCATCAACTCGATCAAGACCGCGCTGATGGGCCCCTTCGCCGGCATCGGCGACTCGCTCCTCCCGGGTACGCTCATCCCGATCCTGCTCTCCATTGCCCTGGGCATGTCGCCGAACGGCGAGGTCACGGGTCCCCTCTTCTATATCGTGGCCTTCCTCGCAATCATGATTCCGCTCACCTGGTTCCTGTTCAGCTATGGCGTGAAGGCCGGTGCCAATGCCGCCGAGATGGTTCTCGCCGGCGGCATCAAGGACAAGGTCACGCGTGCCGCGGAGGTCATCGGTCTCGTCGTCGTGGGCGCCGTGTCCGCCCAGTACGCGCACTTCAACATCGGTCTCGTCTACACCTCTGGGGACCTTTCGATCAACATCGCGACCATCCTGAACTCCATCTTCCCGAGTCTGCCCGTTCTGCTCATGGCATTCCTGACGTACTGGCTCATGGTCAAGAAGAACTGGTCCGCCGGAAAGACGATGCTGCTCATGCTCGTCATCGCCATCGTCGGCTACTTCACCACGATCCTTGCGGTGTAGCCGTCGGGTATCTCCCATAGAGACATGTCGTGGGCGCGCGCTCTGCCTCTGGTGGGGCGCGCGCCATTCTGGCAAGGACGGACGTGAGTAACGTACGGCTTGGCAGTCCACGTCCTTCTCGCCATGTGTGGAAGGCTTCTCTCCGTCTGGCGTAGAAATGGAAAATCACACAGGTAGTGCTTGAAATCAAGGCATGAGAAACGGTATCTTTACTACCGTATGGGCAATGGGGTTCATACAACGTATCTGTCGGCCCCCGAGAGCATGTTAGTTTCCACGTAGACGCCGCGATTGACTTGGCACTGCAGGCAGCGATCATGACGACCGGGGCCCCGTTTTGGAAGGGGTCCACCTTTGAGTGAGATTCAGAACTCGTCCATCTTTTCCTTGGATGACATATCCGACGAGGAGATGAACAGCCTTATCGACGGTACCGTTACCGATTTCGACGAGGGCGATCTTGTCACGGGCACCGTCGTCAAGATTGAGCATGACGAGGTCCTGCTTGACATCGGCTACAAGTCAGAGGGTGTCATTCCCGCTCGTGAGCTCTCCATCCGCAAGGACGTCAATCCTTCCGACGTCGTTGCCCTCGGTGACAAGATCGAGGCCCTCGTTCTCCAGAAGGAGGACAAGGAAGGTCGTCTCGTCCTCTCGAAGAAGCGTGCCGAGTACGAGCGTGCGTGGAATGCGGTCGAGGAGAAGTTCAACTCCGGCGAGACCGTCGAGGGCGAGGTCATCGAGGTCGTCAAGGGTGGCCTGATTCTCGACATCGGCCTGCGCGGCTTCCTTCCCGCCTCCCTCGTCGACCTCCGTCGCGTCAAGGACCTTGCCGCCTACATGGGCACCCGCATCGAGGCTCGTGTCATCGAGATGGACCGCAACCGCAACAACGTCGTCCTCTCTCGTCGCGTCGTCCTCGAGGAGGCTCGCAAGGCGGAGCGCCAGGAGATCCTCTCCAAGCTCCAGGTCGGCATGCGCCTCAAGGGCAATGTCTCCTCGATCGTCGACTTCGGTGCCTTCGTCGACCTCGGTGGCATCGATGGTCTCGTCCACATCTCCGAGCTCTCCTGGAATCACGTCAACCACCCCTCCGAGGTCGTCAAGGTCGGCCAGGAGGTCGAGGTTCAGGTTCTCGACGTCGATCTCAACCGCGAGCGCATCTCCCTGGGTCTCAAGCAGACCACCGAGGATCCTTGGCGCTCCCTCGTCAAGAAGTACCCGATCGGCGCCATCGTCGAGGGTACCGTCACCAAGCTCGTCACCTTCGGCGCCTTCGTCGACCTCGGTGATGGCGTGGAGGGCCTCGTCCATATCTCCGAGATGGCCAAGAGCCATGTAGACGCCCCGTCGCAGGTATGCGCCGTGGGTGACGTCGTGCAGGTGAAGGTCATGGAGATCGACCTCGACCGTCGTCGCATCTCTCTGTCCATGAAGTCCGCGGCGGAGACGCTTGGCGTCGACGTCGAGGTCAAGCCGCTCGACGAGGAGGCTTCCGACGAGGAGGCTCCCGAGGAGGCTCCCGCCGAGGACGCTCCTGTCGAGGAGACGCCCGTCGAGGAGGCTCCCGTAGAGGAGTAGTTCCACGGCATGCGCACGACTCGCGGGGTCGCCTTTGGGCGGCCCCGTTTTTGTATGCGCGATGGGTAATGAGGTCGAGCCGCCCCCTTCGTGTCGCCTGCGCCATTGCGGTGGTATGGTCGTGCAGCTTGGATACCAACGTTTTTGGAGGCACTAGATGGCTGCTCGTGCGACATCCTCAGGCAGAAGACCTCTCATCGGTGTCACACCGCGCTGGGTGGAGCCTGTCGAATACCTGGGCGAGACGCTCGCCCCAAGCGAGGCCATCGCCAAGAACTTCGTTGACGCCATCATCGCGGCTGGCGGCATGCCCGTCATGCTGCCCCTCACCGCGGACGAGGACCTGATTCGACGCTACGTGGACCTCTGCGACGGCTTCTCCATCCCAGGTGGCCAAGATCCCGATCCGAGGCTCTGGGGCGAGACGGACAACACCACCGCCGAGAAGCCCTGCCCCGAGCGTGACGCCCTCGAGGTGCCCCTCGTGCGCATGGTCGCAGAGGCGGACAAACCGCTCTTTGCCACGTGTCGCGGCCTGCAGATCATGAACGTCGCCCTGGGGGGCTCGCTGTGCACGGACGTCCCCAACATCTCCGTGCCGGAGGGAACAATGCATTGGCGGCACGATGCGTCGCTCGTCGACGTGGTGCATCCCGTCGAGGTCATGGCTGGCACGCTGCTCTCGCGGTGCGTCGGCGGCGTCTCCCCCCTTCAGGTGAACTCCGCCCACCACTGCTGCGTGCAGCGCATCTGCGAGGGTGGGCGTCTCTGTGCCCGCTCGGTCATCGATCATGTGCCCGAGGCCGTGGAGGTGCCCGCGAAGCGCTTCATGCTGGGCGTGCAGTGGCATCCCGAGTACACGTGGCGCAGGCTCGAGACCGACTTCGGTCTCTGGAAGGCATTCGTTTCCGCCTGCTAGCCTGGGGTGGGAGAACCATGGGAGGACGACGGGGAGGTACGTCATGGGAGGAGTCCTGGTCACCGGTTTCGAACCCTTCGGGGGAGAGACGACCAACCCGTCATGGGAGGTCGTGAGGCTGCTGCCCGACGAGATCCACGGCGTCGCCGTGAGAAAGCTCGAGGTGCCCGTCGTCTTCGGCCTCTCCGCGCGAGTCGTGCTCGACGCCATGCGCGAGACGCATCCGGATGTCGTCGTGTGTGTCGGCCAGGCGGCGGGACGTGCCGGTCTCACCGTCGAGCGCGTCGCGATAAACGTGGCCGACTCGACCGCCTCGGACAATGATGGGGCGATGCCCATCGACGAGCCCCTCGTACAGGGCGCCCCGGTCGCCTATCTCACCACGCTTCCCCTCAAGGCCTGCGTGGCGGCGGCACGCGATGCAGGTGTGCCCGCATCCGTCTCCGACACCGCGGGCACCTACGTCTGTAACCAGCTCATGTACCGCGTCCTGCATGAACAGGCGACAGGTCGCGCGGGAGGGGTCGAGGGAGGGTTCGTCCATGTGCCGCTCGCCTGCTCCCAGACGCTTGACAGGCCCTCGGTGCCGAGCCTTCCCGTGTCCGCCATGGCGGCTGGTCTCGAGGCCATCGTGCGCGCCTGCCTGTGAGCGCGTGCCGAACACCATGCGCATAATACATGAAAGTTTGTGAATAAGCCCAGTTAAAATGGGTGCTTCTCTGTTAATTGTGCGTTACCATAACCCGACTTGTTCAGATGAAGATGGACATGTGATGCATGCTGCACCTAACGATTCGCATAAGGGCGAATGACTATGTGCGGGCACCGACCACAACGTGAGGCGTGTCCCGCAGAGGAAAGGCTGACGACATGAAGAACCTCATTCCTACGTCCATCTCTCGTCGTGGCTTCGTCAAGAGCGGCGCAGGCGTCGCTGGAATGGCGGTCGTGGCCTCGCTCGCCGGCTGCGCCGGGTCCGACTCCGGCACTTCGACCGCATCCGACAAGAAGAAGGTCCTCCGCTTCGGCCAGAAGAACCCTAAGCTGGGCCTGGACATGCAGAAGTCCAACAACTCCTCGTCGTCCTCCATCGCCGACTCCATCGTCGAGTCGCCCCTGCGCTTCACCGAGGACAACGAGCTCGTCCCCTGCCTGTTCACCGAGATCCCCACGCCCGAGGCCGACGGCGTCACCTACAAGTGCACCCTCGAGGAGGGCGTCAAGTTCCACGACGGTTCCACCCTCACCGCCACGGACGTGAAGTACTCCTTCGAGCGCATGTTCAAGCCCGCGACGGCGGCCAAGTCCACCTACATGTACGACATGATCGTCGGCGCCAAGGACATGCTCGCCGGCACCGCCACCGAGCTCTCGGGCCTCACCGTCCAGGACGACACGCACCTGACGTTCGTCCTCGAGTACCCGATGGCCACCTTCACCAAGAACCTCGGCATCAACTACGCCGACATCTTCCCGCACGAGGCCTGCGAGGCCGCGGGCGCCGACTGGGGCAAGGGCACCAGCATCGTCGGCACCGGCCCCTACAAGGTGAGGGAGAACGACGACACCACCACGGTGGTCCTCGACCGCTTCGACGACTACCACGGCGGCACGCCGAACCTCGACACCCTCGAGTACGTCTACGTCGACGACCTCAACACCAAGCTCCTCGACTTCAAGAACGGCGACATCGACTACTGCGACCTCGACGCGACGCTGCTCCAGCAGTACCAGCAGGACGCCGACGTCAAGGACCTCATCACACAGTACCTGCCGCTGGGCGTCGAGTTCGTCAACCTCAACCTTAACGACCCGGCGCTCTCCGACGTCCGCGTCCGCCAGGCACTCTCCCTCGCCATCAATCGCCAGGAGCTCATCGACACCGTCCTCTCGGGTGCCGGCCAGGCCGCCTCTGGCTGGCTCAACCCGCAGACTCCCGGCTACGACGACTCCGCCGAGGCGTTCGCCTACGATGTCGACAAGGCCAAGTCGCTTCTCGCACAGGCCGGCGTGTCGGACCTGTCCCTCACGGCCAGCGTGCGCGTGGGTCTCGACCAGAAGATCCTGGTCGCCGTCCAGGGCTACTGGAGCGCCATCGGCGTGAACCTCACCGTCAACACCTCCGACGCAGGCGTCTGGGCCTCCGACTGGGCCGCCGGCAACCTGCAGATCACGGCACTTGCCTGGTTCCCGCTCTACGCGGACGCGGACAACCACATGTACACCTACTTCTACAGCGCGAACGCCGCCAAGAAGTCCTCGTTCTACAACAACCCCGAGTTCGATGCCCTCGTGACCAAGGCCCGTCAGTCCACCGACGAGTCCGAGCGCGCCGACCTCTACAGGCAGGCCGACAACATCCTCACGCGCACCGACTACGCGACGCTGCCGCTGTACTACCCCAAGTACCAGTTCGTCGCGAAGGACTACGTCAAGAACGCCAAGGTGGGCAACCTCATCTACCACATGATGGACGTCGACATCGACACCACCAAGAGCGACTACACCGGCGAGGAGTAACCTCCGCCAGCGCAGGTTTCGGCGCCCTGGTGCGAGAGCATCGGGGCGTCTTTTTGGTACTCCCGCCACAGACGGTGGCGTGCTCGCAGGGAGGTCGTGCGACCTCGCGCATCGAAGGGAACGAGCGGATGAGAAGCTTCCTCATAAAAAGGATTCTCCAAGCCATCGGCGTAATCCTATGCATTTCCGCAATCACGTTCTTCGTCCTCAACATCGTGCCGGGCGATCCGGTGCGCGTGATGATGGGCGACATGGCTGACGAGAACACCATCGAGCAGGTCCGCCACACGATGGGTCTCGACAAGCCGGTGATCGACCAGTACGAGGACTGGCTCGTCAACATGGTCCATGGCGACTTCGGCACGTCATACACGCAGAACAAGTCGGTGTCGGTGCTCATGGGCAACGCCTTCAAGGTGACGGTTCAGCTGGCGGGCTACGCCTACCTGTTTGCGCTCGTGCTGGGCGTGGTGGTGGGTGTGGCCGCGGCCGTGAGACACGGCACATGGGTGGACCGAACCCTCATGGCGCTCTCGATCTTCGGCATCTCGGCACCTGCCTTCTGGGTGGCCATCATCCTCCAGATCGTGTTCGCGCTGAACCTGCACTGGTTCCCGCTGTCGGGCGTGAAGGCCCCCATCTACTTCTTCCTGCCCACCATCGCCCTGGGGATGCGCTATGCGGCGAGCATCGCCCGCGTGACGCGTACGAGCATGATGGAGGTCCTGAACCAGGACTTCATGCGTACGGCCGAGGCGAAGGGTCTCAAGACCTGGGCCATCGTCATCAGGCATGCCCTGCGCAACGCGCTCATCCCCATCATCACGATCGCGGGCACGCAGCTGGGTGACATCTTCACGGGGTCGATCCTCATCGAGTCCATCTTCGCCATGCCCGGCATGGGCAAGCTCATGCTTGATGCGATCAACGCTCGCGACCTGCCGCTCCTGGAAGGCGGTGTCATGTACATCGCTGCCATCTGCGTCGCGGTCTACCTTGTCGTTGACATCCTGTATGCCGTGGTCGACCCACGCATCCGACTCGGTGGGGAGGCGGCGGAATGAAGAAGGACACCATGGATCCCGCTACGAGCGAGGACACGCCCGGTACCAAGCGCGAGCGTGCGGAGCGCGTCGCGGTCGATGCCTCCGAGGCCCAGACGGCCGAGAGGGCGAAGACGGGCAAGAAGCGCGCCTCGAGCTACTGGGCCGTCAGCTGGGGGATCTTCAAGAGGAACAAGCTCGGTGTGTTCTGCCTAGGCGTGGTGCTCGTCCTGGTGCTCGTGGCCATCTTCGCACCCCTGCTCGCTCCCTACGACCCCGATGCCCAGACGCTTACCAACATGCTGCAGAACCCCTCGTTCGCCCATCCCTTCGGTACCGACGAGTACGGGCGTGACATTCTGTCCCGCGTGCTCTACGGGTGCCGCATCTCACTGTCCGTCGGCGTGGTCTCGCAACTCATCGCGCTGGTCATCGGCTTCTTCTCCGGGGTGTGCGCGGGCTACTTCGGAGGCAAGGTCGACGCCGTCATCTCGTTCGTCATCCAGGTCTTCTCGAGCTTCCCGTTCTTGCTCTTTGCCATCGTCGTGATGTTCGTGCTGGGGCCGGGACTCATCAACCTCTACGTGGCGCTGGGACTGCTCATGTGGACCTCCACGGCACGTCTCGTGCGCGGGGACGTGATGAAGCTCAAGGGCTCGGAGTACATCCAGTCATGCATGATCAGCGGTGGCAAGCCCATGCGCATCATCATGAAGCACCTGCTGCCCAACTGCGTCTCGACGCTCATCGTCGTGTCGACCCTGGGCATCCCCAACGCGATCCTGTCGGAGGCCACGCTGTCCTATCTCGGCCTAGGCGTACAGCCCCCTACGGCAAGCTGGGGCTCCATGATCTCTGCTGCGCAGACCTACATCCAGACGGCGACCTTCTACAGCGTCATCCCCGGCATCGCCATCATCATCACGGTCATGGCGTTCAATCTGCTTGGTGACGCCCTTCGCGACGCCCTCGACCCCAAGATGCGTTCCTAGGGAGGGACATTTCATGGCTGAAGAGACAGAGAAGGACGAGGTCCTTCTCGACGTCAACGGATTGTGCGTGACGCTGTTCACCGAGGACGGCGCGCTACCCGCCATCAAGGACCTCTCCTTCAAGATGCGCCGAGGGGAGACCTTTGCCGTGGTGGGGGAGTCTGGTTGCGGCAAGTCCATGATGGCCCTCTCCATCATGGGCCTCATCCCGCAGCCCCCCGCAAAGATCGTGGCGGGGTCCATCGAGTTCGACGGGACGGACCTCACCAAGCTCTCGCGCGACCAGCTGCGCGACTACCGCGGCAACAAGATCTCGATGATCTTCCAGGAGCCCATGACCTCGCTTAACCCGGTCATGACCTCGGGTCATCAGATTCGCGAGGGCATCCTCGTGCACAACCCCAAGATGAGCAAGGCCGAAGCGGATGCGCGCGCCCTCAAGATGATCGAGCTCGTAGGCATCCCCGCTCCCGAGAAGATCTTCAAGTCCTATCCCTTCGAGCTGTCGGGTGGCATGCGCCAGCGCATCATGATCGCCATGGCGCTTGCCTGCCAGCCGTCGCTGCTCATCTGCGACGAGCCCACCACGGCCCTCGACGTGACCATCCAGGCCCAGATCCTGAAGCTCATCGACCAGATGCGCGCGGAGCTTGGCACGGCCGTCATGCTCATCACGCACGACATGGGCGTCGTGTCGGAGATGGCCGACTGGGTCCTCGTCATGTATGCCGGACACCTCGTGGAGTACACGGCCTCCAAGGAGCTCTTCACCAACTCGAAGCATCCCTATACCAAGGGGCTCATCAGCTCAATCCCGTCGCTCGACTCCGATGTCGACGAGCTGTACGCCATTCCCGGCAACGTCCCGATGCTCAACGAGCTGCCCCAGGGTTGTCCCTTCAATCCGAGGTGCCCGTTTGCCAAGGACGTCTGCCGCGAGCAGTGTCCGCAGATGACGCCCTGCGACGGAGACGAGAATCACACGGTCGCCTGTTGGAAGTACACGGACAGGTGGGGGGAGTAGACGTGGACAAGAACCTGGACGCGGCTGACGTCGTACTCGAGGTCAAGCACCTCACCAAGCACTATCCCATCAAGAAGGGCCTCCTTGGCAGGTCGGATGCCTGCGTGCACGCGCTCGAGGACGTGAGCTTCGAGGTGCGCCGCGGCGAGACCTTCGCCATCGTGGGCGAGTCGGGCTGTGGCAAGTCGACCACCGGCAAGTGCATCCTGCGCCTGACCGAACCCACGTCGGGCACGGTCATGCTCGATGGCCAGGACTTCACCAAGCTCTCGGGCAACGACCTGGTCGATGCACGCAAGAAGCTCAAGCTCATCTTCCAGGACCCCTACTCGTCGCTCAACCCGCGCATGACGGTGGCCGACATCATCGCCGAGCCCATCGACATCGCCGGCACCTACAAGTCGCGCTCAGAGCGTGACGCACGCGTCGACCAGATCATGGGCGAGGTGGGGCTCGACCTGTCCTATCGCACCCGCTATCCCCATGAGTTCTCGGGTGGTCAGCGCCAGCGTATCGGCATCGCCCGGGCCATCGTCCTCGAGCCGGAGATCGTCATCTGCGACGAGCCCGTCTCGGCGCTCGACGTCTCCGTCCAGGCGAAGGTCATCAACCTGCTCGTGGAGCTGCAGCGCAGCCTCGGCCTGTCCTACGTCTTCATCAGCCACGACCTGTCGGTCGTCAAGCACATCGCCGATACGGTCATGGTCATGTACCTTGGACACATGATGGAGCTCGCACCCAAGGCGGAGCTGTTCGACAACCCGAGCCACCCCTACACCCAGGCCCTGCTCGACGTCATCCCCCGCATCCGCCAGGAGCGCATCCGCGACAAGAACATCCTCCAGGGAGACGTGCCAAGCCCCACCAACCCTCCCTCGGGATGCTGCTTCCACACACGCTGCGCCGCGTGCATGCGGGTGTGCCGCGAGATTGCGCCCGATTCGCACGAGATCGCACCCGGCCACCTGTGCGCCTGTCACCTCTTTGACGAGAACCTCACCGACGAGCAGCGTACGCCAGCCGTCGAGGCCCGTCTCGACGCCGGGGTTCCGGAGGCATAGGTACGCGTGCAGGAAAGACGGCAGACGAGTCGGACGCCGCGTGGCGGTTCCGGCAGAAGGGAACGTTCGCATGAGTGACGTGGTCGACCGTTTCATCAGATACTGCGAGGTCCAGTCCCAGTCCGATCCTCTCGGGGCGGGCAAGGTGCCCTCGACGCAGCGCCAGTTCGACATCGCCAACGTCATCGCCGGCGACCTGCGCGAGTTGGGTGCCGTGGGCGTGGAGGTGGACGATCACGCCTACGTGACGGCCCATTGGCCGGCGAGCGAGGGCTGTGAGGACCTTCCCTGCCTGGGATTCTGCGGGCACATAGACACGGCCTGGCAGATCGAGTGCGGAGCGGTCCATCCCCACGTCGTCCATTACGAGGGGGGCAAGCTCGTCATGGGCGTCGTCGACGGTCAGGAGGTCGCGACCACGCCTGCGGACAACCCGGCCCTCGACCACATGGTCGGATGGGACATCATCACGACCGACGGCACGAGCCTCCTGGGTGGCGATGACAAGGCGGGTGATGCCGAGGTCGTGAGCCTGCTCGCCCGACTCAAGGCAGACCCCTCCATCCCGCATCCCTCCCTCGCCCTCTCCTTCGTGCCTGACGAGGAGATCGGCCACGGAGCCGCTTTGCTCGACCTCAAGAAGTGGGGTGCGACCTGGGGGTACACGCTTGATGGCGGGCCCATCGGCGAGTTCAGCTACGAGTGCTTCAACGCGGCCGAGGCCAAGGTGCGAGCCACGGGCTTCTCCGTGCACACCGGTACCGCCAAGGGGCTCATGATCAACGCCTCCGAGGTCATCATGCGCATCCACCAGCTCCTGCCGCCGCAGGAGCGCCCCGAGTACACCGAGGGCTACGACGGCTTCTACTACATCGAGCGCATGGAGGGGGGCTGCGAGCAGGCACTGGCCGACTACATCATCCGCGACCACGACCATGATCGCTTCGAGGAGCGCAAGCGCGTCATCGAGCGTGCCGTGGACTATGTCAACGCCTGCTACGGCAAGCAGGTGGCCACCGTCGAGATCTCGAACCAGTACCTCAACATGGCCGACGTCATCCGTGACAACATGCACCTGGTCGACAACGCCGAGAAGGCCTATGCCGCCTGTGGCTACGACATGAGGGTCATCCCGATGCGCGGTGGCACGGACGGTGCCCAGCTGTGCTACCGCGGGCTGCCGTGTCCCAACCTGTCGGCCGGCTACTACAACGCCCATGGCGTGAAGGAGTTCGTGCCCGTCCCCGAGATCGAGGGCATGGTCGACGTGCTCCAGGCCCTCGTGGGTCTGTACGCACAGTCCCAGGATGAGAGGTAGGACGATGGAACCCGGTACCGTTACCGCTTCGGACATAACCGCCGATGCCAGCTGGCTCACCTCGACCACGAGAAGGCTCGTCGAGTGTGACAGCACCGTGGGCTACTACGCACAGATCGAGCCGCTGATCTCGGGCATGCTTGCGGAGTATGGGCTCTCCATGTGGTGGGACCACAAGCATACGGGCTACGTGCGCCTGGATGGGCTCGACCACGCGCACTGCGTATGCATGGGAGCCCATCTGGACACCATCGGACTCGTCGTGCGCGGCTTCAACGACGATGGCACGCTGCGGGTGCGCAAGCTCGGAGGCGTGAACTACGCGAGCGCGGAGGGGGAGGGGTGCCGCATCCACTGCCGCGACGGTCGCACGGTGGATGGCCAGGTCATCTGCAACCACCACTCGGTCCACGTCTTCGAGGACGCCCGCACCATGGAGCGCGACGACGACCACATGTCGGTCTCGATCGTCGGTGACGTGAGCTGCCCCGAGGACGCCCGTGCCCTCGGTGTCACGCAGGGCGCCATCGTCAGCATCGACCCGCACTTCGTCAGCTATGACAACGGCTTCATAGCCAGCAGGCACCTTGATGACAAGGCCTGCGTCGCGGCCCTCATCGGCATGGTCCGTTGGCTCCACGAGACGGATACCAAGCCGGCCGTCGACACGCTGCTCGCATTTCCCATCTACGAGGAGATCGGGCATGGCGGCACGTTCGTGCCCGACGAGGTCGAGGAGTACATGGCGCTCGACATCTCGCTCATCGGCCCGGACTATGACTCGGACGAGCATCAGGTGGGCATCATCGCGGCCGACTTCAAGGGTCCCTACGACTGGGACCTCACCAACCGCCTGATTGCCGAGGCCACCTCCGTCTGTCCGGAGGGCAGGTGGAACACCCAGGTGGCCTTCCACTTCTCCACCGACGCCATGGCTGCCTACGTGAGCGGACGCAACCTTGTTGCCGGTGCCTTCGGGCCGGCCTGCCTCAACTCGCATGGCCGGGAGCGCATGCATGTTGATGCCATCGTGGAGACCCAGCGCCTGGCGACTGCCTACGTCTGCGGAATGGGTAGATAACAGAGCACAAACGCGGACAGGGGAGTGGCCATGGCCAAGGGAGACTTCGAACGCAAGGCGATGCAGTGGATGGCCGGCAGGCTCGGACCGGATGACCTCGTGAGGTTCTCGACCGACCTCGCCGTCGTCCTCTGCGTCGTAGAGCTTTTCGTGCATACCACCTGGCTCGGCGTCGCCTCGCTCGTGCTTCTCGCCTATAGCGTGTGGCGCATGAGTTCCAAGAACCTCGGGCCTCGCGCGAGGGAGAACGAGCGCTTCCTCAAGATGCTCGGTCCCGTGCGCCCCTGGTTCCAGAACCCCAGGGCGGCATGGACCGAGTCGCGCACCTACAAGCACGTCACATGTCCCTCGTGCGGCCAGCACGTACGCATTCCGCGAGGCAAGGGCAAGCTGCGCGTGACCTGCCCCAAGTGTCACGAGAAGTTCGAGGTTCGTTCGTAGGGCTTTGGGATTCTGCCATGCGCGCCCCCGCCTGTCGTGAGATGATTGTCCCCACCCGGAAACGAACCACAAACGATGCCAGATGGGGGATACATGTACGTCATCTTTCTTGCAGGTGGCATTGCCTCCGGTAAGTCTACTGTCGCGCAGGTCATGGAGTCGCTTGGTGCACATAGGCTCGATCTTGACTCGCTCTCCCATATCGTGCTCGAACCAGGTTCCCCCTGTCTCGCGCTGGTCGCCGGCGCCTTTGGCGAGGACCTCGTAGACGCGGGGACGGGAGTCCTCGATCGTTCGCTGCTCGCATCCCGCGCCTTCTCGACGCCACAGGGCGCGGCACGCCTCGAGGACATCGAGCTGCCCTTCATCCGCGAGGCACTCGTCGCGCGCCTGCGGGAGATGGAGCGCTCCGCCGCAGACGGTATCTACGTGGTGGAAGTGCCCCTCCTCGACCGCATGGGTCCCCTGCTCGACATCGCCGACGAGATCGTATGCGTGACCTGCCCTCTTAAGGTTCGCCGTGCCCGGGCGGTGGGTCGTGGCATGGACGCGGCCGACTTCGACCGGCGTGTGGCAAACCAACCCTCCGATGAGTACCTGCGCGCCCACGCCGACACGGTGCTGGACAACGCCGGCGAGAGGGAGGACCTCGTCTCGGCGATACGGTCGTGGTGGGATGCGCGCGCCGCCTCCGGCTGGGTGGTCGGGAGGTGAGCACGTCGATGGGTCGTCGCACGGGAAGGTTCCTTCGCTGGTACCGGGTGCTGCCGCTGCTTGCCATCGTCGTCACGCTCGCGGCATGCGTCGTCTTTGACGCAGGGCCCGTGGTGCTTGCGCGAACCTTCCTCTATCCCGTGAGCCACGCCGACCAGATCCAGGAGTCGGCGGATCGCCATGGCGTGGATGCCCGCCTCGTGTGTGCCGTCATCAAGTGCGAGTCAGGCTGGGATGCCACGGTCACGTCCTCCGCCGGTGCGGTGGGTCTCATGCAGGTGATGCCCTCCACGGCGGAGTCGCTCGCCGAGATGGGCATCGTGGATGCCACGGCATGGGATCCCGACGACCTCACCGACCCTGCCACCAACATCGAGTACGGAAGTGCCTACCTCGCATACCTGCAGGACAACCTCTCGTCGATGGACGAGGTGGTGGCCGCCTACAATGCCGGAATCGGCACCGTGAACCAGTGGCGCTCGGATGGAGGGGACATCGTGGACAACATCACGTATCCCGAGACGAGCCGATATCTCGAGCGTGTGAATCGGGCCTATGCCGGTTACGTGAGGTGCTACCCCGAGGGGATCACCTCTCGGGAGTGAGAAGCGAGCGGTATACGTCCACGAGGGCATCATCGTACGTGAGCTCGAGCAGCATCTCCGTGAAGACCCTCGCCGGACGGAAGAGGTTGGCATCGGTGCAGGCGCGCGCACATGCTGCCGTGGTCCTGTGCATGTCGGACGTGCTGCCGTAGGGAAGTCCCGCCGCCTCGATCATCTTTCTTGCCTCCTCGCCGGCAACCCTCTTGAGCTGCGGGTCGTTGGCGAGCAGCTCTTCGAGCTCTACGTTTGCCTGGTCCGCCACGTCGGAGCGAAGCTCTGTCGCGCGTGCGTAGCAGGCTGCCGCGAGCTGGCCGTGGCCGAGCTTCCACTCTATAAACGCCAGGCGATAGAAGCAGATGCCCAGGTCGCGCGTCGTGCCAGACATGGTGACCGCCTTCTGTATGAGGTCGGCCGCCTCGAAGACGCATGACTGTCCCTCGAGCGTGCGTACCTTCGTGAGCAGGGCATCGGGCGTCGCGGGTGCGATCCTTATGAGCTCGTCGTCGTGCGCGAGGGCCTCGTCGTAGCGCCCGAGGATGTTGAGGATGCGCGCCGCCTCCGCATGACCCACGTAGTAGGCATCAGGCACGAGACGGGTGGTCCGCATGTGATCGTCGAGGTTGCGGTTGTAGTAGACGCGCTCCGCGATCGAGTTGAAGTAGCGGTACACGTTGTCCGCGTCATCGAGGTACATGCCCATCTCGGTAACGGGACCGAGCGTTCCGACAAGCGAGCCGAGCGCGTCGTTGAGCCTCTCCGCGTCGAGCTGCCCATCGTTGCCGAGGACGTCACGTATGTGTGCGACCGTCAAGGAGAGCGGATCGCCGTTGACGAAGACCTCCGCGAGACGTTGATGGTCCGAGACATCCACCGTGCCGTCGACGAGGACCTTGGCCGTGCGGTTGCATGCCTCCATGACCGTGACGTCATTGGTGGCGTCGCGGGCGGACATGAGCTTGGAGACCGCATCTCCCGTCGTGGCGATCCGATCGGACAGGATGTCGTTCCACTTCGAGGCCCTGAGCGAGATCTCGTAGATGCCGAGCTCGCATATGTGCCGTGCACCGGTCGCCTCCTCGAGCGCCGTGGGGCAGTCGGAGTCATCAAGCTCGGCATCCCGAGCGCGGAGGGCGGGGGATACGATCTCGTCTCGCCCGGTCAGGAAGGGCTCCACGCAGTCGAGCCAGCCCCTCGGGTCGAAGGCGGCCCGTACGGCGTCACCTTTGGGAAAGCCACCTGCGTCAAGCCCGGATGTCCGTGCCACGGTACGGAGCTGGCCCAGGGAGGTCGCGTCGAGGCGCAGCGAGAGGATCGTCTCCTTCGAGCGATGCTCATGGCAGTTGACCACGACGGTCGAGATGCCCCCGTCGGCCTCGAACGCCCCGCGCGCGGCCAGGAGCGCGGAGCGGAGGGCGTAGGCGCGGGCCGCGCGGACGCGTCCGGCATCGTCTGGCGAGACGAGCGAGAAGCACGCGGGTCTCGGCACGTCGAACTCTACGAGGAAGGTGCCGGCGGCGAGGTTTGCCTGCATGTCGAACTGGACGCGAAACGCGGTTGGTACGCCCTCGGCAAAGTCGGCGAAGCGCCTCCGTGCCTCCCACTCGCCTCCTCCCACGGGGACGGACGCGTCGGCCTGGTCCTGGCCGACCCGAGGCAGGGGCATGAGCTCGGCGGTGGACGCGAGGACGTCGTGCAGGCGGTGGTCGAGCGCCTGCCCGCCGTCCCTGCTCGCACCATCGGGGCGGAGGTCCGCATAGAGGTTGAGCACAGCCTCGAGCGTGACGAGGCGATCGTACTTCTCGGGGGTGAGGTCGTCGTCGCGGAGGGAAAGCCAGTACCGGCCGCTTCGCGCGAGCTTGGTGGCGGACGCGGCAGGCGTGTCCTCCCAGGATGCGAGGCCGATCCTGCGAAGCAGCTCGGGCAGCGGCGCATGCGTGCCGTCATCGTGTGCGAGAAGGTCTGCGAGGGCGGCGCGCACGTCCGTGGAGCGCAGGACCATCTGCAGCACCGGGTCGACCGCTGTGATGGCACTCGTCGTCGCGAGAGGGGGGTCAGGGGCGCAGGGGAGATCGCGGAGCTGACGGGCGGACAGCACCTTGAGCGCCACGAGCGAGGAGGCGGCTGCGACCGCGGCCACGACCATGATGGTGCGGAGCATGGCCCCGGCGGATGGCAGGACTCGCCCGTCGGTCATCGTGGCGGCAAGAAGGACGACTGCGCCGGCCACGAAGACTCCCTGTGCCACGCGCAGGACGCGGAGGATGACCCGCTCGGGCGTGCCGTCACTGTTTTTCCTGCCGCCTGCCAAAAAGTGCTCCCTCCCGTTGCCCCGACGGCTTGATTCTATCGCATGCTCGTGACGAGAACGCATGGTGTGGCGAAGTATCGAACATGTGTTTGTAATTCGTCTGATGGGGCTGTAGACTGATGGCACGCGGAGAAAGGAGCAGGCGCATGACGGACGTGTCCACGGCCATGGCGGCACCAGCGGAGCGCTATGGCGGCGAGCTCAGGAGGTTCGGGGTCGAGGATGCGGGACAGCCGTTCAAGGTCGTCTCGCCCTACGAGCCGTCCGGGGACCAACCCCAGGCCATCGCCAAGCTCTCGCAAGGCGTTCGTGATGGTCTGAGGCACCAGACGCTCATGGGGGTCACGGGCTCGGGAAAGACCTTCTCGATGGCAAAGACCATAGAGGAGCTCAATCGTCCCACGCTCATCATGGAGCCGAACAAGACGCTCGCCGCACAGGTGGCATCCGAGATGAAGGGGCTCTTCCCCAACAACGCCGTCGTCTACTTCGTCTCGTACTACGACTACTACCAGCCCGAGGCCTACGTCCCTCAGACCGACACGTTCATCGAGAAGGACGCCTCCATCAACGAGGAGGTCGAGAAGCTCCGCCACCAGGCGACGTCGAGCCTCCTGTCGCGGCGCGACGTCATCGTGGTGGCCTCCGTCTCGTGCATCTACGGCATCGGCAGCCCACAGGACTACGCGGGTCTTGCTCCCAACGTGGACAAGGAGGTCCCGCTCGAGCGGGACGACCTCATCCGCAACCTCATCGACATCCAGTACGACCGCAACGACTACGACCTCCAGCGCGGCATGTTCCGCGTGAGGGGGGATGTCGTCGACGTCTTTCCGCCCTATGCGGAGAACCCGCTGCGCATCGGGTTCTTCGGCGATGAGGTCGAGCTCATCGCGGAGATCGACAACGTCACGGGCGAGGTGGTCCGCGAGTTCGATGCCGTGCCCATCTGGCCCGCGTCGCACTACGTCACGGAGCGTCCCAAAGTCACGCGCGCCCTCACGACCATCAGCGACGAGCTGGAGCAGCGTGTGGCCGAGCTCAAGGCTTCCGACCACGTGCTCGAGGCGCAGCGCCTCTCGCAGCGCACGGCGTACGACCTCGAGATGCTCGAGAGCATGGGCTACTGCAACGGCATCGAGAACTACTCGCGTCACCTTGACGGCCGTGCCCCGGGCGAGCCGCCCTACACGCTCATCGACTACTTCCCCAAGGACATGCTCTGCATCATCGACGAGTCCCACGTCACCGTTCCGCAGATCCGCGGCATGCACGAGGGCGACCGTTCCCGCAAGATCACCCTCGTCGACCACGGATTCCGCCTGCCGTCGGCGCTTGACAACCGCCCGCTGCGCTTCGATGAGTTCGAGGCGCGCATACCGCAGTTCATCTACGTGTCGGCCACACCCGGAGACTACGAGGAGTCGGTCTCGCAGCAGCAGGTCGAACAGGTCATCCGTCCCACGGGACTTCTCGACCCCAAGATCGAGGTGCGACCGGTACGCGGACAGATAGACGACCTCATCTCCGAGATCAGGGACCGCACGGCACGCCACGAACGCGTGCTCGTCACCACGCTCACCAAGCGCATGGCGGAAGACCTCACCGACCACCTGCTCGACGAGGGCATAAAGGTCAACTACATGCACTCGGACACGGCCACGCTCGACCGCGTGGAGATCATCCGCGACCTGCGTCAGGGCAAGATCGACGTGCTTGTCGGCATCAACCTCCTGCGAGAGGGGCTCGACATCCCCGAAGTCTCGCTCGTGGCGATCCTCGATGCCGACAAGGAGGGATTCCTCCGCAACCGGCGCTCTCTCATCCAGACGATGGGCCGAGCCGCCCGCAATGTCTCCGGGGAGGTCGTCATGTACGCCGACGAGGTCACCGACTCCATGCGCGAGGCGATCGACGAGACGACCCGTCGTCGGTCCATCCAGGAGGCCTATAACAAGGAGAACGGCATCGAGCCGCAGAGCGTGCGCAAGGCCATCTCGGACATAGCGGGGTTCCTGGCCGAGGCCAACGCCAACGTGGGCAAACGGCAGCGCAAGGATGGCGTCTTCTACACGGCGTCGGGCAAGGATGGCGACGACCAGGGCGAATCTGCCGTCGAGGCCGTCGCGAAGGAGCTCTCCGGCCTGCCCAAGGACGAGATCATGCGCATCATAGCCTCGCTCGAGGAGGAGATGGCATCCGCGTCCGCCGACATGGACTACGAGGAGGCGGCACGCGTGCGCGACCAGCTCGTCGAGCTCAAGACCCAGGTCGAGGGTACGACGGCCGACGAGGTCATCAGCCGGCTCAAGGCCAATGCCCGAAAGGGGAGCGCACACGCCACGCGCAGGCACTACCACCCCAAGCACTAGCCCCAGGACAGAATCGAGCAGCCATGCCCTTCGACAAGCGCAACGTCATCTCATATCTCGGTACGCAGTTTGATGCCTTCGACGTGCGAGGACTCACGGAAGTCGACAGTCTCGTGCTCGCGTGCGTCTCCTACTACCAAGTTCCTGACGAGGCGGCCGCCGCACGCACCCACGAGGGCATCGCACTCGTCGACCTCTATCGCGCCGACTGGTTCGACGACCTCACCTGCGGCCTCTGGGACCCTGACGGGCTGGTGCGGTTGCTCGGCGCCATCGTGGCAAGCCCTCGCTTTCGCCCCCTGCGCCTGTGTGATTACGTCTCGGAGATGGATTCCCATCGCGAGAAGCAGTTCTCCGCATGCACCCTGCGCTTTCCGTCCGGGGATGCCTACGTGTCGTTTCGCGGCACGGACAACACCATCGTCGGTTGGAAGGAGGACTTCAACATGGCCTTCGAGGCGCACGTGCCCTCGCAGGCACGGGCCGTGCGCTATCTCGAGAGCGCGGTCTCGCTCACTGCGGGGCGGGTCTTCGTGGGAGGTCACTCCAAGGGTGGCAACCTTGCCGTGTACGCGACGGCCATGTGCGACCCCGCCACCCATGCGCGCATCGAGGCGGCGTTCTCGCATGACGGGCCAGGTTTCACGCGCGAGACGCTCTCCTCTCCCAGCTGGAAGGTGAGTGTCGGGCTCATACGCAAGACGGTACCCACGTCATCGCTCGTCGGCATGCTCTTCGAGCAGCAGGAGGAATATGTCACCGTGGAGTCCACGGCGGTGGGCGTCCTGCAGCACGACCCCTTCTCATGGGTTGTCGAGGGTCTTGGGTTCTTGCGGAAGGAGGGCATCTCGGGTGGTGCCGGCTTTCTCGACAGAAGCCTTAACGAGTGGATCGCGAGCATGAGCCGGGAGGAACGCGAGAGCTTCGTGGACACGCTCTTCTCCGTCCTCTACGCCAGCGGCGAGGACACCTTCGCGAGCCTTCACAGCAACTGGCGGACGGCGGTTCCCGCCATGCTTGCGGCGGCCTCCAAGCTTGACGAGGAGGAGCGCGGTCACATCGCTCGTGCCGTCACGCTTCTCGGCGAGGCGCTCTTCCCGGACGTCGCGCCATTCGGCGCTTCCGATCCCAACAAGGTGGGGCGCCGACAGTTTCGCATCGGGTCCGCCAGTCCGTCCGAGCAGGTTGACAGCCCGTCTGAGCAGGCGTAGCGTCAGGTGCACGAGGTTTCGGGTACAGTGGGAGCATGCGGGCAACCGTCCCGCTTGTCGAATCGAGGGGAAGCCATGGCCGCAAAGATTGTCGTCGCATGTGGAAGCGGTGTCGCCACGTCCCATACGGTGGCCAACAAGATCTCCAAGCTGCTCGCCGCCCGTGGCGTCGACGCAGACGTGGTCGCCGTCGACGTGGCCTCCCTCGCTGACGCGCTCGTTGGTGCCGATGCCTATGTTCCCGTCGTCAGCACGCACGAGGACTACGACGTGCCCGTGTTCAACGGCGTGGCCTTCCTCACCGGCATGAACGAGGAGGAGGAGCTCGATCGGCTCGTCGCCGCATTGGGCGACAAGTAGTCCGTGGCTCCGGCAACATCCGACAAACTGCCCACGTGGCTCCGGCAGCTCATTTCGTATGCGTTGTTCGGTTGCATCGCCGTGGGCGTCGACGTTCTCGTCTACGAGGCTCTCACGGATGTGCTTGGCCTCTATCCGCTCGTCTCAAACGTGGCGAGCGCATCCGTGGGGATTACGACGTCCTTCTTTCTCAACAGGCGGTTTACCTTCAAGGCGTCAGATAGGCCCGGCAGGCGCTATCTCATGTTCCTTGCCGTCGGCACGACGGGCATGCTCGTCCAGGAGGTCATCATCTGGGCCTTGCTCGTCCATACCACGGCAAGCAACCTCGCGGCAAAGCTCGCTGCCGTGGTCTCTGCAGGGATCCTGCAGTTTCTCCTCAACAGAGGCGTCACGTTCGGGAGGCTTTTCGACAAGGCCTAGCGCGTCCGGCCCAGTGCGCCCACGACCGCCTCGGCCGTGCGGATTCCGTCGGCTGCGGCGCTCATGATGCCACCCGCATATCCGGCGCCCTCCCCGCAGGGCCACAGGCCACGCGTGCTCACGCTCTGGCCATCGTCGTCGCGCGTCACGCGCACCGGTGCGCTCGAGCGCGTCTCCACCCCTGTGAGCACGGCGTCGGCGGCGGAGAACCCACGTAGCCTGCGCTCCATGAGGGGGATGGCGTCACGGATGGTCTGCCAGACGTAGCCGGGGAGGCATGGTGCGACGTCGCCCCACGCGACGCCACGAGGATAGGTGGGCCTCACGCGTCCACCGGCGCTCGACGGCACGCCCTGGAGGAAGTCACCCACGAGCTGGGCAGGTGCCACGTAGGCACCCCCTCCCGCGGCGAAGGCGGCCTGCTCGCAGTCCCGCTGGAGACGTACGCCCGCAAGGACGTCATCTCCGGGCAGGTCACCGGGAAAGACGTTGGCGAGAAGCCCGGCGTTGGCGTTCTCGCCTGCGCGGTCGGAGAGGCTCATGCCGTTGGTGACCACGCCGCCCCGCTCGCTTGCGGCCGAGACCACGAAGCCGCCGGGGCACATGCAGAACGAGAAGGCGCTCCTGCCCGAAGGTAGGTGCACGGCGAGTTTGTACGGGGCTGCGCCGAGGGCGGGGTGTCCCGCCGACCTGCCATAGAGCACGGCGTCGACGTCCGCCTGGAGGTGCTCGATGCGCACGCCCATGGCGAAGGTCTTGCGTTCCATGGAGATGCCGTGGTCGCGGAGGAGCTCGAAGACGTCGCGTGCCGAGTGCCCACAGGAGAGGATCACGCAGGATGTCGCCACGCGCTCCTCGCGAGGGGCGCCCTTCGCGTCACGAGTCTCGAGGGTCACGGAACGGACGGCGCCGTCTGTCACCCCGATGTCCGTGAGCCTGCAGCGGCAGCGGACCTCCCCTCCCGCCTCCTCGATCATGCGTACGATGTTCGTGACCACGCCGGGAAGCACGTCGCTTCCCACGTGTGGCTTGGCGTCCCAGAGGATCCGACGCTGGGCGCCCGCCTCCACGAAGGTCTCGAGGATGAATCGGTGCGAGACGCTCTTGGTTCCGGTCTGGAGCTTGCCGTCGGAGAAGGTCCCCGCCCCGCCCACGCCATACTGGATGTTGCACTCGGGGTCGAGGATCCCCGTCTCGTTGTGGAGGGACACCACGCGTCCCCTGCGCAGGGCGTCGTCGCCGCGTTCCACGAGCAGCGGCTCGAGTCCGGCGCGTGCGAGGGCGAGGGCGCAGAAGAGGCCGGCACAGCCCGCACCGACCACGACGGGACGCGTCCCGACCACCGTGCCCGCGAAGGCAGGCAGCGAGAAGGGCGTCTCGTGGATGAGCGAGATCCCGCCGTCCGCGTGTCGTCTGGCCAGGCGATCCATGAGTGACGTCTCCGCATCGGCCCCGCCGGCGAGCTGGATGCGCGCCGTATAGATGACGACAATCGCGTCGCGCCTTCGCGCGTCGATGGAGCGCCTGCGCAGCTCGACGGAGAGGAGGTCGCGTGGGGAAAGGCGGAGCCTGTGAAGCAGGGCCGCGCGCACCGCACGCAGCTCGGTCTCGTCGCTACCGTCAAGGCTTGCGACGGGCACCTTGACTCCCGTGACCTCGATCACGCGCGGTCGCCTCCCCGTGTGCGTGCGGCAGCCGCGATGCCTGCGACCTCGCCGCTGCGCCAGGCCCAGGACAGGTTGAAGCCGCCACAGGCCCCATCCACGTCGAGCGTCTCTCCGCAGGCGAAGAGTCCGGGGATGTCCGTGGCCTCCAAGGTCATCGGGTCAAACTGCCCGTTGGCAAGGCCACCACGCATGACCTGCGCATGGTTTGTCTCCGCAAGGCCAGATACCGTGAGCCGGATGTGGCGTGCCCTGTCAAGGGCCGACGCGACGTCCGTGTCGGCACCGAGCGTGCGTGCCAGCTCCGGGTCGAGGACGCCGTCCGCCGTGCCAAGTTCGATCGCACGGGCGATGGCGTCATCCGGTACGTCAAAGAGCAGGTCGAGCGAGAGCAGGTCCTTCGGCAGGGCGATGCGCGACATGTCGAAGATCACGATTCCCGATAGCCCGTAGCTGCGCAGGAGCACCTCTCCGCACTCACGTGCGATGACGTCGCCCTCGCGTGAGAGCGTGACCTCGGCTACCGCGCGTCGTCCGTCAAGTGCGAGGATGGGCGCGGCCTCGCAGGCGAGCGGACAGAGTGCGGGAACCGTGGGTACGACATCGAGTTGCAGGTCAGAGAGGGCGTGGGCGCTGCCACCGCCCGTGGCGACGACGAGCGCGCGCGTCTCGGCGCTCGCGTGTCCGTCGGAGAAGGCCTCTCTCCACGTGACGGAAAAGCCCTCGGGCGTCCGTTCTGCGCGCATGACCTCGCGTGCGCAGGCGAGCGTGACCCCGGCTCGTCGCGCCCGAAAGAGAAGCGCGCCCCTCACCGAGTCCGCGCGGTTGCTCGTGGGATAGAGTCTGTCCCCCTCGCCCCGCCATGCCAGGCCGCAGTCCGCGAGAAAGGCGAGCACGTCCGCGAGGTATGTCTCGCCGACCACAGCAGAGACGAAGGCGGGGTCGTTGTAGCGTCGCGGGGAGAGACGAAGGTTGGAGAGGTTGCAGCGTCCGTTACCCGTGGCGAGGATGCTGCGCCCGCATTCGACGTCGCGTTCCAGCGCCACCGTGACGGCACCGTGCTCGGCCGCCGCTATCGCGCAGGAGAGACCGGCTGCGCCTGCGCCACAGACGATGACGTCGGGGTTGGCCGGCACAGGCGTGTGCTCTGCGAGCGCGAGCTGACGCGCGCGGACCTGCTGTCGGGATTCCTTGCGGACGGATGCGGGCATGTGCGGCTACTCTCCGTCGAGACCGACATCCACGAGCTCGGACACCCGAACGATGGTCTGGACGGCGTCGGGGAGAAGCCCTTCGGGGAGGACGTCTTCGATGGTGCCCTCGTCGCATGCGGCGGCGAGCGTGGGATCGATGGGCAGCTGGCCGAGCGGGGCGATCCCGAAGGCCTCGGCCGTCCTGGTAAGATGGCTCGGGCCGTAGGGCTCGATCCTCTCGCCGCAGTGCGGGCACTCGACGTAGGCCATGTTCTCCACGAGGCCGAAGACCGGCACGTGCATCAGGTTGGCCATGTTCACGGCCTTGCCCACGACCATCTGCACGAGGTCCTGCGGACTCGACACGATCACGACGCCTTCGATGGGCAGCGACTGGAACACGGTGAGCGCGACGTCGGAGGTTCCCGGGGGCATGTCCACGAGGAGGTAGTCGATGTCGCCCCAGATGGTCTCGGAATAGAACTGCTTGATCGCATTGGCCACGACGGGACCGCGCCAGAGGACGGGCTCGGTCTCCGACTCGAGCACGAGGTTGGCGCTCATGACCCTGACGCCTCCCTTGGAGGTGACGGGTACGAGCATGTCATCGAGGCCCGTCGCGCGCGCTCCGGAGAGTCCGAGCATCCTGGGGATGGACGGACCGGTGATGTCGGCATCGAGGACGCCGACCTTGGCGCCACGGCGGGCAAGCTCCACGGCGATGATGCCCGTGACGAAGGACTTGCCGACTCCGCCCTTGCCCGAGATGACTCCGACCACGTGCTTGATGTCGGAGCTCCCGTTCTGCTCGAAGACCTGCGGGCCCTGGTCGCGCTTCCTGCCATGAAGGGCCTCGTCGACCTCCTTGCGCAGCTGCTCCTCGTCGATGTCTGACATGGTTCTCCTCTCCTGCGCCCTTTGGCGCACCGGTGCATACGTGACGATTCTACCCGAGTGTGGCGGGCGTGGACGGGCCATGCTCGGGTCGTGGGAGAACATGCAGATGTCGGAGGGGGTCGGGGTTGCGCGAGGCCCTCGCCAGCTGGTGCTGGACCAGAATGACCCGCAGAGAAACGGGTCGGATGTACGAGCCTGCCTCGGACTCGCTGCGGGAGGGAATCCAATGCTCAGTCCCAACAGGGAATCGATGGTGCTGCAAGCTCCCTCTCGCACGGTACCTCTCCGAAGCTCGTACATCCGGCCCGTTTCTCTGCAGGTGTCTCGCCCGTGCTCATTATGCAGAAGCCATCCGCACCTTTCACATCGCCGGACGTGGATTGATGATGCTCATGTATTTATTGAAAAACAATAAATTGGCATTGAATAACGATAATTCACTGGTATCCTCATGGCTATACGGTTTGATGTGAATCGGAGGTCCCATGTCCTATCGAGAAATGTCGGCGGTGCTCAAGGTGGTCGATCTGCTTGCATGCGCCGCGTGCCTGTTCGTGCTCGTGGCGGTGATGCCCGACCTCGAGGCCCGACACGTGGTGCCCCAGGGTTCCGTGCTCGGCTTCGCCGCAGGGATAGCGCCGCTGCTTGCCCTTGGCGTCCAGGCCTGGAGGCTCTTCTCCGCGATAGGCCGCGGCGAGACCTTCACCGAGAAGAACGCGCGCCGGCTGCGGACCATGGGCTACTTCGCCGCGTCCGACGCGGCGATATGGCTCCTGCTCATCGTCATCGGCGTGCTGGGCTCGGATGGTCTGGCCTTCTCGGTCGTCGCATCGCTCTCCGTCGCCTTCGTCTTCGTCTTCACGCTCACGGTAGTCTGCGCGGCGCTCTCCCATCTTGCCTCCAGCGCGGCGGACATCAAGTCCGAGAACGACCTCGTGGTGTAGACATGGGACGCATCGCAGTCAACCTCGACGTGGTACTCGCCCAACGCAAGATGAGCCTCACCGAGCTCTCGGAGCGTGTGGGCGTGACCATCGCCAATCTCTCGATTCTCAAGACGGGCAAGGCCAGGGCCATCAGGTTCTCGACGCTCGAGGCAATCTGCCGCGAGCTCGGTTGCCAGCCTGCCGACCTGCTCGAATACGTATCCGATGAGGAACCGGACGAAGGGGAGTAAACGCATGTCACAACTGTCTGCCACAGGGGAGCCCCCGATGCTCCCAGGCCACCCGTCTGTCGATCCTGCTCCGAAGGCACCCAGCGAGAGGCTCGAGACCTCGTTTGGGCCGCGTGACTGGGCCGCGGTGGCCTGTGCCGCGGGCCTTGCGCTCTGGTGGTGCGTGGCAGTCGACGGGCTCGTGCTCTCCTCCCTGCTCGTCCTCGCCGGTGGGGCCGCCTTCACGGTGGCGATCCTCGGCTTCTTCGCCTGTGCGCTCGCGCTGCTCGGACGGAGCGCGCGACATACGCGCGGATCGGTCTCCATGCTCGCGGCGACCGCGGTGCTCGCCTGCGTGCCTGCCGTCACGAGTGACCCCTACGTGCGTGCCTGCAACGCCTTCGTGCTCGCTGCGGCGTGCATGCTCGAGTATCTCATGCTCTCGGGATGTGCCGATGACGTCGCCCTGCGCGCATCCGGTGTCCCATGCGCCCTTGGCTTCTTCCTCCGCTCGCAGTTCGCACGCTTCCTCCACCCGCTGAGTGCCCTCGTGCGCCCGGGGCACGGCAAGGCAAGCACGTGTCGTGCCGTGCTGCTCAGCGTGCTCGCCGCCCTTGCGCTGCTCTGCGTGGTGCTGCCCCTGCTCATGCGTGCCGATGTCATCTTCGACCGCGTGCTGGGCCAGGTCTTCGCGCGGCTGGGAGGTGACCTCGAGACCAACCTCCTGCGCGTGGCGCGCTTCGTCTTCGTGGCGCTCGTGACGTCGTCGCTGCTCGTCTCGCTTCTGCGAAGGGACGGGGCGTGCAAGACGCTGCCGCGAGAGGGTCGGGCGCACGTGGCGAGCGTGGCGTCGGTGCTTCCGGTGCTCGTGATGCTCGATGTGGTCTATCTGGCCTTCGCCCTCGTGCAGTGTGGCTACCTCTTTGGTGGGGCGAGCGCCTCGGAGGTCGCCGGCGGCTATGCGCGCTATGCGCGGTCCGGCTTCTTCGAGCTCATCGCCGTGGCGGCCATCAACGTGTGCGTGCTTCTCGCCACGCTTTGGGCGAGACGGGACGCCGTCCGCTCTCGCGTCGTCGATGCGTCCCAGCTCGTCCTCCTCGCGCTCACGCTCGTGGTGGACGCGTCGGCCGCCTGGCGCATGGGGCTCTACGTCGGCGTGTACGGATTCTCCGAGCTGCGCGCATTCGCGCTGTTGGGCATCGCCGTCGTCGCCGTCGTGGTGGTGCTCTGCGCCGTACGCGTGGTGCGGCCGGATCGTGCGCTCTATCGGTGGGCGCTGGGGTGTCTTCTCGCCCTGTGGTGCGTGTTCGCGCTCTCCGGCGTGGACGCATGGGTGGCTCGGTTCGACGTGGACGGCTACCTCTCGGGCAGCATCGAGACGATCGATGTGCCGTACCTGGCCTCACTCTCCAGGGACGCGTGGCCCGCCCTCGAGCACCTCGCAGAGGAGGACCCGTCGATGGCCAACGAGGTGGACGAGCAGCTGGGGCTGAGCTTGGCCTGCCATGACCGGGACGGCGGCTGGGCGGTCCGCTCTCTTCCGTCACTCGCTGCGGGGGAGTAGTATCCTGGCGTCTAAGGTGTGCGTCGTGCGGTCTCTAGGTCGCCGCAATCGCTGCGCGCAGCTACTCGGGTACACTCGAAGACTGTACAAAATCGCAGTTGGAAACCGTAAGAGGCAGGTATGGCAAACGACTCCATAGTCATCCGCGGCGCCCGGGAGCACAACCTCGCCGACGTGGACGTCGACATCCCGCGCGACAAGCTCGTCGTGATCACGGGGCTGTCCGGCTCCGGCAAGTCGAGCCTCGCCTTCGACACGATCTACGCCGAGGGGCAGCGTCGCTACGTCGAGAGTCTCTCGAGCTACGCACGCCAGTTCCTCGGGCAGATGGACAAGCCCGACCTCGACTCGATCGACGGCCTCTCGCCTGCCGTCTCCATCGACCAGAAGACCACGTCGCGCAACCCCCGCTCCACCGTGGGCACCGTCACCGAGATCTACGACTACCTGCGCCTCCTCTTCGCGCGCGTCGGGGTCCCACACTGTCCCGAGTGCGGTCGCGTGATCGAGCGCCAGACCACCGACCAGGTTGCCGACAAGATCCTCGCGGCTGGCCAGGGGTACCGGGCGCTCGTGCTCGCGCCCGTGGTCCTCGGCCGGAAGGGCGAGTACGCCAAGCTCTTCGATGACCTCAAGAAGGAGGGGTTCTCGCGCGTCCGCGTCGACGGCGAGGTGCGTGACCTCGACGAGGACATCAGGCTCGAGAAGAAGCTCAAGCACACCGTCGAGGTCGTCGTCGACCGCATCGTGATCCGCGAGGGGTCGATCGGCCGCATCGCCGAGGCCGTGGAGCAGGCCACCAAGCTTGCCGCCGGCAAGGTCGGCGTCTACCTGCTGCCCGATCGGAACGACCCCGAGCACATGTCCGGCGAGCTGCTCCAGTACTCGCTCGCCCTCGCGTGCCCCGAGCACGGCCACTCGATCTCCGACCTCCAGCCGCGCGACTTCTCCTTCAACGCGCCCTACGGCGCCTGCCCCGACTGCGACGGTCTCGGCTTCCGCAAGATCGTGGATGCCGCCGCCCTGATCGAGGACCCGTCGCTCTCGATCGCCGACGGCGTCTTCGGCAGCCTCTTCGGTCACTCCAACTACTACCCGCAGATCCTCTCGGCGGTCTGCACGCATCTCGGCGTCTCAGACCAGACGCCCTGGACCGACCTTCCCAAGAAGGTGCGGGACGTGCTTCTCGACGGCCTCGGCGCCACGAAGATCCGCGTCGACTACGTCACGCGCGACGGACGGAGCACGCACTGGTTCACCACGTACTCGGGCGTGCGCAAGATACTCTTCGACAAGTACCAGGAGACCACGTCGGAGACCATGAAGACGCACCTCGAGAGGTACATCCGCGAGGTCCCCTGCTCCACCTGCCATGGCGCGAGGCTCAAGCCCGAGTATCTCGCCGTCACCGTGGGCGACAAGAACATCTCCGAGGTCTGCGGCATGTCGTGTCGTGACTGCCTCGCCTTCTTCGATGGTCTTGCGCTCGACAGCCGTCAGCTCTTCATCGCCGGACCCATCGTCAAGGAGATCAGGGAGCGTCTGCGCTTCATGGTCAACGTGGGCCTCGACTATCTCACGCTCTCGCGTGCGGCCGCCACGCTCTCGGGAGGCGAGGCCCAGCGCATCCGCCTTGCCACGCAGATCGGCGCGGGTCTCATGGGTGTGCTCTACATCCTCGACGAGCCCTCCATCGGCCTGCACCAGCGTGACAACGACCGTCTCATCGACACGCTGCGTCACCTGCGCGACCAGGGCAACACCGTCATCGTGGTCGAGCACGACGAGGACACGATCAGGGCGGCCGACTATGTCATCGACATGGGTCCTGGCGCGGGCGAGATGGGCGGGCGCGTGGTCGCAGCGGGTACTCCCGAGCAGATCGCGGCCAACCCCGACTCCCTCACCGGCGCCTACCTTACCGGGGCGCGCCAGATCAGGCTGCCGGACGAGCGCCGCCATCCTGATCGCGGCCGTATCACGATCACGGGTGCCGAGGCCAACAACCTGAAGGACGTGACGGCCAGCATCGAGCTCGGCACGCTCACCGTGGTCACGGGCGTCTCCGGCTCGGGCAAGAGCTCGCTCGTCACCGACACGCTCGCTCCAGCGCTCACCAATGCGGTCCACCGCTCCAAGCGCATGGTCGGCGCCTACCGCACCATCGAGGGCATCGATCTCATCGACAAGGTCATCGACATCGACCAGAGCCCCATCGGGCGCACGCCCCGCTCGAACCCCGCCACCTACATCGGCCTCTGGGACGACCTGCGTGCGCTCTACGCGTCCCTGCCCGAGAGCCGGATGCGCGGCTACTCTCCGGGTCGCTTCTCGTTCAACGTGTCCGGGGGGCGCTGCGAGGCCTGCAAGGGCGACGGACAGATCAAGATAGAGATGAACTTCCTGCCCGACATCTACGTGCCCTGCGAGGTCTGCCAGGGACGGCGCTACAATCGCGAGACGCTCGAGATCACCTATCACGACAGGTCCATCTCGGACGTGCTCGACATGACCGTCACCGAGGCGCTGGCGTTCTTCGTCAACATCCCGCGCATCAAGAACAAGCTGCAGACCCTCTGCGACGTGGGACTCGGCTACATCCACCTCGGCCAGCCCGCGACGACGCTCTCGGGCGGCGAGGCGCAGCGCGTGAAGCTCGCCAAGGAGCTCCACCGCACGCAGACGGGCCGTACCTTCTACATCCTCGACGAACCCACCACGGGCCTGCACTTCGAGGACGTCCGCCAGCTCGTCGACGTGCTCGAGAAGCTCGTGGACGCGGGCAACACCGTGCTCGTCATCGAGCACAACCTCGACGTCATCAAGATGGCCGACCGCGTTCTGGACATGGGCCCCGAAGGTGGCGACGAGGGCGGACGCGTGGTCGCCTACGGCACGCCCGAGGAGGTCGCCGAGGTGCCCGGAAGCTATACGGGCATGTACCTGAGGCAGGTCCTCGACCGTGACCGCGCCCGTCTCGCCAGGGAGACCTAGGGCCATGGCGAGAAGGGGGAGGGTCACCAAGACCAACGCCATGCGTGAGCTGGAGGCCGCCAGCATCCGCTTCGAGCCCGTCACCTACGAGGTCGACGAGTCGGATACCTCCTCCGAGCTGGGGCTGCATATCGCCGAGATGCTCGGCGACGACCCTGCGTCCTCGTTCAAGACGCTCGTCTGCGTCGCACCCTCGGGCGACCACGTGACCTGCTGCATCCCGGTGGCTGCCGAGCTCGACCTCAAGAGGGCCGCCGCGGCGGCTGGTGAGAAGTCCCTCGAGCTCATGCACGTGCGCGACCTCGAGCGCATCACCGGCTACGTGCGCGGAGGCTGCTCGCCCATAGGCATGAGGAAGCGCTTTCCCACGATCGTCGACGAGACCGCCCAGCTCTTCGACCTCATCCACATCTCGGGCGGGAGACGCGGCCTGAGCCTCGTGCTCGCCCCTGCCGACCTCGTCGCCTTCTGCGGGGCGACCTACGCAGACCTCACGCGAGAGGGGATGTGACATGTCCGCGCCCAAGCACATGCGCAGGGATGCTGCCGTCGAGACGCCCGAGGAGGGCCCCGCACGCAGTGACGAGAAAAGCGCCCAGGTAGGTCGTAGTGCGGCCCTCATGAGCTCCCTTGTCATCGTGAGCCGCCTGACCGGCTTCTTCCGCACCTGGGGACAGGCCTACGCCATCGGCGTCACGGTGATGGCGAGCTGCTACTCGGTTGCCAACAACCTGCCCAACAGCCTCTACGAGCTCGTCGTGGCAGGCATGCTCACCACGGCGTTCTTGCCCGTGTACATGTCGGTCAAGAAGAGGGCCGGCCGCGAGGGCGCCGACAGGTACACCTCGAACCTCGTGTCCATCATCCTCGTGATCATGGGCGCGACGGCGATCCTCGGCTTCGTCTTCGCGGCGCAGCTCGTGTGGACGCAGTCCTTCTCGGCGTCCTCCGACTTCGACTTCGACCTCACGGTCTGGTTCTTCAGGTTCTTCGTCATCGAGGTCGTGCTCTATGCGCTTTCGACCATCATCTCCGGCGTGCTCAACGCCGAGCGAGACTACCTCTGGAGCTCGGCGGCCCCCATCTTCAACAACTTCGTGACCACGGCGTCGTTCTTCGCCTATGCCTACCTCGCGCCGAACAACCCCCAGCTCGCACTCGTGGTGCTCGCCCTGGGCAACCCCTTGGGCGTGGCCATCCAGGTGCTCGTGCAGATCCCCTCCCTGAGAAGGCATGGCGTGCGTCTGCACTGGCGCATCGACCTCCATGACCCCAACCTCAAGGAGACGGTCAAGATCGGTGTGCCGTCGCTCGTCGTCATGCTCACGTCCTTCGTCACGACGTCGGTGCAGTCCTCCTCGTCGCTTTCGTGCACGGCCACGGGCGCCTCCATCTCGTACTACGCGCGCCTGTGGTACACGCTTCCCTATGCCGTCCTGACCGTGCCCATCACCACCGCGATGTTCACCGAGCTCTCCGACAGCTGGGCGAGGCACAGCCTGTCCGAGTTCAGGCAGGACATCTCGAGCGGGCTGAGCCAGATACTCTTCTTCATGGTCCCGTTCATGCTCTACCTCATCGTGTTCTCGGTGCCGCTCATATCGGTCCTCGCCGCGGGGAACTTCACCTCCGACCAGATATGGGTCACGGCGCAGTACCTCATCTTCGACGCCATCGCGCTGCCCGTGTACGCCATCTGCATGTACCTCCAGAAGGTCGCCTCGGCGATGCGCCAGATGGTGCTCTATGCGGTCGCGAGCGTTCTCGGATCCGTGCTGCAGGTGGTCATCCTCCTGGCATTCACCCGGTATCTGGGCCTCAACTTCGTCGCGGCATCCTCGTTCTTCTTCTTCGTCGCCATCGACCTCGTGATGTTCGTGAGCCTGCGCCGCAAGCTCGGTCCGCTGGGGCTGCGCTCCGCGCTGGTGTCTCTCGTGCGATCGCTCGTGATCGGTGTCGCCGGCGCCGCCGTGGGCTACGCACTGCTCTCCCTGCTCAACATGACCCTTGGCGACTGCTCGGGGGCCACCATGCGCTCCGTCCTCTACTGCGTGCTCGCCGGTGTGCCCTCCCTCGTCGTGACCTACGGCCTCGCCTTCGTGCTCGGGATGCCCGAGGCCCGGCTCATCAAGTCGCTGACCCGCCGCTTCCTGCGCAGGGGGTAGCCGGGCGCTTCGTGCCGATTCGATGACGCCGCCCACAGAGACACTTTAGTGTGCTAAAGTACACGGCACCATCGGGGACAAGGACCAAGGCGTCCCGACGCGAAGAAGGGAACCATCGTGATAGCAGGTACCCCCAGGGGATTTCGTGACATCCTCCCGCAGGAGGCGCTCGCGCGCGAGCGCATCTCCAGCACCGTGCGTGACTGCTGCTCGGCCCATGGGTACCTGCCCGTGGAGACCCCGCTTCTGGAGGACCGCGACGCGTTGGAGCGCGGGGGTCGCATCAAGGGCTCGCCCTTCCAGCTCTTTGACGTCGACGGCAGCCTCCTCACGCTTCGCCCCGACCTCACGCTGCCCATCGCCCGCCTCATCGCCACGCGCGTGGGCGCCGACGAGCTTCCGGTGCGTTTCCGCTATGTCGCACCGGTCGTCCGCGAGGAGTCGTCGCTCAAGGGTCAGCCGCGCCAGTTCACCCAGCTCGGCGTCGAGCTGGTGGGTGACGAGGGAACGGCGTCGGAGACCGAGGTCGTGCGCCTTCTCTCCGAGGTGCTCTCGACGCTCGAGGTCCCCGCGTGGCGCATCGTCTTTGGCTCCGTGACGCCCCTCACCTCGCTTCTCGACGAATGCGCGCCTTCCGCGGAGTTCCGCGAGCGTGCCCTTGCCCTCGTCCACGAGTCGGACCTCGTGGGGCTCGACGAACTCGTGGCCTCGGCCGGGGGATGCCTCTCGCCCGCGGCGGCCCGTGCCATCCGCGTCGTGCCACGACTCAACGGTGGCGTCGAGGTCATCGAGAGGATCGATGCGCTTCTCGCCGCCGCAGGGGTCACTCCCGAGGCGCGCGGCACCACCGAGCTCGCGAGGCTCGTGGGCAACCTCGACGACCTCTTCGAGGAGGGTCGTGTCTCCTTCGACTTCTCGATCATCAACTCCTTCGACTACTACACGGGCATCATCTTCAAGGGATACGCGGAGGGCATCGCCGCGAGCCTCGCCTCCGGTGGTCGCTATGATGCCGTGCTCAAGAACCTCGGGCGTCCGGATGTGGCGGCCTGTGGCTTCGCCATCTCGCTCGAACGGCTGCAGGAGATCCTCGGCGAGCCGGGGGAGTCGGGCGTGGTCACGCCGGGGGTTCGTCTGGTCGAGCGGCCGCTGCGCATCGCCGTGCCCAAGGGATCGCTGCTCAAGGACACCATTCGCGTGCTCGAGGCGGTGGGCCTGCCCGTCGAGGGTCTGCGCGACCCCGGTCGCAAGCTCATCATCTCGGAGGACGGCGTCGAGTACGTGATCGTGCGCGCCCAGGACGCCCCGGTCTTCGTGGGCCACGGTGGGGCGGACTGCGGCATCTGCGGCAAGGACTCCATCGTGGAGGCGGGTCTCGACCTCCTGCAGCTCGTCGACCTGCGCTACGGTCGGTGCAGGTTCATCGTGGCCGAGCCGGCCGCCAATGCGGGTCTCGCCGAGCGAAACTACTCGTGGCGAGGCACCGTGCGCGTGGCGACCAAGTACCCGCGCATCACGCAGGCCTACTACGACTCCATCGGGCAGCAGGTGGACATCGTCACCCTGCACGGGAACATCGAGCTCGGACCCATCGTGGGCATGACCGACCGCATCGTCGACATCACCGCCACCGGTTCCACGCTGCGCGAGAACGACCTGGTGGTCATCGATGACGTCATGGAGTGCACGGCCCGCTTCTTCGCGGGCCCCGCAGCCTATCGCTGCGACAAGAGGATTCGCGACCTTGCGGCGCGGCTCGCCGAGGTCTCGGGTGAGGAGATGCGATGAGAACCGTGAAGCTGAGTGGCGGGCGCACGCTCACCACCGCCGACCTCAACAGGTCGGGCGCCCTGCCCCGCGACGTCATGGACGCGGCGGGGGCGATCGTCGACGACGTGCGCCGTCGTGGGGACGAGGCGGTCCGCGCCTACTGCATGAGGTTCGACCACGCGTGCCCGGAGGCGTTCCGCGTGCCCGAGTCCGTGATCCGCGGTGCCCTCGACATGGTCGACACAGGCTTTCTCGACTCGCTCCGTCGCGCGCACGACCAGATACTCGCCTTCCACGAGAGGGAGCGCGAGGAGTCGTGGTTCATGACGCGCGACGACGGCACGATCATGGGCGTGAAGGTCACGCCCGTGGCCTCCGCCGCCGTCTACGTGCCGGGCGGACGCGCGCAGTACCCCTCGACGGTCCTCATGGACGCCATCCCGGCAAAGGTCGCCGGCGTGCCGCGCGTGGTCATGGTCACGCCGCCGCAGCGTGACGGGTCGCTCAGCGCCTACACGCTCGCCGCCGCGGCCGTCGCGGGCGTCGACGAGGTCTACGCCGTGGGTGGAGCCCAGGCCATCGGTGCCGTCGCCTATGGCACCGAGACCATCCCTGCCGTCGACAAGATCGTGGGGCCGGGCAACGCCTACGTGGCGGCCGCCAAGCGCCACGTCTCGGGAGACGTCGGGATCGACATGGTCGCGGGCCCCTCCGAGGTCTGCGTGCTCGCCGATGCCACCGCCGATCCCGTGGTGGTGGCCGCCGACCTCATGGCCCAGGCGGAGCACGACCCCATGGCCTCCTGCTATCTCGTGACCTGCGATGCCACGCTCGCCGAGCGCGTGGCTGATGCCATCGAGCGACTCGTCGTGCAGAGCCCGCGCGAGGAGATTACGCGAACCTCGCTCGACGACCGTGGCGTGGTCGTGGTCACCGACACCCTCGACGCCGCGATAGGGGCCGTCAACGTGGTGGCGCCCGAGCACCTCGAGCTCCACTGCGCCGATGCCATGGGCCTTCTCGGCAAGGTGCGCAACGCCGGCGCCATCTTCGTGGGTGCCTGGAGCTCGGAGCCCCTCGGCGACTACGTGGCGGGTCCCAACCACACGCTGCCCACCGGAGGCACGGCTCGTTTCTCCAGCCCCCTCGGCGTCTACGACTTTCAGAAGCGCTCGAGCGTGATCTGCTACACGCCCGAGGGAATGGCGGCGGATGCGCCGGCGGTGCAGGACATGGCACAGGCGGAGGGCCTGTGGGCGCACGCCCTCTCCGTGGGGATGCGCCGAAGGCTCGTGGAGCGGGGCACCGATACCTTCGACGACGTCGCTGCCGCCTGCGAGGATGCCATGCGTACCGCCTGGCCTCGCGAGCTCGCCAAGCCCGGCGTCCCCAGCCTGCGGGGGGAGTAGCCATGACGTCGAGCATCCCTCCCGAGGTCCGCGCCCTCATGAGGCCCGCCGCCGCAGCGCTGGAGCCCTATGACCCCGCCTTCAAGCCCACGCGGATCAACCTCTCGGCGAACGAGAACACCTATCCCATGCCGCCCGCCGTGCGCGCCGCGCTCGACGAGGCCCTCGCCGCCACGCCGATGGCGCGCTATCCCCTCGCCATGTCCGACGAGCTGCGGGTCGCCCTTGCAGGGTGGCATGGCGTGACGGCCGACCAGGTCATCGTGGGCAACGGTGGTGACGAGCTGCTCTTCAACACCTTCCTCGCCTTTGGCGGACCCGGCCGCACCCTCGTGACCTGCCCGCCGACCTTCTCGGTCTACGACCTCTACGCCGGCCTGGTCGACACGCCCATCGTGCGTGTCGCGCGCGACCCCGAGACCTTCGAGCTCGACGTGGACGCCGTCGTGGAGGCGGCACGGACGGCCAACGTCGTGATCGTGACCACACCCAACAACCCCACGGGCGGCCTCTTCCCGCACGAGGGCATCGCGCGTGTGTGCGAGGCCTGCCCTGGGATCGTCCTCGCCGACGAGGCCTACATCGAGTTCGGCGGGACGGGCGCGAGCTGCGAGGGACTTCTCGGTGCCTACGACAACCTCGCCGTCCTGCATACGTTCTCCAAGGCGTTCCAGATGGCCGGGGTTCGTCTCGGCTACGTCCTCGCTAGCCCCGGGGTGGTCGCGGCGCTCGCCGTGGTGCGCCAGCCCTACTCGGTGAACGTGCTCTCGCAGACGGCCGCTCTCGTCGGCGTACGCATGCGCGACGAGTTCGCGCCGAGCATCGCGAGGATCGTCTCGGAGCGCTCCCGTCTGGCCGGCATGCTCGACGCCCTTGCCGCGCTTGGCGTGCGCACCTGGCCGAGTGCGGCCAACTTCCTGCTCGTGCGCCTGCCGAACGCAGCGGTCGTCCGTGCGCGCCTACGTGACGAGTGCTCCATACTGGTGCGTGACTTCTCCTCGACGCCCGGCCTTGCGGACTGCATCCGCCTGACCGTGGGTACGCCCGAGGAGAACGACGAGGTGGTCGCAGCCGTTCGATCGATTCTCTCGGAGGTATAGCCATGGGCAGAACCGCAACAGTCATGCGCAGGACGGGCGAGACGGACGTCCGGGTGACGGTCGACCTCGACGGTACGGGCAAGGGTGACATCCAGACCGGCGTGGGCTTCTTCGACCACATGCTCATGGCCCTCTCCCGTCACTCCCTCGTGGACATGACGGTTCACGTCGAGGGGGACACCTGGGTGGATGACCACCACACCGTGGAGGACACGGGCATCGCGCTCGGACAGGCCCTTCGCGAGGCGCTTGGCGACAAGGCGGGCATCCGCCGTTTTGGTGACGCGCTCGTGCCCCTCGACGAGGCGCTCGTGATGGCGGCCGTGGACTTCTCGGGTCGGGGCGAGCTCTTCTGGGACGTCGGCATCGGACCCGAGAAGGTGGGTTCCTTCGACACGGAGCTCGGTCATGAGTTCTTTGCGGGTCTCGCTCGTGATGCAGGCATGACGCTGCACCTTCGCAAGGTCACGGGTGACAACGCGCATCACATACTCGAGGCCACGTTCAAGGCGGCCGCGCGTGCGATGCGCGTCGCCGTCGAGCGCGACCCTCGCGTCGAGGGCATCCCGTCCACGAAGGGCGTGCTCTGATGGCGGGCGGCATCGTCGTCGTCGACTACCACAAGGGAAACCTCCTTTCGGTGGTGCGCAGCCTCGCTGACGTGGGCGGTGCGGCCGAGGCGTCCGATGACCCCGCGGTCATTCGCAACGCATCGGGGGTCGTGCTGCCTGGTGTGGGCAGCTTCGAGGACGCAATGCTCTTCATGAACGAGTCGGGACAGAGCGAGGCGGTGCTCGACGTGATTGGCTGCGGGGTGCCCTTCCTTGGCATCTGCCTCGGCCTGCAGCTTCTCTTCGAGCGGGGGGACGAGCGCGTGGTGCATCCCGCCGACACCGGTCGCTGGGCGAGCGGCCTGGGCGTGCTGCATGGCTCGGCGACGCGCCTCGCATCCTCACGGCTCAAGGTTCCGCACGTAGGCTGGGACCAGCTCGAGCTCACGGATCGCGGTCGCGCCTGCCCGCTCTTCGCAGGCGTGGCGCAGGGTGCCAACGTCTACTTCACGCACTCGTTCGCGCTTGACGAGGACGTCGAGGCGGCCGATGTGGCGGGACGCACGCACTACGTCCGCAGCTTCGCCTCGGCGGTGTGGCACGAGAACGTCTATGGCGTCCAGTTCCATCCCGAGAAGAGCTCTGGGACGGGGTTGGGCATCCTCACCAACTACGTTCGCATCGTGGGAGGTCTCGCGTGATCGTGCTACCCGCCATTGACCTCGTCGGTGGTCGCGTGGTCCGTCTCGCCAGGGGAGACCGCGCGAGGATGGACGTGTATTCCGACGACCCCGTGGCCGTGGCGCGGGACTTCCTTGCACGTGGGGCCACGTGGATCCACGTGGTAGACCTCTCGAGCACCTTCGAGGAGGACGCCGAGGCGTGTGCCGCGAACGCGATGGCGATCCGCGGCATCTGCGCCGTGGGTGGGATCTCGGTCGACGCCGGCGGGGGAGTGCGCTCGATCGCCGCCGTGGAGCGACTCGCCGAGCTCGGTGTGAGGCGCATCTCCATCGGAACGGCGCTCGTCCGCGACCCGGTCTTCGCCGCCACCGCCGCGCGCGACTTCGCCGACCTCGTCGTCGCCGACGTCGCCGCACGAGACGGTCAGGTGAAGGTCAACGGCTGGCGCGAGGGAGCGTGCGTCGCCGCTGACGAGCTCGTGGCGCACCTCGCCGATCTCGGCTACCGTCACCTGGTCTTTACCGACATCTCCCGCGACGGCATGCAGGTGGGTGTCAATGTCGAGGACTACCGTCACATCGCGCGGGTGGCCGGCTTTCCGGTCGTGGCGAGCGGAGGCATCGCGAGCCTCGAAGACATTCGCGCCCTTGCGGCGGCCGGACCCGACGTGATCGAGGGCTGCATCACGGGGCGCGCCATCTACGAGGGGAGCCTCACGCTCGAAGCGGCCCTCGCGGCTGCCGGGTCCTGAGTTCGCCCGTCGTTTCCCGTGCTTCGTCCTGTCTCGTCAGGTTCCCGAGAGGAGTCACCATGCTCACCAAGCGCGTCATCCCTTGCATGGACGTCAACAACGGACGCGTCGTCAAGGGCGTCAACTTCGTCGACCTGCGCGACGCGGGCGATCCCGTCGAGCTGGCCAGCAAGTACGACCGCGAAGGGGCGGACGAGGTCATCTTCCTCGACATCACCGCCACCTCGGACGAGCGGGCGACCACCATCGCCCTCGCCTCGCGTGCGGCGGCCGAGCTGCGCATACCCTACACGGTCGGCGGCGGCTTCCACGACGTCGCCTCGTGCCGCACGATGATCGCGGCGGGTGCCGACAAGGTCTCCATCAACTCTGCGGCCGTGAAGGATCCCTCGATCCTCACGCTGGCGGCCGAGGCGTTCGGCTCGCAGGCCGTCATCTGTGCCATCGACGCCAAGCACGTTGGTCCGGGTGACAGGTGGGAGGTGTACCTCGCGGGAGGACGTACCCCCACGGGGATCGATGCCGTGGGCTGGGCCGAGGAGGCCGCCCGCCGCGGTGCGGGGGAGATTCTCCTCACAAGCATGGACCGCGACGGCACCAAGGACGGCTTCGACATCCCGCTCACCCGTGCCGTTGCTCGTGCGGTACCCATCCCGGTCATCGCGTCGGGTGGCGTAGGCACGCTCGAGCACTTCGCCGAGGGCGTCATCGACGGCGAGGCCGATGCGGTTCTCGCTGCGAGCGTCTTCCACTTTGGCACCTTCACCATTCGCCAGGTGAAGGAGTACATGGCAAGCCAGGGCATCCCCGTGCGACTCGATTTCTAGTCCCACGTGGGCCTTGCCCGAATCGTCACCAGAGTGTGCTACCGTGCCCTCGTCGGAAGGGCGCAAGGACGCAAGCCATGAGGAGATGTCATGTCCCAGACAATCGCACCAGAGCATGCCTACGCCGGCGAGAACGTCGAGCGTGTCGCCCTTGCCGCCACGGACGTGAGGTTTGACGCGCAGGGGCTCATTCCCGCCGTCGTGCAGCAGGTGGGAACGAACGAGGTTCTCATGGTCGCGTGGATGAACGAGGAGTCCCTGCGCCTCACGCTTCTGACCAAAACCTCGTGGTTCTGGTCGCGCTCGCGCCAAGAGTTATGGAACAAAGGTGCCACCAGCGGAAACACGCAGCAGGTGCGTCGTGTGCTCGTTGACTGCGACGCGGATACGCTTGTGGTGGAGGTGGACTCGCCAGGCCCGGCCTGTCACACGGGCCACAGGAGCTGCTTCTTTCGCGAGCTCGTCGCGGACGGCCGTGCGGGCGAGTGACCTCGCTCCCGAGGCCCGCCCGTTTCTGTAGCTATGGCGCATCTGACCCGTCCGCGTGGCTTGGGTCGTAAAATCAAGGGGTGAACACTCGCGACCGTCAGCCATTCTCGACGTCCTGACATTGGAGCGCATTGCATGAATCTGACCGAGCTCTCGTTTGACCAGTTCGAGGCCGAGGCCGTGCGTCTCGGCGTGAATCTGCCCATCGAACAGACGCAGGCGTGGGCCACCTACGAGAGCACCATCCCCGGTCGCACGTCGTGGGGCTGCGCCGGCATCGAGCGCGATGGCGAGACGGTGGCCCTCGTCGCGTTCGCCGACTACGAGACCCACGGCTACCACTACCTGCGCGCCCATCACGCGCCCGTCTGGGTGTCCACGCCAACGCCGGACGAGGAGTCCGAGGCGCTTCTCGCCATCCGCGACTACGTGCGCGCACGGGACAGGAAGGTCGTCTTCGTGAGACTCTCGGTCATGTCCGACGCGCCCCAGTGCAGACCCGTGCTCTCCACGATTCCCTATGACATGACCGTCGTGATCGATGTCACCGGCGGTGACGAGGAGATCCTCTCCCAGATGAAGCCGCGCGGTCGTCGTGACGTGCGCAAGGCCCTGCGTGAGGCACCCGTGACCTGCGCAGACGAGACCGAGCGGGCGACGGCGGACTTCTCGGAGTACTACGCCGTCATGCGCGAGACGGGCGAGCGCGACGGCTTCGAGCCCGCGCCCATGTCCGACTACGAGGACATGATGCGCATCCTGGGGCCTGCCCATGTTCGTCTCTTTGCCGGGCGCGATCCCGAGGGCAAGGTCGTCACGTGGTCGATGGACACGATCTCGGGCACGCGTGGCGTGCGCTACTACGCCGGCTCCAGCAGCGCCACGATGCGCCTCCATGTGACGGACAAGCTCCTCTACTTCGAACTCTGCGAGCTGGGACGTCTGGGCTGCGAGGACGTCGACCTCATGGCGATCGGGTCGGACTTCTCGCCCGCGCTCCTGGGGCTCAACGAGTTCAAGACCAAGTTCTGCAAGGAAGGTGGTCGTCCGGTCGCGCCCGACCGTGACCTGCCGGTGCGTCCGCTCTTCTACGCATCGCTCGAGAAGGCAAAGCGGCTCATGGCCGCCAAGCGCGGCTCCGACAAGGACGCGGGGTAGCGATGCCTGCCGAGAAGAGCGCGACCGCCGCACGGCCCGTCGTCCCGCGTGAGGACCTGCTTCCCGTCATCCTCGGCGGAGACATATCGGTCTATGCCTACGCCCGCGAGTTCCATGAGGCGTATGGTGTCAGATCCGTAGGCATCAACCAGGCGTTCATTGCCGTCATCGAGCATTCGCGCATCTTTTCCGAGCTGGTGGTGACCTCGTCCATAGAGCCGGACGAGCTTCTCGGGAAGATCTCGGACCTCGCTCGCGCCAATCCCTCCAAGAGGCTCGTCGTGGTCCCCTCCACGGATGCCCTCGTGTTCTCCCTCGATGCCGTCAGGGACCAGCTGCCCGAGAGCGTGATCTGTCCCATCCCGACCCACGACGCGCTCGTCCGTTCCTGCGACAAGGTCGCGTTCGCGCACGCCTGCGAGAGGCTCGGCCTGCCCACGCCCGAGACCGAGGTCGTGAGCCTCGCGGGAGATGCGGCCATCGCCCCCACCTCCATCGGGTTTCCCGTGGTCGCCAAGCCCGCGCGGTCGGCCGACTACACCCACCTTTACTCGCAGGGGTTCAGGAAGGTCTACTCCTTCTCCTCCCAGGGCGAGCTCGATGCGCTCTGGTCCGACCTGCGCGAGGCGGGGTTCGCGGGGGAGTTTCTCGTCCAGCGCCTCATCGCCGGCGATGACACGCACATGGGCGCCCTCACGTTCTACGTAGGGTCCAAGGGTGACATGCAGGCCTTTGGTGCGGCGCAGGCCCTTCTCGAGGACCATGCGCCCACCATGCGCGGCAACTCCGTGGCCATGGTCGCCCGCGTGGAGCCCGAGCTCATGGAAGGGTGCCGTGCCCTCGTGGCCGAGTTCGGCTATACGGGCCTCGGCGAGGTGGACGTCAAGCGCGACCCGGAGACGGGCAGGTGGCTCTTCTTCGAGCTCAACCCACGTGCCGGACGCAACTCCTACTACATGGCGGCGGCGGGCGTGAACCCCATGCGCGCCGCGGTGGCTGACCTCGTCGACGGATGTGGGGCGGGGCTTCGGGTTGCCGACGAGCCGGCGCTCTATACGCTCATCCCCCTCTCGCTTCTGGAGCGCTACCTCGCTGACCCGGACCTTCTCGCCGACGTGCGCAGGCTCGTGGCGGACGGCCGGGTGTTCGACCCGCAGCGCTATGCTCCCGACATGGGCCTTCGCCGTCGTCTTGACGTGGAGCTCACGGAGAGGAACCAGGTGCGCAAGTTCGCACGCTACTATCCCCGACCCACCGACACCTCGTTCTAGGGCTGACGAGATGGCCTCCCGCGACCCCGGATATACCCCCGACCTCTCAGAGGTCGTGCCCCTCGAACAGGGTCTGCCCGAGCTTCGCCGTCGCGTGGACGAGGTCCCCACGAACCCCGGCTGCTATCTCTGGAAGGACGCGCACGACGAGGTCATCTACGTGGGCAAGGCCAAGAACCTTCGCGCGCGCCTGCGCCAGTACGTCACGCTGCAGGACGACCGCGAGAAGATTCCGCTCATGATGCAGGTCGTGCGCGACTTCGACTACATCGTGGTGGGCTCCGAGCACGAGGCGCTCGTGCTCGAGCGCAACCTCATCGCGCAGTACCATCCCTACTTCAACGTCGACTTCAAGGACGACAAGTCCTACCCCTTCATCGCCATCACCGACGGTGACGTCTTCCCCGCCATAAAGTACACCCGCGAGAGGCATCGCCGCGGCACGCGCTACTTCGGCCCCTACACCGATGCCCGCGCGGCGCGCGAGACGATAGACACGCTGCGCAAGGTGGTGCCCATCTGCACCGCCACCTGCGTGGAGTGGAAGCGCTGCCGACGCGAGCTCGAACGCAACCCCGACGAGGTCGCCGTCGCCAACATCGTGTTCGCCGACAAGGGCCGTCCATGCTTCGACTTCCACGTCGGCCGTGGTCCCGGCGTGTGCGTGGGTGCCGTCGACACCGTGGAGTATGCCGCCCACGTGCGTCAGGTGGAGAGGTTCCTCTCGGGTCAGCGCTCCCAGATCGTGAGCGAGATCGAGGAGCAGATGCGCGCCGCCGCCGCCGACCTCGACTTCGAGCGGGCGGGTCGGCTCAAGCAGCGGCTCGAGAGTCTCGTCTCCCTCGACGACCGACAGCAGGTCACGTTCTCCGCCGAGGTCAACGTGGACCTCGTGGGCATCTACCGCGAGGAGACCATCTCGGCTGCCTGCGTCTTCGTCGTCCGGGAGGGCCGCACGGTCCGCTCCGTGGAGCTCATCCTCGACAAGGGGTTGGACGTCTCCGAGGAGGAGCTCGTGAGCGGTTTCGTCAAGCGCTACTACGACGAGACCGCTGACTTGCCTGCCGAGGTCGACCTCACGCTCGAGTTGCCCGATGCCGACGTGATGGGGGAGTGGCTCGCCGAGAAGCGCGGCCGTGCCTGTCACCTCCATCATCCGCAGCGCGGCGAGAAGCGCCACCTCCTCGACATGGCCTGCGACAACGCGCATCACGCGCTGGTGCGTTACATGGTGCGCACGGGCTATGCCGACGACCGTACCAACCAGGCCCTGCTCCAGCTCGAGAGCGCGCTCGCGCTCGCCTCGCCGCCGATGCGCATCGAGTGCTTCGACGTCTCCACGCTCCACGGGAGGTTCACGGTGGCGAGCATGGTGGTCTTCTCGAACGGGCGGCCCGACAAGGCGCAGTACCGCCGGTTCAAGATCCACGCCGACCTTGACGAGGCGAATGACGTCCTCTCCATGGAGGAGGTCCTCGGCAGGCGCTACGCACCCGAGCGCATGGCCGACGAGCGCTTTGGGTCAAGGCCTGACCTGCTCGTGGTCGATGGCGGAAAGCCTCAGCTCACGGCCGCCATGAACCAGCTCGAGGCACTCGGCCTCGACATCCCGGTCTGCGGGCTGGCCAAGGCCGACGAGGAGGTCTTCGTCCCCTGGGACGACACGCCCGTGGTGCTGCCGTCCGGTTCCGCCTCGCTTTACCTCATCAAGCAGGTGCGTGACGAGTCCCACCGCTTTGCCATCACCTTCCACCGCGAGCTGCGCGACAAGGCGATGACCGTCTCGGTGCTCGACGAGGTCCCGGGCGTGGGTCCCAAGCGCAAGCGCGCGATCATGCGGAGGTTCTGCTCCCTGAAGCGCCTGCGCGCCGCTACCGTGGAGGAGATCGCCGGCGTCGAGGGCATTCCCGCCGACGTCGCCCGCTCCGTCTACGACGCCATCCACGCATAGGGACGTCCCCGCCCCTGGTCCGGATGCGCCGGCATCTTCAGTCCGAGAAGGCTACCCACGGCATGGGGTGCATTTTTCGCCGGGCTGCTGTATGCTTTCATGTTGTTCGAAAGAGACGACAGGAAAATCCAAGCAGGGAGGCTCGAGTGTCCAACATCAAGAAGGTGGTCGTTGCCGGCGGCGGCGTCCTCGGTTCGCAGATCGCGTTTCAGACGGCGTATAGCGGCTTCGATGTGACGATCTGGCTGCGCAGCGAGGGCTCCATCGGTCGTTGCCAGCCCAAGATCGACAAGCTCAAGACATCCTATCTCAGCGCCATCGAGGGCATGAAGGCGGCCAAGAGCGCCGCCGATCCCGCCTGGTGCCAGGGAATCGCGGAGTTCGGCTCCTTCGATCCCGCTGTATGCATCGAGAAGGTCAACAAGGCCTACGAAGGTCTCAAGCTCGAGCTTGACATGGCAAAGGCCGTAGCGGATGCCGATCTCGTCATCGAGTCCATGGCCGAGGTCGCCGATGAGAAGGCCGCGTTCTTTGATAGGCTTTCTCCGCTCATGCCCGAGAAGACCATCGTGGTCACCAACTCCTCGTCGCTGCTGCCCTCGCAGTTCACGAGCCACACAGGCCGTCCCGACCGCTACCTCGCGATGCACTTCGCCAACTCCATCTGGAAGATGAACGTTGCCGAGGTCATGGTCCAGGACAAGACAAGCAACGAGTCGTTCAACCAGATCATGGAGTTCGCGCAGGAGATTCGCATGATTCCCCTGCCTGTGAACAAGGAGAAGGCAGGTTACCTCCTCAACTCCATGCTCATCCCGTTTCTCCTCTCGGGTCTGGACCTCTATGCCAACGGCATCTCCGACCCCGAGAGCATCGACAAGGCCTGGACCATCGGCACCGGTGCGCCTGACGGACCGTTCCAGATCTTCGACGTCGTTGGCCTTACCACGGCCCTGAACATCGTCGACCAGTACCAGAAGGTGCCCGGCATCGTGAACCCGCTGCTCAGGAAGATGATGATGCCGTACAACTTCAAGGAGCAGAGGGCGATTCTCAAGAGCTACATCGACGCCGGCAAGCTCGGGAGGGCTTCCGGCGAGGGCTTCTACAAGTACGCCTAGTCTGGTGCCTTCCTCGGGCCAGGAACTTGACGGAGTGCCCCCAGAGGGTGTAATAAGCATCTCCCACGACGTATCAAAAGGAGATGCCCATGGATGAGAGACTGCTGTGCGCCAATGAGGACCTGACAATCCCAGGGCTCTCCCTCGCGCCGAATGACCTGGCCCTGCTTGTCTGCGAGCGCGCTGACGCGCTCGCAGACACTGGACGCGTGGAGTTTGCGGAGGGCCCCCTCGAGGCGCTGTCGACCGCACTCGTGAATTCGGTGTTCCTCGACCAAGACGACCTCGCGCTGCAGCTCTCCGATCTGCAACGCGCCTTCTACCGGCTCAAGGGGGATACGGCAGACGAATTTGGGGACGAGACGTGTGTGACGCTTCTCGCTGCCGCGTTCGAAGAGGCTCAAGGGGATGTGAACCTTGCATTCGAGCTTGTGCTAGAGGAGCTACGCCACGAGCCTGCTGGAGGGGGACATCCCCAGCGGGCTACGAGCACCTCTGTCTGCGTTGGCATAGCCTCGGGCGTGTGCGCGGGGAAATGGGGACATCCCCAGCGGGCTACGAGCACCTCTGTCTGCGCCTGGGATGCCTACGACAGGCTTTGCTCGCTGACCTACGTCGTGGGCCAGCAGGGGGGAGACGAACAGCTCGCGCGCCTCGAGGGGATGTCGGAGAAGCGGCTTCTCGAGGCATTTAGAGAGGGTCTTGTCGCAATCGAGCGCAAGACGAAATCCGCGCACGAGCTCTGGCAGCGTACCGTTGTCGCGGCTCCTCTGTTTGCCTCGCGGTCAATGCGGGATACGCTCGCAAGCATCGGCCGCTCCTTCGAAAGCTACGAGCCGAGCCTTCTGGCCCAGGAGATGCCGTGCGACATCGATTACCAGCTTGTTCATCCGGTGGATGAGGGCTTGCTGGGCGTTGACTACGTATACGAGTACCTGCGAAGACTCTGGGTGGAGAACGACCTTCTCGGTCGTTTCGATGCCGTCTCGTGCCAGCGGGTCCTTGACGATGAGCTGCCCGAATGGCCGCAGCTCGTGGCAAACCTCCTCGCACCCGTCGCCGAAAGGGCGGTCTGCCTCGCCCTCTGCGGGAACGACCCACGTGCGCTCATGTGCTCTGATGACATACGACGGGATGCATCCCGTGCGGTTCTCACCCTGCCGATGGCCGCGCGCAGGCGTGCTCTCGTCTCTGCCGCAGACCGTGTCGCCACGGCCGTGGGGGTGTGCGACGAGAGCTGCCGAACCTATCTCGAAGGGCTCTCGTCGGACATGCTCCCACGGCTGGTCGCGATGGGCACGAGGGTGTCTTTCAAACGCGAGGGGGACTAGAGCAACTCACCGTAGCGCTTGATGTAGATCTTCTTCACGACGGTCTCGAGAAGCATGTAGCACCCGATGATCAGCACGAGCCATCCGAAGTAGAAGCCTGGGAGAGAGGCCAGCCCCAGTGCTGCGCCGATGCCCGTGAACGGGAGAATCGTCACGAAGATGCCGCCCAGGATGGTTCCGAGAAAGACCGGTGCCGATGCCCGACTCTGGACGAAGGGGATCTTCTCGGTGCGAATGAGGTGGATCACCGTGGTCTGCGTCCACATGGACTCGACGAACCAGCCCGCCTGGAACGTGGCGACAAACAGGACCTGACCCGCCACATCGAGTGAGGCCCAGGGTCCGCCGCACACCGCAGGGCACACGACGAAGAAGAGGATCACGTAGGTCATGATGTCAAAGACCGAGCTGGTGGGTCCCATCCATGCCATGAACCTGCCGATGGAGCTGGCGTCCCACTTTCGTGGTCGCGCAATGAACTCCGTATCGACGTTGTCCCAGGGAATCGCCGTGCAACAGAGGTCGTAGACGAGGTTCAGGAGCAGCAGATGTACGGCCGCCATCGGCAGGAACGGCAGGAACGCGGAGGCGACCAGCACCGAGAAGATGTTGCCGAAGTTCGAACTGGCGGTCATCTTGATGTACTTGATCATGTTGGCGTAGGTGCGCCGACCCTCGATGATGCCTGCGTCGAGAACGCCGAGGTCCTTCTCGAGCAAGATGATGTCGGCCGACTCCCTGGCGATGTCCACCGCGTCGTCGACCGAGATGCCGGCGTCGGACGCCCGCATGGCCGCGGCATCGTTCACGCCGTCGCCCATGTATCCGACGGCGTGCCCCTTCGTGCGGAGCACGGAGACGACGCGCGCCTTCTGCGAGGGGGAGAGCTTCGCGAACACGGTGGTCGTCTCGGCGCGCTCCGCCAGCTCGGCGTCGCCCATTCCCTCGATGTCGCTGCCAAGAAGGGGGTTCTCGGCGGGAAGCCCGATCTGCCTGCAGATGAAGCAGGTCACACGGTCGGAGTCGCCCGTCAGGATCTTGGTCGTGACGCCATGGTCCGCGAGGGAGCGCAGAGCGGCGGCGGAGGAGTCCTTGGGCGGGTCGAGAAACGCGAGGTAGCCCAGAAGCGTCATGTCGTGCTCGTCGTCGGCGTCGAGCTTCTCGCCGTAGTCGGGATCGTCGACCTCCGCGACCGCGAGCACGCGCATGCCGTCATCGGCCAGCCGATGGGCCTCGCTCATGACGCGTGACCGTATGTCATCGGTGAGGGAGACGACCTCGCCTGCGATCTTCGCGCTCGTCGAGGCCTTGAGCATCTCCTCGACGGCACCCTTGGTGATGAGGCGCGTGTGCCCGTCCGCCCCGCGGACCAGCACGCTCATGCGTCGACGGTTGAAGTCGAAGGGGACCTCGTCCACCTTCTCGAAACGCTCGTCGATGCCGTCGAGTTTGGCATCGTTGGGAGTCTCGCGCGCGCACGCCTCGATGATCGCGTGGTCCATGAGGTTCTTGAGGCCGGTCTGGAACGAGCTGTTGAGGTAGGCGTTGCGCAGCACCTCCGTGCTGGGTTTGCCCTCCAGGTCGAGGTGACGTTCGAGAATGACCTTGTTCTGGGTCAGGGTACCCGTCTTGTCGGTGCAGAGGATGTCGATGGAGCCGAGGTTCTCGATGGCATCGAGCTTCTTGATGATGACCTTCTTGTGCGACATGCTCACGGCACCCTTGGCCAGACACGTCGTGACCAGCATGGGCAGCATCTCGGGCGTGAGACCCACGGCGACGGAGATGGCAAAGAGAAGTGCCTCGAGCCAATCGCCCTTGGTGAAGCCGTTGATGAGGAGAACCGCCGGTACCATCACGAGCATGAAGCGGATGAGAAGCCACGAGACGCTCTCGATGCCCTTGGCAAACGCCGTCTTGGCTGGTGCCTTGGAGAGCTGAGAGGACATCTCGCCGAGCATGGTGGAGACGCCCGTCGCCACGACGAGGCACGTGGCACCACCCGATGAGACGTTGCTGCCCATGAAGACGAGGTCGGGCTGGTCGGTGAGGGACCCCTCGCCGCTTCCGGCCTCCGCGGTCTTGTTGACGGGCACGCTCTCCCCGGTGAGGGTGCCCTGGCTCACGGTGAGGTCCTTGGAAACGACCACGCGAAGGTCGGCGGGGATCATGTCGCCTGCGGCTACGTGCACCACGTCGCCCACGACCAGCTCGCCGAGCGGAATCTCGCTCACGCCCGTCTCCGCACGCTCGACGCTGCAGGTGACCTTGATCATGTCGAGCAGTTCCTGGACGGCGGCGTCGCTGTGGCCCTCCTGGAAGAACCGAAGAAGCCCCGAGATGAGGACCATGGTCACGATGATGATGACGGTGGCAGGGTTCTTGTCGCCAGGAGCCGCGAGGATGACGTCTGTCACGAGGGAAATGATGGCGAGCACGATGAGGATGCCCGTGAACGGGTCGGCAAACGACCTCACGAGACGCTTTGGCACGGAAGCCCGCTTGGCATGGTGGACCACGTTGGAGCCGTAGCGCTGTCGCGCAACCTCTACCTGCTGAGCGTTGAGACCAGCAGCATTGCTTGCGAGTGCTTTGTATGCCTCGTCAGCAGAGCAGGTGGACAGCGCGTGCATGCGCGTGCGTGCCTCGTTCTGTGTCTGTCCGCCGGAAGGCACCTCTTGAGCCTTGTCAGCCACCGTCTCCACCATCCCCTTGGTCGCATGGCCCCATCCGAGGGAGAGTGTATCCAATTCGACGGACACTAATCTCTCAAGGGGCGCGGATATCACGTTCGCGCATGCGTGCGGGCGTCTGACGTGCGTTTGGCCCCGGGAGAGGGGCGCCGCCTTGTGAGGTCCGCGTCTCCCGGGGCCGTACCTGCAACCCTATGCCAGGTTGGGGAACGCGTCCCTTCCTGCGAACGACGCGCTCTCGCCTAGGTCGCGCTCGATGCGCAGGAGCTGGTTGTACTTCGCCACGCGGTCGCTTCTGCAGGGCGCACCGCTCTTGATCTGGCCGGCGTTGGTGGCGACGGCGATGTCGGCGATGGTGGAGTCCTCGGTCTCTCCCGAACGATGGCTTATGATGACGCCATATCCTGCGCGCTTGGCCATCTCGATGGCGTCGAGCGCCTCGGTGAGGCTGCCGATCTGGTTCACCTTCACAAGGATGGCGTTGCCTGCGCCCATGCTGATGCCCCTGGCAAGGCGCTGGGTATTGGTGACGAAGAGGTCATCGCCCACGAGCTGGACCTTATCGCCCAGACGGTCGGTGAGCTTCACCCAGCCGTCCCAGTCCTCCTCGGCCAGCCCGTCCTCGAGCGAGATGATGGGGTACTTCTCCACGAGTTCCGCCCAGTAGTCGATCATCTGGTCGCTCGTGAGCTCGCGGCCCTCGCCGGCAAGACGGTAGATCTTGCGGTCGGAGTCGTAGAACTCGCTCGAGGCGGGGTCCATGGCGTACATGAAGTCGACGCCTGGCCTGAAGCCGGCCTTCTCGACGGCCTTCTGAATGTATTCGAAGGGCTCTGCGTTGGTCTTGAGGTCGGGTGCGAAGCCGCCCTCGTCACCCACGCCGGTGGCGTGGCCCGACTCCCTGAGTACGCCCTTGAGCGTGTGATAGACCTCGGAGCACCAGCGCAACGCCTCGGCAAAGCTGGGGGCACCGACGGGCATGATCATGAACTCCTGGAAGTCCACGTTGTTGTCGGCGTGCACGCCACCGTTGAGGATGTTCATCATCGGGGTGGGAAGCACGTGGCCGTTGGGTCCACCCAGGTAGGCGTAGAGGGGGAGACCCGAGGACTCCGCCGCGGCTCGCGCCACGGCGAGCGAGCAGCCCAGGATGGCGTTCGCGCCAAGCCTGCTCTTGCTGGGCGTTCCGTCTGCGGCGATGAGGGCCGCGTCGATCGCGCGCTGCTTGTCGGCGCGCATGCCTACAAGGACGTTCGCGCACTCGCCGTTCACGTGTGCCACCGCCTTGCCCACGCCGGCTCCGAGATAGCGCCGCTTGTCCTTGTCGCGCAGCTCTACGGCTTCAAAGGCACCGGTCGAGGCGCCCGAGGGCACCATCGCGCGACCCTTCGAGCCATCTGCCAGCTCGATCTCCACCTCGACGGTCGGGTTGCCGCGCGAGTCGAGGACCTCAAGCCCTCGTACGCTTCTGATCTCTCTGGACTCATCCATGTCGAACTCCTTTGATTTGGACGGGGTGCTGCCGAGTCGAGGTGCGTCCCCTGAAATGCGTTAACCACATACTACCCATGAACGCGAGGTGCCAATCCGTTAGTTAGATAAAACTAACAATAGCCGTGTGCCAAGGGAGGCGCTGTCCTCCGGCTACCTGCAGAATTATCGGCCGAATGCGTGGGCCGATTCTCGGCATGTCGCAAAGGAGGGTGCCGGGTCCTGTCTCAACAGGGATTTTCCCGTTTCGCGATGCCCGTGCTCGCGACGCCTTCCAAGAGCTCGTACACTCGGGGCATTACTCTGCAGGTCCTTCGGGTTCTCTCGAATGTCTCGGTAGCTCAAGGCTTGTTGACGGGTATGCCTGGCTTGGAGTGATGGCTTGACGGCGCTTTGCTGCTCCAGCCGTTTCCCAGAGAGCTATTCCGCGCCAGATGACAGGTCCTGTCGACCAAAGAGCACGAAGGCTATGGTCAGAGATGCGGCGCTCACCACGAGACAGAGCATGACGGGAAACACCTCTATGGTCTGGTCCATCAACGAGCGAGGGTCAAAGAACTTGAACGGTGTGAGATAGCGCAGGATCGTCTGATCGTCCATCGACGAGCAGACGATTCCAATCATGTAGAACACTAGCACGCTCAGGTTCCCGGCACGCGCGCCGACCTCGGGAGAGCGAAACAAGGCGGAGAACATCGTCCCCAGGCCAAAGAACGCAAGGCTGACAACGAACAGGGCAACGGAGAAGACGGCAAACACCCCGTCCATGTCGGTGGAAAGCCCGAGCTGGGCATATCCGGCTTGGGAAAATGCGAAGTTGAGCAACGAGAACGCCGTCAGAAAGACCAGGCCGGCAAGGACCTTCTCCGCAAGAATCGACGAGCGGGAGCGGGGCTTGGTGAGCAGGAACTCGTACGTCCTGTCTACGCGCTCCCCTGACAAGGCGACCTGACCAAGATGCACGGCATAGAGCGCGGCGATGATCGTCACGTAGACCTCAAGGATGGCGTAGAAGCCCTCTATGCCGCTCATGTCGAATCCCGAGAAGCCCAGCACCGCCAAGACGATCTTCGGGAACGAGTCGATGAGCGTATTGATCGCGTCCGTGCCTCCCGCCTCGACCCCGGTGTACTTCACCATGCCGGCAAAGACGAAAACGAAAAGGACCATCGACCAGACAAGAAATGACTTCAGGCCGAAGCGCAGATCATGGATGAAGACGTTCACATGATCTCCCGTCTATCGTGTCGGAACATCGAATGCCCGGTAGCGGACGAACGATACGGCAAGGCAGGCGACGATCACGGCAAGCGTGCACATGACATAGCCGTCGTCGTACGAACCTCCGGAGAAGACCGTTGACGGGTCGAAATACTGGGATGGTGAGAAGTAGCGAAGCTTCTGCTCTCCCGTCAGGTTCACCAGCGCCGTCATGACGAAGCCCATGAACCCGAGCATCGTGGCAGGGCCTGACGCGCTCCGGACTTGTCTCATGAAGACGGAGAGCAGCACGGAAAGCGAAAGGAAGACCAGCTGCGTCCCGGCCATTCCCAGGGCGACAAGGGCGACGGTGGAGACGGCGAGCGAGTCCTCGCCCGTCCCCTCGTACAGGGCGATCGAGACGGCGACAAAAACGAGGTTGACGATGAGGAGGCCCACGACGCAGGCCAGCAGCTTGGCGAAGAACGTGCGCGTACGACCGAGCGGTTTGGTCAGCAGGAAGTCGACGCACCGGGAGCGCTTCTCGCGGGCGAACACGGCGAACCCGAGGGAGGCTGCCATGATGGCGCCGACGAGGACGAGGTAGAGGTTTCCAAAGGAATAGAAGCCCCCATAGCTGAAGATGTTGGTGACATCCATACCGAACATGGTCGCAAACTGCGGGGGAAATCCCGAGAGCATGGTCTGAACCTGGTCTTGCGCGGACAGGTAGATCGGATACATGCCGAGTATGAACAGCATCAGAAGTCCGCTCAGCACCACCGTCTGGAGGATGATCTGTCGCAACTGCTGTCGTAGTTCGAACAGAAACACGTTCATGACGGCCACCTAGCGAGACGACGAGGTTGGCGTGTCGGAATAGTAGTGCATGAACACCTCTTCGAGCGATGGCTCGACGATCTCGACGTCAAGGAGGTCGATGCGCGAGAGCAAGCCGACAAGCTCGTTGCAGCTTCCCTCGTAGAGAAAGCTTGCGTGCGCCCCGTCCACGGTCACGGCGCGAATGCCGGGGAGGGTCAGGTCGGCGGGGGTGAGCGCCTGGCGACTCGAGACGCTGACCTTCCTGGCCGTATCCTCTACGAGGGAGGCGATCTCCCTCGTTTCGATGATGGTGCCGTCCTTGATGATGGCAACGCGGTTGCAGAGGTATTGGACCTCGCTGAGGATGTGTGAGGAGAACAGGACCGTCGCACCCCGCTGGTTCTCGGCCCTGATCAGGTCGAAGAACCTCTTCTGCATCAGGGGGTCAAGCCCGCTTGTCGGCTCGTCGAGGATGATGAGCCTGGGGTTGTGAAGCAATCCCTGGACGATGCCGACCTTCTTCTTGTTCCCCAGGCTCATGTTCTCGATCTTCTGGTTGAGGTCAAGCTCAAGTAGGTCGGCGAGCTCGCCTATTCTCTTCGAGCAGTCCCTTCCGTAGAAGCTCGCGGAGTATTCCAGCAGGTCCCGGGCACGCATGTGGTCGTAGTAGAAGACCTCGCTGGGCAGATAGCCCACGTCGGCCAGTATCTTCACGCTGTCCTTCTCGCAGTCCAGTCCGAAGACGGTGGCCTCTCCGCTCGTCTTTCGGATGAGGGACAGAAGAAGGCGGATGGTCGTCGACTTTCCCGCGCCGTTCGGGCCGATGAACCCGAGTATCTCGCCTTCTTCGACCCGTAGGTTGACGTCAACGATCCCACGGGACTTCCCATAGCATTTCGTCAGCCCGTGCGTCTCGATCACAGCTCCCATAGAAGCCTCCCGGCGCTGCCGTTTGCGTAGCCTCGACCTGCACATCATACATGAGTTCTGTTCCGTTATGTACGTTGGGACGGAGTGGCATGCGTCTGGTTGCCGTGGGTCTTGGCCGAGCCGGCGATTCCCTTGTTGCGCGCATGTATGTCGCACGGAGGGATTAGGCGTGTAATCTGCTCGTACGGTAGGATTGCATGCCCATTTTGTCGCGTAGGGCTCGTTCTTGCACGTAAACGCATCGCACGACGCGAACGCGCGGCCTGAGCTCCCATTGTCGTCTGCGAGGCTGAAAAACGCGTCACGAAAGGCTCCAAGCGTGCGCGGGTGACGTTATCCAGCCCTTATTGAAGCGTTTTTTCAGCCTCACATACATAAGCCCATCGTCAGCTGTAGATGTAGCATGGGTCATGCAGGTCTGGGTTCGTTACCGGAAGGGTATCGATGGAATCCTCTCGTCCCATGGGAACATCTACGCTGGAGCTCGTCTTCGAGGACACACTCGGCGAGCGTCATGCTGCCGAGGTTCGACGTCTTCTCGAGAGCTGCGGTGACGAGTTCGTGCCACCCCTCTCCACGCGCACGTCCACCCATCAAACTGACCTGTACGGCCGCGAAGGGCAGGGCACCCAAACAGGAGGATACTTTTTTGAGTTGGAACAACAGCCGTTCATCCTTGCCCTCTCGGGGGCCCGCGTCGTCGCCTTTCTCAGCTACATCGTGGGCTATCCCGTCGAGTGTGGGGGAGGGTGCCTCCTGACCATGTATGTCACGACCATCTGCGCCGACCCTGAATACCGTCATCGTGGGATTGCGACCGCCCTCTATCGATTTCTGGAACGACGCTCGTCCTCGGGATATCTCTCCGTCAGAACCTGGTCGACGAACGTCGCCCATATGACGCTCCTGCGGTCGCTTGGCTATCAGGAGCTCGTACGTATCCATGATGATCGTGGCAGGGGGATAGACACCGTCTACTATCTCAAGGAGTCGTCCGAAAGCGCTCGATGACAGCAATCACGACCGCTGGCTGGCAACGGAGCGAAGTGATCGAGCGGAGCGGGCCGTGGGGTTCTGCCCTGCCCCTAGCGGGAAAGCTCCCGCAGTATGTTGCAGAGGTCTTCGCACCTCGGATAATCCTCTATCAGGATGACCGGCTTCGAGCCCGTCCTCAGGTCTGGGGCGTTCGTGATTACGATGTCATACGGATCGTGCGGGTCCATCGAGGTTTCCAGCATCCTGAAGCTTCCTCGGGTAAACAGGGAGCCTATCGCTTCTGCCAGGAAGGCTGCATGCCGCGTCCCGAGGTTGCTTACCACGAGGGCCTTCTTCGGGGATGCGAAGCAGGCGCACGAGGGGAAGGCCAGACACGTTCGGAGCAGCGAGCTCTCCAAGGTGCGCGTGGACGCCTCCAGCGCTCTGGTCGCCACGGGCACCACGGGCACCGTCGAGCCGGACGGCGCGAGCTTCACCAGGGACACCGGTGATATCGCGCCGGGCAAGACGGCTACCATTATCGTGACCGCCACCGTGATGTCCGCCACCGCGGGCCTCGTCAACAACGCCGCCTCCACGCCGACCGACACGGTCGTCGTAACCGACCCGGTGTCCGAGACCCCAGCTCCGCCCACCACCGTTCCCATCTCAGCCGGACGTACTCCCAATACCGGGGATTCGGCGCTTCGGGAAATAGCGATGGCCTTGGAACTTGTGATGGTGGGAGTAATCGTCGTGGGGATAGCCCTGCTGTATCGGCGTCGGAGAAACAAGGCAAACTATCGGGTCTATGCTCTGTGAGCTCTCGTACATAGCTGGCATGGCGGCCGCGTAGGCGATCGTCATGCCCTTCGGTCACCTTTCGATGCCCAGGACTTCGTTTCAGGCCAATGTTCGTTCTACCATGACCAATGCCATCCGCTCGTTTGCACCTTCCGGACGATGCGGTATACTGTCTCCGTAATGGGGAGCTGGGGATCTGGCCCGGCTGAGAGGTGGCACCCAATGCCGCGACCCACAAACCTGATCTGGGTAATGCCAGCGTAGGGACAAGAGATCGCACTTCTTGGACCCCACGGCTATGGCGTGGGGTCCCTTTTCCCTGCGTCGGAAAGGAGTGCGAATGAACTGTTCCATAGCCATTCAATACCTACCCATGAACGCGGGCTCCGACGATGAGGTCTGCCGTGTCGTGGACGAGGTCATCGCAGCCATCGATGCCTCGGGGCTCGACTACTACGTGGGTCCCTTCGAAACGGCCGTGGAGGGCGACCTCGACTCCTGCATGGCACTCATCAAGCGCTGTCTCGAGGCCGGTGCCAGGGCCGGTTGTGCGGAGAGTGCCTCCTACATCAAGATCTCGTATCGTCCCGACGGTGACGTCATGACCACCGAGCACAAGATCGGCAAGTACCACCAGACCGACTCGGAGTTTGATTCCAAGGCAGAGGGCGCGGTGGCATAGCGTGCCTGCCCGTCCGCACGAGAGGGAACTCGCAAGGCAGCGCCGCCGGCGCATAGTCATTCCCGTACTCACGACACTGGGAATCCTCGTGGCGTGGCAGGCGGTCGTGCAGCTTGGCATCGTGCCCAACTTCCTGCTGCCCAGCCCCATCCAGGTCATCTACGCGCTTGTCACCGACATGGCGCTTCTTGCCAGCCATGCCGCCACCACGCTCGTGGAGGCGGCGATTGGCCTTGCGCTCGGCGTGGGCCTCGGCTTTGTGATGGCAGTGCTCATGGACCGCTATGAGGGGTTCTACCTGGCACTCAAACCGCTCATGACCATCTCGCAGACCATTCCCACCGTAGCCATCGCACCCCTTCTCGTGCTGTGGTTTGGCTATGGTCTCGCCCCCAAGGTCGTGCTCGTGGTCATCTCCACGTTCTTTCCTATAACGGTCTCGCTCGTTTCCGGCTTTCAGTCGGTGGATCCTGACATGATCGATCTCATGCGTATCATGCGCGCCTCCCGCTGGCAGATATTCTGGCAGGTCAAGATGCCTGCAGCTGCGGATCAGTTCTTCTCGGGACTGCGCATCAGCGCCACCTACGCCATCGTGGGTGCTGTCATCGCCGAGTGGCTCGGTGGGTTCTCGGGCCTGGGGGTCTACATGACGCGCGTGCGCAAGTCCTTCTCGTACGACAGGATGTTTGCCGTGATCATCATCATCTCTGCTCTGTCTCTCGCGCTGATGAAGCTCGTCGACATGCTCCAGCGCGTGCTCATGCCCTGGAAGAGGGCGGAAGGGAAGTAACCATGTCAAACCCAATCAACCGCAGGCAGTTTGTCCGTGCCGCGGTCGTCACCAGTGCCACGACCGCCCTCGCCGGCTGTGGGGCGTACGACGGCTCCTCTGCGAGCGGGTCGTCTGACGCATCCTCCTCGAAGGGTTCGTCCACGACCACCAAGATCACGTTCTGCCTCGACTACACGCCCAACACCAACCATACGGGTATCTACGTGGCCCAGTCCAAGGGCTACTTCGCGGACGAGGGCCTCGAGGTCGAGATCGTGCAACCAGCCTCGGACACCGCCGAGACCATGCTCGGCACCGGTCAGGCCCAGCTGGGCGTAAGCTACCAGGACTACATCGGCAACGTGCTCTCCGCCGACAACCCGATCGCCATCCAGGCCGTCGCCGCCATCATCCAGCACAACACCTCGGGCATCATGAGCCGCAGGGAGGATGGCATCACCTCCGCCAGATACATGGAGAACCACGTGTACGCCACGTGGGACATGCCTGTGGAGCAGGCCACGATTAAGCAGGTCGTAGAGGCCGATGGTGGGGACTATTCCAAGGTGCAGATGGTCCCCTACGAGGTCGATGACGAGGTCTCCGGTCTCAAGGCCAACATGTTCGACGACGTGTGGGTCTACGAGGGATGGGCCGTGCAAAACGCCATCGTGCAAAACTACGACGTCAACTACTTCAGCTTCATCGACATGGACGACGTCTTTGACTTCTACACGCCGGTCATTGCCGCAAACAACGAGTTCTGCGCGAACAACCCCCAGGTCGTGAAGGCCTTTCTCCGTGCTGCCAAGAAGGGCTACGAGGATTCGGTCTCAGACCCCGAAGGCTCGGCGCAGATCCTCTGCCAGGAGGTGCCGGAGCTTGACTCCGCCCTCGTGGAGCAGAGCGCGAAGTACCTCGCCGACCAGTACGTCAGCGATGCCACGAGCTGGGGCGTCATCGACAAGGACCGTTGGGCAGCCTACTTCCAGTGGCTGGACGACAAGGGCCTCGTGACTAACAGGCTCGACGTCAACGTAGGCTGGACCATGGACTATCTGGAGGCATAGGTGACCGTCCCTGCCTTGGAGGCGCGCGGCCTCACGCTCGCGTGGAACCCCTCGGATATCATCGTGAGGGATGTCTCGCTCGTGGTCTGGCCTGGTGAGGTCGTCTGCCTCGTCGGCAGGTCCGGCTGCGGCAAGACGACCATCCTGCACGCGCTCTCGGGGCTCACGCAGCCCGTGGAGGGGCATGTCATCCTCCACGGGGAGGACGTGACGGGCCAGCCCGGGCACGTCTCCTACATGCTGCAGAAGGACCTGCTCCTGCCGTCCAAGCGCATCATCGACAACGTGTGCCTGCCGCTCGTGATAGGCGGAATGCCGCGCGACGCAGCCCATGCCAAGGCCGAGCCGCTCTTCGAGCGCTTCGGTCTTGCGGGCTCCGAGCGCAAGTGGCCCTCCGAGCTCTCGGGCGGCATGCGGCAGCGCGCCGCGTTCATGCGCACCTACCTCATGGGCGCCGACGTTACGCTCCTTGACGAGCCCTTCTCCGCGCTCGACGCCATCACGCGCGTGGACGTGCGCCACTGGTTCTGCGCCATGGCGCGGGAGCTGGGCCTCTCCGCCCTCGTGATCACGCATGACGTGGACGAGGCGGTCTCGATGGCGAGCCGCGTGTACGTGCTTGCCAGCTCCGCCGATGCGGGCGAGCCGAGCCGCGTGGTCGGAGAGGTCACCGTTGACCGAGGGGCGAGCATCGGCGAGCAGTTCGATCTCACGCCCGAGTTTCTCGTTGCCAAGCGCGAGGTCATGCGACTTTTGTGACCGTCTCGCCACGCACCTGCCACCCCAAGGCTGCTATAGTCAGCAGGAGGGGGAGCGAGGTCTCGGTCCCAGGTCCAGAGGAGGATGTCGTGCGCATCGAGCTGTCCACGTGGCCCGCCGTCGAGAGATACTTCGACCAGGGTAACGACCTTGTCGTAATGGCCATCGGAAGCACGGAGGAGCACGGTCGCCACAATCCGCTCGGTACCGACACCCTGGCTCCCAATCTGCTGCTCGACCTCATCGAGTGGGAGACCGACAAGGCGGACACGCCCGTCCTCATCTCGCCGACCATTCCCTTCGGCAATGCCGATGACCTCCTCGGCTTTCCCGGCACGCTCTCCATCGGCTATGACATGCTCCGCGACCTCGTGGCCAAGCTCACGGACCAGCTCTACGACTACGGTGCGCGCCGCTTTCTGATCATCAACGGCCACGGGCCGAACATCAAGCCCATAACGGAGGTCTGCGAGGACCTCAACCGGCGCGGTTGCCTGGCGGCCCTCGCCAACTGGTGGCTCATGGCGGGCGAGATAGACCCCGCATGGGGCGGCGGTCACGGTGGGGCCGAGGAGACGGCCGCCGTCATGGCCGTGTCTCCCGGCCTTGTCGACAAGAGCGCGTATGGACCCATGGGGCTTGCCAACGACATCTCGGACGAGCTCGTCACCGTATCGTGGGGGAGCGTCTCGTACAAGGGTGTCACGGTGGGGCTCCCGCGCGATGCGTGCCGCTACGCCGCCAATGGCTGGATGGGCCCCGACGACCCCACCAAGGCCGATCCCGGATGGGGCACCCAGATGATGAAGGGCGTTGCCACCTATCTCGTCGACTTTATCGGTGCCCTGCGTCGCGCCCCGCTGCCAGAGCCCATGCCCGTCCGTACCACCAAGGCATATCCCACCAAGTAATCGGCGGCGGCCGACTCGCCGCGCTAAGGAGGAGTTTCATGACGTTCGATCATCGGGAGGTCGCCGACCTTCTCGGTAGGCTCTCCGAGGCCAAGTCCCCATCCGGCTTCGAGGACGAGACCGTGTCCGTGGTCCGCGGGTTCTGCGACGGGTGGGCGCACGTGGAGGAGAACACCCTTCGCGACGCGCTCGTCACGCCGAAGAGCTTCTCGGGCACCAAGCCGGTCGTCATGCTCGATGCCCACGGTGACGAGGTCGGTTGCATGGTCAAGTCGATCCGCTCCAACGGCTGCATGACATTCGTGCAGCTCGGTCGCTTTGCCGCCGACGTCCTGCCCGGTCAGGACGTCTACGTGCGCAACACGCTCGGCCAGTGGGTCCGTGGCGTCATCGGCGTCAAGCCGCCCCACTTCATGTCCGCTGCCGAGAAGGCCTCGGGCGACGTCCAGATGATCCTCGACATCGGTGCCACCTCCAAGGAGGAGGCCATCGAGATCTTCCACATGGGCATGGGCGAGCCCGTGGTGCCCGCCACGAACTTCACCTACGACCCCGAGACGGGCGTCGCCATCGGCAAGGCGTTCGACTGTCGCGCCGGCGTCACTGCAGAGCTTCTCGCCCTCCGCGAGCTTGCGCGTCGAGATGACCTGCCGTTTGACGTCGTCGCCTCCGTCTCGTCCATGGAGGAGGTCGGGGAGCGTGGTGTCTCCGCCGCCGTCCGCCACTTCGAGCCGGCGCTGATGTTCGGCTTCGAGGGATGCCCCGCCGATGACACCTTCACCATTCCCGACGACGTCCAGACCGCGTTTCACAAGGGACCGATGTTTCGCTACTTCGACTGCTGCATGATCACGCACCCGCGCTTCCAGCGCTTCGTTCTCGCGTGCGCCCAGGAGGCGGGGCTGCGCTGCCAGACCTCGGTGCGCGAGGGCGGTGGCACCGATGGCGGTCCTGCCCACATGCTGGACGTGCCGTCGGTCATCGCCGGCGTGCCCTGCCGCTACATCCACGCTGGCACCGCCATCTGCGCGCTGGACGACGTCGAGGAGGCCGCATCTGTCGCGGTCGCCACCATCGAGCGCTTGGATGCCACTGTCCTCGCCGGATTCTAGGAATGCGCATGGACGTCACGGAGGGCTACGTCGCGTTCGCCGGCTACCAGACCTACTACCGCATCGTCGGGAAATGTGTGCAGGGTCGCCTGCCGCTGCTCTGCATCCACGGAGGTCCTGGCGCCGCGTACAACTACATCAGCTCGCTTGACGGCATAGCCAAGCGCTACGGTCGCGCCATGATCTACTACGATGCGCTCGGCTGCGGCAAGTCACCCTGTCCGCCGCTGCCTGACAGGTGGAGCGCCGAGTTTGCCGAAGAGGAGCTCGTCGAGGTGCGCCGCGCGCTCGGTCTCGACCGGGTTCACGTGCTTGGCCAGTCGTGGGGCGGCATGCTCGCCATGCAGTACGCCACGCACCGTCCGTCGGGCATAGCATCGATGGTCGTGGCAAGCGGGCCGGCATCTCTCGACCTCTGGCTCGAGGAGGCGGCGCGTCTTCGCAGCTACCTGCCCAAGGACATGCAGGAGGCGCTCATCCAGGCCGATGTCGACGGTAACTACGATCGGCCTGAGGTGAAGGCGGCGAGCAACGAGTACTACCGTCGTCACGTGCAGGCACAGCTCGATGACGAGCTCGACCCCGCCTATGTGCGTCCCGCCGACGAGCCGGGCCGTGAACTCTACGAGTTCATGCAGGGCAAGAGCGAGTTCGTGGTCACGGGCAGGCTCTCTGGTTGGGATATCACCGATGACCTGCATCGCATTTGCATCCCGACGCTCTTCACGTCAGGTGAGGCCGACGAGTGCACGCCCTACATCGCCAAGCAGGTCGTGGACCGCATCCCGGGCTGCGAGTGGGCGCTCTTCAAGAACGGCACGCACAACGTGCATGTGGAGCAGAAGGACCTCTACAACGCGACGGTGGAGGAGTTCCTCGAGCGTCACGAGTAGTCATCGAAAGGGGAGGGTGACATGCTTCTCGAAAAGTCGTCCTGGCCGGCGGTGGAGACGTACTTCGCCAAGCGCGACCTCGTGGTTCTCGGCTTTGGCTCGGCGGAGAACCACGGGCGGCACAATCCGCTGGGGACCGACTGGATGGCCCCGGCGCGCATCCTCGAGCTGGTGGACGAGAGAAGGCCCAAGGTTCTCGTGGGACCCACGCTGCACCTTGGCTCCGCCGACCACTTCGCGGACTACCCAGGCACGCTCTCCCTCGGCGACCATCTGCTCTACGAGGTGGTGCGGCGCATCACGGGTCAGCTCTACCACTACGGCGCACGGCACTTCGTGCTCGTCAACGGTCATGGCGGTAACACCCGCGCCATCCAGGACGTGGGATACGAGCTCAATGACATCGGCTGTCAGGTGGCCCTTCTCAACTGGTGGAAGCTTGCCGGCGAGCTGAACCCGGAGTGGGGCGGCGGTCATGGCGGCGCGCAGGAGACGTCCGCCGACCTTTGGATTGATCCGGACTCCGTCGACCTCGACGCACTGGGGCCACAGGACCTCGTCGATGATGGAGGCTGTGCCATCGGGACCGTTGGCTTCGACCAGGTCTCCTTCGAAGGGGCCACGCCGATGCTGCTGCGGCGCGCGCGCCGCTACGCCACGAACGGCTGGATTGGTCCGGATGACCCGGCCGATGCCTCGGCGGAGTGGGGTGAGCGGATGCTCACCGCCACGGCCGACTGGGTCTGCGACTTTGTCGACGCGTTCGAGAAGTCGCCGCTACCCAAGCCAATCGATCGCGTCTGGCCCCTGCACCAGTGACCTGGGAAAGGTGACAGGTTTCTTTTCCGGGTTCTTCTCGGCAGTAGGATAGGCGTCGCGTACGTGCGATTCTTGCGCAAAACCCTCCGCACGCGCCGCAGCCACTCGCCACGCATCTCTCGCCTGAAAAGGGGGCCCCGGCATCATGCCGAGACCCCCCTTTTCGTTCCCTGGCGTCTTCCTTAGCCGGCGAGCGTGGCGTAGCGGAGCTCGGGGGTGCGACCTGCGTCGACCATGAGGTTCTGGAACTTGTCGGAACCGACCTTGTTAAGGGCCTTGTGCAGGATCGGGATGATGGGCATGTCCTCGGCGGCAATCAGGTCAGCCTCGTGCATGAGCGCGACGCGGTCGTTATCGTCGACCGTCCGGCATGCCTCGTCAAGCTTGGCGTCGAACTCGGAGTTGGAGTAGTGCGAGACGTTGTCGCCCACGCCGGTGTACATCAACGGCTGCAGGAAGTTGTACATGATGGGGTAGTCGGCCGTCCACCCGCGGGAGCCCAGCTGGAAGGTTCCGTCGACGTAGTGGGAGAGCATCGTGGCATACTCGAGCTGTTCGATGTTGACGGTGATGCCCACGGCGGCCCAGTTCGCCTGCATCGCCACGAACTCGTCCGTGCTCTTGGAGGAGCTGACCATGATGGAGAGCGTGATGCCACGGCTGCCGTTGGCGTCCGCCGGATAGCCCGCCTCGTCGAGAAGCTGCTTGGCCTTGTCCACGTCGTAGGCGGTGTAGGCCCAGGTGGTCTCGTCGTTTCCAGCGATTCCCGGCGGGACGATGTCGCCAGACGGGGTGGCAGTGCCCTCGTAGAGGGTGTCGCAGAGCGCCTGGCGGTTGATGGCGAGCGACATGGCCTGACGCACGAGCTTGTTGGAGAGGACCGCGTCGTTCACGTTGTAGGCGAGATACTCCGTGTACATGACCTGTCCGAGCAGGACCTGCTTGCTCGGGGAGATCGTGTAGCCGTCATCGGACTCCCCGTAGGTGCTGACGGTCTCCTTGATGCGGCCCGAGGGGATGTCGCACACGTCGAGGTTGCCCGCCTGGAACTCGAGGAACGCGGTGTCGGTGTCCTTCTGGATGGAGAAGTTCACGGCGCCTACCTTGGCAGGGTCGTCTCCGCCGTAGTCCGCGAACTTGGTCATGTTGATGTACTGGCCGTCTTCCCACGTGCCATCCATCATGAACGGGCCGTTGCCCACGGGTGCCTTGGAATACGTGCCGTAGTTGTCCTTCGCGCAGTCGGGGATGGGTGCCAGCGGAGTGCAGGACACCACGAACGGGAAGTCGGCGTACGGTGCGGTGAGCGCGACCTGCAGGGTGTTGTCATCAGGGCAGGTGACGCCCTCCAGCTCCTCGGCGGTGCCACCGATCATGGCGTCATAGCCCTTGACAGAGGCAAGGTGGTACGAGACGACGGACGGGGAGTCGGTCGTCTTGGGGTTGCAGAGGCGATTCCATGCGTACATGAACGACTTTGCGGTGACGTCGGTGCCGTCGTGGAACTTCAGGCCCTTCCTGATGTGGAAGGTCCAGGTGTCGGCCGCATCGTTGGATTCCCAGGACTCGGCCGTGAGCGGCTTGAGCTCCTCGGAAGTGTAGTCGTAGCGGGTGAGCGGGTCAAAGAGCTGAGACGCCACGGCCCCGCCGTTGAACTCCTCGATGTCAAAGGGGTCGATGCTCGTGGGGTTGTCGATGTAATAGCTGAGCGTCGCTGCGGCATCGGCGTCACCCGCCGTAGACGACTTCGACGACGAAGAGCCGGTGCTGCCGCTCGAGCACGCGGCAAGACCCATCGTCGCCCCTGTGGCGGCAGTTCCCTTGAGGAATGCGCGCCTGTTCATAGATAGTGCCATCTCTCCTCCTGTCCTTCCCGGGGCGTTTCCTACGCCCCGCCCCGTCAGTGCATCCGACATGCGAGCTGACCTTTCGAATTCTGAGCTTCTCTTTACGTACTGACGGGAAAGAAACAATTCAGAAGCAATTCAGGGGCAATTCGTCATCAGAGCAAACCGCTCGCGGGTTTGTTCTATCCTTTCGGTGACAAACCACTTCGGGCAGGAGGATGACATGTGGATGGCGAGAAGCACCTGGACGCAGGTGCGCGACTACTTCGATACGAATGACCTCGTGTTTATTGGTGTGGGCTCAACGGAGTGCCACGGGCGTCACAACCCGCTCGGCACCGACACGATGGCACCCGATGCGATCCTCTCCCGCGTCGAGGAGAGGGATGGGTCGTTCCTCATCGCCCCGACGATTCCCTACGGTGCGACCGACGACCTCGTGGGCTACCCCGGGACCATCTCGCTCGGCGTGGACGGTCTCTGCGACGTGCTCACGAGCATCACCGACCAGCTCTACGACTACGGCGCGCGCAGGTTCGTGTTTCTCAACGGCCACGGCGGCAACGTGAAATCGCTCACGACGTGCGCGATGGAGCTCAACGACATGGGCTGCATCGCCTCGGTGGTCAACTGGTGGCGCATCGCCCCGCAGCTCGATCCGGCATGGGGCGGAGGCCACGGCGGTGCCATGGAGACGAGCGCCAACCTGGCGATAGACTCCGAGTCGGTGGACCTCTCGCAGGTGACGGACGAGGACCTTCTCGCCGATGTCGGCTCCGACATGCCGTCGGTGGGCTGGTGCTCCGTTCGCTATGATGGCGTCGACGTCGACCTTCCGCGCCGCCTCTCGCGTTTTGCGAGCTCAGGATGGGTGGCAGAGGGTTTTGACGACCATCCGAGGAAGGCAAGCGCCGAGATTGGCCGGGCGATGCTCGACGGTACCTCCGCGTGGCTGATAGGGTTTGCCCATGCCCTCCAGGCAGAGCAGCTTCCCGAGCCGATCGACTTCGAGACCGCGACGGACCATCTGGACTAGAGCCAGAACCATCCACGAGAAAAGGCGTCGGACCCGGAGTCATCATCCGGGTCCGGCGCCCTTGTGTTGCTCGGCGTCTTTCTCGCTAGGCCTGCTTGAGGAATGCGGCGTAACCGCGGTAGGCCTCGTACACGTCGGCCTTGCTCACGATCTCCCAGGGGGAGTGCATCGAGAGCACTGGCACGCCGCAGTCGATGACGTTCATACCATAGGTGGCGAGGATGAAGGCGATCGTACCGCCGCCGCCAGCCTCGACCTTGCCAAGCTCGGCGGTCTGGAAGTGCACGCCGCCTTCGTCCATCACGCGACGGATGGTGGCGACGTACTCGGCGTCCGCATCGTTCGAGCCCATCTTGCCGTTGCCGCCCGTGTACTTGTTGAAGGTGAGGCCGTGACCCAGATAGCAGGAGTTCTTCGGCTCATAGACCGAGGCGTAGCTGGGATCGAAGGCTGCCGAGACGTCCGAGGAGAGCATGCTCGAGTTGCGCAGGCAGCGGCGCAGCCTGATGTCTCCGCCCTCGCCGGCGAGCTCGAGCACCTCGGCCATGGTGTCCTCGAAGAATCGGCTGCTCATCGACGTGGCACCACGCGAGCCGATCTCCTCCTTGTCGACGAGGATCGTGACGGCGGTGCGGGCGGGTGTCGTGCAGTCGAGCTGGGCGATGAGCGAGGGATAGGCGCACGAACGGTCGTCATGGCCGTACCCGAGGATCATCGAGCGGTCGAGGCCGAGGTCGCGAGCGGCACCGGCAGGCACGATCTCGAGCTCGGCGGAGAGGAGGTCCTCCTCGTCGATGCCGAGGGCCTCGCGCACGATGGCAAGGATGCCTGCCTTGACGGCGTCCTTGTCGCTGGCGCATCCCTCGAGACCCTCTGCCGCGATGGGCCTGTTGCCCACGATGACGTCGAGAAGCTCGCCGTCGATGAAGTCGGAGGCCTTCTTGTCCATCTGCTCGCGGTCGAGGTGGGGAAGGAGGTCGGAGATGCAGAACACGGGGTCGTCCTCGTCCTCGCCGATGGACACGGGCACCGTGGCACCGCTTTCGAGCGCCACCACACCGTGGATGGCGAGCGGCAGGGTGACCCACTGATACTTCTTGATTCCGCCGTAGTAGCGCGTGTCGAGCGTGGCGATCTCGTTTTTCTCCTCGATGGGGTTCTGCTTGACGTCGAGTCGCGGGGAGTCGATGTGGGCTCCGAGGATGTTGACCCCGCTCTCGAGCGGCTCGGTGCCCAGCCTGACGAGCATGAGGCTCTTGTCGCGGATCGAGGCGTAGACCTTGTCGCCTGCCGCGAGCCTCTCCCCAGAGGCGATCCGGCTCTCGAGGCTCTCGTAGCCGGCCTCCTCGGCCATGTCGATGGCCGCCCCGCAGCACTCGCGCTCGGTCTTGTTGTCCGAGATGAAGGCCTTGTATCCCTCGCAGAGGTAGTTCAGGTCTTCGAGCTCCTTGTCGGAGTAGCCCTTCCAGGCATTCGGTCGTTCCATGTGTGGTCCTCTCGTAGTCGTGCGCACTGCCGTTATGCCGTTGCCGTCGTCGTCGATGTGGTGTCCTTGGTCCCCGTCGTGGTACTCGAGCTGGTGCTCTTGGTCCCGGTCGTAGTGCCTGAGTCGGTACCCGTGGTGGTTCCCGATGTCGTCGAACCCGTCGTTGACGTGCCACCGGTCGTGCTGCCCGTGGTGGAGCCCGTGGACCCGCCCGTGGTGGAGCTGGTCGTGTCTCCCGTGGTGGATCCGCCCGTGGACCCGCTCGTGGACCCGCTCGCGGAGGAGTCCGTGGACCCGCCCGTGGCGGAATCGGTCGACGTGGAGGATGACGAGCCGGTGTCGGTGGTCGGGGTGCTGCTCGAGTTGCTCGACGAGGTGTCGTCGGTCTTCTTGGGCGCTGCGTCGGTCGAGGTGGTGGTGCTCTTGTCCTCGGTGGTCTGCTCCGTAGGGGCGGACGTGCCGAGCCTGGTGCCGATGCCCGCACCCTGCGTCGCGAGGTTCACCACGATGGCATAGACGATGACGGCGACGAGGGCCACGGCCACCGTGATGATCGTCGCGGTGCGGGCGGCCTTGGTCGTACGGCGCCGATGCACGGCGCGTCGGACGCTTTCCGGTGCGATGGGCGTACCTGTCCCCATCACCGTGCGTACGGCCGCGTCGTCCGTGGGCTGCGGGCGTGCCTGCTCGACGGTACGGTCCGCCGGCGAGACGTACGTGGCGGAGGAGTCGCTTGTCATGCGCACCGTACCCTCGGGACCAATCCCGTCGTCGGAGAGGTTGCTGCGCAGCTTGTTCGCCGAGGCACTGAGGATGTTCTTGTAGATCTGCGTGGCACAGGCGGATGCCGCGGCACCAATGGCGGCACCGATGATCGAGCCAGCGATGCCGATCTGCGTGGAGAGCGCAAAGGCCGTCGCCGCGGCGAGCGAGCTTGAGAGGATCTGCGCCATGGAGAGGTCCTCGAAGATGCCATTCTTGGGGGAGTCCTCGGCTGCGTCCTTGTCACGTGCCAACACCATCGCCTCCCGGATAGCGATTCTCTCGTCAGTTCTCCCATTGACTTGGAATCAGAGTATAGGGAAGGCCGTGGGCGCGGGCGGCAATACTCACGAAGAAGCGACAAGCTTTGAAGAAACCAATGGGAACGCATTTCGTACGTCTCCCGAGCCGCAGGCCATCCAAGACCGTTCTCGCGCTATGATAGACAGCAGCAATGCCCCACAAACCATCAGTCATTTTGGAGGCAACTATGCTCGTTAACGCAACTGCTATGCTCCAGGCCGCCGAGAAGGGCCACTATGGCGTCGGTGCGTTTAACACCAACAACCTCGAGTGGGCCGCGTCGATTCTCGATGCCGCCGAGGAGCTTCAGTCTCCGGTCATCATCCAGTGCACGGGCGGTGCCGCCAAGTGGCAGGTTTCCTATAGGATCGTCGCCGACATCGTGAGGGATCTCGTCGAGGACAAGGGCATCACCGTTCCTGTCGCGATGCACCTCGATCATGGCTCCTACGAGGACGTCTTCAAGTGCATCGATGCCGGCTTCACCTCCGTCATGTACGACGGCTCCCATGAGCACGACTTCGAGACCAACCTCAAGCGCACCGCCGAGGTCATCAAGGCCGCCCACAGCAAGGGAATCTCCGTCGAGGCCGAAGTCGGTGGCATCGGTGGTACCGAGGATGGCGTGACCGCCAAGGGCGAGCTGGCCGACCCCGACCAGTGCGCGCAGATCGCCGATCTGGGCGTGGACTTCCTTGCCTGCGGCATCGGCAACATCCACGGCATCTACCCCGCCAACTGGGAAGGCCTGTCCTTCGACCAGCTGGCCGCCATCAAGGCCAAGACCGGCAATCTGCCGCTCGTCCTCCACGGTGGCACCGGCATTCCCGTCGACCAGGTCAAGAGGGCCGTCTCCCTCGGCATCTGCAAGATCAACGTCAACACCGACCTGCAGCTCGTCTTCGCGGCCGCCACGCGCACGTACATCGAGTCCGGTGCTGACCAGCAGGGCAAGGGCTATGATCCCCGCAAGCTCCTCAAGCCCGGTCGCGATGCCATCGCCAACCGTACCAAGGAGCTCATGCTCGAGTTCGGCTCCGACGGCAAGGGCTGGGCATAGCCTCGGCGCGCGTCGCACGCATCAGTAGGATGGGGGTCGGCCCGGTGGGTCGGCCCCCTTTTTGTCTCGGAGCACGGTACCAGCGATCACTCGGCGGTGTCTGGTTCCCTCACGAGGTCGGCGAGGGTCTTGCTGTCAAGAAAGGCGCTTGTGACCTTGCCGAGGTCGCGCCATACGCCGATGGTGGTGCAGGTGTCGATTCGCGGGCAGAGGTCGTCGTTGGTGCACGAGAGGCACTGCACGGGTGCGAGGTTTCCCTCGGCGGCACGGAGCAGCTCGCCGATCCTGTACTCCTCGGGCTTGCGCGTGAGACGGTAGCCGCCACCCTTGCCACGCTGGCTCTCGACGAAGCCCGCCTTGTGCATGAGCGAGATGACCTGCTCGAGGTACTTGCGCGAGATGCTCTGACGCCTTGACACGTCACCGAGCGAGACCCACCCGTCATGAGACGCGAGGTCTGCCATCGCGCGAAGGGCGTACATGCCCTTCGTGGAGAACATTCCTGCCATACCTCATCCCCCTCTTCTCCGCGAGGTCTCGCGGGTCTAGCGTTGGTCTGCCGTCTGTCCTTCGAGCATCTCCTCGAGGGTGCGCCATGCGAGCTCGGCGCACTTCACCCGTGCCGGCATGTGGGCGATGTCCTTGAGGATGGCGGCATCCTCAAGCCTTTCGAGCTCTCCCTCGTCGGTTTCCTCGCCCGTGATCATGCCCTTGAAGAGCTTGCAGAGCGAGATGGCCTCCTGGGGGGTCTTGCCTATCATGAGGTCGCTCATGATGTCGGCCGAGGCCTGGCTGATGGCACAGCCGTGGCCGGTGAACGCCGCCTCCCCGATGGTGCCGTCGTCGGCCAGGCGGATGGAGAAGGTGAGCTCGTCCCCGCACGTGGGGTTCACGCCCTCGTGCGTGCAGGTGGGGCTGTCCATCTCGTACTTGTAGTCGGGATTCGACACGTGGTCCATGAATGCGGCGTTATAGAGGTCAGTTACTGCCATGAAAGACCTGCCAAACCTGTCGGAGGGCGTCGATCAGACGGTCGACGTCCTGCTTGTCGTTGTAGAAGGCCACGCTTGCGCGGCAGGTGGCGTTGTTCTCCACACCCAGCTCGACGAGAAGGGGCTGCGCGCAGTGGTGGCCGGCACGGATGCACACGTCGTTCATGTCGAGGATCGATGCGACGTCGTGGGGGTGTATGCCGTGGACGTTGAACGCGACGGCGCCCACGTGGCGCGAACCCTCGGATGGCCCGATGACGTCGACGAAGTCGAGCGAGGCGAGCCTATCGGCGAGATAGCGGGCGAGGATCCGCTCCCGTGTCTCGATCTTCTCCATGCCAATGGACTCCAGGTAGGTGAGGTCGGCGTCAAAGGCGTAGCTGCCTGCCGCATCCTGCGTGCCGGCCTCGAACTTCTGTGGCACGGGCGCCCATACGGCATCCGTCTCGGTGACGGAGTCGATCATCTCGCCTCCCGTGAGGAAGGGGGGCATGGCATCGAGCACCTCGGACCTGCCCCACAAGACGCCGATGCCCATGGGACCTCCGAGCTTGTGCGCCGAGAAGGCCATGAGGTCGCAGCC
>Ga0183095_10249_pt1 | contig 197265 bp, 146 predicted proteins | sample BioMet4_FD_130346 | JGI IMG/M metagenome (GOLD analysis project Ga0183095, IMG submission 130346) | Microbial communities from bioreactor (seeded with sewage sludge) at LBNL, California, USA - Biofuel metagenome 4 (v2) (version 3) | ecosystem: Engineered > Bioreactor > Anaerobic > Unclassified ...
AGATACAGACATGGTATGGACATGGCATGGATCAAACAATAGCCGAAAACAAAAAAACAATACAGACAAAAACTAGAGAAGACAAAAAAGCACTCAAAGGAAGCCATCCACACACAAAGAAAAAACACTCGAAAAAAATACGAGTCCTAAATATATATGAAAGGATCATTAAAGACATAGTTGTTTTCAACCAAGCTAGATATTGAAGATTAAAGCAAACCAACTAAAACAAGCCAACTAAGACTAACGGACAAAGAAAAAAAGAAACTAAAACTTATCAGATATGTGACAAAACAAAAAAGGGATCGACATATATAGAAAAATCAACTCTATTTATTTATCTTTGTTAGCTTAATCAAAAAAGTTAGCATACAAAAAAGCCATTATAGCATGAAAGATTTTCTAAAATTTACATTGGCCACAATTACAGGTCTTATCGTAACAAGCGTCCTTCTATTCTTCATCGGCGTTATTATCATGTTTAGTGTGATGTCCTCTTCGGAGTCGGAAACACAAGTGGGGAAGAATACTGTAATGATGCTTGATTTAAGTGGTACGTTGAAAGAACGTAGTCAGGAAAATCCTTGGGATATCTTCTTAAACGACAAAGAGCAAGAATCCGGTTTAGATGACATTTTAGCTTCTATCCAAAAAGCGAAGGAAAATGAAAACATCAAAGGTATCTATCTACAAGCCGGCTCAATGAGTGCAGGCTATGCGTCACTTGAGGAGATTCGTAAAGCACTGCTGGACTTTAAAACTTCCGGCAAATTCATCATTGCTTACGGGGATCAATATACCCAACGCTTATATTTCCTTGCAAGTGTAGCGGATAAAGTGTTACTCAATCCAAAAGGGGCGATAGAATGGAAAGGGTTGGCTTCCACTCCAGTATTCTATAAAGATTTACTCAGTAAAATCGGCGTTGAAATGCAAATATTCAAAGTCGGCACCTACAAATCAGCCGTAGAACCTTTCAATTCTACAGAAATGAGCCCGGCCAATCGTGAGCAAGTCACTGCATTTTTGGGATCTATTTGGAATAAGATGGTCAGCGAAGTATCTACATCTAGAAAAATTTCAAAGGACTCTTTAAATATGTATGCTGATCGCATGATGATGTTCTACCCCGCTGAAAGAAGTATAAAATGTGGACTGGCAGATACATTGATTTATAAAAATGATGTTCGCGACTATCTAAAGAAATTGGCTGGTGTGAGTAAAGACGACAAGCTATCCGTTCTCGGTTTAAAGGATATGGTTAACGTCAAAAAGAATGTACCGAAAGATAAGAGCGGTAACATCGTTGCGGTTTACTATGCATACGGCGAAATATATGATGGCGACCCTTCACGCAGTGACACCGAGGATGGCATATTCTCTGATAAAGTAATACGCGACATACGCGACTTGGCTGACGATGATGACGTTAAAGCTGTTGTGTTCCGCGTTAACTCCCCCGGAGGAAGTGCTTATGCCTCAGAGCAAATATGGCATGCATTGGGTGAGTTGAAAAAGAAAAAACCTTTAATTGTTTCTATGGGCGATTATGCTGCATCAGGCGGATACTACATTTCATGTGTGGCCGACAGCATTATAGCCGAACCTACTACTTTGACAGGATCAATCGGTATCTTCGGAATGATTCCTAACGTAAAAGGACTTACCGACAAAATCGGATTATCTTTTGACGTAGTAAAGACGAATGTATTTTCCGATTTCGGTAGCATGGGAAGGCCGATGAATGAAGGCGAGAAATCTCTGGTTCAGATGACTATTAACGAAGGATATGAAACATTTGTAGGGAGATGTGCCGAAGGGCGAAAAATGAGTAAAGAAGCAATAAAGAAAATTGCGGAAGGTAGAGTATGGACAGGTGCAAAAGCCAAAGAACTCGGATTAGTAGATCAACTTGGAGGTATAGACAAGGCTTTAAAGATTGCTGTAAAAAAGGCAAAAGTAGATGCTTATACAGTACTTTCATACCCTGAAAAGAAGAGTTTCTTCTCAACTTTGTTAGAAACCAACCCGGGAAATTATGTTCGCCTTCACCTTTTGAGTGGAAAAGCAGGAGAACTCTATCAACAGTTTAATTTGATCAATAACTTCGATAAATGCGACCGTGTTCAAGCTCGTGTTCCTTTTGAGTTGAATATTAACTAGGCATGCTGTCAATTCAAAAACATAGATTACTTTTATACGGCACAAATCCATTTAAAAGAAAGGATTGAATGGTAAAACAAAAAAGTAAGATACAATATTGGTTATGCCCCCTATCCTGGTTATACGGGATAGGGGTCTATTTCCGAAACAAACTCTTTGATTGGGGCTGGCTCAAATCAAAGAGTTTTAATATTCCGGTCATCTGCATCGGCAACCTTGCAGTAGGTGGAACCGGAAAAACTCCGCATACAGAATATCTTATCAATTTACTGCTGAAGAATAAACAAAACGTAGCAGTTTTAAGCCGTGGCTATAAACGAGCTACGAAAGGATATGTATTGGCTACCGATAAGAGTAGTGCACAGAGCATCGGCGATGAGCCTTGCCAAATTCATGCCAAATTTCCCGGTATCCGCGTAGCGGTGGATGAAAACAGATGCCACGGCATTGAAGAATTAATGAAACTGGACAATCCAAAGATTAATACGATTGTTTTAGACGACGCATTCCAACATCGATACGTCAAAGCCGGACTTAATATTCTGCTGACTGATTACCGCCGATTATTTTGTGATGATGCGCTACTACCCGCAGGTCGTTTACGTGAGTCTGAACGAGGCAAGGAGAGAGCACATATCATCATTGTTACTAAATGCCCGGAAGATATTAAACCTATAGATTTCAACATTATAGCTAAGAAACTGAAGGTATGTCCATGTCAGCAACTATATTTTTCAACTCTCACCTATGGAAGCCTGACTCCTGTTTTTACCGAACTGGAAATAGAAAAGCGCTCCATTGAAAGCCTGAGACAAAAAGAAATACTGCTCGTAACCGGTATTGCTTCTCCTACAGCACTGATAGAAAAGTTGAAGAATTACACAGAGAAGATTAGATTACTGACCTTCAATGATCATTATCAATTCAGGAGTAAGGACACTCAGCAGATTGAAGAGGTATTCATTAGTATGAAAGGAGAACAAAAGCTCATCCTTACCACAGAAAAAGATGCCATGAGGCTTCGTAATATGAACGACATCAAAGATTCAATTAAGTCTCATTTATTTTACCTTCCCATTGAAATCGAAATTTTACAAAATCAACAAGATATATTTAACCAAAACATTATTGACTATGTTAGAGCTTATTCAAGAGACAGCAGCATACCTAAAAAGTAAGATGCATACCAATCCCGAAACAGCAATTATCCTTGGTACCGGCTTGGGAAGTTTAGCTAATGAGATCACCAAGAAATACGAAATTAAATATGAAGATATCCCTAATTTTCCGGTTTCGACTGTAGAAGGACACAGCGGAAAGCTTATCTTCGGAAAACTTGGGAATAAAGACATCATGGCCATGCAGGGTCGCTTCCATTACTACGAAGGGTATTCTATGAAAGAGGTGACTTTCCCTGTACGCGTAATGCGCGAATTGGGCATTCAAACTCTGTTCGTTTCGAATGCGAGCGGGGGCACAAATCCTGATTTTGAGATCGGAGACCTTATGATTATTACCGATCACATCAATTATTTCCCAGAACATCCTTTACGAGGTAAAAATATTCCTTATGGTCCACGTTTCCCGGACATGAGCGAAGCTTACGACAAAAACTTGATTCGAAAGGCTGACGAAATAGCCAAAGAAAAAGGAATAAAAGTGCAGCATGGTGTATATGTAGGTACGCAAGGTCCCACGTTCGAAACTCCATCGGAATATAAGCTATTCCGCATCTTTGGGGCTGATGCAGTGGGTATGTCCACTGTGCCTGAAGTAATCGTAGCAAATCATTGTGGAATCAAAGTATTCGGTATTTCCGTTGTTACCGATTTGGGAGTTGAAGGCAAGATTGTAGAAGTCACTCACGAAGAGGTGCAGAAAGCAGCTGATGCAGCACAACCCAAAATGACCACCATCATGCGTGAACTAATAAACCGTGCATGATGTATCTCAACTCACAAGAAAAAAAATAGAAAGGTATTATTAACAGCAAAAGATAAAAACATTGAGAACAGAAATAGCAACTTTAGGTGAATTCGGATTGATACGTCATTTAACTGAAAACATTAAACTTCGGAATGACAGTAGCCGCTATGGAATAGGTGATGATGCAGCTGTACTCTCCTATCCTTCCGAAAAGCAGGTATTGGTTACCACCGATCTATTGATGGAAGGAGTTCATTTTGATCTGATTTATGTTCCATTAAAGCATTTGGGTTATAAATCAGCCATTGTCAATTTCTCCGATATTTATGCGATGAATGGTACTCCAAAGCAAATAACCGTATCATTAGGCATCTCAAAGCGATTTAGTGTAGAGGATATGGAGGAACTGTATGCAGGTATTCGTCTGGCATGTGAAGACTATAACGTAGATATCATCGGCGGAGATACCACTTCTTCTCTCACCGGGCTGACAATCAGCGTTACTTGCATTGGGGAAGCTGATAAAGATAAAATCGTTTACCGAAACGGGGCGAAAGAAACCGACTTAATTTGTGTTACAGGAGACTTAGGTGCCGCCTACATGGGACTTCAGCTTCTGGAACGTGAAAAAGCCGTACTGAAAGGAGATAAAGGCATCCAACCGGATTTTTCAGGTAAGGAGTATCTACTGGAACGCCAACTGAAACCTGAAGCTCGTCGTGACATCATCCGGAAGCTTGCAGAGGAAGGAATACAACCTACATCCATGATGGATATCTCCGATGGATTGTCCTCCGAGTTATTACATATCTGTACCCAAAGTAAGGCAGGATGTCGCATATATGAGGAACATATACCAATCGACTATCAAACGGCAGTTATGGCAGAGGAATTCAACATGAACCTCACCACATGTGCTCTTAATGGAGGCGAAGATTATGAGCTACTCTTCACTGTTCCGATTACCGACCATGATAAAATATCGGAGATGGAAGGTATAAAACTGATAGGGCACATAACCAAGCCTGAACTCGGCTATGCACTCATCACCCGGGACGGACAAGAATTTGAGCTGAAAGCGCAAGGTTGGAATCCCTTAAAAGAAGAAAAATAAAAATATTCAAAAACGGAAAACACTGATAATAAGGCACAATAGCTATTATCAGCGTTTTTTTATTTTCTTACCTCTTGCAAAGTCCAAAACTTTCACTACCTTTGCAATCGCAAAACGGAAAAGGTGCCATAGCTCAGTTGGTAGAGCAAAGGACTGAAAATCCTTGTGTCCCCGGTTCGATTCCTGGTGGCACCACTTTCAAAAAGCAAATAGCGTTGTAAATTATTCATTTACAACGCTATTTTTATACTCTTTAAAATAGTTCTGTTTGAAAATATTCCGATTCTTAAGTATTTTTATTAAGAAAGAGGCATTAAATAATTACACTGCCTAAAAATTAAATTTATATAATCGTATTGAATAAGAAAAATAGTAGCAACTTTCATACTAAAATAGCACCATCAAAAAAATAAAGAGTTCCCTGAAACTTATAAGTTTCAGGGAACTTCTTCATTATACACCCATATTGAAATATAAATATATCTATTATTTTACGCTTTCACTGCTTCACACTAAAAGCACAATAAGCCAAATAGAGTACACATGCCAAAGTAACATATACACCTCCAATAATTCCTAGAACACCTATAGAAAAGCCAATAATCGGGGTGATTAGCCCACCACCGGAAACGGCTGTAATCATCAACCCTGATATTTGGTTAGCTTTCTCAGGTTTGGTTTGTAAAGCTATTGAATAGATAATGGAAAACACAGAAGATGCAAAAAAGCCGACGGCACCTATGCAAACGAGATCTACCATATCATGTCGAACAAATGCCAACATAAGTAGCGATAGAATGCAAGCTATAATATTCACTTTAAAGTATTTTACACTTGAGATACGGGTTAATAATATAACACCTATCAGTGCACCTACTGTACGACTCAAGAAATAAACTTGAGGTGCATATTTTGCTTGCTCAATTACCCAACCAAAACGCTCTACCATTAACTTTGAACTTATAAAATTAGTTGAGACATCGACACCTACTATAAAGAAAATGCCAAAAAATAAAAGTAGCATCGTTTTATCTTTCAAAAGTTCAAAAGTGGAACTGACAGTGAGCTCCTGATTTAGCACAGAAGAATCTTCACGCTCAATAGACACAGACAATAGCCAAATTGCTGAAAGTAAAGTGATAAGTCCCAAGATTGGAAAACAATAATACCACCTAGTCTCTCCAAAATGACCAACAGCTAATAGAACTATTTCTGGTCCTAGCAAAGAAGATGTAGCTTTAATCACCTGCCCTGCAGTTAAACTACTTGTCAATAGACGTGGGTCAGTCACAACATTACTTAATAATGGGTTCAACGATATTTGTAAAATAGCATTACCTATTCCCAATAATGCGTAAGCTATCATGCAGGTAGTACTATTGTAAAGGGCTAAAGGTAATAACATGCCCAATATGGTAATACCCATACTCAATAGGACAGTGTTTTTACGTCCCCATTTATTCATCTTATTACCTATCGGTATTCCCAAGAAGAGAAACCAAATAAAGACAAGCGAAGGGACAAAGCCTGTCATTACAGGTGACCAGTTAAAGGTTCGTTGAACATAATCGGAAGATATACCAACAATGTCACAGAAACCCATCACAAAGAATCCGAAAAGTACAGGAAGGGCCTTAAAGAGGGAATTTTGTGCTTTCATATAATCAAATTATAATCGATTTGTATTCATTGTGGACAATGCAATGGATTTTCCATACCCCATTTTTCGTTAGGACAGGTTCCCATTAGCATTTTCAAAGTACCTCCCTTATATAATTCATCCCTATATAGCCAACATTGATTCAGAGGCTTACCATTTAAAGTTGCGGATTGAACATAATAAGCACTTCTCGCATTGCCTGTTGTCTCAATAATGAATGATTTGCCTTTAGCATTTATCTTATTCAATTTTATTTCTATTCTATCAAAGAGAGGACTACCTAGTTGATAAGTCGGGTGTTCACAAGTTCCCCCCTGTACATCAAACAGTCCCATAGCTGTCAATACAAACCAAGCTCCCAACTGCCCCTGATCTTCATCCTGTCCATAACCATAACCATGCTCACCTGTAGTTCCATAAAATTCATCGCAGATTAAACGAGTCCACTTCTGAGTGAGATAAGGTTTACCGGAAAAATTGAATAGCCAAGGAATATGAAGACTTGGCTGATTTCCGTGATTGTAAGGGCTCTCTAAGCCGGAAAAAGCATTTATAACCTTTCCTCCTCCAAATATTGATTTACGAGCTTCGGTAAAAATTGAATCCAAACGATGGTTAAAAATATCTTTACCTACTTTTTCTATCAAACGGTTTGGGTCTTGAGGTACAAAGAATGTATACTGTAAGGAATTTCCTTCTTGAAATCCTCTCCATGATTCCAATGGATTGAAGTGATCAATAAATTCACCGGTCGTGATACGGGGACGAACCAACTTTAATGAATCGTCAAATAGCTTTTCCCAACCTTTAGATAATCCTATCAATTTTTTATAATCGGCTACATGCCCCAACGACTTTGCCCATTGTGCTACTGCATAAGCACTAAAACTATATTCTAAGGTGTGCGATGCAGAAAAACTCGATCCTCCGGAATGCGTACCATAATATATACTATTCTCATAGGGTACATACCCTTTTTCCACAAATTGCTTCACATCCATCTTACCGGCACCCGCCACGCGATCCTTCCAACCAAGTTCATTTTTCAATGCCGCCTGATAAGCAGTTTCTACATCAAAATTACGAATTCCGCTTTGGTAAGCACCCGCCAATGCTATGCTGACCATATTAGTTCCAACTCCTGAAACATATTTACTTGTTGCTATTCCATCTCCCAACCAGCCTGAATCCTTATAAACAAGTATTTGACTGTTTACAAAATCATTATAATAGTCAGGATAAGCCAACGCCCAAAGTGGTGTTAAATTCCAATATCCACCCCAAATGGCATCTGTATTATAATGATTATATATAGGTTTTCCTTGTTTATTTAATGGAATTTGTCCGATTGTTCCATCATTTTTGGGATAAGCACCATTTACATCGCTAGCGAGGCCTCTGCCCAAAAGTACGTGGTACAAACCAGTATAGAACTTAACCTTATCATCTTTTGACCCTCCAGAGACTTGAATTCGGGATAAAGATTCATTCCACTTATTGGTGGTTGCACTTAGCGCCTCATCAAAGTTTATTTTTTTTGCTTCTGCCTCAAGGTTCAGTTTAGCATTTTCAATGGAAGTATAAGACAAGCCTATTTTTACATTTATTTTATCGCCTTGGTTTGTTCTATAATTCAAACACATAATAGCACCTGGTCCTTTTATTTGACTAGCAGAATATAGAGTACTATCTTGATAAAATACATCAACCGACTCAGGTACACGATCTAATATTGCGTAAAAGTACATTGCTACAGAAGCACCCGCTTGGTATTTCTTCACATATTCAGGTTGAGTAATCACATATCCTTCTACTACATTGCCTTTGACTTGCTTAATATACGCATCTCTTACAGCTCCACTTTCACCTTGTCGGTTACCTATATTGAAAAGAATGTGTGATTTATCGGATTTGGGAAATGTGTACCGTTGGAAGCCAACGCGTGATGTAGCTGTAAGTTCAACCTTTACTTGATAATCTTTCAATAATACTGAGTAATACCCAGGATGAGCAAATTCATCTTTTTTATCAAAGCGAGAACGAAATCCTTTATCCGGTTGCTCTAATTTTCCAGGAGTAGTAATAAATGATCCTGTTATCGGCATCAATGAAATACCGCCTACCTGAAACTCATGAAGACAAGGAAACCCATCAATCGATGTATGATTGTCTTCGTATCCAATAGCTTCCCATCCCTGTTTGTTTCCATAAGTTCCATTTGTAGAGGCCCCTAATTTTGCCAGACCAAAAGGTGCTGCTGCAGGAGTGTAAAAGAACCAACGACTGTGTACAGTCCCGATATTGGGATTGACATAGTTTATTGGACCTGCCCCCACCCCCGTTGAAGCCTTACATCCCACAATTCCTGCTACAGCAAGCAGAAGGCTAAACCATTTTATCTTTATCATAATATTTATTTTTTAACATTAACTTCACCTTTAATTATAGCTACCCGTGCATAAAATTCCGGGACACATGATGCATCCAATAACCATTTAGGACGGCGCTTTTCGTCAGTACGACCTGTCCAGTCATGATACATCAGCCCAGCTTGGTCACGGGCATTTTCCCAAGCATAATCCAATCCTTTAATAATAGCATCTACATACTTTGAATCGCCAGTTATACCATATAAACCTTGGTACCCTCTAAACAACACGACACAGAACCATGGAAGATCTGCAATATATGGAATCCCATTATCGGCATACTTAAAGAATACTTTATAGCTTCCTTCCGCTAAAAATTTCGCACTTTCCAAATATGTTTTTTTACCTGTAAATTGAAATAATAAAACAGCTCCTTGTAGCAAAGTACCGGTATTATAGGTGTATAGAGCTGATTCGACAGAAGCTGTCTTTATTTTCCATGAATTCCAAACCACTCCTTTCTGTGGGTCTTTCAGATATTTATCAATCCAATTATAAAACTTCTTACCCACCTCCAAGTAATATTCATCCTGGGTCGCTCCATAGAGTTTCAAAGCCAACACCATTGCCATACCATTGGAGCAGGCGGGTTTCTGATCTTTCACTCCTTCAAGCCAAGGTACTGCTCCTTCAAAATTATTATCCCAACCACTCAATATAAAAGCCAATATTTGTTTAGCCTTTTCTAAGTAATGGTACTTTTTTGTCACCATATATGAATCAATGTAGTCAATACCTACCAAACCATTATCATCATAATAACGATCTACTTTCCCAAACTGGACCGGATAAGCTTGATACCCAAATGGCACGCGGGAAGTATCATAGTATTTCTCCACAGCCATTGACATCGAGTCAACAAAAATAGCATACTTTTTAGGTTCTATCGCAGCTAATTGAACTACAGAAGAAAAAACTCCACTCATAGGCCATAAATATGAAACTTCTTGTGCCCGATGGATAGAATCATTAAAATAAGTCAGGTCCGGACGATGGCTTCCGGGGTAGTATTCCGAAAACAATCCGTATTTAGGAACTCGATAAAGTTCCCAAATACGTTTAAACATTGCTTCAGCTTTATCTTTATTAGGAGTTTCCTTTGCAGCAGCAATAGTTGAAAAAAAACAGACTGTAGTAAACATTAAAAAAAGCAGTTTACTTATTCTACTATTCATTCTTCGGATTTGTTTATTATTTTTTCAAAGTTTCTCCTTTATACAATGCTATTATTCCCAAAGACTCAAGAGCTGCATCCTGCATGAGAAGTTGCTCCGTACGCTTTGGAGTAGAACCTGTCCAATCTTCATAAAATAAGCCATTGGATAAACGCGCTTTCTCATAGGCATTATCTAAGAAACCTATAAAGGTCTTAATATAACTTTCTGCATTCTTATAATATGGCTCAACATCTATAAAAGCTCTGATCAATTTAGTGGTAAACCACGGATCATGGTCAGGGTAGGCCAAAGGTAGGCCTTTATTGGGACGCACAAAATAACTATATGCCCCCTCCGAAGAAGTTATCGCATTATCCAAATAGGACTGTTCGCCTGTAATTTTATAAAGGCGGACGCCATTAGAAATCATAGCTCCTGTATTATAAGCCCACTTGGTTTGGTTAACAGATCCATCCACTTGTTTGTCGTTCCAATAACAACCATCGTTCGGGTCACGTAAGTTGACCAAAACCCAACGATATAGACGTCTTGCAAAAGCCAAGACATCAGCTTTTTCTACTTGCGGACATACAGCATAATAATTGAGTAGAAATAAAGCAGCAAACCCATTGGCACAAGTAGGTTTATTCGAATCACTTACTCCTGCAATGTTTTTTTGTGATTCATTCCACCAAAGTCCTCCAGAAAATGTATTATCTTCACCTGTTTTCAAAAACTCAACAACTTGTTTAGCCAATGCTAGATATTTTTGATCTTTGGTTAGGTTGTATGCTTCTACCAAATCAATGCCAACAATTGAATTATCATCATAAAAGCGAGTCCCATTTCCAGAGGTCCCATTCGTTGAAGAACCATATCCTCCCACCGCAACTTGACCGGAAGCACGATAATAAGCAGAAAAACCATCAACCAAACTTTTATAGTTCACATCGTAACCCAAAGCGTATAAGGTAGCAGCACCTGAAACCAAGCCATCATATGGCCATAGATAAGAAGCTGAATTATCTCCAGTGCCTTTTGGGTAGTTTTCATTATAAAATCCTTTTGTTAATCCATCTTTAACTTGATAATACTGATTGATTAAATCAAATATTTCTTTGGCACGTTTATGATAAACCACTTCTTCCACAGGATCTATCGGCGTTATTGGTGTTGGAGGAATATACTTTTCAACATCATCTCCGGCACATGATAATAGTAGTATCGGAAGAGTAACTAAAATGCTTTTTATCTTTTTCATAAAATGTTCTTTATTAATTTATGGAAGTAACATTTGTAAATGTATGTAACATTAGCCCTTCATCATTTGTGTCAATAGTAATAGTTGCATGCTTATAATCCAAGCTGCCTTTCATTTTCCACAGATGGTCCCACTGACTCCATGGAAATTCGCACAAAGCATAAAAAGATGCTGGTTCAGAGCCTACAGGTCGTTCAGGACTTACACCATCGGTCCTACCCCAGCATATATCGGTACCATTTACTTTTGCTATAAAGTAATATCTTTCTTCAGTCCAACTCAACCAGCTAGGTGGGTTTGTCGACGGCCGACTAGGATCCACAAAAATAATATTACCTTCACCTACAAATTTGCCATTGCCGACATAATTCAGTACTGCAATATCATTGAAAGTCGCTCCCCAGATACAACGTACAGAAGAGCCTATCTCATCAATTGTCATTGACATTGTATTGAAATCTACCGTCAGGCGGGATATTTGAGTAGACATATTCACAGTAAGCTTTCCGTCACCCTCTTTTAATTTTGAATTACTATCTATATAATAGCTGAAAGCATTGCCGGTTGCAGCCGACTTAAACAAGATATCACCAGTCGACAATTTTGTATAGATTTGAAACACTCCTTCTTCTACACGGCGGAACATTAAACCGCCTTGACCACCATTTTCAGTACCCGAACCATACAAATACAATTCCGCGGGGATATTGTCAATTCCATCTCCACGAGTTACCGAAATGGTAGCAACTTTATCAGATCTTTTAACGACTCCTGCTCTAGAAGTGTTTACCGTCCACTTTAATTCTCCTGTTTCATCGGGATGAATGCCTGCATTTCTTGCAATTGTATTAATTGTAGCTTGTGTTATTGACAACGTTGGCTCAGCTCCTTGGTCACTCTTCACCGTCAATAACGGCTTAGAAAAATCTCCATCGCCTTTATCAAACATAACTTCATACTGTACAATACCACCGTCTACAGCACCCCCACCAGACCATGACAATACAACGGGGACTGAAGATTTCACATCCAGCTGAATAGAAGAAGGAGACGACAACTCCGTAGGAGCTATAAAATCGGTATTCAATTCATACTGTTCTTGACAACTTGCAATTGCGAAGACCAAAGTACATATTAATAATATCTTTTTCATAATTATTTATTTTGGGGTAACATTTATTTCATTACCAATTTGGATTCTGAACCAAATTTTTATTCAAATCTCTTTCAGCCTGAGGTATAGGCCACAAATAATGTTTGTTCGCATTGAACTTTCTATTTTCAACACGTAAATATCCATTATCAGTACCCACCACGTCATTTGTCTTTAGCCCATGGCACCATCCATTCATAACTTTATCAGCAATCTTCCAACGTATGATATCTTTATACCGATGACCTTCCATTGCCAATTCCGAACGGCGTTCATTACGTACTATTTCAATCAACGCATCTTTTGAAAGAGTAGCTGGAAAGTCCAAAGCTGAAGCCAACTTAAATCCTGCCCGCTGACGGATCAATTTTATTGTTGCATTCCAATTCGTTTGATCTAGCTCTCCTAATTCTGCGTTGGCTTCGGCATTCATCAACAGAATGTCTGCGTATCTGATCAATATTGGATTTAATCCGGAATAGAGCGATGCCCTGTAAGTATTATCCCAATATTTTTTTAAATAATAGCCAGTAGCCGTACAATCCGAAGTAACACCATATCCATCTTTGCCTTCTCCTTTTTCACAGTTAATTACCACTTCCGAACCATTTGACAGTATATAGGAATTCCCCGTATACATTACCGTAGCTTTCAAACGTGGATCTCGATTGTCATAAGGGTGATTTTCATCAAATGAAGTCCCCGCCTCTTTAATACTCTTGCCATCCAACATAATATAGTTATCTACCAAAGATTGCAAAGGCGAAAGCTGAGAGTATCCACCTAATGTAGGTGGTAGAAAAGCATACATCATGTGGTGTTCGCGAGTAGTAGGGCGATATTGCACATCTAAGATAACCTCAGGATTATATTCATTTGTTATTTCAAATAAACCGGCATAACTCTGAAACAAAGAAAAACCTCCCTCCGACATGATAGATGATGTGATGGCCTTTACTTGTTGCCAATCTCCTTCAAACAAATAAACCTTAGCTTTAAGAGCCATTCCTGCCCAACGGGTTATGCGTCCTTTATTGTCGGCATCATAAGAAGTTGGCAGATAATTACCGTTAATCACTTCATCCAAATCCGATAATATATTAGAAACGACCGTTGCTCTATCTGTTCTACCAATGGATTGACTTTCACTTATTGATAAAACTTTTGTTGAATAAGGCACTGCCCCAAACTTTGTGTATAACTCATAATAATGATAGGCACGAATAACCTTTGCTTCACCAATATAACGTTTCTTTAAATCAGGATCTAATTTTGGAACACGATCTATGTTTTCTAACAATTGATTACATAAGCGAATGCCTGCATAACGGCTATTCCAAACAGATTTCACATAACTATCAGCAGTGGAAAAAGAGCCATTTCCTATGCTCTGGGTATAATCGTTCGGCTGCTTTGTATAAGCATTGTCCGACATGGCTTCACTGTATAACTGTTCATCCATGCTACCCAAATAAGTATAGCAAGTATTAAGAGCCTTTACTGCTGCATTAGGATCTTCCGTCCAATAAGTCAAGTCAGTTTCTCTATCATACGGTGTCGTATCAAGTCCGACACATGAAGCATCTGTTATTGCTATTAAAGCAAATAGAATCAAATTTTTTATAGTTGTTTTCATCACAGTATGATTAAAATTTAACATTAAGTCCGACTGAATAGACTCTCGCAACAGGATAAGCGCGTCCACTACCATCTCCATTATATTCAGGATCCCATCCGCCCTTCATTTTCGATAGAGTCAAAGCATTTTGCACACTCGCAAAAACCCTCAAAGTCCTTATATTGAATTTCTGTATCCATTTTTGTGGAAGTGTATAACCCAGTTGGGCATTTTTCAGACGTAAATACTTCGAATCTTGAATCCAGAAATCTGATTTAGCTGCATTATTAGCCGACTCAGCTCCCATTGTCAGACGGGGGTAAGAAGCGTCAGGGTTATTAGGTGTCCAACGATCGACATGAAAGTCCATTACCGGACCCTCATTATTGTTATGAAAAGCCTCAACAGATTCTCCACGCATCCATTTATCACGTTTGCCTACTCCTTGCCACATCATTGAGAAATCGAATCCTTTGTATTCAAGCCCATAAGTAAATCCAAATGTATATCTCGGAAAATCATTACCTACGACAAAACGGTCATCATCCGGTTTTATCACACCATCACCATTTTTATCTAAATAACGAATATCACCAGGTTTTGGAGTAATACCATCCAAATGTGGCCCCTTTGCACATTCTTGTTCATTTTGAAAAAAGCCATCTGCACGATACGCGTAATAAGAATAAAGAGGGTAACCTTCTTTTATAATGGTTTGTACATCAGAGCCACCGATAATTTCGGTACCATGAGTGTCTTTTACTTCATTAAAACTATCGGAAATATTACCAGAGAAGTGATGAGCGACTTGACCCGTTTTGAAATGGTAGTTTAATGAAAACTCCCAGCCTCTTGTTTCCACTTCACCGGCATTTTGCACAGGAGCACCATTACCAAATAATCCGGGGACAGGTAAGTTCACCAAAATATCTTTTGTACGGTTATTATAGCAATCGAATACAAGATTCAGATCATTATTTAATAAGCCTAATTCAAAACCTATATTTGCCATCCGGGTTGTTTCCCATTTCAGATTGGGATTTGCAGAAGCAAATGTTGCTGTCTCAGCCAACTTATCTCCAAAACTAATACCATTTGTAACAGAAACCGTTTGCATATATTGGTATGCACCAATACGATTATTACCGACTAATCCCCAAGAACCTCTTATTTTCAAAGAAGGAATGTATGGCTTTATAGCATTCCAGAAATTCTCTTCTGAAACACGCCAACCCGCAGAAAAAGAGGGGAAAATCCCGGAACGATTGCCTTTAGCAAAATAGGAAGAATAGTCATTTCGAACATTAAATTCTAATAAATATTTCTCATCATAGTTATAAGTAGCGCGGGCAAACCCTGAATAAATAGACCAATCACCCGCAGAACCATTATTACTTACGTCATTTCCACTAAGGGTACCAACAAAAATATCGTATTTACCATCCGCAGTAATACGGCTGGTGGAAAAAAGCTTATCAGAAAAACCTTCGTAAGCGTATCCCAATAGCCCACCAATAGAATGTTTGCCTATTTTTGTATTATACGTAACCATTAAATTACTCGTGATGTTTTTTGAACGATAAAATTGTTCTGTCAATTTATTTTCAGCATCTCCGGTACCTTCGAGAGCCTTGCGATTTTCATGCAAATTATTATTCCAAATACGCCCACCTGCGGAACCTATAAGTTTCAGCCCTTTATATACTTCCCATTCCGCTTGTAAAGTTCCCAATAATTCGTCATTAACGTTTTGGCGATATCCGCCTTTTTCCAATCGCTGCAATCCGTTCGAGTTACTTCCCGAAGGATAATTGTAACTGCCATCTTCATTTTTAATCGGATAAATAGGAGGCATACGATTAGCCTGCTCAATAATCCAATCTGTCCAATATGCATGTTCCTTAATATCATTACGTGCAAATTGAGACGTCATATTCAATATGAAATTTTTTGTCACTTTATGGCTCACATTTAAACGCCCATTATAACGGTTATAGCCATAACCAGGCCCCTTAAACATGCTATTCTGATCGAGATAACCTAAAGAGGCCATATAAGAAAGTTGATCGTTTCCCCCGGTCATAGAAATGCTATGGGAACTTTGAGGAGAATTACTTTTATATAATTCCTTCACCCAGTTCACATTCGGCCCACCATTTTTATAATAGGCTATTTGCTCAGGAGTAAATTTGGTTGCTCTTCCTGAATTTACTGCTGCTTCATTATACAGTTCGGCATACACCCATGAATCGGCTATTTTAGGCAGTGAAGTCGGTTGTTGAACTCCATACATAAAATCATAAGATATTTCGACCTTACCAGATTTTCCTTTTTTGGTAGTAACCAACACTACGCCGTTTGAAGCACGGGAGCCATAAATTGCAGTAGAAGAAGCATCTTTCAATATAGAAATTTGTTCTATATCCGCAGGATTTAAGTTTGCAAGAGAACCCTCAATTCCATCAATTATGACTAAAGGATCATTGTTATTCATGGTGTTTAAACCACGAATATTAATAGCAGGTGAGCTACCTGGCGTGGAAGTTCCTTGTTGAATTATCAGACCGGAAGTTGTTCCTTGCATAGCTTCCAATACATTTGATATAGGCTTTCCAGCCAGCTCATCAGTTGAGATTGAAGAAACTGCTCCTGTTAAATTGATCTTCTTTTGAATGCCATAACCAACAACTACTACATCCTGTAGAGCTACAACATCGGGATGTAGTGCAATATTAATAGAGGCCCGTCCATTCACCGGAACCTCTTGTGTTTCATAGCCTATAAAAGATACTATCAGAGTGGATTTGGGAGCAACGTCCAATGCAAAATCACCTTCGAGATCGCTAGTGGTTCCCACTGTAAGGCCCTTTATCAAAATGGTTGCCCCTATTACTGGTTCTCCTTCTGCGGTAATTTTTCCTTTTACAGTGATCTTGTTTGACTGTGCATACAACTGGGTACTAACAGTGACATTAAAACATACAATCAAAAAGATCATTAATAATCGCCAAAATGTGAGTGTTTTTCCAACAACTAGATGGACTAGCTGTTCATTTAATGGATTAGATTGTTTCATAACATTTTAAATTGATTTTAGATTATCTGATTTATCTCTATTCATCCAAGTGTGATAGAGCAAAAGCATAAGCTCCTAAGGCAATAGCGTTACTCGCTCCTAAGGAAGAGACTGTAATGCCAACTTTCTTTTGGCAAGAATATCTGACTAACTCTTTAGAAAACGGAATCTCAACCGTATTATTCTTTTCCTGCAAGAACTTCTCCAATTCGTTAACATCAGTCAAGTTATACACCTCCATTTGCAAAGAAGGGAAAGAATCTCCTGTAAATGTTCCAATATGGCGATTCATCTCATTCAGAATGCCAGGAAGTATATATTTAGCTGCTCCTGAAAGTCCTCCCCCTATTACAATAATGCCGTCCACTATATTCAAAGCGCGAATAATTGCATCTCCAGCCATTTCGCCCAATTCACGAAAGCTCTCGACTGCCGCTTGCCGATTGCCCATCCTAAGACCTTCTGCTATATCAAAAATATCTTTTGGGGTCAAGGACAGTTTTTTTTCATGACTCAGTTCTCCATATACTCTTCTAATAGCACGAATACTCACACTTTCTTCGGTTATCATATCAGGATATTTCTTATTTCTCATAATCCAGACATCACCACCACATCCATTATCACCGCTAAGCAAATAGTTATTTATCACCACGCCTGCACCAAAACCTGTACCGAAAGTTACTCCAAGCAGATTTCTGTATATCTTGTTACTACCGTGTTTTTTAAGTAAACGGTTAATTTCAGGTAGCGTACCAGCAAGTGCCTCACCATAAGCAAATAAATTACCATCATTATTAATAAATACAGGAATTTGAAAATGTTTTTTTAGATATGGTCCCAATGCCACCCCCCCCTTAAAAGCGGGAAAGTTAGGTAAGTCTCCAATAACTCCATGCTCATAATCTGCCGGTCCAGGAAAAGCAAAACTAATAGCAACAGGTAACTTCGGCAAATGTTTCTTTACTTCTTCAAATCCCTCAACCAAAACAGATAGGCAATGATTCAAATCGTCAACTACCGCCGGCCGATTTATTGGTTTTATTATTTCACAATAACCCTGGATAGCCGAAAAAACGAAGTTAGTTCCTCCGGCATCAAGGGTCATCACTATCCTCTCATCATGTTCATACATACTCTTTGTGCATTAGATTACGAATTTTAATTCTGACTAAAAGCGAACGAATGCTTTAATTGTTACGCATTCCTTTCCAGCTGATTTTCCATAAGGAGTAATAGAATATTCTTTTATATGCGCAGGAACAATAAACGTTTCGGCATAGTGCACCACAAAAGGTTCAAAAGCTTCTGTCCTACTTTCAACAATGACTTCCTCACCTTCCAATAGATTAAAAACGTTCACGCTATTATTGGTGTTATGGAGTACTGACGAAGAAAAACGATGCCGCCGGGTCTCTATAAACTCATTAGGATGTAATCCTGTACGTTCTTCAACCCATCCCTCTCCTGAAGCTAAACATTCAAAATGATTACGAAGATTTTCATTTACATATTTTGTATCACGGCTCCAGTCAATTACATCTTTTCCACGCTCCACATTTATAGGACGAGGTTTTCCGTCCAAACCTAAACGCTGCCAGTCCCATAGTTTAAAAGTGAATAGATTTGGCGTAGAGCTGATTTCAAGAACCATACTATTCGATCCCGAGCAATGAATCGTTCCACCGGGGATAAGATAATGATCGTGCTTTTTGGCTGCAATCTTATTGACATACCTTTCTACGTCAAAAATTAATTCACCCTTTTGCGCCTTACGCAAATCATCTATCATCACCTCTTTATCTACTCCTTCCTTAAGCCCTATATAAACAACCGCATCTTCGGCTGCATCAAGCAAATAATAGCTTTCATCTTGGGTATAATACATTCCGAAATTTTCTCGAATAAACTGAGTCGTCGGGTGGACTTGCAAGCTAAGATTGCCTCCTCCCATTGTATCCAAAAAATCAAACCGTATCGGAAAGTCTTTACCAAAGCGGGCCTCAACAGGTTCACCCAGCAACTCTTTACTTTTTAGCAAGACTAGATTGACTGATGGTAGTTCAAAACGAACACCATTCACTTCGAAATAAAGGCTGTTTTCTTCAGGTACACAATCAAAGCACCAGCCATAGTTTGAGCAACTACGATCCAAGTCACATACCTCTTTCATCCATTGACCACCCCATGGGGCCGGATCAAAAAAAGGAACCACCCTAAATGGTTTCTTGACAGTCTCCTCTACCCCTTTAAAAAAAGTATCCTTATCAATCATCTTAGGTGATCCGGCAACATGGGTGTCAATCCAAAATGTTATCCTATCAAACAAGCTCTCCTTGTATTTATCACATATTCTCCAATCATTAAAATAGCCTCTTTTGTATTGTAAAGAGACAGCTTCGTCCCTATTATCAACCCCCAAAGCTTTCACTTCATGACGACGAAAGCGTTGTTGAATTTCCCAACGAGCCATATCCAAATAAACAATAATCGCATCATTAGGAACAACCATTGAAGAACCTGTACCTACCACTACTATATGCTCGTCTGTTTCACAAACTTCTTTTCGTGCCTGCATTAGCTTCTCCGTATCGAAATAATCTTCCAACTCCAAGTTTGTAATAAAACCAAATAGCGCATCGCTGGTCATGAAACGATATGTCATATTCAAAATTTCCTGCTCGGACTTCATTAAATCACGTGTGTTAATAACTCTTCCTATTGATGCATTTGACAAAATATCCAACACCTCTTCCTCATACACACCTGTATACAAATCCAATGCAATAACTCTTTTAGAATCAATTTCCTCTTTCAATCTAGAAATGATAGTGTCCCAACCTTGTATAAGCATTCCATTTAGCTTTGTCGAAGGAAACTTATCATAATTTGCCTTTCTCATATATGTTTATTAAAAATTTTATGTATGTTCATACATATGAATATTTGTGCAAATATATAATATAATATTTTTAGATCAACAAAACTTGATTATTTTTTTTAAAAAACTTATATTTGCGGAAAATGAACTAAACAGTACATAATGGAAATCGATCATAATAGCGGTAAACCACTTCACGCACAAGCAGAAGAGATTCTACGAGGATTAATTGAATCTAAAGAATATAAAGATGGGAAGCTCCTTCCAAATGAGGTTAATTTGTCTGCACAATTAAATATATCAAGGAACACATTAAGGCAAGCGATTAACCGATTAGTTTTTGAAGGACTTTTAGTTCGCAAAAAAGGCTTCGGAACAAAAGTTGTAAAAAAAGGTATTGTAGGTGGAGTCAAGAATTGGCTAAGTTTCTCTCAGGAAATGAAGATGCTAGGTATTGAAGTCCGTAATTTCGAATTACATATAAGCCTTAAAAGGCCCTCTGAAGAGATTGGCAGATTCTTTGAAGTGACCTCTATAGAGAGTATAAGGTGCGTTGTACTAGAAAGAGTCAGAGGCAATAAAGATTTTCCATTTGTGTATTTCATATCATATTTTAACCCTATTATACCTTTAACAGGAGAGGAAGATTTTACTCGCCCACTATATGAACTTCTTGATAACCAATATAATATTATAGTAAAAACGAGTAAGGAAGAAATCTCTGCAAGACTTGCCGGAGAGTATATAGCTGAAAAGCTGGAAATAAAATCAAGTGATCCTATATTAATAAGAAAGAGATTTGTATACGACATCAATGGCATGCCTATAGAGTATAATATAGGATATTACCGTGCAGATAGTTTTACTTATACCATTGAGGCCGAAAGATAGAATGTATGAACATAAACACAGTATAAAAGTACATTTATTAGTCTAGCCTTAATCGTATTGGGATGACAGATTAGAAGGAAAGGTGCATGAAATTTATGTCAAACTTAACAATTCTTTCAACTAATATTCCAAATTAATGCAATCATTATCTAATCAAATTCATAATCAGCGGAAAGACACAAATCTCTTTTTATTTTTTGAGTATTCTTTGCAAGTAGGCTAGATCTAATAAATTGACTGTTTGAAAACAACCTTTATAAAATACTCCCCAATTATTGAAAACACAAGGTAACTCCTTTGCTTTTTCCAATGTATCCACTTGAATTAGAGAAAGTGGGACATCGTTTAGTTCGCAATATTGTTTAATTATCTCAATATTTTGCGAAATATAAGGGCATTGCATATCATAATAAATTGTTAGCTCCTTGCTTTCAATCTCTTCTTTTTTCACGTTTTCTGCAAACTTTGGCATTGTCCCATCAAAAGAGAGTGTCAGTAGGTCGTAGCCATTATTGGTAGTATCGACAATTTCAAAACCAAACTTCTTCGCAAATGATTGACTGGACAACCAAGACTTTTGCTTATTTGCTCCGAGCATACAAATACCGGATTTTCCTTTTTCCTTGGCATCAGTCAAACAGTATTCCATCAACGACTTTGCATATCCTTTTCCTTTGTAACTACCCGAAACCCATAAGCAGTATATATAATAATAGTTATTACCAATTATAGGAACCCAAGCTGTTTCAAGAGGGGCATACTCTATAAATACCGGAGCCTGCACATTCAACTTTCTAAAGACATGCCCTTCATTTAATCTACAGGAAAGCCATTTCCGCTTTGCTTCAACACCTTGATGAAGCTTTTTGCTGCGGATAATGCAGCATAAATGTTCATTACCTAGATTCTCTGTCGTCAAGTTTATAAAATCAATATTCATACGTAACCTTTCTTCCGATTAAAGATATTTATCATTGTAATAGATCATGATATACAAATATATTGATTTTAGTTGAGTTATCTATACACGAAAACCGATATATTGGCACTTGAATTTATTTTAGCTTAATCCAAATAAAAGGAATATTCGACAGAGTAGCGATGTAAATGGCTTCTTCTTTCTTAGAATTCAAACGTGACACCGATTGTAGGAATCATCGAAGAACTCGAACGCTTTAAAGTCTTCATCTCATATTTCTGTTCATCAATCGGATCACCCGGATTTAAAATGTTACCGGTACTTACAATGACATCCTGACTCTTGAATGAACTGCCTGTTATATTCTGCAAATCAAGATAGAGCCCAAGCATGTATTTTTTCATATAAAAGACTTTATCTACTCTCAGATCAAGTTGAGTATATGAAGGGTTTCGTAACGTATTATATCGGGAGTAGTCTAAGTATGGCTTTCCAGAAGCATTCCAAGCCGATACAAGAGATGACTTGTCTTGATCATAAGGGGTGTAAGGGGCACCACCAATCGACTTAATCTTTGTTCCAACACTCCAATTACGAGATAGGTAATAGGTTCCTACCAAATTAAAGATATAACCATTATCCCATGCCGAAGCAAGGTAACCACCGCTTTCTTTTTGCGATAAACTTTTGAACAACGTAAACGAAGACAGCACGTTTATCTTGCGCATCATCAACCACCGGGCTAATAACTCTATGCCATAACTTTTACTTTTACTTGTAGAGACTAGCTGCTCATCACCTATCACCCCGTAATCATCACCCTTGCTCATCAGCGGAATACCGTCTTCCACTGATAAAGGCATTTTATCATAACGTTTATAAAAGCCTTCTAAAGAAATTTCCAGTTCGTTATTCCACATGTAATTGAATCCAGCAGAAAGCTGGGCCACTTGCATATATTTCATTTCTTTATTTACGTAAATTCCTTCATTATTTTTAAAGCCCATCGCTGTAAGTGGCGGTAATTGGAAATAACGCCCTGCATTAGCACTAAAGTTTAAATTACCGATAAGCCTGTATGACAATGAAAGACGAGGAGAAAAATGTTGCAAAATCCGTTTTGTACTTGATGAATAGGAGGCGGCATCCGACCTAATACCCAACGAAGTTTTGAAGCGATCATTGGCGGAACTGTAATCTGCATGAGCAAATACTCCCCACTTAAAGAACTCCAGTTGAGTATCATAATTAAGGTCTATTTCCTTATAGTCTCTATAAAGCCGTTGATAACTTTTATTTGAATATTGAACATAATCCAAGTTTAGTCCGGCATTTATCTTCCAATTCCCCATCCGGGCAAGATTCTCAATTCTAAGTTTAGACTCCTGTTCCGATGAACGGTATTTGAGCCTTAACTTATCAGGATTATCATTTAAATTATCTTGATATTTAGTGTTACGATTGTTCAGATAGCTATGGCTAAGAGTTATGGTCTGGGTATATTTTTTGCTATAATGCTTATAGACACCTCCTAAAGTAAATGTTTCTTGTTTTATCGTTGGTAAGTATCCAAGTATATACTCTGCATCTTCTGTTGTTGCCTTATCGTTCAGCTTCATATCATCCAATCCAGCAAGCCCTATAATTGTAAATTCATGAACCGATGATCTTTTTGTTTTAACCTTAAATAATAAATCATTATAGGTCGGCAAAAAGGGAAGGCCAAATAAATCAAATAGAAACTGAAGATAAGATCGTCTCACCGACAATGTATAAGTGGTATTATTACCCAAAGGGCCGTCCGAAGCTACAGAAGCCTCGGATGCGCCCAAAGTTGCCTTAAAAGAATGTTTGTCCGGATTGCCATCTGCCAATTTAAAACTCAATACAGAACTAAGTGCATTACTACTATAAGAAGGGAATGCTGCGGTATAAAAACTGACCTCACGAATAAGATCAGCATTAATGAGTCCCACAGGTCCACCGGAAGCACCTTGTGTACTAAAATGATTGATGTTTGGTATTTCTATTCCATCTAAGAAAAAACGGTTTTCAGACGGACCACCTCCTCTTACAATCAAATCATTTCTATAACCTCCCGGAGAAAAAGAAACGCCAGGATAAGATTGCACGATACGGGATATATCACGGTTCGCTCCCGGGCTTTTTTCTATCTCCTGCGTATTTATAACATGTAAACCTACAGGACTTTCTATTGAACGTCGAAAGGGCTGAGGATATATATTTACACCAGATAGTTCTTTGACATTTTCTTCTATTTCAATTAAAATATCCAAATCTTTAACTGTCAGCAGGAATTCTGGTGTTAGCTCAGTACTATACCCTACGCAAGAGACCTGAAGTATATAAGGACCAGGATCGAGATTCTCAATCGAGAAGTGTCCCGCAGCATCGGTTTGTGTCCCATTCGCTGTTCCTTTTATCAATACAGTGGCATAAGCAACAGGATTACGATCTCCTTTATCTATAACAGTTCCTTTTATTGAATGCTTTTGATATGCAAAAACATTCATTCCTAACAACAAAATAATTATACTAAGACTTGTTCTCATAAAATTCTGGTTGGCACAAATTATTCCTTATACATTTCTTTCTTATTTAAAATAACAACATGTTTATGATCTCATTGGTTCATTATAATATATTGAGACTGATTAAATAGTCGGAATCGTTCCGCCATCAATGACATATTCAGTTCCGGTCAGATAGGTAGCTCTGGGAGAAACCAAAAAGCCAACAAGTTCTGCAATTTCTTGAGGTTGTGCCGGTCGACCGAAAGGTATACCTCCCAATGCGCTCATTACGCTTTGAGTTGCTTCTTCAATTGTAATTTTAGCACTTTCAGAAATACGTTCCATCATGTGTGCGGCAGAATCAGTCATAATCCAACCAGGTGAAACTGTTAACACCCGAATACCTTTAGGCGAGACTTCATTAGATAAGCTTTTGCTATAATTTATCAATCCAGCCTTGGCTGCGGCATAAGGCAATGTGGAATCGTATAAAGGCAGCTTACCTTGAATAGATGCAATATGGATAATCACGCCACTTCCACGTGTTATCATTTGTGGTAAGAATGCTCTATCCAGACGGACAGGAGCAAGCAGGTTTGTTCTTATTGTGGCTTCCCAATCTTCGTCGGTCAACACTGCAAAGCCACCTCCGGGAGTTTCCGAACCACCAAGGTTATTTACCAGAATATCCAATTTACCATACTCTAAAAGTATTTCATCCACCACTTTTTGAGTTCCCTCTGCTCTACTTAAATCCGCCGGAATAAAATGAAGGTTTGGATTCTCACTTTCCGGTTTATGCCTTGCTGTTATGACTACCGTTGCTCCTGCTCTTAGCAAGCGTTCGGAAATTGCTTTTCCGGCACCTTTGGTACCACCTGTTACTAATGCAACTTTACCTGATAATTCATTGTTATAATTAAAATTCTGTTCCATAGTGTTTTTGATGCAAAAATACAGTGTAAATAGAATCTATACAAGTACGGAAAAACGAATCGGATAGGGATAAATTATTCCCTTATTGCGAAATTTTGAACAGTTGAATATATTTGCCCTATGTATGAACGAAAGATACCAATAAGTTTAAATTGCGGACTCGACCTAATCGGTGAAGTTCTGTATGGAAAATGGAAGATCCGTCTATTGTGGTTTATCCATGAAGGATATAAACGTCCAAGTGAGTTACAACGCAAGATCCCGGATGCATCCCGCCGGGTTTTGAATATCCAATTAAAAGAATTGGAAGATCATGAATTGGTAAAAAAGACGATATACCCGGTAGTTCCACCTAAAGTTGAATATAATCTGACAGAAATTGGTGAGACTTTAATCCCTGTACTTTCTATGTTGGGACAGTGGGGTGACGAGCATCAAGAACGTCTACGATATTTGATATTCAAGCGTTTAAGGCAAAACTCTGCAGAATAAATTAAGCCGTTTCAATTAAAATTTGATCTGAAATCCAATGGAGATAGATTCATCTTTCTCTTAAACAATTTATTGAAAGATTGCGGTTGCTCAAAGCCTAATTGATAAGCTATTTCGGCGACTGTCAACTGAGTGGTACTTAGGTATATTTTAGCTTTCTCAAGAAGTTTCTCATGAATGTGATATTGGGCACTTTCTCCAGTTAGTGAACGAAGCATATCACTAAGATAGCGTGGAGATAGATTCACTTGATCCGCTAAATACTCTACAGTAGGAAGGCCTTTTTCCAGAGAGAAACCATTATCAAAATATTCATCAAGCAATTCTTCCATTCGGACAAGCAAATCATGATTGACCGCCTTGCGTGTCATAAACTGCCTCTTATAAAAACGCTGACTATAATTAAGCAAAACTTCTATGTAAGAGATCAAAACATCCTGACTAGTCTCGTCAATCGGTATATTCAGTTCTTGATCTATACTCTTAAACAGATTTAGGATGACAATCTGTTCAGCTTCCGATAAATGAAGAGCCTCATTAGTTGCATAACTGAAAAAACCATATTTTCTCATATTCTTCCCCAACGGGTAATTTCTGAAAAAATCGGGATGTACAAATATACTAAACCCACTGTACTCGGCATTCTGCTCGGTAGCAATGATTTGATTAGGGGCGGTAAACATCATACCGCCCTCATCAAAATCGTAATAACCTTGTCCGTATCCCATCTTTCCATTAGTCGATTTTTTATAAGAAATAACGTAGAATCCCATAACGAATGATAATTTACGATTACTCTCGTCGACTTTCATCTGACAAGTATCAACAACACTCAAAAGAGGATGTCTGGGTTTTGTCAAATGAAGCAGATTATGCAACTCCGAAATAGACTCTATTCTTAAAGGAGAAAGGTTATTATTCATAAGACTTTTTTCTAAACGAATTATTACAAGAAAGATTCTTTCATATAACGCATAAATGCTTCATCGCCTTCTTCCAGTCTTTTTCTGTAAAGTTCTTTAGCATCAGCACCCGCCACATAGCGTAATTGATTTTTTCCATCTGTCGCTGCTTCATATACAACTTCAGCTATCTGTTCGGCTGTAGAAGCCATTTCCATCATTTTTGAGGTATTCTCCATCATAGTCCCTATTAAAGAGTCGTAATCCGGAGTGGAAGAAAAATCAAGCGAACGACTTATAAAATCGGTTTGTATCCCTCCAGGAGAAACGGTTTTTATACCAATACCCAATTGCCCCAGTTCAAACCACATTGATTCACTCCACCCCTCAAGTGCCCATTTCGTTGCATGGTAAGTAGATCCGAACGGAAAAGAAATTAGTCCTCCAATAGAGGTGGTGGAAATAAATAGTCCGCTTTTCTTCTCCCTAAAATATGGAATGAACGCTTTTGTCACACGAATAGTTCCTAACAAGTTTGTGTCCAACTCTCTGGTTATTTGCTCATCTGTCAGAGCTTCTAGCGGACCTATCAGACCATAACCGGCATTATTGAAAACGACATCCACTCCACCCAAATCTATAGCAGTCCGAACAGTTTTGTCGATTAGCTCGACATTTGTCACATCCAATGGAAGTAGAACCACACTTTCCAAGTGGTTTAATTCTTCCTCTTTCTCTGGATTACGCATGGTGGCAATCACATTCCATCCTCTATTTTGAAATAATTTAGCTGCTGCCTTCCCGAGTCCGGAAGATGCACCTGTAATAAAAATAGTCTTCATAATTTTCTTTCTTTTAAAAATTTACGGTGCAAAGTTCACGCTTTATTTGCCGTTACGTGTTGCCATATTGAGTTTGGTTGTATCCAAAACAACTCATTCGATAAGAACCTATAAATTAGCTCGAAAAATGTATATTTATATTTCTTTCAACTCTGCATTTATAAAATCAATCTCTTCCTTCGATAATTTAAGATTCGCCGCGTTGGCGTTTTGAATAGACTGCCGGGCATTGCGTGCACCTGCCAAAGCAATGGTAATGCCAGGTTGTTCTACGGTCCATCTTAATACCAATTGAGAAAGAGAAGCATTTTTACTTTCAGCTAATGGCTTCAATTTTTCAAGAAAGTTATTTACTTTGGTGATATTCTCCGGTGAGAAAGATGGGTGTGCAGCACGGTGATCGCCCTCTGCAAATTTAGAATGCGCTGTGAGCTTTCCGGTCAACAAACCTCTTTCCATCGGACTATAGGCTATAATGGATTTATTTTTTTTAATGCAGTAGGGTACTATTTCTTCTTCAATCTTCCGATTCACCATACTATATGGCACCTGATTACTGATAAGCGTAAGTGTTTTATCAGCCTCATCAAACCATTCCGCGGTATAATTACAAACACCGGCATATCGCACCTTACCTTCTTCTATTAATCTTGCTACCGCTTCGTACGTCTCATCAAACGGAGTCGTCATATCATGCCAATGTATCTGGTATAGATCAATATAATCAGTTTTCAACCGTCTCAAGCTATCCTCACATTCCTTTATGACACTCTCCTTACCGGCATACTTATAAATATCAATATCTTCTCCACGATTATTTTTACTCTTAAGAGCCAATGTACCCTTTGCCAAATCCCAACGCATACCAAACTTAGTCAGAATCTGAACTTTATCACGGGGAATTCCTTGAATAGCTTCACTGACAATTTCTTCACTCTCACCTTGTCCGTAAATAGGAGCTGTATCAATACTTGTTACACCTAAATCATAACTAGCCCGGATAGCATCAATAGCATCTTTTCGGTCTGTTTTACCCCACATCCATCCTCCGGCAGCCCACGCGCCGAAAGTAATTACCGATAATTCTAAATCGGTATTTGAAATACTTCTGTACTCCATCGTCTTTATATTATTAATTAGCTATAATCAAACTCATTGAAACCAATATGATTGTCAAAGTTAATATAGAATAAACAAATAAACTGATAATCGGGTTGAAAAGATCAATACCTATTTGAGGTGATTTCCCTCCCAAGCAATAGCTATATTTACCTATATCTTGCGATTGTCTTTATATAATAGAAGAGATAATTTTGCGCTTTCTAAAATCTTAGATAAAATGAATCAAAAAATGCTAAAGTATCTCTTATTACAAGGAATATTGTTTATAAGCCTCATCTGCTATTCTCAAAACAGAATGGGGAGTATAAGTGGCCGTGTAACTGACAGCAAATCCCAACCGATAGAGACGGCATTAGTCCTGCTTAAGGGAACTAACATAAGTGAATATACAAATGAAAGCGGTGAATACCGTTTAATGAACGTCCCTATAGGAAACCGGACTGTAATCATTCGTGGTGTAGGATTGAAAGAAAAATCAATCAACATAACCGTACTGGCCGGAAGAACAACTCATATACCCGATGTTGAGATAGATAATACTCTTGAACTTTCGGCAATCACCGTTACTGGCAAAACCGAGGCACGTAAACAACAAGAGCAAGCTTATGCCATCACTGTTTTAGATGGCAAAAAGTTGTATAATAGCTCGGCATCGGTAAGTAAACTATTGAACAATATATCGAGCGTAAGAGTACGCGAAGACGGCGGCGTAGGTTCAGGGTATAGCTTCAGCCTTAATGGATTCACAGGCAAACAAGTAAAGTTTTTCCTTGATGGAGTGCCAATGGATAACTTCGGTTCATCATTCAACCTAAGCAATATTTCCATCAGCATGGCAGATAGGATTGACATCTATAAGGGCGTACTACCGGTTAATCTTGGAGCCGATGCTCTCGGAGGAGCCGTTAATATCATTCCACGCAAAGTGGCAAATTATTTAGATGCTTCTTATTCTATTGGCTCATTCAATACACACAAAGCTTCATTGAATACAGCTTATACTGATTCGAAGACTGGTTTCACTATGCGTCTAAACGGATTCTTCAACTATTCGGATAATGATTATAAAGTATTTGTACCTATTATTGATCTAGCCACAAATAAAAAAATAGACGAAAGAAATGTGAACCGTTTCAATGATAATTATCGTTCAGGTGGAGTACGTTTTGAGACGGGGCTTACGGGAAAATCATACGCCGATTACCTGTTACTCGGACTTATTTGGTCGAAAAACGATGCTAATGTACAAACAGGTGCCACAATGGATGCTGTATACGGAGGTGTGAAAGCAAAAAGTCAATCGATGATTCCATCCATAAGATGGAAAAAAGAGAATTTGTTTGTCGAAGGATTATCCGCATCACTATATGGAGCATATAGCATGGTAGACTCTTATTCCATTGATACCTTATCACGTAAATACAACTGGTTGGGTGAATCGGTACCGACATCCACACATGGTGAAGGTATTAATACCGACTCTAAGATTAAAAACAAGGAATGGATTGCAAATGCCAATATCAGCTACATGCTCGATATGCATCAATCGCTGACCTTGAACCACGTATTTACAGCAAACAACAGAAAAATACACGATAAAGTAGATCCGGATAATGAATCAAATAAAATACCCCAAAAGCTCAGTAAGAATATCACGGGATTAGGATGGTTGCTCAAATACGATCAGTGGAATGCCAACATCTTTGCAAAAATGTACAATTTACATAGCACATCCACCAAAATACTAGACAGATTCACCGATAATGAGCGACTGGAAAATCTTAAAGAAAATAAAATGGAGATTGGGTATGGAGCTGCTTTCACTTATTTTGTCCTACCTAAACTGCAAGCCAAGTTATCTTACGAACACGCTTATCGTCTTCCCGAAAGTAATGAAATGTTTGGTGACGGATTAATTCAACAAGCTAACCCCGACTTGGAACCTGAGCAAAGTGATAATGTCAACTTAGGGTTCATCTTTGAGCAAAACATACAAGATCACACCTTTAATATTGAAATCAACGGAATATATCGCAATACCAAAGATTTTATCCGCAAAGGAGTCAGTCTGACTTCAAACCCGACAACCGGCTATGAGAATATAGGAAAAGTACGTACCACCGGTATTGAAGGAGGTGTCAATTATAAATGGAAAAAAATGATTGCAGCAGGAGCTAACATCACTTATCAGAATATAAGAGACAAGCAGAAATATGAAACCAACGGCAGCTATGTGGGTTCCGATCAGATAGAACATCTTACTTATGGAGAACGCGTTCCAAACATACCGTATTTGTTCGGAAATGCCAACTTAGGACTACGTTTCCAAGATTTAGCAACCCAGCGATCCGAACTATCCATTGATTATTCTTTCGATTGGCTGAAAGGGTATTATTTGTCTTTCCCAGGATTGGGAGCACGCTCCTCGAAAAAGATCATACCTAGCCAGGCATCTCATGATGTATCTGTAGGCTATTCACTCGAAAATGGAAAATACAATATCGCATTGGAATGTACGAATATAACCGATAAAAGACTTTACGACAATTACAGATTGCAAAAACCAGGCAGGGCATTCAACCTCAAGTTCCGCTATTTTATCAACTGGTAATCTACAAAAAAGAGAAGAAAAATGAAGAAAGTATATAGTAGCATACATTGTTTTTTATTATTGAGCCTGTTAGTAGGAATCTCATCTTGCGACAATTTGGCTGAAACAGAAGAAGTCCCATTTGCGCCTTACGTCATGAGTTTGGGTATCACTGCAAGCGGAGTCACCACCTATTATGTTGTAACTGCTGATGATTTGATGTCCGGTGAAGTCAATGCTTATGGGAAAGGCCTTGAACAAAATGGATATCGTGATTATGATCAGGCCAATCAGACTGTATTCAGCATTGGAGGTATGGGAGTCAATTCTGTTACGGGAATTACCCGTAACGCCTCCGGATATTTACAGGAAGCAGGTGACTTTGTCTTCAACTCAAAACTTAGCGCATTTACCCAAGTAGACAATTCCACAATGGTGGGATTGGAAATTCCTGATAAATCCGCTAATGGCAATAAAATAAAATTCTATGTAGTGGATATAAACAGCTTATCTATTACTAAGACAATAGAACAACCCATAGCACCTATAGCGGAGGTGGAGTGGCCCAGCATCACCGGAATGGAATGCAGTGGAAACAAAGTCTACTTATCCTACATACAAATGAATCCTACCACTTATGCCACCGACTATGTGGACACTACCTATATAGCTGTATATTCATATCCCAGTATGAATTTGGAAAAAGTAATGAAAGATACCCGTACCGGTCCTGCAGGCTCATGGGCTGCATATAACGGAATTGTTAAGACCGAGAGCGGTGACTTATACACGATGTCCAATACCTCTATGGCAAACGGTTTCTCCAAAGGAGGGAAAAATGCGGCCTTTATGCATATAGCAGCAGGTGACACGACTTTCGATCAGAACTACTTCTTTGATTTCGAAGCAAAAACAGGAGGACTAAAACCAGCCCATATCAAATATATAGGCAATGGTTTGGTATTTGCAGAAGTCAGTACACTGAATCCTCAAACTGCATCCGACAGGTGGTCTGATAAGAATCTGAAGTGTTGTATTATCGACCTGTACAATCAAACTATAACCGACATCAGTGGAATTCCGGTTCATAACGGAAACGGAGGACGGCGTTTTACCGTTTTGGTTGATGGAGGATATGTTTACTATCCGGTATCGACTGAAAACGGTATATATATATATCGGGTCAATCCACAAACAGCGATCGCAGAAAAAGGCGCCAAAGTTTCCGCCAGTTTTGTCGGAGGATTCTTTAAGTTGAACTAAAAATGTAGTAGAATTGTAGCATAATTAGCTTATTTAGATAGAACTATCCGGAGAACTGTTTGCCACATCAAGATTAAGGCTCCAAAAGTGAATTAGCATTCAAAATTTATGTGTACCTTACAAGCATGTTAAAGCAATATAGTATCCGGGATATGCCTGTAAAATTCCCCAAACAGGTTTTATATTACGTTTGCTCACTTGAAAAAGTGGATGAATCTCGCTTAGTCTGGCCTCATAAACGGAGCTTTTACTCCATTACCTGGTTTATAGAAGGACATGGAATTAACGTGATTGATTTTACAGAATATCCAATTCTTCCAAACAGAATATTTCTAACGTCACCGGAGCAAGTTCACAATCGAACATTTCATAGTGATGCCAAAGGTTATATACTAATGCTTGATAAGGCATTGGTAACCCAGTTAGGCATTAATTTCACATCTCCTTATATAGATATGGGCAATGACAATATTCCTTTACTGAAACTGGTTATTGAAAACATTATTAATAAGAAAAAAGATTCAGCCATTGAAATAGATCTATTATATTTTTATTCACTGATTATAGATCAGATAGATAACAAAAATGCCAAGTCAAAAGAAACAAATATTCTTTTCGGAGAGTTTAAGAAATTAATACTGTCTAATAACTATAAAATTGAATCGATGAATCAATATGCAGATACTTTACACATATCTGTTACATCCTTAAATGATATTTGCCAGATTTTCACCGGAATATCCGCAAAGCAATTTTTGCTTGACGTTAAAATAACGGAAGCAAAACGCTTACTTATATACAGTCAATTGAATATCAGCAACATTGCATACAAACTTGGCTTTGAAGATGCATCTTATTTCGCCCGTATCTTTAAAAAGAAAACGATCTCATCTCCTTCTGCTTTTCTAAAAAAATACCGCAGACAAACGCAAAATCTTATCAATAAAGCAGACTAAACAACTGGCAAAAAAAATATATAGTCTCTTTTATAGGTCTATCGGTAATTCTCCATCCATCGGCATTTATTATAAAGTACCTGAAATAAAGACAAAAGTCCTACCCGAAATAATCTTCAAACTCTATCTTTGATTCTCATATATTGAAAGATATGATAAAGACAGTAAGAAATATAGGATTAGTGGCCCATGACGGAATGAAAAAAGATCTCATAGAGTGGGTAAAATGGAATGCAGAATTATTAATAGGACATAAATTCTATTGTACAGGTACAACAGGATCTTTGGTTAGTAAGGCTTTAAAGAAAGAGTATGCAGATATCAATTGGGACATAACTATCTTAAAGTCAGGTCCACTAGGTGGCGACCAGCAAATGGGATCTTTAATTGTAGAAAATAAAATAGACTATTTATTTTTTTTCATAGATCCAATGACTATGCAACCTCATGACACTGATATTAAAGCTTTAACCAGACTAGCTAGTGTCCAGAATATTGTATTATGCTGCAATCGTTCTACAGCAGACCATGCTATCTCCAGCCCGCTATTCTCTGATCCTGATTATCATCAGACACAGACGGATTACAGCATGTATAACAATCGGTTAAAAAGTAAATTATTACTAGAGAAAACTGCAGAAAAATCTTCCAAGAATAATTTTCATAAAGAATATCATCCAATATAATATTAATCCTAAATAAAAAATTATGAAAGGGAAAGAAAGTAAAAAAGAAAAGAAAAAAGATAAGGCTACAGATGGAAAAATAAAAGTCTTAAGCGATTATCAACGAAGTAAACAGAGTAAGCAAGATAATAGTTTGAATGTAAAATGATAAGTACAAAATCTTTTCTACATTCAAACTAAGAATACGGTAATCAAGGGCTTAAAGGCATTCGTATAAAAAGCACGATGGGCTACCTGACGGGACAGCTCTTAATGTAATCAAGTTTAAACTTAGATGTCAAAAACGATTTTTATATCCAACACATACAATTGCTTTTAAACGTTGAATTTCTTATTGGGGATATAAAAGTCTTTTTCCGTAAGGTTACACTTCTCAGCAATTCTTCTGCAATAAGCCAGCTTCCCGGCAATATCACTACGTGAGTCCGACCCGAATGTGAATTTAAGCCCTTGTTCTTTTGCTTTTAGTATAAACTCCTCGTGTGGCGTATGAGCCATGTCATTTATTTCAATAGCCACGTGCCTTGCTTTTGCTGCCGTAATAATCTGCTGCATCCTGCTTTCAGTCCACAATTTATAATAATCACGAGCTATGCAAACCGGCAAGAATAACGGCCAGGCAAAAATATCAATAGATTCATTGTAAAGCACATTCATGGCATAGTCCATATAACGGTTCATAAAATCCTCCGTATCCTCAATATAAGTATCAAATTGCCAAATTTGCCAGGTCTCTCCATTTCCCTTAGGCACCATCTGAGGATCCATCAAAATATAATCAAGTTGGGATACCAGTTCCGCCGAATAGTTCTTGCGCCAGCCTAGATAGGTAGGCTGCAAACCGACGTATACAGGATACTGACGTAGCTTCTCTATAAAACGATGTAAATCATTGTCATCTTTCAATGCCCATGGTGCAGGATGATCAACGACTCCGAATTTTACATTATACTTTTCACCCAGTTCCAATAATTTTTCTATTGTAAAGGTATCGGTGAGATGAGCGTGTAGATCAATTAACGGAAACTTTTGACTTTCCGCATTATAAAGACTTTCAGCAAAAGACGGGAGATTTAAGAGCAGACCGGGAGCAACTACTGCGGTTTTGATGAAATTTCGTCTATCCATGTTTTTCTTAGTTAGTATTTTTATCAGAGGTTTTTATTTCATATCCGCCTGTAAAGAAAAACATTTTTCTGCAAAAGAATAACATAATCCGATTTATTCTCAAAGTTTTTAGCTCTAATATTCTGTACACTATACACTACATTCCAGAAAAGTACAAAGAGGCATTTTCCTTATTTCCGCATCACATACTTTATCAATAAATAGCCACCGAAAAGTTGTAAAAGAACTCCCGGAATGCCTATGCGGATATCTTGCAAAGCAGCGTCGAGATTTCCACTTATAACCCACTCTCCCAATGTTCCCAAGCACTGGTAAAAAAGAATAACTCCACTTAATATTAGAAGCGAAACTCTCTGATAATGGTGTGAAAGGAATCCGGCAGCAACCGCCAATAACAGTGACTTTAACAAGATTGAAGGAAGCACCACCGAAGAAGGCATTCCAAACAGTATGGAATTCAGTAACGGAGAAGCTATGGCAGTCAGTAATCCGACTTTCCAGCCGTATTTATAAGCTCCTATCAAAGTGAAGAAATAGATAGGCAACCAAATCATTCCTCCACGAGGCACAAGATGAAAAAGCTGGGGTAACACCAGATTACCCAAAACGAACAACAAAGCCAGCAAGTATGTCCGCACATCGCGATATGACAGAACATAGAATTTTACGGTATTTTCCATAATTAATCTTTATTATTTAGAAGTTAATATTCACGCCTCCCATAAAAGTAGCTCTCGGCATAGGATAACCGGCAATAATCTCATATCGCTGTGCCAGAATATTCTCACCACGCAGATAAAAAGATAACTGTCCGGTAACTTTATAATTGGCCTGAGCATCCCAAAGCATAAAATTTTCGGCATGCTGAGTCTTTAAATCAGTATATAATCCTCTCACATATTGAATACCTGAAGAGAGGTTCCATCTACTTTTCTGAAAATTCACTCCGGTGTAGAACTTATGCCGGGGAGATGCTAAAACAGGATTATCCATGTGCAACCAGCTATAATTTGCAGCAAGACTCCAGACGGGGCTCAGTACATAACTAATATTCGCCTCTGCACCCCAATTTTCGATCTTCCCCGAATTTTGGTTCTGCATTCCGCTTCCTCCCTGCCGCGGAGCTACGATGATAAGATTCTTACCTTTCATATAAAACACATTCATGCCATATAGCAGACGACCATCCGCCACCCGCTGTGAAAAAGACAACTCGTAGTTCCAAAGACTTTCCGGCTTTAAATCGGCATTTTGCGGAGGAAACATGTACATTTCACAAATGGTAGGATTCCGAAAACCCCGGCTTGCCATCGCTTTCAATTCCGCATTATCGGGAAGATGAAAAGCCAGACCAGCCTGCGGTATAAATTGGGTGCCTGTCTGCGAATGATGATCAACTCTCAAACCGGCATCAAAGGTCAGCCAGTTCACAATATCTTGGTGGAAATCGGTATAACCGGCCACCTCATTCAACGCTTTATCAACGGATGTCACACGATGTCCGTCCGTGTATTTATTCCAGGCCTCTCCGCCAAAGCGAAAGTAATCGGCCCCGACAGTCAAACGATTGCCATTAAAGAGTTCCACACTCTGGTACCAGGAGGCCCCGAACATCTTATCTCGTGAGTTGAAACGATAATCGAGAGGAGTTTTTCCCGGCGCATATCCATCGTTTATCCAATGTCTTCCCCAATTATAAAAGAGACTCAACGCACCGGACGTTTTGTCATAATGATTTTCCACAGCAAAGGTACTCATCCCTCGTGTGATGCGTTGGTCATTGTCAATATAAGGACTGCTAACGGTACCCGGATTGGAAGCATTAAAATGAGTGATATTAGCATCTCCCCACACTTTCCAGAAATTACTGATCTCATATCCAAGTTTGGCATATCCGCCATATTGTTCAAAATTCATATCTGCACGATGACCGTCCGTCCTATTATAGGAGGCTGATACTATACTGTTGAAGCGCCCATGTTTTATCCTGTTGGTAGCTTCGGTTTGTATGGTTCCATACGAACCGCCCCCAATGTTCAAGTTCGTCCTTGCTCCATCTTGACCCATCCCGCGGGTCACAATATTAATGACTCCTCCCATTGCATTCGATCCATACAAAACGGATGCAGGGCCACGCAAAACCTCCACTCGTTCGGTCATCATCGTTTGATAAGTATCGGCAATAGGGTGCCCCATTAAACCCATATATTGAGGGTGTCCATCAATTAAGACCAATAACCCGGTGGTAGGGAGTCCTGCTTGTGCCGGGCCACCAATGCCTCGCAATGACATCTGTCCGGATGCCCCGGTGGCAACTCCATACCCCATCAATCCTCTTGATGTGGAAAAGAAACCGGGGACTAATTCATTCAGCACGGGAAGTACGGAAGTCTGCCCGCTCATCTCCAGTTGATCACGTCCGACAACCGATATTGTCATCGGCAAATGCCGGATATCAGTCGCACTACGTGCCCCCGTCACCACAACCTCATTCAGGTTATAAATTCGTGGTATACGAGTACTATCCGATGTTACACTTGCTTTCAGTGCGGTCGTTCCAAAAAGACAGGCCAACACCATCGCCGTAATATTTTTCCGTTTCCGCATCAGCGTAATAAAACCTCTGATTGCCGGAAAAATCTCTGCGACCGATTTAAACTTTAAGCATATACTCTCAAGGGGGCAAGTTCCTGTCTTATCTCTATTCTCGATGTAAGGAACTTCCTGCCTGAAATTGACGGGAATCCCCGCATCATGAAGTAAGGCAAGTGCTGGCGTACTGATTACATCGGAATATACCGATTTAACTTTCCCCAGTATCATCAAGGTGGCGGCAGCTTTTCCCACCACCTTATCAGCAATCATCGAATCCTGTAAAAACTCCGGTCTCCCGGTATATAAATCATATAAATCAGCCACTCCCCTGCGGCTGAAAGTCTCTATCCCCGATTTGCTTTCAATCACACAAGAATAATCTCCTGCATATAGTAAATCAATGATATTTTCCATCATAAAGTTCCTTGTTTCAATTGTTCCACAAAGCTGTCAATTCGGTGTAACTCTTTGGGAATTTCTATACTTTGCGGGCAATGTGGTGTACACTGATTACAACCGATGCAATGATTTGCCTGGCGCAATTTCGGTACGCTACGATCATAGCCGACAAGAAATGCCTGTCTCTCCTTGACATAATTTTCGTCCATCTTGCTCTTTGGTAAATTGCCCTCATTGACACACTTATTATAATGCACCAATATCCCCGGAATATCTATTCCATAAGGGCAAGGCATACAATATTTGCAGTCATTACAAGGTATCGTAGGATACTGCAACATCAACTCGGCCGTCTCATTTAGAAAGACCTTCTCCTCGGGAGTTAGCGGAACGAGCGGAGAATACGTACGGATATTATCCTGTAAGTGCTCCATATACGTCATGCCACTTAACACCGTAAGCACTTTATCAAAAGAGCCGGCAAAGCGGAATGCCCACGAAGCAACACTGCCTTCAGGGTTACGTTCTTTCAAACGGGTAAAGATATGTTCCGGTATGTTTGACAGACGCCCACCCAACAAAGGCTCCATAACGACCGCCGGTATATTTCTCTTTTCCAATTCACCGTAAAGATAGTCGGCATTCACATTCATGCCCGACGCGTGTTTCCAATCGGAATAATTTAACTGTATCTGTACAAAGTCCCAATGCACTTTATCATGCATGGCCAATGCCCGATCGAATTCTTCCTTTATCCCGTGAAATGACCAACCAAGATGACGTATACGCCCGGCCTCACGCTCTTTCAGTAAAAAGTTCAATAATCCATTATCCAGGAAACGTCCCTGAAGCCCCCGTTCACCAGTGTCACCCAGCACATGAAGTAGGTAATAATCAAAATAATCTACCTGCAAGTCTTTCATTGAGTTATGATACATATTCACTCCAAAGTCATAATCATTACTCATGAAATTGGACATCTTTGTGGCAATGAGAAATTTCTCACGCGGATGACGCTTAAGCGCAATACCTGTGGATTTCTCAGACCACCCCTGCACATACACCGGGGATGTATCGAAATAATTAACCCCATGTTCTATTGCATAATCCACAAGGCGATTGACTTCATTCTGATCAATCACATTTCCGTTACCATCGGGAGCCTGAAGAGTAGGCCAACGCATACAACCATAACCCAACAAGGAAACTTTATCTTTTGAAGGTGGAAAATTGCGATAACTCATTTTATCTTTTGGGACGGGAGCTTCAACACCCGCATCCGATTCTTTCTTTGGAGAACAGCCATATAATGCCGCTGTAGTGGTCGCCGTACTAATACCGACTATTTTAAGGAAATCCCGGCGATTCATATTATTCTTTTTATCCATCATCTTTAATTTTAAAGTATAACGATCAAACAATTCTGTGCCGTTGGTGCCCTTCCACATAAATGGCACTATAAGGACGGGACGGACAGAGATTTTCGCAAGCTCCACATCCAATGCAACGTTCTGCATTTACAGCGGGTATCTTAAGGGAATCTGCATTTCCAGGTTCGGATGGAATCATTGATATTGCACTGACCGGACAATGACGGGCACAATTACCGCAAGCCTGTTTATCTGTCAGTGGGATGCAATTCTCTTTCACCCATACGGCATGCCCTATCTGAATAGAAGACTTGTCGGCTTTCCCTATTTTAAGAATGGCACCTGTAGGGCAGACTTCCGAGCACTTGGTACATTCGGGACGGCAATAGCCATGCTCATACGACATTACAGGCTGCATAAAAGACTCCAGCGATGTAGAAGGGCGCAGCACCTCGTTGGGGCAGACGGATATGCACAACTGACAAGCTGTACAATGGCTTTGCAAATTATGCCAACTTTGTGAACCGGCAGGGGTTAAAGGAGTATGTCGGGTTGGAGCTTTCTTATCGATGATATTCGCCAAGCCCCCATCCATTTTTATTTTTTTCGTCTTATCGGCAACCTGGGCTTTCAAAGAAGCGCCCAGCAAAAGCATGAAACCGGCAAAGAATTCCCTACGCCCCCCAGTCCTGTTTTCTTCTTCCGAAACATTGGTCACTTTCTTTCCTGCATAAGCAAACCGATAGCCTATGGCATCCTTTTTGCATTTGCCGATGCAGTTCATACATACCACACATCGGCTGTTATCAACTTCTCCTTTTGTAGCATCAATGCACGAAGCCTTACAGTTGCGTGCGCAAACCATGCAACCGGTACATTTATCTTTATCGACAGCTATACGGAAAAGTGCTTTATTTGACAAAAGGCCTAAGAATGTACCGACAGGACAAATGGTATTGCAATATGTCCGCCCGTTTCTCCAAGCCAGCACGATGATAACTATCGTTACTGCACCCGCAATAATAAATACAGGCAAGCTTTTCAACCAAACATCAGTCTGGTAAAAAGCATAACTGTCGACTCTCTCGGCAATAGAAGCCAGCAAATTATTTCCCCATATCCATAAGGGCTGAAAAAGATTATTAGCCATACGTCCGTATATCCCATAAGGATCGATAAACGCAACGATTGCATTTATACCTGCCACAAGAGCAATTATAAAAAGAACAAACACTCCGTAGCGTAGCCACCTTTTAGGCTTTGCATAGCTATACGGCAGTTTTTTCTTTCCGCGTCCAATCATGGCAACAAGATCTTGAAAAACACCTAGCGGGCAGATGACCGAGCAATAAATACGCCCACCGACAAGAGTCAGCAACATCAGAAAGACGATGACACCCACATTGAGTGCCAAGACCGCCGGCAGAAATTGAATTTTGGCAAGCCATCCGAACCATAGATGTAAAGCACCTGTAAAGTCCACGAAGAGCAAGGTAAGTAGTAGACAACAAGCAATGGCTAATGTCAACCTAATTTTTCTTAGCATAGTTTCAATCTTTAAAGTCTAACACAAAAGTATAAGCAGAAATCCATATTTAAAATAAAACCCATCCGTAAAAAGAAAAGAAAGGCATAAACACGAAAATGCTTATGTTTCTCAATACCCGCACATCATCCAAGCCTTAAAATCGGCAGCTTTATTCTTACTGACATAGATACGTTCGGGAGCGGCAACGTCCAGAGTTAGTAGCAGACGACTGTCAAACCAAATCGTAATATCATTTACACTTTCGCGTTTAATAAGAAACTGCTTATTGGCCCGAAAAAAGTCTTTAGGGTTGAGCAAAGCCATTACCTGCTCCAATGTCTTGGCATAAGGATAACTTTGCCCGTTTTTTAAATAGATAGTCGTATTTTTTTCCGTCGTATAAAAGAACGAGATGTTATTGAGACTTACCGGAATGAGTTTGTCCTTATAAGGTACCAGTAATTTATCCCTATATTCCTTAAGAGGAGCCAGATGAACCAGACGTGCCAAATACTGCGTAAGTTCCACCCGGGTCAGCTTATTATATTTCTCAATCGCCCGTTTTATGTCGGTTGCCTTTATCGGTTTCAGCAGATAATCAATGCTATTGACTTTAAAAGCGTCTATAGCATACTGATCGTAAGCCGTCGTAAAGATGATGGGGGTCTCTACCTCCATCCGGTCGAAAATACGAAAAGCCGAGTCGTCCGAAAGATGGATATCCATAAATATCAAGTCGGGCAACGAGTGGGTTTGCAACCAGTTTACCGTATTCGTCACGCTCTCCGTGTAACCGACTATTTCAATGTCGGCACCCAACCCCATAAGTATTTCTTTCAGATTATCATAGGCTGAAGTTTCGTCTTCAACGATCAATACTTTCATTCTTCGTTTTATTTTAATGGAAGATATACCGTAAATATTTCATTTTTGTGTTCTACACGAATCTTACAATTGGTCAACAGCAGAAATCTGTTTTCCACATTCCTCAGTCCCGTACCATTGGTTATCGGTGGGGTGAGTTTAGGATAAACAGGGTTGGACACCACCAATTCCTGCTGTTCGTTAAGATATATCGAAATCACCATTTTATGGTCGATATCTATCTGATTGTGGACGACGACATTATCAATCAACGGCAACAAAGACAAGACCGGAAGTTTAAACGAAGTCTGTTCCTTTTCACCGATATTGATATTGAAAGAAAGTTTATTCTCGAAACGCACCTCCATCACATAACGAAAAGCCTCAACAAATTGCAGTTCCTCATGCAAGCTGACCAGCCCTTTATGATCACTCTGCAAAATATAGCGGAAAGTATCCGACAGTTCATCTACATAGCGCAAGGTGCGGTCATCATCTTTCTTTCGAATTAATGCGGATATACCTCCCAATGAATTGAAAAAGAAATGAGGATTGATCTGGTTGGTGAGTGCATCATAACGGCTCTGCAAATTTTCGGTTTTCAACCGTTGTATCTCTATTTCTTTCTCATGCTGGGTAATGTATAGCATCACAATATGCCCGATGAGGGTGCAGATCGAACAAATAATCAGAAACTGAAAGATAAGAATACTTCCCAGAAAATCATGTATGCCATAAGATTTAAAGATAAAGCACAAGATGAGATAGATGCAGTATATCCCCGCTGAGATGAAGAGATTATGGAAAAAGCGCTTTTTAAGTGCATAGGATGCCGCCTTATCAAGATTATAACGAATGAGTAAGACTGACATTCCCCAGAAAAAAGAGAACCTCATGACAAAAAACATCCAAAAGCCAAATTTCTGACTCTCATCACATAATCTTGGCAATTCCCACGGCAGACAAATTATATTGGGGTATATAATGAATATAGTGCTTATAAAAGCGACCAACGGCAATTTGCGCGTCATGTATGTCACAAATAAATCCATAGCCTTTTTCTTACAAAAATAGAAAAAAGATCAGGAGTAAAAGCTTATCCGGCATTTAAAACGATATTTAGTGCATAAAAACGAATAAAGCCACTAAAGTCAAAAATAGATTAAAATAAGACCCAACCTTTCCGAATTATGACGATTCTTGCCATCTTTGCATAGAAAAGTGGCAACGCGCCAACCAATAACATACTAAAATTGAGAATTATGAAGTGTAAGTTATTAGTCCTCGATGTGGACGGAACGCTGCTGAATAATGCCAAAGAAATAAGTAAACGTACACTTGTCACCTTGTTAAAGGTTCAGCAGACAGGAATACGTATTGTCCTTGCTTCAGGAAGACCGACTCACGGATTGATACCTTTGGCGAAACAATTGGAGTTGGATCATTATGACGGATTTATCATTGCATACAACGGAAGTCAGATTATCAGTGCGAAAGATGGTAAAGTGATATTCGAACGCCATATTGATAATGAACTGCTACCCTATCTGGAGAAGAAAGCTAAAAAAAACAACTTCGGAATATTCACCTACAAAGATAACAGAATAATAACCACTGCTCCTGAGGATGAACACATTCGTCATGAAGCTTTCATCAATCAGATGGAAGTAATTCATGAAAAAGAGTTTTGTGCAGCAATAGATTTTTCTCCCACTCAATGTGTTTTGGTGAGTGATGACAGAGAAGCACTCACCGATTTGGAACAGCACTGGAAAAGAAGACTGAATGGTACGCTCGATGTCTTTCGTTCGGAAGATTATTTTCTGGAAGTAGTGCCTTGTGGCATTGATAAAGCAAACTCATTAGCTACATTGCTCGATATACTAAAAATTGCAAGAAACGAGATCATAGCGATAGGCGACGGAGTTTGCGATGTGACCATGATTCAGCAAGCCGGAACGGGTATTGCAATGGGAAATGCACAAGACTCGGTAAAGGCATGCGCCGATATGATCACCGGTTCAAACGAGGAAGACGGTGTAGCCGATGCGGTAGAGAAAATGATCTTAACCGATATACGCCCTTCGACCGTTTCACTGGATATTCTGAATGCGCGCAGTCAACACACCCTGATGGGAAATTTAGGCATTCAATATACTTACGTATCCGATGGCAGAGTTGAAGCAACGATGCCTGTGGATCACCGCACCCGACAACCTTTCGGTGTCCTTCACGGTGGAGCATCTTTGGCATTAGCTGAGACAGTAGCCGGCATGGGTTCTATGCTGATGTGCCAGTCGGATGATATTGTTGTAGGCATGCAGGTTAGCGGGAATCATATTTCATCAGCTCACGAAGGGGATACTGTTCGAGCCGTAGCCACCATTATACACCAAGGACGTTCCTCGCACGTGTGGAACGTAGATATTTTCACATCAACCAACAAACTGGTTTCTTCAGTGCGGGTTATAAACAGTTTGATGAAAAAGAGATGACAGAAAGCAAGAAAGACCTAAGTATTATCAACAACCTCATAAGCAGAAAGCAACCGTTTGCCTTCTATCGGCTCCCGGAGCAAGAAAAGCTCTGCTTCCTTACTCAAACAACAGGGGAAGCGGAAGCTATTTTCAATGTGGAGTCTATCCACAACAAACCAGGATTCATACTTGCACCATTCCGCATAAAGAAAGGATCTCCGGCATGGAGAATACGACCGGATTATATTGATACGAATTTCCCGCTGGAGACAGGTAAAAAGTCGAATAGCACGACTTCCACTGCCCCCAACGGAACCGAAGAAAGAAAGATTGATGACAATAGCCGGACTGGAGGTAATGAAATCTCTCCCTCTGCTAACGTAGGTGATTTTGAGCAATACGCCTCCTGTTTCCGCTCTTTCATAGAGCCTCTACGAAAAGGCATTTATGATAAGCTGGTATTGTCCCGTCGTGTAGTATACCCGGGGTACTCCGGATTTTCTCCGGAGCACGCGCTTTATGAGGCCTGTCGGCGATATGTACATTCGTATGTATATCTTTGCTATACGCCGCAAACCGGAGTATGGCTGGGCAGTACACCTGAAATGCTACTATCGGGTGAAGCCGACCGTTGGAACACGGTAGCCTTGGCCGGAACCATGTCTTTGGAGAATGGGCAACTTCCCGAAGAATGGAGCAACAAAAATAAGGAAGAGCAGCAGTACGTAGCAGATTATATTCGCAAACAACTGCGGTCGGTAGGAATAACTCCTGAAGAACATGGTCCTTATCCGAGTTATGCCGGTGCATTGTCACACTTAAAAACGGATTTTCATTTTCACGCCGATACAGCAAGATTAGGCGAGTTGTTGAAAGTATTACATCCTACCCCGGCAGTATGTGGACTTCCTAAAGAAAAAGCATACCGGTTTATCAAGGAGAATGAGGGGTACGACCGTAATTATTATTCGGGATTTGTAGGAATGCTCAATCCATTGGGAAAAACAGATTTATATGTCAACTTACGCTGTCTGAATTACAAGGTGAACGAGCTCAGCCTTTATGCAGGAAGCGGTCTGTTGTCAGCATCCGAATTGGAAGATGAATGGCAAGAAACGGAAAAGAAATTGCAGACCATGAAACGGTTGCTTTTTAGCGAATGAAAAAGAGTATCTTTTTCTTTAATATTTAAGATATTGACGATGCATACGCCGTTCTGCCATAAACGTGGACAAATGCCATGATAAACCGTCGAGTGTAGCGTAATCATCATACGACTTAGGATAGCATCAATGCCATTGATTCCTATCATCAATGCCGATGATTCTACCCATCAATGGCATTGATGCTATATTCAGTCCCGGGGTGATCTATTTTGAGTTCGGGATAGAGGCACAATGAGTCAGAATATGAAGTATATGACATTAACCTTTGAAATACTGTGATAGAATTGCTTAACATAATGTGATAAGACAGATGTATTCAGATAAAAAGAACATAATCCAGTTAGCCGCTTTATTGGAGGCTCATCACGTCACCAAAGTAGTATTGTGTCCGGGTAGTCGGAATGCTCCCATTGTACATACACTGTCCACAAATCCGGCATTCACCTGTTACTCTGTGACCGATGAACGCAGTGCAGGTTATTTTGCTATCGGTGTGGCTTTACGGGAGAGAATGCCTGTTGCGGTTTGTTGTACCTCAGGTACGGCCTTGCTCAATCTGCATCCGGCAGTAGCCGAAGCTTATTATCAGCAAGTACCACTCATCGTGATCTCCGGTGATCGTCCGGCTGCATGGGTTGGTCAGATGGACGGACAGACCATTCCCCAACCGAATGTTTTTCATAATCTGGTCAGGAAGTCGGTTAACCTTCCCGAAATTCAGAATGAGACGGATGAATGGTACTGTAACCGACTTATAAACGAAGCCCTGCTTGAGGCATGCCACCGGGTAAACGGACCGGTTCATATCAACGTCACACTTTCGGAACCCCTATTCAACTTTACCATAAAGCAGTTGCCAACAGTACGGGTGATCAACCGTTACCGGAAAGCAGATTTTTCCACCCCAACGGGAGCGGCACTTCCTGATAAACTCAAGAGCTTCCCGAAACGGATGATTATTATGGGACAGGGAAACCCAATGAAGCAGGGCGATATAGAAAAAGAGATTCTTTTGCATAAACAATATGTATGTTTGAGCGAGCACATCGGAAACCTACCTGCACACGAAGCATCACTAAGAAATTTTGATGTCGCCCTGTACACCATGTCCGAAGATTGTGCAACGCAAATGGCGCCCGATCTTTTAATTACTTGCGGTGGACATATTGTATCGAAACGTTTAAAGCAATTCATACGTCAGCATCCTCCCAAAGAACACTGGCACATATCTCCCGACGGAGAAGTGGTGGACTTGTTCGGTGCATTGACTACTGTGATTGAGATGGAACCGGCCGACTTTATGAATGAACTCGCATTGCTTAATAATGATCCGCCGTCGGAGTATTGCCACCTTTGGGAAGATTATTGCCAAACTATCCCCGATCCTTCATTTGGCTATTCGGCAATGTCTGCTGTGGGAATGTTGATCAAAAAGCTCCCTCAAGTATCGGTGCTGCATCTGGCAAACAGCTCGTCCATTCGATACGCTCAACTTTATCCTTTGTCGCCTTCCGTGGAAGTATTCTGCAATAGAGGAGTTAACGGCATTGATGGCTCTCTGTCGACAGCTGTGGGATATGCCGCAGGTTCGGACAAACTGAATTTTATGATAATTGGCGACCTGAGCTTCTTTTACGATATGAATGCGTTGTGGAATGCCCACGTCAGTCACAACTTGAGAATACTGCTGATCAACAACGAGGGAGGTGAGATATTCCATACTTTGCCCGGGCTTAAACCGACGGATATCTCCCACAATTACATTACAGCAGTCCACCGTACTTCTGCAAAAGGATGGGCGGAAGAAAGAGGCTTTATTTACTTACAAGCGAAAGATGATACGCAATTGGAAAAAGCTATGGAAGTATTTTCAGAGCCGGAGCACGGAAAACAGCCTTTACTACTGGAAGTCTTTACATCAAAAGACACAGATACCACACTTCTAAAGGAGTATTACCACCTACAGTATGAAGCTGCAAGAAAGACGCTTTAAAGTAGTAAGCGGGAAGAATTTTATTGCCTACGCTTTATTCGTTCCACCGTGGTGTTTTTTTCGTTCCACCATGGAGAAACTTTCTTTCCACCACAAGGAATGTTTCTTTCCACCACGATGGAAAGAAAAGAGTACAGGCAGTTTGATGCTTAGCCATTGCAAAGAAAAAGCATATTCACTACGGTGAAAAGACTAAGCCTCCGTAAAGGAAAGTGCTTTGGTTTGCGTTTGTCATTTGAAACGCTTAATATTGTGTATTGTATACTGCACTTATTCAGCCTACTGGATGTATAAACCGCCGCCAACGTTTAATTAGAGAATAGAAACAAACTAAATATAAAAAGACATGAGTGAAGTAAAAAGAGAATGGACCCGTATACGGGAATATGAGGACATCCTGTTCGATTATTATAATGGAATTGCGCGAATCACAATTAATCGCGAACGCTATCGTAACGCTTTTACTCCTACTACCACAGGGGAAATGAGTGATGCATTACGTATTTGCCGCGAAGAAGCCGACATTAATGTTGTTGTACTGACCGGTGCGGGAGATAAAGCTTTTTGTTCGGGTGGTGACCAGAATGTAAAAGGACGTGGAGGCTATATCGGTAAAGACGGTGTGCCCCGCCTAAGTGTACTGGATGTACAAAAGCAGATACGCAGCATTCCCAAACCGGTGATTGCGGCCGTCAACGGATTTGCCATTGGAGGAGGACATGTCCTCCATGTAGTCTGCGACCTTTCCATTGCTTCGGAAAATGCCATCTTCGGTCAGACAGGCCCACGGGTCGGCAGTTTTGATGCCGGATTCGGAGCATCTTATCTTGCCCGGGTAGTTGGACAAAAGAAAGCGCGTGAGATTTGGTTCCTTTGCCGGAAATACAATGCCCAGGAAGCATTGGATATGGGGTTAGTGAACAAAGTCGTTCCATTGGATCAATTGGAAGACGAATATGTACAATGGGCGGAAGAAATGATGCTACTCAGCCCGCTGGCATTGCGTATGATCAAAGCCGGACTGAATGCGGAACTTGACGGACAATCGGGTATTCAGGAGCTTGCAGGAGATGCCACCTTATTATACTATCTTACCGATGAGGCACAAGAGGGTAAGAATGCATTCTTGGAAAAACGGAAACCTAACTTCAAACAATACCCGAAATTTCCCTGATTAATGAATTGTAACATAGATATTACGCCCCGGTTACTTCATTTCCGGCAACCGGCAGGAACATCACGCGGAGTATACACCACCCGTCAGATATGGGTTCTCCGCATGACTTCCCCCGACTTTCCAGGTAAAGAAGCTATCGGGGAATGTGCACCGCTGCCCGACTTAAGTTGTGATGCCCTTCCCGATTACGAGGATATATTGGTAAAAGCCTGCCGCAAAGTAGAAGAAAAAGGAGGTATTCTGGAGAAAGATCTTCTAAGGAATTACCCCTCCATTCTTTTTGGTCTGGAAATGCTTCTTCGCCAATGGAGGAGCGGGAGTATCGCCTTATGGAACACTCCATTTTCGAGAGGTGAAGCCGGTATTCCCATCAACGGTCTGATTTGGATGGGCGACTATCGGCAGATGCTGGAACGGATTGAAGAGAAGATGCAAAAAGGTTTCCGCTGTATCAAGTTGAAGATTGGCGCCATCCGCTTTGAAGAAGAACTTGAACTTTTGCGATTCATCCGGCAACATTATTCGTCAAAAGAGGTGGAACTGAGAGTGGATGCCAACGGAGCATTCTCACCAATCGACGCCTTGGAAAAGTTGAACAAACTGGCCGAACTTGACTTACATTCCATTGAGCAGCCCATACGTGCGGGACAGTGGGAAGAGATGTCACGCCTCTGTGCGGAGTCTCCCCTACCCATAGCCTTGGATGAAGAGCTCATTGGGGTCAATGAACCGAAAAAGAAACAAGCGCTCCTTGACACCATTTGTCCGCAATACCTCATACTAAAGCCTTCCCTCCATGGAGGATTCTCGGGAGGTGAAGAATGGATAAATGCCGCTGAAAAAAGAGATATTGACTGGTGGATCACTTCGGCATTGGAATCGAATATAGGATTGAATGCCATTGCACAATGGTGCGCAACATTCAACAACACCCTACCGCAAGGATTGGGTACCGGGATGTTATTCACCGATAATATAGACATGCCGCTGGAAATCCGAAAAGACTGTCTATGGTTTATTAAAAAGTAACATGATTATTGACCGTAAACAACAGCTGTTAATCTTGAACGGAAAAGTCTATTCCGCAAAAGAGATTCATGAGATTGCCTGCAAAATAAAAGCGGGTGTAATCTGCCTTCCGGCAGATTACGCACCGTTCGAAAAGGGTGATGACAATACAGCATATTCAAACTCCGACGGAACAGTAAAAGAATCAGGGAGTAAACTGCCAAGTGCAAGAGATTTAGTCAAAGACATTGAAAGCAGAAATATTGAAGCCTACAGAGACTTATTTCCATTTCTTGAACAATGGTTTGATGATTCGTCCTACATCCGTGTACACACATCGGGATCCACCGGAAAGCCTAAAGAACAGTTTGTAGAGAAAGACCGGATGACACAAAGCGCCTGCATGACGGGTGAATATCTGCAACTACAAAGTGACGATACGGCTCTTCTCTGTATGAACCTCCGCTATATCGGAGCCATGATGATGGTGGTACGCTCTCTTGTTTTCGGTCTGAACCTGACGGTGTGCAGTGCTTCGGGACATCCTTTAAAGAATCAGCCCTCCATCCGTTTTACGGCAATGGTACCGCTACAAGTCTACAACACCCTTCTGGAGCCGGATGAGTGTACGCGCTTCAAAGATACCGGCATCGTTTTAATAGGTGGAGGACCGGTCAGTCCCGAATTGGAAGAGCAACTAAAGTCTTTTCCCAATGCTATTTATTCAACCTACGGAATGACCGAAACACTCTCCCATATCGCTCTGCGGAGATTGAGCGGGCCTTCTGCATCTCAGCGTTACTATCCGTTTCAGTCCGTACAACTATCGCTTTCGCCCGACAACACTCTACAGATTGATGCTCCCCGCGTAGTGGACGGGACTTTGCAAACGAATGATATCGCACGGATTTATCCGGACGGTTCATTCACCATACTCGGACGGAAAGACAACACAATCAATACCGGAGGAGTAAAAGTGCAAATAGAACAACTGGAGAAGAAACTCTCTGGTTCTATCCCGATGCCATTTGCTATCACCTCTACTAAAGACCCCAAGCTGGGAGAAAAAATTGTATTATTACTAGAAGCAGAAGTTTATCCTGCGGAAATAGAAGCCGCCGTAAACGAGCTGCTGTCCCCTTATGAACGCCCCAAGCAAATAATGTGTATCAACAAGATACCACTTACCGAAAATGGTAAAACAGACCGGGCGGAATGCAAAAGGATAGCGGCAGAAAAAGAGTAATACACGCCAAACCCGGTCTTTATACTGTATAAGATAACAACAATAAACTTTACTTTGCTTTTACAAGACGCATATTATCAATCAAAGCTCGGTTTATTCCCTCCTTATTCATATTGATGCTTGTCTTGTCAAAGGACAACATGATCACATTCATTCCCTTATTCAGATTGATCATGACAGAATTGGAGAATCCCCACTTATGCCACACATCCTTTCCGCGTTGAGGGAAGACCATGACTCCCGCTTTTTCTCCATTGACTGATAGTGTTCTAATAGCACAGGCATTTCCCGAAGTCACTGTCTCGCTGCCATTGGCATAGTCAAAGTCAACAATATAGCGACCACTCTCCGACACCTCTATTGGCATTTTTATCTGAAGATTTACAGAAGAAGATATTTCAACGGCTTTACCACTCAGGTTGCCATAACATTCAACAGCGTTACCGGTAAACTTGGATAAGTCAAATCGTTGTTCCAATTTAGGGTCATAGACAGCAAGCGGTTCGCTGGCAAAGCCTTGAACGCCATTTGCATCTTCAGCAATGACCTGATATTCGGCATACGAATCGGGACGTTCAATATTTAAGCGATTACCATTGATCCCCCCTCTATTTCTCCGTGCCATCTCTTTTCCGTCTTTCAGGATAATGTATCTTGCTGCATTCGGTACCTGTGTCCATCCCAGTTGGGCATATTCGTCAAGATATACTTTCGGAGTCTCTACTGAGAAATAGTTCTTTGTCTTGGTGATTTGAGTCTCGGCAGGCTGATTATTCTTCAGTTCAATCACAACCTTATGCTTACCTTTTAACTTAGGTTCAATAACCGCCTCTTTCTTTTTCTTTCCATCCAAAGTGAAAGAAGCGATTTGATTACCATATCCTTTCACTTCGATATCTAAAATGGCATTTCTATATTTGAATCCAGTCAGTTGCTTATTACCTGCCAACTGTTTCGGTACAAAAGGTTTAAAGACCAAACCCTCTTCCGTGAAATTAATTCCCATCAACAGACGATGAACTATACTAAGATCACCGGAAATACTCCAAAGCATATTACTGGAATTGGTATCCGTAGCATAATCTCCGTTCTCTGCCACAAAATTCTCTTTATTTGTAGCAAACATGGAAGCTGCGCGATAAATGGCTGCTATACTTTCCATTACTGCAGACTCATTCTCCGTATTAGCGGAAGCCCACATCCAGAATGACTGAACAAAAGGCCAAACCGCATTATTATGATAAGGATCAATATTGGGAATCTGAGGGAATATGCAAGAGTTACCATAACCGGTTTGCGGCACCGAGCGAATAATGAGCTTTGCCCGTTCACCGTCTGCAATACCGAATAAGACACATAAAGCTTCCCCTAGAGTTTCAGAACGTGGCGAAACGATTTTAGTCTGCCTACCATATCTATATTGCGCATAATACCCTTTATCACTCAACCATAAGTAGTTGTTAATGCCATCTTTTATGCGTTGAGCATTCGTTTGGAAACGTTGGACGTTTTCCTTGTCCTTCAACAAAGTGGCCATTTTAGCTGCAATAACGTTGGCTTGATAATGAATAGCATTCGTACCTAAGCATTCGGATTCGTAGATATCGGCAGGTTGCATCCAGCGAGGGTATGTTTCCTCCCTCCAATCCAAAAAAGACGATTCACCTTTCACCAAGCCTGTCTCCCGATCATACGCAATCTGCTCATCTTGTGTAATGGAGTTCTTTATTATCTCATAAGAATTCTTGAGCCAATCCTGATCTCCCGTCACCAGATAAAGTTGCCATGCAGCTATTGACCAGACGATACGATCGGTAGAGACCGGATAAGAGCCTCCGGTGCCCGTATCCTGGATAATCCGACCGTCTCTCACTTTACGCATCAGACTGTTTTTTGAAATATCAGGACGCATATATGCCATCGAAAGCGTCATACTATAACTGATATCACGTGTCCAGACACCGCCCCAAAGTTCGCCCGTTCTCCAAGTGCCGTCAGCTTCTATAAGATTGGTCATTTCTTCTACCGACAAATTATACAAGGCATCGGAAATTAAATAATCGGATTGAAATTGTGGATATTGGCTTAGGTCTTTATGCTTTTTCCAATGTAGATTACCGCCGCGGTAGTTACTCGTAATTTCGCCCGTAGACAGTATATCCGATCTAAAATCACGCTGTATAACTTCATCCTTATAGATACTGTATTCCGGTGAATGATAAATAAGATTATCTTGATCCCCTTGAGCATAGGCATTACCCACTACAGCTAAAGCCAACATAAACAAAATTGAATTCTTTTTCATCGTATTCCGTGCTTTTATACAACTGGAGACTTGAAGCAGCACACATTATGATCTTCGCGAATCTGTAAATGATCAAACTTTCTAAGCATCTCTTAGCCACCAGTTGACTTTGTGTATATTTTGCGATAAAAATAGCAATAATTTTCCGTTTAATATTTCCCATCCGATCCAAAGATCCAATATTCACATTTATTTTTGGTCGGATAGATATTAATATCCTCTGCTTCAACTCTCTTTTTTACAGATGATTTGCCAAAACCTTTGCGAAGGTTGTCCCTCTACTTTATTCAAAGGTTCATCCACTTCTTGGGCCTCAACCAGCCCGTAACGTCCAAAATCCTCCTGTATTGAACCCCAATCATAGAAGAACAAGGAGACACCATAGCTTGTCAGGAAAGTATCTTTACTGATTTCCTCTCCCTTACCATACCTTCCATCGGTCTTCGCTATAGTGACAAAAACCATATATCCTCCCGGATTGAGCTGGGCATAACAGTCTTCAATCAGCTTAGTCCGATCTTTTATATCCAGTAAATGGAGAAGCGAATAGCAATAAATGCCATCGTAAAGTTTATTATCAAACGGCATGGAACTGACAGAACCATGATACACCGTGATGTTCTCATCATAATATTTTCTTCCAAGATCAATTGCTGTTTTTGATATCTCTATTCCGGTCACCTTAAAGCTATTATCCGCAAAGACTTTGGCATTTCTGCCATACCCAAAGCCCGGTACCAAAATATTCTTCAGCTTGTTCTTTCTAAATAATTCAAGAGTTGTCATCGTGGAATCGGCAGGTGTCCAACCCCACATTTCATGTTTATCTCTAAAACTTGATTCCCAAAATTCCATTTCTTCTGTAGATTATAATAATGAACAAAAATAAGGCTTCAAATTGATTCCGCAAATTTGCAGAATCAATTTGAAGCCTTCACCATCACAATCTCTTATCAACTAAATAGATTTCCCCATTAGATAAGCATCCTGCATGACAGGTTTTGACTTGATCTCTCCTTTATTCCATGCTCCGACTCCGGCAATCACTCCGCGTCTTTTGGGATTATCGAGACAGTCCAAGAAACCTTGCATTTCCACAACTGCCTTTTCTATAGCACCCCCATTTGTATCTGCCGCCGTAAAAATATAATAGAATTGTTTGTCCGTAAGTTCGGTATATCGGGCACAACAACGATCTATCATTGTTTTAAGCTGGCCGCAAACAGTATAAAAATAAATGGGAGAGGCAAAGACAATAACATCGGTTGCAACCAACTTATCCAGGATCTCACCCATATCATCTTTTTGTGAACATTTATGCGTATTGAAACATGCTCCGCAACCTGTACAGTAATTTATGGCTTTATCCTTCAGATAGATTTTCTCTACCAGATGGCCCGCCTCCTGAGCTCCATGCATGAATTCATCGCAAAGTAAATCGGAGTTACCAGCCTTTCGGGGTGAAGAAGAAATGATAATGACGTTCATGTTAATCTATTATTTTTAAAACATCCTCCACTATTTGTGGCACGGTAAGATGACTCTCTTTTAAAAGTTCATCAACAGAGAAACGATCCACAAACTTTTTCTCCATGCCAAAGTTAAGCACTTTCATGTCGGAAGGGCCATAATAGCGGGCTATTTTTTCACCAAAGCCACCATCAAGTACTCCGTCTTCAAGAGTAATGACGCAAGTATGGTCTTTTTTCAATTCATCAAGTACTTCAGCATCCGTACCCGTTATATAACGTGGATTTATCAGAGTAGCCTCAATACCCGCTTCAGCTTTTAGAGCCTCAACGACCTTCTCACCCAACTGATAGAAAGTACCCAATCCCAAAACTGCAACCTTGGAACCTTTCTTGGCAACCTTGTATCTATTAAGCAATCCGAAATCCTCCTCAACTTTTTCACCTGTTGAAACAACGCCATTGAAAGAAACACGTATAGCCACAGGATGAGATGTCTGCTTTATTCCCCACTCCAACATGGCAAAATATTCTTCTTTGGTAGTCGGAGCAAGGTAGACGAGATTGGGAATATTACACATGAAAGGAATATCAAAGACGCCCAAGTGTGTCACGTCATTCATTGAAGAAATGGAAGACCAGAACACCAACAAAAGAGCGGGATTATTATTGATACATAAATCTTGTGAAAGTTGATCGTATGCGCGCTGTATGAATGTACCGAGCACTCCGAATACAGGCTTTCCGCCGTTGTTAGCTATGGCAGAAGCCATGGCTACAGCATGTTCCTCGGCAATGCCGACATCAACAAATTGTTTACCTGCTAACATTCTTTTATCAGCGGTAAAACCAAACACTGTAGGCGTACCCGCAGTAATGGCTACGACTGTTTTGTCTTCTTTCATCTTAGCTAGAAGATATTCAGCTGTCAGATCACCATAATTTTCTACGCGACTTGCATCAAACTTACTCTTTCCCGTGACTAAATCGAATGGACCACCTGCATGAAACTTTTCTTTATTTTCCTCAGCCGGACGGAACCCCTTTCCTTTCACCGTATTAATATGTACCACAACAGGATGGTCGATGTCTTTCACTTTACTAAAGGCTTCAATCAATGCTTTCACATCATTACCCTGTGCTACATACATGTAATCAAGTCCCATGGCCTTGAAGAAATTACATTCGGCTTTACCTTCCGTCTCGCGCAATTCCTGTAAGTTCTTATAAAGCCCTCCATGATTCTCGGCTATCGACATCTGGTTGTCATTCACAATAATAATGATGTTGCTATCAAGAACTGCGGCATTATTCAAACCTTCATAAGCCTCACCCCCACTCAGAGAGCCGTCACCTATTATTGCGATAACATTTTCATGATCTCCCTTCAAATCACGCGCTTTAGCCAGTCCCGTAGCCAAACTTACCGATGTTGAAGTATGCCCGATTACGAAGAAATCATGCTCACTTTCACTCGGTTCGGAGTATCCCGACACCTCATCATACTTTTCGGGGTAAATGAAAGCTTCCTTACGCCCCGTCAACATTTTATGCACATAGCTCTGATGGGAAATGTCAAACACCATTTTATCAACCGGAGAGTTGAATACATAATGCAAAGCAATTGTAGCTTCCACCATACCAAGATTAGGTCCGATATGTCCGCCGTGTTCACTCAACTTCTTTAATAACGTTTGGCGCAGTTCCACACTTAAGCCTTCAAATTCATCTACCGGCATATTCTTCAAGTCAGCCGGACTGTTTACTTTTTCAATATACATACCTATTACTTTTCTCTAAAAACACATTTACTCTATTAATTATCTCTTTTATAAGGAAGTACAAACATTATGCGTCTGTTTTTCGTTTTTATGCTATACAACTTTACGTCCCGGCACCGGGCGATGCCTTTTATTTCCGATGCAAAAGTACGAAGGTGGAAGCACACGCCAGTTAAACGATTTACGGATGATTGTATACAATTTACTGATTTTCGAAATAGCATCCGAAGCCCTTATACAGATTACGGTTTCTTGTATACAAATTACCGATATTACATAGTATAAGTTGTATGTTACTTAAAATGAAGTACTTTTGCACTGGGTAAAATAAGGAACTTGATTATGAAAGAGATTAAGACATTCAATACGATTGATGAATATAATAAGCTGATGGGGGTTGAAACTTCACATCCTTTAGTCAGCGTGATCGACTTATCCAAGGCATGCCGTAAAGGTAAATACCCGGAAGGACATATTTTTGGATACTACACAGTCTTTCTGAAAGATGTAAAGTGTGGAGATCTGAAATACGGACGCAATTATTATGACTATCAGGAAGGCACCTTGGTCTTTTTAGCTCCCAATCAAGTCGTTACCATCGAAAATAAACAGCCTCATCAACCTAAGGGATGGGTACTCATCTTTCATCCTGATTTGTTGAGAGGGACATCGTTAGCGCATGCCATGAAAGAATACAGCTTCTTCTCTTATGAAGTGTTCGAAGCTTTACATCTGTCGGAGCAAGAAAGAGCAGTAATACTGGAATGTTTCCATAATATCCAATCGGAACTGATGCATAGCATAGACAATCATACCCAGCGTCTGATTGTGTCGAACATAGAACTTTTCCTTAACTATTGCAGTCGTTTCTATGAGCGTCAATTTATAACCCGTAAGCATGCCAACAGTGATATTCTGAGTAGATTCGAGAATCTGCTTGATACTTATTACGAATCGGACATTCCCCAAAAGCAAGGTCTTCCAAGCGTCAGATACTGTGCTGAAAAGTTGAATCTGTCTGCAAACTATCTCGGTGATTTGATCAAAAACGAGACGGGTAAGAGTGCACTAGAGCATATCCAACTCCACCTTATTGAAATAGCAAAGAATAAAATGTTCGAGAAGAACAAATCCGTAAGTCAGATAGCCTATGAATTGGGTTTTGAGTATCCTCAGTACTTCAGTCGATTATTCAAGAAGTGCGTGGGCATAAGTCCCAACGAATATAGGGCGGTTAACTAAACCCATCCTACAAGGGTCTCATCATTTCAAACTGCCTCCCGGTTACCTGTATATTTCTGGACTCCAGAAAAGAGGTGATAGACTCACAATGAATATCCGTATTTAGGATTTTGATAAAAGAGAAAGCATTCATCCCGACGGCCTTAAGCAGTAATGAAGAACCTATCCCCTTTCTTCTGCAATCTTTACGAACTGCTATTTGCGTGACATCTCCGGAGACCGGTTCAAAGACACAATAACCTAAAAGATTAGAATCACCGTCCAATGCCCCAAAAACATGGAAGTCATCAGGTTTACGCAAAATAGCTTCAAATGAGTTTTGCCATGAAGGAGTAAAGTCCCAGAAAGCAGACACTGCATCATAATCGATCAATGCTATTTCCTTTATAACGAAATCAAGCAGATGAACGTCATTAGAAACCTTTACCGATTCATTAGACTGAACAAAATAATTGAATTCGCGAAGAACTTCAAAACCTTGTTTCTTATAAACGGAAATAGCATTCGTATTGTGCTGCAAGACTTCCAGCAAATATTGTTTGATGCCATATTCTTTAAGAAAAGGGACTGAATGCTCAAAAATCTGACGCGCCAATCCCTGACCTTGATAAGCTTTTCTCGTGCCCGTGCCTGTATCATAAGCAGTCAAATGCCCATTGAAGTCACCTATTCCATTTAAGGTGAAAGATGCAAGAAGTCCGCCATCGAATGCAGCAAAAGACAGTTCCGGTACAAATCCCCGCCTTACCAACATCCTTTCAAGCTGTGGCTTACTTATCTTGACATCATAATTTTCAAAAGCATCACTGAATGCTTCGTAAAGCTTTTCTAAAGAAATATCTTGAAGTGATTTTATCTCCATACACGTATAAATAATAGTATGAAAAGCAAAGATAAATTATTTGCTCATCACAAGAATCATCGTCACCGTATTATTTATACTTTTGCACATACCAAAGTAAACTTCACAGTAAGATTATCAACAGTTATGGAAAATGACTTATTAATTGAAAAGATACAACCTAACGAATTTGATCAGGTTACTACCATCTTAACTGACGCATTCATCTCAAATCCGGCATATTCCATCATTTTTAAAAATAAAGATCAACTAAAGGAAGGTTTGCTGTGGCTGTTCAAAAGCAATCTTTTCATTCTTAACCGGCACGAAACTCTCACCTCAGTAATTAAAGAGAAACATTCCGGTAAGATTATAGGAACATTCACTATTATACCTCCCCAGGGTATAAAAAAAGAGCTATCCGATTATTTGAAAGTGGGCATTCCTGGTTTTATCATGAGATTTGGCATCGATCCGCTATTTAGAATGCTCAAATTGGACGAATACTGTAAGGAGCTACTAACTAAGTCGATAGAGTCTAACAAATATTATTACCTTCACATGGTAGTCGTGCAAAAAGAATGGAGAGGAAAAGGTATCGGTTCGTATGCTATAAAGAGTGCACTCGAAAAACTGGCTTCAACCAATCCTAGCTGCAAACTTCTCGGACTAACCACCCAATTACCGGAAAACGTAATCTTCTATTCCAAATTGGGCTTTGATAAACTTGACGAAGGGTATGTCTACTTTAAAAAGGATAAATATTATAATTACAATATGAAAATCAGACTGTAAATCACTGGTTGAAAAGGATTCCATGTATTTACCACTTTAAACACAACCTTATCTATTTTTCTTTAGAACAGGTAGTAACTTATAAAGCATTCTCCTCGTCATTATTCTATGGTTCAAAAAGTTTATAATATAACCTGTTATACAAGCAGCAATGAGTGAACCTTCACGTACGCCTTCAATGCGTCGAGTGAAAATCAATGAAATCATCACCGCCAGCATAACCAAAGTAACATCAAAACAAACCTTGAATTTACCAAAATCCTTATTACAATGACACGACGCATGTTTAACAAATGCCTCAGCACTCATCATTGTTACTTTAGGCTTAATCTCAAATACCACTCCAATAGATTGTACAATACACCCTACAAGTAGTAAAACCACAGACATACCGTATCCGGAAGGGTGCAAATTACCCATTATCGCCATATTAAAATCTATGAATGCTGAAAAGACCAAAGAGAATGGCAGCTGAAGAAGGATATCCACTATATCCTTACGATTCTTCTTTTTTCTAACTAAAAAGAATTGTCCTGCAATCAATAGTAGATTAATTATAAAAGTCCAAGTACCCAGTGATAAAGGGCTGTGGAGACTCAACACATAATTTATGCTGGATATAGGTGTAGTCCCCAGACTTGAACGCACAATCAACACTATACCCATAGCCAACAAGTACAATCCGGCTATAAAAACTAAATACCTTTTAATAATACTCTTCACTATCATACAAGCAATACATTTATAATTAAAATCTCATTCCATAACATTAGGAACAGAGATGCAAAGGTCCGTCTTTTTTGTTAGATATATATTAGATAATCAAGCACACTTTTTGCCATTTACGAAACAATTCATATTTTTATAGCAAAATACAAAAGAGTAAATGGTAAAATTACGCACTTTTGATAATGCACAACTACTCATTGAGCATTCTGAGAAACCTCACTATAAAGACGATGTAGTCTGTTTCAAGAGTGAATATAAAGACAAAATACACCTAGAAAATGAACAATATTTCAATAAAGAATTATATATGATATTGGTTCTTGAAGGCTATTCAAAAATTAGGCTAAACGGAGAACTCATTACTATAGGAGCCAACACCTTACTTATTCATGGAGCTAACTATCTAACTGAGCATCTGGATTCAAGCAAGAACATCAAGTTTATCACATTATTCATCTCAGAATCTATGCGAACAGATGATTCTTATCTGACACAAATAACATCAATATTATTGGCGACGATGAGACAAAACGGACAATATACAATTGAATTAACAGAAGCAGAATCTATGACTATAAGGAGAGAGCTGGAATCATTGATGCATTTACTAAAATCAGAACACCATTTCCTTTTCCGAAGAATACAAGCTTCATGCAATGGCTTATTCTTGGATATAGCCGATTTTCTCTCCCGAAAGACGATCATAAAAAAGCATATAGGCCATAAAGATCATGTGCTACAAAAATTCCATGCGCTTGTCACCCGCCATTTCAGAGAAGAGCATTTTATAAACTTTTATGCGGACAAATTAGCTATAAGTAACCAATATTTATCGCGCATAGTACGCGCCGGAACAGGAAAAAGTGTGAATGACATCATCAGTAATTTATTGATTATGGAGGCCCGGACATTACTGAGCTCAAGAAACCTTACAGTTAATGGAATTTCTGCCCGCTTATGCTTCAATGACAGCGCCGGGTTTTGCAAATTCTTTAAAAGAAAAACAAATCAGACACCATTGAATTATCGCAAAGGATTACTGATGCCATTAGATTAAAGGCAATTAAGAGAAATAGAATTATATAAGTCCGAAATTCTAATTTTAAACTCTATATTTTTAGGGAGAGACTAGGATAATAAAAAAAGAAAGCAACCAGCCATATATAGCTAGTTGCTCATATATCATTCAGAACCAAATTTTTAATATAGATTATCCGGTTCAGTAACTCGAATTAGTTTTGCATTGACAAACTCATATATTGCAGCTGGAGATTGCTCACGTCCATAGCCAGATCTCTTTGTACCACCAAAAGGCAATTCGGGAGCAATACCTGTCACATGATTAATATAAACCATACCCGTATTAATCTTTCGTGCCACCGCCTTTGCTTTCTCAATATCTTTGCCAAAGACTGTCCCTCCCAGTCCAAAATCTGTAGCATTAGCCAGCTTTATTGCATCTTCAACTGTCTTATATGAATACAGTACAAATACCGGACCAAAAATCTCCTCATAAAAAGCATCCATATCCGGAGTAACTCCTGTTATAAGAGTAGGCTCTAAAAAAGCACCGGGTCGATCTAGCCTCTTACCGCCTAATTCTATTTTCGCACCTTGTTGAGCGGCTTTCTGAATCTGCTTTTCAACATCTTGAGCAGCTTTTTCACTACTAAGAGGAGCTACATCCGTATCTGCATCAAGCGGATTACCGACTTTGAGTTTTCCGAATATGACTTTTACTTTATTCAGGAATTCTGTTTTTTTAGATTCAGGAACTATAATTCGCTTAGGAGATACACATACTTGTCCGGCATTCCACATACGTCCATACACAGCAGTTTCAACAGCTTTATCTAAATCAGCATCTTCAAGTACGATAAAAGGGTCACTTCCCCCTAACTCAAGGGTTGATTTCTTCACATTAGCTCCTGCAGCAGCGGCGATACTTGCCCCTGCAGCCTCACTACCAGTAAGTGATACAGCTTTTATTCTTGGATCTGAAACCAGCTTTCCGACAGCATTTCCCGGAACAAATAGATTATTGTAAACACCATCAGGCAAACCCGCTTCTTTAAAGATATCTTCCATTATTTGCGCACACTGAGGCACATTAGATGCATGTTTTAGAACCATTGTGTTACCTGCCATCAAGTTAGAAGCTGCTGATCTCGTAATCTGATAATATGGAAAATTCCAAGGCTGAATGCTTAAGAGCACACCAATAGGCTCATAACATATAAAAGCTTCACCCTTTTCCGTTTCCAAAGAATGATCTGCAAGAAACTTTTCTGCATTTTTTGCAAAATAATCAAAGATATTGGCACTCAGTTCCACTTCGTAGATACTTTCCCGTAATAGCTTTCCCATTTCTATCGTGGCCAATCTCCCTAAAGCTTCTTTACGTTCACGCATTATGGAAGCCACCTTATGAATAATTTTAGCACGCTCAGAGAAGCTTACATTTTTCCATGTTTTAAAAGCTTTTGCAGCTTTGTCTATTATAATATCGACTTCTTCATCAGTCATTACTTCAAATTCTTTCTCCACTTCATTAGTAAAGGGATTGACCGTCTTTATTGACGATTTTTTATTATTAGTCTCCATTTTTTTATTTTTTAGAATTATATATTAATGAATACTTTAATCTAAGCATGTTAATACACTAAAATTTATCAACCCATTCTTTAAAGGATATAAGGAAATTCCCTAGATATTCTTCAAGTTTAGGGTCATGTATTTCACCATCTTCTCCGACACTGTTTGCAATGTGAGCTAAATATGCCTCAGGCTGCTGCAAAGTCAACACATTTAAAAAAACTAATGATTGACGCAAATGATGATTGGCCCCAAAAGCACCAATATTACCGGGGGATGCACTAATAATGGCACCAGGCTTACCCGACCAGACATTATGCCCATACGGACGCGAACCCACATCCAAAGCATTTTTTAACACGGCAGGTACTGATCGGTTGTATTCGGGGGTAATAAAAAGCACTCCATCCAATCCATCCACCAACTTTCTAAATCTCCCATAGCTATCAGGCGCTGGACCGATATCGTCAAAATCTTGATTGTATAGAGGCAATTCACCTATATCAATAATCTTATAGCAAAAAACATCGGATGATTGCCCTACAATGTATCTAGCGATACTTTTCGTATAAGAAGCCTTTCGAAGACTCCCTACAAATATTCCAATAGTTTTCATTTTCATCTGTTTTTTATTTTATTCATAATGTTTAAATGACTCTTTATGTTTATCTTTTTTAGATTGTTTATCCTTTCAATATTTCCCCCAAATGACTTAACTTTGCAGGCTCAAAATAAGTGTTATGGGAATAGAAAGAGGTATTTTTAAGCGTACGGAACTTTTGCTAGGTAGAAACGTGATGGATGTAATTGCCGAACAACGCGTCATTATATTCGGTGTGGGAGGCGTAGGTAGTTGGTGTGCTGAAAGCTTAGTGCGTTCGGGCATTAAATATCTAACCTTAGTGGACTCTGACCGAATCTGTGTGACAAACATTAACCGTCAACTTATGGCTACCTTTAAAACAGTAGGGCAGGTTAAAGTGGATGCCCTAAAAAACAGATTACTGGAAATTAATCCAAAAGCGGAAATCACTACCTGCCAACAGATTTATAGTGCCGAGACTGCCGACTCATTCCAAATTGATACTTATGATTATATCATTGATGCGATAGACAGTCTGGAGAATAAAGCCCATTTAATCCGTAAGGCTTGCGAAACCGACGCTACATTCTTTTCTTCAATGGGTGCCGCATTAAAGATGGATCCATTAAAAGTGGATGTTGCGGAGTTCTGGAAAGTCAAAGGTTGTCCGCTTGCTGCTGCTCTGCGCCGAAAATTTAAAAGGGCACACGAATTCCCTGCTAAAAAATTCAAGTGTGTGTATAGCGAAGAGCTACTAAAGAATAACGGCTTTAATTCTTCTTGTGGAACGGAATCTTGTCTATGTCCCAAAGCCGATAAAGGTCCCGGAGACCCCAATCTTATTAACCATGAATGGTGCAGTTCCAAAGCACAAATCAATGGCACATTGGCCCATACTACCGCCATCTTCGGATTCACCATTGCCGGGCTTGTTATGCAAGATGTTTGTAAAAAAGCCCAACAAACAGGAACAGAAGCTATTTAAAAGATAAAACATCGCCTCAATTTCATCAAAAGTATAATCAAAAAGAATATACTTTTTGCATGAGAACAAACGAGCATCTGATACATACATTCAAAGCAGATAAGAATAAAGAGGGTGCGTTAAAACGTCTAAAAGCTGAGCTACCCTGTCTGAAACCATTTATAGTCGGGATAAAAACTCTAAATGAAGTTTTAACTCATCCTCTTATATTACTTATTGCTTATTCGAATAATAACTATTCCAATGCTTTTTTCACGACTTCAGCTAAGGGTGTTGTTGAATGCCCTATAAGCTTAGATAGCTGCTTCCCTTCACCAAACAAATCATTCTTAGAAGCACTGACATCCCAACCGGCTATAGCTTGCGCTAATCCCTCAGGGAGGCCAAAGCTCTTCAATGCATTTGCATATTCCACTTCCGACAAGTTCTTGTAAGGAATATCCTTTCCTGTTTGTCGCGAAATCTCGGCAGCTAAGTCTGACAATGTATAAGCCTCATCGCCCGCTAACTCGTATATCTTACCTTCCTGTCCTGTACTTGTCAACACCACAGCAGCAGCTTCTGCAAAATCAGCACGTGCAGCAGAGGCAATCTTACCGTCACCGGCTGAGCCAATAAAAGCGCCTCCCGCTACGGCACCGGCAACTGATCCGGTATAATTCTCCGTATACCATCCATTACGCAAAATAGTATAGGCTATCCCCGATGCTTTCAATGCTTTTTCTGTAATCAGATGCTCTTCTGCCAAGCTCAACGATGAAGTGTCGGCATGCAACAGACTGGTATAAACAATCCACTTTACTCCTGCCTCTTTAGCCGCATTAATGATATTAGCATGTTGCGTAGCACGTTGTCCTATCTCATTTCCTGAAATCAGCAACAAATGATCTACACCTTTTAATGCTTGTGGCAAACTCTTCGGTTTAGCATAATCAAATTCGCGTGCTTCTATTTGTAAATCAGCCGCTTTAGACGGAGTCCGAACCAAAGCTATGAGATTCTCAGAAAGAACACCTTTCTCTTTTAATTTCTCTACCACTAGACGACCTAACTGTCCGGTCGCACCTGTAATTCCTGTTTTCATAATTTCCCGTTTTTAATTAATTGTTATATTAACTTTTATCCTATTTCTCCAGTTTTATTAATAATCTTATTCTTATCCAAATCCTATATGTAATAAAGTACATTACATTTATATTCAAAAAAAATAATTAAAACTGTTCCACAAAGCTATCTAAGGTCCTATTCTTAAGAAAGCCGTTCACCAATGTATCAGTTTCAATAAAGAGTTCTTCCAGCTTTTCATTGATTAATCGCCCGACGGGACATTTAGGATTAGTATTCATATTTTTCTTTCCTAAAATCTCCGACTTTCTCACAGCAGTATAGATATCAGCTAGAGTAATTTCATTCGCCGGTTTATTCAACTTGGAACCGCCATCTTTACCTTTACGGCTACAAACAAGTCCATGTTCGTGCAAAACGCCCAACTCTTTCCTTACAATAACAGGGTTTACAGAGATGCTCCCTGCAATCCATTCGGAACTAATCCATTCTTCAGAATTTTTCGCTAACAGAGTTAAGATATGTATCGCTGTAGCAAACCTTGCATTATTCATAATCGATAATAAAATATATATGCTTTATAAATGTAACAAACACTATTACATTTTGTTCATTGCAATCTAAGTTTTATGATACACCATGCGGATAGCATAAAACTTAGATTAGAAAGTGAAAGCCTTTTAAGCAAGAACAGAAAAAGGATCCCATAAAATATAGCAAAGAGAACCAATTGGTTGTATACTACTTATGCGATTTCTTCCGGAATACAAGATGCTCCATAACCAGCACAGTGATAACTCCCATCACAAAACCATTTGCCAATAACGGGCGAAGTATAGGCGGTATGGAAGTCACTACAGTTGAAGGCATGAATGATATAACAATAGCCACCATAAGGGGAAAGGCGACAATCATGCAACTATCAAAATCGGGCAATGCTTCACGCTGTACAATAAGTTGAAAAGCAGAGGATATCTGGGTACTCATGAGATAAAGTAAGATAATTCCCATCACTGGTCGCGGGATAGCAGCAAACATCGACACAACACCGGGAAAGAATGCACACAAGACAAGCAAACCGGCAGCAGGTAAAAGAGTGTATCGCGATGCACATCCCGTGCTCATTATCACACCCGGACTCATTGAGTAGTCAACAGGTCCAACTACTCCCATACCGCCAGAGAGTATATTCATCAATCCCGTAATGCGAAGTCCCATTTTAGTACGCCGATCTAGATGATCGACATTTATGGCGGTTCCTACCGACTGGACGGAGCCTAGCTCATTAATGAATAAAGCGATATAGCAGAATAGAAAAGATAAAAAAATTCCAGGATTAAAAGATAGTCCAGACAATAAAAAACCACTGTCAGTAACTCCATCACTGTTTGCCATTGCTATTCCCTGCACCCCGAAAATCAACACATAGCAGACTGTTCCAATAATCAATCCCCAAAGCACAATACTCGATTTCCATACACCTCTTAAGAACTTATTCCCAAGCAACATAATAAATACAATGCCCAAAGAAAGACAAAGTACTAGAAATGGTTGTGGCTGTCCGGTAAACAACAAACCAAGTATTGTCGGAGTGAGCGTAAATGCAATCAATGCCAAAATAACAATAACAATACGTGATGTAAAGATTCCCTTTAAAAAGTTCATCCAAGGACTATATGATATAAGAAACAGTAAGGCACCCCCACAAATCACTGCAGTATATATATCCGATAGTTGCGACGTTTGTGAAGTGATAATGCCAATGAGCAAAACGGATGCAGGACCTATCACGACTGGCATCTTATGTCCGAATAATACCTGAACGAAAAGCCCCACTCCCATTATTCCAAAGAGCTTTTGAGTATAAAACGTTCGTTCAGCCAAGTCATGAAACTGAAGACTGCCAATAACCGAACTAATGACAATGATGATTGGCACAGTAACCAAAAACCATTGAAGGCCATACATCAACATGGGCCATGCAGATGGTCTATCATCATTCTTATATTTTAAGGTTGTAGGTTGAAATTTCATAAAGCCGATATTATATTATTGATTAAAGAGACGATTCACCACACTCGTACTCGCTTAGACTATAATGAGAGCAAGGGTAAATGTAGCAATTATTTATAGAACTGCCATGAAAAGAGCATATCATATCACAACACAATACTAGTTAAACCAGCTCATTATTAAATATTAAATTCAATAAGATAAAACATTTCAAGATTGTATTTTGTAACAAAAGTAATTACCTTTACTTATATTTAAGCAATAAACAACAATACATCAAATAGTTAAATTAACAACCATGTATAAATATGTTTCTTTTTTTAGAGTAATATTAGTTGGTGTGTTATTTCTTAATATTTTTACTCTCAATGCTCAAAAAGCAGGAATTGTCGCTGACAGAAATACAAATCGACCATTAGCTGATGTAAATATACGACTCCAAAAAGATAATGTGCCACTATGCAACACCGATAAAAAAGGGACCTTTAATATTGTAAACCTAAGCAAGGCACTCCCGAATGATACTATTATTTTCTCTTACTTAGGTTATCAATCCGCCAAATGTACTTTGGAAATGCTGAAGAAAAATAATTTCGTGATCATCATGCAAGAAGAACCTCAACGTCTGCAAGAGGTTGCTGTTACAGCCGAAAAGCAAAGTTATTTCCTGAACTATACAGTTTTAGCTTCCCTCCCTACGGAGCTTTATTCTTTCGGCAGTTTCTTATCAAACGGGAAGATTTATGTTATTTCAGGCGATAAGACACGAATAAAAATGGCTGCTTCTGCAAGTATGGGTGGTACCGAAGCTTGGGAGTTTCGTTCAAAAGATATGTACGTGTATGATATCGCCCAAGATAAGTGGACGAAAAAGAAACAACAACTTATTCCCCGCTCTCACCACGCAGCTCATATTTATAAAACAAAATTTTTATATTGGGAGGCATTCGCTATTCCACCAACCGGATATTCGACTATACGGACGAACACATGGAAATCTACGACTTGAAAAAAGATACGTTATATACCGATCCTGTCAATCCTCATCAAGCGGTGAATTTCACTTCATTCATTTATCGCGATTACCTCTATATAATAGGCGGTGCAGTCAAAGAAAAAGTCTTTTCGGACAAGATACATGCACTCGATCTGAAAAGAGGAATCTGGTATGATATGGGTAATATTCCCGAAGAGAATCAGGAACAGATGAATGGCGTTTTAGTTGGACACACCGTTTATTTCTTTGGCGGATATCGCATTGCACCTTTATGGACAATAAAGTGCTATGATTTGGAGACAGGTAGATGGCAGTATCTTCGGGATTTAAAAGAAGGAGTGTCTTATCCGGGACTAGCAGTCAACGGACATTTGATTTATATCTATGAGAACAACACATTGCAAGTCTACGATATAAACGATAATTCTTTAAGATCATTTCCTATCAATCTAGATTTGGATAGTGCCGGGCTCTATTATTACAACAATAAACTTTATATTGTAGGGGGATGCTATCGCGATGGTATCTATATATCCCCAAGCAGTGGGGTGTATTGTATAGATGTAAGACAGATTAGTCTTTAAAAGTATCAAGTGTGTAATCCATTTCCAAGCATAGTCAAAGTACACTACAGGCATAGTCAACTAAAGTTATTTCCTTCATAAAGAACGAGCGTTTCAATATAAAGAAACTGCCGTCCCCATCATAAGGGACGACAGTTCACATCTATCTATAAGTCATCAACCAGTGCCGTACTTTTGGCATAAGCTGTACTTTTAGCTTCAAAGAAATCGGTCTTCACCATGTTAGCATTGGAATATTGCATTACCCAATGCATATTTTCGGGTTCTTTACGATTTTCTTCATAAAGAGGAGGAAAGCCCAAACTGGTCCATCGTAGATTACCCAAATAGTGGATATAGTCACCAATCATCTTCGTAGTGAGTCCCTGAATGTGATCACCCAGCACATATTGTCCCCAAGCCACCTCCTGACGGACACCTTCGCGCATCATCTCTTCGTAGATGGCAATCTTATCCGGAGTGAAGAGCTCGGGTTCTTCTTTTTTGAGCTCGACAATAATATTACGGAAAAGCCAAAGATGAGTATTCTCATCACGGTTGATATAGCGAATCTCCTGTGCCGAGCCGGGCATTTTGCCGTTACGACTCAGGTTGTAGAAAAACATAAACCCACTATAAAAATAAATTCCTTCAAGAATATAATTGGCTATCAGTGTCTTCATTAAGGTAAATCCGTTCTGACTTTCCTGAAATTCATTGTAGCAGTTACCTACAAATGTGTTACGTTTCAACAGATGTTCATCGGTCTTCCATTGGTAAAGAATATCATTGCGTTCTTCGGGGCTGCAAATTGTATCAAGCATATAGCTATAACTCTGACTATGCACACATTCCTGAAAAGCTTGAATGTGCAGACAAAGATTGACTTCATTAGCTGTAATGTATTCGCTGATTGAAGGCAGGTTGTTGCTTTGCAATGAGTCGAGGAAGACCAGAAAACTGAGTATCTTATCATAAGCCACCCGTTCGACTTTATCCAACAGGGGATAATCTTTAGTATCCTGGGTAAGGTTTATCTCTTCCGGTATCCAGAAGTTATTCATGGCTTGTCGATACCAATCGCTTACCCATCGGTAGCGCATATTATTGAAATCATTCAGGTTGGTTGTATTTCCACCTATCATCTTTCGGAGAAGAAGATCGGTATCACCCGAAGGATTGAATAAGGCATTCCTTTTTAGTTCTTTTGCTTTCATTATTTCTATAATTCTAATGTCTGACTTCTAATTAATTTCTCCACCTACACTTTATCTGTAGCATACATCCTATTCCACGATGACACTACGATGGACGGCATATCTCACTTTATGATGCGCAGCTTTCACATTCTTCTACTTCCAGCGATCTGCTACGAACATAATAGACGGTTTTTACTCCAGACTCCCATGCCAAAAGGTACAGATTGAGGACTTGACGCATCGTGAAATCATTGGTGACGTAGAGGTTGAGACTCTGAGCCTGATCGAGATGACGCTGACGTACACCTGCCGCCTTTACGCTCCACTGCTGGTTTAGCTGATAAGCTCCTTTATAAAACCAACGGGTCTTGTCGGTAAGTGCCGGAGCGACACGTGGAAGCATTGAGCCTTTCTTTTCTTCGAGAAAGAAACGTTTCATCACCGGATCGGTACCGGCGGTAGTTCCTGCTATAATGCTAGTACTGCTTGTAAGAGCTATAGCCAACAAATAAGCATTGCGCATTCCATTCACCGCAATCTTCGAAGCAAGCGCTTTCCACTCCGACGAGTTATATTTACGCTTCTCAAAGTAAGCACCGGTCTGCCAGTCACTCCCCTCGAAATAAGCATAACTACCCTTCTCTTTCGCCAGATCGGCGCTCGCCTCCACCGCCGCATAATTAATAAGCTCAAATATCTTATCGGCGAATTCTAAATGAGCTTCACTCTCCCATCGTATGCCGCGTACTGCCAATGCATGATGATAGCCACTAACTCCAAGCCCGATACTCCGATAGCGATGATTGGTGACTTGCGCAAACGGAACAGGATAAAAGTTAAGATCAATCACGTTATCGAGTGCACGCACCACTGTTGCTACTTTTTCTTTCATCAGCGTTTCGTCTTCCAAAGGCAGATGTCCCAAAGAAAGACTGGCTAGATTGCAAACGACGAAATCACCGGGACGAACAGTCTTGACGACCACCGTATCACCCTCGGTCGTTTTTACTTCGGTAGACACCGACTCAATAGCAGACATATTTTGCGCAATTTCGGTACACAGATTAGAACAATATATCATACCCTGATGCCCGTTCGGATTAGCCCGGTTCACCGTATCACGATTGAATGTAAAAGGTGTACCCGTTTCGACAGCCGACTTCAAGACCAGCCGCACAATATCTTTAATCGTCATACTCCGCTTGGAAAGGCGTGGATCCTTTACACAATTCAGATAGCGCTTCTCCCACTCTTCCCCATAATAATCTTCCAAACAATAGCCTTTTATTGTGAGAACTTCATTCGGGCAAAACATATACCACTGCTGATTGAGGTCTTCCTTTGCCATGCGCCAAAACAAATCGGGATAACATACCGCCGGAAAAACATCATGTGCTTTCATGCGATCGTCTCCGTTATTGGTGCGGAGCTGCAAAAACTCCGGCAGATCCTTATGCCAAACATCCAGATAGACGGCAACTGCCCCTTGACGCATTCCAAGTTGATCGACCGCCACAGCAGTATCATTTACGAGCTTAATCCAACGAATGACTCCCCCTGCTACGCCCTTAAATCCACGGATATTTCCACCGGAAGCACGCACCTTGCCAAAATATAATCCCATTCCGCCACCGAATTTGCTGACCATGGCAAAACTGTCTATACTGCGGTAGATACCTTCGAGGCTATCGGGAACAGTATCGATAAAACAACTGGAAAGTTGATGGTAGGGTTTGCGGGCATTGGACAAAGTCGGTGTAGCCATAGTGACTTCCAAACGACTCAGCATGTCATAAAAGCGTTGCACCCAAAGTAGACGATCCTTCTTTTCAGGCATTGCCAAATGGAGTGCGATACCAAGATACATTTCTTGCACAGACTCCATAACGCCATTCAGACGTGTACGAATGAGGTATCTTTTAAATAAAAGATCAAGTCCTGAGTAATTGAACAGCTTATCCCGGTCGGCTCGGATAAATTTGGCGACTTCTTCAATATCTTCACGCGAGTAGTTCTCAAGAATATAGCTTCCATAAAGATCTTCTTCAGTCAGATAACGAAGCTTTTCGTAGAATGAATGGATATCAGCTACTTCCTCCTCAGCTTTAATAAGTCTACCCAACTGATAATTCAAGAGTCGAGCTGCGATAAATTCCCAATCAGGTGCATCCTGTGTGGTCAGTTCAACGGCTGCTTTAATCAATGCTGAGAGTCTGTCGGATAGCTTCATTTCGGGTTTACAAAAACCGGAGAACTTTTCGGATAGACGGATTACACTATATTCTTCCGCTTTAAAATCGTCTTGAATATCCTTCAACACGGAACCAATATCATCATTTCCCAGACGTTGAACGATAACATTGACAGCTTTACGCCGCTCGGTACGCTGCCAACGATAAAGAATATAGTTTTTAGCTTCGGCATAAAAGCCTTGTTCCATAAGCACACGCTCCACCTCATCCTGTATTTTCTCCACTTTGCAGTTAGCCTCATCCCTACCTACAAATTCTTCCACCTCGCTAACCATACGGCGAATCACTTCATCCGTAACTGCTTGCCCCGTACTGATAAAGCTTTTTCTAATGGCAACGGCAATTTTCTCCCTATTGTAGGATTCCGTCATTCCATTTCTTTTTGTTATTTCCATAAAAAGACTGAATTGTACAAACGAATAGAGTGTCGGGATATCCGAACATCTTTCTATTCAATGCTGTATTGATTAATGATTTTTTCGCACTGTTTTGCTAACCCACGAGCAAAACAGCCTTTAATGAATGGCAGGTCTTCTGACTTAACTCACTTTCCGGCACCTTCCCGAACGAAACAAACATTCAGTGGCAAAAGTTTTGCACGAAAAGCAATACGGAGTATCACAGCAGCGGGACTGTCCGGGCTTTTCACCCTGTTCCCTTTTAATCCGCACGGGCAGGATAGCCTCTACGGAACCAATTCATTGCAAAGATAGCAGATTCATGGAATAAAAGAAGAAAATACAAAATTATAATTATTACAAATTACCAATAAGACTAATCAGATGATCAATTCACTCTATAATAAATAAAATGATCGGATTTTGAGGCATGAATCAATATTGATACTTATTGAAACATTTCTTATTCAATGAAGAAATCAGAAGAATCAACTTTGTACCTGCTTAGGCGGATTTTATTAACTTTAAATTATTACTTATGGATCATAAAACATTATTACTAGAAATCAGTGCTTTTTTGCATTTATATTTCATTATTTCCAGTATGTTGCTTCTACATTATTCATTTATAATTATCTTAGAGCATCCTATGACGTTTTAAACAACTAATATCAATACATAAAATGAAGTACATATTCTGTTTTTTAGTAACCGTTTTAACTTTTCTATCAGCTTCCGCGCAGAGTGGGAAGTCTGTAAATAGCAGAACGATTAAAGTAGAGGAACAATATTTGAATCTGCCTGTCCGGACAGGTGCAAAAGGAGAGCATTTGGATATTTATTACAAAGGGAAAAAAGTAAGGGAGATCTTAATTGAATTAGACGGTGAAAAACCTGATTTCTGGGTTAACCTGGATATGAGTGAATGGAAAGGTGGAAATATAGATATCAAAGCCGAAGATGCAACGGCTGCAAAATACCTTGGAGACTTATATCAGTCTAAGTCACCCGCCGGTAAAGAGACTTTTTACAAAGAACCTTTACGCCCAAAATATCACTTTACAGCAACAAGAGGTTGGTTCAATGATCCTAATGGCATGGTATATAGTGAAGGTAAATGGCACCTCTTCTTTCAACACAATCCATACGGATGGAATTGGAACAATATGACATGGGGACACGCCGTTAGCTCCGACTTGATGCACTGGACTGAAACGGGTGATGCAATACATCCTGATGAGAAAGGTACCATCTTTTCAGGATCTGCGATTGTTGATCGGGAAAACGTTTTAGGATTGCAGAAAGGAAATATAAAAACTCTGGTAGCCTACTTTACATACGCAGGTAATAGTGGTCATAATTGGTCGAAAGATGCTAAAACCGTACAAGCTATGGCATACTCCACCGACAATGGAAAAACATGGGTAAAGTATGCAAAGAACCCTGTCATACCCAATCTTTATGGAGACAATAGAGATCCTAAGGCGGTATGGGATGAATCGGGAAAGCAGTGGATTATGGCTTTGTATCTGGGAGATGCCAACCCGGAACATGCTTTTGCTTTATTCAGTTCAAAGAATCTTATCGACTGGAAAGAGATACAACGGTTTACTGTAGAAGGTGAGCGGGAGTGCCCGGATTTCTTCCCCATAAAGGTTGAAGGAACCAATGAAACCAAGTGGTTGTTTACGGGAGCCAATAAAGTCTATGTGATTGGAGATTTTGTAAACAACAAATTCACACCAATAACCAAACCCAAGCATTTGGACAGAGGTAATAATTATTACGCTGCACAGACTTTCTTCAATACTCCTGAAAAGAATGTCATACAGATAGGATGGATGGCAGGATGTAATTTTCCAAAGATGCCATTCAATCAACAAATAAGCTTTCCCCGTGAAATTAAGCTGTTCAAGGACGGAGATAATTATACGGCCAAGTGTATGCCGGTAAAAGAAATCGCGGCATTATTCTCTTCAAGTCATTTCTCCGTAAGCAAGAAAAATTTATCAACAGATGATAACCCCACAACCAATTATACAGGCGATAGCTATGTATTGGATGCCGTTTTTGATGTCAATGATTCAAAAGGTGACGGGTTTGGCTTCTTGTTAGATGGATTCGAAGTCTATTATTCCATCAAAAACAAAAAATTAATCTTTAATGCTACAGGCATGGATAAAAAGGAAATCGATCTTACTCCAGATAATGGAAAAGTAAGTTTCCGGATTCTTGCTGACATCGGATCTTTCGAAGTCTTTGCCAATAACGGAGAAGTAGCAGCTGCTTTTGCCTATCTACCTGTAATCAAAACAAATAAAGTGACAACAATCATCAGAGGGGAAAGAGTCGTAATGGACAACTTGAGCATCAATGAAATCGGATCGACATGGAATAAATAATAGTAGAGATCAACGCGATATCTTCAGAGATTCCCCATTTGTGAGTTTTCAAGATCAGCTATAATGGAATTTAACGCTGTTTTGCAATCCTCGGGATAATATCCACCATGATAGCACAGCAAATGCTCAATGTCCAATTTTCCGATTTTTATTACAGATTGAATAGCGGTAGGCGAGTCGAGTGTATACTCCGCCACCGCTATTTCCAATTTTCCATAGCGATATACTAAAGCGTCACCCGTTATTAATGTCTTATGCGAAGGGATATACAAAGAAATATGCCCCGGCATGTGACCCGGTGTACTGATTACAAATACTCCATCGACAATCGCATCCCCATCATTTACAGTACGATCAACCTTCACCGGTTCAATAGATTCCAGCAAATGGTGAAAACGTAAAGCTTGGGAGCGTTCTTCGAGAGGCAAAGTAGGGTATATACTTTCAGCCTGTTGCAGACGTAATGATTTCTCTCGTCCTTCAACATAAGGAGCATCCTTTTCGGATGTCACAACTTGCACTTGCGGATATTGCATTTTTAATGCGGCTAACGAACCAATATGGTCAAAATCATGATGAGTTATCACCACATGCGTCAGTTCGGAAAGTGAGAGACCATGCAAAGAAGCCGCTTTCTCTATGCGGTGGAGCAAACCTGGATAGCAGGCATCGACAAGAATATTAAATCCATCACCTTTAATCAAAGCCGGATGGATCGATTTTCGCGCAGCAGATATTTCCAAATCTATTATTTCCATAACCCATATCTAGAAGTCCCGATGCCCGAAGTTACACAAAGTTTTAAAATAATTCCGTTTTTATATCGAATTAATGTATGAAAACAGAAAAATAGCAAGCTTGATATAAAGCCTGATTGTCGAAAATTGCAAAGGGGAAAACCCAAGAAAGTGCATTTTTAACGAACATTTTTTTTTCAACGCCCATAATTCGCTATCTTTGTACTACCTTTAAACAAACTATGAGATTATATACACCATAATTATGTCGGTGACATGGCGGCATAATTGAAAAATATTTCTTTTAAAAAGAGATTTTAATATATGAATACTTCATTCACAGGAGATCCTTCGAGTACTGCGCAATATTTTCCCCAGTTTTCTGTAAATATTCACTGTTGCAGATATTGGTGGCTGAAAAAGTGGGAACATAGCACTCTTTCATTCCCTTTTTGGAGAATTTACTATAATTTTGAAGAGGGTGGCGTAATAGAATACCAGGATAATGAGTATAAAATGGAAGTGGATAAGATCTATCTCATCGCTCCAAATACTGATTATCGCTCAAAAATAAAGGGAAATAAGATACCCAGCGAAGGCTATCGGCTGGAAGGAGGGAGCATAAGTTCTTTGTGCACACAAGAAAAAAATAAGATATTGTCAGAAGGCGCTTTGGAGCATTTATTCATTCATTTCTCACTTGGTTTTCCTTACGACAATGCTTCATTGGGAATATATCCGCTGGCCTTGAATGAAAACCTAAAAAGCAAAATAAGTTATTTGCAGAAGTACCTCTCTGAGAACAACGACACCGCTTTGTTTAATGTCCAGGCATTTTTAATGATCCAATCACTTATATGCGAGATACTCCTGAGTATCGATGAATCAAAATGGAAACAGAGTGCGAGTGATATACGCGTTGCTAAAATCATCAATTACATAGAGAACCATTACGATCAGGATTTATCCAATGAATTACTTGCCAATAAGGCATGCATGTCCACTAATTCTTTCTCCCGCTTGTTTAAGAATGAAATCGGAGTTTCATTACAAAAGTACATCAAGAAAAAAAGGATTGACTACGCTTGTATGCTTATCACACACACAAGTATGAGTATTGATGAAATCGCTTTTAAAACGGGATTCTCCAATCGTTTTCATTTTACACGTGTCTTCCACGAAATAATAAAAACCACTCCTGCCAAATATAAGATTTTGCTATCTTTTTAAAGTCCTTCCGACTAACATTTCATCAACGGAACTACGAGACTCACCGGGCTTTGTAATTCCAATTATCTTCCATATCTTTATGGAGAGAAACATTATTACCCATTTTCTTGAGGGGTTAGTGTGAATCAGATATAAAATGAATGGAAGTAGGCATTTTATAACATCTCTTTTTACGGTTAGTTTGCATAGGGATAGTTTATACTTCTGTTGACTATTACAACTGTATCTTTAATCATTCTTTTACTACATTTTAAATTATGAAGCAAAGCATGACGTATTTATTGAAAAGTCTCTCTCTCCTTTTAGGTGTATTATTCTGTACATTGAATGCGGAAGCACAACGTAAACATTCTTTCGAGATAAAGAATGGTGAGTTTATGTACGATCAAAAGCCTGTCCGTATTATTTCAGGTGAAATGCACTACGCCAGAATACCGCACGAATACTGGAAACACCGTATGCAAATGTTGAAAGCAATGGGACTGAATACGGTAGCGACCTATGTTTTTTGGAACCTCCACGAACCGGAACCGGATAAATGGGATTTCAGTGGCGACAAGAATTTAAGAGAATTCATTAAAACGGCTCAGGAAGAAGGTTTGCACGTCATCCTTCGCGTCGGACCTTATGCTTGTGCGGAATGGGAATTCGGAGGTTATCCGTGGTGGCTTCAGAACGTAAAGGGGCTTGAATTGAGACGTGACAACGAGCAGTTCTTACACTATACCAATCTATATATCAAAAGATTATATCAGGAAGTCAAAGATTTACTCATCACCAACGGAGGCCCTATCATCATGGTGCAAGTGGAGAATGAGTTCGGATCGTATGTATCACAACGAAAAGATATCCCGCTGGAAGAGCATCGCAGGTATAATGCCAAAATAAAAGACCAGTTGGTAAACGCCGGTTTCAACACAACGTTCTTCACATCCGACGGTACTTGGTTATTTCAAGGAGGAGCCATTAATGGTATATTGCCCACAGCAAATGGTGAAGGAAATGTGAATAATCTGAAGAAAGCGGTAAACGAATATCACAATGGAAAAGGGCCTTATATGGTCGCTGAGTTTTATCCGGGATGGTTATCTCATTGGGCTGAACCTTTCCCCTCCATTGATGCATCGTCCATAGCACGCAAAGCGGATGAATACCTCAAGAACGGAGTATCATTCAATTTATACATGGCGCATGGTGGAACAAACTTCGGTTTTAGCAGTGGAGCAAACTATGACAAGAAACATGATATACAGCCGGATTTAACCAGCTATGATTATGATGCTCCAATATCCGAAGCCGGATGGACAACCCCCAAGTACGACTCTCTACGGGCTGTAATCGGTAAGCAGGTAAAGTATAAGCTACCTGCAGTTCCGGCAGCAAAACCGGTCATTGCAATTCCTTCAATAAAGCTGACTCAGGTAGCGGATGTACTAAGCTTTTTAGAGAAAGGGAAGAAAGTGGAAAGCAGCACCCCACTGACTTTTGAGCAACTAAATCAAGGTTATGGATATGTGCTCTATACACGGCATTTCAATCAACCCATTAACGGAACGCTGGATATATCGGGACTTCGTGACTTTGCAGTAGTGTATGTCAACGGTGAAAAAGTCGGTGAGTTGAACCGCTGCAATAATCAATATACCATGGATATTGATATTCCTTTCAACTCCACCCTCGAGATTCTAGTGGAGAATATGGGAAGAATTAACTATGGCACAGAGATTGTCAACAACAAAAAAGGAATTATTGCTCCGGTTAAAATCAATGATACGGAGATGGAAGGTGATTGGACCATGTACCAACTACCGATGGATGAGGCTATTGATCTGAGCAAGCTGGCTAAGACTGATGTATACGAAAACAATGCAACAAACGGTAAGCAGCTTGCGGGACGCCCTTTACTGTACGATGGTACCTTCAATTTGGACGAAACGGGAGACACCTTCATCGATATGAGCCACTGGGGAAAAGGAATAATCTTCATCAACGGTCATCACATCGGACGATATTGGAATGTAGGTCCGCAACAAACCCTGTTCATACCGGGAGTATGGTTGAAGAAAGGAGCGAATAGAATCTTAATTTTCGAGCAACTCAATAATAGCCTCGAAACGCAAGTTTCAACGCTCAAAACTCCAGTCCTTAAAGAATTAAAGATTAAGAAATAAACACCGTTATACACTCTACCATGATTAAAAAAGTATTCAGCTTAATCTTGTTTGCAGGTTTATTCACATCTTTCTTTACCTTGAAAGCGAATCAACCCGAACAGAAAATAGCACTTATCCCCTACCCGCAGAAAATAGAACAGGGTGAAGGAACCTTTACTCTAAATACAACGACACAGCTTATCATTAACGATAAAGGAAAGTTTACGAATGAGATCGCTTATTTCCAAGCAATGGTAACCCCATTATTGGGAAGAGGGCTCGACTACCTGCAAGGGCAAAACCGTATTGAATTTAATTATACCGAAGGATTAGCGAACAGTGAAGGTTATAACCTGACGATCACTCCGACCAAAATAACCATTGAAGCATCCGGAGCGGCAGGCGCCTTCAACGCCATACAGACAATCCGTCAACTGCTACCCATTCAGGCAGAATACGGTCTGAAAGCTGGTACTTCACTATTAAGTAGTAACAGTAATTCCCTCAGCCCCACAGGAACAAATCTGCCCGTTTCTTTACCGGTACTAAAAATATCCGACCAGCCCGCATTCAGTTGGAGAGGCTCCATGATCGATGTCTCACGTCATTTCTTCTCTATTGAATATCTAAAACGTCATATCGATAGAATGGCACTTTACAAAATGAATGTATTGCATCTCCACTTGACCGATGACCAAGGTTGGCGTTTAGAAATAAAGAAGTATCCACTTCTGACCCAAAACGGTGCATGGCGTACATTCAACAATCAGGACTCTCTTTGCATGACTATGGCTAAAGAGAATCCGGATATGAATATTGATAGCCGTTTTATCGTAAACCGTGATGGAAAGCAATTGTATGGCGGATATTATACACAAGATCAAATCAGGGAGTTAGTGGACTATGCCGCAAAGCGCCATGTAGAGATTGTACCCGAAATAGATATGCCGGGACATGTGCTAGCTGCAATTCATGCTTACCCATACCTGACAGACGCCCAGAAAGCAGGATGGGGAAAGCTATTCTCCACTCCTCTTAATCCTTGCAAAGACGAAGTTTATACTTTTGTCGAAGATGTACTTTCAGAAGTTATGAACCTGTTCCCTTCGAACTATATTCATATCGGAGCGGATGAAGTGGATAAATCGGCGTGGTCACATTCCGAACTTTGTCAGTCGTTCATGAAGGAGAAAGGTATTAAGACCTATGAAGAACTCCAGACCTATTTTGTGCACAAAGTTGCCGATTTTATCAAGTCGAAAGGCAAACAAGTCATTACTTGGGACGATGCTATTGATGGTGATCTCGACCCCTCGGTAAATATCATGTATTGGAGGGGATGGGTACGTACCTCGCTTCCCAAAGCTGCACGAAATGGCAATCCGGTCATTATGTCGCCTACGAACCCGCTGTATTTCGATTATATGCCCGACCGCAGCTCGCTACAAGCCGTATATGACATGAACGTAACGGGGAATGACTTTACTCATGATAAGGCAAGTCAGGTAAAAGGTGCTCAAGCCAATATGTGGACGGAGAAAATTCCTTCGGAGCAACGTGCCGATTTCATGATGTTTCCACGCCTGATCGCTTTGGCAGAACGTTTATGGACTAATAAGGACTTGTACGGTAGCTTTCATGAAAGACTTCAGAATAACTTCGAACGTTTGGATGCTCTGAATGTACACTATCGTTTACCGGATCTTTCAGGATTTACTTTGCAAAGTGTTTTTGTAAAAGAGGCACTTTTCAATGTGGAAAACCCTTTACCTACCATGGATATCCATTATACGAACGATGGTTCCATTCCGACAATCCAGTCACCGAAATTGGAAAAAGCGATTAAAATAACTAAACCCGTACAACTGAAATTTGCGTTATTCAGCCCCAGCGGTGCACGTGGAGATATCTATACGGTAAACTACGAGCAAGTACCGATGGCAAAAGCAGTAAAGCCCAAAACAAAAATCAACGGCGGACTGGTTTGCTCCCTATACGACGGTATGTTCAAAAACACGGCTGACATCAAAGCCGAAAAAGACAAGGAGCAAGTAGTAAGTAACATCAATGTTCCTAAAGAATTTAGAACACCCGCTTTCGGATTAAAATATCGCGGTTATATCAATGTACCTGCAACTGGTATTTATTCCTTTTTCTTCACTTGTGACGATGGTGGTAAACTATATATCGCAAATAGAACGGTTGTAGACAATGACGGTTTGCATTCGGCGATAGAGAAAAGCGGACAAGCTGCTCTCTCAAAAGGTCTTCATCCATTTGCACTCGACTTTGTCGAAGGTGGAGGAGGGTTCACTTTGAAGCTACAATATAGCTTTAACGGCAGTGCTCCTCAAGATGTTCCCGACGATTGGTTTGTACATTAAAGACTTATTTGCTAACTCTATACGTTTAAAATATTTATGAAAAGAAGTTTTCTATTTACAGGTTTACTCTCTCTGACTTTAAGTATGGCAGGGGCTAAAGCAACAGTTATTCCCCCAAAGGCTGTTGCTCCTCTTCCACTTCCGAAGCAAGTCAGATGGCAGCAAATGGAAACATTAGCTTTCGTACACTTTGGACTTAACACATTTGATGATAAAGAATGGGGTTACGGAGATGTCTCTCCTAAAATATTCAACCCCGCCAAACTGGACTGCGAACAGTGGGTTCGTACTTTTGTCAATGCCGGTATTAAAGAAGTGATTATAACCGCAAAACACCATGACGGATTCTGCCTCTGGCCTACACAACTTACCGACTATTGTATCCGGAACTCTCCCTACAAGAACGGTAAAGGAGATATTGTCGGAGAATTGGCGGCAGCATGCAAAAAATATGGCATCAAGTTTGGAGTTTATCTCTCACCGTGGGATCGACATCAAGCCAATTACGGTACGCCGGAGTATGTGGAATACTTTTATAAAGCATTAAAAGAGCTGCTGACAAATTATGGGACTATATCCGAAGTTTGGTTTGATGGCGCCAATGGAGGCGACGGATGGTATGGAGGAAGCAAAGAGATCAGAAAGATCGACCGCAAGACTTACTACCAGTTCGAGAGGGCTCACAAAATAGTTGATGAACTTCAACCGGAAGCTGTGATTTTCTCCGATGGAGGGCCCGGATGCAGATGGATTGGTAACGAAAGCGGATTTGCCGGAGCTACAAACTGGTCGTTCTTACGCTCCAAAGATGTATATCCCGGATATGACAAATATGAAGAACTTCAATACGGACATGCCGACGGTGATAAGTGGGTACCGGGAGAATGTGACGTCTCCATCAGGCCGGGATGGTTCTACCACCCTTCGGAAGATAAGAAAGTAAAAACCGTTCCTGAACTGGTCGATCTTTATTATCGTAGTGTGGGTCGCAATGCCAATTTTCTGCTTAATTTTCCGGTAAATCGTGATGGCTTGATATCTCCTCTCGATTCCGCCAATGCAGTAAATTATCATCAACAAATACAGCACGAGTTATCTCATAATCTGCTTACCGGCATCCGCCCCATAGCATCCAATGAACGCGGAAAAGGCTTTGAAGCAAGTAATGCAAGTGACAACAAATACGATACCTACTGGGCTACGGCTGATAATGTAAAAAGTGCGGTGCTAACTTTCACCTTATCCAAGGTGACTAAGATAAACCGTCTGCTACTTCAGGAATATATTCCGCTGGGACAACGGGTAAAATCGTTCGTTGTGGAATATCAGTTCAAAGGTAAATGGAACGCCATTGACCCGAAAGAAGAGACCACAACAATAGGCTACAAGCGTATATTACGCTTCCCCACCATCACGACCGATAAACTTCGGATTCGTTTTATTGATGCGAGGGGATGTCTGTGCATCAATAACATCGCAGCTTACTACTCAGGTAGCGATGATCAAAAAATAACAGACCGGAGCGAACTGAAAGTCGAAGGTTATTCATTCGTACTATCGGGAGTAGATCCGGTGGAGATGAATAAAGCCGTCGACAGGAATAAGCTTACCACCTGTTTTGTCAAAGACAATAAAGTAGTGATTGATCTTGGGCAAAAGCGTTGGGTACATGCCTTGCATTACCTGCCCGATCAAAATAGCCCCCGAAAAGGATTGGTTTCCAACTACGAACTCTCCGAGGGAGATCAAACCGGCGATGCAAAAGTGATTGCGACGGGAGAATTCTCAAACATACGCAATAATCCCGTATGGCAGACCGTCTACTTCTCACCGGTATATACAAGATATATTACTTTCAAAGCAACAAGAATGGTTCAAGACGGTGAATCTTTCGGGCTGGCAGAGATAAGAATCGAATAAAAAATTGATCTTGAATATCACTATTTTATTAACTTTACACACGAAATCTCTTTTCATCCTCACATCACTTCCCTCTATTGTGAGGAATGAAAAGAGTTTTTTTCATTATTATTATCACATTTTGAACAACTATGAATCACCGGAAATACACCTTAATTTTTCTTACCGCATGGTTTAGTTTATCATCTTCCTTTGCCTCAAGCAAAAAGGAAGTAATCCCTTATCGCAACCCCAAACTTTCCGTAGAAGAACGCACCAAAGATTTACTTTCACGTATGACACTGGAAGAAAAAGTCGGTCAGTTGCTATGCCCTCTAGGATGGAACATGTATGCACTGGACGGTAAAAAGGTAGGCGTATCGGATAAGTTCAAAGACATGCTTAAAGAGAGGAATATGGGTATGCTTTGGGGAACCTTCCGTGCAGACCCATGGACAAGGAAGACACTCGAAAACGGTCTTAACCCGGAATCGGCAGCAAAAGCCGGTAATGCTCTCCAAAAATATGTCATTGAGAATACCCGCTTGGGAATACCTCTCTTTCTTGCTGAAGAAGCACCTCACGGTCACATGGCTATAGGAGCAACCGTATTCCCGACAGGCATTGGCATGGCTTCGACATGGAATCCCGGAATACTGGAAAAAGAAGGTCGCGCCATTGGCGAAGAAATCCGTGCGCAAGGTGGTCACATCAGCTATGGTCCGGTACTCGATCTCGTACGTGATCCACGTTGGTCGAGAGTAGAAGAAACATTTGGCGAAGACCCGGTCTTATCGGGTGATTTGGGAGCTGCGATGGTGAAAGGACTCGGTGCGGGAAATCTGAATCTCCCCTACGCTACCGTAGCCACTTTAAAGCATTTCATCGCATACGGCATTCCGCAGGGTGGACAAAACGGCAGCCCTTCTTACGTGGGTAACCGCGAACTGCTCAGCGACTTCCTTCCTCCTTTTCATAAAGTAATCAATGCAGGAGCGCTGTCGGTGATGACTTCATACAATTCCATCGATGGCATACCCAGTACGATGAATTCCTATCTATTGAAGGACGTACTGCACAAAGATTGGAATTTCCGGGGCTTCTCGGTTTCCGATTTATACAGCATAGAAGGTATGCAGACCAGTCATTTCGTATCCGCCTCATCTACCGAAGGAGCTATGTTATCCCTTAAAGCGGGATTGGATGCCGATTTGGGTGGAGATGCTTATTTTACACTGATCAATTCAGTGAAGCAACATAAAGTGGACGAAGCACTCATTGACACGGCTGTCTGCCGCATTCTACGACTAAAATTCGAAATGGGGTTGTTCGAGAATCCTTATGTTGATGTGAATAAAGCTAAAGCTACGGTTCGTTCAGCGTCACACATCAATCTGGCACGTGAATGTGCTCAAAACCTGATCACCCTGCTAAAGAATAAAAGCAACACCCTGCCTCTATCAAAGAACATCGGCAAAGTCGCTGTCATCGGACCGAATGCCGACAACATCTACAATATGCTGGGCGATTATACCGCACCGCAACCCGAAAGCAATATCATCACTGTGTTAAAGGGAACCATAAATAAGATTGGCTCCGACCGTGTGGAATATGCTAAGGGATGTGCAGTCAGAGACACCACCTACGACGGTATAGCAGAAGCCGTGAAAGTCGCGCGCAATTCGGATGCAGTCATTGCAGTAGTAGGCGGTTCGAGCGCACGTGATTTCAAGACCAGCTACAAAGAAACGGGAGCTGCCATTGCCGATGCTTCCACAATAAGCGATATGGAATGCGGAGAAGGTTTCGATCGCGCCACACTTACCCTTTTAGGAAGACAGATGGAACTTCTGAAAGCATTAAAAGCAACCGGTAAACCACTTATTGTGGTTTATATTGAAGGACGTCCGCTCGATAAGAACTGGGCGGATCAGAATGCCGATGCACTTTTAACCGCATGGTATCCGGGGCAGGAAGGTGGAGACGCCATCGCCGACGTGCTTTTTGGCGACTATAATCCCGCAGGTCGTCTGGCTGTAACCGTACCGAGAAACATCGGGCAACTACCGGTGTATTATAATAAAAAGAATCCACCCGTACACGATTATGTCGAAAGTACGGCAAAACCGTTATATGCTTTCGGATACGGCTTAAGTTATACCAATTTCGAATACTCCGATCTAAAAATCACAGCTCAGGGTAATGCCGAATACACCATCCGCTTCACCGTAAAAAACAGTGGAAACCATGATGGAGAAGAGGTGGCGCAACTTTATGTTCGCGACATGCTGGCTTCGGTAGTACAACCCGTAAAACAATTAAAACATTATGAACGCATCTTTATAAAAAAGGGAGAGCAGAAAGAAGTCTCATTCCGACTCACTAAAGATGATTTCTCCCTCATCAACGCTTCCATGCAAAGAGTGGTGGAACCGGGAACTTTCCTCATACAAGTAGGGAGTTCGTCGGATAACATACGTCTAACAGATAAAATAGATATAGAATGAATAAACTTAAACTTTTACGACTCACAAGTTTAGCCCTGTGCGGTGGAGTGTTCCTCTTGAACAGCTCCATGGAAAGGGTAAGTGAAAAAACTCCGGTGGATCATGTAAATCCCATGATCGGTTCGGGCGGACACGGACATGTATTTGTCGGTGCAAGTGTTCCATTTGGTCTGGTGCAATTAGGGCCGACTCAACCTGTCCGGGGTTGGGATTGGTGTTCCGGTTACCATTACAGCGACTCGGTTATCGTCGGCTTCAGTCACACCCATTTAAGCGGTACAGGTATTGGTGATTTGGGCGACATTCTCTTCTTTCCGACACAAAAGAACGAGCGGAAAGCTTTGTTCAGTCATGCAGACGAGAAGGTAGCTCCGGGACTTTACTCTGTCACCCTGAAATCTTCGGCTATACATGTCGATCTCACCGCTACCACGCGTACGGGATATCACCGTTATACGTTCCCCTCGGGAGGTGACGCATCCATTGTAGTCAACCTCCGCGAAGGCATAGGTTGGGATGCATGGAGCGACAGCCGTCTGATACAGGAAAACGACTCCGTTGTCTCCGGTTACCGTATTTCAAAAGGTTGGGCTAAGCACCAACAAATATATTTCACCGCAGTATTCTCGAAGAGAATTCAAAAGCTCGAACAAAAAGGTGACTCTATCGGTACTGTGACTTTCAAAACAAACGGTTCATCCGACCCCGTCTATGTAAAAGTAGGACTTTCACCGGTCAGTGTAGAAAATGCCAAGTTGAACCTCGCTTCCGAAGTGGCTAACAAGTCATTCGACCAGATAGCAGCCAACGCCCGCAAACAGTGGAGCAATGAGTTAAGCAGAATACAGGTAAAGACGATGAATGATACCGATGCCGAAATATTCTATACGGCACTCTACCATACCATGATCGCTCCATCCGTCTTCTCCGATGTGAATGGCGATTACCGCGGCAGCGATGGAAAAGTCTACAAGAATGGAGGCTTCACCAACTATACCACTTTCTCTTTATGGGATACTTACAGAGCGGCGCATCCGCTAGCAACCCTGATTCATCCGGATCGCATGAGAGATTTCGCCGAGACATTTATCCATATCTTCAAGCAACAAGGTAAATTACCGGTGTGGCATCTCATGGGCAATGAGACCGATTGTATGGTAGGTAACCCCGCAATCTCCGTACTTGCCGACCTGCTTTTAAAAGGATATCTCCCCAATAAAGCCGACCAGGAAGCAGCTTACGAAGCGATGAAGACTTCCGCAATGCTCGACGAGCGCTCCATCGACTTACTCAAAGAATACGGATACATACCTTTCGATAAAGAAAAGGCAGCTGAGTCCGTTGCTAAATGTTTGGAATATGGCATTGCAGATGCAAGTCTGGCAGAAGTTGCAAACCACCTCGGCAAGAAAGCCGATTATGAATACTTCCACAAACGGAGCATGGCATACCAGCATTACTGGGATCCTAAAACCAAGTTCTTACGTGGTCTATCATCCACCGGTAAGTTCCGTGAACCGTTCAACCCATTCCTTTCCGTACATGAAAAAGGAGACTATACCGAAGGTAATGCTTGGCAATACGTATGGTTGGTACCTCATGATGTACACGGATTGATCAAACTGTTCGGAGGAGACAAACCATTTGTCACCAAGCTTGATTCACTCTTTATTGTAAAAGGTGACATGGGTGAGAAAGCATCACCGGACATTTCCGGATTGATCGGTCAGTACGCGCATGGCAACGAACCCAGTCATCATATCATCTATATGTATAACTACGCAGGGCAACCCTATAAAGCTGCTCCGCTCTTGAGAAAAGTTATGACGACTTTATACAAAGCCGATCCTGACGGATTATGCGGTAATGAAGATGTCGGTCAGATGTCTGCATGGTATGTATTGTCCTCTATCGGTCTGTACCAAGTGGAACCGGCAGGTGGCAAATATATCTTCGGCAGTCCGATAGTACGTGAAGCGACTGTAAATCTTGGTAAAGGCAAGACCTTCAAGATCGTTGCACACAACAATAGCAAAGAAAATATCTACATCCAGTCGGTGAAGCTCAACAACAAAGCTTATACCAAGTCGTATATCACCTATAACGATTTGAAGGCAGGAGGTACACTGGAGTTTGTGATGGGTAATAAACCTTCAAAGTTCGGTACCGCAGTCACCAGCAGACCATAATCCAGCTTTTCGTTACAAAGCCAAAGCTTGAGATACTATAAAAGAAGAGAGGGCGTTTCAAAACAAATTTGAAACGCCCTCTCTTCTTTATTGCTCATATTCTAAACTCCATAGTATTGAAATTAGAACTAAATCCTATAGCAAAGGATCATTTATCATCATAATGCCCATAGGTAGAAAGTACCAGCACGGTTATCGTATCTTTGTTTATTTCATACACAAGCCGATGTTTATCAGTAATCCGCCTAGACCACTGCCCGATTCTATCAGCACTTAAAGGTTTAGGATGTCCGGTTCCTGTTTCCGGGTGATCTTGTAACTCCCCAATTAGTTTTACCGCTTTCTTATACGCCTGTGGCTCGTTTCGTTTCAACAATTTAAGATCTTTCTCAGCGGTAGGAAGAATTACTATACTATAAATCATAAATTATCCAGATAAGCATTCAATGCTTCTTTTGAATTAATTGTTACACCCTTACCCTCTATTGCCTCTTTCTTAGCATTATCAATTTTGGAAAAAAAGTCCTCTTTACTCATTAATGCATCATCCTGAGAAAGCGGCACCAGCTTAAAGCTGCCATTTTCCCTTGATTTGAGAATTATATCTTGTCCATCTTTAGCCATACCAAGATACTTTCCCAATTCTTCTCTGAATTTTCTAGTACTAATTACTATCATTGTTCTTATTATTAAATGATAACCATATTGGTACACAAAAGTATATATAGTATTTGAATTAAGCAAATTAGAAGCAAAAAATATGAGATTGATTTTAAACTACATAGAATAGAAAGCCCCCTCATCACAGTATTGTAATGAGGAGGCCTATATTAAATGAAGGATCAAGCAGTCTTATGCTGAGATTAACAGACCTTTGAGCAAAAGTTCTGTTTTTTATTTACTGCATATCACTCTTATTTTACACGAAGAGCATTACAGAATATTTGTACGCTTGGTAAACTCTATAATCTCAGGAATGTAACCGAAAGCCAGTCCGGTAACCGTATCTGCACACCCATAATAAATGGCAACGCGACCGGTTTCGGGGTCATGAAGCGTAGCACATGGGAAGCAAACATTCGGCACATCACCCATGCACTCATACTCGGTACGTGGAGAAATGAGATAAGCACCCGAACGGTATAACACTTTCCAAGGTTGTTCCAAGTCGAGCAATGCCGATCCGAAAGCATAAACAAAACCGTTACAAGAAGCCAATACACCATGATAAATCAGCAACCAACCTTCGGATGTTTCGATAGGAACAGGACCCGCACCAATCTTGGTACACTGCCATGCGCTCACCTCAAACTGTGCAGGAGACATCACATGACGATGTTTACCCCAAAAGTTCAAGTCGGGCGATTCACTATAAAATATATCACCGAAAGGAGTATGCCCGTTATCACTCGGACGGCTCAACATGGCGAAGTTACCGTTAAACTTCTTGGGGAACAATACGCCGTTACGGTTGAAAGGCAGGAATGCATTCTCTAACTGGTGGAAAGTCTTGAAGTCAAAAGTATAAGCCACCCCGATAGTCGGTCCGTGGTAACCGTTACACCAAGTCACATAATAACGGTCTTCGATGAAGCAGACACGCGGGTCATATCCATATACCCATTCTCCTATCTCCTTATCTTCGCACTCAAAGCGAAGAGGTTCCGGATTGATGTTCCAATGCATGGCATCATCGCTAAAGCCTACATGAAGCACCATTCTTCTGTTGGTGTCATCGCAACGGAATACTCCCGCATAACCTCCCTTAAAAGGAACCACCGCACTATTGAATATACTGTTGGAAGTGGGGAGCAGATCGCGTGGGATAATAGGATTCTGACTATAGCGCCAAACTGTTTCTTTACAACCTTCCGGACGATCTTCCCAAGGCATACCAGGCAGGGGACTTCCTGCAATTTTTAAATCTTTCATAACTATTCGTTGATCTTTCGTTTTATATATAACACTTGTTCTTTCACAAATACTTAGTCTTACTTCTGCTGATCTTTATAAGTAAACGGTACATACCACGTGGCGATAAACGCAGGAATTGCCGCAATCAACACCCAAATAAAGAAATGCTGATACCCCACAAAGTCGCTCAACCACCCGCTCAACATACCCGGAAGCATCACTCCCAAGTTCATGATACCCGTTGCAAAAGCATAATGCGACATCTGATGACTACCCGGAGCTATTTGTTGCATCATGAACAACATCAGTCCGACAAAACCAAAACCATAACCGAAATATTCAAATACAATGGCGGAACCTATGATAAGAATATTATCAGGTTGATAAGCCGACAACAAGAAATATACCACGAACGGTATATTAAACGTGCAGCATAAAATAAAGAGTGTCCGGCTTAAACCCCGTTTCGCAATGAAATATCCTCCAAGCACCGAACCAAGGATGAAAGCCGCTGCACCAAACGTTCCATACACCAGTCCGATCTTCTGCACAGACAGTCCCAGACCACCTTCGGCAACCGGAGCTTTCAGAAACAAGGGCACGATTTTCATCGCAAAACCCTCGGCAAAACGATAGAGAATGATAAAGATAATATAGCGGGCGATGTACTTCTTTTGAAAGAAAGAACGTATCACTTCCCAAAGCTCCGTCATGCTCTCTTTGAAAGTCACCTGTCGGGTGCTTTTGGCACGAGACGGAATAATATGCATGTGATAGAAAGAAGCCAGTATCATCAATGCGGCACAAATCAGCATGATAATCATCCAAGCCTTCACCGGACCGAAATGATCTTTAAGATCACCCGCCAGAAAGACCAGTCCACCATTGGTGAGCACTTTCGCCAGATTATAGAACGCCCCCTGCCAACCGATGAACTTAGCTTGTTGCTGATTGTCCAATTCGGTCATGTAAACCCCGTCGGCGGCAATGTCATGAGTTGCACCACTAAGCGCAATCACCCCCATCAACGCAATGGAATAGGTGAAAAATCCCGGTAAGGGCAGAGACAACGCCACTAAAGCAAAAGCCAGTCCCGTAACCATCTGAGTGGTGATCACGAAAAACTTTTTCGTCTTAAAGATTTCGAGAATAGGACTCCACAAAGGTTTTAGCGTCCATGGCAACATGATGAGTGACGTCCAAAAAGCAATTTGGGTATTAGAGATGTTAAGGTCGGAGAACATAAGCACCGACACCATGGATAAAGCCACAAAGGGTAAACCCATCGCAAAATAAAGCGTAGGCACCCAGGCTACCGGAGATGTTTTATTTTCATTTGTTTTCATTTAGCAAATATACTCAACGTTAAAAGACTACGAAATATCTATGGGTCTGATTTTTATATCCAAATTAAACTTTAGCCGATAATTCAACAGCTAAAACAAACAATATAATCTTTTCAGATACAGAATTAGCTATTACAGATATTTTTAATCGGATTTAAAATCCTATTTTTGCTAACAGGAGAACTTACAATTATGCACTATGAAAAAGAATAAAATCAGCATTTACGGACTTACATTATTTTTACTTTGCTGCATATCGGTTTCAGCAAAGTCGCAAACCTCTGTAACACCCGAATCGAAAGAGGCATACCGCCAACGAATGGAATGGTTTGATGAAGCGAAGTTAGGCATATTTATTCATTGGGGAATCTACTCGGTGGACGGCGTATCCGAAAGCTGGTCATTTTACAATAACCGCATTCCATACGATCAATATATGGAACAAAGGAAGCGCTTTAAAGCCGAAAATTACGATCCGAAGCAATGGGTGGAACTAATTAAAGAGAGCGGAGCTAAATATACGGTGCTCACCACCAAACATCATGACGGCTTTGCATTATGGGATACCAAAGCAGGCTCGCTAAGCGCCAAGAAAAGTTCTCCGGCTAAACGCGACCTCATTGCACCTTTTGCTGAAGAAGTCCGCAAACAAGGATTAAAGTTGGGACTCTATTATTCGCTGCTCGACTGGAGTAACGAGAACTACCCCAATCACACCCGCACCACATCAAGATATGACATCAAGAAAGATCCCAAACGCTGGGAGAAGTTCTGTAAGTTCAATTTCAGTCAGATGGGCGAACTGAACGAGACCTTTAAACCCGACTTATATTGGTTTGACGGCGATTGGGAACAAAAAGCGGAAGACTGGAATTCAAGTGGCATTATCAAATTGCTTCGCTCCACCAACCCGAACGTTATTGTCAACTCACGCATTCAGGGCTATGGCGATTATGCCACTCCCGAGATCGGTGTACCCGTGGTACGCCCCAAAAGCAGATATTGGGAGCTTTGCTACACCATCAACGATTCATGGGGATACCAACCTGGTGATACCAACTTCAAAACACCGCAAATGCTACTCTCCACTTTCGTAGATTGTCTGAGCATGGGCGGTAACCTGTTGCTTGACATCGGACCGAAAGCCGACGGCACTATTCCGCAGGAAGAAGTCGAAGTCTTGAAAACCTTTGGACGCTGGACATCCAAACATCAGGAAGCCATCTACAAAACCCGCGCCGGTATTCCGGGTAACTATTTCAACGGATATACCACACTGAACAAAGCAGGCGATGTGCTCTATCTGTACATGCCTTATAAACCAATAGGCAGCGTTCCTTTGAAAGGCATCATCAACGAAGTGAAAAAAGTATGGGTAGTGGGCAGGGGCGAAGCACTCCACTATAAGCTCTACAATAAACTCTCTTGGAGTGAAGTACCGGGTATCATCTATATCGACGTACCAGAAAGCGTACAAGATCCTAACATCACGGTCGTAGCGGTTCAACTGGACGGCCCCATTAAGCTCTATGGAGGAGAGGGACAAGTCATTACGTCCAACTGATATCGTAAACATCCCAATCCCGCAACAATATATTAAAAGAGTACGTTTAAAAGATATATCAGCGGGAAGCCGTTTAAAAGCTTATTCACAATAACAACAATATATATCGCAGCATGAAAAAGATTTTTCTCTCTCTATTTGTTTTCATTACCGCCCTATATGGCGAGATTAATGCTCAGGCACTTTCCGATAAATATGCGCCGATGCTTACCATTCCCAAAGGCTATGTCTGCTACCGGACAGCCGACGCCATCCATGTAGACGGTCTGGCAAACGAAGCATCATGGAAGAACGCCCAACCGACCGAAGCGTTTGTGGATATCAGTGGCTACCACTTCCCCACTCCACGCTATCAGACCACAGCCAAAATGCTCTGGGACGACAAATACCTCTATATCTTCGCTGAGCTCGAAGAACCCCATATATGGGCTAATCTGCAAAAAAGAGATACTATTGTCTTCTATGACAATGACTTTGAAGTATTCATCGATCCCATAGGCGAAGGACACAATTACTTCGAGATCGAGACAAATGCCATCGGCACCGTATTCGATTTATCGTTGGAGAAACCCTATCGTGCTCCGCGACGCACCTTTGTGCAGTTTCAATGGAACTGTCCCGGCTTGAAGCTGGCTACCCATTGCGTCGGGAAAATAAACAATTCCAAAGGCACGGACAAAGGCTGGACGGTTGAGATGGCTATTCCGCGCGAAGCCATTGCGAGTGAATTCGACAACTACCTGAAAGCAGGACAATGGCTTCGAATCAACTTCTCACGTGTAGAGTGGCAATACGATATCGATGCAAACGGAAGATATGACAGGAAGAAAGGCAAGGACGGCAAATACCTGCCCGAAGACAACTGGGTGTGGAGTCCGACCGGTCAAATCGCCATGCACATGCCCGAACGCTGGGGGTATATGTACTTTTCCGATAAGACCGTCGGACAAGGAACCGATACCTTCCAATACCCCACCGACGAACCTGTCCGCCGATTCCTGAACATGCTGTTCTATGCACAGGAAGAGCAATATGCCAAGACCAAATCTTACTATAAAGAACTGAAAGATTTCGGTCTGCAACCCAAAGACATGCAAATGCTACCCGCCGGATATCAGGTGAACGTGGAAGCCACCTCACATACCTATGAGATCACCGCCCTCTCACCCGAAGGCAAAGCCTACGTGATGAATGAATCCGGCAGTTGCTTCATCAGGAAATAAGCAGTCCCCCCAATCGACATTAATTTAATAACAATTAGCATAACAATCAAATGAAGAAGACGACTATTAGTGTACTTATCGCCTCATTATTCATGCTGTGCTCCGTCCATTTAACAGCTAAAACACCCGTATACATCTGGCAAGGATGGGATAATAAAACCACTACGGAAGAAAACTTGAAGGACGACTTTACCAAATGGAAATCACAAGGTGTCACGGGAGTCTGTTTCAACACTGGCTTCGACTTGGAAAAAGCCAAAGTCGCATCAAGAATCGCCAAGTCACTCGGACTCGAATACCATGCCTGGATGCCTTGTATGCTGCATGCAGGATTAAATCCATCATGGTATGCCGTCAACAGACTGGGTCAATCGGCACACGACGTGCAAGTCTACGTTCCGTATTACACCTGTCTCGACCCCCACAATAAAGAAGTGCAGGCATGGCTCATTGAGCAATACTGCAAAATGGCCGAGCTGCCCGATGTCGACTATGTACAGTTGGATTATATCCGTTATCCCGATGTCATTCTGGCTCGCGGGTTATGGGAGAAATACGGTCTGGTGATGAACGAAGAATACCCCAAAGCCGACTATTGCTATTGCGACGATTGCGTAGCAGCATTTAAGGAAAAGACAGGCATAGACATTCGCAAAGTGGACGATCCGTCGAAGTGCAAAAAATGGGCACAGTTCCGTTGCGACATCATCACCGACCTTGTCAACAAGCTGGCTAGCGCCGTTCATGCCAAAGGTAAAAAGATCAGCGCCGATGTCTTTCCGGGACCACACTCACACGCTGTATGGATGGTTCGTCAGGAATGGAATAAATGGAATATCGATGCTTTCTTCCCGATGAACTACAACGACTTCTATTTGGAGAAAGCCTCATGGGTAGGCAAGATCACCCGCAAAGAAGTAAAAGCGGTGAAAGGAAAGATTCCGGTGTATAGCGGTTTGTTCATCTGCAAAGATTGGAAGAACAAAGCAAGTGTGGTAGACCCCGAACACTCCGGTCTCGTACCGTCCGAAATTGAAGAAGCCGTCGCCGGATCGATGAAAGCCGGAGCAGCAGGTATCTCACTGTTTACCCCTAAAAGCATGACGGATGAACATTGGGACGCACTAAAACAAGTGCTAGATAAGCTCGATAAGAAGAAGAAATAATCCCTCTCCCGGAGTTTTTTTGCGTATTTTAATTGCACCAATTGCACTAATCGGCTTAAGCAATTGACATACAGCAAAATACAAGGGTGCAATTAAGCGAAACAGCAGGGTGCAATTAAATTTAATTGCACCCTGCTATTTTTCCACTACCACACCCCTTTTTTACTCGTTCACCTCCCCTTCCCTTTTCGCAACAAAACCGTCTCTCACATATCTACAGACCGTTTTTCTTTGCACAACGTATACTCTCTTTCAGTTACCCACAATTGTGGGTAATGTGCTCCACAACTGTGACGCACGTGAACCACAGCTGTGGGTAAGTTGCGCCACGGCTGTGGGTAAGCAATATGATCGGTATGAAAAAAAGATAAAAATACCGCAAAACACTTACACCAAATGGCTTTTTAAGAGATAAGAAAGGTGGAAAATAAGGGTAAAAACACCCTATAATTCGAGTAAAACTCATGCAAAACCGGCAAAAAACTTTGCGAAAGATGTTTTTTTGAGTGATTTTTGATAATTAGTGGGTAGTTTTGGAGAAAATGGGATGCAACAAAACTATAGAGTGCAATCAAAAGTAGATTCTGCATTAACTAAAGCTATGTATATTATATAGAAAAAGCATATCAATGTGAATCTAGGAAAAATATATAGCTTTATCTAAAATAAAAGGCCTTAAAAAAACAACATATAATTATATAATAAATTAAGATACAAACACTTTAATCTTAATTAGGCTAATAAATAAAACGAGCAATAAAACATACATATATTTCAAAATATCCTCAATTATATCAAATAATAAGACAACTATTACATATATTTGCAAAATAAAACATACAAATCAAATAACATGAAAATAAGTAGTCACGAATTATTATTAATAGCCTTATCAGGGTTTACCACTATGTCATGTAGTAATTCAGATAAAGGTGAAGATTTGACCCCACATACATACAATGTCAGTGGAAAGGTTGAAAAAGGGCCATTTGTAAGTGGTTCTACGATAACCATTCAACCAATGGATAGTAAATTACAAGTCTTAGGTAGTATGTTCAACACCACCATAACAGACAATACAGGAAGCTTTACCTTTGGCTCAAAAATGTTTCAGGCGCCATACGCTGAAATTATGGCAACTGGTTATTTCTTCAATGAAGTAAAAGGAAATTTATCAAATGGCGTATTGGTTTTAAGAGCATTAGTGGATTTATCAGACAATAGTACAGTAAATGTAAATATTCTAACTCATTTAAAATACTCACGAATCAAAAAACTTATAGAGTCCGGTAAGTCATTTAAAGAAGCAAATAATCAAGCCCAATCTGAGCTCTTAAAACAATTCGGATTACAGAGATACGCATCAAAAGATGTCTCGCAATTCTCTATTGTTGCAGGAACAGATGAATCAGCAGCTCTCATAGCTGTCTCATCCCTACTTTTAATAAATCGTGGCGAAGGAACTTTGACAGAATATTTATCCACATTAAGTCAAGAATTTGGAGAGAATGGAAGTTTTTCTGATATGACAAAAGCTCAAATTAAAAAGGACAAGTTAGAATTAGCGAGCTATCTTAATATAATCCATGATAATGTCATTAAAAGATATGCAGACTTAGGAATGAATATTGAAGTTAAGAATCTTGCAAGTTACTTCGATTGGGATGATGATGGTACAGCTGGTAATGAAACGCTTAAAGATGGAGAACACGTAACTCTTGATAAAACAGAAATTTCTGTTCCTAAAGACGGAGGTTTATACCAAGTTACAATAAATTCTCCAATTCCGGTATATACAGAGGAATCCATTTCAGGGTCTCCAAGTACTGCTATAGGAGATAATAATTTTTTGAACTCAATTTATGATAGTGATGTAAGTGCTACACCTACAGTAGAAAAGAAGATTGAGAATAAAATCTTAACGATAAAAGTTGGAAAGTCTCAATCTAAAAAAGAGCAAATGCTAGCTATTAATTTATTCGATTGTATGGGTAATACAGTAGCTACTGTCAATTTGAAAATAGAAGCAAATAGTACTGCAACACTCCCGTTGTTAGGAAATGCTGGGAAAGCCGCGATGAACAGTATCGTTTTATCATTAAGTGATGCTTTTTCTCAATATAATATTATAGAACAATATTACTACTACAATAAGGACATGCACGTACTGCCACTTTCAAGCAGCGATAATTACATATCTAATTGCTGGACAAAGTTTTATAGCAGCAACAATTATCTTTTATTTTTCAAAGAATACGAATCCCAACAACTAGGCATTTATCAAGATTATTTCAATGTATTCTATGCGATGTACTATTATACAATGGTTGTAGCATGGGGTGATGTACCATATAATTATGGGAATCGATGGACGGATATATCGGATCGTATATCACGTATTCCAAAAGAAGACATTTTATCTGATTTAAAATCTAGACTAAAAACAGCCATCGAAAACTTGGATGAGAAAAAAAATCATTCTCTAACTGATATTAATGGTATGTTTTTCGTTTCAAAAGACGTAGCTCGCATTCTCTTGGCAAACATTTATATGTACGAAGAAAATTGGAGCTCAGCAAAAACGCTACTAGCCAAAGTAATAAGTAATGGTTATTACGAACTAGATGGAACTAGCGATTATGAGAAAACAGGTAATGGGATTATTTTTGGTTTCAGCACAGAAGAAAACACTAAATCGACAAAAAGCTCTTCTGCTACAATAAAAACTCCATCTATAATGCCTATACAGTCTATCTCTGACGCATATCTTTTAAATGCAGAATGTGAGTATCATCTGGGAAACGCCAATGATGCAAAGGCCTTATTGTCTAAAGTTACGTCAGCAAAAGGAATCACTGTTTCTTCTAACATTCTAACAGGAATCAAAGAAGCAAGAGCTAAAGAGTTACTATATAATGCCGGCTATTTTGCTTTCTTAAAAAGAAATGGATTGGCTACTAGTGAATCAGCTATTCAAAGCTATGAGCTATTATTTCCAATTCCCAGAAGAGAACTAGATCTAAATCCTTCAATGACTCAAAATCCTGGATATTAAAATAGAACTATTTATATTGTTAACTATTTATTATCAGACAAATACAAAAAGGATATTTGATAAGAGTAACATATAAAACTTAGAATAAAAGAAAATACTATTTTTTCCCAACAATATTCTTTAATCATTTCGCAATCAGCAAAATTCATAGGTATTGTTTTGAAGACAAAACAATATCAGCTATCCCCTATTCAATAAGTTTTTTATATGTTTGCATGTAATAAAAGTAAACTTAAATAAAAAAGCACTATGAATTTTGAGGAAAACGGGAACAAATATCTATTCGGAGCATTTCTTAACACTGCTTACGATAATTACAACGAAGTGATAAGTCATATCTATGATGTCATTCGAAGAATCACAAATAATAATCCGACGGAACAAAAAAGCTCTAGCCAAGCTTTAGCATCGGAAGAGCCAATATCTTCGGAAGAAAAAGAAAAGATGTTTTTTGTTTGCACTATTTTGATAGCAGGAAATGCTACTTCACGGAAAATAGAGTCTATATTAAAACGTGCTTTTCCTTTTTGGGACGATTTTATTGAAATTCACGCTTCTCTGTCTGCACAATTAGATAAAACCGAAAGCATTTTTCAACTTCAGAAGAATTGTGTGGAAGAATTATTCACGGCGCTCGAAAGTTGGAGAAACTACACGACTCACTACATTCACCCCGAAGCAATCGCCTCTCCAACAATAAACCTATTGCTAAAATCGTGTTTTAATCAGGGAATAAAGGAGATAAAAAAACGTTTTAATACTAAGGATGAACAACTCACACACCTTTATGAACCGGAGCTATTTCATAATAAAGAAACAAATAAAGATGAAATAAAATGTTACCATCCTGCGAACTATTATAGATTTGCAAACGAAAACGGTTTATTGACTGAAAAAGGCTTGGCTTTCTTCACCTGTCTATTTCTATACAAACGAGAATCTTACCTTTTGCTTAACCAATTGAAAGGCTTTAAAAGAGCTGATGAAGAGCGGTATAGAATGACCCTCGAAGCCTTTACCGTAATGAGATTTCGTGCACCAAAACAACTTCTGAAACTCCAACAGCAACAACTAGACAAAGTCTCTCTTGGAATCAGTATGATTAATGAACTGGCAAAATGCCCCAAAGAGCTATACGATTGTCTTGAAAATGAGAAAAGAAGACAATTTGAAGTCTATCCCGATACGGAAACGACATTGTATGAGCAAGAAGCAATAGGAGAGCTTATCCGCTATAAAGACCGTTACGAAAACCTTATGCTCAAAGCATTGGAACACTCCTCCGAGTGTAAATACATGGGATTTTACCTCAGTTTAGGTAAATGCTACATGAAATGTTATGAAAAGCATTACATTGACGGAACTACCGACAACCGATATATCGTACATTCGCTGTATGGATTTGGTCGCCTACAAAATGCTTCGACGGATCATAAAAACCATCTTTCCTCATTTGGTGAAGAACTTCAGACGCATAGCCAATTGCCTGTATGCCACTTTGCAACCGAGGACGATGCAGCTGACAGCCCTACAAGTGTACCATATATTAGCGAATCCTACCCATCTTATGTACTCAATAATAATAATATCGGCATTAAATGGCTTAATTCTTCTGAAAAGACAGAGTATCCCAATTTTAATCTCAATGAAGGAAAAGTATCGTGCCCTGCACCTGATTATTGGCTAAGCAAATACGAACTGCCCGCGATGGCATTTTACGCTTACTTAAAAGAAAAACATAAAAATAAGCTTCAAGAATATCCATCGATTAAAGAATTGATTGATCAAAGCCACCCTGAGGCTACAAAAACATCCTCCAGTACGATTAAGGATAGATTGGAAGAACGACTCAAGAGATACAAGGTTGATGCAACAAAAAAACTGAAACGATTAGCAGAGAAACCGGACGGAGTACAAAGCGGAAGATTAGCAGATGAATTGGCGCGTGACATCTTATGGTTACAACCATCTTCGCCTAAAGAAGGAGGAAAAGATAAACTTACGGGAGCTAATTTTCAGGCACTACAATATGCCCTGGCACGCTATGATTTCATGCGCACAGAACTTCCTCGCATTCTTACAGCAGCTAGATTGACAGGAAGTAATAATGCACATCCATTTCTAGATAAAATCAATCCACAAGATTATTCAAGACTTACAGCTTACTATGCAGGATATCTCACACAAAAGATAGTCTATATTGATAAACAATTGGAAAAATTAGCAAGAGGTAAAGTCAATATTCAGTTCCATCCGACTAGAAAACTTATCAGGCAAAGCCAAACTGACAGTGTTGAACATGAAAAAGAAACTGTTTTTCTCCCACGCAATATCTTTACGGAAAAAATAGAGCAAGCCTTATGCCAAATTCAAGGTAATTTTAAACTAAATATAGAAAAAGCTAGAATCTCAGGTAAAAAATTAAATGCCAGTAAATTGATACTCATATACTTGGAATTATATTTGAAAGATGAAGTGCCGGAATTTTATAATGCCAAACGAAAATATCCTTGTTTATGCTACCCGCTCACACCTTCGGAAAAGTACACTTTGAAAGAATATCAGGACACTGAAGAGCGAAGTAAACGCATTGACCGACTAAAATGTTTTTATAATTTTAAAGAAGTGGCAGAAAAAGTCTATCTACACAAAGAGCTATCTGAAGATGAAAATAAACGTTATAGAAAATATATCGAAGTGCAAAAAGTCATTGACAACGAAAAGATAATACGTTTGCGTAAAGTTCAAGATATAACTCTCTATCTGTGGACGAGACTTTTTATTGAAGAAAATCCAGAGCAAATATTCTTCTCCAAAAATGAAAAGCCGGAAAATAGTCTATTCAAACTAAGAGAGATGAATAATGCGATTTTAGATAATACTACTTCAAGAAAAATCAATATAAATACACCTAATGGCAATGTGAGTATTGAAGATGAATTTAAAATAAAAGACTACGGAAGAGTAACAGCTCTAACTACAGAAAAGTTGCCTCAAAGCTTGATCAAATTCATTGCAATTCTCAATAAGCCTTTAAATAAGAAAGACCGTCCATTGCTTTCGTATGACTATATTTACCACGAAACCAATGCTTTTTATAGATACAGGCCTGAAATCATTAAAATGGCTCAAGATATAGAAAACAAAATCATAAATGACTTAAAAATTAATGTTAAACCCCAAGCAGAAAGTTATTACAACTTTAGGCGCACAATACAAAAACTAGAAAATAAGAGTAGGGATATAAATATAGAATTATTAATTAAGATACGAAACGCTTTTTGCCATAATGAATACAAAGAATTGGACAATGATCAGTATAAATATTTAAATTCACTGTTTAAACTGTCCTCGGATATTAAGCAAACAGATACTTTGGCATACTTATTGTATATACTTTTTGAAACAGAATACCAAAAAGTGATGATTTTAAAGTAAAAAGACCTCTGAAAAACCCTTTTTATTTTATCATTTTAGGTATAAAACATTGATAAATAAAACTATACAAACACCATGTTGTAGCAACCTATATTTTGTTAGGAAAAGACAACAAGATTTTTGTATTTCTTTGTATTTCATAAGTTGTAGCAACCTATATTTTGTTAGGAAAAGACAACATACTGTTTGTGTAGTTTCGATATAAGATCGTTGTAGCAACCTATATTTTGTTAGGAAAAGACAACCCAAGCATGCCGATAATTTCTGCCAGATCAGTTGTAGCAACCTATATTTTGTTAGGAAAAGACAACTATCTGCATCATGAGCGAATTTTATCTTTGTTGTAGCAACCTATATTTTGTTAGGAAAAGACAACTATCCCTATCTTCTAAGCATATGAAATCGGGTTGTAGCAACCTATATTTTGTTAGGAAAAGACAACATTACGTCAAAATTAACCGCTCCTGTAGAAGTTGTAGCAACCTATATTTTGTTAGGAAAAGACAACCAAAGCCCGCTCCTATTCAAGTTCCACTATGTTGTAGCAACCTATATTTTGTTAGGAAAAGACAACCATACACAGAGAACGAATTACCGTTGACCTGTTGTAGCAACCTATATTTTGTTAGGAAAAGACAACCACGTTGGAAGTAAGACATATAAATCCAAAGTTGTAGCAACCTATATTTTGTTAGGAAAAGACAACTATCATGATTCAATACTTTTTACCGTGCAAGTTGTAGCAACCTATATTTTGTTAGGAAAAGACAACGTTCAGTTGTTCGGTAATTCCGAACAACTAATCATATAGGTCATATTTTAAAGCAAAACAAAGTGTGATGCTTACAGATAGAATAGTTATGCAGATAGGAACAAGTCTGTTCAAAATGGAAACAAAAACATACCGGAAAGAGAAGACTTATTCTATTCAATAAAGAGAACTAGGCAAATAGCATCTAAAGCTCAGTCCCTCCGTTAATCTTTGGCATAGACACAAAAATTTTATATCTTTGGGCATTCAATGTCAAAAGATACGTGATGAAGAAATGGATAAATTTTAAGTTTTTGGCTATTCTTGCATTGACAATAATAGCATCTTCGTGTGTGAAAGAAGGGCATGTGTGCTACCGTTTTGGAGTGTTTAATGTGACCGATATGCCGATGACAGTTCACTTATCTTCATGGGGAAAGTATAGCATGTATATTAACGGCATGTATGATTCTACGTATAAGTTTCATGAAGTGGAGACTATTAAACCTCACTCTTCTATAATATTCAGCACCGAAGTGGGTGATAATCCCGACCCTTATGAAATACCATCGTCAATAATTCCAGCATGGCAATACATCACCTCAATAGAGTGCAACGGGGTGGCAATTCCTAAAGAGTATTTTACGAATAAGGAAAAATGGGAAATCGGAGTGGCAAATCAAATTAACGGCATATTCACTTCAATAAGCTTATCCGTGCTTCCCGAGCTTGTCGGACTCCCGCAAGCTAAGTAAAAAAATGTATCTAACACAGAGCCAAAAGAACATTCCCCCACAAAAAAAATAACCAATAGCATACGATTTATCAGTGAAAAGGCAGAAAGCGTTTGGTGGTACAATGGTAATTTTGTAACGTTCAGAAGCGACAATACCATTAAGTTATTGCAATTAAAGACTACATCCCCTAATATTACAGTGCGTGAAATCGCTAATTCTTTGAATATAAATAAGTCTGCTGTTCAAAAGCAGATAAAAACATTACAAGATAAAGAATATATAATTCGTGTAGGTGGCAGAAAAGGACATTGGCACGTAGCCATTGTTTGCACCACCACAAAAGGTGGTACAAAAGCATAAAGTGGTACAATTAGACAAAGGTGGTACAATATTAATTCAATATCAAAAGAATACCGACATCAATGAATGTAGCACTTACTCATAATGCATTCCAGATATAAAACATCGTCCTTTTTGGGTAGTTCTAGGCGCAACCGTTTTTTTGTGCAAAATAGAAATTGCATTTATGATATGCAAAAGCTCATTATATCCCAAAAATAATCTTCAGAAAATGGCAATTCCTAAAGAGTATTTTACAAATAAGGAAAAATGGGAAATCGGAGTGGCAAATCAAATTAACGGCATATTCACTTCAATAAACTTATCCGTGCTTCCCGAGCTTGTCGGACTCCCGCAAACTAAGTAGGAAATGCACCTTACAGTTATCTCATCATTAACGAAAAGTCGGTAATGACAATAGAAGAGATTATACCCAATACTCCGTAATAGTCGAGTTTATTTTCTTTGATGTATAAAGCGATTATTTTGAACAGGAAGAGGCAAATAAAAATGCTACACGAAGCCACATACAAATAGACGTACCAATCGCTTTTCTTATCTACGAACGAATAAATTGCGCAACTAAATATTGCTAATACAGGAAAAAGTGATCTAGTTTTCATTTCGTTTTCAGGTTAGTATTGCTGTCCGTTTCCCCCACAGCTATTAATAATTATATAAAAAGAGGCGTGGAAACTATTGAATATTACTGTTATGAGGCTCTGGACAGCCCATCTTCAAGAAATAAACAATAGCCCACGCCAAAGGGTATATATACTATTAGCGAGTAATAGATATAAAGCATTGACGTGAGCGTTCTTGTCTATTATCCCTGAAGATAGAAATTGTCCAGATTTCATAACAGGATAATATTTTAAACGCCCTTCGTTATTTTAAGTACTTATCAGTTAATCAAAGGCTGACAAATATACACGTTTTTTCTTAGTTAAATATACAATAAGACATAATTTGTGAAATAAGAAAACAGAACGATCCGGACACTAACATATAGAAGTTAGCTGTCCGGATCGTAGATTAAAAACACTATTCGTTCGTAAGGAAGGGCTTACTTCAACAGTTTGATTTCATTCATCAACTGTTCGCCCAACCCTATGGTATAGCCTTGCGACTTGAACACAATCTCGTTATTGGTATTGGCAATGACTACAATAGGAAGCAAAGTGGCATTCGGCAGGTTCAGAGCTTTTGCCAACTGCTTTTGAATGACGCCGTTCTCGTCTATGCCATAGCTAATGGTAGAGGGTAGACCGGGGAAATCGGAAGCACGGTATTTTTTGCTTTGTTCCTTGTCGGGGAAAAGCAATACGATACGTTGTCCCCATTGCTCAAAGTCACCACTCAGGGCGGCAATATCACGCAAAGCATGGTTGGTGGGTTCTTGCCCGGGGCCAAGAATAGCCAACACGTAATAGCCTCCACGACTACATCCGCAATGATCCATAATGGTTTCGGTCTTACCGGTAGCGAGAGATAGGAAGGAGAACTCGGAACTGAGTTGCCCGATGACTTCGACCTGGCTCTTGTTCTTCTCGCGTATCACGAGGTCTACATCCGTGGTCTTTCCTTCTTCCACATCAAAGAAAGCAACTTGGGTAAGCACGCTACCATCATTCTGGCGTATTCCCGAAACGAGCATGTAATAACCTGTATCAAGTAGCACTCCATTCTTAAACTGACGTTCCCAACTTGTGCCGCCACCCATATCGACATCACCTTCCTCATAGTTCAGAAGACGGAAGGTACCGTTATCGAACTTGGATATGGAGAAGTGGGTGTAGTACTTAGGATCGGTGACACCGGACGATGGAGTATATTTCAGCACAAGGGTTCCTTTAGGAGAAGTAACCGCTTTGGAACTGTCAAAGTCCACATCCAGAATCTGTCCGTTCACTTGCTTGCCATCCACTTTATTGTATTGTATCTTACCGGTGACTTCATCTATCCATGCGGGAATGCCAAGGCTTCTTGCCACAGCCACAAAGAAGATGTTACGTGATTTGTTGTCGGCTATGCGGGCTTTCCACACTCCCACGGGAGAGATCACGATATTTTGGTAATTCAACTCATTATTAATGGTGATATTCTTTTTACACCATTCCACAAGCTTCTGCGGGTCTTGCCGGTAGGCTTTTTGATCGGCTGCCGGAATGACGGTCTTAAAGAATTTCTTATAAGGAAGAATCATCTCATTGCCTACACGGGGATTCATGATGCAGGTGTTGAAAAGCAGGACATCATTAATATCCTGTGGGGAATTGTAAAGGTGATCGTTCAATACAGCCAAAGAGACGTCCCTCTGATCTTTATCGGAAATAGCTGCCAGTAGGTTGGCTGCTTTCGTGATTTCATTTTTCTTCTTTGCTTCAAGCAGATAAGCGGTGAGTGTCTTCCAATTTCCTCTGGATTTAACCAAAAAGTCGGCAACACGTTCGGGCAATGCGTTTTGCTTGGCAAAGTCGGCTGCATTGGTCTTATCCATAAAGGTAGCCACGTAAGCATTGCGTACGGAGTCTTCATGAGCCAGCTTCCTGTTGTTTTCGGCACGTTGCTGCGGAGTAACTTCGGGGATATTGGGGCTTTCAGGAGGCGGAACAATATCCAAAGGTATGGAATAGGCTTCGCCGGCTTTCTTATCGAGACGGATATTAACCTGATTGTCTTTGCCGAAAGATACCTTTGCATAGCCAAACAGACCGTCTTTGGAAGCCCACACCAGCATGTCTCCCCTACCCGCACTAAGCCAGGTTGCTCCGGCTTTATCGGTATAACGGGTAGCTACGGTGTAGAACTCGGCGTAGTTATAGATTTTAAATTCTATCTTGGCATTCTCCACTGGTTTTCCATTCTTATCGGTGACTGCGATAAAGGCTTTTCCTGTAGGGGCATAGTTCTGAATGAGGTTGATTTCGGTATAAGTGGGGGTCTGCAACATGATGTCTTCTTGCCCTACATAACGTCCGGTAACTTTGGAATGCATCAACATTCCACGACTTGCAGCGGTATTAAACCATCCGAGATTGAGCACCGGTTCGGGTTCGCAAGCTCCCAGGAAGTACCATTTTCCATCTACCCAGGCTTCTACCCAAGCATGATTGTCGTCAGTGTGTGCCCAACGGGGGGTATAGACCTGACGGGCGGGGATACCTACCGACCGCAATGCTGCAACCGTAAAGGTGGATTCTTCACCGCAACGTCCGTAAGCGGTACGAACGGATGAGAGCGGAGAACTGGTACGGGCATCACTCGGAGTGTAGACTACCTTTTCGTGACACCAGTGATTGACTTCCAACACTGCATCGTGAAGGCTCAGGTGTTTTACGCGATTCTTCAACTCGGCATAAAAGACACGGCGGGAATCATCGAGATTCTCATTGTTCACCCTTATAGGTAACACAAAATGACGGAATACATCATCGGGTATTTTACTTCCCCAAGGCATTTCGGCTTTAGCCTGTTGCGAGAGGCGGATGTTCTCCAGATAATATTCACCCGAATAGTCCGTAATATCGCCTATAGGCATATAGGCATACAGAAACATCAATGCTTCCTGTTCAAACGGCGATATCTTCTGCTTAAAAACTTTAAATAAGTTTCCATTCGGCAATTGTTTTTCCTTCAGGGCAAAGTCCTGCTTCACCTGATTGCGATAAGCCTCATCACGAAGAAAGTGATCAGCTCCGTAAGAGAACTGGCTTATCATAAGGAACAGTAGGCAAAACGGATAAATTAGTCTTTTCATAATCTTATCGTTATTAATCAATTGTTCACGGTTATTGTAGTGGAAGTCTGTACATCATCAATATAATAAACGGCTTTTTCGACGGGTACATCAGCTCCGGCAAGCGGAGGCGCGGGATCTTGATTCGGGGTTTTCCGGTCGGGATAATTCCTGTAATCACCTGTTCTGAAAGATAACCGTTCCACCGACTTCAGGGCATGAATTAATGGTTCGGCACTGACTTTCTCTTCGCCGTTAATCCACGCATGATAGTTTCCAAGTCCTTCGGTGGAGATCTTTAAAGCAACATCAAGCCACTTCCCGGCTTCATAACTCCCTATCTTTTTCTTTGTTTCTCCGTTCACCGCGAATATACTACTTTTTTCGAAGATAAGACATACGGCGGTGCTGCCATGCCTGTCGGTGACTTCAAATTGGAATGTACCATTGTCCGGCTGTCCGGCGTATACTTTAAAACGGATATCGGCTTTATCGCCTGCTTTAAATACGCGGATGGCACGGGCATAGTCGTACGGATCTCGATCTTCGAACTTCAGACTTTTGTTGGTCTGGGAAGGGAAATCGGCTACACTGACTTTAGCCCAAAGCGGGGAATAGATATTCCAGTCGGGCACAACGCCACCCACCTGCAATGCATTGAAGTTATCATCCACTTGACGGTCTGTCTCCACTTTTATGGGTAACGGGATGCGGCTAATCCAGATATCTTCTTTGTTGACACTGTAAGTCAGCCACATATCATTTCCGGGAGGTGTCGCCTCTCCTTCGGTGATACCCCGCATATAGTTAGGCCCGAAGTCTTTGCAATCGCCATAAAACCGACGTGGGGGAACTTCTCCATGCACCACACCCATATTGTCGAACAGGATACCATCGTCACCACTGATGACAATAAGCGGATAGCGGTATTGCTGGGTTTCGATGGGATTATAGCACATGGCATAGCGGCCATCCGTTGTACGTTGTCCCCAGTTTTTTCCACCGGCCATGATAAGGGTGGGCATCTTTCGTGGAGCCGACCAGCTCAGTCCGTTATCGGGTGATAAAGCGGCAAAGGACTTTTTCCATAATCCTACCACCTGACCGTCTTTGCGGTGATAATAAGACAGAGCCTGCACCACATTGATGGAATCTTTCAACTGGTAAAAGCCATCAATGCCCCTGTCTTCGTCCACCCATTGCAAGGTTTTCAGCTTATCGGCAAGCAAAGCATCGCAAGCTTTCACAAATCCACGGTCTTTGGATTTTTTATAGAACGGATAAGAGGTGTTGGTCTCATTCCATTGTGCCTGACTCTCGTAGCGCACAAAATAGATTGGGCCGTAAGTCCCGTCTTTATAGGCTTCCCTCACCACACGACCTATGCCGCCTTTCTGAAAAGGATCGTAAGAATGCCCGTAGAAAGCAACGATCAATAAGCGTCCGTCGGGAGCGGTATAGAACCCCATACGTTGGTGCATGATGTAGCCCTTATATCCTTCGGGAATCTTCACTCCTTCGGGAGCTTTGTAAGGAGGAAACAGTTCAAAAGGCTTCCCCCAGTTGCGTCCGTCTTTTGAAGTGACGAGCAAGGTATGCCCGGGAGCTTCATGTTCATTTACGGGGTTACTCAAATATTCCAGATAGAAGGTATTGTTCCAGTAAGTCAGATTGGGAGCGTGATTGTAAGTCCACCCAAAACCGTCCGCATCTTCGGGATGGGTACGGTTAGCGCGCATCACCTGAATATTTTCCACCCCGACAGCATAGCGCAAAGCACCGTCGTGATAATTGGGATTGGCTACTTCATCGCCGACATATCTCACCGGTTCAACCGCTGTACCGGTCTGCCCCAACATGGTGGTAGCAGCCATCAATGCCAGGCTAAAAAAAATAAGTCCTTTATTCATTCGTCTATTTCTGTTACTTTTTATTTCTCCATAGAAGTTAGTAGTTCATTTCACCGAAGCAAGGGGCTTTTCTTAACGTACAATATCGAATTGCAACGCAAGAGATTCAGCGCCACCGACAATCTGCTTGGGTAAATAAACCTTCACTTTATTGCCTTCCACCGTCCATTTAACGGATTGTCCCGAGGCCAACAGTTTCATTTTGGAATGTTTAGCAGGGATATTACCTTCCCATTCAATTATGGCAGGTACCTTTCCGCCTTCGGGCAGGGCATAAAGCGCATAGAGCGTTTTTTTATTCTTGTCGGCGGTAAACCATACGTTACCGGAATGATAGTCAGGGGTGATACGGGTATTGTAGATTGCCTTGCCATTCTTCTGCATCCAGTTACCAATCTTTTGCAAGCGCTCCACACTCGATTGTTCAATAAGACCTTCGGGAGTGGGGCCAACACCAAGGAGTAAGTTACCACCTTTGGCTACAACCTCCATAAGCATGGTGATAATCTGGTTAGGGCTTTTGTAGGTGGGATTCTTTATCCAGCCCCAATCGGTGGTCAACGTCACACAACTCTCCCATGGATAAGGTAACTGTTTCTCGGGAATCTTCTGTTCCGGAGTCTGGTAATTTTCGTACTTGCCATGTATGGTTCTGTCCACAACGAGTAAGCCCGGTTGTTTCACTCTTGCCATCTCGGCTATTTTAGGCATATCGATATCCTGCTTATTTTCAGCAGCAACCCATCCGCCATCCAACCACAGGATATCGACAGAGCCATAATTGCTCATCAACTCACCAATCTGATTGTGAGTGAATGATTTGAAAGCTTCCCAACGCTCGGGATGCTGTTTGATGTTATAGTTCACATTACGGTTTGGAGTAGCATAATAATCCCACCAATAATCCTGACTGTGCCAGTCCGGTTTGGAGAAATATGTCCCGATCATAAAGTTATCTTTACGAAAAGCATCGAACACATACTTGGCTACATCCGCTTTCGGATTATTTTTGAAAGGGCCTTTAGCAATGGAGAAGTCGGTATATTTACTGTCGAACATGCAGAAACCGTCGTGATGCTTCGTAGTAAATATCACATATTTCATACCTGCCTGTTTCATCACGCCCGCCCATTGGTTGGGGTCGAACTTGGTAGGATTGAACTTCTTGCTCAGTCCGTTCCAGTACCAGTCTTTAAACTCCTGATAGTTTTCGTGACCGTAGCGGGTGATCCAATCTTCGGAACATAAAGCCCATGATTCCACAATACCCGGAACGGAATACAGCCCCCAATGGAAGAGCACACCAAACTTTAAATCCTGCCAGTGATCCAGTTTCTTCAAAACCAACGAATCAGTCGGCCATTCATAAGAGGAAGAAATGCCATGTACAAAAGTATTCTGAGCGCTTGCGCTTAAAGCTGAAAGCAGCATCAAGCCAGCAAATATTTTCTTAAGATTTTTCATAAAACGACTTTTATTGATTTATCTTTAATTTACTTTTTCCCAAAAATAAAAATAAAAAACTCCGGCAGTTCATGAAACTGCCGGAATTATTTATAACTATCAGCTTTTCATACTGATAGCGCCTTATTTACCTCCTGTAAGTTTATAATAGCTCTTATTAGCCCAGAATAGATTAGTATAATAACCAGTGGTTTCTTCATAGTTAATAGCAATGGCTGCCTTACAATTTGCATTGTTAAAGTTCAGTTCATCACTTGTATACGGAAGACGGTTTGGAGGAGTAGGATAGCTGGCCACCTGAGCATCTTTTGCAAAAGTAACTAAAGGATACCCGGTACGGCGAACCACATTCCATGCTTCAAGTTCGTTCATCACACCAAAATTGAGCCAAAGTTGGGTGCAGACAGCTTCCTGTGTCGGCTGCCAAATACTTGCGGCATAAGCAGCTACTTCCGAATCGGTCGGTTTGGCCAACGGACGATATCCAGCGTAACTGTCGTTACCTGCCTTATAGAGCGAACTTGTTTGTTTCAAGTTCCAATAATATTCGGTAGATTGCTTGATGCCATTAACGAAATTATCTTTTGCCTTAGCCACATCCTGCGTCACACCATATCCCATCAGATAAGCTTCCGCCTTACTAAAGCTGACTTCTGCAGCACTGATCCAAATGCCATTCAAATTGGCATTTCCCTGATATTGTGCCCATCCTGCAATAGCTTGAGAATCAACTTGACAATAATAATTAGATGACTTTATTCCTCTTTTAATATACTCTTGGACTTTTTCATCACTGATGTCACTGATTTGGGTATTTGTCAGATTCACGTTGTATGCAACGTATTCACCATCAGGGTTGCAATCATACATCGCTTGAAGGCGTGGATCAGTGTTAGCATCAGGAATGCCATTCGCAGGAACATTCATGGCATCAAGCATGGTCTGAGAACCTGCAGCATAACTCCCTGTCCTCAGAGCCTGAGACAAGCTCTTTCCATAGTTAAAATCATCAGTCTGAGTATCACCTTTAACTCCCATATTCTCTGAATTGCTATCCACAAGCGGATACTTGGTAGGATTACTGAGTATCTCAGCAATAGCAGACTTAGCATCTGCCACGCAATCACCGTTAGTAGCAAGGTGAAGCGCAATGCGCAGACGGAGAGAATTTATATACTTCTGCCACATGCTGCTGCTACCTTTAGCAAGAGAATAATCCTGACGTGCAAGAGCGGCAAGACCTATAGAGTTCACATTACCCGATGCAAAATAATCACCTGCTTCCTTCAAGTCCGCAAGAATCTGCTTATAGAGTGTCACATCATCATCATACACAGCCTGTTCTTTGGCTGCACTATAATCTGAAGAAAGCCAAAGAGTTCCTGCCCCTTTGAACGGAACATCTCCGAAAAGAGAAAGCATTTCGTGAAGCTGCCCTTCAACAAGAGTACGCCCAAGATAATAGAACACTTCATTAGCCGGTTTCTCATCTTCCGAAAGATTATTGTATGTGTGTTCCAGCAAACGGTACTGGGTCAGCATATCATAGAAATTCTGCCATCTAGTATTGAAATAACCCTCACCGGCACCCATAAAACGCCCCTTACCATTACTATCACCGACAACACCCGAAAATATACCGGAGGTCGTTGACTCCACGTAATAACGATAGTAAACAGGATTCATCCATGTATTACCCTTATACATCACAGCAGTGAACACCTGAGGCACACCCACAGTCGATGTCTTGGAAGGATCCGGATATTTCTCATCATATTCTGAATCAGAGCATGAAAAGAGAGACATGAGAGCCATTCCAACGAATAACGTAGAAAATATCTTTTTCATATATATGTCTTATTTTAATGTGATTTCAATAAAGTTTAAGTTAGAAGCTGGCACGGAGGGACAGACCGAATGTGCGGGCGCTGGCGGTTGAACCACCTACCTGTGCCTGGTAAATCCAGTTTGTAGCATCAGATGTCTCCGAGTCGAACAATTTCAAGCTGCGGTAGATGTAGAACGGATTGCGGGCAAAGGCAGAGACAGTAAGATTATTGCAAGCAAACTTACTGGTCCACTTTATCGGCAAAGTGTAAGCTAAGCTGATTTCACGACACTTAACATAAGTGTTTTTCTGAATGGCATTCTGATAACTCTGATTTGAACCTGTACCCCAACCATATTGGCTATCATTGATTTCAAATTGAGTCACAAGGACATCGTTCGGAGTTCCGTCTGCTTTTACTCCTTTCTGAATCACACCGTTATCCCAAACGTAATGACCATTAAGCTTGGTGTCACCACGTTTATAAGAATCTCTAATCTTTGCTGCCTCACTGGAGCTAAGGATATGAATGGAAGACTTGTCATTCTCATTTTCTGTGTCGCTATAGTAGAACAGACCACCTGTAGAATAATCACGAATTCCAATAGCATCGGTAATTGTACCCGTATCCATCATATACTGCCACGGCAAGTTGAGGACACTACCACCGATACGGAAGTCGAATGTAACGTCAAGGGTAAGATTTTTCCAGCTAAGGGTTGTTCCGAAGCCACCGGTGAACTTAGGCATAGCATTACCTACCTTATGACGCTCTGTTTTATCTGCAACATAGAGACCGTTGTCATCCACTATATAGTTTCCATCAGCATCTTTCTTCCACGTGTAGGCATACCAGTCACCCATAGGCTCGCCCACGTGAGATTCAAGGCTGGCTGCTCCATTGTCTACAGTCAAGTGAGAAAGCGCATCAAGACCATCTGCGAGTTTCTTTACCATATTCTTGTTCCAGGCTATATTTCCACGAATATCCCAACGCCAATCTTTACTCACATAAGGAGTTCCATACACACTCAATTCAATACCTTTGTTAGTCAATTCACCCACATTCATCAACTGACTTGTACCACCCATAGACGCAGCCGAGGTAGCAGTAAGGATCTGATCTTTAATATCATTATAGTAGTAATTGAATTCCATGCCCAATCGATTATTGAAAAATTTATTCTCTATACCGATTTCGTATTCGTGCTTGGTTTCGGGCTTGATATTATCATTTCCGACACCCGTTCCGACGTAGTTATACGTGTAAGAGGTTTCTCTTATCAGAGAACCCTGACTGTAAGCTTGATTTGCACGATAAATCTCAGGAGCATTACCTACCACACCGTAAGAAAAACGTACCTTACCATAATTCCACCAAGAGGGTAAATTATTCTTAAAAAGCTCTGTAAAGAGCACACTAGCGCTCACTGATGGATACCAAAAAGAGTTCATACCATTCTTCAAGGTAGAAGTTTTTTCTTGACGTATTGAACCATCAAGGAAACCCCATCCGTCATAACCATAGCTTGCAGTCATGAACATACCTGTCTTAAGTAAATCCGACGTTTCCATGCTTGCGTTTTTGTTTCCCACCGAAGCTGCAAGGTTAAACCAATTCTCTTGAGTCAAACCATTACTTGTGCCTACGCTTGATGAAAAATATGTTTCATGACGAGCATTCCACCCCAAATTGGCACTAACGTTGTGCTTTTTAGCAAATGTCTTATCATACATCAGCATGACGTCACCATATACAACCGAATAACGGCTGTTAGTCAGTCCGTAATAATCACTGTACGTACCATTAGTAGAAAAAATATGGGCATTTTCCGTATTGTTTTTATTTTCTATTTTATCGGTAGTATAATCTGTAGCAATACGTCCGCTCAAAATCAGACCGGGAATGATTTCCCACGTCGGATTTACAGAACCAATGAAACGATTGTGGTCTTCTTCCTGTGTCTTACCAAGAATTTGCCAGAAATACTCGCTCATCAACGAGGTAGACCCCATCGGGCTATAAAGGAACTGCTCGTTCGGAGTTAGAGTGCTGGTCGTACCACCGGAATTTACAGACGACTGACTATTCATATAGCCGAGACTTGTAACAGTATGGTCGCGAATATAAGCCACATCGGTGAAGCCGCCAAACATTCCGCTATAGTTGTTAGTCAGACGGGAAATACGATAAGGACGATTCTTGATGTACTGACTTGTAAAAGTGGCAGTATAGTTCAGCTTGACGGTTTTAGCCACATCGTATGTACCACTCAAATTAAAATTGTGCTTATAATTATTAGAGTTATACTGCATAGCTTGCACATCGTTGTAAGTATAAGAAAAACGCATACTATTACGATCGGTACTGTTAATTACAGAAAGATTGTAAGTCTGATTCACACCCGTACGGAAAATATCAGCCCACTGGTTGTGGTCAATAGGTGTAAATGCACGTTCATTACCATCGAAGTAAGTTACCGTTTTAGTCGGATCATACTTTGCACCCCAGGTATAATATGTTTGAACATTCGGAGTAGTAATGGTGTTACCATCACGGTCAAGACGGTTTTGACTGAAACCAGTCAAAGGGCGGCTATCATCATTTGATCCGTAAGCCCAATTGTCGTAACCGGGACCATATTCCTTTTGAATTTCGGGCATATATGCTACCTTGTCAAAACTTATGTTGGTACTGAAATCAACATGTGTCCCCCCCCCTTTCTTACCTTTCTTTGTGGTAATCATGACAACACCGTTCATCGCTTCAGAGCCGTAAAGTGCAGAAGCGGCAGCACCTTTCAGGATCGAAATATTGTCAACATCCTCAGGGTTGATATCCACAATACCATTAGAGCTAATTCGATTATTAGTCCAATAATCATTATTGTTGGTATTGCCATTATGGATAGGCACACCATCCATTATAATGAGAGGCTGTGTATTACCCGTGATTGAAGAAAGACCACGAACTGAAATAGATATCGCCGATGTTCCTCCGCCGGGAGCCTGTGAAATACGAACACCGGTTGCTTTACCGTAAAGTCCGGAAGTAAGGTTTGCCCCACCCGTCTTGGTAAGTTCATCTGACGAAATAGAGCTTACCGCATAACCCAGCTTCTTAGCTTCTTTTTTAATACCCAAAGCAGTTACCACCACTTCATTCAACAATTGGGAATCATCTGCAAGAATAATACTTAAGGGCTGACCCACAAATTTTACTTCTTGAGCCTGATTGTGTGCTTCCCTTTAAGTCGGACTGTTTCTAATTAGACAAATCTTATTAAATTTGTCAAGGAGGAATAAAAGATGAAAAAGTCAAGACACAGTGAGAATGAAATTGTAAAGGCAGTCAATCAACTTGATAGTGGTTTATCTGCAGATGTTATCTGTCGTGAATATGGTATATCTCGTGCTACTCTTTATAATTGGAGATCGAAGTACAGCGGCATGGATTCAAGCCATATTAAACGCTTGAAAGAGCTTGAAGAAGAGAATCGTCGCCTAAAGCAGATGTATGCTGATTTAGCTTTAGATAATAAGATCCTAAAGGATGTCATCGAAAAAAAGCTATAGAGCCCGAGATAAAGAAAGACGTTGTAGCAGAAATAGTAACGGATTACGAAATCAGCATCACTCGGGCATGCAGGTTAATATCGATTCATCGTTCGTATTTCTATTATGCTAAAAAGAAGAATGATAATGAGGTAATTGATTCCATTCGAGAAGCCTCAGAGTTTGGCGATGGATTCTGGAAAATCTATTCAAGATTACGTCGGGAAGGCAAAAAATGGAATCATAAACGAGTGTATAGGGTTTATAAACTAATGAGGTTTAATAAGCGCTCAAAGCTAAAGAAACGATTGCCTGCAAGAGTTAAGCAACCTCTTATTACTCCAGGTCTTCCCAATCAAACTTGGTCTATGGACTTTGTCAGTGACAGCTTGGAGTGTGGTCGTAAGTTTCGTGTATTGAATATATTGGATGATTTTGACCGTTCCGCCATAGCTCAAGAGATATCAATTTCAATGCCGGCAGAACGTGTTATAAGAATATTGGAGAAAGTAATATGGCTTAAGGGAAAGCCTGAAGCTATAAGATGTGATAATGGACCTGAATTTATTTCAAATAAATTCCAGGATTGGTGCAAAGCTAATGGTATAACGATCAAATATACCCAGCCGGGATGTCCTACACAAAACAGTTATGTAGAGCGTTTCAACGGTAGTTACCGAAGAGGGGTGTTAGATGCATATATCTTTAGAACACTAACTGATGTTAGGGAAATAACCGAAAAGTGGATGGAGGACTATAATGAGAGTCGCCCGCACCATTCATTGGGTAACATGTCACCCAATGAATACAGAAGGAAGTATGAAACTGATAATAATATTATTAATTTAGCACTCTAATTAATACCGTCCTAAAAAAGGGAAGCTGACACACCTAGCAGTAATTAAAGCAAAAGATGGCTATGACTAATATTAGAATTCATAACTCATAATACTATTAAAAAGGATATTGAAAAGATCTCAAGGTTTAGAGTCTACAATATAGAGCTTACTTGAGCAAGCAATTACAGTACCCATATTGGTAAAACAGGAAATGAATTAAAAAAAATACTTTCTCATAATAGTATACTTTAATAATAGTCTTTTTTTAAGTATTTATACAAGATAAATAAAACAGGAAAGCAATAATAAAATGCATTTCAATACATTTGTAATACAGAAACACAAGAATACATGTAGAGATTAGAAGGCTTCATGAATCTCGCTCTCATATATTGTTATCATAATTTATTAATATGAGTTTCATCCTACAGAATAAATGAAGTAAATTAGAAATAAGCATATCGTTTTGAGATTAAATACATTTCAATACATTTGTATAATAATTAAATAAAGCATAGCCCAATATCAATTTAATAAAGATTGTTATGAAACTTATTCATTTCTTTTTTTTATCAATATTCTCTCTTTCCGCGTTCTCTTCCAATGACGTCTTGAAATATGTGAATTCCTTTATCGGAACGACTAACTTCGGAACCACCAATCCGGGAGCTGTATGTCCAAACGGGTTAATGTCCGTCTCCCCTTTTAATGTGATGGGATCGGCGGATAACCATTATGATAAAGACGCAAGATGGTGGTCGACACCTTATGACAATACAAACAGCTATTTTACAGGATTCTCACATGTGAACCTAAGCGGCGTGGGATGTCCCGACCTTAGTTCATTACTACTGATGCCAACTTGTGGCGATTTGGATGTGGATTTTCATCATTATGGCAGTAAATATAAAGATGAGGCGGCTTCTCCGGGTTATTATACCACCTATCTGACTAAATATAATATCTTATGTGAAGCTACAGCCACACTCCGAAGTTCCATCACGCGCTTTACTTTTCCTAAAGGAAAAAGCCATATTTTACTGAACTTGGGCGAAGGGCTGACCAACGAATCGGGTAGTTATGTACGGAAGGTTGGTAATAATGAAATAGAAGGAATGAAGTTATTGGGCACTTTTTGCTATAGTCCGCAAGCTGTATTCCCTTTATATTTCGTAATGCGGGTCAACAAGATTCAAGGTAACATTGAATCCGGTTATTGGAAAAAACAGCCCAAGATGGAAGGAGTGAAAGCTGAATGGGATAAAGATCACGGGAAAAACAAGCTTTATACAAACTACGGCAAAGACATTGCCGGAGATGATATTGGCGTCTACTTTAACTTTGAAACAGCTCAAGGTGAAGAAGTCAATGTGCAAATCGGAGTTTCTTTTGTCAGTATAGCCAATGCTAGAGAGAATTTGGAAGCGGAACAGCCAAAATGTGATTTCAACGCAACGCGCGCTAAAGCCGAAGAACTCTGGCGGAATGATTTAAGCAGAATAGAAGTAAAAGGTGGAACGGAAGCACAAAAAACAGTTTTCTACACTGCGCTTTATCATGCGCTTATTCACCCTAATATATTACAGGATGTAAACGGGCAATATCCCAAGATGGAATCAAGTGAAATCGGAACAGTGAAAGGTAATCGCTACACAGTCTTTTCTTTATGGGATACTTATCGCAATCTCCATCAGTTACTCACACTGGTCTATCCAGAACGTCAAATGCAAATGTTGAAATCAATGATTGGTATGAGTGAAGAACATGGATGGTTACCGAAATGGGAGCTCTACGGACGGGAAACCCTTACTATGGAAGGCGATCCAAGCATTCCTGTTATTGTCGACTCATGGCTGAAAGGTTTACGCGATTTCGATGTGAACAAAGTATATAAGACGATGTGGCACTCGGCTACTGCTGCGGGAAGTGAAAACCTGATGCGCCCTGATAATGATGATTATTTAAAGTTGGGTTATGTGCCCTTGCGTGAGCATTTTGATAATTCAGTATCACATGCACTTGAGTATTATATCGCCGACTATTCATTATCCGTATTGGCAGACTCTTTGGGATATCATAAGCAAGCCGAGCAACTGAGACGGCAATCGTTGCAATATAAAAAGTATTACGATAAAGAATATGGCATGTTACGCCCCCTACTCCCCGATGGCAAGTTTCTCACTTCTTTCGATCCGAATCTGGGAGCCAATTTCGAGCCATGTCCGGGATTCCATGAAGGATCGGCATGGAACTACACTTTCTATGTGCCGCATGACATAGCGGGATTGACTAAATTAATGGGGGGAAAGAAAAATTTCGTTAACAAGCTGCAACATGTTTTCGATGCCAAGCTATATGATCCTTCCAATGAGCCTGACATTGCTTACCCGTATCTATTCAGCTACTTCCCCGATGAAGCATGGCGTACACAGATACTTATTCCCAAATTATTGGAGCGCTACTACACGACGAAGCCCGATGGTATCCCGGGTAATGATGATGCCGGAACAATGTCTGCTTGGGCCATATTCAGTATGATGGGCTTTTACCCCGATTGCCCGGGAACACCGATGTATACAATTACTGTTCCTACATTCGATGAAGTATGTATTCATCTTGATCCCCGCTGGTACAAGCACAAAGAACTCAGGATTGTAACAAACCGACCTAAAGGAGATGCACCCGCTGTCATTAAGAAATACCAAATAGGTAATAAGACGCTACGTGGCTACCGCATTAGTCATAAAGACTTGATCAATTCCGGTACTATTAAAATAGACTGTACATCTAAACGTCCATAATCAAAAAGAAAAGAACTGAAAAATGAAGCAATGAGTAATCTTGTAAAGTCTTCGATGTTCAGAGGAAAAAACGGGGAAAATTATTTTTTCCCTTTCGTTCTACTATGCAGCCTTTTCTTAATGTGGGGGTTTGCTCATGCTTTACTCGATGTGCTGAATTCTCATTTCCAAGAGATCCTCCATATATCTAAAGCTAAGTCGGCTTTCATACAAATGTCTCTTTATGGTGGCTATTTTGTGATGGGAATTCCTGCCGGAATCATTCTCAAGCGTTACGGATATAAGAAAGGAATCATAAGCGGATTATTGATCTTCGCCATTGGTTCATTTCTCTTTTATCCGGCCACCTTAATCAGATCGTTCCTTCCGTTTTTATTTGCTCTGTTTGTAATTGCTTGTGGACTTACTATTCTTGAATCGGCTGCCAATCCTTATACTACAGTATTGGGAAATCCGAGTATGGGCGCCAGAAGAATAAATCTGGCACAGTCACTCAATGGCTTGGGCTGGATACTGGGGCCGCTTATCGGTGGCATATTTGTTTTTTCGGAAGGAGCCGACCCGTTTGATTCGCTTGCAAAACCTTATATACTCATCGGTGTTCTTGTTCTGATCATTTCTGTCTTTTTTATTTGTACACCGTTACCACAGATAGAAGCTGAATCAGATGAAATAGACGTAAACAGAAAGAGCCGGTATAAAGACTTATTCAAACACAAACTCTTCATTTTTGCTGTAATAGCGCAGTTCCTCTATGTAGCTGCGCAGACAGGAATCGGTAGTTTCTTTATCAATTATGTCACGGAAGTTGTACCGCATATCAGCCATAAGGCAGCATCGGAAATGTTGGCCTTCGGCGGAATGGGTATGTTTATGGTGGGAAGAATATCTGGGAGCTATATCATGAAATACTTCTCCGCTCAAAAGCTATTGGGAGTTTATGCCATTATCAATACGATTCTTATGTTCTTTGTCGTAATGGGTTTTGGAATGGCATCTGTAGTCTGCATCTTCGGTTCATACTTCTTCATGTCGATTATGTACCCCACCATCTTTGCCACAGGCATACAAAACATGGGACATAATACTGAAAAAGCGTCTTCCGTCATTGTAATGAGCGTGGCCGGTGGAGCTGTATTTCCTATGATAATGGGATATATTGCAGATGTATTATCCATGTCAGTAGGATTTCTGATCCCTTTAATTTGCTTTGCAGTTATTGCATTATTCGGATTCTCAAAGCTGAAGAACTAGTAAAGTCAGCAAGTCACATTCTTATAGATCTGATATACCAGAGGAAACTACTATTTTATAGGAGTCCCACTCCGATATATCAGATTTTAATTAATAATAACAGGCTTAATAATAATGCACAATATCAATTACCGCCGCTTGTGACATCGCTCCAGGATTAATACCTTGCTTTCCTTCGGGGACTGTCACTCCCCGTTTATCAAAATAGCTCTGCCATTCGGACAATATCCGATCAGTTGTGCCCGATTTAAAAGTCATCTTATTCAGTTGAAATACGGGTTGTCCGCCATTGGCTTTCAGGAACATAAAATAAATAAGTTCGGAACAATAGTACTTGTCGTTATCCAAATCGTATATATCATCATAATCCTTACCGACCAATGAAAGGCCTTCTCTCAAAGCTTCGGGTATGTACTTCCGATAATCACTCTTCAACCTACCCACAACTGATTTTGGAGGAGATTTACGTTTATCATCAGGAAACAGAAACTCATGAAGTGGCGTTACTTTCACTTTGGGTGGAGTAGCTTCAAGAACCATAACGTGCTTATTATGATCGATATATACTATACCAACATGAGTAAAATGATATCCTTCAATACTTCCCGTCACACCTTTAATTGCTTTGTCGACTGCTCCATCGGTACTTTCCTGAAAGATTAAGTCGCCATTTTGCAGTTTGAAACCGTTATCCGGATGCAGACTGCAGATACTGAATAAGAATGCTAATAAAAATGTCATACGGATCTATTTAAGTCTGTAAACTACGCCTGCCGACAACCAAAAACCGGGTTGTGGAATACTTCCGAGATCAAAGTAATGGGTATCATACAAATTGTTCAAATCGAGATTAAACACCATATCTTTGAAAGTATAATTCAGTTTCAGATCAAGGGTAGAGAATGCCGGATAAGCCTCATCACCCACTTTCTCTTTATTCACATACTTTTCATACGTTCCCATACGTTTCTGATAACGGAAGTACCATCCGGCCGTAAGATTCTTACAGAGCTGATGATCAAAACGTACAGTAAACTTATCACGCAGGTAGTTCAACGCATATTTGGAAATCAAGTCGCCTGCTTCATGAGTCTGATGCATACGCGTATAATCTACCGCCAGCAAGCTTTGCTCGCCTAATGCGGGCAACAGACTTCCTGTACGAAGTTTTACTCCCATTTCCACACCTTGAGTGTTCAGCTCCGAAAGATTCCATGATGAATATTTCTCATCTGTAGGTTTTTCTTTCACCCAGTCTATCATATCCCGTCCCCATTGTAAGAACCCGGTCAGATAAGAACTGAACAAATAACTATTATACTTTAAACCCAAATCCAACGATTGCGACCTTTCGGGTTTCAAGCGGGTATTACCGTTGTAAATCTCGGTGGTATAAAATAGATCGGTGAAGGTAGGAATACGGGTAGACATACTCCACGATGAAGATAGAGAGAGGCGATTTGTAGCCTTATAAGTAGCGCTTAATGAAGGATAGAGTTTATATTGACCATCCAACAGACTGGTGTGATACATTAAAACACCGGCGGATAGCACAACATTATTAAAAGAAGCCGAGTGTTCTAACGTCACACTTGTATTTGTACGATCATCGTACATTGTATATTTTCCATGAGGAGCCACCATCGGGTATCCAAGTTTGGTACTCATGATCTCCTCCCGTCGCAACTCACCACCAAAGTTGGTCACACCCAATAAAGATCGGTATGAAAAGATCAGATTTGCTCCGTACATATCATTTCGATGATAGTTACGACCGGTATCGGTATCTTTTATTAAGTCATATTGGTCGTTGTGCCTATTCCAGAACAGGATAGGGATAATTTTAAAATTCTTGCCAAACTCTCCTTTCAATGAACCGGTATACGAACTTGTCCGCTCATATTGATTGGGATATTTGGGTGAATAAAAAGTATTTGCACCGTACTGCTTATCATTATAGCCCAGCTGCAAATCCATTTTAGAAAACTCAGAAAAGTTAAAACGAGTCTGCCACAGCGCATTGTAAATGCTGTAGTCACTATTATCAATATATCCGTCGGACGAATTATTGCTAACAGATAAGCTACTCGTTGTAATACCCGCTGTTGTTGCTCCACGGACTTCTATACCCCTCAGCTTGTGCATACCGGCTTCCACCTGGGCATAGAGTCGATCAGTAACTTCTTTTTTAGTAATAATGTTGATTCCTCCTGAAAAAGCACCTGATCCGTAAATTAGTGCAGAAGGACCATGAATAATTTCGATGCGTTCAATATCCGAAAGGTTAATGGGGAGGTCAAAGCTGTAGTGTCCTGTTTGAGAATTGGAGAAGTTGATACCATCAATAAGAATTGCATTTTCGTCGAACGAGCCACCCCGAATAGAAATATCTGCTTGTACACCGTGTCCACCGCGCTGGATCACGTCAACATTGGCTACATAAACCAATAAATCCTGAATACTCTTGGCAGGCGCCTTCGCAATCTCGTCTTTAGTAATTACAGTTACAAGCTTGGATGCCTGATTAATAGGCGTTCCCGTTTTCGAAGCTGTCACTGTGACCTCATCTAGTTCCCCTCCCAGCACACTTTCTCTTGCCGTCGGATTTTCAGTTGTGTTCTGTGCTTTCGCCGTGCTGCAATAGGCAGCCATGAGAGCAAATCCCGCAACCACTCCAATATTCACCACCCGGTGCATACTGTTGAAAGCACTGTAACTCTTACGAGCAAAACGCTTAAAGCGAATTGCCGCTTTCTTGTTTAAAATCTTTTGTTTCATTTGAATTTTATTAAAAAATTAACGGGACAAAAGTACGTGAAAATTTGATTTCTCATGCAAAAACGCCTGTAATTAGGTCACTTTTTAAATGAAAAGTGCCTATATGAAACGCTGATTACATTCTGGGCAAAAGAAGAAAAGCTGCTAAAAGAGCATTAAGGGAGTAGAAGCTTTATCAAGAAACGATCGTTGCTAATACAGAGAAGCTATTTCAAAATCAATGCTACACAATCAACACAAAGTGCCTGCTTATTGGCAAAAGAATGCCTACAGGTTGGCAATAAATTGCCTGGCTATTGGCAAAATTGTGCCATGGTATTGGCACAACTCCGGCACTATATGAATTCCTTGTAATTAAGCCCTCCGCAACTTATCGCAAAGCCTTGTAGTAATCCGCCGTTCGTATCAGCCACAGTCCAGCAAAGGTTACGGCACCGTTAAATAATAGTATTTCGTACCCTACTTGATAATTCAAAGCCGTTTTGAGCCCCCACTCCAAGATGTAACTTAGCAATGGAGCAAGAATACAAATGTAGGGTACCAAACGATCTTTCACCGAACGATTGCAAAATAGACCAAAAGAGAAAAGTCCCAGCAACGGACCATAGGTATAGGAAACTGCAACATAAATGGTGTTAAGGACATTGGTTTGTTGCATAGCGTTTATGAACAGAATCACCAGAATAAAAACCACACATATTACAGAATGTACAAAAGTACGGGTATGTTCCGCCTTTTTCACATTACGCCCCATACCTAATATGTCGACACAAAAAGAGGTGGTGAGAGATGTCAACGCAGAATCAGCATTTGAAAATGCCGCCGCCACAACACCTACCGTAAAGCAAAGCAGCACGGGGGTACCCAAATATTTCGAAGCCAACATTGGCAAGATATTATCTGAAGCGGCGGGTAGTGTAATACCGGAACGGGAAGCGAATGTCAGTAATAAAATGCCAAGAGTCAGAAAGAGGAAATTCATTGGAATAAAGCCAAAACCATAGGTAAGCATATTCTTACGAGCCTCTTTCAGATTACGACAAGTCAGATTCTTTTGCATCATATTCTGATCAAGACCAGTCATCACTATCACAATAAAGACTCCGCTAAGAAACTGTTTAAAGAAGTTCTGCCGGGAATGCCAATCATCAAATACAAAGATACGCGAATGACCGCTCTGTCGGACTGTTTCCATCACATCAGTCCATCCAAAATTGAGATGAGATGCCACTTGCCAAATAATCAATCCGAGTGCCAGTAGCAAACTGACAGTCTGCAATACATCGGTCCAAATAATAGTCCCCATACCGTTGCGAAATGTGTACACCCATATCACAAATACTACAGCAATAGCCGTAACGGCAAAAGGTATTCCCATTTGGTCGAAAACAAGCGACTGAAGAATCAAAATAACCAGGTACAACTTTGCCGCAGCTCCTACTATTTTCGAAAGGATAAAAAATGAAGCTCCGGTTTTATAAGAGTAATAGCCAAAACGCTGTTCCAGATAAGTATAGATGGAAACCAGATTCAAGCGGTAATAAAGTGGAAGCAACACATAAGCCACGACGATATAACCGACAAAGAAGCCAAAAACCAACTGCATATAAGTCATATCAAAATCGCGTACCATACCGGGAACTGACACAAAAGTAACTCCCGAAATTGAATCACCGAGCATCCCGATGGCTACAATATACCAAGGAGTTGATCGATTGGCGAGAAAGAAAGCCTCGTTAGTGGAATTCTTTTTCCCCGATAAATACGAAATTAATAAAATAACGGCTAGATAAACCGCGACGATTGCCAATATATAGTTACCCATAACATCCTATGTCGTTTCTTGAATAGCCAAAATCGGCAATGCAACAACCAACAATTGCGCAAAACTATAAAAATAGATTGATTTAGTCTATCCTTTCCCTATCGATTTGTCTTTTCTTATTCTGTTTTATACCTCATACGCATAAACATTGAATAATTATTTTTTATATATTTGTATTTACAATACACTAATACCTTGAATATAAAAACGAAAGATGCCATGGAAAAGAAATTATTCGATTCAACATTCCGGATTGCAGCTAAGGCCGTAACAATTTGTTTGATTAGTACCAATGCCTTTGGGCAGCAAGCGCTATGGAACAATACAGATATCATCTCCCCTAAAATCAACGCAGATAAAAGCGTAACATTCCGTATCAAAGCCCCAAAAGCCATTAAGATAGAAGTCGAAGGAGATTTCTTGTCGCCACAAAAAATAGAAACGCCATTCGGTGTGATGGAAGGGACAGGAAAATCAGAATTAAAAGAAACAAAAGATGGCGTGTGGGAATATACCTCCGCACCACTTGCTTCGGAATTATATAATTACTCGTTCATTGTAGACGGACAAAAGATGAATGATCCGAATAATGTATATCTGGTACGTGATGTATCCACGGTAACCAACTACTTCCTCATTCCAGAGGGACGGGCAGACGGTTACAGTGTACAAAACGTTCCACACGGAAATCTGTCGAAAGTATGGTATGCAAGCCCCACATTGGGAATGAAGCAGCGACGCATGACCGTATACACTCCCGCGGAATATTACAATACCAATAAAAAATATCCCGTACTTTATCTACTTCACGGAGCAGGTGGAGACGAAAATTCATGGAGTGAGCTGGGTCGTGCTGCGCAAATTCTGGATAACCTTATTGCACAAGGTAAAGCCAAACCCATGATTGTAGTAATGCCCAATGGAAACGGTTCTGAAGAAGCAGCTCCGGGTGAGGCTCCCAACAGCATGGTAAAACCGACAATGATGGTTCCCAAGATGATGGATGGTTCGATAGAAAAGGCTTTCCCCGATGTGATGAGATACGTGGAGAAACACTACCGGACTCTATCCGATAAAAAAGGTCGGGCTATATGCGGATTGTCAATGGGCGGATTCCATTCACTTTATATATCAGCTCTTTATCCCGATAAATTTGACTACGTAGGACTCTTCTCAGCGGCTATCCATGCACAAAGTAAAGGGGAAAATACCGATGTGTATGATAACATGGATCGGAAGCTAGCCACACAATTCGGAAAAGCTCCGAAGCTTTATTGGATTGGAATAGGGAAAACGGACTTTCTATATAAAGACAATACCGACTTTCGGAAAAAGCTCGATGAGAAACATTATCCATATACTTATATGGAAACTGATGGAGGACATATCTGGAGAAACTGGAGAATTTACCTGACTGAATTTGCTCAAAAGCTGTTCTAAATAAGAGAAATAGCACATCCAATATTTAGACAAAAGTTATTGATACACAGCAAATAGAGAAAGAATCTTAAACGAAATATTATATGATATAGAAGGATTTATGCAAATCTTTCCTATCTTTGCCGCTGGTTTTGTTGGAAAGCGCTTATCAGTGCTATTCCATGAAAAGGGAATCGGGTGCAAATCCCGAACAGTCCCGCTGCTGTAAGCTCATCTATAAAGTAAACCAAAACACTTATGCCACTACCGTCAAAACGGTGGGAAGGCGGTTTACCGGAGTAAGTCAGAAGACCTGCAAAGCCTTTAAGTTTCCAAATCCTCGAGGACGGACATGGAAAAAGACTAATGACGTTATCAACCATTTTATGATAAAGAGCAAATGCTTCCGGCATATCCGGTTACAGCTCTGTATGTGCTGTTTTGTGATGTGTGCACCTCATGGTTTGCAAGCACAACAAACGAATGATTCCATAACGGGAAAGGTTCACGCTATTCCGGATATTGTGGTTAAAGGAAGACGTACACCACAACGCATTACTGTGGCAATGCCAACACAAACTTTTAGCAAAAAAGACATAGAACAACTAGCCATCAAAGACTTTGCCGATGCCGTGCAACGTTTTGCCGGAGCTAATGTAAAAGATTATGGTGGTATTGGCGGATTGAAAACAGTCTCAATACGAAATATGGGGGCAGCTCATACTGCAATCAGCTATGATGGAATGCCTGTCAGTAATACACAAGCAGGACAAATAGATATTGGTCGTTTTTCACTCGACAATGTGGAAGAACTGTCATTAGCCATAGGGCAAGAAGATAACCTACTACAGCCAGCCCGTTTATATGCATCAGCAGGAGTCTTAAGTATTGAGACAGAAAAACCCTATTTTTCAGAGGGTAGAACATCTTCGTATCAGATTCAGTTGAAAGGAGGCTCATTCGGCTATATCAATCCAATCGCTAAATGGTGGCAAAAGATAAATAAAAGGACTAAACTTGCATTGAACGGCTCATACTTATATGCTGATGGAACATACCCCTTTAAGTTAGTTAATGGGAAATATATCACCCAAGAGAAACGCAATAATTCTGTAATTAGCCACCACCAAGGAGAGGCAAATTTATATCATACTTTTAAGGACAATAGTGAGTTAGACACAAAAGCCTATTACTACTACTCCCAAAGAGGTCTTCCTGGAGTAGTTGTACTATATAATCCAATAGCAACAGAACGGCTCTGGGATGAAAACTTCTTCACACAAATACGTTACAAGAAAGAATTCACGTCCAAATGGAGTATGCAACTTCAAGGAAAGTATAACCATAGCTGGAACAAGTATGAAGATAAAGGCGTCCAATACGTGGGCGGAGTCTATAACGCAATACATAGGCAGAATGAATATGGTGTATCAACCAGCATTCTTTACAAGCCTGTCAATGGATTGTCACTCTCACTTGCTCAAGACGGATATATCAATGATCTTAGAAGTAATTTACCCAATTGTCCTTTCCCCACCCGATATTCTTCATTGACTGCATTCAATCTACGCTATCGATGGAAGAATGTAACGACAACGGGAACATTGGTCAATACATTCATAACTGAAAAGGTGAAAGAAGGCGACAAACCCGATAATATTCAAAAGCTATCGCCCAGTCTGTCTACAAGCATCCGTCCATGGAATGAGGAAGATTTCTACATCCGCCTAATGTATAAAGGTACAATGCGCACACCGACATTTAATGATCTATACTATTACAGATTAGGCAACAGAACACTGCGCCCCGAAAAGGCAAATGAATATAACATTGGTATCACATGGAGCAAATCCTTATTTACCTTCATGGACTATTTTTCCGTAACTGTAGATGGATACTATAATAGCGTTAAAGATAAGATCGTGGCTTTTCCAACAACTTATGCTTGGACAATGACCAACTATGGCAAAGTACATATACATGGATTGGATGCAACGATTAATACCACCTTCAAACTTTATAAAAATGCTAAACTGACCCTTTCGGGAGCATACACTTGGCAGAAAGCCGTGGACTTAACAGATCCCAGCTCTAAAAGCTACAAGGACCAATTACCCTATACTCCTGAACATAGTGGTAACATTTCAGCAATCATAGAGAATCCTTATGTCAATATAGGATATTCCATTGTTGGAGTAGGAAAAAGATATTGTCTTTCACAAAATATTCCAGAAAACAAAATAGATGGCTACATGGAACATTCCATAAGTGCATCAAAACAATTTAAATTGAAAGACCATAAAGTCAGATTACAAGCCGAAATCATTAATCTGACAAATAAGCAATATGATGTTATCAAGTATTATCCCATGCCTGGACGGTCATGGCGCCTGACTGGAACATTTAATTTTTAATCTATAATTTTAAAATGAACATTATGAAAGTAAGAGGATTAATGAATAACAAACTCTGTTTGCTAGCTTTAAGTATATTAATGGCCATGTCTTTCGCCGCATGTAGCGATGATGACAACTCGCAGCTAAATGATAATGGGTCGAAAGTTGACCTACCGGAATCTCGCGTTTATATCCTAAATGAAGGAACAAAAGGGCAAAACAATGCTGGCATCGCATTCTATGATCCCAATAAAAAGGTAGCTACGCTCAATGATATTTTCTACAAACAGAATTCATCTAAACTAGGCGATACGGGTCAGGATATCATCACATACAAAAATAATATCTATGTAAGTGTAAATGGTTCTAACTATATTACAATGTTAAACTCAGCCGGTGTACTTCAAAAGAGCCTTTATTTAAGTGCAAGCGGTGATAACGAACTTACCGGTGGAGTCCGCTACCTTGCAGCTGAGGATGGCTATATTTACGCTTCACTTTATGGCGGTGTGGTATTAAAGATTAATGCTAACACACTAACAATAGACAGCAAAATCAAGGGTTTAGGAAATAATTTAGAAGGTGTAACTATCTGTAATAATGAATTGTACGTTGCCAATTCATATAAGGTGGAGAATGGAAAATACATTTACTTGACAGATGTCTTTGTGATTGACTTGTCAAGCTTCAAATTAAAAAAGACTCTGACCGTAACTCAAAATCCAAACCAACTAGTAACAGAAAACGGGAAGGTCTTTCTGATTTCTTGGGATTATTCGTCTGAAAGTTATGTTTTGCAAATGATTGATCCAAGCAATGATTACAATGTTTCTAAACTAGGATATGCAACCAATATGGCAGCCGGAGCAGCAGACAACACATTGTATCTGATCGATTCTAGAACCGATTATTCCAATTGGCCTGTAACATCTACAGCAAACTCTTTCAGCACTTATAACATTAATACTAAAGAGATTATTAAAACCTCTTTTCTTAAAAATGCACCTTCGGAACTTACTAACACAAGTATATCTACGATAAAGATTAACCCGGAGAATGGTGATATATATATTGCTACTACTTATTATAGTACTGCCAACGGAAATATATACCGCTTCAAAAAGGATGGAACATTCATTGAAAAGTTTGATTGTGGGGGACAAAATCCAAATGGAGTTGCTTTCTTCAATTAATACGTTGAACATAATATAATGAAACAGATTTCTCTCTTTACATATTTAATCACGGTGCTGTTTCTTTCCGCATGTAGCGGAAAGGGCAGCACCGCTGCCCTTTCTACGGGAGACACCATTAAGCTAAAATATGCCGATAATCTGACGCTGATAGATTATAAGGAATATAAAATTGCCCAACTGCGAAATCCGTGGGATACTACAAAGGTACTTCATACTTACATTCTTGTTGATAAAACCAAACCGGATCCTCAAAATTTACCCGAAGGCACAATTATACGAACTCCATTGAGTAAGGCTGTCATTTATTCGGCTGTTCATTGCAGCCTAATAAAACAGCTTGGAGCACTGAAGGGAATCGGAGGAATATGTGACTTGAAATATATTAAAATGCAGGAAATCCACGATGGGTGTCGTAAAGGGACTATTGTAGACACAGGCGACGGCATGAATCCTGACATTGAAAAGATTATAGATTTGCATCCCGATGCCATCATGCTTTCGCCTTTCGAAAATAGCGGAGGATATGGACGGGTAGAAAAGTTGAATATACCTATTATAGAATGTGCAGACTATATGGAAACGTCTGTCTTAGGTCGGGCTGAATGGATGCGCTTTTACGGAATGCTCTTCGGTAAACAAGCGCAAGGAGACAGCCTGTTTGCCAACGTGGAAAAAGAATATCTTAGCCTAAAGAAACAAGTAGTAAATGCTTTACCAAAGCCGTCTGTTATTTGCGATTTGAAAAGTGGTTCGGCATGGTATATGCCCGGAGGTAAAAGCACTACAGCCGGATTCTATGCTGATGCCGGTGGTGAGTACATTTTAAAAAATGAAAATCATAGCGGTTCTGTCCCATTGGCCTTTGAAACGGTTTTTGATAAAGGACAAAATGCTGACTTTTGGCTAATAAAATATAATCAGCCTACAAACATGACTTATCGTCAATTGGCAAAAGAGTATATGCCTTATAGTGGCTTCCGCGCTTTCAAACAGCATCAAGTATACGGTTGCAATACCAACACCGTCCCATTTTATGAAGAATCGCCGTTCCATCCCGACTATTTATTGAAAGATTTAATAAAAATCTTCCATCCGACTTTGTTCGATGGATACCAATTAAGATATTTCACTAAATTAGCAGATTAAAAAGAGGTCCTGTGAATTATAAAGGAGTTAAATACGGCATTATACTGATTGCCACAATATTGTTATTGATAATAGCCAATCTGCTATTTGGCTCAGTGCATATTCCGGCATCTGCCGTATGGAATATTATCACGAATAATGCCACGGAAAAAGCCAGTTGGAGCTTTATAATAATGGAATCGCGCGTTCCTCAAGCCATCACCGCCCTACTCTGCGGTGCGGCGCTTGCCGGATCAGGATTAATGCTGCAAACAGCTTTCAACAACCCATTGGCAGGACCATCAATTCTTGGTATCACTTCTGGTGCTAATTTGGGTGTAGCTTTGGTGATGTTAGCCGGAGGTGGGACTCTTGCAGCAGGCATATTCAATTTATCCAACTTTTTTTCCGTGATATTAGGTGCATTCGTTGGATCAATGCTAGTCATGGGGCTGATTTTATTCTTCTCTACTCTCATTAAGAGTAATATCATGCTACTGATTACCGGCATAATGATCGGCTATATCACTTCTTCAGCTATTTCTCTACTAAACTTCTTTGCCACAGCGGAGGGTGTACATTCGTATATCATTTGGGGCATGGGAAACTTTGGAGGAGTATCGCTGCAACAACTCCCCTACTTCACCATATTCTGTGTGGCAGGCTTATTAATGGCGATTTTACTTATCAAGCCGTTGAATGCTCTTTTGTTAGGAACACGCTACGCTGAAAATCTAGGAATAAATATCCGCCGTACACGTAATTTATTACTCGTTGCAACCGGATTATTAACCGCAGTCACCACGGCATTTTGTGGTCCTATAGCATTTATAGGATTAGCGGTTCCTCACATGGCGAGATTGATGTTAGGGACTTCCAATCATAACTCTTTACTTCCCATAACTCTGCTAACCGGAGGAGTGATTGCTCTACTTTGTAATCTCATTTGTATTCTTCCTGGTGAATCTGGTATTATCCCTCTCAATGCGGTCACACCGATATTGGGAGCACCTGTGATTATCTATGTAATAATCAATCAACGTAAAATACAATATTTCAATTGAGAAAGCGCCAAAGACCAGAATTTTAAAAGTACAAGAGAGAGAAAATGGAAAAGAGAAATGTGATCAGTGCAACAGACTTAAGTATCGGTTATCATACAAATAGAGGTGAAAAACAGGTACATCAGCATCTCTCCTTTGAGCTTCATTCGGGCGAATTAACTTGCTTGCTGGGTGCAAACGGAACGGGAAAATCAACACTATTACGTACACTTTCGGCCTCGCAACCTGCGCTTTCGGGAAAACTGTTAATAGAAGGCAAGGCATTAGAAGAGTACAGCGAAAGAGATCGCTCCCGCATAATAGGCATTGTATTGACAGATAAGACACAGGCTGGAGGATTAACGGTCTACGAATTAGTAGCTCTAGGCAGACAACCTCACACTGGCTTCTTTGGTCGCCTGCACCGCGAAGATCATCGCATTATTCGTCAAACTCTTGATGCCGTAGGTATAGCCCATAAAGCTAATAATTATATGACCGAACTATCCGACGGAGAGCGACAAAAGACAATGATCGCCAAAGCTTTGGTGCAGGAATGCCCACTTATTTTGCTGGATGAGCCAACAGCTTTCTTAGATGTAGTCAGCCGTATCGAAATCATGAGTCTGCTTCATCGCCTCGCTATTGAACAGAATAAAGCAATCTTGCTTTCTACGCATGATATAGAACAAGCTCTGGTCTTGGCAGACAAATTATGGTTGCTTTCGAAAGAGAAAGGATTGCTACACGGAGTTACCGAGGACTTAATTCTGCAGCAACGGATGGATGACTTATTCTCACGCAAAGATATAAAGTTCGACTATGCACACGGGGTGTACTATCCTGAAGTGGACTGTCAACATTCCATTATGGTAGAAGCCAGTGACGACGTACTGCTACATTGGACGATCAATGCGCTCAATCGGCATGGCTTTGCATGCTTATTGAAATCTCAAACAGAAGAGGTTATGGACTTGTTCACATCGCAGTCCGGATTGATAAAAGCAAACCCCACCGATATCAAATCACCGACTACTTTACCTCAATTGAAAGCTGTTTCTGCCGAAAACCTTATCTTGATAAAAGATGGTCTGCAAGAGGTTTGTACTTCTTTTGAAGAATTATTAAATGTCATAGAGAAGTACTTCCAGCCTCTCGGGTAAATATCCGCTGCGTATCCGCCATTCCTGAGGATAGAGGTTATTGGCCCGGTTACCTATATTCTTCACAAATCCTAAAGGAACAGAGTGATACATCAATAAGGTATAACCAAGAGGTATATCCGGAGACAATACTATGCTTTCCTTGCGCAAGTAAGCTATTGCCTGCTCGTATGAAATTTCAGCACGTGCAAATCTTTCCGGAGAAAGATCTACGTTCATGCTAAGTGCATGATGAGGAATAAGATCCTTACCTTTAAACTCTCCGATAGGAAGACCGGCATGAACCACCCGAAGAGCAGATTTCAATTCAGGCAAAGCTGTAGCAAAATACTGAGGGAATGCACTTAATTTATTCTCGGCTACATTCCATTCGTATGCTCCGGAGTCAGTGACCCAGGAATATATCATATCCCATTGATCATAACTTATTTTTAAAGGAGTATTCTTTGACTTCTCCGATTTCTTTCTGGTATCCCGTCTCATTTCTTTTTGGCTCACAAATAGTTGTGATGAAGTTTCTATTTCTTTCTTACGAATCACAGCCAGAAAAAAGCCTTCTCCATCAGTCCGATGAGGCAAGAAACGATAGACTGGAAAATCTGATCCCTGCAACAGGTTGCCGGTTATGTTCCAATCTTGAGGAACATCAACCTTAAGAACTTCCGCCCCCAACTCTTCGCATATCCATGCTACGTTTTCTTCATTCTCTTTAGTATTATAGGTGCACGTGCTATATATTAAAAGACCACCGGGCTTTAAACTACCCCACATATCACTTATTATTCTTCGCTGCCGTTGCCAACAAAGATCAACGTTTTCTGCAGTCCATTCATCAATAGCCGTAGCGTCTTTTCTAAACATCCCTTCACCCGAACATGGAACATCAGCCAGTACAACATCGAAGAAGTGAGGAAGTGCAGAAAAGTCAGACGGATCATTATTTGTCACAACAACGCCCGAATTCCCCCATTTAATAAGATTTTCAGCCAATATTTGTGCACGATTGCGAATAACTTCATTGGTAACCAACAAGCTACCGGAAGGAAGAACGCTGCGCACATGAGTCGATTTACCACCGGGAGCGGCACAAAGATCAAGCATTGTGACTGATTCTTCTTTATCCAAATACCGACTCAATACATAGCCTACAAACATTGAAGAAGCTTCCTGAACATAATAATACCCCGCATGAAAAAGAGGATCAAAAGTGAAAGTTAATCGACGATTAAGATAGAATGCATCTTCACACCAAGGTACTTGCTTATACATGCTCCGGAGCTTACTGTATGCTTCATCATCACATTTAGCCCTGTTGAGCCTAATTGTAACAAGCGGTTCAGCTTGCAATGAAGTATATAATTTGTTGTACTCCTCGTCGCCAATCAGCGAACGAGTATAATCAATAAAGGGTATAGGCAAGTCCATAATAATATATTCAATAACAAACGCAAAAATACTCAAAAAAGTCAGAGTAACCGTCAAAGCCTCTCTCTATTGAGGAGAGCAGAAAAAATTATAGGATTCGAAATAAGTATTTTCCAGCCTTTTTATCACAAAAAAACACTTATTATCAAACAAGTATAAAAAAAATAATATCATCTTTGCAACTTTACGGATAAGACTTCACGTCTAACTATTGAACTGGAAACAAAAAAATAAAAGATATGCTTATGAAACGTATAATTTTAGCATTAATCGCTGCGTTGACCCTCTGTTCATTGGCAGGAGCAAAAAACAGATCAATAACCGAGACCGATAGCCTCGGCAATAAAAAACGGGTTATTGAAATACGTGATACCGTTATCAACGGCAAAAGCGTTATTGACACACTAAGTGTGATGACCTATGAGAGCTCTGCGAGTAAAGATGCAGAAGATGAAAAAGATTGGAAGCACTATAATAACGATTCCATGTTCGGCATAAACCTGGGTAACTCCCAAAGTGCCGAAACTGTTATCGCAATTATAGCTATCATCTTCGCTTTTGGCTTCCCTCTAATCATTGTCTTTACAGTCTTTTTCTTTAATTACAAAAACAGAAAAGCCAAGTATCGACTGGCAGAACAAGCACTGAGCACTGGGCAACAATTACCGGAAGACTTCTTCAAAAAAGCTGAGCGGAGTGAAGATACTCGAAGCAAAGGCATTAAAAATATCTTCTTAGGCATAGGGTTGTTTATTTTCCTATGGGCCATGACCAACTTCAGCATAGGATGCATCGGCTTATTGATTATGTTTATGGGGTTCGGTCAAGTTGTAATCTATTATACTCAGGAATCTAAAAGAGAACAGCCTTTTGACTCTACAAAGAATAATACCAAACGCCAAAATAATCAGATTCACAATAATAACATTGAAGCAAATAATCAGGAACGTACCGAAAAAGAGGGCGATACGGAACAATGAAGCAACTCAATGATTTAACTTTAATCGCACAGGTCGTGGTGTTTCACAACACCAGGGCCTTTGATCAGTTGGTAAAAAAATATCAGTCGCCTATGCGTCGTTTTTTTCTCCACCTGACTTGCGGTGACAGTGAATTGAGTGATGATCTTGCACAAGAAACTTTCATTAAGGCTTATACTAATTTGGCCGCTTTTAAGAATTTATCAAGCTTCTCGACTTGGCTTTATCGTATTGCTTATAATGAATTTTATGATTATCTTCGCAGCCATAAAGAGACGAGTGGTATTGAAGAGAAGGAAGTTGATAATCAATGGAGTATAACCCAGAAGAACATCGGTGAGCAAATGGATATTTACAATGCATTGGCTGTTCTAAAGGAAATGGAACGCACTTGCATTACTCTTTTTTATATGGAAGATCAAAGTATAGAGAAAATAGCCGGAATTACAGGTTGCCCTGCAGGAACAGTGAAAAGTCACCTTTCGAGGGCAAAAGAAAAAATGGCCACATACTTAAAACAGAATGGATATGACGGATATAAATGATGATTTCTTAGTTCAACGTTTTTTTACTGAGAACCGGAGAGAAATAGCAGATAATGGTTTCAGCAAAAAAGTAATGCGGCACATACCCAATCATTATCGTCGCATATCAACACTTTGGAGCATAGGTTGCCTTGTATTGGCTGCAATTTTGTTCTATATGCTGGGGGGGGTGCATTTAATGCTGGAAAGTTTCCGTGAAAGCTTCAATAGTGCAATTCACAACGAAGTGACAGGTCTTGACCCTAAATCATTGATTATGGTAGTTATTGTCCTACTTTATTTAGGGTACCGAAAGCTGTGCACATTAGCCTGATAGACTTTTGACATTCAAGTTCTAGAAATGAAAATAAGCCTTTGTATAACCATGCAAAGGCTTATTTTTAACCCCAATTCGACATTATATATAAGAAACATTTATCTTTGCAATTTTAATATTCAAACTAAACAAAGTACACGTTGAGCAAGACCACAATTTCCATATTGCTATTCCTGCTACTTTTTCTTTGCAACAGTCAGGCTCAGACTGTAAGCGATTCGATTGTCATGCATCGCCTGCAACAGCAGGGAGTTCCTATCACATATAATAATAAGGTAAAGCTTCTCATGAGTGGCCGTGAAAAATTCACCGACCTCTTCGATGCAATCCGCCATGCGCGTCATCACATTCACTTAGAATATTTCAATTTCCGCAACGATTCTATAGCAAATGCCTTATTCACTCTTTTAAAAGAAAAGGCAAAAGAAGGTGTCAAGATTCGCGCTATGTTTGATGCTTTTGGTAATTGGTCGAACAACCGTCCTCTCAAGAAAAGCCATCTAAAAGAACTAAGCTCGGCAGGAATAGAGATTGTAAAATTCGATCCGATCAACTTCCCGTACATCAATCATGCGGCTCATCGCGATCATCGCAAAATAGCAGTGATAGATGGAGTAATTGGCTATACCGGAGGTATGAATATTGCGGATTATTATATTAATGGTCTACCCAAAATAGGAAAATGGCACGACATACATGTACGCATTGAAGGAGACGCAGTGCGTTACCTGCAAGGCATTTTTTTAAATATGTGGAACAACGAAACGGGACAACACATCGGTGGCCCGGAATTCTTTCCCGAGCCTACACAATTTCCCGATTCAATAGCTGAAGAAATTGCCATTGTAGATCGGACTCCTTTAGAAACGCCCAGATCCATTAGTCGCGCTTATGCTACTTCTATTGAGGCGGCGCAAGAAAGTATACAAATAGTAAATCCTTATTTTGTACCGACAAAATCAATACGCGCTGCTATAAAGTCTGCATTGAAAAAAGGAACTAAGGTTGAGATTATGATCCCCGCCGTATCCGATATTCCTTTCACTCCGGAAGCTTCTTTTTATATTGCACATAAGCTTATGAAAGATGGAGCTAAAGTCTATCTTTTTAATGATGGCTTCCACCATTCGAAAGTCATGATGGTTGATAACTCTTTCTGCACGGTCGGCACAGCTAATCTTAACAGTCGGAGTTTGCGATATGATTATGAGACAAATGCCTTTATTTTCGATCCGGAGACAACACATAAACTCAACAAAATGTTTGAGCACGACAAGAAAAACAGTACCCTCATGACTCCTGAGGTTTGGAAGCAACGTTCCACCTGGAAGAAGTTTGTCGGATGGGTAGCCAACCTTTTCACTCCATTTTTATAATAGGATATTTTGGCTCGAAAGCACTTAGTTTACAACGAAGTTTGCTAACTTTGACGAAATATTATTTTTTTCAAGACCCATGAAGCAATATTTGGATTTACTCAATAGAGTGCTGGCTGAAGGCACAAGAAAGGATGATCGCACAGGGACAGGAACGATCAGCGTATTCGGGCATCAGATGCGTTTTAACATGGATGACGGATTCCCCTGCTTAACAACAAAAAAGGTGCATTTAAAATCTATCATCTATGAATTGCTATGGTTCTTGAAAGGAGATACAAACGTAAACTATCTGCAAGATCATAATGTCCGTATATGGAATGAATGGGCAAAAGAAGACGGTGATTTGGGCCATATTTATGGATACCAATGGCGTTCATGGCCCGACTATCAGGGAGGATTTATCGATCAAATCAGCGAAGCCGTGGAAACGATAAAGAATAACCCCGACTCACGCCGTATAATAGTCAGTGCATGGAATGTAGGGGATCTAAAAAATATGCAACTTCCACCTTGCCATGCTTTCTTCCAATTTTATGTTGCAAACGGCAGACTCAGTCTTCAACTTTATCAGCGTAGCGCCGACATCTTTTTAGGTGTGCCTTTCAACATTGCTTCATATGCTTTATTGTTGCAGATGATGGCACAAGTCACCGGACTTAAAGCAGGAGATTTTGTACATACTCTGGGAGATGCTCATATCTATCTTAACCACTTGGAGCAAGTCAAATTACAACTGTCCCGTGAGCCTCGCCCGTTGCCGCAAATGAATATAAATCCTGAGATAAAAAATATCTTCGATTTCCATTATGAAGATTTTGAGTTGGTAAATTACGACCCGCATCCTCATATTGCAGGTAAAGTAGCAGTATAAACCCGTCAAATAAATATAACGAATGATAAGCATTATTGCCGCAGTAGATCAAAATATGGGTATTGGTTTTCAAAACCAGTTGCTCTATTGGCTACCCAATGACTTAAAACATTTCAAAAGTCTGACCACAGGGCATACTATTGTCATGGGACGAAAAACATTCGAGTCTTTACCTAAAGGAGCTTTGCCTAATCGCCGAAATATAGTACTTACCTCCGATAAAACAGCTCAATATCCCGGAGCGGATACCTTTTCTTCTCTGGAAGAGGTAATAGACAATTGCCAGAAAGACGAACATTTATTTATAATAGGAGGTGAAAGTGTATATAGGCAAGCTATAAATCTGGCGAATACACTTTACTTGACAGAGATTGATGGCAAGGCGGAAGATGTAGATGCTTATTTTCCATCGATTGACAAGAAAATGTGGAAAGAAAAAAGCAGGGAAATTCATCCTATTGATGAAAAACATCCCTGCTCCTATGCTTTTGTTGAGTATGTTCGTAAATGACGTTATTCTTCTACAGTTTCATCATCTTCCGGCACTTCGACAGATATAGGCATTTGCCGTTTTATTGCCTCATGAAAAGAGATCAACGTTTCAGTACGCGATAAACCTAATGGCTGCAACTTATCGTGAATTACACTTAGCAGGTGGTGATTATTTCGCGCATACAACTTAACAAACATATCATATTTGCCTGTAGTAAAGTGACATTCCACTATTTCTGGAATAGCCTCAAGTGCTTTTGTTACAGCATCGAATGTGGAAGGATCTTTTAAATAGATGCCAATATAAGCACAAGTTTCATACCCAATTTTCTCTGGGTCAATGACATACTCAGAGCCTTTCAAAATACCGAAATTAGTTAACTTCTGTATACGCTGGTGAATAGCTGCGCCAGACACGTTACATGCTCTTGCCACTTCCAAAAAAGGAATGCGGGCATTATCTGCTATAAGTTTCAATATTTGCTCATCCAAAGCATCCAATTGATGGTGTGCCATTTCTTTATTTTTGAAGATTAATAATACAATAACATGCAAAGTTAACGAATTATTTCTCAATAAAAATACAAATTATAACTTTTATTGCATCAAGGGAAATAAACCAATATTTATTAAAAGCAATCCAGTAAAAATTAACACCTTGATTACCATGCTAAAAAAGGCAAAGAAATTGCGAGTGAACGGGAAAGTAGTATCTTTGCTTCTGATTTAACATAAAGCACAACAATAATGAAAAAGCATATCTTATTCACTCTCTTTCTATTTGCTACAATCAGCCTTTGGGCACAAGAATTTAATGATTATTTCATCAACAAAACTTTACGCATAGATTATATATTCACAGGCAATAGCATTCATCAGGATATATGCCTTGATGAACTGTCTGCATTGCCCACATGGGCGGGCAGAAAACATCACTTGGGAGAACTTCCTTTGGAAGGTAACGGACAGATCATTGTGCGTGATCGTGACAGCAAGAAAGTCATATATGCCACCTCATTTTCTTCTTTGTTTCAGGAATGGCTTGAAACCGATGAGGCAAAAACCACAAATAGAGGATTTGAAAACAGCTTCTTAGTTCCTTACCCAATACACCCCATAGAAGTAGAGGTCACACTATTTAGTTCGAAGAGGGAAAAGCGTGCCACACTTACGCATGTAATTGACCCAAGTGACATTTTGATCCACCAAAAAGGAATTACTCATGTTACTCCATATAAATACTTATTACAAAGTGGTTCGAGTGAGCAGTGCATTGACGTAGCTATTCTAGCTGAAGGATATACCAAAGAAGAAATGTCGACATTCTATGAGGATGCAAAGATTGCATGCGAAAGTTTGTTCTCGCATGAGCCTTTCAAGTCAACAAAAGATCGCTTCAATATTGTAGCGGTAGCTTCTCCCTCCGAAGATAGTGGTGTTAGCATACCAAGATTGAAAGAATGGAAACACACTGCTTTCAGTTCACATTTCAGTACATTTTATTCCGACCGTTATCTTACTACTCAACGGGTAAAAGATATACATGATGCACTTGCAGGCATACCTTACGAACACATTATTATTCTGGCAAACACGGCTGAATATGGTGGTGGTGGAATCTATAACTCATATACATTAACCACTGCCCATCATCCTCTATTCCGTCCTGTTGTTGTACATGAATTTGGGCATAGTTTCGGAGGATTGGCTGACGAATATTATTATGATAATGACGTGATGACTGATACATATCCGCTGAATATTGAGCCTTGGGAGCCTAACATCACCACTCGGATTAACTTCGGTCAGAAATGGGAAGACATGATGAAAAAAAACACTCCAATACCAACCCCTCCGGCCAAAAAAGCTGTTTATCCGGTTGGCTTATATGAAGGAGGCGGATATTCGGCAAAAGGCATCTATCGCCCATCTGAAGATTGCAGAATGCGTACCAATAGCTGCCCGTCATTCTGCCCTGTATGTGAACGGGCTATACGTAAAATGATTAATTTTTATACCGAATAATACAACTTGGGAAATATGATCCAACTGCAACGAATAACACAAACTCAAGGGAGCTCTTACGAATATATCGAGAGGTTGATTATTGAATCATTTCCCGCGGAAGAATATCGGGAGTTGGATGAACTAAGAGATTATACCCGAACAAAAAGTATATTTTACAATAATCTTATAATCGACAGACAAAACCCCGTAGGCATGGTAAGCTATTGGGCTTTTGACCGGTTTTATTATATAGAGCATTTTGCCATCGACCCCAAGCAACGCAACGAAGGCTATGGTAAACAAGCTATCTCGCACTTAAAAGATATATTCGATCGGCCCATAGTATTGGAAGTAGAGCCTCCCACTCTTGAAATTTCCAAACGACGGATTGGCTTTTATAAACGTCAAGGCTTTACTTTGTGGGATACTCCATACCAACAACCACCATACAGACTCGATGGAGATTTTTTGCCCATGCAGCTTATGGTATCCGGAATGTTGAGTTGTGAAAAAGACTATCCTGGAGTAAAAACATGCCTATATAACAATGTATATGGAATTTAAACATTGATTTAGTAAAATTAAAACAAAATACTACACCTTTCCTTATGATTTATAACTATTATTCCTACATTTGCCTATAAATGGAATTTATTAATATTTATTACTATGACAAAAATAACCAAAGAAGCTGCCTTACTTTATCATTCGCAAGGCAAGCCGGGAAAAATTGAAGTTGTTCCCACAAAACCTCACAGTACACAAACCGACCTTTCTCTTGCTTACTCACCCGGTGTCGCCGAGCCTTGTCTTGAAATAGAAAAAAATCCACAAGATGCTTACAAGTACACAGCCAAAGGGAATTTAGTCGCAGTAATATCCAACGGAACCGCCGTGCTTGGTTTAGGGGACATCGGTGCATTGAGCGGAAAACCCGTAATGGAAGGAAAAGGATTGTTATTTAAAATATATGCGGGTATTGACGTTTTCGACATTGAAGTCAATGAAAAAGATCCGAAAAAGTTTATCGAAACAGTAAAGGCCATTGCCCCTACTTTTGGAGGTATCAACCTTGAAGATATCAAGGCGCCCGAATGCTTTGAAATAGAAACCCGCCTTAAAGAAGAGTTGGATATCCCTGTAATGCACGATGACCAACATGGGACTGCAATTATATCATCTGCAGGACTATTAAACGCTTTGGAAGTTGCAGGAAAAAAGATCGAAGATGTAAAGATCGTAGTCAACGGTGCTGGAGCATCTGCAATATCATGTACCAAATTATATGTATCACTCGGCGCGCGCTTGGAAAACATCGTCATGCTTGACAGTAAAGGAGTGATCAGCCAAAACCGTACTGATTTGAACGAACAAAAGCGCTACTTTGCAACGAACCGCACAGACATCCATACTTTGGCTGAAGCAATAAAAGGAGCCGATGTATTCTTGGGTTTATCAAAAGGAAACGTATTATCACAAGATATGGTACGTAGCATGGCCGACATGCCTATTGTATTTGCCTTGGCAAATCCTACTCCGGAGATTTCATACGAAGATGCAACTTCTGCACGCCCAGACCTGTTGATGGCTACGGGACGCTCGGATTATCCTAACCAGATCAACAATGTTATCGGCTTCCCTTATATCTTCCGCGGAGCTCTCGATACTCAGTCTAAGGCCATAAACGAAGAAATGAAAATAGCTGCTGTACGGGCTATCGCTAGTCTAGCCAAGCAACCCGTGCCTGATGTAGTGAATGAAGCCTATCATGTGAATAACTTCACTTTTGGTCCGGAATATTTTATTCCCAAACCTGTAGATCCACGTCTGATCACAGAAGTATCTGCTGCCGTAGCGCGTGCAGCAATGGAGAGTGGCGTTGCTCGCAAACAAATAGAAGATTGGGATGCTTATAAACTCCAACTTCGCGAATTAATGGGTTATGAGAGCAAGCTGACCCGCCAACTTTTTGATACGGCACGGAGAAATCCTCAAAGAATTGTTTTTGCAGAAGGCACTCACCCCAATATGCTAAAGGCGGCTGCCGAAGCAAAAGCCGAAGGTATTTGTTACCCTGTATTATTAGGCAACAAAGAAGATATTAGAAAAGTGGCCAAAGAGCTCGATATCAATCTCGATGGAATTGAGATCGTGAATCTTCGCCATCCCGACGAAGCCGGCAAACGCGAGCGTTATGCCCGTCTTCTCACCGAGAAGAGATCTCGCGAAGGAGTCACTTATGAGGAAGCCAGCGACAAGATGTTTGAGCACAACTATTTTGGTATGATGATGGTGGAAACAGGTGATGCGGATGCTTTCATTACAGGACTTTATACAAAGTACAGCAATACAATCAAGGTAGCAAAAGAAGTTATCGGTATACAGCCTGAGTACAAACATTTCGGTACGATGCATATATTAAACTCGAAAAAGGGAACTTTCTTCCTTGCTGATACATTGATCAATCGTCACCCTAATACAGATACATTGATAGATGTAGCCCGGATGACTGCAAATACCGTGAGATTCTTCAACCACACTCCGGTCATGGCTATGGTAAGCTATTCCAATTTCGGTTCTGATACGGATGGCAGTCCCGCTAAAGTACACGAAGCAGTAAGATATATGCAGGAGAGTTACCCGGAATTGGCTATCGACGGAGAAATGCAGGTGAATTTTGCAATGAATAAAGATATACGTGATGCTAAATATCCATTTACCAGATTAAAGGATATGGATGTGAACACACTTATTTTCCCTAACTTGAGTTCTGCCAACTCGGCATACAAGTTGTTGCAGGCAATGAATACTGATGCAGAATTGATAGGTCCTATCCAAATGGGACTTAACAAGCCAATTCATTTTACAGACTTCGAAAGTCCGGTACGTGACATCGTTAATATTACAGCTGTTGCTGTAATTGATGCCATTGTCGACAAGAAGAAAGCCGGTAAGGAGTAATTACAAGACTCCCTAAACATTTATAAAAAGCATAGTACTGATTTTCAGTATTATGCTTTTTTATTACCACCAATGCAGATTATTTCTATAATAACAGATTTTGCTTATTCTATCAAGCAGCCACTCCTTGGTTTAATAATTGAAGAAAAACAGCATAAATAATATCTTTTTATTCGTTTTAAAGTCACAAATCAAATATATTGCAATTTACAGGCCTGTTTATTTTATAATCCGCTTGTTTTTACAGATTTTATACTTACTTTTGCAATGCAACAAAAGAAACAATAGAAAACAAACCAACACAGACTTGTACAAGTTTTTTTATTTAACATTTACAACAACCAATAAAAGAGATAGATTTATGAATGCAGTTAAAGTTTTGGAAGACCTGAAACGAAGGTTTCCCAACGAGTTTGAGTACCATCAAGCCGTAGAAGAGGTGCTTTCCACTATTGAAGAAGAGTATAACAAACATCCTGAATTCGACAAAGCAAACCTAATTGAGCGTCTTTGTATTCCCGATCGGGTTTTTCAATTTAGAGTCACATGGATGGATGATAAGGGAAATATCCGTACCAATATGGGTTATCGCGTTCAACACAATAATGCCATTGGCCCGTATAAAGGTGGTATTCGCTTTCACTCTTCCGTTAATCTTTCTATTTTAAAATTCCTTGCATTCGAGCAGACTTTCAAGAATTCACTCACAACCCTACCTATGGGTGGAGGCAAAGGTGGCTCTGATTTCTCTCCTCGCGGTAAATCAAATGCAGAAGTCATGCGTTTCGTCCAAGCATTTATGCTCGAACTATGGAGACACATAGGCCCTGAGACGGACGTACCTGCCGGTGACATTGGTGTAGGCGGCCGTGAAGTCGGCTACATGTTTGGCATGTACAAGAAGCTCACTCGTGAATTCACTGGCACTCTGACCGGTAAAGGACAGGAGTTCGGAGGCTCATTGATTCGCCCTGAAGCAACAGGATATGGCAACATTTACTTCCTGATGGAGATGCTGAAGAATAAAGGGACCGACTTAAAAGATAAAGTCTGCCTGGTTTCAGGTTCAGGAAATGTGGCACAATACACAGCTGAAAAGGTTTTGGAGCTTGGTGGAAAAGTAGTAACGATGTCCGATTCAGACGGTTATATTTACGATCCTGCCGGCATAGACCGTGAGAAGCTGAACTACATTATGGAACTGAAAAATCTCTATCGCGGACGTATTCGTGAATATGCAGAAAAATACGGTTGCAAATATGTTGAAGGAGCTCGTCCATGGAGTGAAAAAGGTGACATTGCATTGCCATCAGCCACTCAAAACGAAATAAACGGAGAAGATGCCGAAAAGTTAATTGCAAATGGAGTTATTGCCGTTTCCGAAGGTGCTAACATGCCATCCACTCCCGAAGCAATCCGTGTATTCCAAGACGCAAAAATCCTTTATGCTCCGGGTAAAGCGGCCAACGCAGGAGGTGTATCGGTATCCGGTCTGGAAATGACACAGAATTCCATCAAACTGAGCTGGAGCTCGGAAGAAGTCGATGAGAAACTGAAGAGTATCATGAAGAATATTCATGAATCATGCGTGAAATATGGTACCGAGGATGATGGGTATGTAAATTATGTGAAAGGAGCAAACGTAGCCGGATTTATGAAAGTAGCAAAAGCCATGATGGCTCAAGGTATTTTATAAATCGGCCGGATTAAAAAAATAAGATTCATAATAATACTGATGTCTGCTCATGACATTGGAAAACACAGAAGAGGAGGGCATTATCACAAAGGCTCTCCTATTTCTATGATTATCATTGGCTTTTACTTGTTTATAAAGTATACACAGCTCATCTCTACAGCCAACTTATAACGTTCGTTTCTTTATCAATACGGTAAAAGAGTCTTTTTGTGAGAATCAATTGAACAGATGGCAAGATACAAGTATATATTGACAAAAAATCACCGCTTGAAAATCACTTTCCGAAACGATTTAATATCGGTTTTTATCTCAACTCAGATCAGTCGTATACTCATCCCGGATGAGTCGTATACTTAAGCCTATTCAGTCGTATACTTATCATAAGAGCCTTTAGGGAACATGCTAGACAGAGATAAAAGAGAGAAAGAAAGACTTGCGCATAGCCGCCCTCACCACATGAATAAAACACACAAACAATAAGTTCAAAAGATATTTTACAAGACAACAAGCAACAAGTCAGCGTGGAACTTGGCAGCAAATCTTCACAAAAAAGATATAGAGAGTACAGAGAACATTGGGTTATTCTTACAACAGATTATCTAAGAGATATTTATACACAGCGGGATGCAAAAAGTAACGAATATCTATCTTCTCTTGCAAAGCCCGACGAATGAAGCTCGAACTAATTTCAAAAACAGGAGAAGATAGCAGCCTCACATTAGAAGGGATGCCATCCACCGGTACAGGATAACCCGGACGTGGATAAACTAATATTTTATTCTCACTTAAAATTCTCTCCGCGTCTTTCCAACGCTTAAAATTAATCCAATTGTCTGCTCCGATAATCAGAAAAAATTCATGCATCGGATAGAAATCCTTGAGTCTATCCAATGTATTTACAGTGTATGACGGTCGGGGTAATTGGAATTCAAAGTCAGAAGCTACAAAACGAGAGTATCCATCAATAGCCAGACGAACCAATTTTAATCTCAATTCATCATCCATCAACCCATCCTCATTCTTCAAAGGATTATGAGGAGTAACCATAAACCAAACCTGGTCTATCTCCTCATATTCACAGATATAGTTGGCCAAAGCTAAATGACCGATATGTATAGGGTTGAATGAGCCACAGAATACACCTATCTTCATATCTTTCCTTTCAGTCTTCTCCAGCAGCCAAAACTATTAAAAGCGGTAATAACCATAACTCCAAGCATCGCTAAAGCCGGGATATATTCACGATGAGAAACATCCAATATTCCCACAATTAGCGCAGCAATGAATGCGACAATATTTATGATTAACAATGACTTATCAGTTCTACGAGAATGTGCAGGCGTTTTCATTTGAGTTATTATTAATTATGATAACTTAAAGACATTATAACAAACAAACAGTACGAGCAGACAAAGCATCAACAGCCCAGAAAATCTTTTATCGCTTTCAGCGCCTTGCTCTTAGCCTGTTCCAAGTCGTCGTTCACTATGACAACATCAAATTTGGGTGCAAAACCCAACTCATATTCTGCTTTTTGAACTCGGGCTTCAATTACATCAGGAGTATCAGTGCCGCGATTGACCAAACGTCTCCGTAGCTCTTCAATTGAAGGAGGTTGTATAAACAGAGACAACGCAGCATCTCCATAATTCTTTTTAATATTACAACCGCCGACAACATCCACGTCAAATACAACGTTTTGTCCCGCAGAAAGTTGATTATCCACCTGTGATTTTAGTGTGCCGTAATACCGGCCGGCATAAACTTCTTCGTACTCTAAAAATTCACCTCCCGCTATCTTGTTACGAAACTCTTCGGGAGTCAGAAAGAAATATTCCACACCATTTTTTTCTTCTCCCCGGGGAGGGCGACTTGTGGCCGAAATAGAAAAAGAGAGATTTAACCCCTGCTGCAAAAGGTAATTGATTATTGTGGATTTACCAGAGCCTGAAGGAGCTGAAAATATTATAAGTTTACCTCTATTGGGCATATATCATCATTTTATTTAGTCAATAAAAGCCTGAAAAACAGACCTGGAGAGTCAGATAAGAAAGGAACCATAATGCTAATACAAGCATTGGAGAATCTCATCACATTACATTAAGCACTTGTTCCTTTATCTGTTCCAATTCATCTTTCATCTGGACCACAATTTTCTGCATTTCAGCATGATTGGATTTGCTACCCAGAGTATTGATTTCACGCCCCATCTCTTGAGCAATAAAGCCTAGTTTCTTGCCTTGTCCGTTACCAGCTTCCAAAGTTGATATGAAATATTTCAGATGATTACTCAAACGTTGCTTTTCTTCATTGATATCAAGCTTTTCAATATAGTAAATGAGTTCCTGTTCCAAACGAGTCTTATCATAATCTACGCTCAAGGTTTTTTCCAAAGCATCGGTAATACGTGCCTTTATCTTCTCCACACGTTCTTTTTCATACTTATCAACGGTAGCTAAGAGTTGGGTTATATTAGCAATCTTCTCACGGAATTTGTTTTCTAGCGCTTCTCCCTCTTGTTTACGGAAATCAACCAAATGACTTATTGCATCAAAGATGGCAGTACGAACAGCTTCCCACTCCTGATCATCCAATTCTATAGTTTCGGTCTTTGACATTACATCGGGAAGGCGCAGCAAAGTAGCAAACCAATCCTCCGGTTCAGGAATGCCTAAAGTATCAGAAATATCTTTGATTCGTTTATAATAAGCAGAAACAACATCCGTGTTTATAGGGCTAGCTAGTTGATCGGTGTCTTTCTTCTCTATCCACAAATTAAAATCAACTTTTCCACGCTCCAGGATTTTAGCGATCTCGCTACGTATTTCAATCTCTTTTTCACGATAAGCAGGTGCTATTCTTGTCGACAAGTCCAACGCTTTACTATTAAGAGATTTAATCTCTACATTTATCTTCTTATCGGGTAGTTCGGCAGTAACCTTACCATAGCCCGTCATAGATTGTATCATAAGATTGTTAGTTTTGTGCAAAATTACATGAATATTTTAATTAGTGAAAATAATCCCGTAAATTTGCCTCAACAAATGGAATGAGATTATGTCATGTATCTTAAATATTGAAACTTCTACATCAGCATGTTCTGTTGCCCTAAGCCAAGACGGGCAAAATATTTTCACAAAAGAAGATTTAAAAGGTCCTTCACATGCCACTGCATTGGGTGTATTCGTCGACGAAGCATTATCATTTGCCGATAATCACGCCATCCCATTGGATGCTGTCGCTGTTAGTTGTGGTCCAGGTTCATATACAGGTCTGAGAATTGGCGTATCCATGGCTAAAGGGGTATGTTATGGACGTAATTTACCCTTAATAGGTATCCCTACTTTGAAAGCATTGTGTGTGCCTGTATTGCTATATCATGATGAATTACCGGAAAACGCCTTGCTTTGCCCTATGATTGATGCCCGCCGTATGGAAGTATATGCCGCCGTTTACGACCGTTCACTGAAGCCGATATGCGATATAGCAGCCAATATCATAGATGAAAATTCTTATAAAGAGATACTTGATGTGCATCCGATTTATTTTTTTGGAGACGGAGCAGATAAGTGTAAAGATAAGATAAAGCATACAAATGCACATTTCATTGATGATGTGCAACCGTTGGCTAAAATGATGTTTCCACTTGCGGAAAAGGCTATGGCCGAAGAGAACTTTGAAGATGTTGCTTATTTTGAGCCTTTTTATTTGAAAGAATTTGTAGCATCCAAACCTAAAAAATTGCTCTAATCTGGTTTTTATTATCATTAATCCGAAAGAGCTACCCATTAATTTCTTTATAAAATCAATTGCAAATGAGAATGCAGTATAATACCCAACAAAAGAGAATGCCATTGCCTGAATACGGACGTAGTATACAGAATATGGTGGACCATGCTTTAACCATAGAAGACCGTGCCGCCCGCCAACGATGTGCAAGTACGATCATCAACATCATGGGAAACATGTTCCCTCACTTGCGCGATGTACCCGACTTTAAACATAAACTTTGGGATCATCTGGCCATTATGTCCGATTTTGAATTGGATATCGACTATCCTTATGAAGTTATCCGCAAAGATAATCTCAATACCAGACCTGAACCTATCGCATACCCCAATACGAATATACGCTACCGTCATTACGGACGCACGTTGGAAATCCTCATACAGAAAGCCAGTGAGTATCCTGAGGGTAACGAAAAGAATAATCTTATCGCTCTTATCTGTAACCACATGAAGAAAGACTTCATGACATGGAATAAAGATACGGTGGATGATCGGAAGATTGCCGAAGATTTGGCGGATTATTCCAATGGCAAGCTACAAATGACAGATACGATTGTACGCCTGATGGCCGAACGTATTGATCTTAATTACCGCCCGAAGGCGAATAACCAAAACAACCGGAACAACCGGAATAACTCGAACAAGCGAAAATACTAATTTATGGCATCGTTTGTTATTGAAGGAGGGCATAAGCTTTCAGGAGATATTCACCCGCAAGGTGCCAAGAATGAGGTACTTCAAATTATATGTGCCACCTTGCTTACATCTGAAGAGGTTATTGTGCATAACATACCCGACATATTGGATGTAAACAACCTCATACAATTGATGAGGGATATGGGAGTCACTGTTTCGTCAAATAAAAAAGGAAGTTTCAGCTTTAAAGCGGAAAATATCAATAAAGATTATCTTGAGAGTGATACTTTCTTAAGAAAATGCTCAAATCTTCGAGGATCAGTAATGCTTATCGGGCCTCTTCTTGCGAGATTTGGGAAAGCTGTTATTTCAAAACCCGGAGGGGATAAGATTGGGCGTAGAAGACTGGATACCCATTTTATTGGAATCAGGAATTTAGGAGCTAAATTCAACTATAATGCCAAACTTGAGGCTTATGAAGTCTCTGCCGAACAGCTGAGGGGCACATATATGCTACTTGACGAAGCTTCCGTCACAGGTACGGCAAATATCATCATGACCGCTGTGCTGGCCAAGGGAGTGACCACAATATACAATGCCGCGTGCGAGCCTTATCTTCAGCAGTTATGCAGAATGCTGAACCGGATGGGAGCCAAAATACAAGGTATAGCATCGAATTTACTAACCATCGAAGGAGTTGATTCACTACAAGGGACTGAACATACCATTCTACCGGATATGATTGAAGTTGGAAGTTTCATTGGTATGGCAGCTATGACCCGGAGTGATCTGACTATAAAAAATGTATCCTACAATAATTTGGGGATAATCCCCGAAAGCTTCCGTCGCTTAGGTATACATTTGGAGCAATTGGGAGATGATATTCATATCCCGTCACAAGATACTTTTCAGATTGAATCGTTTATAGATGGATCTATTATGACCATTGCCGATGCACCATGGCCGGGCCTTACACCGGACCTACTAAGTATTTTGCTTGTTGTGGCAACTCAGGCAAAAGGTAGCGTACTCATCCATCAAAAGATGTTCGAAAGTAGATTGTTCTTTGTGGATAAGCTTATAGATATGGGAGCTCAAATCATACTATGCGATCCTCACCGCGCTGTGGTAATCGGGCATAATCATTCTATACAGCTAAGAGCAGGAAATATGACATCCCCTGACATCAGAGCGGGGATAGCACTTCTCATCGCAGCAATGAGTGCGGAAGGGACCAGCCAAATTCATAACATAGAGCAGATAGACCGTGGATACCAAAATATAGAAGGACGGTTAAATGCTATTGGAGCAAGAATCACACGCTTATGATCAGAAAAGAAGAAGTATACAAAATAGGATTATTCAATAAACCGCATGGCATTCATGGTGAGTTACAATTCAGTTTCACAGATGATGTGTTCGATCGTGTAGATGGGGATTATCTTATTTGTCTACTCGATGGAATATTTGTTCCGTTCTTTATCGAAGAATATCGTTTTCGTTCAGATTCAACAGCTCTTGTCAAACTTGAAGGAGTTGATACATCCGAACGTGCCCGATCATTTACCAATATAGAAGTATATTTTCCTGCAAAACATGCCGATGAGAATCCGGCTGATGAGGAGTTAACTTGGGAGTCTTTTATCGGATTTCAGATAGAAGATATTCATCATGGTTATTTAGGCGAAGTTGTTGATGTGGATGACAGTACACTCAATACTCTTTTCATTGTAAATTACAAAGACAATGAATTACTAATTCCGGCCCAAGAAGAACTTATAACCGATATTAATCCCGACAAAAAAGTCATCACAGTCAATCTCCCCGAAGGTTTATTGACTATTGACCAAACAGAAGAAGTATAAGGAAGAGAATGCTAAAAAAAAGACGGCACAAAGCTTTTTGGAGCAACTTTAAATTTAAATACAAGTTGACTATCATCAACGAGAATACTCTCGAAGAAGTGATCGGTCTTCGTGTATCCAAATTGAATGGAGTTTCGGTATTGCTCACTACGCTTGGTACCCTTTTTCTGATAGCTGCTCTTATCATTAGCTTTACTCCCTTACGCAATTATCTCCCCGGATACATGAACAGTGAAGTCCGTGCACAAATCGTAAAAAATGCGCTAAAGGTTGACTCACTGCAACAGTTGGTAGAGCAGCAAAATCTATATATCATGAATATTCAGGATATCTTCAATGGGAAAGTTAAAGCCGACACTGTAAAATCAATCAGCTCACTTACCACGTTAAGAAAAGATTCACTGATGGGTTATACCGAACGGGAAGCTAAATTCCGCAAGGAATACGAAGAATCGGAGAAATATAATCTCACCAATAGCAATGTTGCGTCAAAACTAGAAGGAATGATATTCTACCGCCCTGTAAAGGGAATGATCACGCAACGCTTTGGCAAAAATAATTTGGGAATAACCTTAGCCTCCTCCCCTAAAGATAATATCCTTTCTGTACTGGATGGTACTGTATTGCTAAGCACATACACTGCCGAATCCGGATATATCATAGAGGTTCAGCATAATCAAGATTTTGTATCTGTATACAAGAACTGTGGCTCATTATTAAAACGGGAAGGTGAAAATGTAAAAGGAGGAGAGGTCATCGCATTAACTGCACAGCCAAATCGTAATAACGACAAATTGCCATCACGTTTTGAGCTCTGGCATAAAGGAAAAGCTGTTGATCCCGAGCATTATATTATATTTAAATGATAAGCAAAGTCTATTTTGGAAAACAGAAACTTTGCAAAAGATAAAATAAAGATGAAGAAGCAAATTGCCATACTTGGTTCCACAGGTTCAATCGGTACACAAGCTCTACAAGTCATTGAAGAACATTCAGACTTGTATGAAGTATATGTACTGACTGCGAACAACCGAGTACAAGAGCTTATTGCTCAGGCGCGCAAATTCGTACCTGAAATCGTAATAATAGCAAACGAAGCACACTATACCTGCCTCAAGGAAGCATTATCGGACCTACCTATTAAAATATATGCAGGAGCAGACGCCATATCACAAGTTGTAAGTGAAGCATCTATTGATATTGTATTGACCGCCATGGTGGGATATGCCGGACTAAAACCGACCATCAATGCAATAAGAGCTCGCAAGGCCATTGCTCTAGCCAATAAAGAGACACTTGTTGTAGCTGGAGAATTGATAAATGAACTGGCAAGAGTATGCGGTACTCCTATATTACCGGTAGATTCCGAACATTCTGCGGTATTTCAATGTTTAACCGGCGAGATTGGTAACCCGATAGAAAAAGTTATTTTAACTGCATCCGGCGGTCCTTTCCGTACTTATAATATGGAACAGCTGTCGACTGTAACAAAGGAACAAGCGTTAAAGCATCCAAATTGGAATATGGGAGCTAAAATAACAATCGATTCTGCTTCCATGATGAATAAAGGATTTGAAGTTATTGAGGCAAAATGGCTGTTTGGAGTACGTCCTGATCAAATAGAAGTAATCGTACACCCTCAGTCTGTTATTCATTCAATGGTACAATTTGAGGACGGTGCGGTAAAGGCACAATTGGGAATGCCCGACATGCGATTACCGATCCAGTATGCTTTTTCTTATCCTGACCGGCTCCATGCTTCATTCCCCCGGTTGGATTTTAGCCAATGTACTAACTTGACTTTTGAACAACCGGATACAACGCGTTTCCGTAATCTTGCTTTGGCTTACGAAGCACTTCACCGTGCCGGAAATATGCCTTGTATAGTGAACGCTGCAAATGAAGTGGTTGTCTCGGCCTTTTTACACGACAAAGTATCATTCCTCGGTATGAGTGACATCATAGAAAAAACGATGAATCGTGTGGCATTCTTGCAAAAACCCGACTATGATGATTATGTAATGACCGACAGTGAAGCTCGTCGGGTGGCTTTGGAGCTAGTGGAACAACAATATTTATAAATCGCATACATCAGAGAGATATAAATTATTCGTATAGTAAATAACAACATAGAAAATAAATAAATTTAAATGGAAACATTCTTGATTCGTGCCTTACAACTCATTATGAGTCTTTCTTTGCTGGTTATCATACACGAAGGAGGTCATTTCCTTTTCGCTCGTTTATTCAAAACACGAGTTGAAAAATTCTGTCTATTCTTCGATCCTTGGTTTACCTTATTCAAGTTTAAACCTAAAAAGAGTGATACGGAATATGCAGTAGGATGGTTACCATTGGGTGGATATGTCAAAATATCCGGAATGATAGACGAATCCATGGATACGGAACAAATGAAGCAACCCGTACAACCTTGGGAATTCCGTGCAAAGCCAGCTTGGCAACGTTTATTCATCATGATAGGTGGTGTGTTATTCAATTTCATATTGGCAATGTTTATCTATTCGATGATTCTCTATGCATGGGGAGATGAATACGTACCTGTACAGAAAGCTCCTTTGGGTATGGAATTTAACAGTACCGCCAAAGCAATAGGTTTCAAAGATGGCGATATTCTTTTGGCTGCCGACGACAAACCTTTTGAACGCTACGACGGGGAAATGCTCAGTCGCATAGCAGATGCTCGCGAAGTCACCGTATTGCGTGAGGGGAAAAGAGTCTCTGTTTATATTCCAGATAATATGATGCAACGTCTTATGAAAGATAGCGTACGTTTTGCCTCTTTCCGTTATCCTTATGTCATTGATAGTATCATGCCGAATCGTCCTGCAGCATTGGCAGGTCTACAAGCTGGGGACAGCATCATTCAGCTTGATGGAAAAAGTATTGCCTTTTTCGATTTTAAGAAGGAAATGCTTACCCGTCAAAAAGCAGATTCCGCATCGCACGAGATATCTCTGACGTATGTACGTCATGGCATAACAGATACAATTACCTTTGCCACAGATTCAGCTTTCGAGATGGGAGCAATGGCTCGCAATCAGACAGACAAACTTCTGCCCATCGTAAAGAAACAATATGGTTTCTTTAATGCTTTTCCGGCAGGTATCTCTCTAGGAGTGAAAACGTTGAAAGGCTACATTGGTAATATGAAATATCTCTTCTCTAAAGAAGGTGCTAAGCAGCTAGGAGGATTCGGAACAATAGGCAGTATATTTCCTGCAACTTGGGACTGGCATCAGTTCTGGTATATGACGGCATTCCTCTCTATTATTCTTGCGTTCATGAACATACTTCCGATACCGGCTCTTGACGGTGGACATGTTTTGTTTCTCATCTATGAGATGGTCACCCGCCGAAAACCAAGCGACAAATTCATGGAACATGCTCAGATGGTTGGAATGTTCTTGTTGTTTGCACTGCTTATCTGGGCAAACTTTAACGACATTATGCGATTCCTTTTCTAGGATAGTTAAAACAAAATCATAAAATAAAGGTCCGGAGATAACTTCCGGGCCTTTATTTTTATGATCTTGTAAGCGGCATTTTCTTCTTAAAAAGACTGCTTATATTTATTGATAGACATCAAGACATGCTATTCTTAAACCAAATGAGCGATCCATTCTTCACGATCACCGGGAAGAAGATCAATCACCGGTATTTCAACCATAGTGTAGCACCCTGATTTCTGACGCATGGAAGCACGAGCAACACAGACTAATACTTGCGCGGTAAGTGCCGGATTATTTATGTGCATATTAAATTCAAACAATTGGTTCTGGGTCTTCCCCGAGACGCCTTTACGAGTTAGATTCACTCCATGTCCCATATCAAGCAACGCGTCAACACTGGGTACGAGCTTCACATGTGTTTCGTCATTTACAAAGTAAGGATCCGATTTAATTGCATTAACTACATTTTCAAACACGTATCCATCTTCCAATTCTATGTAAACCATACGCCGATGAATCCCCGTACCTGTAGGAATAGTCATAGACAATGCTGCTTTAACACCGGGGACAGCCTTCACAGCGACAGTATGCCCCATGCTCATACCCGGACCAAAATTTGTATAGGTAATGCCTTTAGGTGCTATAGCCTCTAATAGTGTGCGAACAATAGAGTCACTTCCCGGATCCCATCCGGCCGAAATGACAGCAACAGCTTGATGTGCTTGCGCCACCTCACTCAAATTCTTACGCAATTGCGTAATACCGGTATGAATATCAAAGCTATCAACAGTATTTATACCCAATGAAAGAATATCTTTAGCGTAACTTTCAACACTGCGGGTTGGAGTGCAAAGAATTGCAACGTCCACATCCTTCAACTGACGGATATTTGTCACAACCGGATATTCTTTTAATTCATCGGGGCAATCTGTAGCACCCGCACGACGCACAATACCAGCTATTTCAAAATCACCGGCCATTTGCAATGCTTCCAGAACATAATGTCCGATGTTTCCATAGCCAATAATGGCTGCTCTAATCTTTTTCATTCTTTTGTTGGTTCTTAAGTTATAAAATCATGATCTTTCCAACACAAAAATAAAGATTATCTTTCAACTGCCACTCCATTTCGTTGAACCTTTATGTTTTTTCCATATCTTTGCCTCAACCATCGTCACTCGACAATAAGCAAGTAGAAATGGTTGACAAGGTTCAAGAATAATTTTTATTATGATAGAATACATTAGAGGCGGACTTGCCGAATTAAGCCCTGCGACAGTAATTATCGATTGCAACGGCTTAGGTTATGCTGTAAATATTTCATTGAATACATACGCTGCTATTCAAGGAAAGAAAGAGTGTAAACTATATATTTATGAAGCGATTCGTGAAGATGCCTATACCTTATACGGATTTGTCGATAAGCAGGAAAGAGAACTGTTCCTCATGCTGCTCTCTGTATCCGGCATTGGTGGAAATACAGCTCGAATGATCCTTTCAGCCCTTTCGCCGGCAGAATTAATAAATATTATCAGCACGGAAAATGCTACACTTCTAAAAACAGTAAAAGGTATAGGATTGAAGACCGCACAACGCGTTATTGTCGACTTGAAAGACAAGATCAAGACTAACGCGTTTGCAACAGGGAGCTCGGAGAATGTCAGTCAGATTTTCTCTACCATCAGCAATCAGATTCAAGAAGAAGCAGTAGCCGCTCTTACTATGCTGGGGTTCGCCCCAGCTCCTTCGCAAAAGGTGGTTTTTGCCATTATTCAGGAATTACCGGATGCACCAGTAGAGCAAGTCATTAAACTGGCATTAAAACGGCTATAAGAGACTCAGGATATTAGATTAACTCACCCGTAATTATTATTAAAATGAAAAAATTAGGACTATTATTAATCATGGCCTGTTTAACATTGGGAATTCAGGCTCAAGAAATCAAAGTTGGTGATAAACTACCAAATATTAAACTAAGTTCAGCTGTATATGGAAATGTCTCAGCTGCTGATTTACAAGGAAAAGTGACATTAATCAGCCTTTTTGCTACATGGTGCCCTCCTTGCCAATTGGAGTTAGCTGATGTACAAAGTTTGTTATGGCCTAAATACAAAGACAATAAAAATTTCAAATTGCTCGTCATTGGACGTGAACATACCGACGAACAATTGAAGGTATACAATGAGAAGAAAAAATTCACATTTCCCCTATATCCTGACCCAAAACGAGAAGTATTTTCATTATTTGCCGACAAATCCATACCACGCTCTTATCTCATAGATAAAGAAGGAAAAGTTATTTATGCTACGTTGGGATATACAAAAGAAGAATTCCAATTATTATTAAGCAAAATAGAAGAAGCACTTAAATAGTTCTTTCAAAGCTTTCACACCCTAGGTTTGATGGAAAAAGGATATTACATGCAGAACTGGTTGGATGTCAATCAACGTAAGAAAAAGACAATCACCGATGAGTGGTATCTAGGATTCGCCAACCGCTTGCAAACATTAATTAGCAACTCTGTAGATGGGAGAAGTGGGCGTACTGATCTGCTTATTAACAATCTGCCGATTAAATGCGCAATGTACCTACAAGATGTAATATCCCAAAGTGGAGGATGGAAAGCCTTCTCCGAACTATATTATTCAAATTACAGTGCTTATCTTCCTTTTTATCCCATAAAAGCTGAATATATTCAGGATGAGATTAACAAGGAAGATATCGCTTTTATTATCTGGCTGCTATTCACTGGAAACAAAGAAAAAGAAGAAATTGCACCTATTGTTGATCCTTTCTCGCCTGATTTAATAGAACTGAGTGGAAAAGTATATACACTAATGGATGAGGTATTCGAAGAAGCTCCCATTAGTGATATACCATCTCCAAAGAACTGGGTATTACCCGATATCTTTGATGTTCATTCGACATTATTGCCTGAAATTAAAGCAGAACAGGCCACGAATAAAGATGTAAAGCAAAGCCTGCTTTATAATAATGATTACCCATTGCTTTATTTTGCAACGTACAAAGAGCTTGAAAAATTTCTCACTGAAACCCTTTACTGGGAAAATCAAAATGAAGGATTATTTAAAGAGTTGAAAGAGCATGCCCATTTTGTGATTTATGCCAATGCCAAAGGAATATTGCTCGCTCCAAATGTTTCACAATACTTTAACGATTCTCATAATCCGACATTCAATAAAGAAGATGCTCGAAGAAGTGGATATCAAATGTTTTGCGTACAAGGTGAATGTCCGTTTGATTTAATAAAGTATGGAATGGAAAAAGGTCTATTACCGGACATCGAACTCCCGATACCAAACGGAAAGGAGTTACTTCATAAGAATTGGGACTTTATTACCCGATATTATTTAAGAGAATACTACGAAGGAACTTGATCTATTTCATCTCCGCTCCTTCGCAATATTATACTGCATTTCTATAATTCAATAATGTCTTCTCTACAATGGGTCAGTTTTTCTACACCCTCAAGAGTGACAGCCCATGAATTTTCAATACCTAACGGCCCCACGCCCGGTAATACGATCTTAGGTTCCAAAGCAAATACCATTCCCGGTTCGAGCTCTTGTTTCATACGAGGTGCTAACACAGGGGCCTCATTGATTTCCAACCCAATACCATGCCCTATAAATTTCGCTTTTTGATCTATTCCCATGAAACAATCTTCGAATCCAGTTTTAGCAACCAGATCGATTGCCGTCTGATATAAATCTTCACAAGCTACACCAGGCTTTGCCATAGCTGACACCGCATCTTGTACTTCAAGGCATACCTGATGAGCAGCATAAGCTTTATCAGGTAGCTTACCAATAGAAAATACCCGGCTCATATCACACATGTAACCATAAAAGTTACCTCCCATATCCACCATGACACTCTGTCCTGCTTGCAATAATGAACCATTCACACCACCAGGTATTGAAGGATCAAGTCCTTCCCCACCAAGTGCAAAATCATAAGGAGAAGGAGTAGCAGCGTTATCTCCGGCAAGTACACTACCCATAAAAATTTCCATGCTCTGACCGAATACTCTGAAAATGCCCAAACATCCTTCAAGTCGCATAAGACGTTCTATTTCAATAGAAAATTGGCGATCGGTCATCCCCGGTTGATAAACAGAAGGTATTTGTTGGTATGCCTTGTCATGAGCTGCGCCGGAACGACGAAGCATGCATACCTCCATATTGGTTTTCGTGGAGCGCGCCTGACGAATCAGCGGAGTACCGTTTACAATGGTCGAATCCGGAAAGCATGCAGCTAAGCGAGTGTACTCAGTAAAAGGTAACTCATCTCCCTCCAACATTAATTTGGAAGGTAATGGCAAGCCACATTCCTGTATTAAAGCTGGGATTTGCTCAGGTTTGCGAATAGAATAAACATGTTCACCTTCTATTCCGTTTGGCCGTTTCACAAACAAACGCGCAGGAGCATTCAACGGCAAATAAAGATAACCGCTGACAACACGTCCATAAGTATAAATTAAGTTTACATTACAAGTAATAAGGGCAGCATCAATATCTTGCTGAGCCATAAAAACACGTATTTTGTCGCGTCTCTCTTTCAATTCAGGTAGTAACATCTCTTTGTTATTAAAATTTTGACGATGCAAACCTATGCATTTTTTTTGAGTTTATGACCCTTTCAAGCAAAAAAGTACTGCCCGACGGCCTTCACAGGCACAGGCAGTACAAACCACAAATACAAATACAACTAAACAAAATTACACTTTAAATAATGCCTTGTCCCATCATCGCGTGAGCCACTTTCATGAAACCGGCAATATTGGCACCTTTTACATAATTAATGTATCCATCTGGTTCGGAGCCATATTTTACACATTGCGAATGAATGCCATGCATTATTGCATGAAGCCTTTCATCTACTTCGGCAGCACCCCAACTGAGATGCATTGCATTTTGTGACATTTCCAATCCCGACGTAGCTACTCCACCGGCATTAACCGCCTTACCCGGAGCGTACATTATTTTATGTTCTATAAAAAGATCAATAGCTTCGGGAGTACATCCCATATTGGAGATCTCGCCGACACACAAAACCTTATTCTCTATAAGCTTACGTGCATCGTCACCATCAAGTTCATTTTGCGTTGCACAAGGCAAAGCAATATCCGATTTTACTTCCCATGGATGCTTTCCCGGCACAAAGGTTGCTCCACTGAATTGTTCTACATAGGGCTCTACAATATCATTGCCAGACGCCCTAAGCTCAAGCATATAATCTATTTTATCTCCACTAATTCCTGCTGGATCATATATATATCCATCAGGACCTGATATAGTTATTACTTTAGCTCCCAATTGAGTTGCCTTAGTGGCAGCTCCCCATGCTACATTTCCAAAGCCGGAAATAGCTACTGTCTTACCTTTAATATCAAGGCCTTTGGCTTGCAGCATTTGATTTACAAAATATAAACCTCCAAAACCTGTAGCTTCAGGTCGAATCAATGAACCTCCGAATTCAAGGCCTTTACCGGTAAATGTTCCGGTAAATTGACGGGTGAGTTTCTTATACATACCAAACATATAACCGACTTCACGACCACCCACACCAATATCTCCTGCTGGTACATCCATGTCAGGACCAAGATGACGCCATAATTCAAGTATAAAAGCTTGGCAGAAACGCATTATCTCAGCATCGCTTTTCCCTCGTGGTGAAAAGTCCGATCCACCCTTACCTCCCCCCATAGGAAGAGTTGTCAGCGCATTCTTGAAAGTCTGCTCAAAACCTAAAAATTTCAGGATAGAAAGATTAACCGAAGCGTGAAAACGAATACCACCTTTATACGGACCGATAGCATTATTAAATTGCACGCGATACCCTAAGTTTGTTTGTACTTCGCCCTTATCATCAACCCAAGTCACACGGAACGTAAAAATACGATCCGGCTCGACCAGCCGTTCAATGATTTTGGCTTTTTCAAACTCCGGATGCTGATTATAGATATCTTCGATAGAAATAAGTACTTCCTTCACGGCTTGAAGATATTCAGACTCGCCGGGGTGTTTTGCCTCTAGAGAGGACATGATTCGTTCAATATTCATAATATTACACTTTAAAGGTTTATCCTTATTGTAAATGAGTTACATTTAATCACTTTGTAAACAAACAACGCCACAAATATAGGTAAAGTTTTCTTTTCACCTAATATTAATGGCGTTATTTTGGTTTAATAGCAATAAAATGTAAGATAGCCTCATTAACAGCTAAATGAAATGGCTGAACAAATAGGTCATAAAATCAATAATCCAGTCTTACCTTACAGTATCAATTGGAATCATTGATCTTTAAATTTCATACCTAGATTATACATGATAAAGCCATAGATGTCAGCCTGTTCTTCAAGCACTTTACTCATAGGCTTTCCTGCTCCATGGCCGGCTTTACTGTCAATACGGATTAAAGTCGGATTAACTCCATTATTGCAAGCCTGCAAGGTTGCTGCAAATTTAAAAGAATGTGCTGGTACCACCCTGTCATCATGATCGGCTGTAGTAACTAAAGTAGCCGGATACTTAGTCCCCAGCTTAAGATTATGCAAAGGAGAGTACCCTTTCAAGTATTGAAACATTTCCTTACTATCTTCACTCGTTCCATAATCACTTGCCCAATTCCATCCGATAGTAAACTTATGGTAGCGCAACATATCCATCACTCCGACTTGTGGTATTGCCACACGGAATAAATCGGGTCGTTGAGTCATACATGCCCCAACCAATAGCCCACCATTAGATCCTCCGACAATTGCTATTTTTTTATTATTGGTATATTTGTTGTGAATAAGATATTCGGCCGCCGCAATGAAATCATTAAATACATTCTGCTTTTGCATCTTTGTCCCCGCAATATGCCAATCTTCTCCGTATTCACCACCACCTCTCAAGTTTGCCTGTGCATATATTCCACCATTTTCAAGGAAAGGCACACGCACTGAAGAGAAAGCCGGATTAAGACTGATATTGAAACCACCGTAACCATAAAGGAATACAGGATTTTTTCCATCTTTTTTCAAGCCTTTTTTATAAGTCAGAAACATTGGTATTTTAGTGCCATCTTTACTCGGATAGAACACTTGTTCTGTAACAAACTCATCAGGATTAAAGTCGACTTTCGGAGCACGGAATATTTTATAACTGTTGGTATCCATGTCATAACGATAAGTAGCTCCAGGAATAGTGAAGGAGGTGAAACTGAAGAAGCATTCCTTATCATTTTTATCTCCACTAAAACCAACCGAGCCAAGAGAGGGTAAATTTATTTCTTGTATCTCTTTCCCATCAAGCCCATAGACGTAAGCGTGATTGGATGCATCTTTATCATAGGTCAGGAAAAGCTTTCCACCAATAACTTGTGCACCCGAAAGTACGCTTTCAGATTGTGGAATCAATACTTCCCAATCATTTAAAGCCGGTTTATCTATATATGCAACCATTATACAGCCTTTAGGAGACTTATAATTAGTGGATAAATAGATTTTATTGCCTAATACTTCCATAGGACCATACTGATAATCCATATCCGAAGCCATTGCCACAAACGAAGCATTAGATTTGCGCAGATCTTTCATATAAAGAGCATTACCACGTCCATCACCACTCTCATACAGAAACATAACCGTTTCATCTTCATTTACGCTCACACTATAAAAACGTTTCGGATGATCAAGATTTTGATAAATCAACTTATCTTGTGCTTGTGGGGTACCTAATTGATGATAATATATCTTATGGTTCTCATTGATATTAGAAAATTCCTTTCCTTTAACTGGAGCATCATAAGCACTATAATAAAAACCACTTCCCTGCCATGACGCATCAGTAAACTTGGCCCACAAAATATGGTCGTCCAATAATTTACCGTCCGCAACATTCATCACAAAAATCTCTCTCCAATCAGACCCACTCCGTGATACTGTATAAGCCATGTATTTACCATCATTAGAGAAGGAAATCCCGGTCAGCGCGACCGTTCCATCATCCGATAGTTTATTAGGATCTAAAAAAACCCGCGGAGTAGATTCCAAATTATCCTGTACGTATAACACACTCTGATTTTGCAATCCATCATTCTTATAAAAGTAGTATTTACCAAACTTTTTGAACGGAGTACCTATTTTTTCATAATTCGCAATATCAGTCAGTCTCTTTAATAAAGACTGGCGAAAAGGAATCTTCGACAAAAAGGAGTTGGTGACTTCATTCTCCGCATGTACCCATGCATTTGTTGCAGCAGATGTATCATTTTCGAGCCAACGATAAGGATCAGCTACTTTTTCACCGAAATAAAGATCGGAAACATCTGTCTTTACAGCCTTGGGATACAACAATTTTTGCTGTTGTGCACAAGATACTACCATAATACTTGTTGCCAATAAAATTAATTTTCTCATTTGTCATTTATTTTTGCGGGTTTAAAGATATCAAATAAAATCAGATCCAAACAAGCTATGAGCTCTTTTTATGTGAAACACCATATTCTCTCCAAAAGGACGACGTTCAATGAATCTTCAATAAAAAGCACAGAACTCCATCCAAATGGTAAATAGAGGCGGACATCACAAATCATCCAGAAGGCTAATCTTATATTTTGATAGCTTTTAAAGATTTTATGCTAATAATCGAACCTTCGAGTTACAAATAATGACTAATCTCGCATTAACAAAACAAATGTAAGTAAAGTATGCAGAAAACAATATTCATTCTGGGTCTCTTATTAGCTGCTATAAGCTCGGCATATAGTCAGAATGTTTTTACGCAAGACCGTAAATTAGAAGAACAGCTCTATGCGACAGGGCTAATCCATGCGCCACTACATTTAAATACAACAAATTCACTTGAGGAAAAAGGTAAAAAGAAAATTATCATTGCAGCCTTACCACTTTATCAATTAAATGGAGAAAGAGCATGGGAGCATAGCGGAGAAGGATATATGTCTTTTTCAAAAGAGAAATCAGCTTCAAAGGGTCTTTTTCTTCGTCTATCCATACCTAATAATACAGGTAGAAGGGCAAAAGGATCCCCTTCCGACCCGGATTATGCTACGTATGGCAATAGCACCGTTACTTATCACATTAAGGGGAAGAATCTAATGGGTTATAATAGGCTTGCTTTTTCAATATACCCCGATTGCGAAGGAGCTCGCGTCGTTAATATGAATATAAATTTTAATAACGATAATTCTATAACACAAAAAGGATACAATAGCCCTACCGGCGCTCATCTCGTTAATTTAATTAATAAACAATGGAATCAGTGCTACCTTGAGATCACTGAATATCAGCGTAATAAAGTAATGGACATCAGTTTCAATGTGTCTATAAAGGGAAAAGACCGGACAACCGGTGATTCTGCAATCTACTATATAAACGATATACAATTTCAACAAATAAAGGATCCGGAGAAAGTTAGTGGATGGATTCCCGATGAAAATAGAATCATTTACTCCACAACAGGATATGTTACAAATGCACCTAAAGAAGCTATAATAAACGCATCATTGTACAAAAGACACACAATATTCCAACTCATCAATACTGTTGATCAAACAGTTGCACTCGAAGGAAAAATTGAAGATAAGAAAACTACAATTGGAGAATTTGGTGTTATTGATTTTACATCTTTCAATCATGCAGGAGATTACTCATTAAAAGTTGGCGAAGTCGTAACCCCTTCATTCCAAATTGGACAGAAGATATGGGATAATTCACTGTGGAAAGCATTAAACTTTATATTCTGTCAACGCTGTGGATATCCTGTCCCCAACATACATTCATCATGCCACTTAGACTTATTTTCAAAACATGAGGGTAAGACCATTTCATACGCAGGCGGTTGGCACGATGCAGGAGATTTGTCACAACAAACGCTGCAGACAGGTGACGTAACCTATGCCTTATTAGAAGCATACAACCGCCTCAAAAGCAGAAATACTCCATTAGCTGCACGAATATTGGAAGAAGCAGAATGGGGAATTGACTTCATTCTCAAAAATCGTTACGGGGATGGATATCGTGCCAGCAGCATGGGATTACTTATTTGGCAAGATGGAATTATAAATACTTTGGATGATATTTATTCCGTACGGGTTCAAAATATTGCATATGACAATTTCTTATATTCGGCCTATGAAGCCTATGCGTCGATGAGCATGGACCGGGACCCTATGTTACGTGAGCACCTGCTTAAAGTTGCCGAAGAGGATTTCGCATTTGCTATGGATAAATTCAAGAAAGATGGTTTTGACCAGTTCCAACAAATGTACGAACACAATTATAGTACTTCGAAAAGTCAATACATGGCTACAATATCTTGGGCTGCAAGTATGTTATATAAGTTGACCAAGAAAGCCTACTATGCCAACCTCGCAGTAGAAAATATTCATTACACACTTGATTGTCAACAAATAGAGCCCCTAGAAAACCAAAGCAATATCAGAGGATTCTTTTATCGAGATAAATCCCAAAAATCAATTGTACATTCCATTCATCAATCCAGAGAACAGATATACATGCAAGCTATGACCCTGCTGTGTGAAACGCAAAAAGGCCATCCTGATTATTTACGTTGGGAATCATCAATTAAAATGTATGGAGAATATCTCAAAGGAATCATGCAATATACTCAGCCTTATGGAATGATACCCAGTGGCATTTATCGTATAGACGAAAATGAAGATTCCATAGAATTTCATAAGTTACATTTATTGGCTCCGGATAATGCAGGAGAATTATACAAGACCCAACTGGAAAAAGGTATAAAGTTGAATGACAAATATTATATCAAGCGCTTTCCCGTTTGGTTTAGCATATTTAATGGAAATATGGCAGTTCATCTGTCAGCAGGGAAATCGGCAGCCTTATGTGGAAAGTTTCTTAACGATAAAGAATTACTCGATATTGGGATGGAACAATTATACTGGGTAGTAGGTAAAAATCCGTTTGGACAATCGTTAATCTACGGAGAAGGGTACGATTACCCGCAAATGAACAGTTTTTCTTCGGGAGAGATGGTGGGAGAAATGCCTGTCGGAATACGAACTATAGGTAATGAAGATGTACCATATTGGCCACAGACAAATAACGCCTGCTACAAAGAAGTTTGGGTGACATCTGCAGGAAAATGGTTGTCACTGGTTTCTGAATTTGAATGAAATATTAACACCATAGAAATGCATTATGAAAAGATTAAAAAATTATTTCTTCCTTTTGATTGTGCTTTGCACAACCCTTTCGAGCGCACAAAGTAAGTACTCTGCCAATTATGCCAAAGCCCCACGATTCAAAGCATTGGTTTACTATACTCCAAATGCGGAAGAGGCGCATGTACAATTCGCACAACAGGCTATAAGCTTCTTTAAGAAATTAAATTATGGCAATGGATTTATCTTGGACGTCACAACCGATCTGTCTCAATATCCATACGAAAAATTAAAGGACTATTCCGTTATTGTAATGCTCAACACAACGCCCACTAGTAAAGCAGAGCGTGAAGCATTTGAAAAGTATATGGAAAATGGAGGCGGATGGGTCGGCTTTCATGCTGCAGCTTATAACGATAAAAATACAAATTGGCCTTGGTTAGTACAATTCTTGGGCGGTGGTGTGTTCTATTGCAACAATTGGCCCCCCCAACCTGCATTGGTTGATGTTGACAATTCGAACCATCCCGTCACCAAGAATTTACCTGCTTCATTTGTAGCTCCGGCTAGCGAATGGTATCAATGGAATCCAAGCCCAAGGCTAAATAAAAATGTAAAAGTACTCTGTTCCATCTCACCAAAGAATTATCCGTTCGGCATTAAAGATGTAGTTAACTTCGGAGATTTCCCTGTTGTATGGACTAACACTAAATATCGCATGATCTATCTAAATTTGGGACATGGAGATGAAGAATTTATTGATGGGACACAGAATCTATTGTTAGTCAATGCTTTCAGATGGGTCGTAAGCACAGATAAGCAAGGTGATCCCTTCTTGAAATAAACAATTAACTGCAAGATTAAAAATCTAACAATTGCATTTATATTCCGTATTGTAACTTTTTGATTAAAACTCAGTAATCTCTCTTCTGAAGAATTGGGAACTGAGTTTTAATTTTATTATACCGGATATTCTTATCAAAGTGATATTCTCTTAATCTCTTCAATATTTGGCAAAGCTTTCTCTTTTCAATTTTATTATTAGCCCCCAAAAATCTATCCTCAATATATAAAAGCGGAAAAACGAAAGTTAATACAAACACAATTTATGAGATTGTTGACAAAAAAGGAACCTATTTTGACAGATATTGAACCTCATTTGCTATACATTCCCTTACTTTTGAGATAAAAGAATTATTACCACAACTTAAAAATTGTATGCCTATGAAAATATAAATTTTTCAAGAATAAGAAAATAATATTTTTCCACTCACAATATGTGATTACTAACCGTCTCTATTTATAAACTAATATTTTGTAATTTTATGCAAAAGAAAATCCTATTGCTGCTTTGTACTATTTGGTGCTCAATGCAGCTATTTGCACAGCAAGTTAATGTGCAAGGAGTTGTTCTCGACCCAACAGGAGAAGCTGTCCCGGGCGCCAATATTTACGTGAAAAACAACGCCTCAATCGGTACTATCACAGACATTAATGGTAATTTCAACTTAAATGCCAAAGTTAATGACTTTCTGGTTATTTCATTTCTAGGCTATGACCCCATTGAGGTGAAAGTAACGAGTGCTAATTCAAAACTAACCGTCAATCTTAAAGAAAATGTCAAATATCTCGATGAAGTTGTCGTCATCGGTTATGGCGTGCAAAAGAAGAAACTGGTTACCGGTGCCACAATACAAATAAAGGGAGAGGAAATTGCCAAGATGAATACCGTATCACCTATCGGAGCACTTTCCAGTCAGACACCGGGTGTATCCATTGTATCCAATTCCGGGAAACCAGGAGCTGGTTATAAAGTATCTATCCGCGGTCTAGGCACTATGGGAGATGCCTCACCTATATGTGTTATCGATGGTTTGGTAGGAGGTATTGATAATTTAAATGCCCTAAATCCGAATGATATTGAAAGTATTGATGTATTGAAAGATGCTGCATCTACAGCTATCTACGGCGCGCGAGCTGCCAACGGAGTAATCCTTGTTACGACTAAAAAAGGCAAAGATGGCAAGGCAGTCATTACGTTCGATGCTTACCTAGGTTGGCAAAATATTGCACGCAAGCCTCAAGTGCTTGATGCAAAAGAATATGCTACTATAATGAACGAAGCACAAATCAATGACGGTCTTGCTCCATTTGATTTTGCGTCATTAGTCCCCAATTGGAATAAAATAGAAAGTGGTGAATGGAAGGGAACTAACTGGGTAGACGAAATCATCGGTCATGACGCACCCCAGCAGAACTACTCATTTGGAGTAAGTGGAGGTAACACTCAAGGTAACTACTCCATAGGCTTGAGCTACACTTCTCAAGAAGGCCTCATCGGGCGCAACTATTTCACATCCAAGTATGACCGATATTCTGCCCGTATCAACTCAGAGTGGTCGTTGATAAAAGGAAAAGATTTTGATTACTTCAAGTTTGGTGAGAACCTACAATTAAACATGACAACCAACGACGGTCTTGGTGTACAGACGGATGGTCCTTATAATAACAATATCCGATGGGCAATGGAAGCTTTTCCATTTATGACCGTTTATGATGAAAATGGAGATTTTTCTAAATGCATCGGTTATTGGAGTTCACTGCGTGCAAATCCTGTAGCACGTTTGTGGTACGACGGCAGAGACAGGAATAGCAAAAACTATTCAGCACGTGGTAACTTTTACTTCACTGTACAGCCCGTTAAGGATTTAATATGGCGTTCTACTTTCGGATACGGATACTCAGGCTATACAAACCGCAGCTATGATGAAACATATGATTTGGGCGGATCATTCCAACGTACCAATAATAATACCAGTCAAGCATCAGGCAATGACTATGCATGGTCATGGGAAAATACACTAAGCTATCATTTCAATATTCAGGAAAAGCATAACTTTGATATCCTTGCCGGAATGTCTGCAGAGAAATGGGGATTAGGCGAAAGTGTAGGTGCAAACCGTCAAAAATCTACCTTCGGCGATTGGCAACACGCTTATATCTCGAACACCGAACAACAAGGAGCTACTTCTACTTGGGGAATGTGGGGCAATCCTTCCGGAGAAGGCGGTCTACTCTCCTACTTTGGTCGTGTAAACTATGACTTTTCCGGGAAGTACATGGCTACTGTCATCCTTCGCGCAGATGGTTCTTCCAACTTCGCCAAAGGTAACCGTTGGGGGTACTTTCCTTCAGTATCTGCCGGTTGGAACATCGCAAATGAAAACTTTATGGAATCGACCAAGAACTGGCTCGATTATTTGAAACTCCGCGCAAGCTGGGGGCAGAACGGTAATTGCTCCATCAGTAATTTCCAATATCTATCAACAATTAATATTGGTGGTGCAGACTACTACTTTGGCAACGACAAAGCAAACAAAACTCTCGGTTCTTACCCGGATATTTTAGCAAATGAAAACATCACATGGGAAACCTCTGAACAACTTGACCTCGGCATCGACGCACGTTTTCTTAAAAACCGTTTAGGCTTTACGTTCGATTGGTACCAGAAGAAAACTAAAGATTGGCTGGTACAGGCTCCTATTTTGGCATCTTACGGAACAGGGGCACCTTACATCAATGGTGGAGATATCAAAAATACCGGCGTCGAACTTGGATTTACATGGAACGATCAAATAAAGAAAGATTTTACTTACGGCGCTTCTCTAAATATTGCCTACAACAAAAATGAAGTAACTCGTCTTGCTAATGGTGAAGGTGTCATCAATGGCAGCGTTGATGCTCTTTCCACTCAAACAGACTATATCACTCGAGTAGAAGTGGGGCGTCCTATCGGATTCTTTTATGGTTACAAGACTTTAGGTATTTTCCAAAATGCAGAACAAGTTAACAACTATAAAAATGCCAAGGGTAGCCGAATCATGCCGAATGCTGTACCAGGGGATGTTATCTTTGCAGATCTAAATGGTGACGGAACAATCTCTGCAGATGATCGCACCATGATTGGTGACCCGCATCCTGATCTAAACGTGGGGCTAAATTTCAATTTGGGTTATAAAGGTTTTGATCTCTCCATCAGTGGTGTAGGTGCATTCGGTCAGCAAGTAGCTCATTCTTACCGTGATTTTGGCGATAACCCGAAAGATAACTTCACGATGGACATAGCCGCCAATCGCTGGCATGGCGAAGGTACATCGAACCGCTATCCACGCATTACTGCATCACCACACCAAAACTGGAAATACATCTCAGACATCTATGTAGATAATGCCGACTATTTTCGCATTAGTAACCTGACCATCGGCTATGATTTCAAAAAGTTATTCTCGCAGATACCACTCTCACAGCTTCGCTTCTATGTTTCCATGACAAACCTTTATACCTTCACCGGCTACAAAGGAATGGATCCCGAAGTAGGTTATGGAGCATATTCAAGTTGGTCACAAGGTGTGGATATAGGTAACTATCCATCTGCACGTACCTTCCTAGTCGGCGTTAATGTTAAATTCTAAATCCAGAAAGCGTATGAAAAAGATATTATTGTGTATTACGTCTGTATGTTTGATGACAAGCTGTTCTGAAAGCTTCCTTGATACGGACAATCTTACAAAAAAAGACAGCAGCATCTTTCCAAAAAGTACGGCGGATGCTAATCAAGTGCTTACTGCTATGTACCGCCCTATTATGGGGGATGCCAACTCTCCTCAAAGTTCCAGTTTTTTTATTGCTGAACTTATGAGTGACGACCGTTTCGGTGCAGGTGGTACGGATGACCATGATGTACAAGCTATCGCTTCCTTCAAGAAAACCAGCGAAAACATGTATGCACGCTTTTGGTCTCTACGTTGGGAAGGTATTTACCGCACCAACTTTATGCTGAAATGCGAAGGAAATATTAATTGGGATTCAGAGGCTGACCATTCTAGAATTATTGGTGAGACTTATTTTCTACGTGCTTACTATTATTTTGAGCTTGCAAGAGCATTTGGTCGTGTGCCTTTAGTTCTTACTCCCGACCCGGTCAACAACCCGCAAGCCGAACCAACAGCAATGTATGGGCAAATAGCTTCCGATCTTTTGGCAGCAATCAGTAAGCTTCCTTCCACTAAATGGACTACAGGTGTCGGAACCGATGGTCACGCCACTAAGTGGGCTGCTGAAGCAATGCTTGCTCGCGTATTCCTCTTCTACACAGGCTACTATAATACAGAATCCATCACCCTGCCAGGGGAAGGTGGCACGCTTACCAAGGCTCAAGTGATCTCTTTTGTGGAAGATTGCGTTAGCAACTCGGGTCACGACTTAGTTCCTGAATTCCGTAATCTTTGGCCTTATTCTGCCGCAGTCGATTACAAGTATAATGTTGATAACAAATTATCCTATATTGGTGAAGATGGCAATAACCCGGAGGCTGTATTTGTTGTAAAACACTCAGGAAACGACTGGAGTGCACGAAACAACGAAGCCCTCTTCTTCAGTCTCCGTTACCAAGATGAAGGAGGCAACAAATGGATGGATTGCTATCCTTACGGTTCAGGTTGGGGAACAGGTTCTGTGACTCGTAATCTTTATGAAACTTGGCCTACGGCTGACCCTCGCCGTACAGGTTCTATCCTCAACGTAGAAGATGCCAACGAAGGCATCAAAGCTTATGTAGATGGTGCACAAAATCAAATACAAGATACCCATTTATGGAACAAAAAGTACACTGCTATTAGCACTAAGGCGAATGACCCCGAAACAAGTAATTATTTAGGTACAGGCATAGAGCCTCTTTACTGGCATCTCTATCCCTCACTTAATACTCTTGATTATCAGTCGAACAATCTGCAAGATTTCTATGTCATTCGTTTTTCTGATGTTTTGCTTATGGGTGCTGAACTTGGTAGCTCTCATGCTCAGGAATATATGGACCGCGTACGTGCACGTGCCGGCAAGCTCCCTTCCGTCCCGGTAACTTTGGAAAATATTCAGAATGAACGCCATTGGGAATTTGCATTCGAAGGTATCCGCTACTACGATCTATTACGTTGGCATAAAGAGTCTCTGATTACAGAGCATCGCTCTAACGTAAAGGTTCTCAACCAGAAAGTTGAAACAACGATCTCTATACCGTTCCGCATAGAGACTAAAGGCTTACTACCTATACCCGATCAAGAAATTCAGAAATCGCAAGGCGTACTTGTTCAGAATGAAGGATGGGCATCTAATGAAGGTAACTTCTAATAATTAACCTCAAAAGTAAAATGAAAATTATGAAGAATAAATACTTATCATTTTTAGGCGGTTGCCTGTTGGCAATATCAATGGTCTCTTGCTTGGATGCTTCTGTTGATAATAATTCTCTCGGCACCGTCGTATCAGCTGAAGAAATTGCAGCTCATCTCGATGTACATGGAATTACTCCAGGCAGCAACAAAGTGATTATCAAGAATAACAATAAGGAAATAGGAGGCATGTGGGATTATTTGGTAGGTGTAACTACTGCCCAATGTGATACAGTACTGATTCCTTTCCTTGGTGAACAAAAACTAAAATTCTATGCTACTTGTGGTGCCGGGCAAGTGATAGTAGAGAAGAAAGTACAGATTAATGTCATTGACTATCCGCTTGATCCGTCATGGGCAATACTTGCTGGAAAAGGAACAGATGGAAAAACTTGGGTATGGGATCCTAATCCGGGTCGTGGCAGTTGGGGCTGCTATGGCGCAGGTGGCTACGGATGGAGCGCCGATGTTCCTAATTGGTCGTGCACCGCCATTGGTGATACATCGCCGCAAGGCGTGGCGGTCTCTGCCAACGAATACATCACATTCGATCTCAACGGTGGTGCTAACGCTACACTACATAAAGCTGACGGTACGGAGATAAAAGGTTCGTTCGCATTTTCAATGGGTACTTCTGCAGATAAAGCTGCATTAAAGCCTTCCTATCGTGACGGAACACCTACCGGTAAAGGCTGGGTGGGTACACTTACATTAAAAGGTGTCTCTCTTCCTTCCGGTTTTAATTATTATACGGGTGCACCAAGCAGAGGTACGTTCGACATCGCAGTATTCAACAATAAGGAAATGGTTCTTATTGAACCGGATGCCGGAGCTGTACTTTGTGATCCGAACTGGTCATCTGTCTCCACACACTGGTGCTTCGTTGCCAAAGAGTAAAAGGAACTAAATACTTCTATATGAATAGAGAGGGTGTGTCAAAACAGACACATCCTCTTTTCATATCATAGTTGCTTGGGAGTTTGTCTATACAGCAATTTTCTGAACAGGCGACTGCAAAGTCGCCCCATTCATCCCATCAATCGCTCTTAAGTGTCTGTACAGTGGGAAAATTAGTTCAAGAAGTAGTTTAGAAGCTTCCTTGGCAATTTTAGTGCACATTTTTTTTATATTAAAGGCAATGGCAAAGAAGGCAAAGTCCATTGTAACTTTTTCTTTTCCAATATGTCGGAAGCGACGGTATGCCATATTATATTTCATTTGGCCAAATACGGCTTCGGGCTCTATACACCGCCTCCCTCTATGTTTAATCCCTTCTTCTGAAGTTAACCTCTCACGTGCCTGCTGTTTATATTCATTTAATCGATGATTCACTTCGATTATGCGATTTCCGCGTGCTTTAAAGCAACTGCTGCGCAGAGGGCATCCTTCGCATCTTTGGGCTTTATAACGGGCACTTTGAGTAACATATCCACTGGCGGTTTTCTCCCGTTTGGTTCCTATACGATTCATGTGTTGTCCCATGGGGCAAACGTAATAATCCTGCTCAATGTTGTAATACAAGCTTTCTGGATGAAATGGGTTGGGAACATAACGGGAACGCTGCTCTTTATGAAAGAAGTTGTATTTGACAAAGGCCTCTATCCCGTTCTCCTGCATAAACCGATAGTTTTCTTCCGAACCATAACCGGCATCTGCCACACCGGTACCGGGAAGTCTGTTGTAGCGCTCTCGAAATGAATTAAAGAAAGGAATGAGCGTGAGTGTATCCGTTGGATTGGGGAAGAAAGCGAAGTCGGAAATAAACTGATTCTCTGTTCCTATCTGCAAATTGTATCCGGGCTTGGTCTGACCATTGTTCATGGCGTCTTCCTTCATGCGCATGAATGTGGCATCAGGGTCTGTCTTGGAATAGGAGTTGCGATCCCCTAATATCTCCAGATGTTTTTCGTATTCAGCCAGTTTGTCACGATGAGCTTCAAGTTCCTTTATTTGTTTCTTCTTTTCACGATGAGCTTTTTTCTGCTCCTTGTCTCTGGGTTGAGATTCATGTTCCAAGGCATCTTTGAGTTCATCCACTATCTGAGAAAGCATAGCCGGAGTAAATTCTACTGATTCCTCTTTTGGAGTGTTTTCTTGTGCAATGGTCTCATCTACTTGTTCTAAAAGAACACGAATCTTGTTCATCAGTTTTGTCCGGTTTCTTTCAATGCTCTTGCGCCAGATAAAAGTATATTTGTTGGCCTTAGACTCTATCTTGGTACCATCGATATACTCTACTTCAAGGCTGATAAAGCCTTTGTCTGCAAGGATAAGAACCAACTGAGTGAAGACATTATTAATCTCTTCTTTTACACGATTGCGAAAACGGTTGATGGTAATAAAATCGGGGTTCTCATAACCGGCCAGCCAGATGTAATGAATATCACGCAACAATAGCTGCTCTATTTTACGACAGGAGTAGATATTATTCATATAAGCATAGAGAATCACCTTAAGCATCATTTTAGGATGATAAGGACAACGACCTGTTTCCTTGTAGAGTTTCTTGAAATTATCAAGGTTAAGGCTATCGACAATCACATTGATTATGCGAACAGGAGCATTATCCGAAATATCTTCATCGATTCTTTGCGGAAAAAGAACTGTTTGGTTGGGAGTGTAAGGACGAAAATGTAACTTTGCCATAACGAAAAACTTTATGCCTAAAGATACAAAAACTTTAGGTAATAACAAAACCCAGGCTTGTGAAAGTCTGGGCTTTGCGCATAAAAAAAGAGGATATGTCTGTTTTGACACACCCTCTCTTGTTTTTTACTCACCCATACACCGTTCAGTTTAAATACCGCCAACAAAAGTTTGCGTTTTATCATATTTCTTCCTTCCGATATTTTTTAGAGCTTTTATAACAGTTATTAAACCCCCTATTAGCAAGTTATGAATATCCTTGCACTTAGACAAAAAGAGATGAGTAGATAAAGGTATACATGAAAATACAAATCAAATAATCATTAAACCTATAAATGACATGAAAACAAAAATCTTCAGCATTATTGCACTATTATTTTTAGCACTAGTTAGTTGTAGCAACAAGCAAATAAAAGCAGAGGTAAAACACCCTAAAATATTAGTGGTCTACTTCTCGCAAGGAGGAAATACAAAAATGTTGGCTAGCACTATCAAAGAGTCCACCGGCGGTGATCTTTTCTCTATCGAACCAACACCCCCCTATCCATCAGGGGACATACATGACCTTGTACAAAAACAAATAGATAAAGGTACACTACCCATCCTGAAAACCAAGGTAAAGAACCTCAATTCGTATAATGTTATTTTTGTCGGAACCCCAAACTGGTATAATAGTATATCACTTCCTGTAAAGTCATTTTTAAAAGAGAATAAACTGACAGGAAAAGTTGTAGTCCCTTTTTCCACTTTTGGCGGTAGTGCAGGTAATACATTAACAGATATTGCAAGCCTTTGTCCACACTCTATCATCCTCGAAGGTTTTTCAGTCAGTGGTGACGATATGAAGAATAAACCACAAGAAGTAAAAAAGAATGTAAGTATATGGTTGAATAAGATAAAAGCCAAATTCTGATATTTCAATTTATTGTAATAAGAATAATTCCACCCTAGAGTAAGTCTATTAAAAAGAACATACCTATTTATTAATCCTTAAATAATTATCTATTTATGAATAGAGAACTAAATGTTTTAAAATTAAATTCATGGCCAAGACCTATTCAAATAATTGTCTGTATGGTCATTATTGTATTTAACTGTTTATCAATTACAGCCCAAAATAACATAAAAATTCATGGGACTGTAACATCTGCAACCGATGGTTCAGCGTTGGTTGGCGTAAATATAGTCCAGAAAGGAACATCCTACGGTAGCATTACAGATATGGATGGAAATTATTCTTTGACAGTTCCAGATGGTTCCGAACTGGATGTTACTTATATAGGATTCATTACTCAACATGTCAAAATAAACAGAGGAAGAAATGTTTATGACATAAATCTGGTAGAAGACACCAAAACGTTGGAAGAGGTTGTTGTCATTGGCTATGGAGTACAAAAAAAGAGTGTGATAACAGCAGCTATAAGCCGGGTAAACTCAAACGACCTGGATTTAGAGAAACCCACTACAGTGCAGAATGCTATGAAAGGGAAGGTTTCCGGCGTACAAATCACATCAAATTCAGGAGCACCCGGAGGAGATGCAAAAATCCGTATCCGGGGTATCGGTACTGTGAACGATTCCGAACCATTATACGTAATTGATGGAATGCCTTCTTCCAATGGCATCAATTATTTGAATCCATCAGATATTGAGTCTATTGAAATATTAAAAGATGCAGCTTCTGCAGCCATCTATGGTGCCAGGGGTGCCAATGGAGTTGTACTGGTAAATACTAAAGCCGGTAAATCAGGCAAAGCCACTTTTAATTACGAGTTTTCTTATGGTATTCAGAACCCCAGTAAAAAGGTTGATTTAATGGATAGTAAGGAATACCAAGCAATGATGAACGAGATGGGAAGTAACGCCGGAAGAGGAAATAACTTCTATTTTGCGACTCCTTCATCGGTGGATACGGACTGGCAAGATGCAATAACTTATCATGATGCTCCATTGGTAAATCATCGTTTTTCTGTGAATGGCGGAAACGACCACAGCAGCTATTATGCGTCATTTGGCATAGTTAGCCAAAGCGGTATTTTTGCCAAAGGTTATGCCGATTATCAACGGTACAACGCTCGTCTCAATTATTCCAATACCTTATTGGACACTAAGAGTCGTAATTGGTTAAACAAGATTGTGTTTGGAGCAAAGGTAAGTTACTCGCGTTCTAAATATACCGGCAGTAACATTGGAAACAGTGAAAGTGGAGGGCTTCTGTCTTCCATTAATATGTTGCCTCCCACTGAAGCTATTTACCAAACCGATCCTGATAAATTGGCAGAGTACGACTTGGTTTACCCGAACCATGTAACAGATGGCTCCGGTAGAGTCTATAACATCATCAACATGAGAGAAGTCGTTAATCCGCTAGCTATGCTGAAAGCGCGTAATAACCAAGAACGCATCCCACAAATATTCAACGGGAATTTCGATCTTAATTTCACTTTATTACCTGGCTTAACGTTCAAAACAACAGCTGATTTCGAATGGGGTTTTAACTCCGATCGCAGTATAACACCTACCTATGAACTGAACTCGGATCAGAAAAATGCTTCATCCAGCGTGTATAATTCTTTAAGTGAGTCATATACATGGCAATGGGAGAATATGTTGCAGTACAATCGAGCTTTTGGCAAACACAATATAGGTGTATTGCTTGGAACAACTTTGTCATCCAACTTCTATCATGATATTAACGGCACACGCTATGATTTGATTGACTTTACTATGGACAAAGGTTTTCTGGATGTTTCAGGTGCTCCCGAAGGCGATGAACGTGCACGGGTACATGGTGGTGCTTCCGACCACAAACTAGCCTCTGTATTCGGACGACTAAGTTACAATTATGATGAAAAATACATGGTAGAAGGAACTGTCAGACGTGATGGCTCTTCTAATTTCGGTAAGAATAATCAGTACGCAGTATTCCCTTCCATATCCGCAGGATGGGTCGTAACACGAGAATCATTTATGACAAACCGCCCCTCTTGGTTTGACTTTGCAAAAGTGCGTGCCAGCTGGGGACAAAACGGAAATGAAAACATCGGTGCCTTTGGCTATACCAGTTTAATTCAAACGGGTGACTATCGGGCAGTAATAGACAATAAAGTAATGCAAGGAGCAAAGCCAAGTGGTTATTCAAACCCGAATCTCAAATGGGAAACGTCAGAACAGACCGACTTGGGCATCGATTTCCGTCTATTTCAATCTTTCAGCTTATCGATAGATTATTTCGACAAGAAGACCAAAGACATGTTATGTTGGGTAGGTCTTCCTGATTATGCCGGTTATGCAAGTATACTTACCAATAAAGGTACGGTAAGCAATAAAGGATGGGAATTTGATGCTTCTTATAAATTCAAAGTAGGAGGAGTAAATCTGGGCATAGGTGCAAATGCTTCGTATGTGAAAAATACGGTGACAGACCAAGGAGATTCCGATATACCCGTATCAATAGACGGTATAGGCGGTGGCCTAGGCGGTGCTGTTACATGGAGAGCCAATGGTGAACCATACGGATTCTTTTATGGATACGTCCACGATGGCATTTTCCAAAATCAAGCAGAGGTAGATGCTTCAAAACAAGAAAATGCCCAAGTAGGCGGAATTCGTTGGAAAGATCTTGATGGGAAACCTGGTATCACAGGTGATGATAGAACTAATATTGGTAATCCGAACCCAGACTGGACGTATGGCTTTACGATTAACGCAGATTGGAAGAACTTTGATTTTAATGCATTCTTCCAAGGAGTACAAGGCAATGAAATTTACAGGCTGTATCGTCGTGGTAATGTAACTTTCGGCAATTGGGATAAAACGTGGCTGAATCGTTGGCATGGTGAAGGGACATCCAACTGGATGCCGCAAATAGTTGAAGGGGGACAAAATGGTACAAATGATGTATCCAATCTTTATGTGGAAGACGGATCGTACTTACGTTTGAAAGTACTTCAATTAGGCTACACCTTGCCTAAATCACTTACTCAGAAAGTTTTTATCAACCGCTTACGCTTCTTCATACAAGCTGAAAATCTATTTACACTTACAAAATATAAGGGATATGACCCGGAAGTTGGAACTCGTAACGGCTTTGATGGAGGTACTTATCCTCAAGCACGCACATGGACTATGGGTGTAAATGTTACTTTTTAAAATACAAAAATAGGTAATTGAAATATGAAAAAATATATATTTATTGCATGCAGCCTGTTGATAAGCACTACCGCTTGTACAGACTTTTTAGAGACCAACCCGAGAACGCAAGTCTCCACCGAAGAATTTTATAAGACAGAAAATGGAGTCAAAGCGGGCTTATATGCTGTGATGAAAGAAGTACAGAATCGTTTGATGGAAGTACATAGCTATTCTACTTTATTGAGCGACGAAGCTGAAACTGGTGGTGGAATAGGAGAAGGCGTATGGAAAAAGAAATGGAACAATTTCACCTATACTCCTACAGATTGTTTCAGTAATCCATGGTATACGGGTACAGGATGGTGGAATGAATGGGATATGGGACTCTATGTAGGTGTAGTAGCCGCCAACATCTTGATAGACGAGGTTAATAAAAGTGGACTGAACCAAGCTTTTGTGCGTAGTATTGATGCAGAAACCAGATTTTACCGGGCCTTGTTCTATGACTACTTGTTCATGGGTTACAAAGAAATTCCTTTGCTGACCGGACAATTCACCTCTTCAGATGATTTATATAAAGTCGGTAATGCCTCACGTCAGGAAGTATATGAATTTCTGTTGTCTGATTTGTCAGACGAGGTCATTCAATATCTTCCCGAAAGAACAGCTACTCAAAAAGGGCGTATATGCAGGGATGCTGCCAAAGTATTGCGTGCAAAGATTATTTTATTCCAACACGATGAAAGCAGATATGCACAGGCACTGGCCGACATGAGAGAGATAGCTAATAATCCTTTCTATCAGCTAGATCCTGATTACAAGCATCTGTGGCACAAAGATGGCGAGTGGGGAAAAGAGAGTATATACGAAATAGGTATGGCAGGTAATAACTCCGGTATGAATAATAAAGTAGCTACGGTAGGTGGACGTGACATTGTCGATCCCCGTACAGCCGAACAAGGGGGATTAATGTCTGGTTACGGACAATTAACCATGACATGGGCTATTTATGACATGTTCGCACCGGGTGACAAACGTCGCGAAGGAACAGTTATAGTATATGCCGATGAAGATGCTGATGCAATGGCAAAAACCGGAAGTCATTTCTCTGTGAGCGATCAGCAAGAAGGAGTCGACCCGTCAAGGGGATTATTGGGTAATTATAAATACCACCCACGTAAAGAATCGTATACTTCAGGTAGCGATCAAGTAAATAGCCAGAACATGTCTTTCCGCTTCTACCGTTTTTCAGATGTACTTTTACTCGGTGCCGAACTCAAAGTCCGTATTAGTGGCGATGCCGACTCCGAAGCACAAGGATGGTTCGATAAAGTACGTGATCGTGCTTTTGGCGATACTAATCATAGAATTGCATTAAACAAAGGGAAGGATGCCAACCTGGATATACTCTTCAAAGAGAGATTTTATGAATTTGCTTTTGAAATGCAACGTTGGTTCGATATTCTCCGCTTCGATAAAGGGGCCGAAATTCTTGGAGCGAAAGGATGGACGGAGAAACACCGCTACTTCCCTATCGATCAAAATGAAATAGATCAATCAAAAGGAGCATTGACACAGGACGAAGCTTGGAAATAAAGATATTCATTCCATTGATTTCCGACCGATATCATACTTAACACAAAGGGAAAAGACAGGAGAAAGCAGAAATGAGTTCTCCTGTCTTTCGTAATTTGACGGTTTTTTAATAATATAAAAGGTCATGAAGAAATTAAATCTTATTTTACTTGTATTTTGGAGTATATTCCATTGTCAACTGTATGCAGTACAGTTAAAATCTATTTATCCTCAAAAGCCCATTGATTCGGAAGCCTATTACTTTACTCCCGAAAATTATCATATAAGAGCAGATGGAAAGACAGATGTATCGGATGCTTTGCAAACAGCAATCAATCAAGTCAAGAAGGAGAAGAACTTTGGGATCCTTTTCATCCCCGAAGGGAAATATAAGATCAGCAAAACCATCTATATACCGGGAGCTATCCGACTTATCGGATATGGTAAAAATCGTCCGGAATTTATTCTTGCTAAAAGCTCTCCCGGCTATCAGAAAGAGAATCCTGATGATAAAGGAAAAGCAAACTATATGTTTTGGTTCACCGGGGGAATGGTGGAAAAAGGAGAATCACCTTATGATGCCGGTGCAAGTACCTTCTATAGTGCCATGTCCAATATCAATCTCCGCATTGAAGATGGCAATCCATATGCCGTTGCATTGCGTACCCATTATGCGCAGCACAGTTTTATCAGCTATATGGCTGTATACATAGGCAAGGGTAAGGCAGGTTTGTTCGACGTTGGCAACGAGATGGAAAATGTAGCTTTTTACGGAGGAGACTATGGCATTTATACCACAAAGTCTTCGCCGGGATGGCCTGTTATGATGGTCGATTCCTATTTTGAAGGACAACGGGTTGCCGCACTCCGATGCCAGGAGTCAGGTTTGGCTATGGTTAATTTGCATGCCAAAAATGTTCCTACAGTCTTTAAAATAGATTCTAATTATTGCGATAAGTTATTTCTGGAGAACAGCTATCTCGAGAATGTAGATGGTCCGGTCGTCATTATTACCAATGAGAACAATAGCAATAACCAGATTACTTTTCGCAATGTTTATTGCAAAAACGTACCGACATTGGCTAAATACACCCGTAGTAATACGGAAACAAATGTCACTTACCCCATTTATAAAGTAAAATCGTATGATCACGGGCTCCAGATGGACAATCTGGTTGATATGCCCCAGTACAGAACACTACTCAATACCGAACCATTACAAAAGCTACCAACCGCACAAGTGATGGATATACCGACGTTACCGGCTATGGAAACATGGGCCAATCTGCGCGATCTCGGTGCAAAGGGTGATGGCACGACAGATGATACACATGCCATCCAAGCTGCAATAGACAAATATGATAATATCTATGTTCCCCAAGGTTGGTATCGCATCACCGAAACCTTGAAGATGAAACCGAATACTAAACTCATCGGTTTACACCCTTTTGGTACTCAATTCTTTTTAGACGAAAGCAGCCCGGCATTCAGCGGGTTCGGAAACCCGAAAGCTTTAGTTGAATCTTCTGTAGGAGGAACAAATATACTGACCGGGATAGGAATCAACACCGGAGGCATCAACTATCGTGCAGTTGGAGTTAAATGGATGGCAAATGCCAATTCGTACATCAACGATGTAAAATTTGTAGGTGGACATGGTGGAATGTGGAAACCCAAACCGGGTGTTGCCGCCCCGAAAGAATGGTGGGATAGGCCTCCGAGAGTGAGCACACCTGATAATCCTGTTACCGAAGCAGGAATGGACCTGGCTTGGGACAACCAATACTGGAGTCTGTGGGTTACCAACAATGGTGGTGGAACGTTTAAAGACATCTGGACAGCAAGCACTTATGCTACCAGTGGCTTTTACGCAAGCAATACCGCAACTCCCGGTCGCATCTATGCCATGTCGCTTGAACATCATGTCAGGAATGAAGTACGCTTCAATAAAGTACACAACTGGAAGATTTATTGCATGCAGACGGAGGAAGAAAGCCGCGAAAGTTCGGACTGCCAACCCATTGAAATGGATTCTTGCAAAGACATGACTTTCGCTAACTTGTATATGTTCCGGGTTATCAGGATAAACAAACCATATCACAGCTCGGTACGTATCCGCAATTGCGAAAATATCGCTTTCCTGAACTTGCACAACTACTCCCAGATTAAGTATACAAACAATTATGCCGTATTCGATGTAAACAAGAATATCAATATCCGTCCATGGGAACTTTCCCGCTTGATCGTTACCGGCAAAGAGCCTCATCAACACCCGCTAAATAAAGAAATAAACAACGTAAATGAGCTGGCTTCCGATTTTGAATTTGCCGAAGGTATTACGCATGACAGCAAAGGCAATATCTTTTTCTGCGACCAGCGGATGCGTCGTATTTATAAATGGTCGACAGATACAAACAGTCTATCTCTGATTGCCGATTTTCCATGGAAACCGTCCAATCTGGCATTTGATTCAGAGGATAACTTATTGGTATTATTCCGCTACGATGCGCAACCGGGCTACCTCATCAATGGAAAACCGGAAGAAATGCCATCGATGCCCGATTCAAAAGGTACTTCATTCAGTGGATACGGCAATTCCAGATATACAATGAGAGTTTACTCCATTAACCCCAATAACCCTGAAGAAAGCATTAAACTATTACCGCGCACACCTATGGGACAAGTTAAGGACGTATATAAAGCATTGTATCCTTCTAACCGATGGAGAGATTTTCACGATTTCAATGAAGTATCGGTATACCTTCCTGAAATGTGTTTCGTAGCTCCGGATGGCAAAACAATCATTCCCCATTACTTTGATCTCTCCCGGAGTTCCTCTTTATTGGAAGCTTATCCCGGTAAGCCCTTTTACACCTCGGATGAGTATGACCGCAGAATAGTAAAAATGGATGTGGCAAAGGATGGAACACTCTCAAATCTACGGTACTTTGTAGAACAGGGAGAATTCGGATCCGCAGTTGACAAAGAAGGTAATTTATATGTGACCGATGGTGACATTTATATTTTTGACAAAGACGCTAAAGCAAAAGGAGTAATACACGTGCCGGAACGCCCTTCCACCTTGCAGCTCGGAGGAAAAGACAATAACACGCTGTTCATTACCGGTCGCTCCAAACTATTTGAAGTACGTATTAAATAATCTCGATATATCATAGAAAGTGTTCATCAACTAAAGCTCCGAAAGCTCTTACATTGATGAGCACTTGGAGTAAAGAAGAAGGCTATTTCAGACTCTAGCTATCACAAATCTGTCAATAGTAGATTTACAGAACATTAACAGAGGAAAAGGACTTTTGAACTAGCAGTTGATTTACTTACCGGAAGATACCGGCTTCCTTGAAGACAGACGGTATATACAATGGAAACAGACGGTTGGTTAAAGCTCAACAGATGGTTAGTCCGATTTGATTAAATGGTTGATTTCGATTGAAAACACGGTATGTTTTGAGATAAAACGTACCGTGTTCCTTTGTTATGGCAATATCATAAAAAAAGAGAGAAGAAACTTTCGCTTCTTCTCTTCACTGTTCATTATCCGAATTTAAAACAAGATTACAAGAACAAAGATAGTACAATACTATGCCAATGTCAAGCTTTTACCATTATTTTGAAATACCTAATCTTCTACATTAATCTCATCCTCAAGAGCAATTATTTATCAAGCATCCATTGGATAGCATTTTCAAACATTACTTTAAAACTTTCCGTTTCAAGGAGTCGCTTACTGTGACCTATTTGAAAGTATATATTCCGGGCTTTCTTATTTTCATTAGTCCAGATCACCGGATGGTCACCCATCTTAATATCCGAAGATGGAGTATAGCTGTATTCATCTACATGTGCCAGCACATGGATACCCGGTTGTAAACGAGGGCTTTTATCATAAGTATACCACTCATCATCGGGAATCATAAATGTCCCTTTCAGCCCTTTCATAACAGGATGTAACGGATCTTCGGAAATAACCATTCCGTCAGCTCTTTTGGCCACATAGTTGTTAAAACGGACTCCTCCCATGAAATTGGAAAACCATGACCACATCGGATAGCCGTCAAATTCACCCAATAAAGTGGCATGATGAAAACCAATCCATCTTCCCCAACCTTCGTCTATATAGTTGATAAAGGCCTTCTGTGCTTCATCAGTCCAAGTATAAGGAGGAAAATCAAGCTGTATAATCAAATGGAATTGAGAAAGATAGGTTTCCGTTATCGGTTTTGTATTGTTTATCTCGGTTATCTTGAAATTCATAGTTTTGGCTTTTTCCGATAACCATAGCAAAGCAGCATCAGTGAATCCACCATGTTGCCCGCCCCGTTCTGTAAGTACCAACACTTGTCTTGGCGCCTCCTCCCCTTTCCTATTCACAATCAGACTTTCGTATACAGTACGCCTCAGGTCGCTTTGCATGTTATCACCGGCATAGTCCCAATACATTCCACCACGTAAATCATTGTCCAATATATACTGGCATTTTATTGCCAGAGAGGCAGGGTTTTCATATCCGAAGACAAGCTCGCCATCTTTATCGGCATAATAAGGAACTTTTGCCACATCATCCCATTGCAAAGTGAAATCATTGGCGTTAGCTTCATGATAGTTCTTAAAATTGGGATATTTATTTCCCCCACGTCCATAAAATGGCATACCCAATACAAGTTTCGACAAAGGAACTCCTGCAACCAAATGAGCATTTACCGATTCGTGACTGGTTATTCTTCCGCTATTGTCCGAACGATATAAGGCGGAATGATGTTTAGGTGCCGAAGCCATATCATAAGCCATCACATTCACCAAGTCAATATAAGAATTAATCTTCTTAAAATCAATATAATTGGCATTTGCTACTGTAGCAAGGGTAAGCAATTTCTTCTTTCCAATGGCTTTGCGGATAGCTTTCATCATCAAAGTGAAATTTTTCGTATCATCCGGAGAAGAAGATATTTTTGCCGCTGAGCTTGTAGGATACTCCCAATCAATATCTATACCATCCAGTTGGAACTCATCCAAAACACGCCGACAATCTTTTGCAAAAGCTTCCCGGTTATTATCATCCGCTGCCATTTCACTGAAACGTCCGCTACCCCATCCTCCGATAGATAACAGAACTTTAAGTTCAGGCTTTACCTGTTTCAAGGCAACAATATCACGAAGACGGTTTTCATTGTCAATCCGCACTCCGTTAAACGTTTCATTTACATGACCGAAGGCATAGTTTATATGAGTCATATACTCAGGATTCGGCATTATTTTACTCCATGAGGTGACATAAGCTATCACCACTTTGGAGTCTTTCCCACCTGCTTTCATAATGCTACAACCCATAAGCATTAGTGAAGTCAGCACCAATAATCTCAATGTTTTCATAATTATAGTATTTAATCTGCGATTTGACGTATACGTGAACCGAATACTGCATAATACAGCATAAACAGTTCACCTAGAATAACAATGAACCATGAATATCTCCAGCCCCCCAGTGTATCGGCAAATACACCTTGTAATAGAGGTAATATAGCTCCACCAACAACTCCAATCATAAACATTCCCGAAGCTTTTGAAGTATATTTTCCCAACTTAGAAACAGCCAATGTAAATATAGCCCCCCACATAATGGAATGGAAGAGACCGACCATTGTAAGTAACCATGGATCATTAAAAACAATCGAAACAATGACCAGTACGGCAGCCACCATCGTAGTTACTACAAGTTGTGTACGGGGTGGTACTTTGTTCAACGAGCTACCAACTATTCGCCCAATCAACATGCCTCCCCAATAAAGTGTAGCAAGCAGTGCCGGAGAAGCAACTTTCATCTCAATAGCATACATGTTGATATTAGCACCGATACAAACCTCAACCCCCACATAGAAAAAGATAGCAATAACACCTAATGTAAAATGCGAGAAGCTCCAAACGCTTTTGTCCAATACCTGACCCGCTTCCGCACGAGTACCTTTGATATCGGGTAATGACAGTTTGGTTAATAAAAGCATAACCAAAAAGATAGACACCATTAACATCAGAAATGGAATAACCAATTGGCTCACATTTATCCGATCCATAGCGGCTCCACCAAAAACAATGCCGGTCACAAAATAAGGTGCAATAGTGGTGCCGATTGAATTGGCAGTTCCCCCAATAGCGAGTCGTTGGACAGGTTGAGTCCGCTTAACGAAACAAGCTGTAAGGTATGGATTAATCACCACTTGTAGAATGGTAGCGGATGCTCCCACCACAAACGAACCGGCTAAGAAAATAAAGAATCCGAAAGGAATGATCCGGTTTCCAAAGACCAAGTCTGCTCCCAAATCACGCATCGTGACGAATGATGAAAGAGCAAAAAGGCCCAGTCCTGCTATCATGATAAGCAATCCGCGGATTAATGTCCTTTTATATCCATATTTACTGATCCAATCAGAACCTATTCCTCCGCAAACCGGATAAGCCAGAAACCATGAGAAAGTGATCAACGTAGCAAATGTATTCTTCATATCCCCTACCCGTGAAAGAAAAACTTCTTTCAATGGTCCTTGAAACTGGGTATTTGCTGTCGTCAGAAATCCTACAATAAGGAAAAGGAACACCATTGTCAAAAACGGTCCGATATAATTTATTTGCTTTTCTTGCTCTGTCATTATTGTATATGTCTTTAAGTGAATGCTTTTAAACTAAAACTTATTATCCCCATATCTTTGCTGCGGATTGTATATCCAGAAGGAATTCGCAATTCCGATGAAGTTGTAAGACTGAAGCCGGGACAGCCTCGGTCACAGAACCTTTCAACATCTCTTTCACAATATCCGCTTTATGCGCTCCTTTTGCAACCAACAATATATTACGTGCTTGCATAATATTCTTCAAGCCCAATGTCGCTCCACCCAATTCCCGATCAGAAGGTGTATTGGTTTCTTTACGGATTCGTTCTTCAAGTCGTGCATCCATTTTAGTGACCCAAGTTTCTCCACCGAAAGGAGAGAATGGCTGATTAAAACCAAGATGTCCGTTTTCTCCCAATCCCAAAACCAGTAAATCCACACCACCTCGTTTCTCTATTTCCTCCTGAAACATCCTACATGCCAACTCAAAATCATCTGAAATGGTAGGCAGCATGATAAAGTTGTCTTCTCTCACTCCTAATCCATCAATAATTTCATTTCGAAGCATTGTGTAACAAGCACCAGCATATTCACGAGGTACATTAGTCACCTCATCAAGACCGAAGAATGTGACATTGGAAACATCAAACGGATACTGTGCATGTATTTCAGTGATTATCCGATGTAAGTTTGTTGTGGTACGCCCTGTCGAAAGTCCGATCACACACCTTGGTTTGATCAATATCTGCCGGATGACCCTCCACGCTGCAATACGGTCGAATGCCGTTTCGTTTTCTGCAATAGTTATATTCATAGTTTTGGATAGATTCGTTTTACATATTCATTGCTACGGCACCTGCACCCAATAAGCCAATAAATCCGGGATTCAATTTGGTTATAACCACCCCATTTGTAACAAAACGCATTGTCGTAGGGTGTAGCTTTTCCAAGATTTTATCATGAATATAACCATCGGAAACGATACCTCCGCCTAACACCACCGTATCAGGATCGCTCATACGAACCAGATTCATTATTAAATTCGCCAATGCTTCGGAAGCATTTTCTACCAATGCCACACATAAAGGATCGCCCTTCTGACTCAAAGAAAACACCTCGCTAATCAACACTCTCTCACCTTTATCCGTAGGAATGTGCAAATTGGTCTCATAGTTCGGACTTAACAGTCTTGCGCAACGATCCATACCAATGCCCGAAGCAATAGCCTCCACGCAATCCATTCTACCACAGACACACTTGACACCCACATTCACACCTACACGTACATGTCCAACTTCTCCGGCATTAAAATGGCTTCCGCGTACCTGTCGCCCATTCACAACACACCCCATAGCAATACCCGTACCTACATTTAAGTAAATGAAATTACGATAAATCTGACCGAAACCCCACACACGTTCAGCCCGCGTGGCACTTTTCACATCATTATCGATATGACAAGGCATACCGTATATATCACTGAGTTCCTTCGCCAAGGCAATAGGCTCTGTGCGCCCGGGATCAATTTGTAACCATATACCTTTATTGGGGTCCACCCGTCCTATCAGTCCGACTCCCATTCCAAGAGGCTGTTTATCGACCCAGCCCACTGTACGGATATAATCGTCCAAAGATGATTTAATGATTTCCAAGGCAGCTTGTTGGTTGAAATAACCCGAATCATATTTCTTATACTTCAGAATATTACCGTGAGAGTCTATCTCGCCAATCAACAACTTAGTACCCCCTAAATCAATACCTACATAAGTCTCCATTTCTTTTTTGTTTTATATTGTAAATCTTTTATTTTCCGATCACAATATTACGCACGATTCGATCATTCGGAGTTGAATCTTTAACAAAAAAGGTTTGTTGTTTGTCAAGAAAGGTGTAATATCTGTTGTTAATACTTTAAATTTTACTCGGACTAGTACCAAACTGCTTTTTAAAGCTGGTACTGAAGTATTTCGGATCGGAAAAACCGACCATGGAAGAGACTTCAGCTATTGAATATTTACGGGATAGCAGAAGCTCTTTCGACTTATTCAGACGAATGATACGGATAAAGTCATTAGGACCCTGACCGGTCAATGTCTTTATTTTATTATAAACGGAAGTACGGCTCATACCTAGCATCCGGCAAAAATCATTTATCGAGAATTCCGGATTAGCCAGTTCTGCATCTATCATCGCCATAGCCTTATCCACAAACTCTTTATCCAACTGGCTACTATAATCCATTTCATCAAGTCCCATTCCTTCTGAAAGAACAGCATCTCTCAAATGTTGTCTGCTCTGCAAAATATTCCGTAAGCGAACCTTAAGAACCGATAAGTCGAAAGGCTTGATAATATAATCGTTGGCTCCCGACTCAAGACCTAATATAATGTTTTCTCTTTCGGAGAGTGCAGTCAGTAATATCACCGGAATATGACTGGTTTCTACCGAAGATTTAAGTATTCGGCATAATTCATCACCTTGTAATACAGGCATAATAACATCGGAAATAATGATATCCGGATTTAATTCTTTTGCCGATTCCAAAGCTTTTCCACCATCAGCAACGCTCACCACCTGATATTCACCGGATAAACTATCGGACAAATACTCCCTCATATCTTTATCATCCTCTGCCAACAGCAAAAGGTTCTTATGAGTCGAAATATCGTTTTTTGAAGTAACAATATCCACACCGGCACTTTCATTGTGAGAGTCAACCAATACACATGATTTCAATTTTACAGGAAAGCTGATAACAAATACAGTCCCCCGGTTCTCCGCGCTTTTGAACGAAATACTACCTTGATGCTGTTTAATCATCCTGCGGGTAATCATTAAACCGATACCTAAACCGCTTTCTTCAGAATCCGACACATTCTTAGCCCGATAATATTCGTGGAATATGTTAGATTGTTCAGCATCGGGAATCCCCACGCCGGTATCTTCAACTTCAATAAACCATCTTTTCCTACTCCTTCTTATTGAAACAGAAATAGAACCATTTTCAGTATACTTTAACGCATTGGATAATAAGTTATTCATAATGTGATCCATCTTATCTTTGTCAAAGCATAATTCCAAAATATCCGATGCAACTTCCAACTTAATATCAATACCTTTTTGTATAGCCGCCATACGGAAGTCCGCTACAATCTCCTCCATGTAATTCTTCACATTATAATACGATACCCTAAGCACATCCGAACAAACATCGTTCCGTTGCAAATTCAGCAACTGAGTCACCATTCCATACAGCTTCTCCACATTTTTCACAGCCACAGCTACAGTCTTCTTATTCTCCTCCGATAAGGAATCTTGCATTTGAAGTTCGGTCAAAGGAGCTTTAATCAAAGTCACGGGAGTGCGGATATCATGGGCAAAACTAATAAACGAACGTATTTTTTCGTTGGCTCTATTCTCTCTTTGCTGGTGCTTCCTATATTCTACAAACAAGTAAGTAAATCCTCCCAAGAGCAAGCAATAGAAGAATATAGCCCAACCCGAAAGCCACAATGGCTGATGTATCGTGATCTGAATACTTTTCTCTCCTATCTTACGTTGCGTGTATTTATCAAAAGCATACAACTTAAATATATACTTACCCGGAGACAGGTTTGTGTAACTCACACTCCCGATAGAGCTCGCTTGTTCCCACTGATCTTTGAAATTCTCCAGTTGATACTCATACCTAATTCTGTGAGGAGAAGTAAAATTGATGGCGGAATAAGAGATAGAAAAAGAATTCTGTGCATATTGCAATTCTATTTTATCCGTATCATCAATACTACTTTTAAGCAAAGATCCTTTCTCACCGGCTTTAACCGAGTTATACAACAATTTGAAATCGGTAAATATCAAGGTCACTCTACCTTCACGACCAAAATTGGATAGAGGATTGATGATTACCGCTCCTTCAGCCGTTCCAAACGCCAAATTCCCATCCTTTAGCTTCTGCACTGCTCTGGGATTGTAATACCCCCACTTTATATCAAACAGGTCATTCATCCGCATTATAAAACCGGTAGCAGAATTCAAAGAATAAAGTTCCTTTTCGGTGGCAAACCATATATGCCCCAATTTATCCTGCACTACACTACTAATAGAGTTGGAAGCCAATCCATCCTTCGTTGAATATACACGCGATTGTTTTGTGTGAGGGTTAAACTGAATCAATCCATCACCATCCGTAGCCATCCAAATATCTCCATTCCGTGCCTGAATTAAACATCTCACCGGATAGGATAAATTAAAACTCCCGAATTGATGAACCCAACGCACCTTACCTGTAATACGGTTTAGGAAACCTAACCCATTACAGCCGGCTATTAATAGTTCACCATTATTCCCAGGCGTTAAATCACCAATACATTCAACCGGATAGTAAGCATAAGACCTTGTAGAAATATTATAGCGCGTCAGGCTACCTTCAATTCCGCCCAACCAAACATTGTCACCCTCTGCATAGATAGAATACACATAATCGGTGGACACTCCTAACTTAATAGACTTACTTCTCTTAGCAATCTTCTCTATATTACCGCTTCTCTTATTAATGCAATAAACTCCGATGCCATATCCACCAACCCAAATGCCACCTTTGCTGTCTTCGCAAAGAGCCAGAACGACAGATGAACCCGCTCCTGCAGTTTTTCCTTTGTTATTCAGAAAGTGAGTCCACTTATTTAATTTTCTGCGAAACAAGCTCACGCCATCATTTGTTCCATACCAATAATCACCCTCAGAGTCTTCCAGAATAACATTTACATGATTTGAAAGCAAAGAATTATTGTCATTGGGTTTATGCGCCACCCATTTAATATCCGAGCGTTTAGGATCAAGAAAGCTGACACCGTTGGAAGAAGTACTAACCCAAACCCAGTCATGTTGATCCACACAAACATCCGAAACGGTATTTCCCCCCAAGCTTCCTTCATCATCTTCATCTGCGACATAGTGATTCATGAACTTGGCGTTATCTGCATTTATTCTAAAAACGCCTGCTCCATCCACCCCTATCAAAACTGTATTGCTCTTAGTTGATGCAAAACCTCTCACCGGCAAATTAGGTAGAAAGTGATTAAGGTTACCAACCGATCCGGTCAGGATATCTTGTATAAAAACCCCGTTGGAAAAACTCCCGATGTATAGCTTATGCCTAAAGATAAAAAGAGATTCAACACGTACATCTATCGGTAAAGTCACAGCATTCTTAAAAAACAAAGAGCTGCGTCGATCCCTTTTAATGAGATAGACATGAGCATCAGTACCTGCATAGAAAACGTTATCAGTGCTTTGCACAATGCAATTCACATATTTATTTTGCAATCCGGCAAGAGCAACCTTATTACTTGCAATGTCCCAATAATACAGTCCGGTAGACATGCACAACCACAAACGATTGTCTTGATCGAAAAGAAAAGAATTCAAAACGGGCGATGGAAACTGTTTCCCCAAATCAATCTTCAGTTGAAAAGAGTCTGTTTGCTTATTATAAGCATATATTTTACCATTCTTCAAACCGATCCAAATAATCCCATGACGATCACACGCCATCGTTGTTGAAGACAATATGTGATCTTTGGAATCAACAGCTTGATCGAGCTTATAATGCTTTATCTCATTACCATCATAACGGTCAACCCCAACATGCGTATATGCCCAAATAAATCCGGAAGAATCTTGGTGTATTTGATATACTTGCCTGCTACTAAGCCCCTCTCTTATGCTTAAATGGCGAAACGTATCGGCAGACAATCCCATAAACTGCATCATCAACAAAAGAAGTAATAATAAGTGTTTTGTCATACCGCTGTTTCTCTTTTCGTATTATTGTAGATTTTAATGCAATGTTATATAAAAAAACAGAAAGAACAGTTGAAAAACTGTCGAAATAGGTTTGTTTTCTATTAAAAACAACGTTTTGCAATTACCTCAATAATACTTCACGAAAGATTGCGCTTTATACAATAACGGATTTATAGATCGCATATTTTTCGCTATCACACATAATATATTAAATTTATCATATATATTTGTAAAACTGTAAAAAGAAAAAGCAAAATGAAAAGTAAATTCATATTACCATTCCTTATAATATCTCTATTGAACATTTCATGCAAAGACAATCAAGATGAAATTGAAAATAATAGCGGTACAGCAAGTAATGCTACAGAAACACAAAAATGGATAGAAAAGACAATGCGTGAACATTACTACTGGTATCAATCCATTCCTGAATCTTCTAAACTAGATTACTCAAATAAAACAGAAGATTTTTTCACTTCACTTCTTTCTAATAAAGACGGAAAAGATTATAAAAACTCTTCCAATAAAGCAGATCATTATTATTATTCATATATTCAAAACATATCGGAAAGCACACGAAGTAGTATTGACAATAAGAATTCGTATGGTTTTGAATATACCGGAATATATGTGGATCAAAGTTACACTCAACTTTATGCATTGGTACTTTATGTCGTCAAAGGCTCTCCAGCGGATAATGCAGGACTAAAAAGGGGGGATTGGATTACTAAAATAAATAGCAATAACATAAGCTATACAGATTTTATATCTCTAGCATCCGGAAGTGGCATATCACTTAGCATAGCCCATTGGAGTGAAGAAAGTCATTCATTAGTTCCGTCTAGTGAAAAATGTATATTATCCGCTTCCACAGCAGTAGAAGATAATCCGGTATTGGCATGGAACATAATAGAAAGTCCGATAAAAAAGAAAAAAATCGGATATCTTGCATATACACAATTTGAACGTGGAAAGACAGATGATGATTCTTCATATGATGATAAACTAAAAGAGTTGTCTGGAAGCTACTTTACCGGGGTAGATGAATTTGTTTTAGACCTTCGTTATAATAATGGCGGACTACTATCATCTGCAGTTTTGTTATGCACAATGTTTGAACCTGCAAGTGTTGTTGGTAAACTATTAGGGTATCTGAAATACAATGACAAAACAAGCCCCATAAAAGAATATATATACACCGGAAAAGACATCTTAGGAAGTACCGGGAAAAACTTGGATTTAAAGACTATTTACATACTAGTCAGTAATAATACTGCATCTGCTTCCGAAATGGTAATCAACTGTCTCCGCCCATATATGAATGTCGTTGTGATAGGAGAACAAACTGAAGGAAAGAATGTTGGTTCAGTCACATATACCAGCGATGACAAGAAATGGGAAATGCATCCTATAGTATGCCAAATATATAATTCGCAAGATTATACAGACTACGCTAGTGGCTTTTCTCCTGATTTAGAACTCAATGAGGCGTTTGAATACGTAAATGAAAACACCGTAAATCCTGTAGTTATGTACGATTTAGGAGATATCAACGAACGTATGTTAAAAGCTGCTATCAACATAATTGATGGAAATGGATATAGCATCTCAAGAAGCAGAGGACTTAGTACAACTAATAATTACTCTTTCAAAAAATCATTTTATAGTTCTATTAACCGTAAAGCAACAAATGGAGTTATTATTGATAGATAAAGAAGACTATCCAATTTATGGGTCCAAAAACAACAGCTAAAAAAAACTGTATTACAAAAGATTTTCTGTTTCTTCTATCATCATTCGAATGTCAGCTTCCCTTTTTTGTGTGCTTCCCTTTAAGTCGGACTGTTTCTAATTAGACAAATCTTATTAAATTTGTCAAGGAGGAATAAAAGATGAAAAAGTCAAGACACAGTGAGAATGAAATTGTAAAGGCAGTCAATCAACTT